>Ga0228702_1000002_pt1 | contig 639156 bp, 584 predicted proteins | sample McNCre217_Aug_MG_2_FD_178018 | JGI IMG/M metagenome (GOLD analysis project Ga0228702, IMG submission 178018) | Freshwater microbial communities from McNutts Creek, Athens, Georgia, United States - 20-17_Aug_MG | ecosystem: Environmental > Aquatic > Freshwater > Creek | place: USA: Georgia... | reverse complement strand
GCCATTGCAGCGCATCGTGTCGGCGTTCAGGCAGGGTTTCGCGGTAAGCCCAGAACAACAGGGCCAGCGTGACCGCACCGAACAGCGTCACGGCCAGCAAGGCGTAGCGCCAGCCCACCCAGTCGCTCAGCAAACCGCCTACGGGGGCGCAGGTGCAGGCGATGACGCCCAGACCCGACAGGGCCTGCGACATGACGTGGGCACCTTCGTGTGGCTGGAACAGGTCGCGCACGATGGCACGTGCGGCCATGACCGCCGCACCCATGGCGATGCCCTGCACGGTGCGTGCCGCGATCAGCCAGCCGATGCCCGGCGCGGCCACGCAGGCCACGGACGCCAGCACATAGGCGCTCATGCCCGCGAGCAGAATGGGGCGGCGCCCGAAACGGTCAGACAGCGGCCCCCAGACCAGCTGAGAAATGCCAAACGCCAACAGCAGTGCCGTCAGGGTGAGCTGGATCTCGCCCATGCTGGCCCCCAGGCTGTCGCGGATGGCGGGCAGGGCGGGCAGGTACAGGTCGGTGGTGACGGCTTGCAGACCCAGCAGCAGGGCGAGAAGAAGCACCACAAGTTGACGTGGCATCGCGACGGGGGCGTCGCTCCCACAATGTGTAGGAGCCGCGCCCTCGCGGCGATATTCCGTGGAGGTCGCCATGCCGTTCAGCGCCCCCGCAGGAACAGGGCGTCCAGATCACGCATCGTCATCTGTCGCCAGGTCGGGCGGCCATGGTTGCATTGGTCCGAGCGCTCGGTCTCTTCCATCTGGCGCAGCAAGGCGTTCATCTCGGTCAGCGTGAGCTGGCGGTTGGCGCGCACAGCGCCGTGGCAGGCCATGGTCGCCAGGATTTCATTCTGGGCGCGCTGCACCACGGTGCTGGCGTCGTGCTGGGCCAGCTCGGCCAGCACGCTGCGGGCCAGTTCGACTGCGTCGCCCTGGGCCAGCGTGGTGGGCACGGCGCGCACGGCCAGGGTTTTGGCCGAGAGGGGGGAGATTTCCAGGCCGAGTTGCGTGAGCACTTCTGCGCAGGCCTCGGCGGTGGCCACCTCGGTGGGGGTGGCGGCAAAGGTGGCCGGGATCAGCAGGGGCTGGCTGGCGATGTGCGGGCCTTCGCCTTCTGCGCTGCCCAGCTGGTTTTTCAATCGCTCGTAGACGATGCGTTCGTGCGCGGCATGCATGTCCACCACCACCAGACCTTGGGCGTTTTCGGCCAGGATGTAGACGCCATGCAGCTGCGCGACGGCGCGGCCCAGGGGCCAGGCTTCTTCGGTGGCCGATCGCGGCGAGGGCGGCGCTCCCACAGGGGCAACTGTGTCGTTGTAGGAGCCCCGCCCCGGGGCGATCTCGGGCGCTTGCGGCTCTTGTGCTTGCCATCGTGGCGAGGTCGCCGCTCCCACGGGGGCAGGTGTCTCGATGTTTGGTGCTGGTGTCCACAGCGCTTTCAGGTCCGCCATGGCCTGCTCGCCGTCCACCCGGAGGCGCTCGAAGCGGGGTGTTGGGAACGCGGAAGCAGGCTCTGGGCGCGACTCCAGGCCCATGCTGCCCTGACGCCAGCTGGCCGACTCGGGCAGGGCACGCGGGGCAGGGCTGGATTGCAGCGGCAATTCGGGCGCGGCTTCGGGGGTGTTCAGGGCCTGTGAACGCGGCGCAGCAATGGCCTGCTCGATCGCGTGGCGAATCGCCTGGTGCACCGCACGGCTGTCGCGAAAACGCACTTCGATCTTGGTCGGGTGCACGTTGGCGTCCACCAGGGTGGGGTCGATCTGCACAAACAGGGCATAGGCCGGTTGCTTGTGACCGTGCAGCATGTCTTCGTAGGCGCTGCGCGCACCGTGCATCAGCACCTTGTCGCGCACAAAGCGGCCGTTGACGTAGGCAAACTGGTGGTCGGGGCGCGAGCGGGCAGCGTCGGGCGTGCCTGCTCGGCCCACCACATGCAGTGGGCCCGCGTGGTAGTCGACGGCCACCGACTGCGCCACAAAATCGTTGCCCAGCACATCGCCCAGGCGCTGCGCGAGGCCCTCGGGGCCTGGGTGCACGCGCCACTGCTCGACCAGCTTGCCTTCGTGCCAGATGGCAAAGCTCACATCCGGCCGGGCCAGCGCGTGGCGGCGCACAGCCTCAATGCAGTGGGCCAGCTCGGTGCTGTCGCTTTTGAGGAATTTGCGGCGTGCCGGGGTCGAGAAAAACAGCTCCTTGACTTCGACCGTGGTGCCCACGGCGCGTGGGGCGGGGCGCACCTCGCCAGTCTGTCCGTCCAGCGCCAGGGCGTTGGGCTGGCCGTCCATGCGCGAGAGCAGCGTCAGCTCGGACACCGAGTTGATGGCGGCCAAGGCTTCGCCCCGAAAGCCCATGGTCATGACCGATTCGAGGTCAGTCAGGTTGCCGATCTTGCTGGTGGCGTGGCGCTTGAGGGCCACGGGCAACTCGTCGGGGGCGATGCCGCCGCCGTCGTCTTCGACCGAGATCAGGCGGGTGCCGCCCCCCAGCAGGCGCAGGGTGATGTTTTGCGCACCCGCATCGAGCGCGTTGTCGACCAGTTCACGCACCACGGACGCGGGGCGTTCCACCACTTCGCCTGCGGCGATCTGGCTGATCAGTTCATCGGGGAGTTCGCGGATCGGGCGGCGCGCGTTCGCCTGGGTGTTTTCGGCAGTCACCAGGGCATTTTAGGGCTTGGGGGCGGGATAATCCGCCCATGGACATCCTCTTGCAGCTCATCGATTTCATCCTCCACGTGGACACTTATCTGGAGGCCTTTGTGCAAAACCACGGGGCCTGGGTCTACGCCTTGCTGTTCCTGATTGTTTTTGTCGAGACCGGGCTGGTGGTCATGCCGTTTTTGCCGGGCGATTCGCTGCTCTTCATCGTGGGGGCCATGTGCGGCGCCGACATGATGAGCTGGCCTTTGGTGGTGGTCATCCTGCTGGTGGCGGCCATTGGTGGTGACCAGACCAATTACTCGATTGGCCGCTACTTTGGCCCTCGGGTGTTCCAGTGGGAAAACTCGCGTTTTTTCAACCGCCAGGCGTTCAACCAGGCGCATGACTTCTACGAAAAATACGGCGGCATCACCATCGTGCTGGCCCGCTTCATGCCCTTCATCCGCACCTTCGTGCCCTTTGTGGCCGGGGTGGCGGACATGACCCGCAGCAAGTTCACCACCTACAACGTGGTCGGCGGCGTGCTCTGGGTGGTGGGGCTGACGCTTGCGGGCTACCTGTTTGGCAACCTGCCGTTTGTGCAGACGCACCTGTCCAAGATCATCTGGGCGCTGATTCTGGTGCCCGGGCTTGTGACGCTGGTGGGGGCCTGGCGGGCGCGGCATTCCAGCCGTTGAAAGACACCCGGGGTTACCGGCAGGTTACGGTGTTTGATAATTCGATCAACTCACTTTTGACTTGCGCGAGCCCCGAACCATGACCGCTCCAAACTCCTTTTCGTCCGTGCGCATCGCCACAGCGGGCGAAGCCCTGATCGATCTGGTCATGCAACCCGATGGCCGTTTTCTGCCTTGCCTGGGTGGGGCGGTCTACAACCTCAGCCGTGCCTTGGCACGCCAGGGCGTGCCGGTCATGTACATGAACCCGTTTTCGTTCGACCGCTTTGGCCGTCAGCTGGCCTCGGGTCTGAGCGCTGACGGGGCCGTGCTGGCGCGCCCCGAGCCTGTGTCCGAAGTGACGTCTCTGGCGGTGGTGGGCGTTGACGCCCAGGGCCACCCGGACTACGCCTTCTACCGCGAAGCTGTGGCCGACCGCGCCATCAGCTTTGACGCGCTCAACGCGGCGTGTGCCGACGCGCCGATGCTCGACATCGTCTGCACGGGCTGCCTGGCGCTGGCGCCAGCCGATGCCGACAAATACCTGCCCTGGCTGGCCGCGCAAAAGGCTGCGGGCCGCTGGGTGGTGGTGGACACCAACCTGCGCCCGACCGTGCTGCCCGACATGGCGCCGTACCGTGCCAACATCCACGCCGCGCTGGCCCATGCCGACCTCATCAAGGCCAGCGACGAAGACCTGCAGCACCTGGCGGTGCCGGGGGCGGATGCTTTTGCGCAGGCCGAAAACCTGCTGGGCAGCTGCGGCGCCCGCATGATGGCGCTGACCCTGGGGGGCGAAGGCGCGGCCTTGTTACTCAAGACCGATGCGGGCATCCTCACGGTGCGTGGCCGCGAAGGCGCACCGGTGCAGGTGGTGGACACCGTGGGTGCCGGGGACAGCTTTCTGGCGGGCCTCTTGACCGCCTTGCTGGCGCAGGCCGATGCGGCCCAGCTCCGACCGCGTGAGTGGGTGGCCAGACTGGCCGCAGCAGACCTGGGTGCCTTGCTGTCCCATGCGCTGGCCACGGCCACGGTCAATGTGATGCGTGCGGGTTGCCAGCCGCCCACGCGCGCCGAGGTGCAGGCGCGCCTGGCCAGCCACCCGGTGGCGCTGAACTGAGCCTGCGCGCAGGGCGCAGGCGTTTCACGTTCTGGCGCTCATTCTGCTTTCACGCCAGCGGTCGAGATGACCTTGGCCCACTTGACGATTTCATCGTCCAGGAACTTCGCGGCAAATTCGGGCGAGGTGTCGCCGACGATGATGCCCAGCGCTTCGAACTTGGCCTTGATGTCGGGTGAGTTGAGGGCCTTGGCCGTCTCGGCCGACATCCGGCGCACGATGTCTTTGGGCACACCCGCCTGCGTCAGGAACAGCACCCAGGTCGAGCCATCAATGGCCGGGCCACCGGACTCGGCGATGGTGGGCACTTCGGCGGCACCGGGCACACGCTGCGAAGAAAACACGGTCAGGCCCTTGATCTTGCCCGCGCGGACGTGGGGCATGAGCGCACTGGCCGTGTCGGTCAGGATCTGGATGTTGCCACCCATCAGGTCGGCCAGCGCAGGGGCAGTGCCTTTGTAGGGTACATGCACCATGTCCACGCCCGCCACCTGCTTGAAGAGTTCCTGCGTCAGGTGCGCTGCCGCACCCACGCCGGAGGAGCCAAAGGCGACCTTGCCGGGCCGGGCTTTGGCGTACTCGATCAGTTCCTTCACGTTTTTGACGGGCAGGTTGTTGTTCACGGTCATGACCAGCGGGGCGATGCCCACCAGCGAGACAGGGGCAAAACTCTTGACGGGGTCGTAGGGCAGGCGCCCGGCATACAGCGTGGCATTGGCCGCGTGGGCGCCGATCACGGTCAAGAACGTGTGCCCGTCTGGCGGGGCCTTGGCTGCCAGATCCGCACCCAGAATCGAGTTGGCCCCGGGTTTGTTGTCGACCACAATGGTCCAGCCGGTCTGTTCGGTGATTTTCTGCACCACCATGCGGGTGGCGCTGTCGGTGATGCCGCCAGGCGTGTAGGGGATGATCCAGCGGATCGGTTTGCTGGGCCAGTTCGGGGTTGGGGCCTGGGCGTGTGCGGTGGTCAATGCCGTGGCGGCCAGTACCGATGCCGCAGTCTGAAGCAAACGAATCAAACGCATGAAGATCTCCTGAGGTGTGCATGGCGGTAACGGTTGTTCTCGGGCCATGTCGGCGATCAGCTTAGGGGCATGCCCATGAGGGGTCAATCGGGGAATGCCCCGCAGGTGGCACACTGTTATAAAAAGGGTCCGGGCAGGCCGAACCGGCCACACACCCGTGACAGGAACCAAGCCATGCACTTGCCATTCACACTGAACAAAGACCTGCCATGTTGATCGGCATCAGCATTGCATTGGGCATCGGGCTTTTGATTGGCGCCGAGCGCGAGCGGCGCAAAGACAACTCGCCCACCCGCAGCGCTGCCGGCATTCGCACGTTCACTGTGGTTTGCCTGATGGGGGCGGTGGCCTGGTCATTGGGTGGGGCAGCGCTGTTGTCGCTCGCCGTGCTGGTGGTCACTGCGGGCGCGGTGGTGGCTTACCAGAAATCCAATTCGCAGGACCCGGGGCTGACGACCGAGTTTGCGCTGGTCTTGACCTGCCTGCTCGGCGCCATGGCCATGGACAACGGCGCACTGGCGGCCGGTCTGGGTGTGGCGCTGGCGCTGCTGCTGGCTGCGCGCAGCGGCTTGCACCATTTTGTGGGCCATGTCCTGACGGCGCAGGACCTGCGCGACTTGCTGACGTTTCTGGCCATCGCATTGATCCTTGTGCCCCTGGCGCCAGACCGGGCCATGGGGCCCCTGGATGCCGTCAATCTGCGCTCTGTGACCCTTCTGGTGGTGGCCGTCATGGCCGTGAGTGCTGCAGGCTATGTGGGTGTGCGCTGGCTGGGCCCCAAACATGGGCTGCCCTTGGCGGGGCTGGCCTCGGGTTTTGTCTCCAGCGCGGCCACCATCCATGCGATGGGCCAGCGTGCCAGCCAGGACGCCGCATGGACCGCGCCCGCCGTTGCCGGTGCGGTCTTGTCCTCCGTGGCCACCATTGTTCAGATGTCTTTGGTGGTGGCCTTGATGCAGCCGAGCTTGCTGCTGGCTTTGGGCTGGCCCTTGCTCATCTCCGGGGCATTGGCGACGCTGTATGGCTTGTTTTTCTTCCTGAAAAGTGACGCAAGCCCCGCCCCTCTGGATGCGCCAAGCATGGGCCGTGCCTTTGACTTGAAAGCGGCCATCGGGTTTGCTGTCTTGCTGGCGGCTGTGATGACCGGATCGGCCGCGCTCAATGCCTGGGCTGGCAACGCGGCTGTCCTGGTCGGGGCGGCGGTCTCTGGTCTGGCCGACGCCCACGCGACGGCCGCGTCTGCGGCCGCCTTGCTGTCGGCCGGAAAAATCGACACGGACCGTGCGGTGGTGCTGACGCTGCTGGGCTTGACGACCAATGCGTTCACCAAGGCACTGCTGGCATTCCATGCCGGTGGCCTGGCGTTCGCTTTGAAAATTTTCCCGGGTCTAGTGACGATGGTGTCCGGTGCCTGGCTGGCCTATGGGCTCATGCGCTAGTTGGCGAGCGCACGACACCACACTGAACCCAAGGGTGCGGACAGTCCCGTGTATTTTTCAAGCGGGTCGCTGGCAGAGGGTCAGGTGGGCGTGTGGGACCGCGCCAAAGGTGGGTTGCGCGAAAAGTAGGCCACGATGCCGCGCAGCAGTGCTTCGGTCAGACGCTCCTGGTAGGCCTCGCTGCGCAGCTTTTCCTCTTCTTCGGGGTTGCTGATGAAGGCGGTTTCCACCAGCACACTCGGGATGTCGGGGGCCTTGAGCACCGCAAAACCGGCCTGCTCGACGCGGGGTTTGTGCAGGCGGCCCACACCACCGATTTCGCGCAGCAAGGCGCCGCCCAGGTGCAGGCTGTCCTTGATCTGGGCGGCGGTGCTCATCTCCAGCAGGGCGCGTTGCACCTGTGCGTCTTTCACGCCCAGGTTGATGCCGCCGATCAGATCGGCCTTGTTTTCCTTTTGCGCCATCCAGCGCGCAGCGCTGCTGGACGCCGCGCCATCGCTCAGGGCAAACACGCTCGCGCCCCGCGCCTCGGGCGTGAAAAACGCATCGGCGTGGATGCTGACAAACAGGTCCGCCTGCACGCGCTGCGCCTTTTGCACCCGCACATGCAGGGGCACAAAGAAGTCGGCGTCGCGGGTGAGGTAAGCGCGCATCGGGTTGCCGCCCACACTGGTGGCGTTGATGCGCTCGCGCAGGCGCTGGGCGATGCGCAGCACCACATCCTTTTCGCGGGTGCCACCGGGGCCCACTGCGCCGGGGTCTTCGCCGCCGTGTCCGGCGTCCAGTGCCACCACGATCAGCCGCTCGGTTTTGCCTGTGGGGCGTGGCGCGTGGTCGGGCCGCTCCATGACGGCTTCGGGCGGGGGCTCGAAGTCCTGCCTGCGCGTGGACGGCACGGGCAAGGCCGGTGCTTGCACCGCAGCCCCCTGGGTCTGGCGGGCGATGAGTTCGCCCAGCGGGTCGGTGCCACTGCCTGGGCGTGTGAGTTCAGGCACTTTGGCCGGGGCTGCGCCGGTTTTCTCCTGGATCAGTTGTTCCAGCGGGTCCACCGTCTGCGTCGGGTACAGGTCGAACACCAGCCGATGCTGGTAAGCCGCCACGGGCGCCAGCGTGAACACCTGCGGGGCGATGGGGCGTTTGAGGTCGATCACCAGGCGCACCACATTGGCGCTGTATTGACCGACCCGGATGCCCGCGATGTTGGGGTCACTGGCCTGCACCTTGCCCACGAGCTCGCGCAGGGCCGGGTTCAGTTGCAGGCCTTCGATGTCCACCGCCAGCCGGGGCGGGGAGGGCACAAAGCTCGATTGCGTCTTGAGCGGCACATCCGATTCGAGCGTGACCCGGCTGTACTCGGCCGCAGGCCAGATGCGCACGGCCATGAGGCTGGCGCCGCGCACCAGGTCGCTGCCGACCAGCGTCAGCACGGCCAGGCCAGCGCGCAGGAACTGACGTCGTTCAGCTTGCACGCGGGACCTCTGAAGGGGTTGCACCCGCTTGCCACGCCTGCAGCCACTGCTGGCCACGCGGGGTTTGCGCTGTGATGCGCACTTGCCGCTGGTCTTCGTCCAGCGCGTTCAATTCGATCACCCAGTCGGCCGGGGGCAGTTGACCCGCCACCTTGTCGGGCCATTCCATGAGCTTGAGGCCGGGACCGGCAAAGATGTCGCGAAAGCCTGCGTCTGCCCACTCGCGCGGGTCGCTGAAACGGTAGAAGTCGAAATGCCAGATGGGCCAGGCACCGTCACCATGGCCCGCCTGGTGCGGCTCCACCACGGCATACGTCGGGCTTTTGATGCGTCCCTGCACCCCGGCCGCGCGCAGCAGGTGGCGCACAAAGGTGGTCTTGCCCGCGCCCAGATCGCCGCGCAGCTCGATGCTCGCGTCGCGCCCCCCCGGCCAGCTCTGCAGCCGCTCGGCCAGTTGCGTGGCAAAGGCTTGCGTGGCTTCTTCATTGGGCCAAAGCGTGTGCCAAGCCTGGGCAGCAGGCTGACTTTCTACAATGGGCGGGTGACTGAGCGGCATCTCCAAATCGATCCTTCTGGCTTGTGGTCCCAAATCGAAGTTTGGGCGCGTGAGCTTGGATTGTCCCAAATTGGCGTGACAGGCATCGATCTGTCGTCCGCCGAGCCCGGTTTGCAGGCCTGGCTGGCCGCCGGTTTTCACGGCAGCATGGCCTACATGGCGTCTCACGGCATGAAGCGGGCCCGCCCGGCCGAGCTGGTAGAGGGCACCGTGAGCGTCATCACGGCCCGCATGGACTACCTGCCGCAAGGCATGCCTGCTGAATGGGTGGATCGTGAGCGTGAGCGCTGGCTGCGGCCGGGCGAAGCGATTGTCTCGGTCTACGCTCGGGGGAGGGATTACCACAAGGTGCTGCGCAGCCGCCTGCAAAAACTGCAGGAGCGCATCGCCGCCGCCATTGGCCCGTTTGGCCACCGCGTCTTCACCGATTCGGCCCCCGTGCTGGAGGCGGAACTGGCCACACGCAGCGGGCTGGGCTGGCGCGGCAAGCACACGCTGGTGCTGTCGCGTGAGGCGGGCTCCATGTTTTTTCTGGGCGAGTTGTTTGTGGACTTTGCCTTGCCCCCAACGCAAGCGGTCAGTGCGCATTGCGGGCAATGCACGGCCTGCATTGACCTGTGCCCCACACAGGCCATTGTTGGGCCTCACCAGCTCGATGCGCGGCGCTGCATTTCCTACCTGACGATCGAACACGAGGGGCCCATCCCGCTGGAGTTGCGGCCTCTGATCGGCAACCGCATCTACGGCTGTGACGACTGCCAGCTGGCCTGCCCCTGGAACAAGTTTGCCCAGACCAGCGATCTGCCCGACTGGCAGGTCCGCCCGGGTCTGGCGGGCAGTGACATCGCCGACTTGCTGGCGTGGAACGAAGCGGAGTTCTTGCGCCGCACCGAGGGCTCGGCCATCCGCCGCATCGGTCACGTCCGCTGGCTTCGCAACCTGGCGCTGGCGGCGGGCAATGCGCTGACCAGCAGCGGTTTGCCGCAGGCCGAACGCAGTCGCTTGTGCCAGGCCTTGCAGGCCCATGCCGGGCATCCGGACGCGGTGGTCAGTGAGCAGGTGGCCTGGTCGCTGGCACAGGCCTGAATCGGCTCAGCCGTTCAGCGCCATTCAACGCAACATGCCCAGCGCAAACGGCAGGCTCAACATGCCTGACAGAGTCGACAGCGTGACCAGGGCCCCCACATAAGCGCCGTTGTAGCCCATGCGGGTGGCCAGCACATAGCAGGTGGACGCTGTGGGCAAGGCCGAAAAAGCCAGCAGCACAGTGGTCTGCGTGGGGTCCAGCGACATGACGCGCGACCAGCCCCAGGCCATCAGCGGCAGCATCAGGTGCTTGCACAGCAAGATGGCCATGGCCAGCACTTTGCCTTTGCGCAGGCTGGTCAGCTGCATGCCTGCGCCTGCGGCCATCAGCCCCAGTGCCAGGGAGGCGCCCCCGATGCGCTGCACGGTGGGCTCCAGCCAGACGGGCATGCGAAAGCCCAGCAGGTTGGCGATCAGACCCGAGGCGGTGGCGATGATGAGCGGGTTGCGCAGCAGCTGCCGCCCGAAGTGCGTGTTGCCGTGCCGGGCCATGGGCCAGACCGCTGCCGTGTTGAACAGCGGCACGCAAAAGCCGATCAGGCAGGAAATCAGCAGCAGCCCTTGTGGCCCGGCGATGCGCTCGGCCAGCGCCAGGGCGATGAAGGAGTTGAAGCGAAAACCCACCTGGGCGCTGGCGGCGTGGTCTTTTTTGTCGAGGTGGCGCCCCAGCACGGGCCAGTAAGGCAGGCTGTAGGACAGGGCGATGGCGCTCACGCCCAGGCACAGGCCTGCAGCGATCAGGCTGGAGGTGGCCCCCAGGTCCAGCGGGCTTTTCACGATCGAGTGAAACAGCAAAATGGGAAAGAGAAAGTAATACACCAGACTGTCGACCTGCTGCCACACCGAGCGGTTGAGCGCCGTGAAGCGGCACACCAGGTAGCCGCACAAGATCAGGGAAAAGTCCGGAAAAAGGAGTTGAGCGTAATTCACGGGGGTAGGATAGCCGGATGGTCAGCTTGCGCCTGTCACTTGGGGTAGCGCAGGTGACTGGCCTTGGGTTTTTCCCGTGCAGGCACGAGCAGCTTTGTGCCTATGATCGAGTTCATGAAACCAGGAGTTGTTCAAATGAAACGTCGCCATGCCATTTCCGCTGCCGCCTTGCTCGTGATGACGGGCTCGGTCTGGGCGCAGTCCTATCCCAACCGCGTGATCCGTTTGCAGGTGCCTTTTGCGCCTGGGGGCACCACCGACATCGTGGCCCGTGTCATTTCCGAGCCTTTGGGCAAAGCCCTGGGCCAGTCGGTTGTGGTGGAGAACAAAGCCGGTGGCGGTGGTGTGGTGGGGGCCAACGAAACCGCCAAGGCCGCGCCTGACGGTTATTTGCTGGGGGTGGCCACGGTGTCGACCACAGCCGCCAATCCGGCCATCAACCCCAAGATTCCCTACAACCCGATCACCGATTTCACACCCATCATCAATATCGCAGCCACGCCCAATGTGATCGCGGTGCACCCGAGCTTTCCGGCCCACGACTACAAGGGCTTTGTGGCTGAGTTGAAGAAGAATCCGGGCCGCTATTCCTACTCATCGTCAGGCACAGGCGGCATTGGCCACCTGCAGACCGAGTTGTGGAAGGGCCTGGCGGGCGTGTTCATCACCCACATCCCTTACCGTGGCGCAGGCCCGGCCCTGAACGACACGGTGGCGGGTCAGGTGCCGATCATTTTTGACAACATGCCTTCGGCCATGCCTTTCATCCAGACGGGCAAGCTGATCCCCATCGTGGTGGCCGCACCCCAGCGCCTGCCGCAGTTGCCCAATGTGCCCACCTTCAAGGAGGTGGGTCTGGAGCCCGTCAACCGCATGGCCTACTACGGCATTTACGGCCCCAAAAACCTGCCCAAGGACGTGGTCGAGAAAGTCAGCGCGGGCGTGAAAAAAGCCCTCCAGGACCCGGCGGTGGTCAAACGCATCCAGGACACCGGCTCGCTGGTGGTGGGCAACACACCTGAAGAATTCGCCGCCCAGATCAAGGCCGAGTACGAGGTCTACAAAAAGGTCGTGGACCAGCAAAAGCTCAAGCTCGACTGATGCATCCTGACAGCCAGTCGGCCATCGACCGCTTTGCCGATGCCCTCTGGCTGGAAGACGGCCTGGCTGCCAACAGCCTGGCGGCCTACAAGCGTGACCTGGGGCTCTTTGCCAGCTGGCTGAACTTGAAGCACGCGCTGGCGCTGGACCAGACGCAGGAGCACCACCTGCAAGCCTATTTTGCCGAGCGCCACGCCCAGAGCAAGGCCACCTCGGCCAACCGCCGCCTGACCGTGTTCAAGCGCTACTTTCGCTGGGCCTTGCGCGAAAGGCTCATCCACACCGACCCGACCCTCAAGCTGCTGGCTGCCAAGCAGGCGCTGCGTGTGCCCAAAACCCTGAGCGAAGCCCAAGTGGACGGCTTGCTGCGTGCGCCCGATGACGCCACCGACCTGGGTCTGCGCGACCGCGCCATGCTCGAACTCATGTATGCCAGCGGCCTGCGCGTGAGCGAGCTGGTGCAGCTCAAAACCTTGCATGTCTCGCTCAATGAGGGGGTGCTGCGCATCATGGGCAAGGGCAGCAAGGAGCGGCTGGTGCCTTTCGGTCAGGAGGCGCGTGAATGGCTGGAGCGTTACATGCAGCAGGCCCGGCCCGCCTTGCTGGGACCGCGCCAGACCGATGCCCTGTTTGTCACCAGCAGCGGGCCCAAGCCCGGCACGGCCATGTCACGGGTGATGTTCTGGAACCTGGTCAAGCGCTACGCGGTGCAGGCGGGCATCACCACGCCGCTGTCACCGCACACCCTGCGACACGCCTTTGCCACGCATTTGCTCAACCACGGGGCCGACTTGCGGGCAGTGCAGATGCTGTTGGGTCACGCGGACATTTCGACCACCACCATCTACACCCATGTGGCCCGCGAGCGGCTCAAGACCCTGCACGCGCAGCACCACCCCCGGGGTTAGCGCAGCGCGGCGAGTTCGGCCTCTTCAAAACCGGCCAGGCGCCGGGCGGCCAGGTTGAAGGGCGGGCGGAGTTTGGGGGCGTCGTACTGCGCGATCAGCTCGGCATAGGTGCTGACCGGGTCGAGCCCACGCTCGGCACACAGGTAGCGGAACCAGCGGTTGCCCGCGGCCACATGGCCGATTTCCTCTTCGAGGATGATGTCCAGGATCTGCCCGGCCCGGTGGTCGCCGGTGCTCACCAGCTTGTTTTTGACGCCAGGTGAAGCGTCCAGCCCCCGGGCCTCCATGGTGCGGGGCACGATGCCGATGCGGGCGAGCAGGTCGCCCTGGGTGCGTTCGGCCATGTCCCACAGGGCGTTGTGCGCAGGAAAGTCGCCGTAGTCAAAACCCATGTCCACCAGGTGGTTGCGCAGCAGCAGGAAGTGCTTGGCTTCTTCCTGGGCGATGCGCACCCAGTCGGTGTAGAAAGCCTCGGGCATGTCCGCAAAGCGCCAGACCACGTCCAGCGCCAGGTCGATGGCGTTGAGCTCAATGTGGGTGATGCTGTGCACCAGAATCGCCCGCCCCTCGGGGGTGGCCAGCGACTTGGATGGGAGTGCGGTGTGGTGCACCAGCTCGGGCCGTGGGCTGCGGCCCGGGCCGGTGGTGGGGGCTCTCAGGGTGTCCTGCGGCTGCACGGGCAGCGACAGGTCCAGTGCCAGCGTGGCCTGGGCCTTGGCCACCGGGTCGGTTTCGGACCAGGGGCCCAGGGCGGCTTGGCGCAAAGACAGCTTGGACATGGGAAGGTGCGGGCAGGGCAAGGTTAAAGACGTGTCTGGCGCACCTGTGGCGGCCAGCTTCCCTACAATTGTAGGATTCCCAGAAACGTCACAGACCACAGGAGACACCCATGGCCATCTACCAACTCGATTCGCACACCCCCGATGTGGCTGACACTGCGTGGGTGGCCGACAACGCTCAGGTGATGGGCGCGGTCAAGATCGAGGCCGATGCCAGCGTCTGGTTTGGTGTCACCGTGCGCGGTGACACCGAAACCATCACCATCGGCGAGGGCAGCAACATCCAGGACGGCAGCGTGATGCACGCCGACCACGGCAAACCCTTGGTGGTGGGCAAACACGTCACGGTGGGCCACATGGTCATGCTGCACGGCTGCACCATCGGCGACGAGTCGCTGATCGGCATCGGGGCGGTGGTGCTCAATGGTGCGAAAATCGGCAAGAACTGCCTGGTCGGCGCCGGCTCGCTGGTGACCGAAGGCAAGGAATTCCCCGACGGCTCCATGATCATGGGTTCGCCCGCCAAGGTGGTGCGCGAATTGAGTCCCGAGCAGATCGAAGGTCTGCGCCAAAGCGCCAAACATTATGTTGAGAACGCCCACCGCTTCAAGGCGGGGCTGAAGAAAGTTTCCTGAACCAGCAAAGGCGCGCCCGCCGGGCGTGACCCCCACATTGTCCGAACTCCATAAATTCATTTTCGAAGGCATGCCCGTGCGCGGCATGCTCGTGCGCCTGACCGATGCCTGGCAAGACATCCTGGCGCGCCGCGCCGCCAACACCGCTACCGGTGCCTATCCGCAGCCGGTGCGCCAGTTGCTCGGCGAGATGGCCGCCGCGGGCGTGCTGATGCAGGGCAACATCAAATTCAACGGGGCCCTGGTTCTGCAGATTTTTGGCGATGGCCCGGTCAAGGTGGGTGTGGTGGAAGTGCAGCCTGACCTGAGCCTGCGCGCCACCTGCTCGCAGGTGGGCGAGGTGGCGGCTGACGCGACGCTCAGCCAGATGGTGAACGTGAACAACCAGGGGCGCTGCGCCATCACGCTCGACCCCAAGGATCGCTTGCCCGGTCAGCAGCCTTACCAGGGCGTGGTGCCGCTGTTTGGCGACCAGGGCGAGAAACTCGAAAACATCAGCGAGGTGCTGGAGCACTACATGCTGCAGTCCGAGCAGCTCGACACCGTGATGGTGCTGGCGGCAGACGACCAGGTGGCCACCGGCCTGCTGATCCAGCGTTTGCCCATCGAAGGCGAGGGCAATCTGGCAGGGCAGGTGGATTCGGTCGAACGCGAAGCCCTGCTGGGCCGCAGCGAGGATTTCAGCCGCATCGCGATTCTGGCCAAAAGCCTCAAGCGCGAAGAAATGCTCACGCTGGACGCCGAGACCATCCTGCACCGTCTGTTCTGGGAAGAGCCCATCGCCCGCTTCGAGCCGCTGGTGGGCGAGACCGGGCCCCGGTTTGCCTGCTCATGCAGCCACGAACGTGTGGGCAACATGATCCGCAGCCTGGGCGTGGCCGAGGCCGAGAGCATCATTGCCGAGCAAGGCCAGATCGAGGTGGGCTGCGATTTTTGCGGTGCCCAGTACCGGTTTGACCCGGTCGATGCGGCGGGCTTGTTCATCTCGCCCGTGGTGGTGCCTGGCGAGCCCTCGGTGCATTGAAGGGGCTCAGTCGCCCCGTTGCAGCAGCCCGGTGAAGAGCCGGTGCTCGCAGTCGGGGTCGCTGCATTTCTCGCACAGCCAGGGCGTGCGGCCTTCGTTCAAGGCGTATTGCGCGTTCTGGCGTGTGTGCCAGGCGGTTTCGTCCTCGCCTGGCAAGCCCAGCGCCAGCAAGGCGTTGTTCAGTCGCTGGTGGCCCTGCCCATAGACCACCCGGTAAAGCACCCCCGTGCGCTCCAGTGCCTGGCGCACCAGGGTGTCGACCGGGCCGCGCACATGGGGGCCGTCGCGCTGCAGGCCATCGGCCACCCAGGGCAGGTCCAGCCCCGTCACCAGCGTGGTGTCAAACAGTTGCTGATGGGCCAGGGCCATGGGGTACAGACTTTCGTCCTCGAACAGCATGTGGCTGTAGACGGCGGTCATGAGCGGCGTGGTGTCCGAAATCACCACGCCCTGGCTGACGGACAGCACCGCATCGGCCTGGGCCTGGGCAATGCCGATTTGCTCATGCGGCTCGGGCGTGCGCCCCTCGCGTTCGCACCAGTCGCGCAGCACTTCGGGCACCCATTGCACGGTTTCACCCCGCTGCGCCAGCACTTCGCTCAGGGTCCGGGCCAGCCAGGACTTGCCCGTGCTTTCGGCCCCGACGATGGCGATGCGGCGCACGCGGCTCATGGCGCTGTCAGGCGTTTTTGCCATTCGCGCCAGCCGATGAGGCTCAGGCCGATGAACAGCACGTACAAGCCCGTGGTCAGCCACAGCCCCTTGTAGGCAAACAGCCCCACGCTGAAGACATTGACCACGATCCAGGCCAGCCAGTTTTCGATGTATTTGCGACCCAGCAAGGCTTGCCCGATCAGGCTGAGGGCTGTGGGCAAGGCGTCCCACCAGGCCACATCGCTGTCGGTGAAGTGCATCAGGAGCCAGGCCAGTGCAGGCCAGAGCACCACCAGCGAAGCACCGGCGAGCCACCAGCCGTGGCGCGGCAGCCGCTGGATGACGTAGATGGGCTGGTTGTTTTCACCCAGGCGCCGCCACTGCCACCAGCCCCACAGGGCCAAAGCTGCAAACACCAGCTGCAAGCCGGCTTCGGCGTACAGCAGGCGGTCCTTGAAAACGAAAAAATAAAGCAGGGAACTCAGGATGGCCAAGGGCCAGCTCCAGTGCAGTTCACGGATGCTGCACCACACCATGGCCAGGGCCAGCACAAAGCCCAAGGCCTCGGTCCAGGTGATCATTTGGCGATCTGGACGTAGATTTCGTTGGGCTTGACCATGCCCAGCTCATGGCGGGCCCGCTCTTCCACCATGTTCAGGCCTTCCTTGAGGTCGTTGACCTCGGCACTGAGCTGTTCGTTCACGCGCCGGGCTTCCTCATTGGCCTGCTTTTCCTGCTGGAGCTGACGCTCCAGCTCGGCCACATTGCGCAGACTGCCCCGCCCAAACCACAGTTGGGCCTGCACGATCACCAGCAGGGTGACCAACACGATCGGGACGAGGCGGGTGCCCATGTGGTTCAGCGGAGGTTGTAGAACGCGCTGCGGCCAGGGTACACGGCCACGTCGCCCAGGTCTTCTTCGATGCGCAGCAGCTGGTTGTACTTGGCCATGCGGTCCGAACGGCTCATCGAGCCGGTTTTGATCTGACCCGCGTTCAGGCCGACGGCGATGTCAGCGATGGTGCTGTCTTCTGTCTCGCCCGAGCGGTGGCTGATGACGGCGGTGTAGCCGGCGCGCTTGGCCATTTCGATGGCTTCAAAGGTCTCGGTCAGGGTGCCGATCTGGTTGATCTTGATCAGGATCGAGTTGGCGATGCCTTTGTCGATGCCTTCCTTGAAGATCTTGGTGTTGGTCACGAACAGGTCGTCACCCACGATCTGCACGTTCTTGGCCAGGCGGTCGGTCAGCACTTTCCAGCCCGCCCAGTCGCCTTCGGCCATGCCGTCTTCGATGCTGATGATGGGGTACTTGTCACACCAGGTGGCCAGCATGTCGGTCCACTGCTCGGACGTCAGGCTGATGCCGCCTTCACCGGCCAGCACGTACTTGCCGTCCTTGTAGAACTCGCTGGCAGCGCAGTCCAGACCGATGGCGATTTGTTCACCGGCGGTGTAGCCCGCTGCGGCGATGGCGTCCAGCACCATCTGGATGGCCGCTTCGTGGCTGTCGACGTTGGGAGCAAAGCCGCCTTCGTCGCCCACGGCAATGCTCATGCCCTTGTCGTGGATGATTTTCTTGAGCGCGTGGAAGACTTCAGCGCCCCAACGCACGGCTTCGCGGAACGATGGTGCGCCCACGGGGATGATCATGAACTCTTGCAGGTCCAGGTTGTTGTTGGCGTGTGCGCCGCCGTTGATGACGTTCATCATGGGCACTGGCAGCTGGTTGCCGTTCATGCCGCCAAAGTAGCGGTACAGGGGCAGGCCGGATTCTTCGGCGGCGGCGCGGGCCACGGCCATGGACACGGCCAGCATGGCGTTGGCACCCAGGCGGCTCTTGTTGTCGGTGCCGTCCAGGTCGATCAGGGTCTTGTCCAGGAAGGCCTGCTCGGAGGCATCGAGGCCCAGCACGGCTTCGGAGATTTCGGTGTTGATGTGTTCGACGGCCTTGAGCACGCCTTTGCCCAGATAACGGCTCTTGTCACCATCACGCAGCTCGATGGCTTCGCGGCTGCCGGTCGATGCGCCAGACGGCACAGCGGCGCGGCCCATGACGCCGGATTCCAGCAGCACGTCGCATTCGACGGTGGGGTTGCCACGGCTGTCGAGGATTTCACGGCCGACGATATCAACGATTGCACTCATTTTTGAACTCTCTCAAATTGAAAAATAAAAACCGGGGTGGGTCAATGGCTCAAACACCTTCGACCACGACCATGCGCATGATGGCGGCGCCTGCACGGGCTTCGCGGGCCTTGAGGTACTCGGGCACTTCATAAAAAGCCTTGGCCGCTTCAAAGGTCGGGAATTTCAAAATCACGATGCGCTCAGGCGTCCAGTCGCCTTCCAGCACTTCGAGTTGGCCGCCACGCACACAGACTTCAGCGCCGGTGGCTTGCATGGCCGCGGTGGACCACTTTTTGTACTCTTCGTACTGAACAGGGTTGGTCACCTGGACGTTGGCGATGATATAGCCGCTCATGCGAAGTTGTCCTCTAAAAAGGGGTTCTTTTTGGTGACGGAATCGAGCTGCACCAGGGTCTCCAGCAAGGCCTTCATCTGTCCCAGCGGCACGGCGTTGGGGCCGTCCGACCAAGCCTCGGCGGGCTTGGGGTGGGTTTCCATGAAAAGGCCTGCCACGCCCACGGCCACACCAGCGCGGGCCAGCACGGGCACCATCTCGCGGGCACCACCGCTGCTGGTGCCCTGGCCGCCGGGCTTTTGCACCGAGTGGGTCACATCGAACACCACCGGGGCACCGGTTTTGCGCATTTCGGCGAGGCTGGTCATGTCGGCCACGAGGTTGTTGTAGCCAAAGCTCACACCACGCTCGCAGGCCAGGAAATTGTCTTCGGGCAAGCCAACTTCGCGTGCGGCAGTGCGGGCCTTGTCGATGACGTTCTTCATGTCCCAGGGGGCGAGGAACTGGCCTTTCTTGATGTTCACCGGCTTGCCCGACTGGGCCACGGCGCGGATGAAATCGGTCTGGCGGCACAAAAAGGCCGGGGTTTGCAACACATCGACCACGCTGGCCACGGTTTTGACTTGCGACTCGTCGTGCACATCGGTGAGGATGGGCACGCCGATCTGGCGGCGCACTTCATCGAGGATTTTCAGACCGGCATCGATGCCCACGCCGCGCTGGGTGCTGCCCGACGAGCGGTTGGCCTTGTCGAACGAACCTTTGTAGATCAGCGGAATGCCCAAGGCCGAGCAAGCCTCTTTGAGCCTGCCCGCCACTTCGATGGACATCTCCAGACCTTCGATGGAGCAGGTGCCTGCGATCAAAAAGAAGGGCTGGTGCAGGCCAACGTCAAATCCGCAGAGTTTCATGGTGTCGCTCCTGTGAAGTGCCCAGTGTCAGGCTTTGGCCTGGTGCTCAATGGCCGCCTTGACGAAGGCGTTGAACAGAGGGTGGCCGTCCCACGGTGTGGACTTGAATTCGGGGTGGAACTGCACGCCCACGTACCAGGGGTGCACGGTTTGCGGCAGCTCGACGATTTCGGTCAGTTGCTCGCGTTGGGTCAAAGCCGAGATCACCAGGCCAGCCTTGCGCAGGTCGTCCAGGTAATTGACGTTGGCCTCGTAGCGGTGGCGGTGGCGCTCGGTGACCACGTCGCCGTAAATTTGATGCGCCAGCGTGCCCTTGGCCACGTCGGAGCTTTGTGCGCCCAGACGCATGGTGCCACCCAGGTCGGAGTTTTCGTCGCGCTTCTGGATGGAGCCGTCCGCGTCCTTCCACTCGTTGATCAGGGCGATCACGGGGAAGGGGGTGTCGGGTTCGAACTCGGTGCTGTTGGCACCCTTCATGCCGGCCACATGGCGGGCGTATTCGATGGTGGCCACCTGCATGCCCAGGCAAATGCCCAGGTAGGGCACTTTGTGGGTGCGGGCGTATTGCGCGGTTTCGATCTTGCCTTCCACGCCGCGCTTGCCAAAGCCGCCGGGCACCAGCACGCCATCGAAATGGGTCAGGCTGGCCACCGTTTCGGGGGTGATGGTTTCGGAGTCGATGTGCTCGATCTTCACGCGCACATGGTTGCGCATGCCCGCATGGCGCAGCGCTTCGTTGACCGATTTGTAGCTGTCGGACAGTTCAACATATTTGCCCACCATGGCGATGGTGACTTCGCCCTGAGGGTGCTCGGTGTCGTGCACCAGATCGTCCCAGCGCTTGAGGTTGGCTGGTTGCGTGTTCAGGCGCAGCTTGTCGCAGATCAGACCGTCCAGGCCTTGCTCGTGCAGCACGCGGGGCACCTTGTAGATGGTGTCCACGTCGGGCATGGAGATCACACCCCAGCCCTGCACGTTGGTGAACAGCGAAATTTTGTCGCGCTCGTCTTCAGGGATGTAGCGGTCGGCACGGCACAGCAGCGCATCGGGCTGGATGCCGATCTCGCGCAGCTTTTGCACCGTGTGCTGGGTGGGTTTGGTCTTGAGCTCGCCCGCCGTGGCAATCCAGGGCAGGTAAGTCAGGTGCACGAACGCGGTGTTGTTGGGGCCCAGGCGCAGGCTGAGCTGGCGCACGGCTTCCAGGAAGGGCAGGGACTCAATGTCGCCCACGGTGCCGCCGATCTCGACGATGGCCACATCGACCGCCTCTGGCGTGCCGTAGCCCGCGCCGCGCTTGACGAAGTCCTGAATCTCGTTGGTGACGTGGGGGATGACCTGCACGGTCTTGCCCAGGTAGTCGCCACGGCGCTCTTTTTCGAGCACGCTTTTGTAAATCTGGCCGGTGGTGAAGTTGTTGGCCTTCTTCATCCGGGTGTTGATGAAGCGCTCGTAGTGGCCCAGGTCCAGATCGGTTTCAGCGCCGTCGTCGGTCACAAACACCTCGCCGTGCTGGATGGGCGACATGGTGCCGGGATCGACGTTGAGGTAGGGATCGAGCTTGATGAGGGTGACAGAGAGGCCGCGCGATTCAAGCAAGGCAGCCAGAGAGGCGGAGGCGATTCCCTTGCCCAGGGAAGACACCACACCGCCGGTGACGAAGACGAATTTGGTCATGTCCAAGACGGGAGCCTGGAGCTCCCGGTAGGTGGAAATCGTGATTATAGACAGTCGCGTCTGCTACATTCCCCGCCATGAGCACATTGGCTGGAAAACACATCGTTCTGGGCTTGTCGGGCGGCATCGCGGCCTTCAAGACGGCAGAACTCTGCCGCGCCCTGGTCAAGGCGGGCGTGACCGTGCAGGTGGTGATGACCGAGGCGGCCGAGCAATTCATGACGGCTGTCACCCTGCAGGCGCTGTCGGGCAGGCCGGTCTACACCTCGCAGTGGGACCCGCGTGAGGCCAACAACATGGCCCACATCAACCTGAGCCGCGAGGCCGACGCGATTGTGGTGGCCCCGGCCAGTGCCGATTTCATGTCCAAGCTGCTGCATGGCGGCGCTGACGAGCTGCTGAGTCTGATGTGCCTGGCCCGTCCTTTGGACAAGGTTCCATTGATCGTGGCCCCGGCCATGAACCGCGAAATGTGGTCCAACCCGGCCACACAGCGCAATGTGGCGCAGCTCAAGGCTGATGGCGTGCATGTGCTCGATGTGGGTCAGGGCGACCAGGCCTGCGGCGAGACGGGCGACGGGCGCATGCTCGAAGCCGAAGAAATTCTGGAAGAACTCGAAGCGTTTTTCACGCCCAAAGTACTGGCAGGCAAGCAAGTGCTGGTGACCGCCGGCCCGACCTACGAGGCCATTGACCCGGTGCGTGGCATCACCAACCTGTCGAGCGGCAAGATGGGCTTTTCGATTGCCCGTGCAGCGCGTCTGGCCGGTGCCGATGTGACCCTGATCGCCGGCCCGGTGAGCCTGGCCACCCCCCGGGGTGTGCAGCGCGTGGACGTGCGCTCGGCGCGCGACATGCTGCAGGCCGTGCAAGCCCACGTGCCAGAGCAGGGCGTGTTCGTTGCCACGGCGGCGGTGGCCGACTGGCGCCCGGCCAATGCGGCCGATGAAAAAATCAAGAAGGACGGCTCAGGCCAGACGCCTGAGCTGGGCTTTGTCGAGAACCCCGACATTTTGGCGACCGTGGCCCAGTCGGCAGCGGCACAAAAAGGTGAGTTGTTTTGCGTGGGCTTTGCCGCCGAAAGCCATGACCTGCTGGCGCACGCTACGGCCAAACGCGTACGCAAGCAGGTGCCGCTGCTGGTGGGCAACATCGGCCCGGCCACGTTCGGTCAGGATGACAACGCCTTGCTGCTGGTGGACGCTCAGGGCGCCCGCGAACTGCCGTACGCCAGCAAACAGGTGCTGGCCACCCAACTCATTGAAGACATTGCCCGGCGACTGGGCGGAGCACAAGCATGACCATGGACATCGACGTCAAGATCCTCGATGCGCGCATTGCCGCGCAAATGCCCACTTACGCCACGCCCGGCAGTGCAGGCCTGGACCTGCGCGCCTGCTTGGACGCACCGCTCACCCTCGCGCCCAACGCCTGGCAGCTGGTGCCCACGGGCATGGCCATCCACCTCAAGGACCCCACGTACGCGGCCATGCTGCTGCCGCGCTCGGGCTTGGGCCACAAACATGGCATCGTGCTGGGTAATCTGGTCGGGCTGATCGACAGCGACTACCAGGGCCAGCTCATGGTCAGTTGCTGGAACCGCAGCGATGTGGCCTTCACCATTGAACCCATGGAGCGCATTGCGCAGATGGTGATCGTGCCCGTGGTGCAGGCGCGCTTTCATGTTGTGAGCGAGTTCGATGCCGCGACCGAGCGCGGTGAGGGTGGTTACGGCTCGACAGGCAAGAAGTGAAGCTCCATGAAAAAAACCGCCTGCATCAGCCGATGCAGGCGGTTTTTTCATGAGCATTGTGAATGTACGCTGGCTCAGTGCAGCGTGCGGCCTTCGGACGATTCATGCTCGCCCACTTCAATGCGGAAAAAGCCTGTGCCACAGGTGCCGCGGCCGATTTCTTCTTCGGTGGCTTCACGCACGGCCTCTACAGTCATGTGCAGGCGGATCGCGATGCCTGACAGGGGGTGGTTGCCGTCCAGCACCACATGTTCGGGGTAGATTTCGGTCACGGTGTAGAGCACGTTGCGCGGGGCATCGGGGTTGGTGCCGGCAGGCAAGGCGGTCCCCTCCATGGTCATGCCTTCTTCCAGGTCCTTGGGGAACAGGCTGCGGGCTTCCAGAAAGATCAGTTGATCGTCGAAGTCGCCAAAGGCGTCTTCGGGTTCGATGTGCAGATCGACCTTGGCACCTTTGGTGTGGCCTTGCAGGGCTTCCTCGATCTTGGGCAGCAGGTCTTTGCCGCCGACCAGAAACTCCACGGGTTCGTCCAGGGTGTCGAGTGTTTCACCCAATGTGTCTTTGAGCGTCCAGGTCAGTGCGACCACGCAAGCGTTGTTGATTTCCATAGGACAATTGTCGCAGTTTGGCGACAAGCATTCGCCGCGATGGCACACAAAACCCACAGATTCCCCATGCACATTGACCAACCCTTGACCCTTCTGGGCGGCTTGACCCCCGCACAGTTCATGAAGCGCCACTGGCAGAAGAAGCCTTTGCTGGTGCGTCAGGCCATTCCTGGTTTCAAGCCTTGCCTGGACCGCTCTGCTTTGGTGGCGCTGGCAGGGCAGGAGGGGGTGGAGTCGAGGCTGATCGTGAGTTCGGACAAGGGCTGGAAGATGAAGCATGGCCCATTCCCGAAGCGCAGCTTGCCGCCTTTCAGCCAGAAGGCGTGGACGTTTCTGGTGCAAGGGGTGGACCTGCACCACGACGGTGTGCATGACCTGATGCAGCAGTTCCGTTTTGTGCCCGATGCTCGGCTGGACGATTTGATGATCAGCTATGCCACCGATGGCGGTGGCGTCGGGCCGCATTTTGACAGTTACGACGTGTTCTTGTTGCAGGCCCATGGTCAGCGCCGCTGGCGCATTGGTCGTCAAAAGGACCTGAGCCTGCAGCCCGGTGTCCCTTTGAAAATCCTGCAGAACTTTGAGCCCGAAGAAGAGTTTGTGCTCAACCCCGGAGACATGCTGTACCTGCCGCCCAAGTATGCGCACGATGGCATTGCCGAAGGGGAGTGCATGACCTGGTCGATCGGGTTTCGCTCGCCCAAACAAGGTGAGCTGGCCCGTGAGCTTTTGCTGGGTCTGGCAGACGAGGCACCTGAAGGCGTGGGCGAGGTGGTTTACCGCGATCCGGCGCAGCACGCGGTGGCTCAACCAGGCGCCATTCCGGCTGAATTGGTGAGTTTTGCGCGCGAATCGCTACAGAAGGCGCTCAAAAACCCGCATCTGCTCGACAGTTTGTTGGGGGAGTATCTGACCGAGCCCAAAGCCCATGTGTGGTTTGACGTCGCAGAGCAGGCCGGTGATTTGTCTGCTGGCGTGGTGCTCGATCGCCGCACCCGCATGATGTATGACGATCGGCACATCTTCATCAATGGCGAAAGTTTCCGCGTTGCAGGACGTGATGCGCGCCTTTTGAGGGCGCTTGCCGACACCCGGAGCTTGAATTCCCAGCAGGTCAAGGCCTTGAGTGACGATGCCTTGGGGGCTCTGGATGAGTGGCAAGCCGATGGGTGGTTGAAAACCCTCTAAGCATCTACCCTGAAATCTTGCTTTTTGAAGGTTTCGAGTCAGTTTGGTGATGTTCTAGGGATAACGCTATAATTCGGGGCTGAGCAAGAGAGCTCGAGTGCTTTTGTCTCGGTCAGAACAACCTCCAGAGGTTGTTTCGACAATTTCCGGAAATTGTTTTAACCCCTAAAAGGAAAATCACCATGAACAAGTCAATCGTTTTGGCCGCTCTGATCGCTGCTGCAGCTCTGGCCGCTTGCGGTAAAAAAGAAGAAGCTGCTGCTCCTGCCGCTCCTGCTCCTGCTGTGGAAGCTTCTGCTCCTGCTGCTGACGCTTCTGCCGCTGCTCCTGCTGCTGACGCTTCTGCTGCCAAGTAATTCTGGCTGCACTTTCCCCTGTCTTTGGGCTGGGGAAGAGCACAAAAAAACCCGCCTCGGCGGGTTTTTTCATGGGCGCTCGAAAAGTGCGTCAGCGCAATTCGGCCGCCAGCAGTTTCAGGATCTTCTGGGCGTTTTCCGAATCCTCGGCTTTGCCGTCGCTGCTCTGCACGCGCACCAAGGTGCTGCCATCCTTGGCCTCCAGGCTCACGCGGTAACGCGTCAGTGCGGGGCCCGTGGTTTTGCTGCTGAAGAGCTTGGCAAAGAAACCGGGTTCTTCGGTGCTGGTGCCTGGAGGCACGTAGCGCACGAAATACACCCCTTTGGTGCGGTCACGGTCTTCCACGGTGAAGCCGGTGCGGTCCAGTGCCACACCCGTCTTGCGCCAGGCGCGTTCAAGGTCGTCGGCCAGTTTCAGGCTGGGGCGCCCATCCACCATGGTCACGGCCAAGGCGGGCACAACCGAGGCCGAGGAGCCTGCTGCGGCCACTTTGGCCTGCTCGGGCGATGCGCCCAGCTTGACCATCATGCGGCGCAGGAATTCGATTTCGAGTTCTGGGTCGGTCGCGCGGGGCTGCCAGGCGGTGGAGGTTTTGTCGTTGCTGGTGAAGCTCTCAACCATGCCGCGGTGGGTGACGTAAATGTCCACACCGCCTTGGGCATTGCGCTCGACACGGGTGCGGAACTTGTCGCGCTCGCCCGTTGAATACAGCGAGTCCAGCACGCGGCCAAGGGTGCGGCGAAGCAAGTCCTGCGGGATCTTGGCGCGGTTCTCGGCCCATTCGGTTTCCATGATGCCCACGTCGGGTGCGTCCATGGACAGGTTGAAACCGTTGGCCGTCCAGAATTCGCGCAGCGGCTCCCAAACCTTGTCGGCCGGGCGTGACACCACCAGCCAGCGCTGCGCACCAGAGCGCTCCATGCGCACATCGCCCATGGTGCTGGCTGCGGTGCCGATATCGGTGACCTTTTTGGCAGCACCCGCAAAGCCCGAGGCTGTGGCGGAGTTGCTCTCCAGGGCGTAGCGTGAATCCTTGCGCAGCTGGGTCAGGTCGGGGGGCACATCCAGGCTGCCCGTGGCCTTGGCGGCACTCTTGTAATTGATTTTTTCTTCTTCAAGTGCGGCGCAACCAGAGAGCAGCGCGGCAATGGCCACTGCCGTCATGGCATGGGTCGAAACTAAACGCTTCACAGGGGTTTCCTTGTCAATGTGAATCAGAGCAGGCCGCTGGCCTTGAGGGCCGCTTCCACCGCGGGGCGTTGTCCTTCGGACAACTCGGTCATGGGCAGGCGCAGGGCCGGGCCGCACAGGCCCATGCGGTTCATGGCCCACTTGACCGGAATCGGGTTGGCCTCCACAAACAGGTTTTTGTGAACCGGCATCAACTGGAACTGGATCTTCATGGCCGTGGCAATGTCACCTTTCATGGCGGCCACACACAGCTCGTGCATCAGGCGGGGGGCCACGTTGGCCGTCACGCTGATGTTGCCTGCACCACCACAGAGCATCAGGGCCACGGCGGTCGGGTCGTCGCCCGAGAACACAGCAAACGACTTGGGCAGATCGCGGATCAGCCATTGGGCGCGTTCGATGTTGCCGGTCGCTTCCTTGATGCCGATGATGCCGGGCACCTGGGCCAGACGCAGCACCGTGTCGTGCTGCAGATCAGCCACGGTGCGGCCAGGCACGTTGTACAGAATCACGGGCAGTTTGGGGGTGGCCTCTGCAATCGCCTTGAAATGCTGGAACAGGCCCTCTTGTGTGGGCTTGTTGTAGTAGGGCACAACCTGCAGTTGGGCATCTGCACCGATGGATTCGGCGAACCGGGCCAGGGCGATGGCCTCGGCGGTGGAGTTGGCGCCGCAGCCAGCAATGATCGGGATGCGCTTGGCGGCCTGCTCGACCGACACCCGCAGGATTTCGCGATGCTCTTCGACGTTGACGGTGGGCGATTCGCCCGAGGTGCCCACGATCACCAGCGCATCGGTGCCTTCGGCCACATGCCAGTCGATCAGTTTTCGCAAAGTGGGGTAGTCCACTTGGCCGTCTGCGAGCATGGGGGTGATCAAGGCGGGAATGCTGCCTTGGATGGTGCGTGATGCGGTGGTCATGTCAGGGTCTTGAGACTGAAAAGAGCATTCTAACGAGGGAAGCTGCGCTTGCAGTGACGGGTTCTTGAGAAATTACCCTTGGTTGGCTGGCGCAGTCAGGGGGCGCATGGCAAGGGGGTTCAGGCCAGCGGCCAGCGCACCGTATCTTGCCTGTCCACGGGCCGTACGGCGGCAATGCGCTGCACGATCCGGTCTGGCGAAGTCAGAAAACCGTTCTCATAGGCCACCACCCGCAGCCCGGCATCTGCGCAGACCTCCAGCAGCTCGCCCGGGCGCAGCAAAAAGTCAGGGCGGGAAGGCTTGCCCACCGTCTCGTTGCCCTGGGCAAAGGTTTCGTAGAGCAGCACGCCGCCCGGTGCTACGCTGGCCGTGATCTGCGGCCACAAGGCGCGCCAGAGGTAATTCGTCACCACCACAGCGCCAAAAGTCTGCCCCGTCAGTGGCCAGGGGCCGTTTTCGATGTCGGCTTGCAGCGTCTGGCCAAAGGCTTGTGCCAGGGCCAGGGCTTCGACCGAGCGGTCCACGCCCAGCACCGCATGCCCCTGGGCGGCCAGCCATTGCATGTGCCGCCCGCCACCGCAGGCGATGTCCAGCGCCGAGCAAGCGGGAGTCAGCAAATGGCCCCAGCGCTGAATCCAGGGGGAGGGGGCTTCGGTTCCGTGCATGGTCAGTCCTGGGGGTGTCGAGGTTGCCCAGACTGTAACCAATCGGTTGCCAGCAGATGGTGGTCGACGGGGGGTGAGCTCAAACTACTGGTTATTCATCCAGTTTGATGCTGTGAATCCCACTACAATCCGCCACCATGGCTACCCAATCAACTGTCAAAACTTCCAGCGATTATTCCGAAGGCTCCATTCGGGTCTTGAAAGGCCTGGAGCCAGTCAAGCAGCGGCCGGGCATGTACACCCGCACCGACAACCCGCTGCACATCATTCAGGAAGTGCTGGACAACGCCGCCGACGAGGCGCTGGCCGGGCACGGCAAAAAGATCAAGGTCACCCTGCACGCCGACGGCTCGGTGGGCATCGAGGACGATGGCCGCGGCATTCCGTTTGGCATGCACCCCGAAGAAAAAGCGCCGGTGATCGAGCTGGTCTTCACCCGCTTGCATGCGGGCGGCAAGTTCGACAAGGGCCAGGGCGGTGCTTACAGCTTCTCCGGCGGTCTGCACGGTGTGGGCGTTTCCGTGACCAATGCGCTGGCCAAACGGCTCGAAGCCACCAGCCACCGCGAAGGCCAGGTGGCCACGTTGGTGTTTTCGGCGGGCGATGTGATCGAGCCGTTGGTCTCGCGTGCGCAGGAGTCTGGCGACCGCAAGCAGGGCACCACCGTGCGCGTGTGGCCTGACGCCAAATACTTTGATTCGCCGGCCTTGCCCATGGGCGAGCTGACCCATCTCTTGCGCAGCAAGGCCGTGCTGATGCCCGGCGTGAGCGTGAGTCTGGTCAATGAAAAAACCAAGGAAACCCAGACCTGGCAATACAAGGGGGGCCTGGGCGACTACCTGACCCAGACCCTGACGGCCGACCCGGTGATTCCGCTGTTTGCAGGCGAGGGCTATGCCGACAGCAACCACGACAGCTTTGCCGAAGGCGAGGGCGCGGCCTGGGCCGTGGCCTTCACCGAAGACGGTGCACCCGTGCGCGAGAGCTATGTCAACCTGATCCCCACCAGCGCGGGCGGCACGCACGACAGCGGCCTGCGCGACGGCCTGTTCACGGCGGTCAAGAGCTTCATCGAGCTGCATGCCTTGCTGCCCAAAGGCGTCAAGCTCATGCCCGAAGACGTGTTTGCCCGCGCCAGCTATGTGCTGAGTGCCAAGGTGCTGGACCCGCAGTTCCAGGGCCAGGTCAAGGAGCGCCTGAACTCGCGCGACGCGGTGCGCCTGGTCTCCAGCTTTGTACGCCCTGCGCTCGAGCTGTGGCTCAACGAGCATGTGGACTATGGCAAGAAGCTGGCTGAACTGGCGATCAAGGCCGCCCAGTCGCGCCAGAAGGCGGGCCAGAAGGTTGAAAAACGCAAGAGCTCGGGCGTGGCCGTGCTGCCCGGCAAGTTGACCGATTGCGAAAGCAAGGACATCGCCGACAACGAGGTGTTTCTGGTCGAGGGTGACTCGGCCGGGGGCAGCGCCAAGATGGGGCGCAACAAGGAAAACCAGGCCATCCTGCCCCTGCGCGGCAAGGTGCTCAACACCTGGGAGGTCGAACGCGACCGCCTGTTTGCCAACAACGAAATCCACGACATCTCGGTCGCCATCGGGGTGGACCCGCACGGCCCGAACGACTCGCCGGATCTGTCTGGTCTGCGCTACGGCAAGATCTGCATTCTGAGCGACGCGGACGTGGACGGCTCGCACATCCAGGTGCTGCTGCTCACGCTGTTTTTTCGCCACTTCCCCAAGCTGATCGAAACCGGCCACTTGTTTGTGGCGCGGCCACCGCTGTTCCGGGTCGATGCGCCTGCACGCGGCAAAAAGCCTGCTTCCAAAGCCTATGCGCTGGACGAGGGCGAGTTGACCGCGATCATCGACAAGCTGCGCAAGGACGGCGTGAAAGAAGGTGGCTGGAGCATCAGCCGCTTCAAGGGCCTGGGCGAGATGAGTGCCGAGCAGTTGTGGGACACCACCCTCAACCCCGACACGCGTCGCCTGCTGCCGATTGAGCTGGGACCGCTGGACAACGCGGGCACGGAAAACCTCATGACCCAGCTCATGGGCAAAGGCGAAGCCGCCGCCCGCCGCGAGCTGATGGAACTGCATGGCGACAGCATCGAAATTGACGTTTGATGTTGACTGCAAACACGAACCCGCCATTGCCAAGCCATGACCACCTCTCAGCCTGTCCAACTGTTTGAGTCCACCCGCGTGCGCTCGCATTGGGACGCCGCGCAGGAGAAGTGGTACTTCTCGGTGGTGGATGTGGTGCAGGTGCTGACCGACAGCATCAACCCCACCGACTACTTGAAAAAACTGCGAAAGCGCGATGCCGAGTTGGGCGGCTACCTGGGGACAAATTGTCCCCAGGTGGGCATGCCCAGTGAGTCCGGGGTCATGCGCAAAACCCTGGCAGCAGATGTGCCCACACTCTTGCGCCTGATCCAGTCCATCCCCTCACCCAAGGCGGAGCCATTCAAGCGCTGGCTGGCCAAGGTGGGCCATGAGCGCATGCAAGAGATGGCGGACCCTGCGCAAAGCCTGGATCGTGCCCGTGAAAACTGGCAAAAGCTGGGACGCAGCGACAAGTGGATTCAGCAGCGCATGACGGGGCAAAAAGTGGTGACGGGCAGTAATTTTTTGCCGCCCGGCAAATCAATGCCCATCCAACTCCCCGGCACGCCCCAACGCAAACCTAACAATTCGCAGAAAAAATGACCGATTTGCTGACCCCTGAAACACCGGTGCAACCTGCAGCCCCCGATGGCGACCACCTGGGCGCTTACGCCCAGCGTGCCTACCTGGAATACGCCTTGAGCGTGGTGAAAGGCCGCGCTTTGCCCGATGTGTGCGATGGCCAAAAGCCGGTGCAGCGCCGCATTTTGTATTCGATGGACCGCATGGGTTTGTCGTACAGCGGCCCCAACAACGCCACGGCGGCCAAGCCCGTCAAGAGCGCCCGCGTGGTGGGTGATGTGCTGGGTCGCTACCACCCGCACGGCGACACGGCGGCGTACGACGCGCTGGTGCGCATGGCGCAAGACTTCTCGCAACGCTACCCGCTGATCGACGGGCAGGGCAACTTCGGTTCGCGCGACGGCGACGGCGCGGCCGCCATGCGTTACACCGAGGCACGCCTGGCCCGCATCACCAGCCTGCTGCTCGACGAGATCGACATGGGTACGGTGGATTTCATCCCCAATTACGACGGCTCCACCGAAGAACCCAGTCAGTTGCCTGCACGCCTGCCGTTCACGCTGCTCAACGGGGCCAGCGGCATTGCGGTGGGGCTGGCCACTGAAATCCCCAGCCACAACCTGCGCGAAGTGGCCGATGCTTGCGTGGCCCTGATCCGAAACGACAAGCTGAGCGACGCCGAACTGGTGGCCATCATCCCCGGCCCCGACTACCCCGGTGGCGGCCAGATCATCAGCCCGGCCAGCGACATTGCCGACGCTTACCGCACGGGGCGCGGCAGCTTGAAGGTGCGCGCCCGCTGGAAGATCGAAGACCTGGCCCGTGGCCAGTGGCAACTCGTCGTGAACGAGCTGCCGCCCGGTGTGAGCACGCAGCGCGTGCTCGAAGAGATCGAAGAGCTGACCAACCCCAAGGTCAAGGCTGGCAAGAAAACCCTCACGCAAGACCAGCAACTGCTCAAGGCGAGCATGCTGGCCGTGCTGGACGTGGTGCGCGACGAGTCGAGCAAGGACGCCCCGGTGCGCCTGGTGTTCGAACCCAAGACCAGCCGCATCGAACAGCAGGAACTGATCACCGCCTTGCTGGCCCACACCAGCCTGGAGACCTCGGCCCCGATCAACATGACCATGGTCGGCATCGACGGCAAGCCGACTCAGAAATCGCTGCGCCAGATCCTGAGCGAGTGGATCAGCTTCCGCCAGACGACCATCACCCGCCGCAGCCAGCACCGCCTGAACAAGGTGCTCGACCGCATCCACATTCTGGAAGGGCGTCAGCTGGTTTTGCTCAACATCGACGAGGTGATCCGCATCATCCGCCACAGCGACGAGCCCAAGCCTGCGCTGATCGAAGCCTTCCGCTTGAGCGACCGCCAGGCCGAAGACATTCTGGAGATTCGCCTGCGCCAACTGGCCCGTCTGGAGGCCATCAAGATCGAACAAGAGTTGAGCGAGCTGCGCGAAGAACAGGGCAAGCTTGAAGAGATTCTGGGCAGCCCCGCCGCGCTGCGCCGCCTGATGATCAAAGAGATCGAGGCCGACGCCAAGACCTTTGCCGACCCGCGCCGCACGCTGATCCAGGAAGAGAAAAAAGCCGTGGCCGAAGTCAAGGTGGTGGATGAGCCCGTGACGGTGGTCGTGTCGGAAAAAGGCTGGGTGCGTGCCCGCACCGGTCACGGCCACGACGCCACCAGTTTTGCCTTCAAGGCGGGCGACGGTCTGTACGGCACCTTTGAGTGCCGCACGGTGGACACGCTGCTGATCTTTGGCAGCAATGGCCGGATTTACAGCGTGCCTGTGGCTACTCTGCCCGGTGCCCGCGGTGACGGTCAGCCGGTGACCACGCTCATCGAGCTGGAACCCACCACGCAAATCGCCCACTACTTTGCAGGTCCTGCCAACGCCACGCTGCTGCTCAGCGGCTCGGGCGGTTACGGCTTCATGGCCTCGGTCGAGAACATGGTTTCGCGCAACAAAGCGGGCAAGGCCTTCATCAGCATCGCCGATGGCGAAACCGTCTGCGCCCCGAGCCATGTGAGCGGCTCCAGCGCCACCGTGCCTGCCGACAAGCAGCCCATGCCTGTGGCCACCAGCGTCTGCTGCGCCAGCGCGGGCGGCCGCGTGCTGACGTTTGAAATCAGCGAACTCAAGACCATGGAAAAAGGTGGCCGAGGCCTGATGCTGATCGACCTTGAAGCCAAAGACACCCTGGCGGGCGCCGCGGCCTACACCCGCAGCGTCAAGATCGCTGGCATCGGCCGTGGCGGCAAGGACCGCGAAGAAACGCTGGAAATCCGAAGCCTGAACAACGCCAAAGTGGCTCGGGCCAAGAAGGGCAAAGTGGCCGATCTGGGCTTCAAGCCGAATCGGGTGACGCGGGTGGAGTGAAGACACATCGCTGCATGAACCTCGATCAAGCCCCTTTGTCTACCGTCTGGCGTGTCGCCCAGGTGCGCGTGCGCGCAGGGCAGGAGGCGCAGGCGCGGCAATTGGAGGAAATCGGTTTTTTGCCAGGCGAGCCCGTCTGCGTGATGTCACGCGGCCTGTTCGGCGGCGATCCATTGGCGGTTCGGGTGGGCTTGTCCACTTTTGCGCTGCGCCGCGACGAGGCGCGCTGCATCGAGTTGGAGACCCCCGATGCGTGAACAGCGCATGCACCTGGTGCCACGGGGCACCCTGGTGGCGCTGGTGGGCAACCCCAATTGCGGCAAGACGGCTCTGTTCAACCGCCTGACAGGCAGTCGCCAGAAGGTGGCCAACTACGCCGGGGCCACCGTCGAAAAGAAAGAGGGCCGCCTGCCCCTGCCTGACGGCACAGCATTGCGTGTGCTCGATTTGCCGGGGGTGTACAGCCTGTATCCCCGCTCCGAAGACGAACGTGTGGCCTGTGATGTGCTGCTGGGTCAGTCCCCCGGAGAAAAGCGCCCCGATGCACTGGTCTGTGTGGTCGATGCGACCAACCTGCGCCGGGGGCTGCGCCTGGTGCTGGCGTTCAAGCGCCTGGGTTTGCCGTGTCTGGTGGTGCTGAACATGGCCGATCTGGCCGCAGGGCGTGGCCTGAAGATCGACCCCGAGGCCTTGTCGCAGGCGCTGGGTTTGCCGGTGGTGGCCAGCGTGGCGGTCCAGCCTGGCGGTGATGCGGCGGTGCGCGACTGGCTGGTTGCGCAACCCTGGATGCAGGGGCGCTCGGTGCCCGGATCCCATGACGGCCCTGATTGGACGCATGAACAGGCCAATGTCGAGGCCGACCATGTGCAGGTGCAGGCCATCCTGCGCCGCTTGCACCTCGATACGCTGGTGCCTGATGAGTTGAGTGACCGCATTGATCGTGTCGTGCTGCACCCATGGGTGGGGCCACTGATTTTGCTGGCCGTTTTGTTTCTCGTGTTCCAGGCGGTGTTTGCCTGGGCGACACTGCCGATGGACCTGATCAAGAGCGGCACCGATGCACTGTCGGCGGCGGCCGTGCAGGCCCTGCCCGAGGCCTGGTGGCGCGACCTGCTGGTGCAGGGGCTGCTGGCGGGCATGGGCGGCGTGCTGGTGTTTTTGCCGCAAATCCTGATCTTGTTCTTCTTCATCTTGCTGCTCGAAGAGTCGGGCTACCTGCCGCGTGCCGCGTTTTTGCTGGACCGCATCATGGGCGGGGTGGGGCTGTCGGGGCGCTCGTTCATTCCGCTGCTGTCGAGCTTTGCCTGCGCGGTGCCGGGCATCATGGCTACGCGCACGATCGCCAACCGCCGTGACCGCATGGTCACGATCCTGATTGCGCCTTTGATGACCTGCTCGGCCCGCTTGCCGGTGTACACCCTCCTGATCGCAGCCTTTGTGCCTGCCCGTACTTTGGGGGGCATGCATCTGCAAGGTCTGGTGCTGCTGGGCCTGTACCTGTCTGGCATTGCGGGGGGGATGGGGGTTGCCTGGCTGCTCAAGCAGTTCACGCCCTCGGGTCGCCAGACGCGCCCGCTGATGATGGAGCTGCCGTCCTACCATTGGCCGACGGTGCGCAATCTGGCGCTGGGCTTGTGGCAGCGGGCCTGGATTTTCCTGCGCCGCGTGGGCACGGTCATCTTGTTGCTCACGATGGTGCTTTGGTGGCTGGCCAGTTATCCGGTGGCACCTGCAGGTGCGGTGGGGCCGGCCATTGAGTACAGCTACGCCGGACAGATCGGTCGGATTTTGCAGGTGGTGTTTGCGCCGCTGGGCTTCAATTGGCAGATCAGCGTGGCCTTGCTCACCGGCATGGCCGCCCGTGAGGTGGCCATTGGTGCCCTGGCCACGGTGTATGCCGTGGTGGCGGCCGACGGCGGCGCGGCCACCGCGCTGGCCCCGATGCTGGCCGGCCAGTGGAGTCTGGCCACCGGCATGGCCCTTCTGGCCTGGTACATCTTTGCGCCGCAATGCCTGTCCACGCTGGCGGCTATCCACCGCGAAAGCGGCGGCTGGAAGTTGCCCGCCATCACCTTGCTGTACCAGCTGGCACTGGCCTACGTCGCTGCGTTCATCACATTCCAGGGGGTGTCTGCCTGGGTTTGACCTCGCATGAAACTACCCGCTGAGACTGCCAGTCAAGCTTTGCTGGGCGTCTACACTGTGTACAAAGTCTGTAAGCCATGCCGATCCACTATTCCAGAAAACTGACGGGGCGCAAGCGCAGCACGGGTGCCAATCGTCAGCTTGGTCTGGTGCTGGCTTTTGTCGCTGGAGCCACCAATGCGGGCGGTTTTCTTGCGGTGTCACAGTACACCTCGCACATGACCGGGATCGTGTCGGCCATGGCAGATCATTTGGCTTTGGGAGAGTTTCAGGCCTACCTCACAGGTTTGGGCGCGCTGCTGTCGTTCATGAGTGGGGCCGCGTGTTCTGCCATCTTGGTGAATTTTGGGCGGCAGCGTCGATTGCACAGCGAATTTGCATTGCCACTGGTACTGGAAGCCATGCTCTTGCTTTGCTTTGGGTTCCTCGGAGAGCAGTTGTCCCGGATTCCGGGCTTGTTTGTACCCATGACCGTGATGCTGCTGAGTTTCATCATGGGCTTGCAAAATGCCTTGGTGACCAAAATTTCCCGAGCTGAAATCCGGACCACGCATGTCACAGGCCTTGTGACAGACATCGGCATTGAATTGGGCAAGGCCATCTATGGCTTCAACGCTCGGGCATTGGATCAGGTGCCGGTCAGCGCCAATGTGGCACGTTTGCAGATCCTGTTGTCACTGGCCTTGAGCTTTTTTCTTGGTGGCGTGCTTGGAGCCCTGGGTTTCAAGCATCTGGGTTATGTGGTCACGGTCCCGCTCGCTTTGGTGATGATTCTGCTGGCCAGCGTGCCAACCATTGACGACGTCAGCCACTGGTGGCGCAAACTGGGTCACTGACCACCGTTGCACTTCTTGATCGAGGGTTTCCACTGAATTTGATTTTGGACGGATTGTCCGACAATTAAATTCAATGCACGACACCCGCACCATCGACGACCCTGTGACCACCCAGCCCATGGGGGCGGATTTGAATTTGCCGGCTTTGGTGGCGTGGCTGGCGCCGCGTGTGCCGGGTGTGGATGCGCAACTGCGGGCCGAGCGCATGGAGGGCGGTCAGTCCAACCCGTCGTGGAGGTTGCACGGGGCAGGGCAGTCGTGGGTGCTCAGGGCCAAACCCGCACCTGTAGCCGAGTTGCTGCCTTCGGCCCACGCCATCGAGCGCGAGTACCGCATCCTGCAGGCACTGGCTGGCACCGACGTGCCGGTGCCGCGTGTGCGGGCCCTGTGCGAAGACGAATCGGTCATCGGCGTGGCGTTTTACGTGATGGATTTTGTGCAGGGCCGCATCTTCCGCGATGCCACCTTGCCCGAAGTGCCTGTTGCCGAGCGCAGCGCCTACTTCATGGAGGCTGCCCGCGTGCTGGCTGCACTGCACCGGGTGGACTGGCGTCAGCTGGGTCTGCAGGACTTTGGCCGACACGAGGGTTACTACAGCCGATTGATCCGCCGCTGGACGCAGCAGTACCAGGCCTGCCGCCAGGCGCCTGTGCCTGCCATGGAGCAGCTGATCGACTGGCTGCCGCAGCACATTCCGGCCGGGGCCGATGGCGCGGAGCACACCTGCATCACACACGGCGACTACCGCATGGAAAACCTGATGTTCCACCCCACGCGTCCCGAAGTGGTGGCGGTGCTGGACTGGGAGTTGTGCACGCTGGGCCACCCTTTGAGCGACCTGTCGTACAGCGCGCTGGCCTGGCACATGCCCGCAGGCATCTTGCGAGGCTATGGCGACCAGGATTTGCCTGCGCTCGGGCTGCCTGCCGAGCAGGACCATGTGGCCCGCTATGCCGAGCGCATGGGATGGGACACGCCCGCGGCGTTGAAAGACTGGCCGTTTTACCTCGCCTTCAATCTGTTCCGTCTGAGTGCCATCCTGCAAGGCATTGGCCAACGTGAACGCGAAGGCACGGCGTCCAACGCCACCGCCAAAGAGATTGCGGCCATGGCTGAACCCGTGGCGCAGTGGGGCTGGGCCATAGCGCAGGGCCAGCCCGATTCCTGAGAGATCACTCGCCCCCTTACTTCAAACCTACCCAGGAGACAAGCATGAAACATCTGAACCGCCGACTCACCCTCAGCACTTTGCTGGCCAGTCTGCTGGGCATGGCAACCGCCATGCCCGCCAGCGCACAGGAGGGTGCGCCTGCCAAGATCCTCGTCGGCTTCCCGGCGGGCGGCTCGTTTGATGCGATCGCCCGCCTGATCGCCGAAAAAGCCAAGACCGAGCTGAACCGGCCCGTGGTGGTCGACAACAAGGCCGGTGCCGGTGGCCGCATTGCGGTGGATGCGCTCAAGGGCTCGCCTGCCGATGGCAGTGTGGTCATGCTGGGCCCGGATGCGCTGACCGCGCTCTACCCCTTCACCTTCAAGAAGCTCAACTACGACCCCAAGAAAGACCTCGTGCCGATCGGCACGGCGGCTGAATTTGCCTTCAGCTTCGCGGTGGGCGCCGCGCCGAAGGTCAACACCTGGGCAGACTACGTGGCCTGGGCGCGCAAGAACCCCAACGACGCCAACTTCGGCATCCCCGCGCTGGGCGCACCGCACCACTTCTTCGGCCTCATGCTGGGCAACGCCATCAACGTGCCGATGCAGCATGTGCCCTTCCAGGGCAGTGCCCCGATCAACCTGGCCCTGATGGGCGGTCAGATCAGCTCGTCCATCGATGTGGCCAGCAGCCAGGTGGAAAACCACAAGGCCGGCAAGATCAAGATGCTGGCAGTGTCCACCGAGCAGCGCATCCCGCAGGCACCCGATGTACCGACTTTCACCGAACTGGGTTTCCCGGCCATCAGCGGTGCTGGTTTCAACGCCCTGTATGCGCCTGCGGGCACGCCTGCCAGCGCGGTGGATGCCTGGAACAAGGCCCTGGCCAAAATCATGGCCATGCCCGATGTGAAAGAGAAACTGATCGGCATGGGTTACCTGCCCGTGGGCAAGTCCACACAGGAGTTGGTGGACCGCCAGAACGCGTCCATCAAAAAGTGGGAACCGGTCATCAAGGCCTCGGGTTTCACCGCGGACTGAGTTCGGGTGTTTTCAGGCGTCGGCCTCGCGGAGGGTTTGCCGTTGAGCCAGCCACAGGCCGACTCCTACAATGAGCGCATGTTGTTTTTTGTGCCGCTGCGATGATGGACATTCCCAAACTTCAGATGACACCTGCCTACCGCGTGGTGTCGGACGATTTGCGTCAGCGCATCGTGCGCGGCGAAGTCCAGGCCGGGCAGGCCTTCCCGACAGAGACCGATCTGGCCACCCGTTTCGGAGTGCACCGCTCCACCATCCGTGAAGGCTTGCGCCAACTGGAGCAGGACGGCTTGCTCCAGCGCGTGGGCAAGCGCCTGGTGGTGACGATTCCACGGCACGAAGACCTGGCGCAGGCGGCCGAGCGGGCGTTGCGCATGCAGCAGGTCACCTACCGCGATGTGTGGGAAGTGGCCTCGACGCTGGAGCCCATGTGTGCCAGTCTGGCGGCCGAGCGCATCAATGGCGAAGAGTTGGCGCAGCTGGAGCGCAATCTGGACCACACCGCCGAGCTGGTGAAGAGCGGCCAGTCACCCATCACAGCGACCATCGAGTTCCAGTCGCTGATCGCCGAAGCCACGCACAACCAGGCCTTGCTGCTGGCGCGTGCGCCGGTCAGTTTGCTGATGCGCTCGGGGTATGCGGCCATTGCGCCCGCTTTGCCGCAATCCGGGGCCCGCTTGCTCGAAGCGCATCGCCACGTGTACGACGCGCTCAAACAGCGCGACGCCGAGTCCGCTGTGGCCTGGACCCGCAAGCATTTGGTGGACCACAAGCGCGGCTTCGAGTTTGCCGGGCTGGATTTTGATTCGCCAATTCCCGAATCCCGTTGAACGTCAGGGTGGGCCTGAGGCCGGGATGGCCATCAGCCTGCAAACAGCGCGAACAATTCGTTTTTGAAGTGGATGCCCAGCCGTGCAAAGGCGCGGTTGCGGTAAGTCTTGACCGTGGGCAGGCTCAGTCCCAGTTCGTTGGCAATGCCGTCCTGGGTCATGCCACACAACAACCGTGCGCAGACTTCGCGTTCACGCAGGGTCAGGTCCGGAGTCGTTTGCTGCAGACGCTGCATCCAGTGCGCCGCGCTGCGCTGGCCCATGCGGGGGCGGGTCAGTTCGATCTGTTTTTGCGTGAGCGCCAGCAAGACCGGGGCCAGCGATTCAAAGTCCGACAGGTGGGCGTCGCTGAAAGGGCGCTGGTGTTCGTGTCGGTAAAAGTTGATCGCAAACACCGACGCATCCTTGTGCTGCACCACCGACACGCGTTCGGCCATGCCGTGCGCTTCGTACACGCGGGCGCGGTGCTGGGCGGGCACTTCACGGGCGGTGATGTGGCACAGCACCGCCTGCTCCGGGGTGGGGCTCTGGCTGTCCAGGGTGCGGTCGTTGCGGTGGGGGCCTGACAGGTAGGCATTCCAGCAATCGCGGGTGGTGTCGGGCACGCCCAGGCTGGCCGACATGAACAGGGTCGGGTCGCAGCCCTGGCCGGTCTGGTAGATGGAGTACGAAGCCGCTGGCACGATGGGGTGCAGGTGTTCCAGCAAGGCCGATTCAAACGCGCGCTGCTGACCCACCAGGCCAATGAGGCCTTGCAGTGCCTGAAGCGGGCTGTTGCTGACGGGAGAGGGGGTCCACTGGCGCATGGGGAGCAAACTTCGGGGGCAAACTTTGTTTTTGTCATCTTATGGGATGACAGACAAGCTCAGAAGACAGGAATACCCTAGGCGAATGCTGAATTTGCCTACCCCCGCACTGAACCTTTTTGCCGATCTGTCCGTCCAGGTGGACAAGCCTCAGGAGGTCGGCCAGACCCACCACGGTGTCCGTCGGCTGATCCCGATTCTGGGCGGACAGGTGCAGGGCCAGGGCTGGACAGCCCGGGTGCTGCCCGGCGGCGCAGATTTCCAGCTGATCGTGAACGAGCGCATGGCCGAACTGGACGCCCGTTACACGATCGAGACCGATGGTGGCGATCTGATTTTTGTGCAAAACCGTGCTGTGCGCACCGCCGCCCCCGAGGTGATGGCGCGTCTGGTGCGCGGCGAGCCGGTGCCGCCCGAGTCGGTGTATTTCCGCTGCAGCCCGAGCTTCGAGACGGCTTCGGCATCGCTCGCCTGGATCACCGAACGCCTGTTTGTGGGCACGGGTGCCCGCCACCCTGACCGTGTGGTGATGCGTTTTTTTGAGGTGGCCTGAGCGGGCTGCTTTCTCTTTCGTTTTTTTCTACTGGGGACAAATACCATGAAAACCGTTTTCAACACCATGACGACATTGACCCGTCGCCACGCCGTGCTGGCCGTGAGCCTGGCGCTGGGCGCCGTGAGTGTGGGCGCGCAGGCGCAAACACCCACCTCTGCACAGGGCTACCCTAACCGCCCGGTGCGCATGATCGTGGGCTTCCCCGCAGGCACCGGTCCCGACATCGTGGCGCGCTTGCTGGCGCAAAAACTGTCCGAGGGCTGGAACAACATGGGCGTCATCGTGGACAACAAGCCCGGTGCCGGTGGCCTGATCGCCGCCAGCGAAGCGGCCCGCGCCGCGCCCGATGGCTACACCCTGATGCTGGGCGAGACCGGCCAGCTGAGCATCGCGCCCAGCAGCTACAACAAATTGCCCTACGACCCGACCAAGGACTTTGCGCCCGTCAGCCAGGTGGTCAGCGCCGACTTTGTGCTGCTGGTCAACCCGCAAAAAGTGCCTGCCAAAAACGTCAAGGAGTTTGTTGGCTGGACGCAGCAACAAAAGGGCCTGTTCATGGCCACCTTTGGTGCGGGCACGCCCGGCCACTTTGGCGCCTTCATGTTTGGCGATGCGGTCAAGCTCAAACCCGAAGCCGTGCACTACAAAACCACGGGCGATGCGCTGGGCGGCCTGTTCAGCGGTGACGTGCAAGGCGTGTTCGCCAGCGTCGGCCTGGCCGCGCCCAACGTGAAGGCGGGCAAGCTCGTCGCCCTGGGCAGCACCGGAGCCACCCGCACTGGCGCGTTGCCCGATGTGCCCACCATCAAGGAGCAGGGCTACAACAACCTCGAGTTCTCTTCCTGGTTTGGCATCGTGGCGCCGTCCAAAGCGCCCGCCGACATCCTGGCCAAGTTGAGCGTCGACATCCAGAAAGCCGTCAAATCGCCCGACCTCAAGGCCAAGCTCGAAGAGTCAGGCTTTCGCGTGACGGGCACCAGCCGCGAAGAGTTCGCCCGCATCATCGCCGCCGACACCGTGACCTGGGGCAAGGCTGTGGCGGCCACAGGCTTCAAGGCCGATTGACGCTTTGAATTTGGACAGAACAGGACCTTATTCCATGCAACACCTGAATTTGAAAACAAGGCTGGCTTTTGCGGCATTGTTCTCCGTCAGCGGCTTGACCTGGGCACAAACCTCGGACTGTGCCGCTTTTGCGGCCACCGCCTTGCCCGGCATGACCCTCAAAACCGAAGCCGTGGCAGGCGACAGCACGCGGCCACCGGGCACAAACACTGGCCCCATGCTGGTGGCGCATTGCAAGGTGAACGGCAAGATGGCCGAGCGCATGGGGCAGGACGGCAAGCCTTACCACATCGGCTTTGAGCTGCGCTTGCCCACCGCCTGGAATGGCCGCTTTTTGTACCAGGGTGGTGGTGGCAACGACGGTGTGGTGCGCCCTGCCGTGGGGCCGCAGGCCGCACCCGGCTACGCGCTCAACCGGGGCTTTGCCGTGGTCACGACCGATGCAGGCCACCAGACGCCCACCGCTGACTTTGGCTTTGACCCCATCGCCCGCACCGACAACGCCTACAACGCGCACGACAAAGTGGCGGTGACGGCCAAAGAGCTGATCCGGCGCTTTTACAGCAAACCTGCCGACAAGTCCTACTTCATTGGTTGCTCGGGCGGCGGGCGTCAGGCCATGATGTTCACCCAGCGCTTTCCGACTTACTTTGACGGCGTGATCGCCATGGCCCCGGCCATGCGCGTGTCCAAAGGTGCAACCATTGCCGCGGCCTGGGATACGCAGGCGCTGCAGACCATTGCGCCGAAAGGCGCAGATGGTCAGCCGGTGCTCAGTCAGGCGCTGTCGGATGGCGATCTGGCCCTGGTGCGCAAAGGTGTTCTGGACGCTTGCGACGCGCAGGACGGCGTGGCGGACGGCCTGGTGTCCAACCCGGCGGCTTGCAAGTTCGATGTGGCGGCCTTGCAGTGCAAGGGAGCGAAGGACGACAGCTGCTTGGCCCCCGTGCAGGTGGGTGCTCTGAAGAAGATGTTCACAGGGGCAAAGAACTCGGCTGGTCAGCCGCTGTATTTCTCCTGGCCCTGGGATGCAGGCATCGGCCATCCTCAAAACGACTGGCGCATGTGGAAGCTGGGCAACTCGCCCACCGCCAAGGCCAACTCACGCCATGTGTTCCTGATGGAGGACGCGCTGCAGGGCTACTTTGTCACGCCGCCTGACCGCAGTTTGAGCATTTACAAGTTTGACTTTGACCACGACCCGCAGCGCATGGACGCGCATTCGTGGATCTTCAACACGGCCGACGATGCCAAGCTTGCCGGATACCAGGCGCGTGGCGGCAAGCTGATGTTCATCCACGGTCTGGCCGATCCGATCTTTTCGGCCGACGAGATGGTGGACTACTACCAGCGACTGACCGCCCAGAATGGACCGAAGACGACCGACTTTGCGCGCCTGTTCCTGGTGCCCGGCATGGGCCACTGCGCAGGTGGCGCGGCCACCGACAGCATCGACGGCCTGGGCAGCCTGGTGGACTGGGTTGAAAAAGGCCAAGCCCCCCAAAGCGTGCCTGCCAGTGGCACGGCGGTGTACCCGGGCCGCACACGCCCGCTGTGCGTCTACCCGCAATATGCCCACTACAAGGGCACAGGCAACCCGGAAGACGCGAGCAACTTCAGTTGCCGGTGATGCCTCGGATGCAGGGCCTCAGCCCTGCGCACCCATCAGGTAATCGGCCTTGCCCACTTCCACCCCGTTGTGGCGCAGGATGGCGTAGGCCGTGGTGATGTGGAAGTACATATTGGGCAGCATCCAGTTGCACAGGTAGGCCTGTCCGGTCATGGTGCGGGTTTTGCCCGGGCCAGCAGGAAAGGTGATTTCCTTGTCTTCGGTGCCGTCAAGTGCGGAAGCTGGAACGGTGGCGATGAAGGCCAGGGTTTTCTGGATGCGTTCCTGCAACTGGGCCAGCGTGGTTTCGGTGTCGTCGAATTTGGGTGCTTCCACGCCGGAGATACGGGCCACACCGTTTTTCACAGCGTCGCAGGCGATCAGCACCTGGCGGGTGAATGGGAACATGTCGGGGGCCAGGCGGTCGGTGGTGAGCGCCGTGGGGTCGATCTTTTTGGCTTCGACAAATTGCTCGGCCTTGGCCAGGATGTGGCTCAGGTTGGTGAGCATGCGGGTGCACACGGGCAAGCTGGCGCTGGACATGGAAAGGGTCATGGTGTTTTTCCGGAGTGAAGGGCCTGCTCAGGCGATTTCGGCGATCAGCTCGATCTCGACGCAAGCGCCCATGGGAATCTGAGCCACGCCAAACGCGCTGCGGGCGTGTGCGCCGACTTGGGGGCCGAACACCTGACCCAGCAATTCGCTGCAGCCGTTGGTCACCAGGTGCTGTTCGGTGAAGTCGCCGGTCGAGTTGACCAGGCTCATCACCTTGACGATGCGCTTGATTTTGTTCAGGTCACCCACCGCGGCGTGCAGCGTGCCCATCAGGTCAATCGCCACGGCGCGCGCGGCTTGCTGGCCTTCGGCGGTGCTGATGTTTTTGCCCAGTTGACCGGCCCATACCTTGCCGTCTTTCTTGGCGATGTGGCCGGACAAAAAGACCAGATTGCCTGTTTGCACAAAGGGCACATAGGCCGCAGCAGGCACAGCCACCGGAGGCAGCTCGATGTTCAGGGATTTCAGTGAGTCGTAAACGTTCATGGTCATTTTGAAAATTCCAGCATGGGGCGCCACATGCGTGTGGCGGTGAAAGGTTGGGTCTGCTGTGTTGGCCGCGTTGCGTCAACTGCAAGGCCTCCACTGTAACGCCAACGCCCGGGGCTGGATGGGGTCAGTCTGCCCGGCAGGCGTGTGCCATACTGAACTGCGGTCCAAAAAATGACAAACATCAGGGGGAGGACGCACACATGCGACAGACAGCACAGGTGTCAGTTGGGGGTGATGCATGGCATCGGCGTGGCTGGTCAGGCATCTGAGCGGAGCGCTTCTGGCCTGGCTCGCGGGGGCTGCTTTGCAGTTGCAGCAGCCTGCACTGTGGCCCGCGGGTGTGTATGCCGCACTGGTCGCCGCGGCGTTGCTCCTGCCCTTGGGTTTGAGGTGCTGGTCCCCTGGCGTACAGCGCATCGGGGCCTTGCTCATGGTCTTGACGCTGGCTTTTGCATGGTGCGGTTTGCTGGCCTGGACACGCATGCACACCTTGTCCCCCGCGCTGGAAGGGCGGGATCTGGATGTGGTGGGCGTGGTCGAAGCCATGCCGCAGCGCCAGGACGTGGGCTGGCGATTTCGCCTGCGCATCGAGCAGGCCGCTTTGCAGGGGCAGGCGGTTCAGGTGCCATCGCAGGTGTATCTGGGCTGGTATGGCGCGTCCAGCCGCGACGACCCGCAACTGAGCGTGCCCGAGCCGGTGCAGGCGGGCGAGCGCTGGCGCTTGCGGGTGCGCCTGAAGGCCGCACACGGGCACATCAATCCACGGGGTTTTGACTACGAGCTGTGGTTGTGGGAGCAGGGCATTTGCGCCACGGGCTATGTGCGCCAGGGGCGAGGCGATCCTGCGCCGCAAAGGCTGGGGCAGAGCTGGCGTCACCCGCTGGAGTGGGCAAGGCAGCAGGTGCGCGATCGCATGCTGGCGCGTCTGGCCTCGTCGGGAACCGAGTCGACGGTGGCGGGCATCCTGGCCGCGTTGGTCACCGGCGATCAGGCCGCTATAGAACGCAGCGAGTGGGACATTTTTCGTGCCACCGGTGTGACGCACCTGATGAGCATTTCGGGCGTGCATGTCACGCTGCTGGGCTGGCTGGTGGCCCTGGCGGTCACGGCACTTTGGCGGCGCAGTGCCTTGTGGGGCAGCTCGGGGCCATTGCACCGGCCAGCACCCACTGTGGGGGCCGTGACCGGTTGGGGGGTGGCTGCGGCTTATGCCTTGTTCAGCGGCTGGGGCGTGCCCGCGCAGCGCACGGTCTGGATGTTGGCGGTGGTGACCGTACTGCGCTTGTCGGCGCGCGATTGGCATTGGCGCCAAGTGTGGCTGCTGGCCGCGGTGGTGGTGGTGGCGTTTGATCCCTGGGCTTTGCTGCAGCCCGGTTTCTGGTTGAGCTTTGTGGCGGTGGGGGTGTTGCTGGCCTCCGGACAACCGCAGAGTGAATCACAGGCTGAAGCTCCCCCATCGGTGCCGGACACTCAGGCCGAAAACACCCCACGGGCGCCGTCTTCACTTTGGCGCGGGAGGATGACGCGGGTTTGGCGCCGTGTCTGGGGGCTGTGGCGTGAACAGGCCTTGATCACCCTGGCCCTGCTGCCTTTGTCGCTGTTGTTCTTTGGGCAGTTCTCGCTGGTGGGCCTGCTGGCCAATCTGGTGGCGATCCCCTGGGTGACCTTGTTGGTCACGCCCTTGGCTTTGCTGGGCATGCTGCTGCCATGGAGCTGGGATCTGGCCGGTGCGCTGTTGCAGCCCCTGGTGTGGTGGCTGGGGCAACTGGCGACCTGGCGCTGGGCCAGCGTGTCTTTGGCCATGCCGCCTTGGCCGCTGGCGGTGGTGGGTTTGGCGGGGGCGGTGGCGTTGTCGCTGCGCGGCCCCTGGTCGTGGCGGGTTTGGGGTGTGCCGATGCTGTTGCCTGCGATGCTGTGGCAGCCCCCGCGCCCTGCGCCTGGCACGTTCGATTTGCTGGCCGCCGATGTGGGGCAGGGCACTGCGGTGCTGGTGCGCACGGCCAGCCACAGCCTGCTGTACGACGCAGGCCCCCGGTATTCGCCCGAGAGCGATGCCGGACACCGGGTGCTGGTGCCCCTGCTGGCGCAGGCGAGCGAACAGCTCGATGTGCTGATGCTCAGCCACCGTGACGCCGACCACACGGGCGGGGCAAAGACCGTGCTGGCCATGCAAAAGCAGGCCGTATTGTGGTCCTCTCTGGAGCCGGGGCATCCCTTGCTGAGTGAACAGGCCGGGCAGCGCTGCGAAGCCGGTCAACAATGGATCTGGGACGGCGTGCACTTCGAGATCGTCCACCCCTTGGCGCAAGACCATGGCCAGGCCCGCAAAACCAATGCCTTGAGTTGTGTGCTGCTGATCCGCGGCGCACAAGGCAAAGCCTTGTTGACCGGTGACATCGAGGCGCAGCAGGAGCGTGACTTGCTGCAGCGCGGTGTGCCTGCTGTAGATTTTGTGCTGGTGCCCCACCATGGCAGCAAGACGTCGTCAACGCCAGAGTTTCTGCAAGCGCTGCAAGCCCGGATCGCGCTGGCGCAGGCGGGCTACCGCAACCGTTTCGGGCACCCCGCGCCGCCCGTGCTTGAGCGTTATCTGGAGGCCGGGATGGCTTGGAAAGACTCGGTGCATTGCGGCGCGGCGCTGTGGCGAAGCGATGCACCCGATGACGTGCGCTGTGAACGGTTGGCGCAACAGCGTTATTGGCACCACACGCCCCAGCCCTGATGCGAGTCCATTCTGTGATGGCACGCCATCAGCACACGGTGGGCGGGCTCCTCAACCCAGCGTCAGCACCACCGGCGCATGGTCGCTCGGGCGCTCGTTCTTGCGCGGGGCCTTGTCGATCACACAGGCGGTGGCTTTGGCCTTGAGTGCTTCGGAAATCAGGATGTGGTCGATGCGCAGGCCCCGGTTGCGTCGGAAAGCGAACTCGCGGTAGTCCCACCAGCTGTAGCTTTTTTCGGGCTGCTCAAACAGCCTGAAGCTGTCTTTGAGTCCCAGGTCGGTGAGGGCCTGCAGTTTCTCGCGCTCGGCCGCGGTGCAGTGGATGGTGTCCTTGAGACCCACCGGGTCCCACATGTCCAGCTCGTCAAAGGTGATGTTGTAGTCGCCCATCAGTACCAGCTGGGGGTGCTTTTGCATTTCGCTTTTCACCCAGTCGCGCAAGGCGTCGAGCCAGCGCATCTTGTAGGCAAACTTGTCGCTGTCGGGGGCTTGGCCATTGGGGAAGTAAGCGCCGATCACCCGCACGCTGCCACCTGCACCGTCGGGGTAGGTGGCCGCAATCACGCGCGACATGTCGTCTTCAAAGCCGGGGATGTTCTTGACCACATCCGAGCCTTCAGTTTTGGAGATCAAGGCCACGCCGTTGTAGGTCTTCTGTCCGAACCATTGGGCCTGGTAACCGGCTTCGGCAAAGGCGGCGGCCGGGAACTTGTCGTCGGTGAGCTTGAGTTCCTGCAGGGCCAGCACGTCGGTGGGGTTGGCGGCCAGCCAGTCCAGCACCTGGGGCAGGCGCACCGAAAGGGAGTTGACGTTCCAAGTGGCGATTTTCATGAGATTGAGCGAAAAGCTTCAGCAGGTAAAGCTGTATTTTCCGCGAATTGAAAACTGCCCACGTGTGGCCATCTTTGCCACCGGATCAGCGGCGGTGCAGTCGGGTGCCCGCTGCCGACATCTCTGCCTTGAGGATGTGGCCGTGGGTGGAGTCGGTGCAGTAAACGGTTTTGCGATCGGCACCGCCAAAAGCCAGATTGGTGATGGAGGCACCGGCAGGGCCGGTCAGCACTTCTTCGGGCTCGGCCCGTGGACCCAGTACCCAGACATAAGCCAGACCGGGGTTGGCCACCAGCAGGCGGCCGCTCTCGTCCATCGCCAGGCCGTCCGGGCCGCTGGGGCCATAGGACGTGAAGAATTGCCCGGCCTTGGACACGCTGCCATCGGCCAAGAGCGGCATGCGCCACACGCAGTTGCCGCGTGTGGCGGCCACAAACAAGAAGCGCTCGTCGTTGGACAGCACAATGCCGTTGGGGCTGGGTACATTGGAGAGCAGCATGTCCAGTCGGCCGTCGGGCGCGAGGCGGTAGACGCGGCCCGTGGGGTCGTGCAGACCGGTCTGGCCCTGGTCGGTGAAATACAGGTTGCCGCGCGAATCGAACACCAGATCGTTCACGCCCTTGAAGCGTTCGCTGTTGCGGCGTTCCAGGAAGGGCCTGATCTGGCCGCTTGGGATGTCGAGCACCACCAGTCCGTTGCGGTAGTCGGTGACCAGCAGTTCGGTGGCGCTCAGGAACTTCATGCCATTGGGCTCGCCGTCCCACTGGGCCACGAGATCCCATTCGCCCTGGGGGTCGATGCGGAACACGCGGCCAAAGGGGATGTCGGTCACATACAGGTTGCCCTGCGCGTCAAACACCGGCCCTTCAAGGAAGGAGTCGGCCAAGCGACCGCCCTGGTTCACGTCAGCCCAGAGGCTGCGCACGCCCGTTTGGCGGTATTTGTCGGGCATGGAACTGAACAGTTCCAGGGGGCGAACGGTGGGGGACTTGAGCAGGAACATGGTGGGCTTATTCTGCCTTGAGGTCGAGTGCGCGGGCCAGTTGGGTGTAAGCCTTGGCATCGCGGTCCAGGTCGGCGCCAAAAGCCTCGCGGCAGCTGTGTTGCGGCTCCATGCCGAGGCTTTGCAGCTTGGCCACGGTGGCCGACTGTTCGGTGAACTGACCGGCGACTTTTTCCAGCGCCTGCAGTACGGCAACTGGCGTGCCTGCCGGGGCCAGCAGGCCATACCAGGCGTCGGCCGAATAGCCTTTGACGCCCGCTTCGGCAAAGGTCGGCACGCCCGGCAACAGGGCCGAGCGGCGTGGCGATGCCACGGCCAGCGCAGTGAGTTTGCCCGCCTGCACCTGGGGCAGCACCGAGCCCAAGGTGGCAAACGAGCTGTCGAGCTGACCGCCCATCACATCGGTCACCACCTGGGCGGCGCCCTTGTAGGGGATGTGGTTCATCGACAGGCCCGTCATGCGCAGGAACTGCTCGCTGGCAAAGTGGCCCGAGCTGCCGGTGCCCGGCGTGCCGTACGAGCGTTTGCCCGGCGCTTCACGCACCTGCTGCATGAAGGCGTTCAGGGTTTTGGCCGTCATGGCCGGGCCAGTCACCAGCACCGTGGGGCTCACGGCCAGAGTGCACACAGGCGCAAACGAGCGCACGGCATCGAACTTGACGCGGCTGCTGTAAAGCGCCGGGATCATGGTGTGGTTGGTGGCGGCCAGCAGCAGGGTGTAGCCGTCGGCGGGGGCCGACGCCACCGCTTCGGCCGCCAGGATGGTGTTGGCGCCGGGCTTGTTCTCGACGATCACCGGTTGGCCCAGGGCGCGCGCGGCGTGTTCGGCAAAGGCGCGCGCCACCACATCGGTCGGGCCACCGGCCGAGAATCCGACGACGATGCGCACGGGTTTGGCGGGCCAGGCCTGCGCCCAGGCGCTGGCCGTGGCCAGTGTCAGCAGCGCAGCGGCGGCCAGGCGGTGGGGAAGTCGAAGACGTGTCATGCGCAGTCTGCCTTCACTCTTTTTTGATGCCTGCAGCCTTGACGGTGGCGGCCCAACGGCCGGATTCGGCCGTCAGGTACTTGCGGAAGTCTTCGGGCGAAGACGCCACGATGCGCGAGCCCAGGCTGTCGAATTTGGCCTTGATCTCGGGCATGGCCAACACTTCGCGCAGGGCCGCATTCAGGCGGTTGACGATGTCTTTGGGCGTGCCGTGCGGCAGGAAGATCCCGTTCCATTCATAGGACTCGTAGGGTTTGCCGATCACTTCGGCCACGGTGGGCACGTCCGGAAACAGCGGGTTGCGCTGGGCCGAGGTGATGGCCAGGGCCTTCACGGTGCCGCCCTTGACGTGGCTGCTGATGGCTGGCAGGTTGAAAAAGCCCATGTCCACCTCACCCGCAATGGTGCCGGTGATCGCCAGGCCGCCGCTCTTGTAGGGGATGTGCAGCATGTTCACGCCGGCCGCCTGGTTCATCAGCTCCGGAGCCATGTACTGCACCGTGCCCTGGCCGCCCGAGGCGAAGGTCAGCTTGCCGGGAGCGGCCTTGCCTGCCTTCATCAAATCTGCCGCTGTGGTGTAAGGCGATGCCTTTGGCACGGTCATCAGCATGGGCGTGACACCCACCTGGGTCACCGGGATCAGATCCTTGTCGGCATCGAAGGGCAGTTTTTGGAGGTGCGGGTTGATCGAAAACGGCGTCGCGTCATACAGCACCGTGAAGCCATCCGGGGTGGCCTGAGCCACGGCCTGTGCACCAATGACGCCGCTGGCGCCGGCCTTGTTGACCACCACCACCGAGGTGCCCAGCTTGGGGCCCAGGTGCTGGCCGATCAGGCGGGCCAGGGCATCGGCCGTGCCGCCGGGTGCATAAGGCACGACGATGCTGATGGTTTTTCCCTCGGGCCAGGCGGCCAAAGCGGCAGAACTGGCCAGGGACAAGGCCAGACCGGTGGCGGCCAGGAGGGTGTTGAAGGTTCTGCGTTGCATGGTGTCTTCCTCTTGTGTGGATTGAAATCAAACCGTGGCGATGGGGGTCACGGGCGAACCAGCTGCACCGGGCAGGCGCAGCGGTGGTGCGGTCAGCAAAAAGCGCGAGCGGCCTGCGCTGCGCAGCCACTGTGCCAGCGGGGTGAGCCACCACAGCTCGCCCAGGTGGATGCCGTTTTTGAACAGGCAGTGTTCGTGCAGCGGCAGGCGTGGCCCGCGCAGGGGTGTGCTGCGCGTGAGCGACGGTCCCGCCACCAGCTCCACCGCCGGGTTGTCGGCCATCAGGCAGGCCAGCCGCGTGTCGGTGATCCAGTTGAGCAGACGGGCATCCAAGCCGTCCAGGCCACTGCCGGTGGCGTGCAGGTGTTTCACATCGGGCTGCTTGCGCATGGCCAGCAGCGTGTCGGCGAAGCCGGTGTGCAGGCAGACCATGTCGCCTTCCTCAATGTCGATCTTGTCGGCTTCGAGGATGCGCATCAGCTGCTCGTAACCTACGGCCACGCGTTGGCGGCCAATGTGCTTGTCCAGATCGATGAGCACACCGCGACCTTGTGCGCCATGCACCGCCAGATTGGCCACACCCAAAGCGCCCGAGTCCGGGTCAGGGTAGCGGGCCCAGGCGTATGGGGCCTGTTCGTCGGTGCGACCGGGGTGCACATCGGTGCCTGCACGAAAGCCGTTGTAGAAAACCGCCTCGGCCTCGCCGTCGCCGTCGGCATCGAAGCGGCTGCCGATGTGCGCCAGGCTGTCCCACTGCGTGGAGTACTGGGTGTTCATCAGCATGACCTCGTCGCAGACGACGTCGGTCAGATTCGGGTCTTCTGTCGCATAGGACCAGCAAAAACCTTGCACGCCTGCACTTGCGCCGTCGCGCAGGGTGCCATAGAGCCGGGGGGGCATGCGGCGCGCATTGAGCGCCATGCCGCCGGGCACATCCAGCGGTAGCGACAGGCAAAAGGTCAGGCCTTCGCTCACCTCGGCCATGCCTTGGCGCACCTTGGCGGGTGTGACCAGGTTCATGCGGCCCAGGCGGTCGTCGGGGCCGAACTCGCCCCAGTGGCTGCCGGGTGGGGCGTGTTTCCAACGTGGTTTGATGTTTTGCGCTGTCATGGTGGATGGCCTCAGGCCGTGGCCTAGGCCAGCACGTCCAGCACATTGCGCGCCGCGCCCACGCCCATGTTGATGTAGGCGTCGCCGGTCACGCCGCCGATGTGCGGGCTCAGAATGATGTGGGGCGCGTTGTGGAAGATGTGCGGCGCGGTCATGGGCTCGACCGCGAAGCTGTCGAGACCGGCGGCAAACACCTGGCGCGATTGCACGGCCGCCAGCAGGTCGGCTTCGTTGACCAGACCACCGCGTGCGGTGTTGACCACGATCACGCCTTGCTTGCATTTCGCCAGCGTTTGGGCATTCACCATGCCACGGTTCTCGGGCGTCAGAGGGCAGTGCAGCGAAATCGCATCCGACTCGCGCCAGAGCGTGTCCAGATCCACCGGCTGGATGTAATCCGGCAGGTTCTTGGCGAACGGATCGAAGCCCAGCACTTTCATGCCCATGGCGTCGCACATGCGGGCAAAGCGCTGGCCGATCGCGCCCAGGCCCACCAGGCCGATGGTGCGCCCGTGCAGCTCGATGCTCTTGTGCGTGGCCTTGTCCCAGTGGCCCGCGTGCATGCGCTCGTTGAGTGAGACCACCGACTTGGCGCAGGCCAGCAGCAGGGCCAGGGCCTGTTCAGCCACGGCGGCGGCGTTGGCGCCCACGGCGGCGCGCACCTCGATGCCGCGCGCCTGGGCTGCGGCCTTGTCGATGGTGTCGGTGCCGCTGCCGTGCTTGGAGATCACGCGCAGCGAGGGCGCGGCGTCCATCACCTTGGCGCCCACGGCGCCGTAGCGCACGATGATGGCCACCGGGTCATGTTTTTGGCACAGGGCCACCATGTCGTCTTCGGTCGGGGTCTTGCCCGCGTAGACGATCTCGAAGCCGGTCAGCAGGTCCAGAGCTTGTTGCGCCAGATCGGCGCCGGTCACGATGAGGGCGGGGCGGCTCACAGTTCTTCTCCATCCTTGAGCGCACCTGCTGCGCGCAGCGAAGGCACCAGCCACGAGGCGGCGGTCTTGCCTTCCTTGATCTGGGCGATGCGCTTGGCTTCGTCCTCGACCTTTTTGTGGGCCGCCGGGATCAGGTTGGCGAGCTTGTCTTTCTCGACCACCACGATGCCGTCGGCATCGGCCAGCACAAAGTCACCCGCGTTGACCGTCACGCCGCCGCAGCTGACCGGGTGGCCGATGCGGCCACCGATGTTCTTGGTGGGGCCATTGGGGTTGGTGCCCACCGAGAAGACCGGGAAATCCATCTCGTCGATCTCCAGGCTGTCGCGCACCGCGCCGTCCACGATCACGCCCGCAATGCCCAGTTGGCGGCAGGCCGTCATCATGATGGTGCCCATCAGGGCCGAGGTCTGGTCGGCCTTGCCATCGATCACCAGCACATCGCCCGGCTTGGCCAGGGCAATGGCGGCGTGGATCATCAGGTTGTCGCCGGGGCGCACCTCGACGGTGAGGGCCGGGCCCGCCACCTGCATGCGCGGGCGCAGGGCCTGGATGCGGCCGTGCATGGTGCCGCGGCGACCGGCCACGTCGGCCAGGATAGCGGCTTGAAAGTCAGAAGCCTGCTTGACCAGCTCAGGGGAAACGCGCTCGAAGTTGCGCACGATGTCTTGGCTCATGGGAGTGTCCTTGTGTGAAATGAAAAAGAAATTCAGTCGGCTTTGATGTTGGCCGTGCGGATGACGCGGGCCCAGGTGGCCGAGTCGGCGTTTTGGGTGTCCCTCAGGCGTTGCGGTGCACCACCGACCAAGGTGACGCCCAGCTTGTCGGCCAGCTCGACCACTGCGGGTTCGCGCAGCGCTTTGTTGACCTCGGCGTTGAAGCGCTGGACGGTGGTGGCCGGGGTGCGGACGGGCAGGTAGAGGGCCTGCCATTGCTCGACCACGAAGTCTTTTTGACCGGCCTCGGCCATGGTGGGCACATCGGGCAGCGTTTTCAGTCGTGCGGCAGCGGTCACCGCCAAGGCGCGAAGCTTGCCTGCCTTGACATGGGGCATGGCGGCGGCCACCGGTGCAAACATGAATTGCACCTGCGCGCCCAGGGTGTCCTGCAGGGCCGGTGTGTCGCCTTTGTAGGGCACGTGCAGGAAGCGCACGCCCGAGCGCATCGCCAGCAGTTCGGCCTGCATTTGCAGGATGGTGCCGTTGCCGCCCGAAGCGAAAGCGATTTCTCCGGGGTGTGCCTTGCCTGCGGCCAGCAGCTCGGCCACCGACCTGAAAGGCTGCGACGGTGCGACCACCAGCAGGTGCGGGATGGTGCCGACCAAAGCCACCGGCTCCAGGTCATGCAAAGGGTCGTAGGGCAGCTTGCCCATCAGATGCGGGGCGATGGCCTGGGCGCCAATGGTGGTCATCAGAGCCGTGGTGCCGTCCGGGCTGGCCTTGGCAACGAAGGCGCCGCCAATCGTGCCAGTGGCGCCGGGCTTGTTGTCGATGACCACGGTGGTGCCCAGCGAAGTGCCCACGCGCTGCGCGATCGCACGCGCCATGACGTCGGTGCTGCCAGCAGGCGGGTAGGGCACGACCCACGTCAGGGGGCGTGTGCCGGGCCAATCCTGGGCATGGGCGGCGGGGCTGAAGGAGGCCAGTGCAGCCGCAGCGGTGGCGAGGGCTGCGATCCAGCGGCGGCTTTGGGGTGATGCGTGCTTGTTCATGCTTGTGTGTGGGTGATGGGGGCGAAGCCGTACAGGCGTTCGGGGTTGGTGACCAGGATCTGCTGCAGGCATACGGCGCTGCCAGCCCATTGCACCAGCCGGTCGATCTGGCGCGCGTCGTCGGGCATGGGCTGCAGGCCTGCAGAGGCGGTGGCATGGGGCCAGTCGCTGCCCCAGACCACGCGTGCGGGCACGGCGTCGAGGTAGCTGCGGGCCAGTGCGTCGAGTGCGGGGTCTTCGGTGCTGCAGGTGGCGCTGACCAGATAGCCCCCGGAGAGCTTGATCCATGCTCGTCCGCTGTGCAGCAAGTCCAGCACGAGAGCGTGGGCTGGGTGGCCGCATTGCGCCGGGGCGATGCGGGCAAAGTGGTCGAAGACCAGGTCCACGGGCAGGCTGCGCAGAACGGATGCCATTGCCAACAACTGGTCGGAGGGCATCAGCAGTTGAAGGTGCCAGCCCAGCGGAGCAATGCGATCGGCGATGTGTGCCATCGAGCGTGCATCGTTGGTTGCACCCAGGGACAGGTTGATGCGCACACCACACACGCCCAGTGCATGCAGCTCGCGCAAATGCGCGTCGCTTTCGTCGCCACGGATGACGGCGACGCCTTTGGCGCTCGGCCCCAAGGTGGCCAATGCGGCCAGCATCGGTGCGTTGTTGCTGCCGTAGGTCGAGGGGGTCACCAGCACGGTGCGCGTGGTGCCCATGCGCGCCTGAACGTGTCGGTAGTCGTCCACGGAGGCATGGGGCGGGTGCAGACGGGCGCCGGGCGCAGCAGGCACGCTGCTGTCGTAGACATGGACATGGGCATCGCACGCACCCGCGGGCAGTTGCGTGCCAGGCAGGGATTCACCGGCGGAGAACGGGTAAAGCGAACGCATGGCTGCTCGAGCAGAAACCGGTGCTTGTTCAGTCGACCTTCGCGCCGGATTCCTTGACCACGCGACCCCATTTGACGATGTCGCTGCGGATCAGCTTGCCGAACTGCTCCGGGGTGGCGGGGGTCACATCCAGGCCCTGGTCTTCGAGTTTCTTGCGCAGATCAGGTGAATTCAGCGCCTTGTTCAGTTCGGTGTTGACCGAGGTGACCACGCTGGCCGGCAGGCGTGCCGGACCGAGCAGGCCAAACCAGGTCACGGCCTCAAAACCCTTGTAGCCGGATTCGGCCACCGTGGGCACCTGGGGCAGATCGTCGGTGCGTTTGGAGGCCGTCACGGCCAGAGCGCGCAGCTTGCCGCTTTTGATGTGGCCCAGCAGGGTGGGCACCGAAGACACATAGAGATGAACCAGCCCGCCAATCACATCGGTGAGGCCCTGGGATGCGCCTTTGTAGGGGACGTGCGTGAGCTTGATGCCCGCTTCGCGCTGGAACATTTCAGTGGCCAGGTGGGCCACGGTGCCGTTGCCCGATGTGGCGTAGTTCAGTCCGCCAGGCTGCGCCTTGGCGGCCGCCACCGCATCGGCCAGGGTTTTGTAGGGTGAATTGGCCGCAACCACCAAAGCCAGAGGTGCGCTGCCGATCAGACCGACCGGGGTCAGGTCGTTGACGGGGTCGTAAGGCAGTTTGCTGTACAGGGTGGGGTTGATGGCGAGGTTGCTGGTCTGACCGATCACCAGGTTGTAACCGTCGGCAGGGGCTTTGGCGACCGTGTCGATGCCCAGGTTGCCACCCGAGCCCGGCTTGTTGTCCACAATGAAGTTCCATTTGGTGGACGTCGTGAGCTTGTTGCTGACATCGCGGGCCACGATGTCCGTGCCGCCACCGGCCGGGAAAGGCACGACCAGGCGGATGGGCTTGGCAGGCCAGGTCTCTGCCAGACTGAGCCCAGTTGTGCAGGCCGCCAGGATGGCGAGGGTGGCATGGCGGCGTTGGATGGGATGCGTCATTGGCTTGTCTCCGGGGTTTTATGAATGCAGTGGACTTTAAGTGGGTGTTTCATTCAATACAATATATGTTCATACAGTGAAAGATGTTTCATGCTGCAACATGCCCCCTCCATTGCGCCTGAACCTGCGCCCAAGTCCACCGATGGCGGCGTCATTGCCGTTGCGCGCGCCTTGCAGATCCTGGAGGCCTTTCGCATCGGAGAGCGGCAATTGACCCTGGCCGAACTGAGCAGGCGCGCAGGCCTGCACAACACCACGGTGCTGCGCCTGGCCAGGACGCTGGCCAAGTCGGATTTCATGGTGCAGAGCGAAGATGGGCAGTGGCGACTGGGGCCCGCTGCGGGCTGGCTGGGGGCGCGTTACCAGGCGGGTTTTGACATCCACAACGTGGTGGAACCCACCCTGCGGGCGTTGAGCCAGGAGACGCGCGAGAGTTCATCCTTTTATGTGCGTGAAGGCCAGGAGCGGGCCTGCATTTCCCGGGTCGAGGGGCCGCAATCGGTGCGGCACCATGTGCGCATTGGCATGCGCCTGCCTTTGAGCCTGGGGGCGCCGGGTCGTGTGATTCTTGCTTTCTCCGGCGAATCCGGTGGGATATACGAAGACATCCGCCGCCGGGGTTACCACGTCTCCATGGGCGAGCGTGAACCCCAGGTGTCCAGCGTGGCGGCACCTGTTTTTGGACTGAACTGGAAGCTGCTGGGCTCGATGTGCATTTCGGGACCGACTTCGCGCCTCGATCAGACCCAGCTGGAAGCCTTTGCGCAGACCGTGATGGATGCGGCCAACAAGCTGTCGTATGCCCTGGCCGGTGCCCGCTCGTCAGAGACGCCCAGCGTCATTTCCACCTGGCACCCCTGAAAAAACAAAGCGCTATTCGGTCGCTGTCGCTCGCAGGCATTGACCGGTTGAATCCGCCACCCATTGCTGCCATTGGGAGTGCAAAAAAGCAGTCATTCGTGAATCAGATTTTCCGACATAGGCAGATACTGCTGCTCAGTAACATTCGATTGAATCACTGTTTTCCGAACAGTTCCCAGATAATTTTTCGGAGCCAAACGTTACCCGGATCTTCGTGGAATCGGCGGTGCCAATGCAGTTTGATGACGCTGGCAGGCAGTTTCAAGGGAAGTTTCAGGCTCTTAAAGTGACCGTGGCGGGCAAAGGCATCTGCCAATTGCCCAGGTATCACCGCCAGATATTCACCGGCTTCCAGTAGAGGCGGAAGCATCAGGTAAGACGGCATCTCTATGGTGACGCTGCGTTCCAGGTGCCGATCTGCCAATGCTTTGTCCACCAATTCTTGAATGCCAGAGGCCAGTCGCACAACCAGTTGAGGCGTTCTGGCAAACAACGCTGGCGTGAGCCGTTTGTTGGAAATGGCGTGATCGGAACGAACAATGCCCACGTATTCACGTTCAAATAAACGGCGCTGAAACAAGCTGTCTGGAAGGTCTGGATAAGCCCCGATAGCCAGATCAATGCTGGCATTTTCCAAAGCGGCAGGGATCTGCGCCTGTGGCATGACTTTCAGCTGAAGTCTGACATTGGGAGCCAGTTTTGCAGTCGTCGCGACAATGCTTGGCCAAAGCACGTAGCTGCCTACATCCGAGTGACAAACGGTAAAGATCCGGTCGGAGTGTATAGGGTCAAATTCACCCGATGAAAGCACCTTGTCCCGCACTTTTTCAAGGATGGCGGCAACTGGTTCGGCGAGCAAGGCAGCACGGGGAGTTGGTAGCAAGCCTCTGCCGGTCCTCACAAACAAGGAGTCTCCAAGCAGCTCCCGCAGTCTGGCCAAACTGGAACTGAGTGCCGATTGGCTCATTTCCAATTCACGCGCAGCCAAAGTTACGCTCCGGTGTCTCAAAAGCGCATCCAACACGGGCAGCAGGTTGAGGTCGACTTTTCTGATATCCATGTGATCGAATTTTAATATTCAAATTACCTGCTTTATCGAATTCGTGATTGCGTCTAATCTCCGCTCCAGCAACATGCCTGGCAACCCGTTATGGACATTTCTTGGGGACATCTATGAAACTAAAACGTCGCAATGCAATCACATGGATGGGCACAACGGCCTTGTCTCTCTGGATATCTTCTGGACTCTTGGGTGCGGCTCATGCGCAAGTCTGGCCTGACAAACCGGTTAAATTTATTGTCAGTGCCTCAGCAGGTTCTGCACCCGACATCATTGCGCGCCTGATTGGTGAAAAATTGGCTCAGACCTGGGGCAAAAGCGTTGTCGTGGACAACCGGCCGGGGGCTGGCGGAAACTTGGGCGCTCAAGCCACGGCACGCGCAGCCCCCGATGGTTACACGCTGTGGTTTGCACACGCCACGCCCGTGGTGATGAACCAGTATCTGTTCAAGAATCCCGGTTTCGATGCCTCAAAGGATTTCACGCCCATCGTTAAGGTGGGCGTCAATCCGATGATGGTTGCGATCAACCCAACAGTGCAAGCCAAAGATCTCAAAGAATTGATTGCCTTGAGCAAGTCGAAGGGGGGCAAGATGTCTTTTGCCACTTCGGGCGCGAAAAACATCCCGCACCTTGTTGGTGAGTCACTCAATCAGATGGCGGGGATGAACATGCTCAACATCCCCTACAAAGGCAGCCAGCAAGCGGCGCAGGACGTTGCTGCGGGATTGGCCGAGGTCTACATTGATGCAGTGCCACCCATGATCTCCTGGATAGGTTCGCCTAATGTGTCCGGTCGCTTGAAGCCCCTCGCCGTATTTACGAACAATCGCTTACCTGGATTCGAGCATCTGCCAACGGCCAAGGAGAGTGGCATTGATCTCGTGTTACAGGGATGGATGGGATTTCTGGCGCCGACAGGAACAACAAGCAACGTTGTGGACAAGGTGGCCAGAGATGTCAACGTTATCCTGAAAAACCCCGAGATCATCAGCAAGCTCAAGTTACTTGGCACTTATGAGTTAGGAAGCACCACATCCGAGTTTGATACTTTCATCAAGGACGAGCGCAGGAAATGGGAACGCGTAGTCAAAGACGCCAGGATCGAAGCCGAATGAGGAAAGAAATGCAGTCATCTGAATCCCCTGTGCGCATTGATACGCACCAGCACATCGTGCCACCGTTTTATGCCCAATGGCTTGCAGCCAAGGGTATTACTGCGGGTGGTTTGCCGATCCCCCAATGGAGTGCAGAAGGTGCGCTCGATTTGATGGAGTCTGGCAAAGTCGCTACAGGCATGCTTTCGGTGTCAACACCTGGCGTCCATTTGGGCGATGACGCTGAGGCACGGGACATGGCAAGGCAGGTGAACGAATTCACAGCCTCGGTGATGCATCAATTCCCAGGTCGGTTTGGCTTCTTTGCCACATTGACACTGCCTGATGTCGAGGGGGCAATAGCCGAAGCACGGTATGCATTGGATGTCTTGAAGGCGGATGGCGTGGTTTTGCTGACCAACGTGCGTGGAGCCTATTTGGGTTTGCCGGCATGGGACCCTTTAATGCAGGAGCTGAATGCGCGTAAAACCGTGGTTTTTGTTCACCCGTCTGATCTGCCGGGTCCCAGCGTTGAGGGTATCCCCCCATTTGCCGCAGACTTCTTGCTGGACACCACCCGCGCTGCCATTCACTATGCCAAGTCTGGCGGACTGGAGCGTTACCCGGACTTGAAAATCATCCTTTCACATGGGGGTGGTTTTGTACCCTATGCTGCCGAGCGAATTGCAAGAATTTGCTCTCCGGATGGGTCCAACGAAGCTGGAATTGCGCGCTTGCGTCAGTTCTATTTTGATACTGCGCTTTCCAGCAGTCCGTATGCTTTGCCTTCTTTGTTGGCTTTTGCAGACCATTCTCGCATTACTTTTGGCAGTGATTGGCCCTATGCACCCAAATCACGCTCCTTGCATTTTGTCGAGATGCTGAACAATTTTTCGATGTCAGACGAGATGCGTGCAGCCATCAACAGAATCAATGCAGGTCAACTTTTTCCTAGACTTTTAGATGTTAATTTTGATGGCATAGAAACACTTTCAACATGATTGATGTGATCCGAACCACAACGATGATGCATCATTGGACCTGCAGTTGACGCTTCAGTTTTATCTGAAATTTTCACCGCTGGCTTGGTTTGGATTTATGCATCTGAACTTCGCAACCATTGGAGCCATGGACTGCTTTGGACATATGCTGCGTCCTTATCGACTGCTATTGTGTAAATACTCGGCTGACCGCTTATGGCCAGGTGCGATCACGATCAAAGAATCGTCCGATCATGTACTGACCGCCATCAACATGCAGGAATTCGCATGGCGTTATGGGTGACAGCTATCGAATAGCGAAAAAAAGAGCCTGCAGATGGCAGGCTCGGCGGGTTCAGATGTGGAGCGCGGCGAGACCGCCAACCACCACACCAATGGCGCCTGCGCCGTACATGACGTATTCAAGCCATTTGCGACGTGACAGCAGGGCGATCGCAGCCATGGCGATGGCCACCTGCAGCACGGTGGTGGCCTGTGCCCAGCGGTGGTGCTGGTGCATTTGCTCGTCGGACAGTTCATCCCAGTGTTTGGATTCGGCTTCGAGTTTTTCGGCGGCAGCCTTGATCTCGCTCTTTTCGGACTTGTAGCGCTTGATCTCGTCCTGGTAAAACTCTTTCTTCGAACCAGGAGCCAATTCCAGGGCCAGCTCGCTCAGGTTTTGCTTGCTGCTCTTGGCCTGGTAGTAGTTCCACTGGTTGGAGGCTTCGGTCTTTTTGATGGCCGCGTTGTTCTTGTACAGACCGGCATTGGCCTGGGTGGCACCGCCCATGTAGCCGAACAGGGCACCCACGGTGGCGATGATGGCCGTGAACATGGCGATCGAGCTGGTGTGGCCGTCGCCATGGCCCTGGGCGGCGTGCTCGAGCTCGTGGTCGTGGGGGCCGTGAACGTGAAAACCGTGTCCGGACATGCTTGTCTCCTCAGATGGAATGTTGGAAAGTCACAAAGCTGAATGGCAGGCCATTGGCTGCCACATGCGATTCGCGCTGGACTTCGATCCAGCCCGCACCCAGCACGGGCGCAAAGGCGTCGCCTTCAAAGTCGGCGTCGATTTCGGTGACCACTGCTGTGCTGGCCAGCGGTTCGGCCTGTCGGTAAATCTCGGCACCGCCCATGATCCAGGCGTCGGGCACATCGCCGCACAGGCGCATGGCGTCTTCAATGGAGCTGGCTCGCAGTGCGTCTTCGGCCTGCCAGTCGCTCTGGCGGGTGATGACGATGTTCAGGCGACCGGGCAGGGGGCGAAAGCGTGCAGGCAGCGAGTCCCAGGTCTTGCGGCCCATGATGACCGGCTGACCGAGCGTGACGCGTTTGAAGTGCGCCAGGTCCTCGGGCAGATGCCAGGGCATTTGCCCGTCTTTGCCAATCGTGCCGTTGCGGGCGCGGGCGTAAATCAGGTGCAGCTTCATGGGGGCGGCACTCACACCGCCACCGGCGCCTTGATGGCGGGGTGGCATTCGTAGCCCAGCACCTCGAAGTCTTCGTACTCGTAGTCAAAGATCGAGTCGGGCTTGCGCTTGATGTGGAGCGTGGGGTAGGCCATGGGCGAGCGGCTCAGTTGCAGCTCGACTTGCTCGTGGTGGTTGCTGTAGATGTGGCAATCGCCACCCGTCCAGATGAAGTCGCCCACATCCATGTCGCACTGCTGGGCCACCATGTGGGTGAGCAGGGCGTAACTGGCGATGTTGAAGGGCACACCCAGAAAAATGTCGGCGCTGCGCTGGTACAGCTGGCAACTGAGTTTGGCTTTTTCACCCGGATTTTGCGGTGGCGCCACATAGAACTGGAAGAAGGCGTGGCAGGGCATGAGGGCCATCTGATCCAGCTCGGCCACGTTCCAGGCGCTCACGATGATTCGGCGTGAGTCGGGGTTGTTTTTGAGCGTGTCCATGACCTGTTGCATTTGGTCGATGTGGCCGCCACCGGGGGTGGGCCAGCTGCGCCACTGCACGCCATAGACCGGGCCCAGCGAGCCGTCTTCGCGCGCCCATTCGTCCCAGATGGTGCAGCCGCGCTCCTGCAGCCACTTCACGTTGCTGTCGCCACGCAAAAACCACAGCAGCTCCACGATGATGGCCTTCAAAAAGACCTTCTTGGTGGTCACCAGCGGGAAGCCTTCGTTCAGGTCAAACCGCATCTGGTGGCCGAACACGCTGCGGGTGCCGGTGCCGGTGCGGTCACCTTTTTGCACGCCCGTCGTGTAGACGTGGCGCATGAAGTCTTCGTACTGGCTGCGCACAGGGCGATGGGGGCGGGCAGGGGTGTTCATGGACACAAGTTTAATGGAGGTGGATGACGCGTCTCAGGCCACGTCGTGGCCCATGCTGGCGCGCCAGATGCGGGTCCATTGCTGCACGCTCAGGTGCAGCTGTGTGGCCGTGACGGCTTCCTGCAGGCCTGTGCGCCGTCCCGTGCCGGTGACCAGGTGCGGGTGGCTGGGGTGGCGCAGCACCCAGGCGTAGGCGGCCGTGGCCAGGCTCACACCATGGGCGTCGGCCACGGCCTGCAGGGCAGTCCGGGTGCGGGCGACCTGCTCGCCTGTGTCGCTGAACAGGCGCCCGCCTGCCAGCGGCGACCAGACCATGGGCCGGCGGCGCAGGCGCTGGGCCTGGTCCAGCGTGCCGTTGAGCAATGCGTCGGTGTGCAGGGCCGACAACTCGATCTGATGGGTGGACAGCGGGGTGCGGCTATCGAGCAGCTCAAACTGTTGCACCGTGTGGTTGCTGACGCCGAACGTCAGCACTTTGCCCTCGCGCTGCAGCGCTTCAAAACAGTGGGCCACTTCGTCGGCGTCCATCAGCGGGTCCGGGCGGTGGATCAGCAGCAGGTCGAGCCGGTCGGTGCCCAACGCCTGCAGACTGGCTTCCACACTGGCGCGGATGTGCTGGGCGCTGGTGTTGTAGTGCTTGAGGCTGTGCTCGGGGCGCTGGCCCGATGGCAGAGCGATGCCGCATTTGCTCACCAGTTGCATCTGCTGGCGCAGAGTCGGTTTGAGGCGCAGGGCTTCGCCAAACAGGTCCTGCACCGCGTAGTCGCCGTAGATGTCGGCATGGTCGAAGCTGGTGATGCCCAGTGCCAGGCAGTCTTCGATCCAGGCCAGGCGCTCGGCAGGCGTCAGTTTCCAGCGGGCCATGTGCATGGCCCCGGCCACGATGGTGGACAGGTTCATGCGAGCACTTTGCGGGGGTTCAGGATGTTCTGCGGGTCCAGCGCCTGCTTGACGGCGCGCATCATGGCCAGGGCGGTCGGGTCTTTGTACAGCGGTAATTTGTCCACCTTGAGTTCGCCCACACCGTGCTCGGCGCTGATCGAGCCTTGGTGGCGGATCACCTGGTCAAACACCAGGGTGTTGACGCGTTCTTCCCAGTCGCGCAGGAAGGCAGCGCCATCGGCACCCTCCGGGGCCTGGACGTTGTAATGCAGGTTGCCGTCGCCCAGGTGGCCAAAGTCCACCATGCGCACGCCGGGAATCTCGCGGGCCAGCAAGGCATCGGTCTCGGCCACAAAAGCCGGGATGCGCGACACCGGGATGCTGATGTCGTGCTTGATGTTCAGGCCTTCTTCGGCCTGCGCCATCGTGATGCTTTCGCGGATGTGCCACAGGCCGTGCGCCTGGGTCAGGTTTTCGGCCACCACCGCGTCGGTCACGCAGCCCTGCGCCAGGGCGGCTTCCAGCAGGGTTTCAAACTGCGCGCGGGCATGCGTTTCGTTTTCACTGTCGGAGTTTTCCAGCAGCACGCACCACGGGGTCTCCTTGAACAGCGGCACACGCAGCTGCGGGTAGTGTTTGTCCACCAGGCTGAGGGCAAACTGGCCCATGACCTCAAAGCCGGTCAGTCCGGGGCCGAGCGCTTGGTGGGCCAGGCCCAGCAGCTGCACGGCCGCCTCCATGCTGGGCACGGCTGCCCAGGCGGTCAGTTGTGCGGCAGGCAGAGGGTAGAGCTTCATGGTGGCGGCGGTGATGACGCCCAGCGTGCCTTCGCTGCCGATCATCAGGTTGCGCAGGTCATAACCCGTGTTGTCCTTGCGCAGACCCGTCAGGCCGTTCCAGACCTCGCCTTGTGCCGTTACGACTTCCAGCCCCAGGCACAGCTCACGTGTGTTGCCATAGCGCACCACCTGGGTGCCCCCGGCGTTGGTGCCCAGGTTGCCGCCAATCGTGCAGCTGCCTTCGGCACCCAGGCTCAGGGGGAACAGAAAACCAGCGCTTTCGGCAGCAGCCTGCAGGTTTTGCAGCACGCAACCGGCTTCTACCGTGATGGTCAGATTGGCCGGGTCGATGGCGCGCACCGCGTTCATGCGGGTCATGCTCAGGACGATCTGGGTGCCTGTGCTGTCAGGCACGCCGCCCACCACCAGGCCGGTGTTGCCGCCCTGGGGGACGATGGAGGTTCCACTGGCCGCGCAGGCCTTGACCACCGCGGCCACCTCCTGGGTGCTGCCCGGACGCACCACGGCCAGGGCACGGCCTTTGACGCGTTTGCGCCAGTCCTGTTCCCAGGCGCTCAGGTCGGTGGCCGGGTCGTCATGGGTGAGCACATGGGCATCGCCACAAAGGGTTTTGAGGGTGGTGATCAGTGCGTTCATGGAGTCTCCGGTGTCGACTCGGCCGTCAGGCGCACCGCCTGAAAGCGCCAGCGCACATGCAGGGTGCAGGCCGTGAAGAGGACGATGCACAGCAGCCCTTCGAGCAGGGCCAGGCCGGAAGACGGCCAGGGGTCACCCCAGCCGCGCACGCAGGCTTCAATGAAGTACAGCCAGATCAGCAGGCTGACCCAGCGGTAGGTGTACATGCGGTTTTTCAGCAGCCCGGCCAGCGGGATGCACAGCGGCAGCACCTTGATGGCCCACCAGGAGCCACCGGGACGCAGCGGTGCGAGCCACAGTTCCCAGGCCAGGCCCAGCAGGATGAGGGCGAGCAGGCTGCCGGTGGCCACCCAGCGGGTCATGCCCACGCGGCGGCGAAGAGTGTCAGGGTTTTGGTTCATGGCGGTGGCATCATACCGGGCATGCAAATTCATTCTCCTCATGCCGAATGGCGCGAACAGATGCTCGGCTGGTGGCAAGAACTGGCGGCGGTGCCCTGGCGGCAAATGGCCGGCATCCTCTACGGGCGCTTTCGCGATGCCCGTCTGGGCGTCAGTGCCAGCTCGCTCACTTTCACCACCGTGCTGGCTTTGGTGCCGCTTTTCACCGTGGGCCTGGCGGTGTTCAGTGCCTTCCCGGTGTTTGGCAAGTTTCAGGACACGATCCAGCGCTGGCTGATCGAGAGCCTGGTGCCGGAGAGTATTGCCCGTCAGGTGCTGGGTTACCTGACGCAGTTTTCGCGCAAGGCCAGTCGCCTCGGTTCGATGGGTCTGGTGGCCGTGCTGTTGTCGGCACTGGCCTTGATGGTCACGATCGAGCGCACCCTGGGGCAGATCTGGCGGGTCAACCGGCAGCGGCCTCTGGCGCAGCGGGTGCTGCTGTATTGGTCTGCCATCACGCTGGGGCCCTTGCTGCTGGGCGCGAGTCTGGTCATCACCTCTTACCTGATGAGTGCATCACGGGACGTGGTGGATGCCTTGCCTGAATTTCTGCGTTGGCTGCTGGACAGTTTCGAATTCGTGCTGCTTGCCCTGTGCCTCAGTGGTGTGTATTTCTATGTCCCTTACACGGCGGTGCGCTGGCGGCATGCCCTGACGGCGGGCTTGATGGGCACCCTGGGTATTGAGCTGGCCAAGAAGTTGCTGACCCTGTATCTGGCCCAGATCCCGACGTATTCCGCCATCTACGGTGCGTTTGCCGCGGTGCCGATCTTGCTGGTCTGGATTTATGTGGCCTGGGTGGTGGTCCTGCTGGGGGCGGTGGTGGCGGCGAGCTTGCCCGAGTTGGGGCGGCAGCGTTTGCGCATGCCCGATGGGCCCGATTGGCACTTTCGCCTGGCCTTGCAGGTGCTGGGTCATTTGCATGCACTCAAGAGTCAAGCCGCAAAAGGCGCGAGTGCCCATGAGCTGGCCCGGCAGTTGCAGGTGGCCCCGGCCGAAATGGCCTCGGTGCTGGAGGTCCTGCAGGCTCTGGATTGGGTGGGCTCTTTGCGTGATGGACAGGGATCGCTGCATTCGCGATGCGTCCTGCTGGTGGACATCACCGAAACCCTGGCCGGGCCTTTGCTGGAGCGCTTGGTGTTGAGCCGCCCGTCAGCGCAGGACCCCGTCTGGGAACAGTCGAGGCTGGGCCAGCTGCACCTGGTGCAATTGCTGTAACTGACACGGCTTCATGGGTGGTGCGTGTTCATCATCCGGTCGCGTCGGGCCAGCGTCGGGAACAGCCGACTCCAGAGCAGCGCTACCACCAGGGTGCCCAGCCCGCCGCTGACCACAGACACCTCAGGGCCCCACAGCGCAGCCACCGAGCCGGATTCAAACTCGCCGAGTTGATTTGAGGCGCCGATGAAGATGGTGTTCACCGCCGCTGTGCGGCCGCGCATGTCGTCGGGCGTTTCCAGTTGCATCAGGGTCAGACGGGTGACCACACTGATGTTGTCGGCGGCCCCGGTCACGGCGAGCGCCAGCACCGACAGCCACAGGTGTTGGGACAGCCCGAAAACCACGGTGGCCAGACCGAACACCGCCACCGCAATGAGCAGCCGCTGGCCGATTTGGCGTTGCAGGGGCCAGCGTGCCAGCACCAATGACATGAGCAGCGCGCCAGCAGCGGGGGCAGAGCGCAGCAGCCCCAGGCCTTGCGGCCCGACATGCAGGATGTCGCGGGCGTATATCGGCAATAAGGCCGTCGCGCCGCCCAGCAGCACGGCAAACAGATCGAGCGATGTGGCGCCCAGCAGGATCTTGTGTTGCCAGACAAACACCACCCCGGCCAGCAAGGTTCGCAGCGATGCTGCCTGTGTGGACGGTTTGTGCGGGTACTGCACGGTGAGTGTGAGCAACCCGGCCATCAGCAGCAGGCCTGTGCAGCAGGCGTACACGGTGGCCGCGCCCCCGGTATAAAGCACACCGCCCAGCGCGGGCCCCAGAATGACCGCAGCCTGCACGCCACTGGAGCTCAAGGCGATGGCCCGGGATAACAGCCTGGACGGGACCAGCAAAGGGGTCAATGCTTGTTGCGCAGGCATCTGAAATGCACGCGCAATGCCCAAAATGGCGGAAATGCCAAAGATCAGCTCCCGCGTGGCCAGGTCACCCATGTGAGCCCACAGCAAGCACAAGGCCACCAACGCCTGCACCAGCATGCAGGTGGCAAAGATCCGGCCGCGGTGTACCTTGTCGGCCACATGACCGGCAGGCAGGGTCATCAGCAGGGCTGGCACGAACTGGATCAGTCCCACCATGCCCAGGTCCCACGCACTGGACGTGAGGTCGTACATGTGCCAGGCCACGGCCACCATCAGCATTTGGTTGGCGGTGATGCCGCACAGGCGTGCGAGCAAAAAACGGATGAAAAGGCGTGAGCCCAGCAGTTGTGCGAGTTCGGATTTCAAAGGGAGATTCCAGGCGAGTCTGGCATGGAGCCGTCTCAGGTCAGAAGGGGATCTTGCGCGTCCACATGTCCTTGTACATGACCCAGTCGCCCATGAAGCTGTAGAGCGGTCGCTTGAAGCTGGCAGGTTTGTTCTTCTCGAAGACGAAGTGCCCGACCCACGCACAGCCGTAGCCGCACAGCAGGCCATACAGCAAGTACTGCGGCTTGCCCGTGGCCATCAGCATGGTCAGGCAGACCAGGGCCAGCGTGCTGCCCACAAAGTGCAGGCGGCGGCAAGTGCGGTCGCTGTGCTCGCTCAGGTAGAAGGGGTAGAACTCGGCAAAGCTGGCGTGGCGTGGGGCAGCGGAGGTGTCGTTCATGGGTTTCTCGTGTTGGCAGATCAGCGGATGGCGAAGGGGGCGTTCAGAAAACCCCTGAACCGTGCCCGCCCACCGCGCAGCGGGGCCTGGGTGAGCCGGTAGTTCGGGAACCGGTCCAGAAAGCGGCCAATGGCGATACGGCCTTCGAGGCGCGCCAGGCTCAGACCTGCGCACTGGTGGGGGCCAAAGCCAAAGGCCAGGTGTTTGTTGCCCTCGCGGCGCAGGTTCAGCACTTCGGGATTGTTGTACTGCGCCGGGTCGCGGTTGGCCGCGCCAATGCACAGGGTGATCAGAGTGCCTTCGGGGAGCTGAACACCGCCCACAGTGCAGGCTTTCAAAGTCCGGCGGTTGCCCAGCTGGTTGGACGACTCGAAGCGCAGGAACTCGTCCACCGCCAGCGCGAGGGTCTGTTCACGGGCTTCTTCGCTCGTGGCCGCTTTCAGATCGGCATGGAGCAGCTCGCGCTGCGCGGGCCACTCCTGCAAGGTGATGAGGGCGTTGCCGATCAGGTTGGTGGTGGTTTCGTGCCCGGCGTTGAGCAGGAACACGCAGTTTTGCAGCAGCTCGACTTCGCTCAGGGCATCGCCGCCATCTTCCCCCTGGATCAGTCGTGTCAGCACGTCCTGCTCGGGGTTGCCGGGATTTTTGCGGCGCTCGGCCACCAGGCCGCGCAGGTAAGCCAGGAAGTCGATCACACTCTGGTTGCCCAGGGCTTCCTGCTCGGGGGTCAGGGCGGGCTCCAGTGCGCCCAGAATGGCCAGCGACCAGCCGCGCAATGGCTCACGTTCGGCATGGGGCACACCCAGCAGGTTGCCGATGATCTCCACCGGAATGGCCGAGGCGAAGTCCTCGATCAGGTCACCACCGCCTCGCGCTTCGAGCCGGTCCAGCAGGCTGTCCACCAGCGCGATCAGGCCCGGGGCCATGCCGTCGATGGCGCGGCGGGTGAGGGCCCCCATGATGATGCGGCGCACCCGGGTGTGCAGGGGCGGGTCGTTGAACACCAGGCTGTGGGTGTGGTGCTCGAACAAAGGCGCTACGCCGCCTACAGTGGTGTAGGGCGGCGCGTTGAAGGGCGCGTGGTTGTACTTGGGCGCAAACTCCACCTGCTTGTCGGAGCTGAAGGTGTGCGCGTCGCGGTAGACCGCCACCAGGTCGGCATGGCGCGTGAGGAAATACGAACCGTCGGGCATGCGGTGCATGGGCGAGTGCTCGCGCAAGGCAGCATAGACCGGGTAGGGGTTGGCCAGAAAGTCGGCGGGCAGTTGGCGCAGGTCGAGGCTGGCGGCAATCGACTGCGCCCGTTCGGCGCTCATGGCCGGGGTGATGTCGCTCAAAAAGTTCATTTCAGGAAATCGCTCAGGGCTTGCAGCACGCCATCCGGCGCTTCGGTCATCAGCGAGTGGCCAGCGGGCAGCTTGACCACTTTGGCGTTGCGGGCTTTGGCCACCAGGCTTTGCGCCGCTTTGGGCGGGGTCATCTGATCCTGGCTGCCCAGCACGAACAGCGTGGGGCACTGCACTTTTTCCATCGCCGCTTCGCCGTTGGCATAGCTGTCACAGGCCTTGAAGCCGGTGTAGAACACATTGACCTTGGGGTTGCTGGCCAGCACGCGGCGCATGAGGGCGCGGCTGCCTCCGTACAGCCAGGTGCCGGGGCCGAGCGCCGAGGGCGGTGGCGCCAGCATGGAGTGCGAGAAGGTGTTGACCATGTCGATGGCCTTCATCGGGGCCGACACCGAGGATTCGAGCAGGGCGGGCGACACACGCATCGGGAAGGCCGTGCCCACCAGCACCAGGTGGCTCACGCGCTCTGGCGCTTGGGCGGCGGTCTCCAGCGCGATCAGTGAACCGAAGCTGTGACCCACCAGCGCGGCTTGTTGCACACCTGCGGCGTCGAGCAGCGCCACGATGGCGGCACTGGCTTCTTCGACACTCGCTGGTGGCTCGCCGCCGCTTTTGCAATGGCCGGGCAGGTCGATCGCCAGCACGTTCCAGCCGTGGTGGGCCAGGTAGCGGCTTTGCAAAATCCAGACGCTGTGGTCGTTGAGCACACCGTGGATGAAGACCACGGTCGGCTTGGCGGCATCGAAGTCCTTGCCGCCGGTGTAGGCGTAGATGTTTCCGATCTTCATGCGGCTTTCTCCGCAGCTTTCAAAGCTTTTTTCAGATCGTCGATCAAGTCAGCCGGGTCTTCCAGGCCAATCGACAGGCGGATGGTGCCGGGGCCGATGCCTGCTTGCGCCAGCGCCTCGTCGCTCATGCGGAAATGCGTGGTGCTGGCCGGATGAATCACCAGGCTGCGGGCGTCACCCACATTGGCCAGGTGGCTGAAGACCTTGAGCGCCTCGATGAAGGCTTTGCCTTGGGCGCGGTGGCCCGCGATGTCGAAGCTGAAGACCGAGCCCGCGCCGCGTGGCAGCAGCTTTTGCGCCAGTGCGTGGCTGGGGTGGTTTTCCAGCATCGGATGGCCCACGCGGCTGACCAGCGGATGCGCTGCCAGAAACTCGACCACCTTGGCAGTGTTCTCCATGTGGCGGGCCATGCGCAGCGGCAGGGTCTCGATGCCCTGCAGGATCAGCCAGGCGCTGTGCGGCGAGAGGCAGGCGCCGAAGTCGCGCAGGCCCTCGCGGCGGGCGCGCAGCAAAAAGGCACCCACGGTGCTTTCCTCGCTGAAGACCATGTTGTGGAAGCCCTCGTAGGCCTCGGTCAGCTCGGTGAACTTGCCCGATTTCTCCCAGTTAAAGCTGCCGCCATCGACCAGCACGCCGCCGATCACGGTACCGTGGCCCGACAGGAACTTGGTGGCCGAGTGGTAGACCAAGTCCGCGCCGTGGTCGAAGGGCTTGATCAGCCAGGGCGAGGTGAGGGTGGAATCCACCAGCAGCGGCACACCGGCTTCGTGGGCGAGCTGGCTCACGGTGGGGATGTCCAGCACATCGAGCCCCGGATTGCCCACGGTTTCACCAAAGAACAGTTTGGTGTTGGGGCGCACGGCAGTGCGCCAGCCGTCGATGTCGCAGGGTTTCACAAAGGTGGTCTCGATGCCGAAGCGCCGCAGCGTGTAGTGCAGCAGGTTTTGCGAGCCACCGTACAAGGCGGTGGAGGCCACGATGTGGCTGCCTGCGCCCATGAGGGTGGCGACGGCCAGGTGCAGCGCAGCCTGGCCACTGGCGGTCGTGATGGCACCGATGCCGCCTTCGAGCGCGGAGATGCGCTGCTCCAGCACCGCGTTGGTCGGATTGCTGATGCGGCTGTAGACGTGACCGGCCCGCTCCAGATTGAACAGGGCGGCGGCCTGATCGCTCGATTCGAAAACGAACGAGGTGGTCATGTGGATGGGCACGGCGCGTGCGCCAGTGGTGGGGTCGGGCGCAGCCCCGGCGTGCAGCGCCAGGGTGTCAAAGCCGGGATCGGCGTAACCGGACATGGGATGTCTCCAACACAGAAAGTTTTGGGCAAGCGCCAGGCGCTATTCTTGCGACGGATTGTGGGCTATATTCAAGTCCAAGTCCTTACGGATCGACCCTCAGGAGACAACACCATGAAAGTCAGTGACATCCTCCGCGTCAAGGGCAATACCCTGTACACCGCGCAACCCGATCAACCCTTGGCCGATGCCGTGAGCTTCATGGCCGAAAAAGACCTGGGCTCGCTGGTGGTGATGGACAAAGGCGCTGTCACGGGCATGCTGACTTTCCGCGAGGTCATCCAGAAAGTCGTGGCCAACGGGGGCCAGGTGGGCTCGGCCTCGGTGAGCCAGGCGATGGATGCCCGCCCACTGACCTGCACACCCGACACTGAAATAGACGAGGTGCGCCGCATGATGCTGGAGCGCCACTCCCGCTACATGCCGGTCATCGACGGTGCCATGCTCATGGGTGTCATCAGCTTTTACGACGTCGCCAAGGCGGTGGTCGATGCCCAGAACTTCGAAAACAAAATGCTCAAGGCCTACATCCGGGATTGGCCGGAAGGCGCAACGCCTGCGTCCGAGGACGTCAAGCTCTGAATGTCCCGCCGCTCTGGGATAATCCCCTCCCATGAGCGGCAATACCTTCGGACATCTTTTCTCGGTCACCAACTTTGGTGAATCCCACGGCCCGGCCATTGGCTGCGTGATCGACGGCTGCCCCCCGGGCATGGCGCTGTCCGAGGCCGACATTCAGCCCGATCTGGACCGCCGCCGTCCCGGCACCAGCAAATTCGTCACCCAGCGCAACGAACCCGATGCGGTGCAGATCGTCTCGGGCGTCTACCAGGGCAAGACCACGGGCACCCCGATCTGCCTGCTGATCCAGAACACCGACCAGCGCAGCAAGGACTACGGCGACATCCTGCAGACCTTCCGTCCGGGCCACGCCGACTACACCTACTGGCGCAAGTACGGCATCCGCGACCCGCGCGGTGGTGGCCGTTCGTCGGCGCGCCTCACCGCCCCCATGGTGGCGGCAGGGGCCGTGGCCAAAAAGTGGCTCAAGGAAAAATTCGGCACCACCTTTGTGGGCTGCATGACGCAGATCGGCGATGTGTCGATCGGCTTCGAGAGCTGGAACCATGTGCCGAACAACCCGTTTTTCGCCCCGGTGGCCGATGTGTCGGCGCTGGAGGACTACATGAACGCGCTGCGCAAGTCAGGCGACTCCTGCGGTGCGCGTCTGCGTGTGGTGGCGCGTGGCGTGCCTGTGGGCCTGGGTCAACCGCTCTTTGACAAGATCGACGCCGACATCGCTTTTGCCATGATGGGCATCAACGCGGTCAAGGGCGTGGAGATCGGCGCCGGTTTTGGCTGCGTCACGCAAAAGGGCAGCACCGCAGGCGACTCGCTCACCCCGGAAGGCTTTGTGGGCAACAACGCGGGCGGCGTGCTGGGCGGCATCAGCACCGGGCAGGACATCGAGGTGTCGATCGCGGTCAAGCCGACCAGCTCGATTCTGATCCCGCGCGAGACCATCGACTCCGAAGGCCACACGACCGAAGTCATCACCAAGGGCCGCCACGACCCTTGCGTGGGCATCCGCGCCACGCCAATTGCCGAGGCCATGCTGGCCCTGGTGGTGATGGAGCACGCCTTGCAGCACCGCGCCCAGTGCGGTGATGTCGATCACGCCTTGGCCCCGATCGCGGCTGCCAAACCCTGATGCCGCAGACGCGCCGGGCCTTGCTCCCGTTCGCTGCCCTCTCGGCCAGCTATTTCGCGCACATCGGGTTTTTCAACCCCTACCTGCCGCTGTGGCTCAAGGACATGGGCCTGGGGCTGGTGGCCATCAGCTTGCTGACCTCGGTGCAGGCGGCCACGCGCCTGTTTGCGCCCTACATCTGGGGCTGGCTGAGTGACCACACCGGCGAGCGCGTGCGCCTGATGCGTCTGGGCGCGGCGGTGGCGCTGGCTTCGGCCTGCCTGCTGTGGCTGCAGCTCACGCCGCTGTGGCTGGGCGTGGTGCTGCTGGTCATGTTCACCCACACCAGTGCCATGATGCCCATGAGCGAGGCGGCCATGGCGCACTTGGTCAGCCAGGGGGGGGCCTTTGACACCAAGCGCTACGGCCGCGTGCGCCTGTGGGGCTCGATCGGCTTTCTGGTCACGGTGTTTGTGGCGGGGGCCTGGTTCGAGGCCTTTGGCATGCAACAGTTTCCGACCATGACCATCCTGAGTTTGCTGGCGGTGCTGCTCAGTGCCATGGCCTTGCCCGACCAAAAGGAGCCGGGCCACGCCGATCAGGTGTCGGTGCCCGTGCGCAGCGTGCTGGCCCAGCCTGCGGTGCGCTGGTTTTTTGCCAGTGCGTTCTTCCATGTGCTCTCGCACATCGGCATCTATGTGTTCTTTTCGCTTTACCTTGATTCGCTGGGCTACTGCAAGACATTGATCGGCCTCATGTGGGCGGTGTCGGTGGTGGTCGAGATTGCCTGGTTCTTCTGGCAGTCGCGCTGGCTGCACCTGATGCCGCTCACGGGCTGGATGCTCTTGTGCTCGGCAGCCATGGCGCTGCGCATGCTGCTCACGGCCGCCTGGGGCGATGTGCTGCTGGTGCTGGTGCTGGCGCAGGCCCTGCATGCCCTGACGTTTGCGGCGCACCACACGGCGTGCATCGCCTTGCTGTCGCACCACTTTCCGGGGCGTTTGCGCGGGCGCGGCCAGGCGCTGTACACGGTGCTGGCCTACGGTTTTTCGGGTGTCATTGGTGGCTTGCTGGGCGGTTTGCTCAGCGAGCGCTGGGGCCTGGCTTCGGTGTTCTGGGCCTCGGTACTCACCAGCCTGGTGGCCGTGGCCGCGACCTGGAAAGTCTGGCGCCACCACCATCCTGCTGTCCCGGTGAACACATGACCAGCACGCCCATTTTTTCGCCCATTGCCTTGCCTGACTTTTTGCCCCCTGCACTGGCGGCGGCTTTGGCCTGCGGCCAGCGCTGCATCACCTCGCTGGACGACGTGCAGCTCGTCTGGCACAGCTGGGGCGACTCTGACCGACCGACGCTGGTGCTCTTGCACGGCGGCAGCGGCAGCTGGACGCACTGGGTGCGCAACATCGCGCCGCTGCGTGATGCAGGCTGGCGCGTGCTGGTGCCCGATTTGCCAGGCTTTGGCGACTCGGATTTGCCGCCCGGCTGCAGCGATGTGCCCGACTTGCCCGCCCACCTGCACGCAGGCCTGCAGCAACTGGCCCCGCAAAGCCCGGTGCAGATCGTGGGGTTTTCGTTCGGCGGCATGACCGGTGCGTTGTGGCTGGCCGAATACCCCGAGGATGCCCAGGCTCTGGTGCTGGTCGGCGCACCCGGCCTGGGCCTCACAGTGCCTGAGCGCATCCCGCTCAAGGGCTGGCGGCACCTGCCCACGCCCGAGGCGCAGGACGCTGTGCACCGCCACAACCTGATGGCCCTGATGCTGCAGCACCCCGAAAGCCTGGACGCGCTGGCGCTGGATGTGCACCGCGCCAATGTGCAGCGCGACCGCATGCCCCGCCGCAGGCTGTCATCGACCCTCATCGTGGCCGAAGCCCTGCCACGCATCCAGGCGCGCATCAGCGCCATTTACGGCGAGCACGACGCGCTGTACACCCAGCGCTTGCCCGAGGTACGCGAGGCACTGGCGCGCCTGGCCCCGAACTGGGGTCAATGGCACACCGTGCCGGGGGCGGGGCATTGGGTGATTTACGAGGCGGCTGAGGCTTTCCATCAAGCCTTGCTTCAAACCTTGAAGCCCTGAGCTATCCATTCGGCTTGCGCGAACTGGGGGGGGCTGCCATGCCCGTGCTTTGCATGGGGCAGTCGGATTTGCGGCAAGATGGCGCTTGTTCATCTTTTGCCTGACGTGCCGCCATGACCACTCCCCTCAAAATCGATTTCGTCTCCGACATTGCTTGCCCCTGGTGCGCGGTCGGGCTGTACTCCCTCGAAAAAGCGCTGGGCCGCCTGCAGGGCGAAGTCAAAGCCGAGTTGCACTTTCAACCCTTTGAACTCAACCCCCACATGCCTGCAGGTGGGCAGGACCTGACCGAGCACATCACCGAAAAATACGGCTCCACACCCGAACAACAGGCCTTGATGCGCGAGAACATCCGCCAGCGCGGTGCCGAGGTGGGCTTTGACTTTGCGCCGGGTGGCCGTGGCCGCGTCTACAACACCTTCAACGCCCATCGGCTGCTGCATTGGGCGGCGGGGCAGGGCGAAGGCTTGCAGCGCGCCCTCAAGAAAGCCCTGCTGGCGGCCTACCAGGGCCGCGCCGAATGCATCGAAGACGATGCTGTGCTGCTGCAGGCGGTGCAAACCGCAGGCCTGTCCGTGGATGCTGCTCGCGAGGTGCTGGCCAGCGAGGCCTTTGCCGACGAGGTGCGCACGCAAGAGCGCTATTACCAGCAAGCAGGCATCCACTCGGTGCCTGCGGTCATCATCAACGACCGGCACCTGATTTCGGGCGGTCAGCCTGCCGAGGTGTTCGAGCAGGCACTGCGCCAGATCGCTGCACAGAGTCAGCAGGGCGCCGAGGCCTGAGCCATGGCCGAGCGCTTGCCTGTCCTGTTCGTCTCGCATGGCTCACCCATGTTCGCCTTGAACCCGGGCCTCACCGGCCCGGCCCTGACGGCCTGGATGCAGACCCACGCGCCTGCCGAGCGCTTGCGCGGCATCGTGGTCATGTCGCCGCACTGGATGACCCGAGGCATCGGCGTGATGACACACCCGCATCCGCCCACCTGGCACGACTTTGGCGGTTTTCCGCCTGCGCTGTATGAACTGCAGTACCCCGCACCCGGCGATCCGGCGCTGGCACAAAGGATGCTGGATATGCTGACCGCAGCGGGCTTGCCTGCAGGCGCAGACCCCGAGCGGCCGTTTGACCATGGGGCCTGGGTGCCTTTGCGGTACATGTCGCCCGCCGCGCAGGTGCCGGTGGTGCAGCTGTCCTTGCCCGCCCATGTGGCCACGGCGGACATCTATGCCATCGGGCAGGCGCTGGCACCTTTGCGCGAGCAGGGCATCTTGCTGGTGGGCTCGGGCAGCATGACGCACAACCTGTACGAGCTGCGTCGTGAAGATGGGCCCACCGAGCCCTATGCCACGGCGTTTTGTGGCTGGGTCGAGGGCACCCTGCGCCAGGGCGATCTGGCGGCCATGCTGGACTACCGCCGCCGCGCACCCCATGCCGAGCGTGCTCACCCGACGGACGAGCATTTCCGCACGATCTACTTCGCGCTGGGCGCAGCAGGCTGGGGCTGGGCAGGCGGGCCACAGCCCGAGTACATCAGCCATGAGGTGGTGTACCAATCGTTGTCGATGGACGCGTTTGCGCTGCAGTGACGAGAGACCGATGTGCTGACCGTTTACTTCGATGGCCCGTGTCTTTTGCGCCCGACCCTGCAGCGCCTGGCGCACCGCTGCTGGCCCGAAGGGGGCACCTGATGCTGCGTTTGCCCGAGGGCTACAAAGCGCTGGTGTTCGGTGCCAGCGGGGCCTTGGGCCAGGCGTTTGTGCAGCAACTCCAGGCCGATCCGCGCTGCGCGCAGGTGGTGGCGGTGTCGCGTCAGACTGTGCCCGGTCTGGACTTGCGGGACGAATCCAGCATCGCCGCATGTGCGCAGGCGCTGGCCGTTCAGGAGCCGTTTCATTGGGTGCTGGACGCCACAGGGGCACTGACGGTGAACGGCCGTGGTCCCGAAAAACGCCTGGACGAACTCGACGCCGAGCAACTGCTGCAGGCCATGCACCTCAATGCCATGGGCCCGGCCTTGTTGCTCAAGCATTTCACGCCTTTGCTGGCCACAGGGCAGCGTGTGGTCTGGGCCAAGCTCTCGGCGCGTGTGGGCAGCATCGAAGACAACCGCAAAGGCGGTTGGTACGGCTACCGTGCGGCCAAGGCGGCGCTCAACATGCTGCTGCAGACGGCCGCCATCGAAATCGCCCGCCGCAGACCATTGGCGGTGGTGGCTGCCCTGCAGCCGGGCACTGTGCGCTCGGCCTTGAGCCAGCCGTTTGTTGGCGACGAGGCCATGGCCCCTGCGCTGTCCGCGCAGCGCCTGCTGGCGGTGCTCAATGCGCTGGAGCCGACGGGCCGGGCACAGTTTGTGGACCACCTGGGGCAGCACATCCCCTGGTAAGGCAGGTCGCTGGGCGACAATGGCGCCCAATTCAATCAATTCAGGGAGCAGGCGCGGTATGAATGGGCACACATGGTGGTTGTTTGTGGGCATGACTTTTGTCGTCTCGGCCACGCCAGGGCCCAACATGCTGCTGGTGATGAGCCACGGCGCGCGTTTTGGCTGGCGCAAGGCCGTGATGACCATGGCCGGATGCATGAGCGCTTTGCTGACCATGATGAGCCTGTCGGCCGCAGGGTTGGGGGCGGTGCTGCACACCTCGCCCAAGGTGTTCGATGCCTTGCGCTACATGGGGGCGGCCTACTTGGCTTACCTGGGTTACAAGCTTTGGATTGCGCCTGCGCATGGTCCACAGCTGAGCGCGGCCTGTGCCGACGATGCACCGCAACGCGGCGCTTGGGCGCTCTACCGTGAAGGGCTGGCTGTGGCGGCCAGCAACCCCAAGGCCATCGTGTTCGCCGCGGCGTTCTTCCCGCAATTCATCCAGCCTGAGGCACCTGCTTTGCCGCAGTTCGGTATTTTGTTGGCCACCTTCACGGTGATCGAGGTGGGCTGGTACGGCGTCTACGCCGTGAGCGGCCACAAGCTGTCGCGCTATCTGCAGCGCTCGGAGGTGCTCAAGACCTTCAACCGCGTGACCGGTGGCGTGTTCATGGGCTTTGCGGCGCTCATGGCGGCCAGCCGCTGATCGGTCTGGGGCTTTGGGGTTACCCCCAGGCCTTGTGCGTCAAGCTGTGGATAACACCCTGAACAAGCCCTGAAACCCGCATGCCTGCTGGGTAGGCAGGGCGTGCTCAAAAAACAGGCGATAGCGGCTCAGCTCTGCAGCGCTTTGGCGATTCTGTGCCGGGCCACCGTCGGCTTGGGGCTCTGGCCTTTGGGCAAGTCAAACCACTGGCGCACATCGGCGTCCACGCCCACGCCATGCATGAAGTTGTAGATGGCTTTTTTCAGGCCCTGGCCCAGCAGGTCGTGGTCCACGCCGGGAGGCATGGGGGTGGGGTCGATAAAGCCCACATCGTTTTTGGCGAATGTGCCTTCTGGCAGCGGCAGGAGCTTCACGCCATAGGCCTCGGGGTGTTGGCCCACAGGGGAATGCACCGTGCAAACAAAGCGGTGGAAAAAGCCGCTGTGGATGCAGCCGTTTTCAAACAGCTGGCGCACGTATTCGAGCGCGTCTACCGTGTCCTGCACGGTCTGCGTGGGAAAGCCGTACATCAGGTAGGCGTGCACCAGCACGCCCGCGTCCGCAAAGCCTTTGGTGACCTGCGCCACCTGCTCGACCGAGACGCCTTTTTTCATGAGGTTGAGTAAACGGTCCGACGCGACCTCCAAGCCGCCTGACATGGCAATGCACCCGCTTTGCGCCAGCAGCTCGCACAGCTCGGGCGTGAAGGTTTTCTCAAAGCGGATGTTGCCCCACCACGAAATCTGCACACCCCGGCGCAGCAATTCCTCGGCCAGGGCCTTGAGGGCTTTGGGTGGCGCGGCTTCGTCCACAAAGTGAAAGCCGGTCTGGCCCGTCTCGGCCACGATCTGCTCGATGCGGTCCACCAGGGTGCTGGCCTGCGCGGTTTCGTAACGGCTGATGTAGTCCAGGCTCACGTCGCAAAAGCTGCACTTCTTCCAGTAGCAGCCGTGCGCCACGGTGAGCTTGTTCCAGCGCCCGTCGCTCCACAGCCGGTTCATGGGGTTGAGCATGTCCAGCAGCGACAGGTACTGGTGCAGCGGCAGGCCGTCCCAGGTGGGCGTACCCACGTCTTCAAAAGCGATGTCGGGCTCTTGCAGATTCACATATTGCACCTGGCCCGCGTCGTTTTTGATGAAGGTGCGTTGCAGGCGCTGCACGCTGCGCTGGCCTTGCAGGTGCTCGATCAGGCTGAGCAGCGGGCGTTCGCCACCGTCGAGCGTGACGTAGTCCACATGGTCGAACACCCGCGCGTCTTTCAGTTCACGCAGCTCGGTGTTGACAAAGCCACCACCCAGGCCAATGCGGATCTGCGGGTGTGCCCGCTTGATGCACTGGGCCACGCGAAACGCCGCATAGACCGATCCGGGGAAGGGCACAGACAACAGCACCAGTTGCGGCTGGTGCCGCTCAATGGCCTGCAGGGCCAGGCGCTCCAACGTGCTGTCGATCAGATTGGGCGGCTGGGCCAGCGCCTCAGCCAGCGCGTCAAAGCTGGGCTGGCTCGCGGCCAGGCGTTCTGCGTAGCGCACGAATTCAAAGCCTTCGTCCACAGCATCGCGCAGCACATCGGCCAGGTCGTTCAGGTACAGCGTGGCCAGGTGCCGGGCGCGGTCGGTCTGGCCCAAAGCGCCAAAAGCCCAGCCAATCGGATCGCCCGTGCCATCGTCGTCGTAGGCGTCAAGCGCCGCAAAGCGCGGGCCCTCGGGCAAAAAGCCTCGGCCTGCAATGCGGTGGCTCAGGGTGCTGTCGCGGCCTTGCAAAAAGGCGATCACCGGGTCAATGCTGACGGCGTAGTCCTGGAAGTGGTCCAGAAAGAAGTTCACTGGACCCGAGCGGTCTTCCACCGGCAAAGCCAGCGCCACATCTCGCAAATTCGTCAGCCCTTGGCGGTTGAGCAAAGCCAGCACCGTGGTCAAGGCCAGGTCTTCTTGCACTGCATCAAACCCCCGTGAACGCAGAAAACCCGTCAGGTAAGCCGTGGACGGGTAGGGGGTGTTGAGCTGCGTCATCGGCGGGATGAGGCTCAAGACCTTGAACGACGGGTTGGAGGGCATGGTGATCAGCGGGCAATCGGGTGGCCAAAGGGCCCCGGAAGTGGGCAATTATCGTTGCGGGACGGGCGATTCGGTCGGGAAGGGGGCTTTCTTGTGGCTTAATATCGCTTTGCAATTTTTTCTGGAGCCAAAAATGGGCAACAAAATCGTCACCGAAGCCGACCGCAAGTTCACCAAGCCCCTGCCAACGCCCCCCGGCGTGACCCTGCCCACCCACGGTCGCGGCCAGCGCATCAGCTTGGAGCGTGGTGTGGCCACCCGCAGCAAGAAGAACCCCGGCAAGCGCTCCTCCAAAGGCGGTTGATTTTGCCGATGAAGCCGGCGGTCAAGCGGCTTCCCGAACCAAGCCACTGGCCCTGCGTCAGTGGCTTTTTTCATGAGCTCTGAAAACCCCACCCTCTCATCTGTGCCATCGGTCTACGTGGCGCTGAGCGTGAAAGCTCGTCCGGATGCCCCGCTGAGCCCGGCCCAGCAGCGCTACAACGCCTTGCTGGCCCGCATCGAGGCCCTGTCGACGCAGGTGGATCGATTGCAGGCCTGGTCAGACCAACATCGCCACGCGCATGTGCAGGCGCTGTACCAGACGGCCCAGCAGACGCGGGCCTTGCGCCAAAGCCTGCTGGTCTTCCTGCACGAGAAGCTGCAAAGCGATGCGCTGACCTCACAGCAGCAGCGCATGGCACGCACCCAGGTGCGCGGTTTGATCGACCAGCTCGGCCCGAGTGCTGATCCGCAAGTGCAGGCCCTGGCCGAACTGTACCGCTTGGACGAGGACGAGCAGGCGCAAGAGCGCGCCGAGGAGGCGCAGCGCCTGCGCGAGCAGATCGAAGCGGCACTGGGCCAGCCCATCCACAACGCCAGCCAATACCAGACACCCGAAGAGATGATGGCCGCCGGCATGCGCCAGTGGCAGCGTCAGCAGCAGGCCGACGAAGAACGCAAGGCCGCCAAGCGGGCTGCGCGCAAGGCGCTCAAAAAACCTGTTGCACACCAACTGGCGCAAGCCCAGCAGATGGACGCCCGCAACGCGATCCGCACGGTCTTCCGGCAACTGGCCAGTGCCCTGCACCCGGACCGCGAGCCTGATGCGAAAGAGCGTGAACGCAAGACCGTGCTCATGAGCGAAGTCAACGCAGCCTACGAAAAAAACGACCTCAGCACCTTGCTGCGGCTGCAAATGCAGGCGGCCCTCTCGGACGCCTCAGGCGCTTCGCGCCTGGCCGACGACAAACTGGCGGCCATGGGTTTGCTGCTCAAGGAGCAGGTCACTGCACTCGAAGACGATCTGGCTCAAATGGAGTCAGAGCTGACGCGGGCCATGTGTGTGCCGGTGAGTGCGCAACTGAGCGAGGCGGTCATGACGCAGGCACTGCAAACCCTGCAGGCCAACCAGCGCCACGAGGCCGACAGCCTGTCGTCTGATTTGCGCCGGATTCAGAACGAGGCGGAGCTCAAACGCTGGCTCAAGGAACAAAGCCGGGCGTTCAAAGCCACTTCTGCATGAAGCTCGCCTGGCCCGCGGCCGGGTCGAGTTCGTAAGGTGCGAAACCAAAGCGCAGGTAGCTCGACAGGGCCCGTGCATTGCCGGTCAGGACCTCCAGCGTGAGCTTGCAGCAGCCCCGTGCGCGGGCGTGCTGCTCGGCTGCGGCCAGCAAGGCCTGGCCCACGCCTGCACCCCGGTGGTCGGGCAGCACCGCGATGTCGTGGATGTTCATGAGCGGCTGCGCCTTGAAGGTCGAATAGCCCTCGATGCAGTTGACCAGGCCAACGGGTTCATCGCCCAGCCAGGCGATGAAACTGGCCGCCGTGGGGCGGGCGGCCAGGTCGTCGCACAGGCGGCTCTTCACTTCCTGCGTCAGGCCTTCGCCACCGCCCATGGGGTCGCGGGCGTAGGCATCGAGCAGCATGAGCAGCGCATCGCGGTGGGCGCTCAGCTGGTAATCCACAGGCAGGACATGAAGGGGCATGGTTCAGGCTGCCGCAGGTGCGGTGGCGGGGGGTGCAAAGGAGCGCACATTGTGCCCCATGCCCTGCAGCACATGCCCGGCCAGCTGGTGCGCGGTGATGGCGCTCAGCGTCCAGCCCAGGTGGCCATGGCCGGTGTTGTAGAACACATTGGCTTTTTTGCCTGCGCCTACACGCGGCAGCATGTTGGGCATCATGGGGCGCAGACCGGCCCAGGGCACCACGCGGCGGGTGTCGATGCCGGGGAAGCATTCGTTGACCCAGTTGACCAGGGGCTGGATGCGGTCGGCGCGGATGTCCAGATCGATGCCATTGAACTCGGCCGTGCCCGCCACGCGGAAACGATCATCGCCCAGGCGGCTGGTGACCAGCTTGGTCTCGTCGTCGAGCAGACTCACCTGGGGCGCAGCGGACTGGCTGGCGGCGTCGGGCATGTTGACGGTGATCGAGTAGCCCTTGACGGGGTAGATGTTCAGGCGGTCGCCCAGCTGGGCCGCCAGCTTGCGACCGTGCACGCCTGCACACACTACGATGCCGTCGAAGGTGAGGGTGTCGATTTGCCCCTGGTGCTGGACCTGCACGCTGGCGATCTGGCCATCGGAATGCACATTCAGCACCTGGTGTTCGGTGAGGATGTTCACGCCCAGGCGTTCGCAGGCTTTGGCCAGGCCAAAGGTGAACTTGTGGATGTCACCGGTGGAGTCGCTTTCGGTGAAGTAGCCGCCGTAGTACTGGCCTTGCAGCGTCGGCTCGATGGCCTTCATTTCTTCGGGCGTCACGGCGCGGCGCGGCAGGCCGCCCTGGGCCAGCAGCTTGGAGACTTCGCCTGCGTGGTCAAAGCCTTTCTTATCGCGGTAGATGTGCAGGATGCCTTCGCGCTTGTGGTCGAAGTCGATGCCTTCGGCCTTGGCCCAGGCAAAGTGGTGCTCACGCGATTCGATCGCCAGTTGGGCCGTGGCGATCGTGTTGTCCTTGTACCGGGGAATAGCGGCCACGAATTCGGCCATCCAGCTGAGCTTGTGCCAGGTGGGTGCGGGGTTCATCAGCAGTGGGGCGTCGTTCTTGAGCATCCACTTGATGCCCTTGATCAGGGTGGAGGGGTGGGTCCAGACTTCGGCGTTGGATGCCGAGAGTTGCCCCCCGTTGGCATAGGACGTTTCCATGCCGGGGTAACGGTTTTTCTCGATCAGGGTGACCTGCAGGCCTTGCTGGGCCAGGGCGTAGGCGGAGGTGACGCCGGTGATGCCACCGCCCACAACGACCATGTGTTTTTTGACCATGGGATTTTTCATGGAGCTTCTCTCTTTTTTCAAAACGTCTCAATGGGATGGACACACCGCGCACGGGATGTGCACGGCATGACCCCCTCTGTTTGAGACCTGAGAGATTCGCCTTGGCGTGAGTGCCTGGGGCTTGCTCCTGCGGTGGACCGGGATGACGAATCCCGGCCGCTCTTCAGAGTGTTTGACACCTCATCCGTAGACGGGTGTCGACCTGCATCGGTCCTTTGGCCTGAGAGTTTCCGGGGCGGTTGCTCCTTCGGCGCTGTCGTTCAGACAGTCTCTCCCGATGCAGGTTTTTTTGCAGGAGCGGCGCCCCGCCGCGATGAATGTCGGGCGTTGGCCTTGCACCCATCGCGGCGAGGCGCCGCTCCTACAGATTATTTGTTGTAGTCCTCCAGAGGAATGCAGCTGCAAAACAGGTTGCGGTCGCCATAGACGTTGTCCACGCGGCCAATCGGCGGCCAGTATTTCACGCTGCCTGGCACGCGGCCCTTGAGCGCACCGCCCACATCGCGCGGGTAGGCACGGTCCCACTCGGCGGCCATCAGGCTGTCGGCGGTGTGCGGCGCGTTCTTGAGCGGGTTGTTGTCCTGCGGCCAGGTGCCAGCTTCGACCAATGCGATCTCGGCTCGGATGGCGATCATGGCGTCGATGAAGCGGTCCAGCTCTTCCAGCGTTTCGCTTTCGGTGGGCTCGACCATCAGGGTGTTGGCCACGGGGAAGGACAGCGTGGGCGCGTGGAAGCCGTAGTCCATCAGGCGCTTGGCCACGTCCTCGGCCATCACGCCGCAAGTGTCCTTGAAGTGGCGCAGGTCCAGGATGCATTCATGGGCTACATGGCCGTTTTCGCTCGCGTAGAGCGTGGGGTAGTGCGGCGCCAGGCGCTTGCTGATGTAGTTGGCGGCCAGGATGGCGGCTTCGGTCGCGTGCTGCAGGCCTTCGGCGCCCATCATGCGGCAGTACATCCAGCTGATGGGCAGCACGGCGGCATTGCCCAGCGGCGCGGCGGAAACGGCGCCCACACCGTTGACCGGCAAGCCACCTGTGGCATGGCCGGGCAGGTAGGGCACCAGGTCTTCGACCACGCACACAGGGCCAACACCGGGGCCGCCACCGCCGTGCGGGATGCAGAAGGTCTTGTGCAGATTCAGGTGGCTCACGTCGCCGCCGAACTCGCCGGGGGCAGCCACGCCGACCAGCGCGTTCATGTTGGCGCCGTCCACGTACACGCGGCCACCATGCTGGTGCACCAGTTCGCACAGCTGCTTGACCTGCGTCTCGAACACGCCGTGCGTGCTGGGGTAGGTGATCATGACGGCGGCCAGATTCGCGCTGTGCTGCTCGCACTTGGCCTTGAGGTCGGCCATGTCCACGTTGCCGTTGTCGTCGCACTTGGTGACCACCACGGTCATGCCCACCATCTGGGCGCTGGCGGGGTTGGTGCCATGGGCGCTGGACGGGATCAGACAGATGTTGCGGTGGCCCTGGCCTTGTGCGCGGTGGTAGGCCTGAATCACGAGCAGACCGGCATACTCACCCTGGCTGCCAGCGTTAGGCTGCAGGCTGATGCCTTTGTAACCGGTGGCCTGACAGAGCCAGTCGCGCAGCTGCTGGTCCAGCTCGGCATAGCCTTGCAGCTGGTTGGCGGGCGCAAAGGGGTGGGGCAGTGCGAACTCAGGCCAGGTGATCGGGATCATCTCGCTGGTGGCGTTGAGCTTCATGGTGCACGAGCCCAGCGGGATCATGGTGCGGTCCAGCGCCAGGTCCTTGTCGGACAGCTGGCGGATGTAGCGCAGCATGCCGGTCTCGGAGTGGTAGCGGTTGAAGACCGGGTGCGTCAGGAAGGCGCTGGTGCGGCGCAGAGACTCGGGGATCAGCGGGGGGGCGATGCCTTTTTCAAACTGCTCGAAGGACGGCAGCTTCTGGCCACCCTGTGCGAACAGGCTCCACAGCGTGGCGATGTCTTCACGGGTGGTTGTTTCGTCCAGTGTGATGCCCACGAAGCCCGCACGGCCGCCGGTGTAGCGGCGCAGGTTGATTTCCTTGGCCACGGCCTTGGCATGCAGGGCGTCGGCAGCGGTTGCGCTGCCGCAGTCGAGGGTGAGCGTGTCAAAGGCGGTGCCGTGCAGCAGCGAGGCGCCCATGGCCTTGAGGCCTTCGGCCAGCACAGCGGTGTAGCTGGCGATGCGCTGCGCAATGCGTTGGAGGCCTTCAGGCCCGTGGTAGACCGCGTACATGCTGGCCACGACGGCGGGCAGCACCTGCGCGGTGCAGATGTTCGATGTCGCTTTTTCGCGGCGGATGTGCTGCTCGCGGGTCTGCAGCGCCAGGCGGTAGGCCGGCTGGCCGTGGGCGTCCACGCTCACGCCCACCAGGCGGCCGGGCATGGAGCGCTTGTACTCGTCGCGGCAGGCCATGTAGGCGGCGTGCGGGCCGCCCGCGCCCATGGGCATGCCCAAACGCTGTGTGGTGCCCACCACGATGTCGGCACCCATCTCGCCCGGCGTCTTGAGCAGCACCAGCGCCATCAGGTCAGCGGCCAGGATGAAGGCGGCCTGCTTGCTGTGGATCAGGTCGGCGCTGACTTGCCAGTCGGCCAGCCAGCCGCTGCTGCCGGGGTACTGGTTCAGGGCCGCAAAGTAGTCGTCCTGCGCAATCGCGGCCTGCCATTCGTCGCTGGAGCGGATGACCTTGACGGTGATGCCCAACGGTGCGGCGCGGGTCTGGATGACTTCAAGCGTTTGCGGGTGACAGTCGCCACTCACGATGAAGGTGTTGCCCTTGGCTTTGACCGAGCGCTTGGCCAGCGTCATGGCTTCGGCGGCGGCGGTGGCTTCGTCCAGCATGGACGCGTTGGCGATCGGCATGCCAGTCAGGTCGCACACCATGGTCTGGAAGTTCACCAGCGCTTCCATGCGGCCTTGCGAAATCTCGGCCTGATACGGCGTGTATGCGGTGTACCAGGCAGGGTTTTCGAGGATGTTGCGCAGGATGACGCCGGGCGTGTGTGTGCCGTGGTAGCCCTGGCCGATGAAGCTCTTGAAGAGCTTGTTCTTGCGCGCCATGCCTTTGAGCTGGTCAAGTGCGGCCGCTTCAGTGACTGGCGCGGGCAGCTGCATGGCCTGGCTGCGGGCGATCGAGCGCGGCACGATGGACTCGATCAGGGCGCGGCGCGAGGCCTCGCCGATCACGCCCAGCATGAGCGCTTCGTCCTGCGCGCTGATGCCGATGTGGCGCGCGATGAATTCGGACGGGTTTTCAAGATCGCCGAGCGGCTTGAGGGTGGACATCAGCATGTGCGTTCCTGGCAGTGGGTGGGCGCCGCGACCTCGCGGCGATGGTGTGTGGTGTGCGGTCGTTCTATCGCGACGGGGACGTCGCTCCTACGGGTTTTGTGTAGGAGCGGCGCCCTCGCCGCGATTTCAGTTCAGCCTGCCGAGAACTTGTTGTAGGCCGTCTCGTCGAGCAGGGCGTCGACTTCGGCCGGCTTGGCCAGCTTGACCTTGAAGAACCAGCCCTGGCCCAGCGGATCGCTGTTGGCCAGCGCCGGGTCGTTGCGCAGGTCTTCGTTGACCTCGACGATTTCGCCAGTCACGGGCATGTACACATCGGCAGCAGCCTTGACAGACTCGACCACACCGGCCACGTCCTTCTGTGCAAAGGACTTGCCGACTTCGGGCAGGTCCACAAACACCACATCGCCCAGCGCGTCCTGCGCGTGGTGGGTGATGCCGACGACGGCAACATCGCCCTCGACGTTGATCCATTCGTGGTCTTCGGTGTACTTGAGGCTCATGGTGTGCTCCTGAGAAATTGGGGTCAGATCCCGATTGTTTGAGAGAAAAAATCAGCCGCGGAAATAGCGGTTGGGGACGAAGGGCAGGGTGCTGACTTCCATCGGCACGGCTTTGCCGCGCACCATGGCGTTCAGACGGGTGCCCACGGCCGCGTATTCTGCCTGCACGTAGGCCAGTGCCACGGGCTTGTCGGCCGTGGGGGCGAGCAAGCCGCTGGTGACTTCGCCAACCTTCTGGCCGTCGGTGTTGTGCAGTTCCACATGTTCGCGCACCGGCACGCGCTCCAGGCCGATCAGGCCGACACGAAGGCGCTGCGCGGGCTGCGAGCCGTCCAGCTGGGTCAGCACCTTGTCGGCGCCCGGAAAACCGCCTGCGCGTGCGCCACCGGTGCGGCGCACCTTCTGCATGGCCCAGTTCAGATTCGCTTCGACCGGTGTGGTGGTCGTATCAATGTCGTTGCCGTACAGGCACAGACCGGCTTCGAGGCGCAGCGAGTTGCGTGCCCCCAGGCCGATGGACTTGACTTCGGGCTGCGCCAGCAGGGCGCGGGCAAAGGCGTCGGCCGCGCTGGCGGGCAAGGAAATTTCAAAACCATCTTCACCGGTGTAGCCGCTGCGGGTCACATAAAGGTCTGCGCCTTGCCAGCTGCAGGCCATGCCGGTCATGAAAACCAGTTGTTCAACACCCGGCAGCAGGCGGCTCAGGGCGGTCACGGCCTGCGGGCCTTGCAGGGCCAGCAGGGCGCGGTCGAACTGTGGTTCGATGGTGCAGCGGCTGCCGATGCGGCTTTGAATGTGCGCCAGATCGCCGTGCTTGCAGGCGCCGTTGACGATCACGAACAGGTCGCCACCGTTCATGACATTCCGGTTCACGAACATCAGGTCGTCGATGATGCCGCCCTCGTCATTGATCAGCAGACCGTAGCGCTGTTTGTGCAGGCCCAGACCGATCACGTCCACCGGCATCAGGCTCTCGAAGGCGGCAGCTGCATCGGGGCCGGTCAGGCGCAGTTGGCCCATGTGCGAGACGTCGAACAGGCCGGCGGCGTTGCGGGTGTGGTGGTGCTCGGCCACCAGTCCCGCTGGGTACTGCACGGGCATGCTGTAACCGGCAAACGGCACCATGCGTGCACCGAGTTCGAGGTGCAGTGCGTTCAGCGGGGTGGTGAGCAGCGAATCAGAGGCAGAGTGGTCAGCGGACATGACAGATTCCAAGGGCATGGTTCACCAAGGCACATGCCGTGGTGGGCCCTCGCTGTCCGCTTTACCTGAGAGATTCGCCGGGAACGCGGTGCGTTCTGCGGTTTGCTCCTTCGGTGGATGCCGTGGTTCGATCACCCGGCACCTCTCTCCAGTGAGGCAACGTCTAGAAAAAAAGACGCTTTGTCAGTCCTTTTGCCTGAGCGTTCAGCGGTGTTGCCACCCCCTGCGCCTTCGGCGGCCTGACCTGGTTCATGGTGCATGAATCAAGTCAGGCGCTCTCCTGACAGGAAACGATTATAGGCTGGCTTACTGGAACCCCATCACATGCGGCAGCCAGTTCGACAGCGCAGGCACAAAAGTCAGCAGCGCCAGCACCACGCCATGCGCCCACAGGAAGGGCTTGAGCTCGCGCGTCAGCTCCGACAGCGGCACCTTGGACACGTTGGACGTCACGAACAGCAGGCCGCCCACGGGTGGCGTGATCATGCCCAGCGTGAGGTTGTAGATCACCACCATCGCAAAGTGGATTGGATCGACGCCCAGCTTGGCGGCGACCGGCGCCAGGATGGGCACCAGGACCATCACCCCCGGCAGTGGCTCGATGAAGATGCCGAAGATGAGCAGGAAGATGTTGATGACGATCAGGAAAGTCCAGGTGTTCAGGTGCATGCCGGAGATCCAGCTGGCCACCGTTTGCGGCATGCCTTCGATCGTCAAGATCCAGGCGAACGATGCAGACGTGCCAATGATCAGCAGCACCGAAGCCGTGAGCAGGGCCGAGCGCGAGAGGATGTCGGGCACGGCACTCCATTCGAGCGTGCGGTAGATGTACTTGCCGCAGATGAGCGCGTAGAACACCGCCACCACCGAGGCTTCAGTGGGGGTGAACCAGCCTGCACGCATGCCGCCCAGAATGAGTACCGGCAGCAGGATGGCGGGCAGGGCCTTCCAGGTGGTCGACACCATCTCGGCGCCCGTGGGCAACTCGCCATCGCCCTTGTAATTGCGTTGCTTGGAGATGTGGTAGTTCACCAGGCACATGGCGGCCGCGATCAGCACACCCGGGATCAGACCCGCAATGAACAGTGCGCCCACCGAGACGTTGTCATCGGCCAGGGCGTAGATGATCATGATGATCGAGGGCGGGATGATCGGACCCACGATGGCCGTCGAAGCCGTCAGCGCTGCGGCATAAGGACGGCCATAACCGGCCTTGTCCATCATGCGGATCAGCATGGAGCCAGGCCCGGCAGCATCGGCCAGGGCCGAGCCGGAAATGCCCGAGAAAAAGGTCAGCGACACCACGTTGGTGTAGCCCAGACCACCGCGCTTGTGGCCCACAAACTGGCCAGCAAACTTGAGCAGCACCTCCGTCAGCGAGCCGCCGCTCATCAGCTCGGCGGCCAGGATGAAGAAGGGCACCGCCATCAAGGGAAAGCTGTCGACACCGGTGAAGGTTTCCTTGAGCAGGGCCAGCATCGGGTAGGCATCTGACAGGACCAGGGCTGTGACAGTGGACAGGCCCAGGGCAAAGGCCACCGGCACGCCGATGGTCAGGTAAATGCAGACGGAAATCAGCAGGATCAGGCTGGCGCTCATAGGGATGCACTCGCGGTGGCGTCAAAGTGGGCATCGCTCGCAAACTCGCGGCGGGCAATGTAGCTGCGAACGATCAGCAGCCAGTGGATCAGGGTCATGCCCATGCCCAGTGGCAGGGCCAGGTAAATCCAGGCAAAGGAAATCTGGGTGGCCGGGGTGCTCTGGTACTGCGTGCGGTCCATGTATTCGAGGCCAAACCAGATGCAGAACACGCAAAAGCCGGTGATCAGCACAGCGATCAACACGCGCAGCACCTGAGCGACCCTGGGGGGCAGGCTGTCTTGCAGGTTGTCGATGGCGATGTGCCCGCCGTAGCGCAGCACCGGTCCGCAGCCAATGAAGGTGAGCCAGATCATCATGTGGCGGGCCACTTCTTCGGCCCATTCGATGGACTGGTTGGTGGTGTAGCGCAGCACCACGTTGGTGAAAATGATCACTGACATGACCGCCAGGATCAGGATCAACGCCCAGCGGTTGATGGCCAGGAAGTAGTCTTCGAATTTTTTCATTGTTGCTGGCCTTTCAAAGACCGTTACCCATCAAAAAGGCCTGTGCCACCCTGGTGGACACAGGCCTGTCCTGTCCATGCAGGTCGTCAGCGGACTTCCTGGATCTTGCGGATGTTGTCAGCGCCAAACTCCTTGGAGTAAGCGGCATAAACCGGCACCAGTGCATCACGGAAGGCTTGACCGTCGACCTTGCGGACCACGCTCATGCCGTCTTTTTCCAGCTGGGCAATGCCGCTGTTTTCGTCGTCATTGACTTTCTTGCGCTGGGCCACTTTGGCTTTTTGAGCCGCTTCATAGAAGACCTTTTTGTCCGCATCGCTGAGTTTGTTCATCAGGCGTGGCGAGGTGATCAGCAGGCCGGGCGAATAAACGTGACCGGTCAGCGACAGGTGCTTTTGCACTTGGGCGAATTTGGACGCCAGGATCACGGGGATCGGGTTTTCCTGACCGTCGACGGTACCTTGCTGCAAAGCGCCAAACACCTCAGGGAACGCCATGGGGGTGGGCTGGATGCCGAAAGCCTTGTAGCCGTCCATGTGCACCTTGTTTTCCATGGTGCGCATTTTCAGGCCCGAAGCGTCTGCGGGCTTGACGATGGGGTGCTTGCTGTTGGTCATGTGGCGAAAACCGTTTTCGGTCCATGCCAGGGCCACCAGGCCTTTGGAGGGGAATTTGGTCAGGATGTCCTGGCCAATGGGGCCGTCCATCACCTTGCGGGCGTGGTCGTAATCGCGGAACAGGAAGGGGATGTCGACGATCTTCACTTCGGGCACGAAGTTGCCCACGGGGCCGGTGGAGGTGTTGACCAGATCCAGTGTGCCCAGCTGCACGGCTTCGATCATTTCGCGCTCACCACCGAGCGAGCTGTTGGGGAACTGCTGGCACTTGTAGCGGCCTTGCGTGCCTTTTTCAATGTCGTCACAGAATGCGGTGGAGCCCACAGCATAGTGGGACGTGGCGGAGGTGGCGTACCCGATCTTGAGAACCGTTTGTGCAGAAGCTGCGCCCATCAGTCCAGCCGCCAGGCCCATGCCGAGCACCAGTTTGTTCAGTTTCATTGAAAGTCTCCTGTTGAAAATGCGATGCAGTCGAGTGAGCTCAACTTGTCATACAAATTTGATTATCAGCGTCCGATGCGCTGCGCCAATAAGGGTTTTCGCGAAGGTGTGATGCCAAAGAGACTCCGGCCCATGAAAAAGAGGCCGCGAGGGCCTCTTGGGATGGGGCTTACATGCCGGAGTAATTCGGGCCGCCGCCGCCTTCGGGCGTGACCCAGACGATGTTTTGCGTCGGGTCCTTGATGTCGCAGGTCTTGCAGTGCACGCAGTTCTGCGCGTTGATCTGCAGGCGGTCGGAGTTGTCTTCGTTCTTCACAAACTCGTACACACCCGCGGGGCAGTAGCGGCTCTCGGGGCCTGCGAATTTGGCCAGGTTGATGCTCACGGGCACCGAGGCGTCTTTCAGCGTCAGGTGGGCAGGCTGGTTTTCTTCGTGGTTGGTGTTGCTGATGAACACGCTGCTCAAGCGGTCAAAGGTCAGCTTGCCATCGGGTTTCGGGTACTCGATCTTCTCGCATTCAGCGGCTGGCTTGAGGTAGGTGTGGTCGGCCTTGTCGCGGCGCAGCGTCCACGGGATGTGGCCGCGCAGCACGAACTGCTCGAAGCCGTTCATCAGGGTGGCGACGGTCAGGCCCTTCTTGAACCAGCTCTTGAAGTTGCGCGATTTGTTGAGTTCGGTGTAGAGCCAGCTCTTCTCGAAAGCCTCAGGATAGGCCTCGAGTTCATCGTGCTGGCGGCCGGCCACGATGGCGTCGTAGGCTGCCTCGGCGGCCAGCATGCCGGTCTTGATGGCGGCGTGGCTGCCCTTGATGCGGCTGACGTTGAGGTAGCCGGCGTCACAGCCAACCAGCGCACCGCCGGGGAACACCGTCTTGGGCAGGCTCATCAGGCCGCCCGCGGTGATGGCGCGTGCGCCGTAACCGATGCGCTTGGCGTTGACTTCGCCAGCATCGTTGGTGAAGTACCACTTGATGTTGTTGTGCGTCTTCCAGCGCTGGAATTCCTCGAAGGGGCTGAGCCAGGGGTTGGCGTAGTCCAAGCCGACCACGTAGCCAATGGCCACCTTGTTGTCCTCCATGTGGTACATGAAGGCGCCACCATAGGTGTCGTTCTTCATGGGCCAGCCGGCGGTGTGCATGACAAAACCGGGGGTGTGGCGGCTGGGGTCAATCTCCCAGACTTCCTTGATGCCGATGCCATACGTCTGCGGGTCGCGGCCTTCGTCGAGCTTGTACTTGGCGATCAGCTGCTTGCCCAGGTGGCCGCGTGCGCCTTCGGCGAACACGGTGTATTTGGCGTGCAGTTCCATGCCCAGCTGGAAGTTCTCGGTAGGCTCGCCTTCCTTGCTGATGCCCATATTGCCCGTGGCCACGCCCTTGACGGAACCGTCGTCGTTGTAGAGCACTTCGGCGGCGGTGAAGCCGGGGAAAATTTCCACGCCCAGGTTCTCGGCCTGCTGACCCAGCCAGCGGGTGAAGTTGCTCAGGCTGAGGATGTAATTGCCGTGGTTCTGCGCGCACTCGGGCAGGAACATGTTGGGGGTGCGTGTGGCGCCGGTTTCACTCAGGAAACTCCAGGCATCGTCGGTCACGGGCTGGTTGAGCGGGGCGCCCAGTTCTTTCCAGTTGGGGAAGAGTTCGGTCAAGGCCTTGGGGTCCATGATGGCGCCGCTCAGGATATGGGCGCCGGGCTCACCGCCTTTTTCGAGCACCACCACCGACACGTCCTGGCCTTTTTCGGCCGCCAGTTGCTTGAGGCGGATGGCGGTGGACAAACCACCGGGGCCACCCCCGACCACGACCACGTCGTATTCCATGGCTTCGCGGGGGCCGTAGGTATTCAGAATTTCTTGAGGGCTCATGAAGGTCTCGTCCAAGTGAATCAAAACTGCGGTGCCAACCCCGGAGGGTGTCTGGCCTGCGACTCATTTTATGCGCCTGTCAAGGCATTCGGCCGCACAATGATGACAGCAGCAATATCTCAGAGAAAGGGTTTTCCATGAGCTACGAAATCGATCTGTCTGGCCGCGTGGCCTTTGTCACGGGCGCGTCCAGCGGTCTGGGTGCCCAATTCGCCCGCACACTGGCCAAAGCCGGGGCGGGCGTGGTGCTGGCCAGCCGCCGGGTCGACAAGCTCAAGGACCTGCGTGCCGAGATCGAGGCCAATGGTGGCAACGCCCATGTGGTGGCGCTGGATGTCACTGACAAGGCCAGCATCGCAGCAGCCGTGGCCCACGCCGAGACCGAGATGGGCAGCATCGACATCCTGGTGAACAACTCGGGGGTCAGCACCACCCAGCGCATTCAGGATGTGACCGAAGAAGACTATGACTTCATCATGGACACCAACGTGCGCGGTGCATTTTTTGTGGCGCAGGAAGTGGGCAAGCGCATGCTGGCCCGCGCCAAGGGCGCAGCACCCGGCAGCTTCACCGGTGGGCGCATCATCAACATCGCTTCGATGGCAGGCCTCAAGGTCTTGCCGCAAATCGGCGTGTACTGCATGAGCAAGGCGGCGGTGATCCAGATGACCAAGGCCTTTGCGGTGGAGTGGGGCAAGTTTGGCATCAACGTGAACGCCATTTGCCCAGGCTACATCGACACCGAGATCAACCACCACCACTGGCAGACCGAGCAGGGGCAAAAACTGATCAACATGCTGCCACGCAAACGTGTCGGTCAGCCGCAGGACCTGGACGCCTTGCTGGTCATGCTGGCCAGCGACCAGAGCGATTTCATCAATGGCGCCGTGATCGCGGCCGACGACGGTTTTGCAGTCTGAGGTGGGCCATGAAACTGGAGCTGCCCGAGCACAAGAAGTGGGTCCATGAGCTGGTCATCCCCATCCGATGGGGTGACATGGACGCCATGGGCCACGTCAACAACACGGTGTATTTCCGTTATCTGGAGACCATCCGCATCGACTGGTTTGACACGATCGGCTTCAACCTCAACCCCCAGGGCGAGGGGCCGGTGATCGTCAACGCGTTCTGCAACTTCTACAAACAGTTCGAGTACCCGGGTGACATCCTGGCGAAGATGTACGTGAGTGACCCGGGGCGCACCACGTTCGAGAGCTGGTGCACGCTGGAGCGAACCGACCAGCCCGGCGTGGTGTTTGCTGCGGGCGGGGCCACCACCATCTGGGTGGACTTCCCCAAGCAAAAAGCCGTGCCGCTGCCTGACTGGGTGCGCGAGCTGGTGACGGCCTGAATGGTCTCGAAAACCCGATCAGGCCTTGGCTGCACCCACCGCTGACCATTGGTCTGCGTGGTGGGTCAGCCAGTCATGGGCCTGGGTGGGGTGCCCCACCTGCATGGGGTGAAAATCCTTGCGGGTATAGGTCCAGACGGGTTTGGCCACACGCCAGACCATGCCGTGGCGTCCGAACAGGAATTTCGCAGCTGACCACCAGGTGGATGGCTTGAACAGCGTTTTGTCATGCCACAGGTTGTTGACCGTCTGGCGCAGCACATCGGCGGTGAACTGGATCGTCACGTACCAGAACCAGCGCATGCGCCATTCGTGGTTGCCGCCCAGGCGCTGGTACAAATCAAACGCCACGCATTTGTGCTCGGACTCTTCGGCCGCATGCCAGCGCCAGAGTGTCTTGAGCGGTTCTTCAGCGTGGGCAAACCAATCGCCGGGCTGGTCGATGCGCTCGAGCACCAGGTCGCCAAAAATCGAGGTGTAGTGCTCGAAGGCGGCTGTCATGGCCAGCTCATGCAGGTAGCCTTTGTCGCTTTTCTCGAACAGCATGCGGCGACCGCGCTCCAGGCGCTTTTCCGAGCGCGGACCCCAGTGGTTGACCAGGCCCTGCTTTTGCAAGTGGGCGTTGTACAGCCCGTGCAAATGGCGGTGTGTGGCTTCCTGCCCGATGAAGCCCTTGACCACGCCTTTGAGGTCAGCGTTCTCGGGCGTGTCGGGGAGGGCCTGCGCGCCGTGCTTGACCGCATCGATGAAGAACTGCTCACCCACAGGAAAGCTCATTGACAAGGCATTGGCATAGGCGGTCATGAAAGCATCGCCCCCGTTCCAGTGGCGCGTAAAGCCTTTGGACAAATCGATCATCAGGCGGCGAACCGTCAGGTCGGTGGGGGCAAGTGTGGCTGGGCTCATGGAGGTGTGTTGTGGAAATAGGTCAGAATCTGAGGATTATTCAGTTTTTGTCGGCTTGCGCAACTCGCAATTTGCTCAGATTTTCACAAAGGCCAAAGACGGTGACAGCCAAACCCAAAATAAAGCCGGAAGCCAAGCCAGGCGCGCGACGCGAGCCGACGCAGGCCCGCGCGCAGCAAACCATCCAGACCTTGTTCAAGGCCGCGGCTCAGATTCTGGACAAGGACGGTGAAGCCGGTTTGAGCACCAACAAGGTGGCCGCTGCGGCCGGGTTCTCGATTGGCACGCTGTACCAGTACTTCCCGAGCAAGGAGGTGCTGGTGCGCGCCATGGCGGCCAAAGGTCAGGACATGGTGCTGCAGGCACTGGAGCAATACCTGGCGGCACTGGAGCTGCAGCCCGATGTGGCGCAGATGGACCCGCAGGATCTGCTGCGCCAGGCGATCCGCATCCTGCTGCAGGGCTTTGCCGCGGGCAAGGGTTTCACCCAGAGCCTGATCCGCCTGGGATGGTCACTGGAGCAGCCGCAGGAAACCGCCAGCGTGGTGCGGCAGGTGTCTGATCGGCTGGCCATCTTTTTTGAGCGCATCCATCACCCGGCCTTGCCCACACCCACGCCCGCGCAGCTGTTTGTGCTCAGCCGCTCGGTGATCGGCACCTTGCGCAGCGCCAGCCTTGAAAAGTCGCCGCTGTTGGGCAGTGCGGCGCTCGAAGACGCGCTGGTGCAGGTGGCCTGGGCCTTGCTGGCCCGCAAGTGATGTGGGAGCGGCGCCCTCGCCGCGATGTGTGGTGGTCTGCGGGTGCCCCATCGCGGCGAGGGCGCCGCTCCTACAGTGGGTGTGTTTTGTGGGAGCCCCGCCCTCGGGGCGATGAGCGGTGGCCTGCTGGTGCCCAATCGCGGCGAGGGCGCCGCTCCTACAGCGGAACTCAGGCGGGTTTGGCCTTGGGCAAACGGCCCATCAGATAAAACTCGGGGTTGGGCAGCATGCCGCTGAAGCTGGCCATGCGGTTGCTCAGCCCAAAGAAGGCGGTGATGGCGGCGATGTCCCAGATGTCCTCGTCGTTGAAACCGTGCGCGTGCAGGGCGACAAAATCGGTTTCTTCGATTTCATCCGAATGCTGGCAGACCTTCATCGCAAAGTCGAGCATGGCGCGTTGGCGCGGGCTGATGTCGGCCTTGCGGTGGTTGATGGCCACCTGGTCGGCCACCAAGGGTTTCTTTTCGTAGATGCGCAGGATGGCGCCGTGCGCCACCACGCAATACAGACAGTGGTTGGCGGCGCTGGTGGTGGTCACGATCATCTCGCGCTCGCCTTTGGTGAGGCCACTTTCGCGCCCCACCGACTCGGGCACCATCAGGGCGTCGTGGTACGCAAAAAAGGCGCGCCACTCGGCCGGGCGGCGGGCAAAAGCCAGGAACACATTGGGCACAAAGCCGGCCTTTTCCTGCACCTCCAGCACTTTGGCGCGGATGTCATCGGGCAAGTCCTTGATCTCGGGGGCGGGGTAGCGTGTGCTCATGGTGTCTCCATCGGGTTGGTGCTTTTGATTATGCTCAGGGACATTTCAGGAGCCTGTCATGTCCAAAACACCTCAAGACCTTCCTCAAGACGCCGCTGTGCAGGCGGGGCTGGCCACCCGCACCCAGGTGATGGGGCCGGAATTCGTGAACCGGGCCTTGGCCGCTGCGACCGATTACACCTTGCCCATGCAGGAGTTCATCACCCGCAACGCCTGGGGCAATGTGTGGCAGCGCCCGGGGCTGGATCTCAAAACCCGCAGCCTGATCACCGTGGCCATGCTGGCCGCTATGGGCAAACAGCACGAACTCAAGGGCCATGTGCGCGGTGCACTCAACAACGGCGTGACACCTGAAGAGTTGCGCGAGGTCATGCTGCACGCCAGTGTGTATTGCGGCCTGCCGACAGCGATCGAGGCTTTCCGCACCGTGGCCGAGGTGGTCGAGCCTGCGGCCTGAATCCAGAGCGTTCGAGTAACGGACGCTACACGGTCGCATTGACGGGGCTGGGCTTTTCTCCCATTCTGGGCAGAGGAGACCGACCCCATGGAATTTTCAGAACTCATCCAGGCCCGCAAAAGCATCCGCGGCTACCAGCAAAAACCGGTGCCCCGCGAGGTGATCGAGGAAATCATCGAAGTGGCCAAATGGGCGCCATCGTCCATGAACACCCAGCCCTGGCATGTGCATGTGGTCACGGGGGAGCCGCTGGAGCGCATCCGCCGCGGCAACACCGAGAACATGCTCGGTGGCGTGCCACCCAAGCGTGACTTTCCGATGAAGGAAGCCTACGAGGGCATCCACCGCAAGCGCCAGGTGGACATTGCGGTGCAGCTGTTTGACGCCATGGGCATCGCCCGTGACGACAAGGAACGCCGCACCGACTGGGTCATGCGCGGCTTTCGGCAATTCGACGCCCCGGTCTCGCTGGTTCTGACCTACGACAAATACCTCGAGCCTGCGGCCATCAGCCAGTTTGACTTGGGCGCTTTGTCGCATGCGCTGGTGCTGGCCGCTTGGGAGCGCGGCCTGGGCAGCGTGATCAACGGCCAGGGCATCATGCAGTCGGCTGTGGTGCGCGAGCACGCGGGTATCCCGGACGACCAGAACATCATGATCTGCATCGCCATGGGCTACCCGGACGATAGCTTTGTGGCCAACAGCGTGAAGTCGGTGCGCGAAGACGCCGCCAACTTTGTGCGTTACGTCGGCTTCTGACCGATAGCCCCGGTGCTGTGCCACCGGTTGCTGACCTTTTTTCTTTGAGCCAAAACCACCATGACCGATTCCTTGACGAGCGACGAGCAGGCTTTTCGCGATGAGGTGCGCGCCTTTCTGGCGGCTGAACTGAGCGATGAGATTCGCCTGGGCGGGCGCCGCACCGCTGGCATCTTTTCCGATCCCTCATGCGGGCTGCCCTGGCTCAGGGTGCTGGCCAAACGGGGCTGGGCCGCGCCGCACTGGCCCGTCGAGTGGGGCGGCTGCGACTGGACGCCGCGCCAGCACGACATCTTTGCCAGCGAACTGGCCGCTGCAGATGCGCCGCGCCTGTCGCCGCTGGGCCTGGTCATGGCGGCGCCCGTGCTGATCGCGTTTGGCACGCAAGCCCAAAAAGAGCGCTGGTTGCCCGACATCCGCAACGGCGTGAGTTACTGGTGCCAGGGCTACAGCGAGCCGGGGTCAGGGTCCGATCTGGCCTCGCTGCAGTGCCGCGCCCGGCGCGAAGGCAACGAATGGGTGATCAACGGCTCCAAGATCTGGACCACCCATGCCCATTGGGCCACGCACATGTTTTGCCTGGTGCGCACCGACAACAGCGGCAAGCCCCAGCAGGGCATCAGCTTTTTGATGTTCGAGCTGAACAACCCCGGCATCCAGGTGCGCCCGATCTTCAGCATTTCGGGTGACCACGAATTCAACCAGGTCTTTTTTGATGAAGCCCGTGTGCCCGCTGACGCCCTGATCGGCGAAGAAAACCAGGGCTGGACGATTGCCAAATACCTGCTCGAACACGAGCGAGGCGGCTCGTCCACGCCCTACCTGCGTGCCCGCCTGTCGCGCCTGCAGCAGGCCAGTAAGGCGGCATTTGGTGGAGCGAACGCAGCCTCGGCAGAGCAAGGCGATATCGAACTGAGCCTGGCCAACGCGCAGTGCCGCATCGACGCCTTGCACGCCTGGGAACAGCAGGTGCTGGCCGCGCGCATGGGCGTTGGCAGCCCGCCCAGCTGGTTGCCCGCAGCGCCGTCCATGGGTAAGCTGCTGGCGACCGAACTCAAGCAGCACCTGACCGAGTTGGGGCTGGACATTGCAGGGCCTTATGGCAGCACCAGCTTGCACATCGAAGAGGCCGAAACCCACGCGCTGCCCGTGCCCGAAGCCTCGGTGTTTGCGACCCACGCCTACCTCAATGACAGGGCCGCTTCGATCTATGGCGGCACCAACGAAGTGCAGCGCAACCTGATTGCGCGGCACATTCTGGGCGCCGATGTGGTTGAGCCTGTGGTGCCCACTGACGAGACGCAGGCCATGCTGTTCGCCAGCCTGCAAGGTTGGCTGCAGGACCAAGAGCCGTTTGAAAACAGAGCCCGCCTGTTGACCACGCCCGAAGCGATTGCACCGCTTTGGCAGGGCCTGAACGGATTGGGCCTGCTCGGCGCAGCCTTGCCTGAAAGGCTGGGGGGCATGGGCGGTGGTCTGGCCGAGCAGATGTTGATCGCCCAGGCGCTGGGCAGCGCCTTGGTGCCCGAACCCTACAGCGCCACGGCGGTCATGGGCGCGGCCTTGCTGCAGGCGCTGGATGATCCGGCTGCCCACAGCCTGCTGCAAGGTCTGGCGCAGGGGCAGGTGCGTTTGGCTGCGGCCGCGCTGGAGCCCGCTGGCCGTGCCGAACTGAAGCGCGTGCAAACCCGCCTGCAGGGCGCTGCAGGTGCGCTGCACATCAGCGGCCGCAAGACGCTGGTGCGTGGCGCGCCTTGGGCGACCCATTGGCTGGTGAGTGCATGCGACGATGCGGGCCTGTTGCGCGTAGCGGTCGTGGACCCTGCCAGTAGCGGTGTCCAGCGCCGCGATGTGCGTTTGATGGACGGCGCCTGGGCCTCGGAGCTGGTGTTTGACAAAACGCCTGTGGCCTCATGCCTGGGCTCTGGCGATGCACTTGCAGCGCTGGAGTCGGCCTGGGACAAAGCCACCCTGGTGACGGGTGCGGAGGCCGTGGGCGTGATGCAAAGCCTGGTGCGCGACACCGCCGCCTACCTGGGCCAGCGCAAGCAGTTTGGTGTGACCCTGGCCAGTTTTCAGGCCTTGCAGCACCGCCTGGCCGACATGTACCTGGCCCTGGTGCAGGCCGCAGCAGCAGTGGCCGCGTGCACCGATGTGCGGGCAGACAGCACCGCCAACCGCGCACGCTGGGTGTCTTCGGCCCATGTGGCGGTGTTGCGTGCGGTGCGGCTGGTGGGGCAGGGCGCGGTGCAATTGCACGGTGGCATGGGTATGACCGACGAGCTGGCCATTGGCCATGGCTTCAAGCGGCTCACTGTCATCGAGCGGCAGTTTGGCGGGGTGACGCAGCACCTGCGGCGGGTGGCGGCCTTGGGTTCTCCTTCCAACTGAGTCGATCAGCCCCGCATCAGTTTCTGAATCAAATCTGCCGCCCCTGAAGCCTGGTATTTGCGCATCAGTTTGACGCGGTAAATCTCGACCGTGCGGTGGCTGATGCCCAGGGCGCGGCCGATCTCCTTGCTGGTCAGGCCGTCCATCAGATGGGCGGCGACCTCGCGTTCGCGGGCGGTGAGTTCGGCCTTGACGGGTTTGCGGGCCGACAGGTCTTCAAAGGTCCAGATGCCCGCTTCGTGCGGCGCGTCGCGGTTCAGGGCGCGACCGGTCACGTGGCACCAGAAGGTTTCACCTTTGAGGCGGCCGTCCACGCGCTTCATCACGCGGTCGTCGGCGTACACGCCCTTGGCGTTCAGGATGGGGGTGATGCGCTGACCTGTGCGTTCGTACTCGTCGGCGCTGGGGTAGAGCAGCTGGAAGGTCTGTCCGATCAGCTGTTCACGGGTCACGCCGAACATTTCGCAGACGCGCTGGTTGCAGTCGACCATGGCGCGGTTGCGCGAGAGCACCATGCCGATCGGGGCCAGGTCAAAGGCCAGGCGGTAATCGATGTCGTTGACGGTGTTTGGCATCAGGGCTGCCCTCTACGAAAAACTACGTATCTGAATACGTAGTATCGTAGCGTTTTCATCCTTTCCTGGAGACCGGTGTGAACAAGATTTATCCCTCCGCAGCCGAGGCCCTCAAGGGCATCGTCGCTGACGGGCAACTCATTGGCGTGGGCGGTTTTGGCCTGTGCGGCATTCCAGAAGCCCTGATCGACGCCCTGCGTGACAGTGGCGTGCAGAACCTGACCGCGATTTCCAACAACGCGGGCGTGGACGATTTCGGACTGGGCAAGCTGCTGCAGACCCGCCAGATCAAGAAAATGATCTCGTCCTACGTGGGCGAGAACAAGGAGTTCGAGCGCCAGTACCTGGCGGGCGAGCTGGCCCTGGAATTCACGCCGCAAGGCACGCTGGCCGAGAAGCTGCGCGCAGGCGGTGCGGGCATCCCCGCCTTTTTTACCAAGACCGGTGTGGGCACCCTGGTGGCCGAAGGCAAAGAGCTGCGCGAGTTCGACGGCGAGACCTATGTGATGGAGCGTTCGCTGGTGCCCGACGTGGCCCTGGTCAAGGCACACCGCGCCGACAAGTCCGGCAACTTGCAGTTCCGTTACACCGCCCGCAACTTCAACCCTGCCGTGGCCATGGCGGGCAAGGTCTGCGTGGTCGAGGTTGAAGAGATTGTCGAGACCGGCGAGATGCACCCCGACAGCGTGCACCTGCCTGGCATTTATGTGCACCGCATCGTGTTGAACACGAGCCCCGAAAAGCGCATTGAAAAGCGCACCATCACTGACAAGTCTGGAGTTTGAGATGAGCTGGAGTCAAGACCAAATGGCCGCCCGTGCGGCCCACGAACTGGAAGACGGTTTCTATGTGAACCTGGGCATTGGCATCCCGACGCTGGTGGCCAACTTTGTGCCTGCCGACAAGGAAGTCTGGCTGCAAAGCGAAAACGGCATGCTGGGCATTGGCCCGTTCCCGATCGAAGAAGAAGTGGACGCCGACCTGATCAACGCGGGCAAGCAGACGGTGACGACCATCAAGGGCTCGTCCATCTTTGGCAGCGAGCAGTCGTTTGCCATGATCCGTGGCGGCAAGATCAACCTGTCCATCCTGGGCGCCATGCAGGTCACTGACAAGGGCGACCTGGCCAACTGGATGATCCCCGGCAAGATGGTCAAAGGCATGGGCGGCGCGATGGACCTGGTGGCAGGCGTCAAGCGCGTGATCGTGCTGATGGAGCACGTGGCCAAGAAGAAAGACGGCACCGAAGACCTGAAGATCCTGCCCGAGTGCACGCTGCCGCTGACCGGCAAGGGCGTGGTCGACCGCATCATCACCGATCTGGCGGTGATGGACGTGACCGACGCGGGCCTCAAGGTCGTCGAGCTGGCCCCGGGCGTGACGCCTGAGCAGCTGCAAAGCAAGACGGGTGTGAAGCTGATCTTTTGATCGCTTATTCACCCTGAAAGTGCAAGGCCCCGCAAGGGGCCTTTTTTATGAGGGGACTTCAGCGCCGTTTCAGCGCAGCTGCGCTTCGAGTTCTGCCACGCGCTCACGCAAGGTCTGGTTTTCGACAGTCAGCGCAGCCACGCGTTCTTGCAAGTGCTGCAAGGCATTGGTGTCCGACGCGATGGGTTCTGCTGCATCTTCTCTGGTCGATTTGCGCGTGACTTCCCGGACTTTTTTCGCCGCTTGTTTGAGTTCGTCCTTACCGCCAAGTGCCGCCGTTCTTTGTTCTTCGGCGGGCAGTGTGGCCACGGCGGCTGCGGCGTTGATGGAGATCGTTCCGGCTTTGACGGCGGCTACCAATTCGGGGGCAGCCTGCTTCTGGATTTTTTCAATGTTCACCACCTGGCTGCTGCTCAGGCGAGCCGCTTTGGCAATGTCGGAGCGGCTCTTGAGCGGGTTGCCTTCGCCGCTGATGGCGCTGTCGCTGTGGTCGGCATCTGAGGATGCTGCATCGGGTGTGTTGGTCTCACTGGCTGCGGCAGCCGCTTGCGCACGGCGCTCGGCCAGAATCTCGCGTTTGCGCAAGGCCAGCACACCGCGCTGAAAGTCCGACACGCTGCGCCGCCCCAAGTGTTGGTCGATCATCCACAGGTGCACATCTTCCATCGACTGAAAGCGCGTGTTCTGCACGGTCTGAAAGGGCAGGCCATGCTTTTGGCAGATGCCGTAGCGGTTGTGCCCATCCACCAGTGTGTCGCCCCACAGCACCAGCGCATCACGGCAGCCTTCGGTCACGATGCTGCGCTCCAGGGCCGCATGCTCGTCGGGGGTCAAGGGGTCGATGTAGGCTTTGAGTTCTTCGTTGACGGTGATGTTCATGGGCGCACAGTACAAATGCCGAAGGCCCCTTGCGGGGCCTTCTTTCAACTGGAGCGGGTGATGGGAATCGAACCCACGTTATTTGCTTGGGAAGCAAGAGTCCTACCATTGAACGACACCCGCGAAGACCCAGAGTTTACTTCATGATGTTGCCTGTGAATGTTGTGGCGTTCATGTGGCCTGAAGACGTCAATCCAGTTTGATGCCGCGGGCTTTGACCAAGCTTTGCCAACGGCGACTTTCGGTCTCGATGAATTTACTGAATTCCACCGGCGAGTCTCCGACCGGAATGACGCCAGCCAGCGACAGGCGTTCACGAATCCTGGTGTCTGCCATTGCGGTCTGCACTTCTTTTGCAAAGCGTTGCACCACGTCGGCCGGTGTGCCTTTGGGCAGGAACAAGCCGTTCCATTCCAGCACTTCGTAGTTGGGGATGCCGCTTTCGCTGAGGGTCGGTACATGGGGCAGGCCTTTGAGGCGCTGGCGTGAACTGACGCCCAAGGCGCGCAGTTTCCCGCTGGTCACATGCTGCAAGGTCGACGCTGCGTTGCCAAAGTACATGTCCACCGATCCGGTCATCACATCGGTCAGGGCCGGGGCACCGCCTTTGTAGGGCACGTGCAGCAGGTCGACTTTGGCTTCGTCGGCCAACAGTTCGGCGGCCAGGTGCGATGCCGTGGCGGCGCCAGCGGAGGCGTAGCTGATTTTGTCAGGCGCTTTGCGCGCCGCTGCGAGCAGTTCACCCAGTGTCTTGTAGGGCGATTGGGGCGAAACCACCAGGATCTGTGGCGCCGTCACGATGAGCGAGACGGGGATGAAGTCCTTGCCGGGCTCATAAGGCAGTTTGCGCAGGGCCGGGTTGACCACGTAGGCCGAGGCGTCAAACAGCGCGGTATAGCCGTTCGGTATGGATTTGGCCACGGTGTCTGCACCAATGACGCCGCCTGCACCAGGTTTGTTGTCGATGACCACCGCTTGCCCCAGCAGCTCGCCCAGGCGCTGGGCCACGATGCGCGCCGCATTGTCTGCACCGCCTCCAGCCGCATAGGGCACCACCAGGCGCAATGTGCGGTCAGGCCAGGCGGCCCACGAGAGGGATGGCAGCGCGCAGGTGCTCAGTGCCAGCAGCTGGCGGCGTGAGAGTGGGTTGGAGTGGGTCATGGTGTCTCGCGAGGAAGGGTGCCGCAGTGGCGGTTCAAGAAAGATCGAAGCCGTACAGCCGTGCAGGGTTGTCGACCAGGATGCGTTCGGCGATGCCTGTATCGCCAGCCCAGTCGTACAGCAGGTCCAGCAGATCGCTGTCGTCGGGTGTGTGTTGGGTTTCGGTGGTGTGAGGCCAGTCGCTGCCCCAGACCAGACGGTCAGGCGCAAGCTGGACCCAGGCCCGCGCCATGTCCAGCAGGTCACCGTAACCCTGGCCGTGTGTCAGCGCGGTGTTCAGGTAGGCACCCGAGAGCTTGACCCAGGCACGGCCCTGTTGCAGCAACTCACGCACCACCGCAAATGCCGGGTGTGCTGTGCCCTGACGCACGGGCAGACGTGCCAGGTGGTCAAAGACCAGCGTCACAGGCAACTGGAGCAGCGCGGCAGCATGCTCGGCAATCTGGTCGGCGGTCCAGTGCAGTTGCAGGTGCCAGCCCATGGCATGCACCTTGTGCGCGAGCGGTTCAAGCATGTCAAAGCCGACGACGGCGTTCTGTGCGGTGTACAGGCTCATGCGCACACCGCGAATGCCGCCCCGGTGAAGTGCGATCAGTTCCTGCTCGGGCACGTCAGGATGCACAACGGCGATGCCCCGTGTGTGGGCCAGCCCCATGCGTGCAATGGCATCCAGCGTCACTTTGTGGTCAGTGCCGTACGGTCTTGGCTGTACCACCACGGCGCGTTGTGTGCCCAGCAGGGCTTGCAGCGCTTGGTACTGTGCCGCTGTGGCGTCTTGCTGGATGGTGGTTCGTGCATCCAGACTCGCGTCCAGGATGTGCAGGTGTGCATCGCATGCCAGCGGGGGCACTTTGTGGGTGGGCTTTGCTGTGGCTGCCGAGTGCAGTACGCGCAAGGGGGGCATGGCAGGCATCAGGTGGTGGTGCTTCGCTGACTTTGGCGAAGCCGGTCGGCCTCTGCCCGCAGGGTGTTGCCATGCTGGTCCAGTGTGGGCGCTGCGAATGCGGGCAGGCTCGGGGTGCGACTGAACGTGACAGCGCGTGTGAAGCCGCGGTAGCGGCCCACCACGGGGTGGTCGTAGATCTGCACCATGTTTTCGGCCAGGACCTGTGGAAAGTCGAACATGTCTTCGACGGCGCGAGCCGCAGCACAAGGCACTTCTTCACCGAACCGGGCCTCCCACGCCAGCGCGGATTGGGTTGCCAGCGCGGCGTGCAGGCGGGGCACGATTTCTTCATGGTGTGTGGCCCGTTTGCGGACAGTGTCGTAGCGCTCGCAGAGCAATTCCGGCAGGCCGGTTTTCTCGCACAGGGCTTGCCAGAAGTGTGGGGTGTTGGCCGAGATGTAGAGGTAGCCTTCCCGGGTGGGGTGGATGCCTGTGATGCCGCCCGAGCGCATGTCGCGTCCGACTTCCCGGGGCTCGCTGTCTGCCCAGACCATGCGGGCCGATTGCATGGCCAGGGCCGAACGCAGGAGCGAGACGCCGACGTACTGACCTTGGCCGCTTTTTTCGCGCTCGTACAGTGCCGAGGCCACACCACTGGAAACCATGGCCGCAGCATAGTAGTCGACCACGGAGCCGTAGAGGATTTCAGGTGGACCCTCTGCCGCGCCCTGCAGGGTGCACATGCCGGTCATGGTCTGCAGGACCTGGTCGTAGCCGGCCTTGTCCTTGAGCGGCCCCTGATCGCCAAAACCCGTGACCGCGCAATAGATGAGGCGGGGATTGTGCGTGCGCAGTTGTTCGTAGGAAATACCCAGGCGGGCAGGCACGCTGGGGCGGAAGTTGTGCACCAGCACATCGGCGCTTTGCACCAGGGCCAGCAGACGCTGCAGGTCCTCCTCGTTCTTGAGGTCGAGCACCAGTCCGCGCTTGTTGCGGTTGACGCCCAAAAAGGCGCGGCTCTCCGTTTCAAGTGTGGACGGGTATTTGCGCAGGTTGTCCCCCGCAGGGGGTTCGATCTTGATGACTTCAGCGCCCTGGTCGGCGAGCAAAGCGCAGCCATAGGGACCCGCGATGTAGGCGCTCAGGTCGAGCACACGGATGCCAGCCAGCGGGCCGCCATGCATGGGGTGGGAGGAGGATGTCATGGTCATGATGGAGGCGCTTTCAATCGGCCACGATGTTTTGCTGGTGCGCCAGTTTTTTCCAGCGGTCCACGTCGCGTGCAATCACGCTGCCGAACTGGGCGGGTGTGACGGCCTTGACTTCGGCACCCTCGGCCAGGAACTGGTTTTTGATGGCGGTTTTGGCCAAGGCCTGGTTGACCGCCGCATTGAGCTTCCCGACCACCGCTGCGGGGGTGCCTGCCGGGGCCAGCAGTCCCCACCACAGGGAGTATTCGTAGCCTGGTACAGCGGTGGACACAGGCGTCAGGTCGGGGGCGATGACGCTGGCTTTCAGGCTGGTGATGCCCACGGCGCGCACCCGTCCGGCGCGCACCATGGGCAACAGGCTGGGTCCGCTGGCCATCAGCACCTGGACCTGACCCGAGATCAGGTCGGTCACGGCAGGGCCCATGCCGCGGTAGGGGATGTGTGTGATGAACAGGTTGCCCGCCTGCGCCTTGAGCAGCTCGGTGCCAAACTGGTTGACGCTGCCTGTGCCCGATGTGGCGTAGTTGAACTTGCCAGGCTGGCTGCGGATGGCGTTGATCAGTTCGGAGGGGTTTCTGGCGGCGAACGCATTGCTGACCGCCACGATGAATGGACCTTCGGCAAACATGGCCACGGGGGCCAGGTCCTTGACCGGATCAAAGGGCATCTTGGGTTGAATGGCCGCATTGGTGGTCATGCTCGATGAGACCGCCACCAGGGTGTAGCCATCGGCCGGGGCGCGGGTCACGGCAGCAGTGCCAGTGGTGCCACTGGCGCCGGGACGGTTGTCGACGATCACGGCTTGCTTGAGGTGATCGCCCATTTCCTTGGCGATGGTGCGTGCGAACACATCATTGGAGCCCCCGGGCGGGTAAGGCACCACGATGGTGATCGGTTTGACAGGGAAATTGTCTTGTGCCAGTGCAGGTACGCCAGCGGCCATCAAGGCGGCAGCACCTGCGGCGATGAGGCTTGCGCTGCGGTGCATGAATCGTGTCTTGTGCATGGGGGCTTTCAGCGGGTGTTCAGTGAGGTGGCAGGATGCTCAGACGTCGGGCGAGGGACACGATGTTCTGTGCGCGGAGTAAAAAAGGCGCATCGATCATGTGTCCGTCGACCAGATAGGCGCCTTGCCCGGACGCCTTGTATTGCGCTGCAGTTTCGACCACTTTGATGGCGTGACTGATTTCGGCATCGGTGGGGCGAAAAGCCTGGTTGGCCAGTGCGATCTGGCTCGGGTGGATGCAGCTCTTGCCTGACAGACCCAGTCGGCGTGCCATTTGTGCTTCGGCCAAAAAACCATCGGCATCGCGGACATTGGCAAAGGCGCCATCGTAGGCATCGATGCCTGCTTCGCCTGCAGCCATGCGCACGGCCAGCAAGACCTGCTGCACCGCTGCGACTTCGCGGCGGTCGATGCCCAATGGCTCAAACAGATCGCCCAGGCCAACCTGCAAACCCATGACGCGGGGATCGGCCTGCGCCAAGGCAGCGGCTTGCCGAAGCGCTTTAGGACTTTCGATGTTGAGCAGGATGCGCACGGGTTGCATGACGCCGTTGGCTTTTTCGGCCCGGGCAATGGCCTGTGCAGCTTCGCGCACGGCGTCGGCGCTGTCGGGTTTGGGCAGGTTCAGGATGTCCAGACCCGGTCTGACCACCGCTGCAACGTCCTGTGCAAAGTGGGATGTGTCCATCGCGTTGACGCGCACGATGACCCGTTTGTCCGTGGTGGGGCGTTGCGTATGCTGCAGCCAGTTGCTCACCGCAGTGCGGGCTTCGGCTTTGCGGTCCTCGACCACAGCATCTTCCAGGTCGATGGAGATGGCATCGGCTTCACTGTCAAGTGCTTTGGAGAACAGTTCAGGACGTGAGCCCGGGACAAAAAGTTTGCTTCGCATGTTGAGCAGTGTCCGGTAAACGGGAGCGGAAATACAGACTCTCAAGATGTTTTAGAAGATAGAAAATCTATTCAATTGGATATGATCAAGCATGGAAACATCTTTTTTGCAGTCCTTCGTACTGGTCGCAGAAACCGGCTCCATGGCCGAGGCCGCGCGCCGCCAGGGCGTGACCCCCGCAGCCATCGCGCAGCAAGTGCGTACGCTGGAGCGTGAGCTGGGCGCCACACTGGTGGCCCGTGCCGGCAGGACGGTGACACCCACTTCCGCCGGACACCGTTTGCTGGAACGGGCAGGCCAGTTGCTGGGGGATGTGCGGTCATTGCAGACCCTGGTCCGCGAAGATGTGGTGACGGGGGAGTTGCGGCTGGGGGCCATCAATTCAGCCTTGCACACCCTGTTGCCCAAAATCCTGGGCTCGCTCGCTCGTGCTTATCCTGATGTGACGGTATTCATCCGCTCCGGTTTGTCACAGGATTTGGTGGAGGCTGTGCGCCAGGATCAGATCGATGCGGCCATTTGCCTGCACCCGGAGTTTGCACTGTCCAAGTCCATGGCCTGGACGCAGCTGCGCGAAGAACCTCTGGTGGTGTTGGTGCCGTCAAGGCTGGCCAAAGAAGACCCGCTCGCGCTGTTGAAACGGGAACCTTTTTTGCGGTACGACCGCACCCTGGGTGGGGGCAAGCAGGCCGATGCGTATCTGCGCGGTCACGGGATTGTTCCCCAGGAACGTTTTGAACTCAGCTCATTGCTGGCCATTGCCATGATGGTGCATGAAGGGTTGGGGGTGTCGCTTGTGCCTGACATGGATTCGCCATTGATGGCCGGTCTGGATGTGGTGCGGATCCCCCTGATGGATCTGCTCGAGCCCCGGCGTTTCGGTGTTTTGTGGCGGCGCGGGGCTTCCCGGTCGCGTTTGGTCGCGGCATTTCTGGATCAAATCCAGTCGGCTTAGCCCTGCAAAGTTGAAACGCCCCCGGCATTGCAAAGGTGCAATGTCGGGGGCGTGACTTTGCCCTGTTGGGCTTCAAGGCGGCAGACGCCGGGGAGGGGCTGCCGTTTACTTCAGGATGTCTCCCATGCAGAGGTATTTGAGCTCCACATAGTCTTCGATGCCGTGGCTGGAGCCCTCGCGGCCCAGGCCCGACTGCTTGACGCCGCCGAACGGCACATGCTCGGTGGCCAGGATGCCCACGTTGATGCCGACCATGCCGTATTCGAGCGCTTCGCTCACACGGAAGATGCGGCCCACGTCGCGGCTGTAGAAGTAACTGGCCAGACCGAACTCGGTGTTGTTGGCCGCGTCGATCGCTTCCTGTTCGGTCTTGAACTTGAAGATGGGCGCGAATGGTCCGAAGGTTTCTTCCTTGGCGCAGACCATGTCGGCGCTGGCGTCGGCGATCACTGTCGGCTCGAAGAACTGGCCGTCCAGACGCTTGCCGCCCACCAGCACGCGGCCGCCTTTGGCGATGGCGTCTTTCACGTGGCGTTCGACCTTGTCGAGTGCCGCTGGTTCGATCAGCGGGCCTTGGTTCACACCATCTTCAAAGCCGTTGCCCACTTTGGCCGAGGACTTGACCTTGGCCGCGAACTTGGTTGCGAACTCTTCGTACACGGCTTCTTGCACATAGATGCGGTTGGAGCAGACACAGGTCTGACCCGCGTTGCGGTACTTGCTGGCAAAAGCACCTTCCACGGCGCTGTCGATGTCGGCGTCTTCAAACACGATGAAGGGTGCATTGCCACCCAGCTCTAGCGACATTTTCTTGACCGTGGGGGCCGATTGCGCCATCAGGATGCGGCCCACTTCGGTGGAGCCGGTGAAGCTGATGTGGCGCACCACGTCGCTGGCGCACAGCACTTTGCCCACGGCGATCGATTGGTCGCTGTCGGCCGTGACCATGTTCAGCACGCCAGCCGGGATGCCGGCACGGATGGCCAGCTCGGCCGCGGCCAGGGCGGTGAGCGGGGTCAGTTCAGCGGGCTTGATGATGACCGGGCAGCCTGCGGCCAGGGCCGGGGCCACCTTGCGGGTGATCATGGCCAGCGGGAAGTTCCACGGTGTGATGGCCGCGCACACGCCAATCGGCTGGCGCAGCACCAGCAGGCGGCGGTTGTTGTCAAACTGGGGCAGGGTCTCGCCGTTGATGCGCTTGGCTTCTTCGGCAAACCACTCGACGAAGCTGGCGCCATAGGCCACTTCGCCCTTGGCTTCGGGCAGGGGCTTGCCTTGCTCGGCGGTCATGATGCGGCCCAGGTCGTCCTGGTTGGCCATGAGCAGGTCAAACCACTTACGCAGGATGATGCTGCGCTCCTTGGCGGTTTTGCTGCGCCAGGCGGGCCAGGCGGCATTGGCGGCGGCAATGGCTTGTTCGGTTTCTTTGGGGCCGAGGTTCGCCACATCGGCCAGATGGGCGCCTGTGGCCGGGTCGTGCACCGCAAAGCGGCTGGCGCCTTTGACCCAATGGCCGTTGATCAGCGCGTCGGTTTTGAGCAGGCTGGGGTCGTTCAGCTGGGCGAGGGGGGATGTTTTCATGTCCATGGTTGGGGTCTCCTGATTATTTAATCTGTTAAATAAATTGTGACACGGATAGGAGCTTAACGCTCACCGAAGGGATTTTCTGTCACCCAGGGGCCCAAACTTATAATGGCCGGTTGCATTTAGAGCAGAACAAGACCATGAGCCAAGCCACTATTTCCGTTGCCGACATCCGCAAGACCTTCCTGGACTTTTTCGAGTCCAAGGGCCACACCGTGGTGGCGTCCAGCCCCCTGGTGCCGGGCAACGACCCGACCTTGATGTTCACCAACTCGGGCATGGTCCAGTTCAAGGACGTGTTTCTGGGCTCTGACAAGCGCTCTTATGTGCGCGCCGCGTCTGTTCAGGCCTGCCTGCGTGCCGGTGGCAAGCACAACGACCTGGAAAACGTGGGTTACACCGCCCGCCACCACACCTTCTTCGAGATGCTGGGCAACTGGTCCTTTGGCGACTACTTCAAGCGCGAATCGCTGCAATGGGCGTGGGAGCTGCTGACTGAGGTCTACAAACTGCCCGCAGACAAGCTGTACGCCACCGTCTACATGGAAGACGATGAGGCTTATGCCATTTGGGAAGAGATTTTTGTCAAGGCAGGCTGGACGCCAGAGCGCATCCAAGCAGAAACCCGCATCATCCGCATCGGTGACAACAAAGGTGCCCGCTACAAGTCCGACAACTTTTGGATGATGGCCGACACCGGTCCTTGCGGCCCTTGCTCTGAAATCTTTTACGACCACGGACCGCACATCCCCGGTGGCCCTCCCGGCAGCCCCGAAGAAGACGGCGACCGCTTCATCGAGATCTGGAACAACGTTTTCATGCAGTTCAACATGCACGAAGACGGCTCGGTCACGCCGCTGCCTGCGCCTTGCGTGGACACCGGCATGGGCCTGGAGCGCCTGGCCGCCATCCTGCAGCACGTGCACAGCAACTACGAGATCGACATCTTTGACGCACTGATCAAGGCCGCTGCTCGCGAAACCGGCTGCACAGATCTGAGCAACAAGTCCCTGCGCGTGATCGCTGACCATATTCGCGCCACCGCGTTTTTGGTGAGCGACGGTGTGGTGCCCAGCAACGAAGGCCGTGGCTACGTGCAGCGCCGCATCGTGCGCCGCGCCATTCGCCACGGTTACAAGCTGGGCAAGAAGTCGCCTTTCTTCCACAAGCTGGTGCCCGATCTGGTCAAGCTCATGGGCGCGGCTTACCCCAACCTGGCCGATCAGGCCGACCGCATCACCGACATCCTGCGTATCGAAGAAGAGCGTTTCTTCGAGACGCTGCAAAGCGGCATGCAGATTCTGGATGCCGCCCTTGAAGGTGGCGTGAAGGTCTTGCCCGGCGAGGTGGCCTTCAAGCTGCACGACACCTATGGCTTCCCACTCGACCTGTCCGCCGACGTGTGCCGCGAGCGCGACCTGAGCGTGGACGAAGCCGGTTTCGCCGTGGCCATGGAAAAGCAAAAAGCCCAGGCCCGCGCAGCAGGCAAGTTCAAGATGGACAAGGCGCTGGATTACACCGGCGAGGGCAACGACTTTGTGGGTTACGAAGACCTGACGGCCAACGCCAAGGTGCTGGCTTTGTACGCCGACGGCAATGCGGTGACCGAACTGAAGGCCGGTCAGGCGGGCGTGGTGGTGCTGGACACGACCCCGTTTTATGCCGAGTCGGGCGGTCAGGTGGGTGACCAGGGCATGATCCACAACGCGGGCGGCCAGTTCAATGTGGCCGACACGCTCAAGATCAAGGCCGATGTGTATGGCCACCATGGCGAAGTCAAATCCGGCAGCCTGAAAGTGGGCGACGCGGTACAGGCCCATGTGGACACAGCTGTGCGTGCCGCCACCGTGCGCAACCACAGCGCCACCCACCTGATGCACAAGGCCCTGCGCGAAGTGCTGGGCGGCCATGTGCAGCAAAAGGGTTCCTTGGTCAATGCCGAGCGCACCCGCTTTGACTTCGCGCACAACGCGCCCGTGACCGATGCCGAGATCCGCCAGATCGAAGCCAAGGTCAATGCAGAAATCCTGGCCAATGCCGCAGCGCAAGCGCGTGTGATGGACATCGAAAGCGCCCAGAAGACCGGCGCCATGATGCTCTTTGGCGAGAAGTACGGCGAGACTGTGCGCGTGCTCGACATCGGTTCCAGCCGCGAACTGTGCGGTGGCACCCACGTCAAAGCCACAGGCGACATTGGCCTGTTCAAGATCGTGGGCGAGGGCGGCGTGGCCGCAGGTGTGCGCCGCATCGAAGCAGTGACCGGCGAGAATGCCTTGGCTTATTTGCAGTCGCTCGAAGACACCGTGACGCAAGCCGCTGGTTCGCTCAAGGCCCAGCCTGCCGAGCTGAACAACCGCATCGCGCAGGTGTTGGACCAGGTCAAAGCGCTCGAAAAAGAACTGGCTGCCGCCAAGGGCAAGCTGGCCTCGGCCCAAGGCGACGAGCTGTTGAAGCAAGCCGTGGACGTCAAGGGCATCCAGCTGCTGGTGGCGCAGCTGGAGGGCGCTGACGCCAAGACCCTGCGCGACACCATGGACAAGCTCAAGGACAAGATCAAGACGGCGGTGATCGTCTTGACCGCTGTGGACGGTGAGAAAGTGCAGATCGCCGCAGGCGTGACCGCCGACACGACCGGCAAAGTCAAGGCCGGTGAGCTGGCCAGCTTTGTGGCGAGCCAAGTGGGCGGCAAAGGTGGCGGCAAGCCCGACATGGCCATGGCCGGCGGCACCAACGCAGCGGCACTGCCCGCCGCCATGGCCAGCGTGCAGGCCTGGGTGAACGAGCGCGTCTGACGCGCATGCTGAATTCTGTAGGAGCGGCGCCCCCGCCGCGAAAAACCTTGCAAACCATCGCGGCGAGGGCGCCGCTCCTACAGGTCACCGGGTTGCTGTTGTGCCTGCCGCTGCTTGCTCATGCGCAGTTTCAGAAGTCCCCTTGGCCCGCGTCACAGCCCACACCTGTGCTTGACCTTGCTGACCTGCAAGGCCAGCGCTGGACCCACGAACGCCTCAAGGGCCGGGTCGTGGTGCTCAACTTCTGGGCCACCTGGTGCGCGCCCTGCAAGGAAGAAATGTCTTCGCTGCAAACCCTGCACGAGTTGGGTGGTGGTGAGCCTGTGGTCATTGGCGTGAACGTGCGCGAGACCGCCAGCCATGTGAAGCGCTATGTCAAAGCCACGGGCGTTGGCTTTCCGGTGCTGCTGGACCCGCAAGGCGATCTGGCCCGGCGCTGGGGCGTGACCGTGTACCCGACCACCTTTTTGATCGGGCCTGATGGCCGCGTGCGTTGGCGCATTCAGGGCGAGGTGGAATGGACAGGTGCCGAGGCGGACCGCTGGATCGCCTCAGTATCCACCTCGAGGCCCTGACCTCTGCCTGAGCCGGATCGGCGATCACCGATAATCACGACGCCCGGCGCATCGCGCCCGGTGACCTGCCTTCGGGGCATTGGCGATTTCTGATACGGAATGTCGCCTCGCATGTGCCGACAGGTCTTTCACCACACACCGGAGTTCCTTTCATGATCCCCGTTCGCCGTTCCTTGCTCAAAGGGGGCGCCTCGCTGGGCGCGCTCATCGCAGCCCCCGCCGTTTTGCGCGCCCAAACTTCCGCTGATCGCCGCTTCGAGCCCGTGCCAGGCGCATGGCGCACCTTCGACATCACCACCCGCGTGGAGCTGGCCGACCCCGTGGGCGCCACACGCGTGTGGTTGCCTGTGCCCAGCATCAACTCGGACTGGCAGCAATCCCTGGAGAGCAGCTACCAGAGCAATGGCAGCTCCCGCATGCTCAGCGATGGCGTGGAAGGGGCGCGCTTGCTCTACACCGAATTTGCCGATGGTGTGAAGCCCGTGGTCGAGATCACCAGCCGCGTGCGCACCCGCAACCGCGCCGATCTGGCCACAGCGCACACTTTCGAAAAAGAAGACGCCTCGACGCTGCGCCACTACACCCGCGCCACAACCATGCTGCCGATCGACGGCATCGTGCGCAAGACGGCCTTGACCGCCACCCAAGGCGCCAAGACCGATACCGACAAAGTCCGGGCGATTTACGACTGGGTGGTGGCCAACGCCTGGCGCGAACCTCAAGTGCGAGGCTGCGGTGAGGGCGACATCAAGACCATGCTGGAGACCGGCAACCTGGGCGGCAAGTGCGCCGACATCAACGCCTTGTTTGTAGGTCTGTGCCGCTCGGTGGGTGTGCCCGCCCGCGATGTGTACGGCATCCGTCTCGTGCCTTCGGCCTTTGGCTACAAGGAGCTTTCAGGCAACCCGGCCAGCCTCAAAGGTGCGCAGCATTGCCGCGCAGAGGTCTACCTGCAGGCGCACGGCTGGGTGGCGATGGACCCGGCCGATGTGGCCAAGGTCATGCGCCTGGAAACGCCTGAATGGCTCAAGACCACCCGCCACAGCGTGGTGGCGCCGGTCTACAAGCACCTGTTTGGCGGCTGGGAGGGCAACTGGCTGGGATGGAACACCGCGCACGACCTGAAGTTGCCTGGTGCCAAGGAAGGCGTACTCCATTTCCTGATGTACCCCGTGGCCGAAACCAGTGAAGGGCGTGTCGACTCCTACGCGCCGGACAGCTTCAAGTACACGATTTCTGCCAGAGAAATCACGTCCTGATGGACAGGTGCCGCTGGCTCGTGAAGTGCCTTGACTGAGCCGTGACCGGGTCGGCGAAGCTCACGCTACGGGCCAGCAACTGCAAGGGGTGACGGAAATCTTCCTCGTCATCGGGCCCCTTGAGCACCTCGGGGTAGAACTGGTCACCCTCGATGGGCGTGCCCAAAGCCAGCATGTGGACCCGCAGCTGGTGCCGTTTGCCGGTGACCGGGGCCAGCCCGTAGAGGGCGTGGTCGCCAGCCTCCCGCAGCAAGCGCACATGCGTTTCGCTGTTGGGCTTGCCTGCTACTTCGCGCATGCGAAAGAACTGCACGTCTTCTTCGAGCCGACTGCGGTGCACCAGCGGCAGGCTTGCGCGGGTGGGGCGGGCGGCCACCGCTTCGTAGGTCTTTTGAACGACCCGGTCCCGGAACAGGGCCTGGTAGGCGCTGCGTTCCTCTGGCCGTTTGCTCAACAGCACGAGGCCCGCAGTTTCGCGGTCAATGCGGTGGATGGGGGAGAGATCGGCGCAGCCTGTCTGGCGCTTGAGTCTGACCAGCAGGCTTTGCTGAACGTACTTGCCCGAGGGGGTAACGGGCATGAAATGGGGTTTGTCCGCCACCAGCAGGTGTTCGTCCTCGAACACGATGGTTTCGTGCTCGGGCAGTTCGGGTTCGTCTTCCAGGCTGCGGTAGTAGTACAGGCGCTGCCCACTGGCACAGGCCTGAGCCTCCATGACCGGCTGGCCGTCTTCCTTCAGCACCAGTCCGGATTGGATGCGTTCGGCCCAGGCCTGCCGCGTGACGACGGGCAGCCGCTCGGCCAGAAAATCCAGCACGGTGGGCCAGTGACCAGCTGGCAAAGCCACCACGCTCGGGCTCACACCCGAGCGCATCGGGATCTGCGGGTTGCGTGGCGGCCGGGCCATGCACGTATCTCAGGCGGGAAGGATCAAACGCGGCGGAACACCAGGTCCCAGACGCCGTGGCCGAGCTTGATGCCCCGGTTTTCGAACTTGGTCAGGGGCCGGTAGTCGGGTTTATTGGCGTAGCCATCGGACGCTGGGTCGGCGGTGTTGGCCAGCATTTTCTCGGCACTGAGCACTTGCAGCATTTGTTCGGCATAGGGTTGCCAGTCGGTGGCCAGGTGCAGGTAGCCCCCGGGCTTGATGTGCCGGGCCAGGCGCTCGATGAAAGGCGACTGGATCAGGCGGCGCTTGTGGTGGCGGCTTTTGTGCCAGGGGTCCGGAAAGAAGATGTGTACCCCGTCCAGGCTGTCTTCGCCCAGCATGTGGTCCATGACCTCCACCGCATCGTGCTGCACGATGCGGATATTGGCGATGCTTTCTTCTCCGCAACGCTTGAGCAGCGCGCCCACACCGGGCTCGTGCACCTCGCAGCACAGGAAGTTGTCACCCGGGCGCACCTGCGCGATCTTGGCCGTGGCGTCACCCATGCCAAAACCAATTTCCAGAATCAGCGGCGCACTGCGACCAAAGGCGGCCTGCACATCCAGGCGGTCTGCACTGTAGGGGATCAGGAATTGCGGACCAAACTGCTCGAACGCCCGCATTTGCCCGGAGCCCATGCGCCCGGCGCGCAGCACATAGGTCTTGATGGTGCGCATGAAGGGGGCATCGGCCTGGGCTTCGGTGGTGTGTTCGGGCGTGGTCATGGACGGAGGGGATGTGTTTCGCAAAACCGGTGATTATCGCGGGTTGGCGCTTGGGCTCAGGCTGCCGCGAACGGATTGACCAGCTGCACACCTGCCAGCACTTCACCTGTTCCCATGTCTTCGGTCAGCAGCACGGCACAGCCCGCAATGTGGGCGCTGGCCACGATCAAGGCATCCCAGTAGCTCAGGGTGTGTTTCTGATACAGATCCAGCGCCAGGTCAATGGTGTCCGGTGTCACTGCAGACAGATCCAGCTGGCGGTAGCAATGCAGCTGCTCCCGAATGTGGGTGTGTGGCAGGCCCAGCTTGCGCAGGCCGACCTGGATGTATTCATTGAGCACCTGTGTGGACAGCACACCCAGCCGTTCAAAGCGCAGATGGCGCAGCAGGTCGATGGCGATGCGCTGCTTGCGGGGCTCGTCGGTGCTGTCGGCATAGACCAGCACGTTGGTGTCGATGAAGCATCGGGTCTTGGGCAAGGCCAGCAACTGTGACCAGGGTGGTGTGGGCTCAGCCGCGATCATGCACGGCGTCCCGGTCAAATTTCCAGCCCTGCAGGCGACCGCCGCCGCTGAGGCAACGCTGTTCCCAGGCTTGCCATTCGGCGGTTTGTCTTTCCTGACCGGCCAGTTGCTCCAGGTAGTCGCGCACGGCCTGGTTCAGGCTTTTTCCCATTTTGCGGGCCGCTTCCCGTGCCGCTTCGGCCACGCGTTCGTCCACAGACAGAGTGATGTTCATGCTTGCGCCTCCGTTAATCGCACATATTATGTGCAATTTGTGGCCTGGATGCAATCAGGGTAGCGATAAGCTGGTCGCAGCCCAGTCCTGACACCACTGGGTCAGGGCTTCAGGGACGGCCGCATCTGCTGAGGCCGCAGGCAGGCCCAAAGTCTGTGCTGCCGCATTCAGTGCGGTCAGCGCTTGGGACAGGTCCAGCGCCTGTGCGCCGTTTTGCTTGCTCAGTTTTTCGCCATTCACGCCCAGCACCAGCGGTGTGTGCAGGTATTGCGGCATCGGCAAACCCAGGGCGTGTTGCAACACGATTTGCCGGGCGGTGTTGTCGGCGAGGTCTTCGCCGCGCACCACATGGGTGATGCCTTGCGCAGCATCGTCCACCACCACGGCCAGCTGGTAGGCCCACAGGCCATCGGCCCGGCGCAGCACAAAATCGCCGACTTCTTGGCTGACGTTTTGCTGTTGTTCGCCCAGGCGGCGGTCAGTCCATGTGGTGACAGGGGGCAAACCCAGGGCCTGTTGCACGGCCTGCACATTCAGCCGCCATGCCCGGGCAGGTTTGCCGTTCAGACCATGGCGGCAGGTGCCGGGGTAGACCGCTGCATGGTGCCGGGCCACGGCTTGCGTCTGTGCGGCTTCGATGTCCTTGCGGGAGCAGCCGCAGGGGTAGGCCCAGCCCTTGGCGATCAGCCGGTCCAGTGCGGCCTGGTACGCTGCCTCACGCTGGCTTTGCCAAAGCACCAGGCCATCGGACACCATGCCGCAGGTGGCCAGTTGTTCCAGGATGGTTTGCGCCGCACCGGTAATGCAGCGGGGCGTGTCCACGTCTTCCATGCGCACCAGCCATTGCCCACTGTGGGCGCGGGCGTCCAGCCAGCTGGCCAGGGCTGCCACCAGCGAGCCTGCGTGAAGCAGGCCTGTGGGTGAGGGCGCAAAACGGCCCACATACCTCAAGCCCATGCAGGATCAGCGTTTGCTCAACACCGACAGCGCCAGCTCCAGGCCAGAGACAAAAGCGTCTTCGGCCCGGTGGCCCAGACACCAGTCGCCGCACAGGCCGATGCCCTGCGCCTTGAACCACAGGTGGCTCTGGCCCAGCGGTTGCGAGGTTTTGGCAAACAACCAGCGGTGCACCTCGGCATGGGCCGGGGTGGCGCGGATGCCGGTGATTTCGGCAAAGGCCTTGAGCAGCTTGCCGGTGATGCGGTCTGCGCTGTCGTTGATGTGCTCGGCCGACCAGGGGGCGCTGGCCTGCACGGTCCAGCGCTCGATGCGTTCACGCCCTGGCTTGGACGACTCGCGGGCCATCCAGGCGATGCGGTGGTGCGTGCTGCGGGCGGCATTCCATTGCGGGCCGATGGTGATCAGACCCGGCTGTACCGCCTGAGGGTAGGCGACCATCAAGGTCCAGCATGGGTCAACACGCACATCCTTGAGCGGTGCCGCCAGGGCCGACTGGCCAGAGGCCTTGAGCAGGTCGGCGGCCTGTACCGGCGGGATGGCCAGGATGACTTTGTCGAAGCCGCCAAACACATGCTGGCTGCCATCGTCACCTTCGGTGTGCAGTTGCCAGCCGTTCTTGTGCAAAGGGTCGGCGCTGATTTGGGTCACGCGGGTCTGCAGCTGCACGTTGCCGTCTTCCACCAATGGTGCGGCCCAGGCCTTGACCAGGCCGTTCATGCCGGGGGTGGCCACCCAGTGGCGCTCGCCGCCAGGCAGGCCAGCTTCGATCACGCGGCCCATCGGGTCGAGCACGCGCACCGCGTTGGCGCTCCAGGCCTTGCACACGCCGGGCACGGTGCCCAGGGCCAGTTCAAAGCGCGGGTCACGCACGGTGAAGTACTGCGTGCCATGGTCAAAGCTGCCAAAGGCGCTGGCCCGTGTGGCCATGCGGCCACCCAGGCCCCGGCTCTTTTCGAAAAGAGTGACGTTGTGTCCGGCCTGGCGCAAGGTGCGTGCGCAAACCACGCCGGCCATGCCGACGCCGATGATGGCGATGTGTTGTGTGTTCATGTCCCTACTCTACACGTGATGCACGGGCCCGAGCAATGCATCGCGTGTGGTGGGGTGTTCCAGTTGCGCCAACCACCAGCGCAGTGCCTGCCCGGCCGGGGCGTCCTTGCTGTCGCGCCAGGCGCAGTGCGCGGTGGTGATGCGAGGCTTCTGGACTTGCCGGGTGACCAGCAAGCCGCTGTCAATGTAGGGCTGCGCCAGGGACACAGGCAAAAAACCACCGCCCAGACCGCGCAGCTGCGCTTCGAGCTTGCTGGCCATGTCGGGGACGGTGAAGACATCCTGCCCGCCCACCAGGCCAATGGTCAGGCCCGCGCCCCGAGTGACCGAGTCGGCGACGGCCACAGCGCGGTGCTGCTGCAGCGTGGCGTTGCTCAGAGGCTCGGGGGCGTGCGCCAGCGGGTGGTGTGATGCGACCGCGTACACAAATTCAATCGGCCCCAGCACCTGGTGCTGGATGTCGGACGCCATGCCGGGCTCCAGCACCACGCCCAGCGCCAGATCGGCCTGGCCAGAGGTCAATGCCGCCAGGGTGCCCGACAGGGTTTCGTAGCGCAGCCGCAGCCGCGTGGGGGTCTTGAGTTCCAGGAAGGCCGTGCACAGGTCCATGACCACCGATCGCGTGATCACGCTGTCCACGGCGATGGTGAGGACCGCTTCCCAGCCCGTGGCGACACGGCGCACCCGGTTGGCCACGGCATCCATGTCGTCCAGCAGGCGTTTGGCTTCACGCAGCAGGGCCTGACCTGCAGCGGTAGGGCGGGCCTGACGGGAGGATCGGTCAAACAGCAGCACATCCAGCGCGTCTTCCAGCTGACGCACCCGGTAGGTCAGTGCGCTCGGGACCAGGCCCAGCTGGCGGGCCGCCGCGGCAAAACTGCCCGTCTGGTCAATGGTCTGCAGCATCGTCAGGGCTTCAGGGGTGAGCCAATCGCGAGGAGTTTGCATGGTGGGGCTTTGGTTGTTCAATTAAATTGAATGATGCCAGCAAATGGATTGCACCGAAGACTCGGGGTCTTTGCGTACAGTTCAAGCCATGCACTCCAAGGGAACCACATGCTGACACTGCGCAAATCCGCGGAACGCGGCTACGCCGACCATGGCTGGCTCAAGTCGTTTCACAGCTTCTCTTTTGCCAATTATTTCGATCCGGCCCACATGGGCTGGGGCAATCTGCGCGTCATCAACGAAGACCGCATCGCGCCGGGCACTGGCTTTGGCACCCACGGCCACCGCGACATGGAAATCATCAGCTATGTGCTGTCGGGCAATCTGGCCCACCAGGACAGCATGGGCAACATCAAAGGCATTCCGCCCGGTGACGTGCAGCGCATGAGCGCAGGCTCCGGCGTGCGCCACAGCGAGTTCAACCACGCCAAGGGCGAGCAAACGCACTTTCTGCAGATCTGGATCGAGCCCAATGTGACGGGCATTGATCCTGGCTACGAGCAGAAAACCATTCCCGATGCGGCCAAGCGCGGCCAGCTGGCCTTGGTGGCAGCGCCTGAAGGTGCTGAGTACACAGTCAAGATCCATGCCGATGCGCGCATGTATGCCGGCCTGTTCGATGGCGCTGAAACCGCGCAATTGCCGCTGAATCCCGAGCGCAAGGCCTATGTGTTTCTGGTGCGCGGCAGCCTGCAGGTCAACGGCCAGCGCCTGGAGGCGGGCGACGCCGCCATGCTGCAAGCTGAACCTTCATTGACCTTGAGCGAAGGCCAGGACGCCGAAGTCCTGGTGTTTGATCTGGCCGCCTGATTTTCTCTCTCAACCCTCTGTCTTTTTCTAAGGAGTATTTCTCATGGCTAAAACTGTTGTTGTTTTCCATTCCGGCTACGGCCACACCCAGCGCGTGGCCCAATTCGTGGCCCAAGGCGCCAACGCCCAGTCGATCACCATCGACGCCGATGGCAACATCACCGAGGCCGACTGGGCCGCGCTGGACGCTGCCGACGCCATCATCTTCGGCTCGCCCACCTACATGGGCATGGCTTCGTGGCAGTTCAAGAAATTCGCCGACGCCACCTCCAAGCGCTGGTTCACCAGCGCCTGGAAAGACAAAGTCGCTGGTGGCTTCACCATTTCGGCCAGCCCCAGCGGCGACAAGCTGTCGACCATCCAGTACTTCATCACTCTGGCCATGCAGCAAGGCATGGTCTGGGTGGGTCAGCCTGCCATGAACGACGGCACCATCAACCGCATCGGCTCCAACTCCGGCGTGATGGCCCAGGTCGGCCCGACCAGCCCGGCCGAAGACATCCCCCAGGGTGACCTGGACACCGCCAAGGCCTACGGCGAGCGCGTTGCTGCCGTGGCCGCCAAGCTGCGCGGCTGATCGTCGCTGTGGGAGCGGCGCCCCCGCCGCGATGGGGCGTCCGCCGTCCACAAACATCGGCCCGAGGGCGCGCCTCCCACAAAACGGAGGTGTGCCCCGCCGCTCGGTTAGCATGGGGGCATGAAAATCTTTGCCTTGATGCCCTGGGCCGACTGGCTGGCCCTGGTTGCATTTTTTGCCCTCTGGGTGGGCTACGCGGTCTTCTCCCGTGGCCGCGGCCTGCACGAACGCACCTTGCTGGCCACCACCAACCAGCTGCGCATGCAGTGGATGACGCAGGCCACTGCACGCGACCCGCGCATGCTTGACGGCATCATCACGCAAAACCTCTCGCACACCCCATCCTTCTTCTCGTCCACCACCATCATCATCATCGGTGGTCTGTTTGCGGTGCTGGGCACCACCGACAAGGCCGCCGAACTGGTGCGCGAGATTCCGTTTGCGCAACAAACCCCGCTGATGGTCTTCGAGTTCAAGGTGCTGGTGTTGGTGGGCGTGTTTGTGTATGCCTTTTTCCGCTTCACCTGGTCGATGCGGCAATACACCTTCGTGGCCCTGCTGATCGGCGCCATGCCCCCGGCCAAGGAGTTTGAAGCCGGGCTGCACAGCCGCGAATACCACGCCCAGCGTGCCGGCCATCTGGTGGGCACGGCGGCCGAGACCTTCAATGATGGCTTGCGTGCCTACTACTTCTCTTTTGCCGCCATGGCCTGGTTTTTCTCGCCGCTGGCGCTGGTGGTCGCCACCGCCTTGGTGGTGATGATCCTGTACGGTCGCGAATTCCGCTCCGAAGTGGTACTGCAACTGCGGGATTGAGGGGGCCAGGCCCTAAAATCAAACCATGTTTGTCCACCTGCGCCTCCATTCCGAATTCTCCATCGTTGACTCGACCTGCCGCATCGACGAGGTGGTCAAGGCGGCCGCCAAGGACCAGCAGCCCGCACTGGCCATCACCGATCTGAACAACCTGTTTGGGGGCGTCAAGTTCTACAAGGAAGGCCGTGGCAAAGGCGTCAAGCCCATCCTGGGCGCTGAAATCTACCTTGAAGGCCTGGGGGGCGATGCCACTGCCACCACCAAAGTCAGCCTGCTGGTGCAAAACCACCAGGGCTACCTGAACCTGTGCGAATTGCTGGCGCGGGGCTGGACCCAGGGCGTGGTCAAGGCCTTGGCCGTGATCCGTCTGGCCTGGCTCAAGGAACTCTCTGAGGGTCTGATCTTGCTGTCGGGCGCGCAGGCCGGGCCTGTGGGCCAGGCGCTGGTGCAAGGCGACCGCGACAAAGCGGCGGACGTGGCGCTGCAACTGGGCTCGATTTTTCCGCACCGTTTTTACCTGGAACTCCAGCGTGCCGGGCGCCCGGATGACGAGCCGCAGGTCGTCGGTGCGGTGGAACTGGCCGCGCGCCTGGGCCTGCCTGTGGTGGCCACCCACCCCGTGCAGTTCCTCACCCCGGACGATTACGAAGCTCACGAAGCGCGGGTCTGCATTTCCGAAGGCGAAATCCTGGCTAACACGCGCCGTGTGCGCCGCTTCACCCGCGAGCAGTATTTCAAGTCGGCTGAGCAGATGTGCGCGCTGTTTGCCGATGTGCCCAGCGCCATCGCCAATACGCTCGAAATCGCCAAGCGCTGCAACCTGAGCCTGGTGCTGGGCAAGCCGCAGCTGCCCAACTTCCCGATTCCACCTGTGAACGGTGTGGTCATGTCGGTGGACGATTATTTCCGCCATGTCTCGCACGAAGGTCTGAAAGAGCGCCTGATCCATCTGTACCCCGACGAAGCCAAACGCGAGGCCGAGCGCCAGCGCTATGTCGATCGGCTGGAGTTCGAGCTGAACACCATCTTGAAGATGGGTTTCCCGGGCTACTTCCTGATCGTGGGTGACTTCATCCAGTGGGCCAAGGCCAATGGCTGCCCGGTTGGCCCTGGCCGGGGCTCCGGGGCGGGCTCGCTCGTGGCCTATGCGCTCAAGATCACCGACCTCGACCCGCTGCAATACAACCTGCTGTTCGAGCGATTCCTGAACCCCGAGCGGGTGTCGATGCCCGACTTCGACATCGACTTCTGTCAGGGCAACCGCGACCGGGTGATCGATTACGTCAAGGACAAATACGGGCGCGACGCGGTCAGCCAGATCGCCACCTTCGGCACCATGGCCGCGCGTGCAGCCATCCGTGACGTGGGCCGTGTGCTCGACATGAGCTACACCTTTTGCGATGGCATCAGCAAGCTCATCCCCAACAAGCCGGGCATGTCGGTCACGCTGCAGTACCCGCCCGCCACGCCCAAAGAGGGCGACAAGAACAACTACGCGATTGCGATGGAGCCGATCCTGGCCGAGCGCATCGAGCGCGAAGAGGATGTGAAGACCCTGATCGAGCTGGCCCAAAAGCTCGAAGGCATGACGCGCAACATCGGCATGCACGCCGGGGGCGTGCTGATCGCGCCGGGCAAGCTGACCGACTTTTGCCCGCTGTACCAGCAGCCCGGCAGCGAATCGGCGGTGAGCCAGTACGACAAGGACGATGTGGAGGCCGCAGGCCTGGTGAAGTTCGACTTCTTGGGCCTGGCCACGCTGACCATTCTGGAGATCGCCCGCGAGTTCATCATGAAGCGGCACAAGGGCCAGGAGAACTTCGCCTTTGAAAACATCCCGCTCGACGATGTGCCGACCTACAAGCTGTTCTCTGACGGCAAGACCGAGGCCGTGTTCCAGTTTGAAAGCCGTGGCATGCAGGGCATGTTGCGCGACGCGCGCCCCAGCCGTCTGGAAGACCTGATCGCGCTGAACGCGCTGTACCGCCCAGGTCCCATGGACCTGATCCCCAGCTTTGTGGCGCGCAAACACGGGCGCGAAGAGGTGGAGTACCCGCACCCTGCCGTGGCCGAGATGCTGTCCGAGACCTACGGCATCATGGTCTACCAGGAGCAGGTGATGCAGACGGCGCAGATCCTGGGCGGCTACTCGCTCGGTGGCGCCGACTTGCTGCGCCGCGCCATGGGCAAGAAAAAGGCCGAGGAAATGGCCGAGCACCGCGAGAAGTTCCGTGCCGGGGCACTGGCCACGCACAACATCCCGCAGGACAAGGCCGACGAAGTCTTTGACCTGATGGAAAAATTTGCGGGCTACGGCTTCAACAAGTCGCACGCGGCCGCGTATTCCCTGTTGGCTTATCACACCGGTTGGCTCAAGGTGCACTACACCGCCGAGTTCTTCTGCGCCAACATGACGGTGGAAATGGACGACACCGACAAGCTCAAGGTGCTCTACGAAGACGCGGTCAAGTTCGGCATCACCTTCGACCCACCCGATGTGAACCGGGGCACCCACCGCTTTGAACCGGTCACCGACAAGATCATCCGCTACGGCCTGGGCGCCATCAAGGGCACGGGTCAGCAGGCGATCGAGGCCATCGTGGCGGCGCGCGAAGAAGGCGGCCCCTTCACCAGCCTGTTTGACTTTGCCGTGCGCGTGGACCGCACCCGCATCAACAAGCGCACGGTAGACGCGCTCATCAAGGCCGGGGCCTTTGACTCGCTGCACTTGAACCGCGCCGCGCTGTCGGCCAGCATCGACAAGGCCTTTGAATTTGCCAGCGCAACAGCGGCCAACGCCAACCAGGGTGGGCTGTTTGACATGCTGGGCGATGACTCACACGGCTCCAGCACGCAAGAGCCCGATCTGGTGGACACCTTGCCTTGGGGCATCAAGGAACGTCTGACACTGGAAAAAACGGCGGTGGGTTTTTACCTCTCGGGTCACCTGTTCGACGCGGTCGAGCGCGAGGTACGCCAGTTTGTGCGTCGCAAGATCGATGACCTGATCGACAGCCGCGAGCCGCAACTGATCGCTGGCATTGTGAGCGACCTGCGCATCATCAATGGCCAGCGGGGCAAGGTGGCGATTTTCAAGCTCGACGACAAATCGGCCGTGCTCGAAGCCACGGCCGACGAAAAACTGATCAATGCCTCGCGCAACACGCTCAAGGACGATGAGCTGATCATCGTCATGGCCAAAATGCAGGCCGACCGTTTTTCGGGTGGCTTTCGGCTCAAGGTTGAGCAGATCATGGACCTGGGGGCAGCCCGCTGCCGTTATGGCAAGTTCCTGCGTGTGGCTGTGAACGGTCGCGCGCCTGACATCGCCCGCCTGGTCAAGGAGTTCCCGGCCCAGCGGGAGGAGACCGAGCACGGCATGCTGGTCAAGGGCTTGCCCGTGCGGCTGGCGCTGGAGCGACGTGGCGACACGGTGGCGGCAAGGGCCGAGCTGGCTCTAGGCGAGCAGGCCAAATTCTTCCCATCGGATGCGGCGCTGGCCAGCTGGATGGCGCAAGCCGATCAGGGACAGGCGCAGATTGTCTACGACGAGGGCCAGAACATCCTGGCCATGCGCACCGTGTCCATGTAGGGGCGATGCCCTTCACTCATGTAGGAGCGACGCCCCCGTCGCGATGGTTCGAGGTCTGCGAAAGCCCTTTCGCGGCGAGGGCGCCGCTCCCACATGAGCAGTGACCGCCTTCGTTGTAGGAGCGACGCCCTCGTCGCGATGGTTCAATCGAGTGGCCTGAACCCCAGCACGATCACCGAGGGCACGCGGCCGTCGGTGTCTTTGGGGAAGACTTCGGTCTTGTCGATGGCGCGCAGCACGGCGTCGTCCCAGGCCTTGTTGCCGCTCGACTGCACGATGCGGCGGCTGAGGATGGTGCCGTCCGGGCTGACCTTGACTTCGACCTCGGCGCGCGGGTTGCCCACCACATCGCCGGGGTAGGTGATGTTGGGCTTGATGCGGCCCACCAGGCGGCCGGCATAGCTGGCCGACGGCCCGGATGACTTGAGCGCGGTGCCTGTAGCGTTTTCGCCGCCCGAGGCGCCGGCCAGACCTTGCATGCGTTTGAGGTTTTCCTTGCGCAGGGCTTCCGAGCGCGCAGCGTCGGCTTTGGCTTCGGCCTCCTTGCGGGCTTCGTCTTTCTTGCGTTTGTCGGCTTCGGCCTGTTTTTTCTTCTCGCGCTCTTTTTCTTCGCGGGCCTTGTCTTCTTTGGCTTTCTGCTCTTTGGCCTTCTTGTCGGCTTTTTCCTGCTCCGCTTTTTCTTTCTCGCGTTCCTTGCGCTTTTTCTCGGCCTTTTCCTTTTCGGCTTTTTCTTTTTCCTCGGCCTTTTTCTTTTCTTCTTTTTTCTTCAAAGCGATTTCAGCGTCACGGCGATCCGGTTCGGGCGCAGGTGCCGGGGCTGGGCGAGGTGCGGGTTTGGGCGGTTCGGGTGTGGGTTGAGGCTCGGGAGCGGGTTCGGGTTCAGGTTCGATCAGGCGCGGTGCAGCAGCCTGCGGCGTGGCAGACCACAGCTCGGCTTCGGCCTGTACGGTCTGAGGCTGGGTTTTCCAGGCGGTGGCCAGGCCCAGCGCCAGAAACAGCAAGAGGTGCGCTACAGCGGCCACGGCCAGGGCGCGCTGCAGCCCGGGCTGCGCGGGGGGCGCAAACTCCAGGTAAGGGGCCACCTTGCTGTCGCTCACTGCAGGGTTCCTCAAGGTGCCAATTGCACAGACAGGCCCACGCGGGCAATGCCTGCGCGCTGCAGGCTGTCCATGACCTTGACCACGGTTTCGTATTTCACCGTGCGGTCGGCGCTGATGACCACAGCCGTGTTGTCACTGTCGCCCACCAGGGTTTTGACGCTGGCCGCAACGCTATTGAGGTTGGTGCTGTCGGTCTTGCCGTCGCTGACCAGCTCCAGCCGTTCGTCTTTCTGGATCACGACCTGCACGACCTTGTCAGGCTGCTTGGCGGCCTTGCCCACGCTGGGCAAGTCGACCATGCTGGGCGTGATCATGGGGGCTGTGACCATGAAGATGATCAGCAGCACCAGCATCACGTCGATGAAGGGCACCATGTTGATTTCGGCAATGGTGCGACGACCACGGCCCCGGGATGAAACGGCAGGCATCTGTCGTGCTCCGCTCGGTCAGTGGCCGGACGCCGAGCTGCTGGGGCCCGATGAACCCAGGCTGCGCTGCAGGATGTTGGAGAACTCTTCGATGAAGGTTTCCAGCTTGATGGCGATGCGGTCCACGTCGTGCGAGAAGCGGTTGTAGCCCAGCACGGCCGGGATGGCCGAGAACAGGCCAATGGCCGTGGCCACCAGCGCTTCGGCAATGCCGGGGGCCACAGTGGCCAGCGTGACTTGTTGCAGGCTGGCCAGGCCAGTGAAGGCGTGCATGATGCCCCACACCGTGCCGAACAGGCCCACATAAGGCGAGATGGAGCCGACCGATGCGAGGAAGGCGAGCTGGGATTCGGCCATGTCCATTTCACGCTGGAAGCTGGCGCGCATGGCGCGGCGTGCGCCGTCGAGCAGGGTGCCAGGGTCGGTGATGCGGCGCTCGCGCAGCTTCTGGTACTCGCGCATGCCGCTGGCAAAGATGCGTTCCATCGGGCCACCGAGTTTGGCGTTCTGACTGGCGGCGTTGAATAGCTCGTTCAGGCTGGTGCCCGACCAGAACTCGCGCTCGAACTCTTCGTTGAGGCTCTTGATGCGCTTGATGGCACCGAGCTTGCGCACGATGGCCGCCCAGCTGGCCACCGAGATGGTGAGCAGGAGACCCACCACCAGTTGCACCACAAAGCTGGCGTGCAGCAACAGCGAGACGATGGACATGTCGTTCATTTCAGAGCTTCCAGAACAGGGGCCGGAATGCGGCCCGGTTTCAAGGTTTGGCTGTCAACCCAGCCGATGCGGATCGTACCTTCGGCCAGCAGGGCGTCGGGCTGCTTGTCTCGGCGCAACAGCACCTGTTGGGCAATCGTCAGGCTCACGCGGCCAGCGTCTTGCACGCGTGCAGTGACCCACAGGGCATCGTCCAGGCGGGCTGGCTGGTGGTATTTGACGGCAGTTTCGCTGACGACAAACATGCCGCCGACCTGCTCGCGCAGGACTTGCTGGTTGAAGCCCAGGGCGCGCAGCCATTCGGTGCGGCCGCGTTCCATGAACTTGAGGTAGTTGGCGTAGAAGACGATGCCACCGGCATCGGTGTCTTCCCAATAGACGCGCAGGGGAAAACCGAAAGGGGTGGATTCGGTGGTCATGGCTGGAGCCAGGCTTTCAGGCGGGCGATGGCGGTTTTCAATTCGTCCATCGAGTTGGCGGTGGAAAAGCGCACGAATTGAGCCGTTTCAAACGTGCCGAAGTCGCGCCCGGGCGTGATGGCCACATGGGCCTGGTGCAAGGCCGCATGGGCAAAGTCCCAGCTGTCCTTGAGGCCCAGTTTGGCGCAAGCGGCGCTGCAATCGGCCCAGGCATAAAAGGCGCCATCGGGCTGCACGGGCACCGTGAGGCCCAATTCGTTGAGTGCCGGGATGAAGTAGTCGCGGCGGGCCTTGAATTCGGCACGGCGTGCTTCGTAGATGGCCAGGCTCTCAGGTTCAAAACAGGCCAGTGCCGCTTGCTGCGAAATTGTGCTGGGGCAAATGAACAGGTTTTGCGCCAGGCGCTCGATCACACCCACCAAGGCGTCCGGCACCACCAGCCAGCCCAGGCGCCAACCGGTCATGTTGAAGTACTTGCTGAAGCTGTTGATGCTGATGATGTCGTCACTGATCGCCAGGGCCGTCTGGCCATAGGCCTCGTCGTGGCTCAGGCCCAGATAAATCTCGTCGATCAGGGTGACGCCCCCGTGCTGTTGAACCACCTCATGAATGCGACGCAGCTCGGCTGGGTCAATGGAAGTGCCGGTGGGGTTGGACGGCGATGCCAGCAGCACGCCACGGGTCTTTGGACCCCAGGAAGCCTGCACTTTGGCGGCGCTCAACTGGTAGCGCTCGGCGGCCGTGGTGGGCACCAGCACCGCCGTGCCTTCGGCCGCGCTCACAAAATGCCGGTTGCAGGGGTAGCTGGGGTCGGGCATCAGGACTTCGTCGCCTTGCTCGATCAAGGCCAGGCAAGCCAGGTGCAGTGCGGCCGATGCGCCTGCGGTGACGACGATGCGGCGAGCCGGCACATCGACCCCGAAACGGCTGGCGTACCAGCCACTGATGGCCTGGCGCAGCGCGTCGGTGCCCAGCGCCTGGGTGTATTGCGTGGCGCCCTGGGTGATGGTGCGGGCCGCTGCGGCCTGCACGGGTTCCGGGGCCGTGAAGTCGGGTTCGCCGATGTTCAGGAAGATCATCGGCCGGTCGGTGTGGGCCACTTCTCGCGCCAGGGCCGAGGCGGCTTTGGCCACCTCCATCACGTAAAAGGGTTCGATCCGCTGGGCGCGTTGGGCAATCCGCATGGGCTGTTCTGTGACCACGGGGCTCAGTCGCGGGCTTTGCCTGCGGCGCGGTCTGCTGCCACTTCGGCCGCGCGCAGCTGGGGTGCCAGGCCGCTGAGCACGGCGTTCACATATTTGTGGCCGTCGGTGCCGCCAAAGTCTTTGGCCAGCTCAATGCATTCGTTGAGCACCACGCGCCAGGGCACGTCCAGGCAATACTGGAGTTCGTAAGCGCCGATCCACATGACGGCATGCTCGACCGGGGAAATCTCAGCCAGGCTGCGGTCGAGCTTGGGCACGATCATGGCGTCCAGGGCTTGTGCCTGTTCAGCGCAGCCGTACAGCAGGGCGTCGTAGTGGGCCGAATCGGCTTTGTGAAAGCCCGACAGGTCACGGGTGAAGACATCGATGTCCGAGGCTTCGTTGCCGCCGACGATGTGCTGGTAAAGGCCTTGCAGGGCAAATTCGCGTGAGCGGCTGCGCGCAGGCTTGGCAGAAGACTTGCGAGTGCCTGCGGCTTTGGGGGCTGCCTGGTTGTCTTCAGGTGAACTGTGAACGTCGCTCATCACTCGGCTTCTCCGTCTTCCAGCTCATCGGCCAGTTCAGCCAGATCGGCCGACAGGTCTTCCATGACGCAGGCCATTTCGACCGCGACACGGGCCGCATCGCGGCCTTTTTCGGTCTGGCGAACGATGGCTTGTTCGAGGTTTTCGGTGGTCAGGATGGCGTTGGCGATCGGCAGGTTGTAGTCCAGCGACACGCGGCTCACGCCTGCGCCCGATTCGTTGGCGACCAGCTCGAAGTGGTAGGTCTCGCCGCGGATGATGCAACCCAGGGCGATCAGGGCGTCGTATTCGGCGCGCTCGGCCATGGCTTGCAGGGCCACGGGCACTTCCAGGGCCCCGGGCACCATGACGTGGTCGATGCTGGTGACGCCCATGGCCTCGAGTTCTTCGATGCAGGCCTTGGCCAGCGCGTTGGTGATGTCTTCGTTGAAACGGGCCTGCACAATGCCGATGTGCATGAACTCACCGTTGAGTTCCTGGAGTTGACCTTTGTTGGCGTCGAGCATGGTGTTCTTTCTTATTGTTTGGGGATGTAGCCGGTGATTTCGAGGCCGTAGCCGGTCATGCTGGGCATGCGACGGGGTTGGCCCATGAGTTTCATTTTGTGCACGCCGCATTCGCGCAGGATCTGGGCACCCACACCGTAGGTGCGCAGATCCATCTTGCCGCGTTCGGGCGCCTGGGCCGAACGGGCGCGGCCTTCAAATTGGGCCAGCAACTGCTCGGCCGATTCGCCGCAGTTGAGCAGTACAGCCACGCCGCAGCCTTGGGCGTTGAGGTAGTGCAGGCTGGTGTCCAGGCTCCAGGAGTGCATGGAGCGGTTGACTTCGAGGGCATCGAGCACCGATAGCGGCTCGTGAACGCGCACGGGCACCTCGGTGTCGGCCGACCATTGGCCTTTGACGAGTGCCAGGTGCACGGTCTGGCTGGGTTGGTCGCGGAAGGCGTGGGCGGTGAATTCGCCGTGGGCGGTTTGCAGGGTTCGGCTGCCGATGCGCTCGACCAGCGACTCGTTTCGGCTGCGGTAGTGGATCAGATCGGCAATCGTGCCGATTTTGAGGCCATGCTCGGCGGCAAAGAGTTGCAGGTCGGGCAGGCGGGCCATGGTGCCGTCATCTTTCATGATCTCGCAGATCACGGATGAGGGGCTGCAGCCAGCCATGGCGGCCAGGTCGCAACCGGCTTCGGTGTGGCCGGCACGCATGAGCACACCGCCATCCACCGCTTGCAGCGGGAAGATGTGACCCGGTTGCACCAGGTCGGTCGGGACGGCGTTTTTGGCCACGGCCACTTGCACGGTCTTGGCGCGGTCAGCGGCAGAGATGCCGGTGGTCACGCCTTCGGCGGCCTCGATGGACACGGTGAAAGCCGTGCTGTACACGGTGCCGTTGCGGGCGGCCATGGGCGGGAGCTTCAGGTATTCGCAGCGCTCGCGGGTGAGCGTCAGGCAAATCAGACCCCGGCCAAAGCGGGCCATGAAGTTGATGGCTTCGGGGGTGACGTGGTCAGAGGCCAGCACCAGATCGCCTTCGTTTTCGCGGTCTTCTTCGTCGACGAGGATCACGATGCGACCGGCTTTCATTTCCGCCACGATCTCTTCGACGGGAGAGATCGCCACGGGCTGCAGTTTTTCAGGGGCGTTCATGCTTTGTCTTTCTGGATCAGCCCTGCGCTGAGCATGCGCTCAACGTAACGGGCGACGGTGTCGATTTCGAGGTTGACCGGGCTGCCGGCCTGGAGGTGACCGAGGGCGGTGTTTTCCACAGTGTGCGGGATCAGGTTGATGCTGACTTCGCAACCCGTCGCCAGATCGGTGACGCGGTTGACGGTGAGGCTCACGCCGTTGATGGTGATCGAGCCTTTGTAGGCCAGGTATTTGGCCAGCGCCAGTGGGGCCAGAACGCAAAGTTCCCAGCTCTCGCCGATTTGCCCGAAACGGCTCACGGTGCCAACGCCGTCCACGTGGCCGGACACGATGTGTCCGCCCAGGCGGTCATGGGCACGCAAGGCTTTTTCGAGGTTGATGGGGCCTGGCTGGTTCAGACCGCAGGTCTTGTCCAGGGATTCCGCCGAGATGTCGATCGTGAACTGGCAGTTTTCAGGGCTGAATGTGGTGACAGTCATGCAGGCGCCGTTCAAGGCGATGCTGTCGCCCAGGCCCACGTCGTCAAGGTACCCGGCGGGGGCCTCGATGGTGAGGCGCTTGCCGTGCTGTAAAGAGCGACCCAGGTCGTGAATGGCGACGATCCGCCCCACGCCGGTGATGATTCCGGTGAACATGGGCGCTATTTTCGCAGGGATTGGGTCTGACCCCGGGATTTGCCCTGAAAAAAACCGCAGGAAGGCGGTAAAGCACTGTCAAGTTGCTTGGAATACTCCGGGCTTGGCTGATAATCCGGACTTTCGTACTGAGAACGTCGCCATGAGATGGATTCGCTATAGCGCTTTGTTGTTGACTGTACTGCTTGCCGCCTGTGGTGGCAAAGGCCAATCGGCTTCACCGCCCACGGATTTGACGGTGCAAAGCAATGGCGATACCCAGGTCACGCTCAATTGGACGGCCCAGCCCGGGCTGCAGTACTGGGTGATGTGCGCACCTGGCAACACGATTGACGCCAAGAGCTGGGCCACCACGACAGGCGGCAATGCCTACAGCTCGTCCCGCGACGGGGCAGGTATCTACAACGGTGATACATCCCTGGCCGGGCAGCTGGTGACGCCACCGTTCAATGTGGCCGGTTTGCGCAACGACGTCACTTACTCCTTTACCGTGAATGCCCGCGTCAATGGCGGCCCTGGTGGGGCAGGGGCAACGCCAGTCACCGTGACGCCGCGTTTGGCTGGGCAGACATGGTCCTCTCTGGGTTCGGTGCCCAATGCAAGCCATATCCGGGGCATGGCGTACGGCCTTGTGCCCAGTCCTTTGAACGCTGCTTATGCCGCGTTCATGTTTGTCGCTGTGGGTGACGGTGGTGCCGTGTTCAGCAGCCTGGACAATCAGAAAACCTGGACCAACCGAAGCCTGCCTGCGGCGGTGGCGGGTCGGCAGCTCAACGATGTCACTTATGCATTTGGCCGTTTTGTCGCTGTGGGCGAAGCGGGAACCATTGTTTACAGCACCGATGGCGTGACCTGGACCGCCTCGACGATCAACAGCACCACCTCGTTGAGCAACACCAATTTGACGGCGATGGCGTTCAGTGGTTCAACGCTGATGGCGGTGGGGCAGGGCGGTACAGTGCTGACGTCGGGTGATGGTGTGACGTGGACGGCTCAGGCCACCAACATCACGCAAAACCTCAATGCCGTGGCCATTTCACCCAGTGTGACCACAACGATTCCTGCGGCCACCACGGTGTCCGCTTTCTGGATCGCGGTGGGGGATGCTGGTGCGGTGTACGTCAGCAGCGATGGCATCACCTGGACGGCCCAGAATGTTGGCCTGGAGTCGGTGACGGGGGCATGGCGCGGTGTTTCCGTGCTGGCCAATACAACGTCGACATTGGACTGCGGTTTGGGCAGCCCGGCCGTGACATCGGTTTCGATCAGTTATTCGATTGCCCTTGTCGGTGATGGTGGCAAAGTCGCGACAGCCGGACCGACCTTGGCATGGACGCTGTCGACGCTGTCTGGTGGCTCTCGCCTCAATCGCGTGATTTCACCTGCCGGGCAATTTGTGGCTGTGGGCGATGCCGGTGCTGTTTATACGGGGGCTTTGAGTGCCGATGCCAGCAGCATCACCTGGTCTGCTCCGCGTTCCAGTGGCACGACCAATAACTTGTACGGTCTGATTCGGTATGGCAAGGACGCCGCGCTGACTTACAGCAACAGCTACATTGCCTATGGGCAAGGTGGTGTGACTTTGTTCTCTCGCTAACGTCGTCCGACGTACACCCTCCAGAAGGCAAGCCCCTGAGCTTGCCTTTTTTCTTAGGGTATTCCTCTGCGAGGTGCATCCTTGCAACTGCCTAAAATGCTTGTTGCATTGCAGCAAACGGCCATTTCACCTGCCCCAGGAGCATTTTCCGTGTCCAACCCATCAACGCCGCCTCGTCCTGACGGCCAGGCATCCGAGAGTGCCAACGTGCGGATCATCAAGAAGTACCCCAATCGGCGTCTGTATGACACAGCCACGTCGACGTACATCACTTTGGCCGAGATCAAGCGTCTGGTGATGGCGTCCGAGGCTGTGCTGGTCCGGGACGCCAAGACGGGTGAGGACCTGACCCGGTCCATTCTGCTGCAAATCATTCTGGAAGAAGAGGCTGCAGGCGTGCCCATGTTCAGCGAAGAGGTGCTGGCCCACCTGATCCGTTTTTATGGGCATGCGATGCAGGGGTACATGGGCACGTTTCTGGAGGGGCAGTTGCAGATGTTCACCGACTGGCAGGCTCGCATGGGCGATCAGAGTCAGGGCCTGACGGCTGAAAAATGGGGGCAATTCATGCAGTGGCAGTCCCCCATGCTGCAAAGCATGCTGACCAGCATGCTCAATCCGTCTGCAGCGGTCATGGGGCAGATTCAGGAAAAAATGCAGCAGCAGATGCAGAAAAGCACCGAGCAAATGTTGGGCGTTTTGGGCCTCAAATCCTGATCCGGAGGGGCTGTTGCGGCCCCTTGAGTGTGGCTGGCAGGTTTTGCTGGGACAATCGGGGCATGAGTGAAATTTCTGCAAGCACTGCCGCCCCCAAAGTGGGCTTTGTCAGTCTGGGTTGTCCCAAGGCCCTGACCGATTCCGAACTGATCCTGACCCAGCTGAGCGCTGAGGGTTACCAGACTTCCAAGACCTTTGATGGTGCTGACCTGGTGATCGTCAACACCTGCGGCTTCATCGACGATGCGGTCAAGGAAAGCCTGGACACCATCGCCGAAGCCCTGAGCGAAAACGGCAAGGTGATCGTGACTGGCTGCCTGGGCGCCAAGACGGGCGAGAGCGGCGGCAACATGGTTCGCGAGATGCACCCCAGCGTGCTGGCAGTGACCGGGCCGCACGCCACGCAAGAGGTGATGGATGCGGTTCACACCCACCTGCCCAAGCCCCACGACCCGTTTCTGGATCTGGTGCCAGGCGGTTTTGGCGAAGCCGGCCTCAAGCTCACACCGCGCCACTATGCTTATCTGAAGATCAGCGAAGGCTGCAACCACCGCTGCACCTTCTGCATCATCCCCTCCATGCGAGGTGATCTGGTCTCGCGCCCGATTGGCGATGTGCTCAAGGAAGCCAAGGCCTTGTTTGAAGGCGGCGTCAAGGAACTGCTGGTCATCAGTCAGGACACCTCGGCCTATGGCGTGGACATCAAATACCGCACCGGTTTCTGGGACGGCAAGCCGGTCAAGACCCGCATGCTGGAGCTGGTTCAAACCTTGGGCGAGATGGCCCGAGCCCACGGTGCGTGGGTGCGACTGCATTACGTTTACCCTTATCCGAGCGTGGACGACATCATTCCGCTGATGGCCGAGGGTTTGGTGCTGCCTTACCTGGATGTGCCTTTCCAGCACAGCCACCCCGATGTGCTCAAGCGCATGAAGCGCCCGGCCAGTGGCGAGAAGAACCTGGAGCGCATCCAGCGTTGGCGCGAACTGTGCCCTGAATTGGTCATCCGCAGCACCTTCATTGCCGGTTTTCCGGGCGAGACCGAAGAGGAATTTGCGCACCTGCTGGACTTTTTGCGTGAGGCGCAGATCGACCGTGCGGGCTGCTTTGCCTACAGCCCGGTCGATGGCGCCACCGCCAACGAATTGCCCGGCATGCTGCCCGATGCCGTGCGCGAAGAGCGCCGCGCGCGCTTCATGGCGGTGGCCGAAGAGGTGTCGATTGCCCGCTTGCACCAGCGCATTGGCCTGGACATGCAGGTGCTGGTGGATTCGGCCCCGGCCATGGGTCGCCGTGGTGGGGTGGGGCGCAGCTATGGTGATGCTCCGGAGATCGATGGCGTGGTGCGTTTGTTGCCGCCCGAGAAGATCAGCAAGACCTTGAAGGTCGGTGAGTTCACTCGGGCGCGCATCGTGGCGGTCGAAGGGCACGATCTCGTGGCGCAACCTGTCTGATCATTGACCCTCTTTGGCGTCATGAGCAGGCCATAAAAAAAAGCCGATGTGAAAACATCGGCTTTTTGCATTTTTGGTGCCCAGAAGAGGACTCGAACCTCCACGCCTCGCAGCGCTAGTACCTGAAACTAGTGCGTCTACCAATTCCGCCATCTGGGCATCTCAGGAAGGTTCAAATTGTACAGCAACGCACTGTCGATCGCGGCTGCCAATTGAAAAATCAGGTGTGAAAAAACAAAAAAGCCGATGAATGTTCTTCATCGGCTTTTTGTCATCTTATTTGGATAAGATTGGTGCCCAGGAGAGGACTCGAACCTCCACGCCTCGCAGCGCTAGTACCTGAAACTAGTGCGTCTACCAATTCCGCCACCTGGGCATCTCAGGAATCCAAGGATTGTATATTAAAAAAGTGACTCCAACCAGCGGGATGCTGGAAGAAATTGAAGGCAGCGTCCAGGGACACCGTGATGGCCACGGCTTTCTGATTCGTGACGATGGCGAGTCGGATATTTATCTGCCTGCCAATGAAATGCGCGCCGTTTTGCACAAGGATAAAGTGAAGGTGCGTGTCGTGCGCTTTGACCGCAAAGGCCGACCCGAAGGGCGGGTGGTCGAAATTGTGGAGCGTCCCGAGCAGCCCATCATTGGCCGCCTGTTGCAAGAAGGCGGTTTGTGGCTGGTGGCGCCCGAGGACAAGCGCTACGGGCAGGATGTTCTCATTCCCAAGGGGGCGACGGGCTCTGCCAAACCGGGGCAGGTGGTTGTGGTGGAGTTGACGGAGCCTCCGGCCCTGTACGGTCAACCCGTGGGGCGCGTGAAGGAAGTGCTGGGTGAAATCGATGATCCCGGCATGGAGATCGAAATTGCAGTGCGCAAGTACAGCGTGCCACACGAATTCTCTCCCGCCTGTCTGGACCAGGCTAAAGGTTTGCCTGACAAGGTGCGTGCACAAGACCGCAAAGGGCGTATCGATTTGCGCGATGTGCCGTTGGTCACGATCGACGGTGAAGATGCGCGTGACTTTGACGATGCGGTGTATTGCGAGCCAGCCAAAGTGGGCCGCGCGAAGGGCTGGCGCCTCTTGGTGGCGATTGCCGATGTGAGCCACTATGTGCAGACGGGCAGCGGGATCGACATTGATGCCTATGACCGAGCCACCAGTGTGTACTTTCCGCGTCGGGTCATTCCGATGCTGCCTGAAAAACTGTCCAACGGTTTGTGTTCGCTCAATCCCGATGTGGACCGCTTGTGCATGGTGTGCGACATGTTGGTCACGGCCAAGGGCGATGTGCATGCCTACCAGTTTTATCCGGCGGTGATGCACAGCCATGCGCGCTTCACCTACACCGAGGTGGCCGCCATTTTGGCCAACACCCGCGGGCCTGAGGCTTTGCGCCGCAATGAGCGTGTGCAGGATTTGCTGAATCTGCACGACGTGTACCGCGCCTTGCTGGCATCGCGTGCCGTGCGCGGGGCGGTGGACTTTGAAACCACCGAGACTCAGATCGTCTGCGATGAAAACGGTCGCATCGAGAAGATCGTTCCGCGTGTGCGAAACGAAGCTCACCGATTGATCGAGGAGGCGATGCTGGCCGCCAACGTGTGCAGTGCCGACTTCATTCAGCACAGCCAGCACCCCGGGCTGTTCCGGGTCCATGAAGGTCCCACCGCCGAGAAAAAGGACATCCTGCGCAACTACCTCAAGGCCTTGGGCCTTGGAATGAGCTTGAGCGACGATCCACACACATCGGAGTTCCAGAAGATCGCGCAGGCGACCAAAGACCGGCCTGACGCACAGCAGATCCACACGATGCTTCTGCGGTCCATGCAGCAGGCGATTTACACGCCACTCAACAGCGGGCACTTCGGTCTGGCTTATGAGGCTTACACGCACTTCACGAGCCCGATCCGCCGTTATCCGGACTTGCTGGTGCACCGTGTCATCAAGTCGATTCTGGAAGGGCGCAAGTACGACCTGCCCACCTTGCCCACGCCGGGCGAGGCGCATGCCAAGCTGGCGAAGCGTCTGCAAAAGAACAAGGCTGGTGCATCCGTGGTTGCGGGGCGCTCGGCCAAGTTGCCCAAGGTCAAGATGTCATTCGCAGAACAACAGGCCTGGGAAGCCGCTGGCTTGCACTGCAGTGCCAACGAGCGGCGCGCCGATGAGGCCAGTCGGGATGTGGAGGCCTGGCTCAAGTGCAAGTACATGCGCGAGCATCTGGGTGAGGAATACAGCGGTGTGGTTTCTTCGGCCACGAGCTTTGGCCTGTTTGTCACGCTCGACAGCTTGTACGTCGAAGGGCTGGTGCACATCACTGAGCTGGGCGGTGAATATTTCCGCTTTGACGAGTTGCGCCAGGAACTGCGCGGTGAGCGCACAGGCATCCGCTATGCCATTGGCACGCGGGTCCAGGTCCAGGTCAGCCGCGTGGACCTCGATGGCCGCAAGATCGACTTCCGGCTGGTGCACCCGGGCGAGGACCTGGTGCCCCGAGCCATGCGAGAAAAGGGCGTGGTGCGGGATGCCCCTGCGCGGGGGGCATCCAAAGCCCGGCCAGACAAGCGCATGGCTGCGGCCGAGCGTCAGCGCTCTCCGATCCAGGCCCTGAAAGCTTCCGTGAAAAAGGCGACCGCCAAGAAAGGCGGCAAGTCCGCCAGAAAGTCGAGGCGGTGACAGGCCGAGCCATGTGTTGATGTGATCATGCACCTGAAGGAGCATGAAAGCATGATGAAAACACAAGGCGTGGCACTGATCACAGGGGCTGGCTCAGGGGTTGGCAAGGCCGCTGCGCTGGCTTTGCTGGCCGACGGCTGGCATGTGGTGCTGGCAGGGCGCCGCATGGCGCCTTTGCTGGAGGTGGTTCGAGCCTCTGGCCTTGGCGAGGACCGTGCCTTGGCGGTTTCTGCGGATGTGTCGAGCGAATCGTCCGTCCAGGCCTTGTTCGACGTCGTGAAAACACGGTTTGGCCGCCTGGATTTGCTGTTCAACAATGCAGGTGTGAATGCGCCGGGCATCCCACTGGAAGATCTGGCCCTGGATCAATGGCGGCAGGTGGTCGACATCAATCTGACAGGCATGTTCCTGTGTATTCAGGCGTCCTTTCGGCTGATGAAGCAGCAAACACCCCGAGGTGGGCGCATCATCAACAACGGCTCGATTTCAGCCACCACGCCCAGGCCCAATTCCATTGCTTACACGGCGACCAAACATGCGGTGACGGGCCTGACCAAGGCCGCTTCTCTCGATGGTCGAAAGTACGACATCGCGGTGGGTCAGATCGACATTGGCAACGCTGCCACCGAAATGGCCATGCGCATGGCCAAGGGGGTGCCGCAGGCCAATGGCGACATCGCCGTCGAGCCCTTGATGGATGTGGGCATCGTGGGGCAGTCCGTTGTTTACATGGCCAATTTGCCTTTGGAGGCGAACGTCATGTTCCACACGGTGATGGCCACCAAGATGCCGTTTGCCGGACGCGGCTGAGCGCAGCTTCAGGATCGCGGTTTCAGTACAGCCTGCAAGCCAGGCGTGACGCTGTCAAAGCCTCGTCGTGCGGCCAGCGGTCTGCCGCCAAGCCGTGCTGCCAGGCGGCTGAGCAGGCGGCTGCGTGTGCCGGTCGGCCTTGCGCCATGAGCGACCCCGTCAGGCCAGCCAGGACATCGCCCGTGCCGCCAATGCCGAGGCGTCCGTTGCCGCTGGTGTTGATGCATGGCACTTGTGCCGGGCTGGCGATGACCGAGCCCGAACCCTTGAGGATCACGGTGCATTGCAGTTGTTCGCTGAGCGTCTGGGCCGCTCGGAGGCGATCGCACTGCACGTCCTGGGTCGAACAGCCCAGCAGGCGGCCCGCTTCCAGTGGGTGAGGGGTGATCACGGTCGGGCGTTGGCCTGGGGTGTCGCCACGCTGGCGCAACAATGCCCGCCAATCGGCGTTTTGGGCAACAGCGTTCAGCCCATCTGCATCCAGCACCAGGCGGGCGCTGTACCGCAGGATGTCGCCCAGCACAGACAGTATGGCCTGGCCACCGCCGCAGCCCGCCACCACTGTCAGTTGTGACAGGTCCAGCTGGGCAAATTGTCTTTGCATCACATCCGGTGGCACGGCGCTGTTTTCGCCGGACGCCCCCAGCAGGCTCAGGATCACGCGTCCAGCACCGCCATGAAGTGCGGCCTGCGCGGCCAGAACAGCGGCTCCGGTCATGCCCATCCCGTGCAGGCGCATGGGCTCGCCGCCGACGATGGCGACGTCGCCGTGAGAGCCTTTGTGGCTGGCGTGTTTTCTGGAGGCGGGAGGGGTAGGCATGTTCAGCCAGGCATCTGCTTTGGGGAGTTGCCTGTTTTCCGGGCAGGCGCTTGTCAATGCATCCAGCCAGATGTCGCCGCACACGTCGCGCCCATGTCCCATGAACAAGCCGGGCTTGGCGGTCAGAAAGGTGAGGGTGACATCGGCATGAACCACGAGGCGCGGCGTCGGCGCGCCGCCCATGACCTGGCCTGAGTCGGCATCCAGCCCGGTGGGGACGTCGAGCGCCAGGACAGGGGCTGTGCACAGGTTCAGACGTTCAATCCAGGTTTGCATTTCTGTGCTTGGCGCCCGGTTGCCGCCGATGCCCAGCAGGGCGTCGATGCACAGGTCCTGGTTGGTCAGCTGCTCAAGCCATTGGCTTGGCGGTTCGGTGTGGATGGGGACGCCTGCATCGACAGCGTTTTTCCAGGCTGCGCGCGCGTCATCGGGCAGTTGCTCTGGCGAGCCCATCAGGCTGACCTGCACGGGCAGGCCCCACTGGTGCAGGTGGCAAGCGGCTTGCAGGCCATCACCGCCATTGTTGCCGGGGCCAGCCGCTACCCAGATGCGTCGGGCATGGGGGGTCAGCGCCAAGGCCAGGCGGGCGGCAGACAGGCCTGCCAGCGCCATCAGGGCTTGCGTGCTGAGCGTTTTCTGAATGCGTTCCTGCGCCCGAACGCTTTCCTTGCGCAAGACCGCAACAGGCTGCAGCGGTGGTGGAATCAATCGGTGCATGTCAATGCGGGTCACGCAGGGACTCTTCAAGAACCAATGCCAGCTGCAAGATGGTGTCGTCGTGCATGGGGCCGTGCCAGGCCATCAGTCCGACAGGCAATTCACCAGGCGCATGGCAGGGCAGTGAAATGGCGCAACCGTCAAGCGTATTGATGGCACTGGTGTTGCGCAGCAGCAGGCCGTTCACCCGGAAGAACTCCGCATCGCGTTCGGCCCCGGGTGACACCGATTCCCTGGCGGGCGCGGTGATGGGGGTGGTTGGCGAGAGCACGGCATCGTAAGGCAGCAGTGTCTTTTGCATGCGCGAGATCCACCGGGGCCGGGCTTGCAGCAGTTCCATGTATTCGTGGGCCCGCATGTTGGCGCCGCGCAGGATGCGGGCAGACACGCGTGGGTCGTACTGTGCGGCCGAAGATGCCAGCAAGTGCTTGTGCCAGGTGTAGCTTTCGGCCGGGCTGAAACCGCCTGTGGCCATCATGGCTGACAGTTCTTCGAGCTCGGTCAGAGGCAGTTCGTCGATACGGGCACCCGCCGCCCGCAAGGTTTTCAGGGTCCGCTCGAAAGCCTGGGCCACGGTGCTGTCCATGCCGTCCTGCATCAGGCTGCGTGCGGTGGCCAGGCGATAGCCGTTCAGCGGGCGACTGGACGTCGGGACTTGCCGGTCCGAGAGGATTTCGTGGGCCAGGATGGTGTCACGCACGCTGCGTGTCATGGCGCAGACTGTGTCCAGGGTCGTGGACAAGGGCAGGGCGCCCTGGGTGGGCACACGGCGGGCGGTGTTCTTGAAGCCCACCAGGCCGTTGAGCGCAGCCGGAATCCGGATGGAGCCTCCGGTGTCCGAGCCCAGGCCAATGAACGCGGCCCCTGTGGCCACCGAAACCGCGGCGCCGGAGCTGGAGCCTCCAGGAACATGACCTGCCGGATCGGATCCAGCCTGCTGGTCCGTGAGGGCGTCCCAGGCTTTGGGCGTGCCATGGTGGGGGTTGTTGCCCACGCCGGAAAAGGCGAATTCGACCATGTTGGTGCGCCCAATGAACCCTGCGCCCGCCTGCCGCAAACGGGCCACGGCGGGGCAGTCCTGCCTGGCCGCCGGGGTCTGAGTCAGCACGACGGAGCCGGCTGCGGTGACTTGGCCCTGCACGTCAAACAGGTCTTTGATCGATACCGCTAGCCCTGCCAGAGGGCTGTTGTGGATGCCAGCCTGAGCGGCTGTGGCTCGCAGGATGTCTGGCGTCAATTGAAGGAAAACAGACGCGCAAGCGGCCGATTGGGCCAGTGCGAGGCATTCTTCGGCCAACTGGGCTGACGTGGTCAGGCCCTGCTGGATGGCTTGGCGGGTGGCGATCAGGTCTGGCTTCATGAAGGTTCCTTGGGCAGGGCCTCTGGGGGAGGCCTTCGGTGCTATAATCCTAAGGCTTTGTGCAGTGCAACCTCTGTCTTGAGGGTGTCATGCGTGAAGTCAATCGCAAACCCGTCCCAACAAGGTGTTGCGTCTGGAGCAGGCAAAAACTGCCCAGGCGTGATCGGTGGACGGGATTTTAGACCCAACCTTTGGAGTATTCCTATGTCCGTTACCATGCGCGAAATGCTGGAAGCCGGTGTCCACTTCGGTCACCAAACCCGCTTCTGGAACCCCAAGATGGCCCCCTTCATCTTCGGCCATCGCAACAAAATCCACATCATCAACCTGGAAAAATCGCTGCCGATGTTCCAGGACGCGATCAAATTCGCCAAGCAGTTGTCTGCCAACCGCGGCACGATCCTGATGGTCGGTACCAAGCGCCAGGCCCGTGAACTGGTGGCTGCAGAAGCCCAGCGCGCTGGCGTGCCTTTCGTCGACCAGCGCTGGTTGGGCGGCATGCTGACCAACTTCAAAACCGTCAAGACCTCGATCAAGCGTCTGAAGGACATGAAGGCCCAGCAAGAAGTCGGTCTCGACAGCCTGAGCAAGAAAGAGCAGCTGATGTTCAAGCGCGAGATGGAAAAGCTCGAAAAAGACATCGGTGGTATCCAGGATATGGCCACATTGCCTGACGCGATCTTCGTGATCGACGTGGGTTACCACAAGATTGCCATCTCGGAAGCCAAGAAACTGGGCATTCCATTGATCGGTGTGGTGGACTCCAACCACTCGCCCGAAGGCATCGACTACGTGATCCCTGGCAACGACGACTCCGCCAAGGCGGTTGCTCTGTACGCCCGCGGCATCGCTGATGCGATCCTCGAAGGCCGTGCCAACGCCGTGAACGACGTGGTCAAGGCTGTGGCTGCTGAAGGCGCAGACGAATTCGTCGAGGCCTGAGCCCCCAAGACTCGATGAAAGGGGCTGTCTGAGCCCCTTTTTTTTAACCTGCTTTTGAATTTGAATACGGAGAAAACAATGGCTGCTATTACCGCAAGCATGGTCGCTGAACTGCGCGCCAAAACCGACGCCCCCATGATGGAATGCAAAAAAGCGCTGACCGAAGCCGATGGCGATTTGGCCAAAGCTGAAGAGCTGCTGCGCGTCAAGCTGGGCACCAAGGCTGGCAAGGCCGCTTCACGCGTGACCGCTGAAGGCGTGGTGACCAGCTTCGTCGAAGGCGACACAGGCGCCATGATCGAAGTCAACTGCGAAACCGACTTCGTGACCAAGAACGACAGTTTCCTGGCGCTGGCCAACGCAGCTGCCCAGCTGGTGGCCAAACACAACCCCGCAGATGTGGCCGCTTTGGGCGAGCTGCCTTACAGCCAGGACGGCTTTGGCCCCACACTCGAAGAAGTCCGCAAGGGTCTGATCGGCAAGATCGGCGAGAACATGAGCTTCCGCCGCTTCAAGCGCGTGTCTGGCTCTTCCAAGCTGGCGACTTACCTGCACGGCACACGCATTGGCGTGCTGGTCGAGTTTGATGGTGAAGAGCAAGCTGCCAAGGACGTCGCCATGCACGTGGCCGCCATGAAGCCTGTGGCCCTGACCAGCGCCGACGTGCCTGCTGACCTGATCGAAAAAGAGCGCTCTGTGGCTACGGCCAAGGCCGCTGAATCCGGCAAACCTGCCGACATCGCTGCCAAGATGATCGAAGGTTCTGTGCAGAAGTACCTCAAAGAGGTGTCCCTGTTCAACCAGCCTTTTGTCAAGAATGACAAGCAAACCGTGGAGCAGATGCTCAAAGCCGCCAACACCAATGTGAAAGCGTTCACATTGTTCGTGGTGGGTGAAGGCATCGAGAAGAAGGTTGATGACTTCGCTGCTGAAGTGGCTGCCCAGGTGGCTGCTGCTCAGGCTGCGGCTTGATCTGCTGACCCCATTCGCCATTAAACTTCGCATCACAACCCCCACAAGGAGTCTCACATGACCGTTCCCCAGCCAGCACACAAGCGGATTCTGCTCAAGCTGTCAGGGGAAGCGCTCATGGGGGACGATCAGTTCGGCATCAACCGTGCCACCATCGTTCGCATGGTGGAGGAGATTGCTGAAGTGACCCGCATGGGGGTGGAAGTGGCTGTGGTGATCGGTGGCGGCAACATTTTCCGTGGTGTCGCTGGCGGTGCGGTCGGCATGGACCGCGCCACGGCGGATTACATGGGCATGCTGGCCACCGTGATGAATTCCCTGGCCCTGGCCGATGCCATGGGTAAAGCGGGGTTGACCGCCCGAGTGATGTCGGCCATCGGCATTGATCAGGTGGTTGAGCCTTATGTTCGCCCCAAGGCACTGCAGTACCTCGAAGAAGGCAAAGTGGTGGTGTTCGCGGCGGGCACAGGCAACCCGTTTTTCACCACCGACACGGCTGCCGCATTGCGTGGTGCCGAAATCGGTGCAGAGATGGTGCTCAAGGCCACCAAGGTCGACGGCGTGTACACCGCAGACCCGAAAAAAGACCCCAACGCCACGCGCTACAGCCATCTTTCATTTGACGAAGCCATGGGCCAGAATCTGGGCATCATGGACGCGACCGCGTTTGCCCTGTGCCGTGACCAGAAGCTGCCAATCAAGGTGTTCTCGATTTTCAAGAACGGTGCCTTGAAGCGGGTGGTCATGGGCGAAGACGAAGGCACATTGGTGCATGTTTGAACTGCCATTTTCCGAGAGAGCAGCATGACGATCGCAGACATCAAGAAAACCATTGAAACCAAGATGGAGCAATCCATCAACGCGTTCAAACACAACCTGACCAAGATCCGGACCGGGCGTGCCAATCCGGCTCTGCTGGACACCATCCATGTGGACTACTACGGTTCGCCCGTGCCTTTGTCGCAGGTGGCGAACGTGTCCTTGCTGGATGCGCGCACGATCAGCGTGCAGCCTTGGGAAAAGGGCATGGGCGCCAAGATCGAGAAAGCCATTCGCGAAAGCGACCTGGGCTTGAATCCCGCCTCCATGGGGGAGCTGATCCGTGTGCCGATGCCTCCCATGAGCGAAGAGCGTCGCCGCGACATGACCAAGCTGGTTCGCTCTGAGGGGGAAAGCGCCAAGATCGCTGTGCGCAATTTGCGCCGCGATGCCAATGAGTCGGTGAAGAAGCTGGTCAAGGACAAGCTCGCCTCCGAGGACGATCAAAAGCGCTCTGAAGCGGACATTCAGAAGATGACCGACAAGCGAATCATTGAAATTGATCAACTGGTGGCTGCCAAAGAGCAGGAAATTCTGGCTGTCTGAGCTGGATGACCAAGCCAACCCACGATCACAAGGGCCGCTTTTTGCGGCCTTTTTTACTGGATACCGAATGCTCAAACAACGTGTGATCACAGCGCTCCTGATGCTGGCGGTTTTTTTGCCGGCTTTGTTTGCGACCAATCCCCAGTATTTCATGGGTTTGACCCTGATCCTGATCAGTGCGGGTGCCTGGGAGTGGAGCCGACTCAATGGATGGCGTTCTCTTGGTGCCGTGTTGGGGGCGCTGCTGTGCTTTCTTGTGTGCATCTGGGCATTGGATGCGGGCTGGATGCAGCATGATTCCGGTGCCTTCTGGGCTTTGTCAGGTGGACTTTGGGTCCTGCTGGGGGCATGGATGATCCAGCGCGGTGTCAGCGGCTGGGGTCAATGGCCTGGCCTGTTGCGCTGGCTGGTGGGGCTGGTATTGCTGGCTGTGGCCTGGCTGGCCATGGTGCAGGCACACCAGCGCGGTGTGAATTTCCTGTTGTCGGTTCTGGTGCTCGTGTGGGCGGCTGACGTGTTCGCTTATTTTGCCGGCCGCGCTCTGGGCGGGCGCTGGGTCAAAGTGAAACTGGCGCCGGCCATCAGCCCGGGAAAGAGCTGGGAGGGCGTTTTCGGGGGCATGGCTGGTGTGTTGGTTGTGGCTGCGTGCTGGATTGCTGTGGATGCGCATTGGCATGCCGCATTGCCCAGTTTCTATACTGTGCTGTTGTCCAAAGGATGGCTGTTGACCTTGGTGGCTTTGATGCTCATGACCGCCATGAGTGTGGTGGGCGATCTGGTGGAGTCGCTGGTCAAGCGCAGTGCGGGCGTCAAGGACAGCTCTGCGCTGTTGCCTGGCCACGGGGGGGTGCTTGATCGTCTGGACGCCTTGTTGCCGACCTTGCCGCTGGCCATGATGATCGTCACCTGGGTGGAGATGCAGGCATGACAGGCATACAGGCGAAGCAGCGGATCACGGTGCTTGGAGCGACCGGTTCGATCGGGACCAACACCCTGGATGTCCTGGCCCGTCACCCTGACCGCTTTGAGGTTCATGCGCTGACCGCATCGAGTCAGGTCGAAGCCATGCTGCTGCAATGTGTTCGCTTCAGGCCGCGTGTGGCGGTCATGGCACAGGAGGCCGCTGGGCGGCAACTGGCTGAACGGGTGAGGGCCGAAAGTCTTGAGACTGAAGTTCGTTGGGGGGCTGCTGCACTTGATGAGGTTTCGGCTGCACCCGAGGTGGATGTCGTGATGGCCGCAATTGTGGGGGCGGCTGGCTTGTCACCTTGTCTGGCGGCAGCCAGGGCCGGTAAACGCTTGCTGCTGGCCAACAAAGAGGCGCTGGTTGTGGGCGGTGAAGTTTTTCTTGCGGCCGTGCGGCAGGGTGGGGCGACGCTGCTGCCCATTGACAGTGAGCATTCGGCCATTTTTCAGTCCTTGCCGGATGACCCGGCCACTTGGGGTCAGCGCGTCGACAAAATCATTCTGACGGCCTCAGGCGGGCCGTTCCGCACCCGGGATCCTCAGAGTCTGAAAGATGTGACGCCAGAACAGGCATGTGCGCACCCTAACTGGGTCATGGGGCGCAAGATTTCGGTGGATTCGGCGACCATGATGAACAAGGCGCTGGAAGTCATAGAGGCGCGTTACCTGTTCGGGGTCATGCCCGATCAGCTGGAGGTGGTCATCCATCCCCAAAGCATCATCCACTCCATGGTTCAGTACAAGGACAGCTCGGTGGTGGCGCAGTTGGGTACACCCGACATGCGCGTCCCCATCGCCTATGGTTTGAGCTGGCCGGAACGCATGGCGTCAGGCGCTGCCCCGTTGGACTTCACATCGCTTTCGGCCATGACTTTTGAGGCCATGGATGCGCATGGGCATCCGCAACGTTTCCCGGGCTTGAATCTGGCGTGGCAAACCTTGCGTGCACGTTCAGGCAGTTGTGCCATCTTGAATGCGGCCAATGAAATCGCCGTTGATGCTTTTTTGAGCAAGCAAATCCGCTTCGATCAGATCCACGCAGTCAATGAGGCCACGCTCTCGGCGTTGAGCCTTGATGAGCCTGTCAGTCTGGAAGATTTGATGGAAATTGACCGAGCTGGCCGGGAAACGGCCAAGGGCGTTGTGGCAAGCTGGCAGAGCTGAACGATGGCTGTTAAGCGGTGTTCATTGCCGCTGCGTCAGGAAAGCGATGCCTCGCGTCTTGTTGCGAAGAAAGAGGTCTTCGGGCTGGCAACTGTTGTATTATCTTCGGGCGCGGTTTGGCGGGTCTTTTGCCCCTACGTGGGGTGAATTTCAGCAGTGCAGAAGTCTGTCACGGGGGCGTTGTGTTGACACATCACCAACAATCCATTGAATAGACCCGGCCAACCTTTTCATCACGAATTTAGACAGACAGATTACCCGCACTCATGGCATTCCATTCAATCCGTCGTCGCTTTCGACCCGTTGTGCTGACGCTGCTGGCGTCTTTGGCGCCGTTCCACGCCGCCTGGGCCGTTGAGCCGTTCACTGTGCGTGATATCCGTGTGGACGGTCTGCAGCGCATCGAGCCTGGAACCGTTTTCGCATCTCTGCCGGTGAGGGTGGGGGATACCTTCTCGGATGAGAAAGGTGCTTCGGCCATTCGGGCCCTGTTCGCATTGGGGCTTTTCAAGGACGTGCGGCTTGAAACCCAGGGCGATGTCCTGGTCGTGGTGGTCGAGGAGCGACCCTCCGTGGCTGCCCTTGAATTTGTCGGACTCAAGGAGTTTGACAAGGATGTGTTGATCAAGGCGCTCAAGGAAGTCGGTCTGTCGGAAGGCCGTCCTTACGACAAGGCGCTGGCCGACAAGGCCGAGCAGGAGCTCAAGCGCCAGTACATTGGCCGTAGCCTGTACGCAGCGCAGGTGGTCACCACCGCCACGCCGATTGATCGCAACCGTGTCAACCTGACTTTCACCATCACGGAAGGCGGCCCGGCCAAGATTGCTCAAATTCAGATCGTTGGCAACAAGAACTTTTCCGAATCCACCTTGCGTGACCAGTTCAATCTGGATACAGGTGGCTGGATGAGCTGGTACACCAAGGCTGACCGCTATTCCCGGACCAAGCTCAACGGTGACCTGGAAAGCCTGCGCTCCTACTATCTGTCCCGCGGTTTTCTGGAGTTTCGAATCGACTCGACCCAGGTGTCGATGTCGCCTGACAAACAGGAAATGGCCATCACCATCAACATCACCGAAGGTGAGCGCTTTGTGGTGTCGGGGGTGAAGCTGGAAGGCAATTACCTCGACAAGGAAGACGAGTTCAAGGCGCAAGTCAAAATTGTGCCCGGGCAGCCCTACAACTCGGAAACAGTGGCTGAAACCACCAAGGCCTTCACCGATTATTTTGGCAAATTCGGATTTGCTTTTGCCCGTGTCGAGGCGGTGCCTCAGGTTGACCGTGCCAACAATCGCGTCGAGCTGGTGCTGCGGGCTGATCCTTCGCGCAGGGCGTATGTGCGCCGCATCCAGATCACAGGCAACAACCGTACCCGTGACGAAGTGATCCGCCGAGAGTTCAGGCAACTGGAGTCGGCTTGGTACGACGGCGACAAAATCAAACTCTCTCGTGACCGCGTGGATCGTTTGGGGTTCTTCACCGAAGTCAACATCGAGAACCAGGAAGTGCCCGGTGCATTGGATCAGGTCGACCTGCAGTTCACCGTGGCCGAGAAGCCCACGGGCAGTATCTCCCTGGGTGCAGGGTTCTCTTCTGCCGAAAAATTTGCCCTGAGTTTCGGTATTCAGCAGGAAAATGCCTTTGGGTCAGGCAATTACCTGGCTTTGCAGGTCAACACCAGCAAGTTCAACCGTAACTATGTGCTGAGTACCACGGACCCTTATTTCACCGAGAACGGGATTTCGCGCACGGTGGATTTGTTCCAGCGCACATCCAGGCCCTATCTGGGTGATCTCAATGCCTACAGTCTGGTCAACAGCGGGGTGGGTTTGCGTTTTGGTGTGCCCGTCACCGAGACGGACAGGGTCTTTGTCGGGGCCAATCTGGAGCAGACGCAAATCCGGGAGGGTTCGGGCCTGCCCACCTCCTACAAGAATTTCGTCAACAACTTTGGCTATACCACCAATGCCGTGCCTTTGACTGTGGGTTGGGCGCGTGATGCGCGCGACAGTGGCCTGGTACCCACGCGCGGTAACCTTCAGCGCTTCAATGCCGATGTTTCGGTGGCCGGCGATGTACGCTACTACCGTGCCAACTACCAGTTTCAGCAGTACATCCCCCTGACCAAGAAATTCACACTGGCGTTCAACTCGGACATCGGTTGGGGCCAGGGTCTGGGCGGGCGTGAATACCCCTTGTTCAAGAACTTTTATGTAGGCGGACAAGGCAGTGTGCGTGGATTCCAGCAGTCCACGATAGGCCCTGCATCCACTACCGCAGGTGTGTACCTGGGGGGCTCCAAAAAACTGGTCTTCAACACGGAGTTCATGACGCCGTTTCCGGGTGCGGGCACCGACAAGACCTTGCGTCTGTTCACTTTCATGGACGCGGGGCGCGCCTATGGTGAAAATGAAAAAGTGGACTTCAAGGAAATGCGGGTTTCTGCAGGCGTGGGGCTGAGCTGGATTTCGCCAATGGGGCCTCTGCGCTTTTCCTATGCCGTTCCGGTGCGCAGCCAGACTGGCGATAGAATCGAGAAACTTCAATTCCAGATCGGAACTTCCTTCTAATGAAAACGCTTCGTCATCACATCGCGCTGGCCGTGCTGGCAACCACGGCCACTTGGATTTCCTTTGCTGCGCATGCGCAGGAATTCAAAATGGGTTTCGTGAACACCGAGCGTGTTTTTCGTGAGGCGGCCACGGCCAAACAAGCGCAAGCCAAGCTGGAGCAGGAATTTGCGCGACGCGAAAAAGAGCTGGTTGAAGTGGGTAACAACCTGAAAAGTGCCTCCGAAAAGTTCGAGCGCGAAGCCCCGACCTTGTCCGAGAGCCAGCGCACTGCCCGCCAAAAGCAATTGGTGGAGCAGGATCGCGAATTTCAGCGCAAGCGCCGTGAGTTTCAGGAAGACCTGAATGCCCGCAAGAACGAAGAGCAGCAAATCGTGGTTGAACGCGCCAACCGTGCGGTCAAGCAGGTCGCCGAGTCCGAAAAATACGATGTGATCTTCCAAGAAGCGGTCTACATCCATCCCAAACACGACATCACCGACAAGGTCATCAAAGCCTTGAACGCAGGCAAGTAATTCCTGCCGTGCCACTGAGTCTGAGGTTCATTGTCGATGCGCTTGGTGGCCGCCTGCTCGGTAATGCGGATCTGTTGATCCGCTCACTGGCCCCGCTTCAGACCGCGGACGCAGACCAGATCAGTTTCCTCAGCAACGCACGTTACCAGTCCCAACTGACCCAGAGTGCGGCAGGTTGCGTCATTGTTCATCCGTATTTTGAGGCGCAAGTCCAGTCCCGCAGTGCAGCGATCCTGGCGGACGACCCCTACCTTTATTTCGCGCGACTGACGCAACTCTGGAAACGGCACCATGCGGATGCCAGCGGCCCGCGAATTCACCCGAGTGCGGTGGTCGATCCGCAAGCGGTGGTGGCAGACGATGCCCGCATCGGGCCTCAGTGTGTGGTCGAACGCGGTGCCGTGATCGGGGCCGCAACGGTGCTCAAATCCCGCGTGACGGTAGGTGAAAACTGCACCATCGGTGCGCGTTGCATCGTGCATTCGGGTGTTGTGATCGGTGCCGATGGTTTTGGCTTCGCCCCCCATCAGGGGCAGTGGGTCAAGATCGAGCAGCTGGGTGCTGTGCGCATTGGCGATGATGTCGAGATCGGTGCCAACACCTGCATTGACCGAGGTGCGCTCGAAGACACCGTGATCGAAAACGGCGTCAAGCTCGACAACCTGATCCAGATCGGTCACAACGTCCATGTGGGCGCCCACACGGCCATGGCCGGTTGCGTGGGGGTGGCGGGCAGTGCACGCATTGGCGCCCACTGTACGGTGGGTGGCGGGGCTGTGGTGCTGGGACACTTGACACTGGCAGACCATGTGCACATCTCTGCCGCATCGGTCGTGACCCGCTCGATCCTTCAACCTGGCCAGTACACAGGCATGTTCCCGCTGGACAGCAACGCCAACTGGGAAAAGAACGCTGCCAGCCTCAAGCAGTTGTCGCGGTTGCGCGAGCGCATCAAGGCACTTGAAACCGAAATTCAAAATAACAAGGAAATCTGACCATGATGAACATCCACAAAATCCTCAAGCAACTGCCGCACCGTTACCCCTTCCTGCTGGTGGATCGTGTGCTCGAAATTGAAAAGGGCGTGCGCATCAAGGCGCTCAAGAATGTCACGATCAATGAGCCTTTTTTCACAGGGCATTTCCCCCATCGCCCGGTGATGCCTGGCGTATTGATGCTCGAAGCCCTGGCGCAAGCTGCTGCGTTGCTGACTTTCGATACACTGGATTCCGCACCCGATGACAACACCGTGTACTACTTTGCCGGCATTGATGGAGCCCGTTTCAAGCGTCCGGTGGAACCCGGTGACCAGCTGACGCTGGAAGTCCAGCTCGAACGCATGAAGGCCGGCATCTTCAAATTCAAGGCGCAGGCCAAGGTGGGCGACGAGCTGGCCTGCGAGGCCGAGCTGATGTGCACCATGCGCAAGATTGCCTGAGGGGGACAGCATGGCCAACATCCATTCCACTGCCTTGGTCGATCCTGCCGCACGGCTCGATCCTTCGGTCACTGTGGGCCCCTTTGCCATCATTGGTCCGGATGTGACCATCGGCGCAGGCTCCACGGTGGGTTCGCACACGACCATTGAGGGGCATACCACCATTGGTCAGAACAACCACATCCACAGCTACACCTCGCTCGGCGCGGCGCCGCAAGACAAGAAATACGCTGGCGAACCTACGCGCCTCGTCATTGGCAACGGCAACACCATCCGCGAGTTTTGCACTTTCAACGCGGGCACCGTCAGTGGCGGTGGCGTGACACAGGTGGGCAACGACAACCTGTTCATGGCTTATGTGCATTTGGCGCACGATTGCCATGTAGGCAACCACACGATCTTTGCCAACAACTCCCAGTTGGCGGGGCATGTGCATGTGGATGACTGGGTCATTCTGGGTGGCTTTACCGTGGTGCGTCAGTTCCTGCGTCTGGGCGCGCACAGCTTTACCGCCATGTGCAGCCTGCTGTTTGCCGATCTGCCGCCGTTTGTCACCTGTGAAGGCCAGCCTGCCGATGCGCGCACGGTCAATGCCGAAGGCTTGCGTCGGCGTGGCTTTTCAGCTGCCCGCATTGCGGCTGTGAAAGCCATGCACAAGGCGCTGTACAGGGAAAACCTGTCGCTCGAGGCGGCCAAGCTGCGCATGGCGCAGATTGCCGAACAGACGCCCGAAGCACAAGTCGACGTGACCATGATGCTGGATTTTCTGGCTGGCGTCGGCAAGGCGGGTATCGTTCGCCGCCGCGCCCGCTCTGCAAACTGAGGATTGTTGATGAAGCCTTTGCGTTGTGCCGTGATCGGCGTGGGTTATCTGGGCAAATTTCATGCTCAGAAGTACGCCAAGATTCCGGGGTGCGAGCTGGTGGCCGTCGTCGACAGTCGCCAGGATGTGGCCGAAGCCGTGGCGCAGCCCTTGGGCTGCCGGGCCGTCACCGATTACCGCGAACTGTTGGGGCAGGTGGATGCCGTCAGCATTGTTGTGCCCACACAGGCCCATTACGCAGTCTGCATTGAATTTTTGCGTGCAGGTGTGCATGTGCTGGTTGAAAAGCCGATGACCACCACACTGGCGCAGGCAGACGAGCTCATCGCGCTGGCCGCTGAAAAAGGGCTGGTGCTCGCGGTCGGACATCTGGAGCGCTTCAACCCTGCAGCTTTGGCATTGGAGCCCTTGCTGGACGAGCCGCGCTTCATTGACAGCTCGCGCCTGGCCCCTTTCAAGCCGCGGGCCACCGATGTGAGTGTGCTGCTGGACCTGATGATCCACGACGTGGACCTGATCCTGTCACTGGTAGACAGCGAGGTCGAGAGCGTGGACTGCTCCGGTGCCCACGTGCTGACGCAGGACATCGATATTGCCAACGCCCGCATCCGTTTTACCAACGGTTGTGTGGCCAATGTGACAGCCAGTCGGGTCAGTGCCAAAAGCGAGCGCAAGATGCGCGTTTTCCAGAGCCAAGCCTGCCACTCGCTGGATTTCCAGGCCAGAACGCTGACGTCCTACCGTGGTGCCACAGGCCCCGCGGCAACGCCCGAACAGGCCATCGAACGCAACGAGCAGTCGTTTGGTGAAGCCGATCCGTTGTTTGCTGAAATTGTGGACTTCGTGGACAGCATCCGCGAACAGCGTGCACCGAAAGTGACCGGAGTGGCAGGGCGTCGTGCGCTGGAGGCGGTGCAACGCATCACCGAAGCCACACGTCTGATTTCCTGATTTTTTGAATTTCTGAAAGGCACACCATGCGCATTCCCATGGTTGATCTGGTCGCCCAATACCGCGACCTCCAGTCCCAACTCGAACCTGCTTTGCTGAACACCCTGGGGGCGGCCCAGTTCATTCTGGGACCCAACGTGCAGGCCTTCGAAAAAGAAGCTGCGGCGTACTTGGGGGTGAAGCATGCCATCACCTGTGCCAACGGCACCGATGCGCTGCACCTGGCCTTGCTGGCGGCCGACATCGGCCCTGGGGACGAAGTCATCACCACGCCGTTCACTTTCATTGCCACGGCCGAGGCCATCGCTTATGTGGGTGCCAAGGCGGTGTTTGTCGACATCGATCCCCAGACGCTGAACATTGATGTGGAGCAAGTCAAGCGCGCCATTACGCCCAAAACCAAAGCATTGCTGCCCGTGCACCTGTTTGGTCAGCCTGCCAACCTCCAGCCTTTGCAGGAACTGGCGCAGAAGCACAAATTGGTGCTGGTGGAGGACTGTGCCCAGTCCTTTGGCTCAGACCTGGGTGGCCGCAAGACGGGTGCCATTGGCGACGTGGCCGCGTTCAGTTTTTTCCCCAGCAAGAATCTGGGCTGCTACGGCGATGGCGGCATGGTCACCACACAGTCGGATGCGATGGCTGAAAAGCTGCGCATGTTGCGCAACCACGGCAGCAAGGTGCGTTACTACCATGACATCGTGGGCTACAACAGCCGACTCGACGAAATCCAGGCGGTGGTGCTGCGCGCCAAACTGCCTCTGATCGATGGCTACAACCAGCAGCGCCGCCGTGTGGCGCACCGCTACAACGCCGGTCTGGCCGGTTTGAATTTGCAGACACCCCATGAAGACGGGCTGGGCCTGCACGTGTACCACCAGTACACCCTGCTGAGCGATCAGCGTGCAGTGATCCAGCAAGCGCTGACCGAGCAGCAGATCGCCAGTGCGATTTACTATCCGGTGCCTCTGCATCAGCAAAAAGTCTTTGCCGACATCGCTGCTGGCCAGAGCTTTCCTGTGACCGAATCGGTCGCTGCGCGTTGTGTGTCGCTGCCCATTTACCCCGAACTCAGCGATGCCGCTGTCGATGAAATCTGTGGCGTGATCCGCAAGGCCCTGACGGCGTGATGGCAGGCGAGCAGGGCAAGGCCATGGCCGGTTTGCGTGTGTCCATGGTCGTGGCCGAGCGCTCGGGCGACCAGTTGGCCGCCTTGCTGCTGCAGGGCATGCAGCGCCACTGGCCTGACCTGACTGCCTCCGGCATTGGCGGGCCGCAGATGGCAGCGGTGGGTTTTGATGCCCACTGGTCCTGTGATGAGTTGTCGGTGCGTGGTCTCGTGGAGGCGCTTTGGCGTTACCGCCACATCACCGGCATCCGCCGGCAGTTGATTGCTCAACTGCTCGATGACCCGCCTGACTTGTTCGTGGGCGTGGATGCGTCCGACTTCAACCTCATGGTGGAGCGCGAGCTCAAGCAGCGCGGCATTCCTGCCGTGCAGCTGGTCTGTCCGTCCATCTGGGCCTGGCGTCCAGAGCGGGTGCAAAAAATCCGCGAGAGCGTGCGTCACATCCTGTGCATCTACCCCTTTGAGCCGGCCTTGCTGGCCAAGCACGGCATTGAGAGCACGTTTGTCGGTCATCCTGTGGCGGATGTGATTCCTCTGGTGCCAGACCGTGATGCGGCACGATTGGCCTTGGGCCTGGCGCTGGATCGGCCTGTGGTGGCCTTGCTGCCGGGCAGTCGGCCTGCTGAAATCAAGGGCTTGGCCCTGCCATTTCTGCAGGCCGCCCGCGAGATGCTGCGTCAGCACCCGAATGTGCAGTTTGTACTGCCCACGCACGATCTGCTCAAGCCCGCGATTGAAGCGGCCATGCGCGAGGCGGGCATGCACGGTCATGTGCAGCTGGTCATGGGGCGCTCGCACGAGGTTCAGGCGGCCTGCGATGTGGCCCTGGTGGCCAGCGGCACGGCCACACTGGAAACCGCCTTGCACAAACGGCCAATGGTGATTGCCTACCGCATGCAGTGGTTGTCCTGGCGTATCGCCAACGGCAAACGTCTGCTGCCCTGGGTGGGTTTGCCCAACATCCTGTGCAATGACAGCCTCGTGCCGGAATTCCTGCAGGAGCAGGTGCAGCCTCAGGCCTTGGCCAAAGCGGTGTTGCGTTGGCTCGACGACCCTGCAGCCGTGCAACGCCTTCAGACCCGTTTCACAGCCTTGCACCATGAACTGCGTCAGGACATGCCGACGCTGGCCAGCCATGCGATCGAAAAAATCCTTGCTGCTTGAACAAACCTCCCTGGACTGGGACACCGCTGGCCTGATGGCCGGTGTGGACGAGGCCGGGCGTGGCCCTCTGGCAGGCCCGGTGGTCGCCGCAGCCGTGATCCTGGACGACCTGCAACCCATCGCCGGGCTCAACGATTCCAAAAAACTCACGGCCAGACGCCGTGAGCGCCTGTTCGATGAAATTCGGGCCCGTGCCCTGTGCTTCTCGATCGCCGAGGCCACAGTGGCCGAAATCGACGAGCTCAACATCCTGCAGGCCACCCTGCTGGCCATGAAGCGGGCAGTCGAAGGCCTGCGCCTGAAGCCTGTCAAGGTGCTGGTGGATGGCAACCGCCTGCCTGTGCTGGATGTGCGCGCCGAAGCCATTGTTCAGGGCGATGCCCTCGTGCCCGCAATTTCTGCTGCGTCGATCCTGGCCAAGGTGCACCGTGACCGTCTGTGCCAGGACATGCACCAGCTTTATCCGGTGTATGGCTTTGACCAGCACAAAGGGTATGGCACGGCGCAGCACCTGCAGGCCTTGCAGGCCCATGGACCAGCGGCCTGCCACCGCATGAGTTTTTCACCTGTCGCCCGGAGCGTTCGATGAACCTGATCACTTCGCGTGACAACCCGCAGGTCAAGGCGATCCGCCGTCTGGCCCAGGACTCCACGGCGTACCGCAAGCAAGGGCAGTTCTGGCTGGAAGGCGACCACCTGTGCCGTGCTGCGCTGGTGCGGGGTGTCCAACCTTTGCAGGTGGTGCTGGCCGAGTCTTTCTGGCAGGCGCAAGGGCAGGAATGGGCCGACACGGGGGCGCCAGTGCTGGTCTTGCCCGACGCCTTGTTTGTCAGTCTGAGTTCTTTGGAGTCGCCGGCTCGCATGGGCTTTGTGATGGCCTGGGGCGCCGCACCAGAGGTCTTGCCCGATGTGCCCACCGTGGTGCTGGACCGGCTGCAGGACGCGGGCAATGTGGGCGCCATCCTGCGCTGCGCATCGGCCTTTGGGTACCGCCAGGTGCTGGCCTTGCAGGGTACCGCGGCGCTGTGGTCGCACAAGGTGCTGCGCGCAGGCATGGGCGCCCATTTTGGCCTGCACCTGATCGAGAGCCTCGCTGAATCGGCCTTGGCGGCTTTGCGTGTGCCTTTGTTGGTCACCAGCTCCCACCAAGGGCCTTACTTGCACGAGTTGCAGGCCCAGTCGGGCTTGCCGCGCAACTGTGCCTGGGTCATGGGACACGAAGGGCAGGGCGTTCGCGACAGCCTGATGGACCGCGCGCAACTGAAAGTCCGCATTGCCCAGCCTGGTGGCGAAGAGTCCCTGAACGTGGCCACGGCCGCAGCCATTTGCCTGCACGCCAGCGCCACGTCCGGGGTCTGAAAAGACCGGCTTTTCTGCTGTTTTTGCCCCTTTTCAGGCTGGGGTAAGGATCGGTGCTCGGCTATAATGAGAGGCTTTCCCGCATCAACCCCGTACGCCCAGCCCATCCAGGTCCCTTTCCTCGAACAAGCAGCCAAACAGAGAGCGATCTCTGGCGAGCGCTGAGGCGTACCCGAACCATACCGGAGAACCCAGTGCTTTTGTCTCTTCAGGGAACCTTCCCGCCCGCCATCCTGGCGCTTGCAGACGGCACGGTCTTTATCGGCAATTCCATCGGAGCCACCGGCTCCACCGTCGGCGAAGTGGTGTTCAACACCTCCATCGTCGGCTACCAGGAAATCCTCACCGACCCCAGCTATTGCCAGCAAATCGTCACCCTGACGTACCCGCACATCGGCAACTATGGCGTCAACCCCGAGGACATCGAAGCTGACAAAGTCCATGCCGCAGGCCTCATCATCAAGGACCTGCCCCTCATCGCTTCCAATTTCCGCTCGACCCAGTCGCTGTCTGACTACCTCAAGGACAGCGGTACGGTGGCCATTTCGGACATCGACACCCGCAAGCTGACCCGGATTCTGCGCACCAAGGGTGCGCAGAACGGCGCCATCGTGGGCTTGGCTGCCGGCCAGGCCGTCACGCAGGCCGTGATCGATCAGGCCATTGCCGCTGCCAAGGCCGCCCCGTCCATGGCAGGTCTGGATTTGGCTCAAAAGGTCACTGTGGCTCAGGGCTACGACTGGACTCAAACCGAGTGGAAACTCGGCTCCGGTTACGGCACGCAGACCGCCCCCAAGTTCCATGTCGTTGCCTACGACTTTGGCGTGAAGAAAAACATCCTGCGCATGCTGGCCGAGCGCGGCTGCAAGGTCACCGTGGTGCCCGCCAAGACGCCGACTGCCGAAGTGCTCAAGCACCAGCCTGACGGCATCTTCCTGTCCAACGGCCCCGGCGATCCCGAGCCTTGCGACTATGCGATTGCTGCCGCACGCGAGCTGATCGAAACCGGCATCCCGACCTTCGGCATCTGTCTGGGCCACCAGATCATGGCCCTGGCCAGCGGTGCCAAGACCTTCAAGATGAAGTTCGGCCACCACGGCGCCAACCACCCAGTGAAAGACCTGGACAACGGCCGCGTGAGCATCACCAGCCAGAACCACGGTTTTGCCGTGGACGAGAAATCGCTGCCCGCCAACCTGCGCGCCACGCACGTGTCGTTGTTTGACGGCACGCTGCAGGGCCTGGCCCGTACCGACAAGCCCGCGTTCTGCTTCCAGGGTCACCCTGAGGCCTCGCCTGGCCCGCACGACATCGCTTACCTGTTTGACCGCTTCACGGCATTGATGGCCACGGCCCAGGAGAAAAAATAATGCCAAAGCGCACCGACCTCAAAAGTATCCTCATCATCGGCGCTGGCCCGATCATCATCGGCCAGGCCTGCGAGTTCGACTACTCTGGCGTGCAGGCCTGCAAGGCCCTGCGCGAAGAGGGTTACAAAGTCATCCTGATCAACAGCAACCCTGCCACGATCATGACCGACCCGGCTACGGCCGATGTGACCTACATCGAGCCCATCACCTGGCAAACGGTCGAGAAGATCATCGCCAAAGAGCGTCCTGACGCCATTTTGCCCACCATGGGTGGCCAGACCGCGCTCAATTGCGCTTTGGACCTGTGGCACAACGGCGTGCTCGATAAGTACAAAGTCGAGCTGATCGGCGCCACACCCGAAGCCATCGACAAGGCCGAAGACCGCCTCAAGTTCAAGGACGCCATGACCAAGATCGGTCTGGGCTCCGCGCGTTCAGGCATTGCCCACAGCATGGAAGAAGCCTGGGACGTCCAAAAGCGCGTCGGCTTTCCTACGGTCATCCGTCCCAGCTTCACGCTGGGCGGCACGGGTGGCGGCATCGCCTACAACCCCGAAGAATTCGAGACCATCTGCAAGCGCGGTCTGGAGGCGTCTCCGACCAATGAGCTGCTGATCGAAGAATCGCTGCTCGGCTGGAAAGAGTACGAGATGGAAGTGGTGCGCGACAAGGCGGACAACTGCATCATCATCTGCTCGATCGAGAACCTGGACCCGATGGGCGTGCACACCGGTGACTCGATCACCGTGGCGCCTGCACAGACGCTGACCGACAAGGAATACCAGATCCTGCGCAACGCCTCTTTGGCTGTGTTGCGCGAAATTGGTGTGGACACCGGTGGCTCCAATGTGCAGTTCTCGATCAACCCCAAAGACGGCCGCATGGTCGTCATCGAGATGAATCCGCGTGTTTCGCGTTCATCGGCATTGGCTTCTAAAGCCACGGGCTTCCCGATCGCCAAGGTCGCGGCCAAGCTGGCTGTGGGCTACACGCTCGATGAGCTGCGCAACGAAATCACCGGTGGCGCGACTCCTGCATCGTTTGAACCCTCGATCGACTATGTGGTCACCAAGATCCCGCGTTTCGCGTTTGAAAAATTCCCGACTGCCGACAGCCGTCTGACCACCCAGATGAAGTCGGTGGGTGAGGTGATGGCCATGGGCCGCACCTTCCAGGAGTCTTTCCAGAAAGCCTTGCGTGGCCTGGAAGTCGGCGTGGACGGCATGAACGAAAAGACCCAGGACCGCGAAGTGCTCGAAAAGGAGTTGGGCGAGCCCGGCCCCGAGCGCATCTGGTACGTGGGCGATGCCTTCGCCATGGGGTTGAGTGTGGACGAGGTTTTTGCCTTGACCAAGATCGATCCCTGGTTCCTGGTGCAGATCGAAGAGATCGTGAAGATCGAACTCGAGTTGGAAAAAACCACCCTGGATGCGATCACGGCCGCCGAGTTGCGTGCTCTGAAGAAAAAAGGTTTTTCGGATCGCCGCCTGGCCAAGTTGCTCAAGACCGACGAGCATGCCGTGCGCGCGCAGCGCCATGCCATGAACATCCGTCCGGTCTACAAGCGCGTGGACACCTGTGCTGCCGAGTTCTCCACCGACACCGCCTACATGTACTCCTGCTACGAAGGTCACGGAGATGGTGAGTGCGAAGCCGAACCGACGACCAACAAGAAAATCATGGTGTTGGGTGGCGGCCCCAACCGCATCGGCCAGGGCATCGAATTCGACTACTGCTGCGTGCATGCCGCACTCGCGATGCGCGAAGACGGCTACGAGACCATCATGGTCAACTGCAACCCTGAAACCGTGTCGACCGACTATGACACCTCGGACCGCCTGTACTTCGAGCCTTTGACGCTGGAAGACGTGCTCGAAATCGTCGACAAGGAAAAGCCCACAGGCGTGATCGTGCAATACGGCGGTCAAACCCCTTTGAAGCTGGCACTTGGCCTTGAAGCGGCTGGCGTGCCGATCATCGGTACCAGCCCCGACATGATCGATGCGGCCGAAGATCGTGAGCGTTTCCAGAAGCTGTTGCAAGACCTGGGCCTGCGCCAGCCACCCAACGCCACCGCCCGCACCGAGCCGGAGGCTTTGGAAAAGGCCGCTGCCCTGGGTTACCCCCTGGTGGTCCGCCCCAGCTACGTGCTGGGTGGCCGCGCCATGGAAATCGTTCACGAGCAGCGCGACCTGGAGCGCTACATGCGTGAAGCGGTCAAGGTGTCGAACGATTCGCCCGTGCTGCTGGACCGCTTCCTGAATGACGCCATCGAGTGCGATGTGGATTGCTTGCGCGACCCTGAGGGCAAGACCTTCATCGGTGGTGTGATGGAACACATCGAGCAGGCGGGCGTGCACAGCGGCGACTCAGCCTGCTCGCTGCCGCCTTATTCGTTGTCGGCTGACACGGTGACCGAACTCAAGCGCCAGTCGGCCGCCATGGCTGGCGCCCTGAATGTGGTAGGCCTGATGAACGTTCAGTTTGCCATCCAGAACGTGGACGGCAAAGATGTCATCTACGTGCTCGAAGTGAATCCCCGTGCCTCGCGCACGGTGCCCTATGTGTCCAAGGCCACAGGCATCCAGCTGGCCAAGGTGGCTGCGCGTTGCATGGCAGGCCAGACGCTTGCGTCGCAGGGCATCACCAAAGAGGTCACGCCGCCTTACTTCAGCGTGAAGGAAGCCGTGTTCCCGTTCGTGAAGTTCCCTGGGGTGGACACCATCCTCGGCCCCGAGATGAAGTCCACTGGCGAAGTCATGGGCGTGGGCAAGACCTTCGGTGAGGCTTTCGTCAAGAGCCAGTTGGGTGCAGGTACCAAGTTGCCACGCTCAGGCAAGGTGTTCCTGACCGTGAAGAACGGCGACAAACCCCGTGCGGTGCAGGTGGCGCGTCAACTGGTGGCACTGGGTTTTGAGTTGCTGGCCACCAAGGGCACGGCTGCCGAAATCTCTGCTGCTGGCGTGCCGGTGCAGGTGGTCAACAAGGTCACGGAAGGTCGTCCGCACATTGTGGACATGATCAAGAACAACGAAGTGGCCATGGTCATCAACACCGTGGAAGAGCGTCGCAATGCGATTGCCGATTCGCGCCACATCCGTACTTCGGCCTTGCTCAACCGTGTCACCACCTTCACGACCATTGCTGGCGCCGAGGCAGCGGTGGAAGGCATGAAGAGCATGGACCACCTGGGCGTGATTTCCGTGCAGGAAATGCACGCGCAGCTTGTGGCCTGATCCCCGCTGTTCACAGAGTTGTCCGTGTGATCGCGCGGACTTTCAACCGCCGAGGGACAACGCTCGGCGGTTTGTTTTTGGAGATTTGACGATGTCGACCATTCCGATTACCAAACGTGGTGCCGAAAAGCTCAAGGAAGAGCTGCACCGCCTCAAATCCGTGGACCGGCCAGCCGTGATCCAGGCGATCGCCGAAGCACGTGCGCAGGGCGACTTGAGTGAAAACGCCGAGTACGAGGCCGCCAAGGACCGCCAAGGTTTCATTGAAGGCCGCATTCAGGAAATTGAGGGCAAACTGTCTGCCGCCCAGGTCATTGATCCCTCGGTTGTGGATGCCGGCGGGCGCGTGGTTTTTGGCGCCACCGTTGAGTTGGAAGACGAAAGCACAGGCGATCAGGTCAAGTACCAGATCGTGGGTGAGGATGAAGCCGATCTGAAATTGGGCCTGATCAATATCAGCAGCCCGATTGCCCGCGCCTTGATCGGCAAGGAAGAGGGCGACGTGGCCGAAGTGCAAGCACCGGGCGGCGTGCGCCGCTATGAAATCACAGGGGTGTCGTACCTGTGATCAGGTGGGTTTCAGGGCCGGCCGCAGTCGGTCCTGAAATGCCTTGTCATTCATGCCAGTGTTCAGCCACCCAGGTGGCGGGCTGGATGAACCGGAAGCGCCGGTTGCGGCGACCGGCCAAGGCATCGGGGGGGTTGCACTCACCGTGAAAGATGACCACGCGGGCATCTTCGGGAATGAATGGGGCGGTCCAGAAATTGGTGGGCCACGCAGGAATGCAGTTGTACTTGAAGCTGGGGCACCAGGCCTTGGGCCAATAGGCCAACAGGCCTTGCCGGTTCATGTAATCTGACAGGTAAGACTGTTCGTTGCGGAAACGCTGGCGGATGCTGTCGAAGTTCTGGCGGAAATTGGCCAGAACGTCAGGGTGCGCACCCAGCTCGAAGCGGTACACCGACGAGTTGCCGGTGATGCGTCCGGGATTCCAGAAGCGGTCGTAGTCCTTGATGATCAAGAAACGACCAGGCTGCTCGAAGAAGCCATCCAGGCTGCCCACAATCACCACATCCACATCCAGAAACAGGGCGGTGCCCTGGAGGCCATGCAGGTCTTCTGCAAAGGTCACCAGCTTGGTCCAGCCGCGCTCAGGGCTGCCCGGGGGCAGATCCAGCGGCGGAATGGGCAGGCAGCGCACTTCGGGCGTGATGCCCTGGCTGTCGTCGGTCAGACAGACCATCTCAAAGTCCAGGCTCAAATGGCGCTTGACCATGGCGTAGAGGCGGTTGACATACTCCGGGCCATATTTGGTGCCCCACTTCATGCAGATCACATAACGTTTGTCTGCAGATTGGGCGCTGGATGCGGATGGTGTGGTCATGGTGTCATCAGTCCGCCTGGCGTTTCTTGACAGACTTCTGCTTGGGCTTGGCGCGCTTGATCTGGCCGCCCGAGGTGAGGCGCTGGTTGCCCAGGACGCGCAGCACCTTGACTTCAGGGCGTTGACCGCCGCGTTTGCTGTATTTCAGCACTTTGAAGTCGCGTGGGCCCGCCTTGCGGTCTTCGTCCACAGCCTTGATTTTTTCAGGCTGTGGGCGCCACAGCACCAGCAATTTGCCGATGTGCTGGATGGGGGCCGCGTTGAGTTGGTCGGCCAGTTGCGCGAACATGTCTTCGCGGGCCTGGCGGTCGTCACCCAGAACCCTGATCTTGATCAGGCCGTGGGCGTTGAGGGCGGCTTCGGTTTCTTTGATGACGGCGGCTGTGAGGCCGTCGTTGCCGATCATCACCACAGGTGAGAGATGATGGGCTTCGGCGCGGTGAACCTTGCGTTCGCCGGGAGTGAGTTGTATTTGAGGCATGTGGGTATTATCCCTGCTTGGACGGAAAAGAATGAAAGTCAAAACGAAAAGCAAAAAGGTCAACAAGGCGTGGCTCAACGATCACATCAATGATCCCTACGTCAAGATGGCCACCAAGGAGGGCTACCGCGCCCGTGCAGCCTACAAACTCAAGGAGATCGACGAGGTGCTGGGGCTGATCCGTCCAGGCCACCTGGTGGTGGACCTGGGCTCTGCGCCGGGTGCCTGGAGCCAGTACCTGCGCCGCCGCCTGTCGCCCGATGGGGCGGCTGTGGGTGCTCTCAATGGCACCATCGTGGCGCTGGACCTGTTGCCGATGGAGCCCATCGAAGGGGTGCAGTTCATCCAGGGGGACTTCCGTGAGGCCGAGGTGCTGGCTCAACTGGAAGCCGCAGTGGCAGGCCGGCAGGCCGATGTGGTGGTGTCCGACATGGCCCCCAATCTGTCGGGCATCGACTCGGTCGATGCGGCCCGTGTGGCCCATCTGATTGAACTGGCTGTGGAGTTTTGCCAGGGGCATCTCAAGCCCCACGGCGCCCTGGTGGTCAAGGTGTTTCATGGCAGCGGCTACAGCCAGCTGGTCAAGATGTTCAAGGAAACCTTCAAGGTCGTCAAACCGATCAAGCCCAAGGCTTCGCGGGATCGCTCTTCGGAGACCTTCTTGGTGGGCATCGGTTTGAAGGACCAGGCCCCTGGGCAGGCGGATGGATCTTAAATCCCCGCTTCTTCAGGGCCAAAACAGGTGCATACGGTCTGGTGCGGGCTGTCTCAGGCCTAAAATGGACGCAATCAATGATTTTCTCGACTGGAGCCTCGCTTGAATAACCCCTGGTTTTCCAAAATTGCCGTTTGGGTGGTGATTGCCATGGTGCTGTTCACTGTTTTCAAACAGTTTGACAGCCGTGGCACGGGTGGCGCTGGCTACATGGGCTACTCGGACTTTCTGGAAGAGGTGCGTGGCAACCGCATCAAGACCGCCACCATTCAAGAGGGGCAGGGTGGCACTGAAATCGTCGCCACGACCACCGATGAGCGCCGCATCAAAACCACAGCGACGTATCTGGATCGGGGTCTGGTGGGCGACTTGATTGCCAATGGCGTGAAGTTCGATGTCAAACCGCGCGAAGAAGGCTCCTTGCTCATGACCTTGCTGGTCAGCTGGGGCCCCATGCTGTTGCTCATCGGGGTGTGGATTTATTTCATGCGCCAGATGCAAGGGGGCGGCAAAGGCGGTGCGTTCAGCTTTGGCAAATCCAAGGCGCGCATGCTGGACGAGAACACGAACCCCGTGACCTTTGCCGATGTGGCTGGTTGTGACGAGGCCAAGGAAGAAGTCAAGGAGGTCGTGGACTTCCTCAAAGACCCGCAGAAATTCCAGAAGCTGGGTGGCCGCATCCCGCGCGGCCTGCTGCTGGTCGGGCCGCCCGGCACGGGCAAGACCTTGCTGGCCAAGTCGATTGCCGGAGAAGCCAAGGTGCCGTTTTTCAGCATTTCCGGCTCCGACTTCGTCGAAATGTTTGTGGGTGTGGGCGCGGCCCGTGTGCGCGACATGTTCGAGAACGCCAAAAAGAACGCGCCTTGCATCATCTTCATCGACGAAATTGATGCCGTGGGTCGCCAGCGTGGTGCAGGCCTGGGCGGTGGCAACGACGAGCGCGAGCAGACCCTCAACCAGATGCTGGTCGAGATGGATGGTTTCGAGACCAATCTGGGCGTGATCGTGGTGGCAGCCACCAACCGCCCGGACATCCTGGACGCTGCGCTGCTGCGTCCGGGCCGCTTTGACCGCCAGGTCTATGTGACGCTGCCCGATATCCGCGGTCGCGAGCAAATCCTGAACGTGCACATGCGCAAGATTCCGATCGGACAGGACGTCAAGGCCGAAATCATTGCCCGTGGCACTCCTGGCATGAGTGGTGCCGATCTGGCCAACCTTTGCAACGAGTCGGCCTTGATGGCGGCGCGCCGCAATGCCCGCGTGGTTGAGATGCAGGATTTCGAGAAAGCCAAGGACAAGATCCTGATGGGTCCCGAGCGCAAGAGCATGGTCATGCCCGAGGAAGAGCGTCGCAACACGGCCTACCACGAGGCGGGACACGCCTTGATCGGCAAGCTGCTGCCCAAGTGCGACCCCGTACACAAGGTCACAATCATCCCGCGTGGTCGCGCCTTGGGTGTGACCATGAGCCTGCCAGAGAAAGACCGCTACAGCTACGACAGCGAATACATGCTCAACCAGATCAGCATGCTGTTTGGGGGGCGCATCGCCGAAGAGGTCTTCATGAAGCAGATGACCACCGGGGCTTCCAACGATTTCGAGCGTGCCACCTCCATTGCCCGCGACATGGTGATGCGCTATGGCATGACCCAGGCGCTGGGTCCGATGGTGTACTCCGAAAACGAAGGCGAAGTCTTCCTCGGCCGCTCGGTCACCAAGACCACCAACATGAGCGAGCAGACCATGCAGAAGGTGGACGGTGAAGTGCGTCGTATCATCGATGAGCAATACGGTTTGGCCCGCCGCCTGATCGAAGAGCACAGTGACAAGATGCACGCCATGGCCAAGGCCTTGCTCGATTGGGAAACCATCGATGGCGATCAACTTGACGACATCATGGCCGGGCGTGAACCCCGTCCACCGAAGGATTGGACACCCAAAACGCCTTCAGGCGGTGGTGATGGCGGCGGCGCGCCCAGCGTTCAGCCCGATCCAGCGCCGACCGCAGCGTGAGCGCTTTTCGCAGATGAATTCAAACGGGGCTGCAAGGCCCCGTTTTCTTTGGAGTCCGCCATGCTTTGGCAAACCACCCGTTTTCAAATCGATCTGCGCCAGCCGCAGGTCATGGGCATCGTCAATTTGACACCAGACTCCTTTTCAGACGGCGGCCGCCACGGCGATCTCTCGCAAGCGCTGCAGCATGCCGAGCAGTTGCTGAAGGAGGGTGCAGATATCCTGGATGTCGGGGCCGAGTCCACACGGCCTGGTGCCCAAGCGGTGTCTGAAGCCGATGAACTGGCTCGGTTAATGCCTTTTTTGCGCGAGGCTGTGCGCTGGAATGTGCCCATTTCCATCGACACCTACAAGGCGGCCGTCATGCGCGAGGTGCTGGATCTGGGGGTGGACATCGTGAACGACATCTGGGCGCTTCGCCAGCCCGGGGCTGAAGCTGCGGTGGTGGCGCACCCATCGTGTGGGGTGTGTCTGATGCACATGCACCGTGAGCCGCAGAGCATGCAGATGGCGCCCATGATCGGCGATGTGCTGCGCGAGGTGAAGGGATTCCTCCTGGACCGGGCTGATGCCTTGACAGGGCAGGGCGTGTCGCCTGACCGCATCGTGCTGGACCCGGGCGTGGGATTCGGTAAGACGGTGGCGCAAAACCTGTCTTTGCTCGCTCGCCAAGACGAATGGCAGTTGCCAGGCTATCCGGTGCTGGTCGGCTGGTCGCGCAAATCCACCCTGGGGTCTGTTCTGGCTCAGGCCGGTGTGGTACCTGATCCTGGGGATCGCGTTCATGCCAGTGTGGCGGCAGCATTGATGTCGGTCGAGCGGGGCGCGCATGTGGTGCGCGTGCACGATGTCAAACCCACCGTGGATGCGCTCAGGATGTGGCAGGCGGTGCGCGACAACACCTGAGTGGGGGATGTGGCCATGCTTGTGACTGCATAAAATGCCCTGCAAAGATCAATAAGGAATTTCCGATGGCTCGTCAGTATTTTGGGACCGATGGCATCCGTGGCACGGTGGGGCAATCACCCATCACCCCTGACTTTGTGCTTCGACTGGCGCATGCCGTAGGACGGGTGCTCAAGCGCGACCATCCGCACCCGACCGTGCTGATCGGCAAGGACACCCGCATTTCGGGCTACATGCTCGAGAGCGCTCTGGAGTCGGGCTTCAACTCGGCTGGGGTGGATGTGGTGTTGCTCGGGCCAGTGCCCACGCCTGCCGTGGCCTACCTGACTCGGGCGCAACGGGCCTCGCTAGGCGTGGTCATCAGCGCCAGCCACAACCCCTTCCAGGACAACGGCATCAAATTTTTCAGCGCGCAAGGCACCAAGCTGTCGGATGACTGGGAGGTGGCCGTGGAGTCGGCGCTGGGTGAGGCACCTGTGTGGGTGGATTCGGCTTCGCTTGGCAAAACCCGCCGCTTGGAAGACGCCGCAGGGCGGTACATCGAGTTCTGCAAGAGCACTTTTTCGACCGATTTGTCACTGCGCGGCCTGAAGATCGTGGTGGACGCTGCGCACGGCGCGGCTTACCAGATTGCCCCCAAGGTCTTTCATGAACTGGGAGCTGATGTCATCACGCTGGGATGTGCCCCCGATGGGCTCAACATCAACCGTGATGTGGGTGCCACGCACCCCCAGGCCCTGGTGGACGCCGTGAAGGCGAACCGGGCGGATTACGGTGTGGCGCTGGACGGCGATGCCGACCGGCTACAGCTGGTGGATGCCTCGGGGCGCTTGTTCAATGGCGATGAATTGCTGTACCTGATGGTCGCTGACCGACTGGCGCGCGAACAGGTGGTGCCTGGCGCCGTAGGTACCTTGATGACCAACATGGCCGTGGAAGTCGCCCTCAAGCGCCGAGGGGTCGAGTTTGTCCGGGCCAAGGTGGGGGACCGCTATGTGCTCGAAGTGCTGGCCGAAAAAGGCTGGCTGCTGGGCGGTGAGGGCTCGGGGCACTTGCTGGTGCTTGACAAGCACACCACCGGTGACGGGTTGGTCAGCGCCTTGCAGGTGCTGCAGGCCTGCGTGGGCAGTGGCCGCACCATGGCCGAGCTGCTGCACGGGGTGGAGCTGTTCCCTCAGACCCTGATCAATGTGCGTCTGAAGCCCGGCTTTGAGTGGCAGACGCATGAGCCTCTGCAACAAGCCACCCGGGAGGCGCAAGCGCAGCTGGGCGATTCGGGTCGGGTGCTGATCCGGGCCAGTGGCACCGAGCCTTTGGTGCGGGTGATGGTGGAGGCGCGTGACCCGCAGGTGGCCCGCAACACGGCCGAGCGGATTGCGGCCACCTTGAGCATTTGAGTTTTCAGTAGATCAGGCGTTCAGGCCGGATTTCCTGCAGGATGGTGGTGGCAATTTCCTCGATGGACTTGGTGGTTGTGGACAGCCAACGGATGCCGGATCGGCGCATCATGGCCTCGGCTTCGGCCACCTCCATGCGGCAGTTTTCCAGACTGGCATAACGGGAATTGGGACGGCGCTCCGAACGGATTTCCGACAATCGATCTGGCAGGATGGTCAGGCCAAAAATCTTCTTGCGGTAAGGCATCAAGGCGGGCGGCAGCTGCCTGCGCTCGAAGTCTTCAGGGATCAGTGGGTAGTTTGCGGCCTTGAGGCCGTGCTGCATGGCCAGATACAGGCTGGTGGGGGTCTTGCCGCTGCGGCTGACGCCCACCAGGATCACGTCCGAGCCTTCCAGGTCGCGGTGGGATTGCCCGTCATCGTGGGCCAATGAGAAGTTGATGGCCTCGATCCTGTCGTGGTATTCCTTGCTCTTGCTCACGTCCGAGAAACGTCCGACCCGGTGGTGGGATTTCGTCCCCAGTTCTTCTTCCAGCGGATTCACGAAGGTGCCAAACATGTCCAGCAGCATGCCTTGGCAGTGCTCTTGCAGGACCTTGAGCACCTCCATGTTCACCAGGGTTGAAAATACGATGGGCTTGCTGCCTTCTGTTTCGCCTGTGTGGTTGATTTGCCGCACCGCCTGGTGGGCTTTGTCGATGGTGTCGACAAAAGGCAGCCGGATGTGCCGTGTTTTCAGATCGAATTGGGCCAGGATGGCGTTGCCAAAGGTTTCGGCGGTGATGCCGGTCCCGTCTGAGACAAAAAACACGGTGCGTTGAGGCATGGCTGCAAAAAATATCAAGGATTCCGGAGGGCTTGCACCCCTACAATGGGCCCATTATCCACAGCTTGCACGTGCCCGATTCCAATAAATACAACGGTGCGATGCTTGGCCTGGAACCCGGTTTTTAACTTTGGAGCTTCTCATGTCTAACCTGTTTGAGGCGACCGCCTTGGTCGTGCCCTTTGAAAAACTGCGAATGACCGACGTCGAGTCGGTCGGTGGCAAAAATGCCAGCCTGGGGGAGATGATTTCCCAGCTGCCAGCGGGGGTCAAAGTGCCCACCGGCTTTGCCACCACGGCACATGCCTTCCGTGAATTCCTGAAGTTTGACGGTCTGACCGACCGCATCAACGCCAAGCTGGACGCCCTGGACACCGAAGATGTGCGCGCTCTGGCCGCCGTCGGTGCTGAAATCCGCGCCATGGTCGAAGCCCAGCCTTTCCCGGCCGATCTTGAAAAAGCCATTCGCGAAGCCTTCATCACTTTGCAAGGCGGCCATGCCGAAGCCTCATTTGCCGTGCGCTCCTCGGCTACTGCCGAAGACCTGCCCGACGCCTCCTTTGCCGGCCAGCAGGAAACCTTCCTGAACGTGGTGGGCATCGACGATGTCCTGCACAAGATGAAAGAGGTGTTCGCCTCGCTCTACAACGACCGCGCCATCAGCTACCGCGTGCACAAGGGCTTTGCCCACGCCGAGGTGGCCCTGTCCGCGGGCGTGCAGCGCATGGTCCGCTCCGATCTGGGTGCGGCGGGCGTGATGTTCACCATCGACACCGAATCCGGCTTTGAAGATGTGGTCTTCATCACCTCCAGCTACGGCCTGGGCGAGACGGTGGTGCAGGGCGCGGTCAACCCCGACGAGTTCTATGTGCACAAGCCCATGCTGGCTGCGGGCAAGCGCGCGGTGATTCGCCGCAACCTGGGCTCCAAGCTGATCGAGATGGTGTTCTCCACGCCCGAAGAAAAAGCCGGTGACGGTCCACTCAAGGGCAAGCTGGTCAAGACCGTGGATGTGCCCACCGAGCTGCGCAACCGCTACAGCCTGACCGACGCCGACGTCGAGCAACTGGCGCATTACGCGCTGGTGATCGAAAAGCACTATGGCCGTCCGATGGACATCGAGTGGGGCAAGGACGGCAACGACGGCCAGCTCTACATCCTGCAGGCCCGACCTGAGACCGTGAAGAGTCAGGCCAAGGGCACGGCCGAGCTGCGCTACAAGCTCAAGGGCCATTCCACCGTGCTGGCCGAAGGCCGCGCCATTGGCCAGAAGATCGGCACTGGCCCGGTGCGTCTGGTGCACAACATCAGCGAAATGGACAAGGTCCAGCCCGGCGATGTTCTGGTGACCGACATGACCGACCCCAACTGGGAGCCGGTGATGAAGCGGGCGAGTGCCATCGTGACCAACCGCGGCGGGCGCACCTGCCATGCGGCCATCATCGCGCGCGAACTGGGCATCCCGGCCGTGGTGGGCTGCGGCCATGCCACCGAACAGCTCAAGGATGGCACCCTGGTGACGGTGAGCTGCGCCGAGGGCGACACCGGCCGCATCTACGACGGTCTGCTGGAAACCGAAGTGACCGAGGTGCAACGCGGCACCATGCCCGAGATCGCCACCAAGATCATGATGAACGTGGGCAACCCCCAGCTGGCCTTTGACTTTGCTCAGCTGCCCAACGCGGGCGTGGGCCTGGCCCGTCTGGAGTTCATCATCAACAACAACATCGGCGTGCACCCCAAAGCCATCCTGGACTATCCGGCCATTGATGCTGACCTCAAGAAGGCGGTCGAATCCGTGGCCCGTGGCCACGCCTCACCGCGCGCTTTCTACGTCGACAAGGTGGCAGAAGGCGTGGCCTCGATCGCGGCCGCGTTCTGGCCCAAACCGGTGATCGTGCGCCTGTCGGACTTCAAGAGCAACGAGTACCGCAAGCTGATCGGTGGCAGCCGCTACGAGCCGGAAGAGGAAAATCCGATGCTGGGTTTCCGCGGCGCAGCGCGTTACATCAGCGAGGACTTTGGCGAGGCTTTCGCCATGGAGTGTGAAGCCCTCAAACGGGTGCGCGGCGACATGGGGTTGACCAATGTTCAGGTGATGGTGCCGTTTGTGCGTACGCTGGAGCAGGCACGCCGCGTCACCGAGCTTTTGGCCGCCAAGGGTCTGCGCCGTGGCGAAGATGACCTCAAACTCATCATGATGTGTGAGGTTCCCAGCAACGCGATCCTGGCCGATCGCTTCCTCGAATACTTCGATGGTTTCTCGATCGGCTCCAACGACCTGACCCAGTTGACGCTGGGCCTGGACCGCGATTCGGGCATGGAATTGCTGGCGGTGGACTTCGATGAGCGCGATCCGGCGGTGCAGACACTGATTGCTCAAGCGATCAAGGCGTGTCTGGCGCAAGGCAAATACGTGGGCATTTGCGGTCAGGGGCCCAGCGACCACCCAGACTTTGCGCACTGGTTGATGGATCAGGGCATCAGCTCGATCTCGCTCAATCCGGACACCGTGGTGGAAACCTGGACGGCCTTGGGCCGCTGAAACCTTTCGGCAGGAACATAGGCATGGGCCAGCGATCCGATTCGGGCATGCCTCGTTCGTACCGCTGGCGCTTGCATCGCAATGTCCTGTTGTTCATTGCGCTGTTCCTGTGCTTGCTGGGCGCCATGGCCTGGGCAGAGCAATCGGGCCTTTCTCGCAATCTGATTGGCCCGATTTTTCTTTTCGCCACGGTGATGATTTACGCCCTGATCGGCATTTCGGGGCGCACCACCGATCCCGATGAGTATTTCGTGGCTGGGCGCCGAGTTCCGGCCATGTACAACGGCATGGCCACCGCTGCCGACTGGATGAGTGCGGCCTCCTTCATCAGTCTGGCCGGTGCCCTTTATTTGCAGGGGTTCTCGGGAACCGGCAATCAGCCGGGTGGCTTGGCTTACGTGATGGGCTGGACGGGCGGGTTCTGTCTGGTGGCCTTGCTGATTGCGCCACCACTGAGGGCCATGGCACTTTACACGCTGCCGGATTTTTTCCATGTGCGTTACGGTGGACGTTGGCCCCGTTTGCTGGCCGCCTGGGCGGCCATTTTGTGCTCATTCACCTACGTGGTGGCGCAGATATACGGCATCGGCCTGATTGCATCCCGCTTGACGGGTGTTCAGTTCGAAATCGGCATCTTGCTGGGTTTGGGCGGGGTCTTGCTTTGTTCGTTTTTGGGGGGTATGCGCGCCATCACCTGGACCCAGGTGGCCCAGTACATCGTGCTGTTGTTCGCGTTTTTGATCCCGGTGTCCTGGCTGGCCTACAAGCAGCTGGGCACCCCGTTTGCGCCACTGGCGTATGGCTCGCAGCTGGCCCGCATTGAGGTACTTGAAACCCGGCTCATGAATGATCCGGCCGAGATGGAGGTGCGGCAGGCCTATTTACAGCGTGCGCAGGTGTATCGGGAAAGATTGCTGCATGTCGAACCATCCTTGCAGGACTTGCGTGTGGAGCTGGAGCAGCGTGTCCGTACGCTGAAGGCGCAAGGGGCTGACTTCGCGTCGATTGCCCAAGCGCGCCGCGAGTTGCTGGCCATCCCACCCAATGCCGCAGTGGCCCGCGAACAATGGCAGCGTGCGTTGACGGACAACCTGGAGAGATCCAGGCCGCTGGGTGGCATGGTCCCCCACGCCAGGGAGTTCCGGGGCGATCCTGCTGGGGATGTTTTTGACAGGCAGCTGTTTGACGAATCCCAGCTGAATTTTCTGGCGTTGGTGTTTTGCCTCATGGTTGGCACGGCCGGCTTGCCTCATCTGCTGACCCGTTACTACACCACGCCTTCTGTGGCCGAGGCACGCACGTCGGTGGCCTGGTCTCTGTTTTTCATCGCATTGCTGTACCTCAGTGCGCCTGCGCTGGCTGTGCTGGTCAAGTTCGAACTCATGAACAGCCTGGTGGGCAGCAGTTTTGAGGAACTCCCCAGCTGGATCGCACAATGGGCGCGCATCGATCCAGCCCTGGTCGAGGTGGCCGACATCAACGGGGATCGTATTTTGCAGTGGGGGGAGCTCAAGCTCGGAGCTGACATCATCATGCTGGCCACGCCCGAGCTGGGCGGAATGCCGTTTGTGGTGTCGGGGCTGGTGGCTGCAGGTGGGCTGGCCGCCGCCTTGTCAACAGCGGATGGATTGCTTTTGACCATCAGCAATGCCTTGGTCCACGACATGGGCTCCAGCCGCAAATACACGCCCAGATCGGCAGAAGGTCGGGTCATTTTGTCCAAATTCGCCCTTTTGGCGGTTGCGATGCTGGCCGCTTTTGTGGCCGCACTCAGACCTGCCCAGATTTTGCTGCTGGTCTCGGCATCGTTTTCTTTGGCGGCAGCCGCTTTTTTCCCGGCCATGGTGATGGGTCTGCGTTTTCCGCGCATTGGGCGCTCGGCCGCAGTCGCCGGCATGTTGGCCGGCTTGGGTTTGACCGCGTATTACATGGTGGTCAATGGCGTGGCTTTCCGTCAATTCTGGGGATTGGCTCCGGATTCAGGCCTCTGGTTTGGTATCCAGCCCCTGTCCTCGGGGGTATTTGGCGTGCCTGTCGGTTTTGTCACCATCTGGCTGTGGTCTTGGTTGCGCCCGGAAAAACCGTCTCTTGCGCAAGGGCCTTCAGATAGCCAATCCGAGCCTCACTATCCAGGGCTCTGAATCCCGCGCTATAATTGCAGGCTTCGCCTTGCTGCACCCCTTTTTAGACGCTGGGGGCAGCTTCCAATCTTTTGGTTCATCCACAAGGAGTTTCAATGCGTCATTACGAAATCATTTTGCTGATCCACCCGGATCAAAGCGAACAAGTTCCAGCCATGCTGGAGCGCTACAAGGGCATGATCACCACCGGTGGTGGCAAGATCCACCGCGTGGAAGACTGGGGCCGCCGTCAACTGGCGTATCAGATCAACAAGCTGGCCAAAGCCCATTACCTGTGCGTCAACATCGAAGCCGACCAGGCTGTGATGGCTGAACTCGAGCACGCATTCAAGTTCAACGACGCTGTTCTGCGTCACTTGACCGTGCAAAAGAAAAAGGCCGACACCGCTCCTTCCTCGATGATGAAAACCGTCGAGCGCGAAGAAGCGCGTAAAGCCCAACAAGCCGAATTCGCTTCTTGATGCTTTTTGACGGGGAGTGAACCGCACCACATTGACCGCCTGTATCGCCGAGCTTGCCGCTTTGCGCTACACACCTGCTGGCTTACCCGCTCTGGACCTGGTTCTGGAGCATGCTTCCGAGCAATCGGAGGTCGGGCAAACTCGGAAGGTGCAGTTGAGAATTCGCGCTTTGGCTCTGGGATCCCAGGCTGAACGTCTGATCAAACAACCGGTGGGCAGTGTCTGGCAGTTCCAGGGCTTTTTGGCCACCCCTCGTCAGGGAAAAAGTGTCGTGTTGCACATTCAAGAGTTTCAGCAAGATTAATTTCAGGAGGCCCAGATGGCCACGTTCAAAAAATTCAACAAAGACAAGCGCCCCAAGCGCAACACCCAGTCGCTGCTGTTCAAGCGCAAGCGTTTCTGCCGCTTCACCGTCACTGGCGTGGAAGAAATCGACTACAAAGATGTCGACACCCTGCGTGACTTCATCGCCGAAAACGGCAAGATCATCCCCGCACGCCTGACCGGCACCCGCGCCATTTACCAGCGTCAGCTGAACACTGCCATCAAGCGTGCCCGCTTCCTGGCCATGTTGCCTTACAGCGACCAACACAAAGTCTAAGGAGTCCAACCATGCAAATCATTCTGCTCGAAAAGGTTGTGAACCTGGGTAATCTGGGCGAGATCGTCAAGGTCAAGGACGGTTACGCTCGCAACTTCCTGATCCCCACAGGTCTGGCACGTCGTGCCACAGAAGCCAACAAGGCCGAATTCGAAGCCCGCCGTGCCGAGCTTGAAAAAGCCGCTGCAGCCAAATTGGCTGAAGCCCAGGCTCAAGGCGAGAAGCTGGCCGGTTTGACCATCAAGCTGACCCAGAAAGCTGGCGTTGATGGCCGTCTGTTTGGTTCCGTGACCAACCATGACATCGCCGAAGAGCTGAACAAGCAAGGCTATGCTGTGATCAAGTCGCAAATCCGCATGCCCAACGGTCCCATCAAGACCGTGAGCGACTCCTCCGTGTCCGTGGCTTTGCACACCGACGTGGTGGTGGACGTGAACGTGACCGTTTACGGCGAAACTGCCTGATCGATCACTGCTTCGATCCAGGCCGCCAGTTCTTCGGAGCTGGCGGCTTTTTCTTTGGCGCTGTGCTGACTTATCCCTGGTCATGCACGCTTTGCCCAGAGCTTATCCACAGGCTTGTCCCGTGACGCGCCTTGCTCTGCCGATTAACATCGGGTTTTGATCGTTATTCCATGCCAGCCGATTTTTCACCTCCCTACGATCTTCCGATCGAATTTTCTTCAGACAGCCAGGTTGCCCAGCTCAGGGTGCCGCCGCACTCCATCGAAGCCGAATCCAGTGTGCTCGGTGGCTTGCTGCTCGACAACGGGGCCTGGGATCGTGTGGGCGATTTGCTGGTCGACAAGGATTTTTACCGCCATGAGCACCAGCTCATTTATGCGGCCATCGGGGCATTGATCAATGCCTCCAAACCCGCCGATGTGATCACGGTGTTTGAGCACGTGCAAAACCAGGGCCACGGCGAGGACACAGGCGGTTTGGCGTACCTGAACTCGCTGGCCCAGTACGTCCCGAGCGCCAGCAACATCCGCCGCTATGCCGAGATCGTGCGCGAGCGCTCCATTTTGCGCAAACTGGTTTCTGCCAGCGACGAGATCGCCACCCAGGCGTTCAACCCCAAAGGCAAGCAGATCGACCGCATCCTGGACGAGGCCGAGCAGAAGATTTTCAACATCGGTGAAGAAGGCTCGCGCATGAAGCAGGGCTTCCAGTCGATGGACTCCCTGGTCGTCGAGTTGCTCGACCGTGTGCAGGAGATGGCCGACAACCCCAACGACATCACCGGGGTGCCCACGGGTTTCATTGATCTTGACCGCATGACTTCTGGCCTGCAGCCCGGCGACATGGTGGTGCTGGCCGCGCGTCCTTCGATGGGCAAGACCGCATTTGCCATCAACATTGCCGAACACGTGGCCCTCAACGAGGGCCTGCCTGTGGCGGTGTTCTCGATGGAAATGGGGGCTTCGCAGCTGGCGGTTCGTGTGGTGGGCTCCATCGGGCGCATCGACCAGGGGCATTTGCGCACAGGCAAGCTCTCCGACGAAGAGTGGCCGCGCCTGACCGAAGCCATTGAGCGCTTGCGCACGGTGTCGCTGCACATCGACGAAACACCGGGTCTGACCCCCAGCGAGCTGCGTGCCAACGCCCGACGTCTGGCGCGCCAATGCGGCAAGCTGGGGTTGATCGTGGTTGACTACCTGCAGCTCATGAGCGGTTCGTCGGGGTCGGGCGGGGACAACCGGGCCACCGAGCTGGGGGAAATTTCCCGCGGCCTGAAGATGCTGGCCAAGGAGTTGCAGTGTCCGGTGATTGCACTGTCCCAGCTCAACCGCAGTGTGGAGCAGCGCACGGACAAGCGCCCGATGATGAGTGATTTGCGCGAATCCGGCGCCATCGAGCAGGACGCGGACATCATCATGTTCATTTACCGTGACGACTACTACAACAAGGACTCCAAGGACCCAGGTGTGGCTGAAATCATCATTGGCAAGCAACGTAATGGCCCGACAGGCACGGTGCGCCTGGCGTTCCTGAAACCGTTGACACGCTTTGAAAGCCTCGCCCCCGGTTACGGCGGCGGAGGCGATGACTACTGATTGGGCTTAAAGCACATCACTGGCAAAATCGGCCAGTCGTGAGCGCTCGCCGCGAGCCAGTGTGATGTGCCCGCCGTGGGCCCAGCCTTTGAAGCGGTCCACGGCATACGTCAGACCCGATGAGCCTTCGGTCAGGTAGGGTGTGTCAATCTGGGCCAGGTTGCCCATGCAGATGATCTTGGTGCCCGGGCCTGCTCGGGTGATCAGTGTCTTCATCTGCTTGGGCGTCAGGTTTTGCGCCTCGTCGATGATGACGTACTTGTTCATGAAAGTGCGTCCGCGCATGAAGTTCATGCTCTTGATCTTGATACGGCTCTTGATCAGCTCATTGGTGGCCGCACGCCCCCATTCACCCGCATTGCCGCCATCTCCCTTGGCCAGGAACTCCAGGTTGTCGTCCAGGGCTCCCATCCAGGGGCCCATTTTTTCTTCTTCAGTTCCCGGCAGAAACCCGATGTCCTCGCCCACGCTCACCGTGGCACGGGTCATGATGATCTCGGTGTAACGACGCTCGTCCAGCACCTGGGTCAGGCCTGCAGCCAGGGCCATCAGCGTTTTGCCTGTACCAGCGGTGCCGGCCAGAGTGACAAAGTCGATGTCCGGATCGGTCAGCAGGTTCATTGCGAAATTTTGTTCGCGGTTGCGGGTGACCACACCCCAGACGGCATTTTTCTGATGGTTGAAATCCTTGAGGGTTCGGAACACGGCGGTTTTGCCGCGGATCTCGGTCACGCGGGCATACAAGCTGGGTTCGCCAGGGGCCTCGAAATAGACAAACTGGTTGATCAGCAGCGTAGGCACGATTGGCCCGCTGATGCGGTAGAAGGTATGAGGACCCTGCTGCCAGCTTTCCACACTCTTGCCATGCTTGACCCAGAAATCCGGGGGCAGGGCCAGTGCACCTGAAAACAGCAGGTCGCCGTCTTCCAATGTCTTGTCGTTCTGGTAGTCCTCTGCCTGCAGGCCCAGGGCGCGTGCTTTCACGCGCATGTTGATGTCCTTGGACACCAGGACCACTTCGCGTGGCTTGTGCGTCTGCTCCAGCGCACGCACCACGCCCAGAATCTGGTTGTCAGCCTTGCCGGGAGGCAGGGCCAGCGGCAGGCTCAGATCGAGCGGCTGGGTCTGAAAGAACAATTTGCCCAGGGCATCGGCATAACCTGTGGTGTTGAGCGGCAGGCCCTGTGCCATGTCGAAGTCCTGGGCTGCGGCCAGTGCGTCCAGTGAGCGGCTGGTCTGGCGCGCATTGCGTGCCACCTCGGTCATGCCTTTTTTGTGGCCATCGAGTTCTTCCAGCACGATCATGGGCAGGAACACATCATGTTCCTCAAAGCGGAACAGGCTCATTGGATCGTGCATCAGCACATTTGTGTCCAGCACAAAGAGCTTGCGCGGGCCGCTTTGGCGTTTTTTGCTGGCGGACTTTGTCGCAGGTGCAGGGACGGTTGGCGCCACAGATGGGGACGGTGTACTCGCCGCGACGTTGGTCAAGGCGGTGACTTTGCGGGAGCGGCTTTTGCTGGTACTTTTTTCTGCAGTATGGGCAGGGGTCTTGGCCGTGGTGGCAGAGACCTCTTCGGCCGAGCTGTCGGCTTGCTCGAAAATCTTGCTGGTCAATCGGCTGGCACGTTGAGTCGGGGCGGGTGGCAATGGCATCAGAAAGACCTTTTTTGAAAAGTTAAACGGCAGCCGAAAAAAGAAAAAGCCGCCTGGAGACCAAGGCGGCTTTTTGGATTGCTGGCGGGCAGAACATCAACTGCATGAGTTCATTATGCACGACCAGCAAGTCGGCAAAATGACTTTGCAGCGTGGCTCAACCGGCTTTCTTGAGGACTTTGACGGCCTTAAGTACTTCTTCTACATGGCCGGGTACTTTCAGGCCACGCCATTCGGCCTTGAGGGTGCCATCAGCACCAATCAGGAAGGTACTGCGTTCAATGCCTTTGACCTTCTTGCCGTACATGATTTTGTTCTTGACGACGCCGAACATGTGGCACATCTTTTCTTCTGTGTCGGCTACCAGCTCGAAAGGCAACTCAAGTTTGGTTTTGAACTCGTCATGCGACTTCATGTTGTCGCGTGACACGCCAAACACGGCTGCACCGGCTTTCACAAAGTCTTTGTATTTGTCCCGGAACTGCATGGCCTCGGTGGTGCAGCCTGGGGTGTTGTCTTTGGGATAGAAATACAGAATGACCGTCTGACCCAGGAGGGAAGCGTTGGAAACTTTCAGACCACCTGTAGCGTTTGCTTCAAATTCGGGAATGGGTTTGTTGAGAACGATCGCCATGGAAACTTGATCTCGCTTGACAGGTTATGCACGCTTAAAAATAAAAACGGCGACTGGGCCGTTTTCAGGGTAAGGCACTGGAAAGACTCTTATTTTAACGCGAAACACCCGGCTCTTACTGCCCCGGACGGGCTCTAATTTCAGACCTCAGACGGCACTGTTTGTACTATCGGCTTCAATCAACAAGGCCGCGATGACTTTGCGCCCTTCGCTGGCCAGGATGTTGTAAGTGCGGCAGGCGGCCGCGGTGTCCATGGTTTCAAGGCCCACTCGGTGTTCGGCAAACGTGCTCAACCAAGACGCCGGGGTGAAGCGCAGGCGCTCTCCTGTACCCAAAATCACCAGTTCGGCCCCGCAGGCGGCCAGTGGAGCCAGGTGAGACGCCCGAAGGTCCTCAAACCGCAGAGGCTCCCAAGTTCGGGTCGGCATGTCAGCCAAGCTGCTGATCAGTACCGACTGCTCATGTTTGTCATGATCAACCTCAATCCAGCCGCGGCCATAAGCACGCACCATCGGGGCGTTGGATTTGTCTGGTTGAAGTTTCATGTGTCGGTGCTGGAGGTGGGGCAATCGGAGGGAGGGACACAGACTTTTGTGTTTCAGGAGGGATTGAGCGCCTGAAATCGACGTGATCTGTGGTCAAATTATAGGTTTTCGCTGATCCAAACTGTGTCCGGAGGGACTTTGAAACCCATTCAGAAATCTGCCAAGCTCGCCAACGTTTGTTACGACATCCGGGGGCCCATCATGGACCGAGCGCGCCAGATGGAGGAAGACGGCCACAAGATCATCAAACTGAACATCGGCAATCTGGCCGTTTTCGGTTTTGATGCCCCGGAAGAGATTCAGCAGGACATGATCCGCAACTTGCCCAATTCGGCAGGCTATTCGGACAGCAAAGGCATTTTTGCTGCGCGCAAGGCCGTGATGCACGAGACCCAGAAACAAGGCATCAAAGGCGTCACGCTGGACGACATCTACCTGGGCAACGGGGCCAGTGAACTGATTGTCATGGCCACCAATGCCTTGCTGGACGACGGCGATGAGTTGCTGCTGCCCGCACCCGACTACCCTTTGTGGACCGCTGCGGCCAGTCTGTCCGGCGGCACCCCTGTGCACTACATGTGCCAGGAGTCGAACGGCTGGATGCCGGACCTGGAAGACATCCAGTCCCGCATCACGCCACGGACCAAGGGCATTGTGGTCATCAACCCCAACAACCCCACAGGCGCGCTTTACTCGCGTGAACTGCTGGAAGGCATTGTGGCCATCGCGCGCGAGCACGGTCTGGTCATCTTTGCCGACGAGGTCTACGACAAGGTCCTGTACGAAGATGTTCAGCACACCCCCATCGGCAGCTTGTCCGAGGATGTTCTGACGCTGACATTCAACTCCCTGTCCAAGAGCTACCGCTCTTGCGGCTACCGTGCCGGCTGGATGGTGGTCTCGGGCGACAAGAAGCCAGCCAAGGATTACATCGAGGGCTTGAACATGCTCTCGAACATGCGCCTGTGCGCCAACGTGCCGGGACAGTGGGCGATCCAGACGGCATTGGGTGGTCACCAGAGCATCAACGAGCTGGTGGGCGAGGGCGGTCGCCTTCGCAAACAACGCGATCTGGCTTATGAACTCATCACCGCGATTCCGGGTGTGAGTTGTGTCAAGCCCCAGGCCGCCTTGTACATGTTCCCCCGCCTTGATCCGAAGATTTACCCCATCGAGGACGACCAGCAGTTCTTCCTGCAGATGCTCGAAGAAACCAAGGTCATGCTGGTTCAGGGCACGGGCTTCAACTGGCCCCAGCCTGACCATTTCCGGATCGTGTTTCTCCCGCATCTGGATGACTTGCGTGAGGCCATCACACGGGTGGCGCGCTTCCTTGAAGGTGCGCGCAAACGCTTTGGCACGGAACACCTGGCCTCCTGAATCTGCAGTTTTGGACTCGGCGTGCCGGGTCTGTTGAACCACCAAGAATGAACACCATGAAACCCATCCAAGTAGGCCTTTTGGGCATCGGCACCGTCGGCAGCGGCACTTTCAATGTGCTCCAGCGCAACCAGGAAGAAATCCAGCGACGCGCTGGCCGCGGCATTGAGATCACGATGGTCGCCGACCTCGACGTCGCCCGTGCCCAGGCCGTGGTGGGTGAGGGGGTCAAAGTGGTCAGCGATGCACGCCAGGTGATTGCCAACCCCGAGATCGACATCGTGATCGAGCTGATCGGTGGCTACGGCATCGCCAAAGCGCTGGTGCTCGAAGCCATTGCGGCCGGCAAGCACGTGGTCACCGCCAACAAGGCGCTGCTGGCTGTGCATGGCACCGAGATTTTTGCGGCCGCGCACGCCAAAGGCGTGATGGTGGCCTTCGAAGCCGCTGTGGCCGGGGGCATCCCGATCATCAAGGCTTTGCGTGAAGGCCTGACGGCCAACAGCATCCAGTGGGTGGCGGGCATCATCAACGGCACGACCAACTTCATCCTGTCCGAAATGCGTGACAAGGGGCTGGATTTTGCTGTGGTGCTCAAGGAAGCCCAGCGTCTGGGTTATGCCGAAGCGGACCCGACTTTTGACATCGAAGGCGTCGACGCTGCACACAAGGCCACCTTGATGAGCGCGATCGCGTTCGGCATCCCCGTCCAGTTTGACAAGGCTTATGTCGAAGGCATCACGCAGCTGGGCGCCGCCGACATCAAGTACGCCGAGCAGCTGGGTTACCGCATCAAGCTGCTGGGCATCACCAAGCGCACGGCGCAGGGTGTTGAATTGCGCGTGCACCCCAGCCTGGTGCCGACCCAGCGCCTGATTGCCAATGTCGAAGGCGCGATGAACGCGGTGATGGTGCAGGGCGATGCCGTGGGCACCACCCTGTATTACGGCAAGGGCGCAGGCTCCGAGCCGACCGCCAGCGCCGTGATCGCCGATCTGGTGGATATCACCCGACTGCACACGGCCGATCCACTCAACCGCGTACCGCATCTGGCCTTCCAGCCGGACGCCATGAGCAACCTGTCGGTGCTGCCCATGAGCGAGGTGGTGACCAGCTATTACCTGCGTTTGCGTGTGGCCGATCAGGCGGGTGTGCTGGCCCAGTTGACCGGCTTGCTGGCGGGTGCGGGCATCAGCATTGACGCCATCCTGCAGCGCGAAGCCGATCAAGTCAGCCAGGCGGGTGAGAACCAGACCGACGTCATCATCCTGACCCACGACACCAAAGAAGGCGCCATGAACGATGTGCTGGCCCAGATGCAGGCGCTGCCCACCGTGTTGGCCCCGATTGTCCGTATCCGCAAAGAAGAGTTGGCCTGATGCGTTACCTGTCGACCCGCGGTCATGCCGACCGCAAGCGTTTCTGTGAAATCCTGCTCGAAGGCCTGGCCCCTGATGGCGGTCTGTATTTGCCCGAGCAGTACCCTGAACTCGATCCTGCAGCGCTCACACGCCTGCGCCAGGTGTGGTCCAGCCAGGGCTACGCGGCGCTGGCCTTCGAGATCCTGTCGCTCTACATCGACGACATTCCGGCCGCCGATCTGAAAGCGCTGTGCGACAAGACCTACACCCGCGCCGTGTTCGGCTCGGACGAAATCGTCCCGCTCAAGCCCCTGCAGGCCGTGGGTGCCGGCGCACCCGAGCTGTACCTGGAGGCTTTGTCCAATGGCCCCACGCTGGCTTTCAAGGACATGGCGATGCAGCTGCTGGGCAACCTGTTCGAGTACGAGCTGGCCCGCCGTGGTGAAGAGCTGAACATCCTGGGCGCCACCTCGGGTGACACGGGCAGCGCTGCCGAATACGCCATGCGCGGCAAAAAAGGGGTGCGTGTGTTCATGACCAGCCCGAACGGCCGCATGAGCCCCTTCCAGCAGGCGCAGATGTTCAGCCTGCTCGACGCCAACATCCACAACATCGCCATCGACGGCGTGTTCGACGACTGCCAGGACATCGTCAAAGCCGTGTCCAATGACCTCGACTTCAAGCGCCAGTACAAGATCGGCACCGTCAACTCCATCAACTGGGCCCGCTTGCTGGCCCAGGTGGTGTATTACTTTGCTGGCTACTTTCAGGCTACGCAGACCAACGATCAGAAGGTCAGCTTCACGGTGCCCAGCGGAAACTTCGGCAACGTCTGCGCTGGCCATGTGGCCCGCATGATGGGCTTGCCCGTTGACCGCCTGGTGGTCGCCACCAACGAAAACGATGTGCTCGACGAGTTTTTCCGGACGGGGGTGTACCGTGTGCGCGGTACCGCCGACACGCACGAGACCTCCAGCCCGTCGATGGACATTTCCAAGGCCAGCAACTTCGAGCGTTTCGTGTTCGACCTCATTGGCCGCGATGGCGAGCGCACCAAACAGTTGTTTGGCGAAGGCCTGACCCGCACGGGTCACTTTGATCTGAGTGGTGATGCCTGCTTTGCGCAAGCAGCGTCGCACTACGGGTTTGACAGCGGCAAGAGTACCCACGCCAACCGGCTGGACACCATCCGCCAGGTCTTTGCCCAATATGGCGTGATGATCGATACCCACACCGCCGATGGCGTCAAAGTGGCACGCGAGCACCTCAAGGCAGGCGTGCCCATGTTGGTGCTGGAAACGGCACTGCCCATCAAGTTTGCCGCGACCTTGGTCGAGGCCCTGGGCCGCGAGCCCAGCCGTCCGGCGCAGTTCGAAGGCATTGAATTGCTGCCCAAGCGTGTGCAGGTGATGCCCGCCGATGTGTCGGTGGTCAAGGCCTACATCGCCACCCACTGCGACTGAGGTCACTGTGAACGCTCCCCGCGCTCCACTGATGCCTCTGGATGAGGCACTGGCGCGTTTGCTGGAGCACATCAAGCCCTTGCCGGGCACAGAGTTGGTGGCGACCTTCGATGCCGATGGCCGCGTATTGGCCTGTGACATTGTCTCGGCCCTGCAGGTGCCTGCTTTTGACAATTCCGCCATGGACGGTTACGCCGTGCGCAGCGCAGATGTTCAGGTGCCAGGCACAGTCCTCCGGGTCACCCAGCGCATTGCAGCAGGTCACACGGGGCAAGCCCTGCAGCCTGGCGAAGCCGCCCGCATTTTCACGGGTGCGCCTGTGCCCTCTGGGGCCGATGCGGTTGTCATGCAGGAGGATGCAGAAGTGCTGCCTGCACAAGCCGATGGTCAGGCTCAAGTGCGGCTGTCCGGCGCAGCCCGTTCCGGGCAGTGGGTAAGGCAAAGCGGTGAAGATGTGGAGCGAGGCACCACCGTGCTGGCTGCCGGTGTGCGCCTGGGCCCAGCCGAGTTGGGTCTGGCAGCCAGTCTCGGCTTGGCGCATGTGGCGGTGACCCCGCGCCCTCGCGTGGCGCTGTTCTCGACCGGCGACGAACTGGTCATGCCCGGCGATGTGTCGCCTGAGGCCTTGCCCCCCGGCGCGATCTACAACTCCAACCGCTTTTTTCTGAAGGCCTTGCTGCACCGAATGGGTTGCGAGGTCAGCGATCTGGGCATCGTGCCGGACCAGCGCGAAGCCACCGTGGCGGCGCTCAAGACGGCGGCCGATCACCATGACCTGATCCTCACCAGTGGCGGGGTGTCGGTGGGTGAAGAAGACCATGTCAAACCGGCCGTGCAGGCACTGGGTCAGCTGGACCTCTGGCAAATTTCGATGAAGCCCGGAAAGCCGCTGGCTTATGGGCATGTGCGCCGCAGCAGCCAGCCCGGTCTGGCCCATTTCGTGGGCTTGCCCGGCAACCCGGTGTCCAGCTACATCACGTTCTTGCTGATGGTGCGGCCACTGCTGCTCCAACTGCAGGGCGCAAGCCGTCTGACGGTGTCATCGCTCCAGTTGCCTGCCCATTTTGACTGGCCCAAGGGCGACAAGCGCCGGGAGTTTCTGCGCGTGCGGCGCAATGCCCAGGGTGGTCTGGACCTTTTCCCCAACCAAAGCTCAGGTGTACTGACATCGGTCGTCTGGGGCGATGGCGTGGTGGACAACCCGGCCGGGGGCATCATTGCTTATGGCGATGTGGTGCGCTTTTTGCCCTTTTCGGAGTGGCTGTCATGAACATTCAGGTGCGTTACTTCGCCTCGATCCGCGAGGCCCTGGGCCTGGCCAGTGAAGCGATCGAGACCAGCGCGACCGATGTGGCGGGTTTGCTGACCGAGTTGCGTGCACGTGGTGGTGCTTATGCCGAGGCGTTGGCAGAAGGCCGCCCTGTGCGTGTAGCGGTCAACCAGGTCATGGGATCGCCATCCACGCCTGTGGCGGCAGGGGCTGAGGTCGGTTTTTTCCCGCCCGTGACCGGAGGTTGATGGCATGGCTCGGGTTCGCATCCAGCACGAAGACTTTAATCTGTCAGAGGAGTTGGCCCAGTTGCGGTCCAATGATCTGCGTGTGGGGGCCGTGTGCAGCTTTGTGGGCACGGTGCGCGACACCCGGGCCATCACAGGGGCCTCGGGCGACGAAATCCGCACCATGGAGCTGGAGCACTACCCGGGCATGACCGAAAAAGCCATTGAGTCCATGATCGACGAGGCACATCGCCGCTTTGATTTTTACGAGTCTTTGGTGATCCACCGCATTGGTGTTTTGCGTCCTGCCGACCAGATCGTGCTGGTGGCCGTGACCTCGGCGCACCGGGGCGAGAGCTTCAAGGCTTGCGAATTTCTCATGGACTACCTCAAGACCCAGGCCCCGTTCTGGAAGAAAGAGGAAACGCCGCAAGGTGCCAAATGGGTCGATGCCCGCGTCAGCGACGATGCAGCGCTCGCGCGCTGGGGCATCCAGGCGTCCAACGCCTGAACGCTTCAGTGTTTGTATGCTTGCCCTGTGGCCGAAGTGGCACCATCGGGGTCAGATGCTTCGGAGTGAACGCCTTCGATGGCAGGCAACGCCCAATCGGCGTTTTGCAGCGCCTGCTGGGTCAGCAGCAACAAACCTTCGACCAGATCAGCTGACAGGTTCAGTTGGCACGACTTGCACTGGTCCCCGATTTTTTGCTCCAGAACCAGGCCCATGCCCCCTTGTTCGTCCAGCGACAAATGGGCATCGGTCACCAGCAGGGGCTCCTGGCCCAGCGGGTTTCCCTTGGCACCGGCTGCAAACGGTGTCTTGAAATCGGCATTCGCCATCAGATTTTCGCGCTGGAAGTCCCTGAGCATTTGCAATGAAATCGTGTCCGAGGCGGCCAGTCCAGGTGCACTGGCATGCAGTTTGAGCAGGGACTGGTTCAGTGCGGGCAACAAACGTGTCAGCATGCGGCGCGTGAACCAGAACTGAAACTCCTGACCTTCCAGCGTATTCAGGCGCCACAGCAGGCGGTCCTGGCGTTCATCGTGGCTGACAGACAACTGGTGGATGCTCATCTTTTGATTTTAGGCAAATCCGGGTCTGCTTCCAGGCCTTGAAATCAGGGCAGTCAGCCCAAGTTGGTGTTCAACCGGAGATTTTTCATGCGAATCGACAAACTCACCACCAAATTCCAGGAAGCCCTGGCCGATGCCCAAAGCTTGGCCTTGGGCAATGACCATGCCTACATTGAACCTGTCCACGTTCTGGCAGCCATGCTGCGCCAGGACGAGGGGCCACGGGCCTTGCTGCAACGCGCAGGCGTGCAGGTCGATGCTTTGGCCACTGGCGCCGAAGCCGCGCTCAAGCGCTTGCCTCAGGTCAGCGGGCAAGACCAGGTTCAGGTCGGTCCGGAGCTTGTCAAGCTCATGCAGGCGGCCGAGAAAGAGTCCATCAAGCGGGGTGATGCCTTTGTCGCCAGCGAATTGTTCTTGCTGGCGGTCACCGACAGCAAAGGCGAGGCCGGGCGTCTGGTCAAGGAGCACGGCCTGAGCCGCAAGAGCCTGGAAGTCGCCATCGAGGCGGTGCGCGGTGGTCAGAATGTAGGCAGCGCCGATGCCGAGGGGCAGCGCGAGGCGCTCAAAAAATATTGTCTGGACCTGACCGAACGCGCCCGCCTGGGCAAGCTCGATCCGGTCATTGGCCGCGATGACGAAATTCGCCGAGCCATTCAGGTGCTCCAGCGCCGCAGCAAGAACAACCCGGTCCTGATCGGTGAACCGGGCGTGGGTAAAACAGCGATTGTGGAAGGCCTGGCCCAGCGTATCGTCGCGGGTGAGGTGCCCGATTCGCTCAAGGGCAAACGTGTTCTTTCGCTCGACATGGCGGCTTTGCTTGCAGGTGCCAAATTCCGTGGCGAGTTTGAAGAGCGCCTGAAGAACGTGCTCAATGAGCTGGCCAAGGACGAGGGCCAGACCATCGTCTTCATCGACGAGTTGCACACCATGGTGGGTGCAGGCAAAGCCGAAGGCGCCATGGATGCGGGCAACATGCTCAAGCCTGCTCTGGCGCGTGGCGAGCTGCATTGTGTGGGTGCCACCACACTCGACGAATACCGCAAGTACATCGAAAAGGACGCTGCGCTGGAGCGTCGTTTTCAGAAAATCATCGTCAGCGAGCCTTCAGTGGAAGCCACGATTGCGATTCTGCGCGGCTTGCAGGAAAAGTACGAAGTGCACCATGGCGTGGACATCACCGACCCAGCCATTGTGGCGGCGGCCGAACTCAGTCACCGTTACATCACCGACCGGTTCCTGCCCGACAAGGCGATCGATTTGATCGATGAGGCTGCAGCCAAGATCAAGATCGAGATCGATTCCAAGCCCGAGATCATCGACAAGCTCGACCGCCGTTTGATCCAGTTGCAGATCGAGCGCGAAGCGGTGCGCAAGGAGACCGATGAAGCTTCCCAGAAGCGTCTGGGTCTGATCGAAGAAGAGATTGCGAAACTGCAAAAGGAAGCCGCAGACCTGGAAGAAATCTGGCACGCCGAAAAAGCGCAGGCCCAGGGCAGCAAGCATGTGCGTGAAGAGATCGACCTGCTGCGTCAGCAGATCGAAGAGCTCACACGCAAAGGCGACTTCAACAAGGTCGCCGAGCTGCAATACGGTAAATTGCCGGAGCTTGAAAAACGCCTCAAGGAAGCTGCCGCCAAAGAGTCTGCACCGGGCCAGAGCGTGCAACACAGGTTGCTGCGCACCCAGGTGGGCGCCGAAGAAATCGCAGAAGTTGTCTCGCGTGCCACGGGCATTCCGGTGTCCAAGATGATGCAGGGCGAGCGCGAAAAGCTCTTGCAAATGGAAGGCAAGCTGCACGAGCGCGTGGTGGGCCAGGACGAAGCCATTGAGGCCGTGTCCAACGCCATTCGCCGCTCGCGCTCGGGCCTGTCCGATCCGAACCGCCCGACTGGCTCCTTCTTGTTCCTCGGCCCGACCGGCGTGGGCAAGACCGAGCTGTGCAAGGCGCTGGCGAACTTCCTGTTCGACTCGCCCGAGCATCTGGTGCGCATCGACATGAGCGAGTTCATGGAGAAGCACTCGGTGGCCCGCCTGATCGGCGCGCCGCCAGGCTACGTAGGCTACGAGGAGGGCGGTTACCTGACCGAAGCCGTGCGTCGCAAGCCTTACAGCGTGCTGCTGCTTGATGAGGTGGAAAAAGCTCATCCGGACGTGTTCAACATCCTGCTGCAGGTGCTCGACGACGGCCGCCTGACCGACGGGCAGGGCCGCACGGTGGACTTCAAGAACACGGTGATCGTGATGACGTCGAACATCGGCTCGCACCTGATCCAGGCCATGGTGGGCCAGCCCTACGAGGACATCAAGGATGCGGTCTGGGACGAGCTCAAGAGCCACTTCCGTCCCGAGTTCCTCAACCGCATCGACGAGACGGTGGTGTTCCATGGTCTTGACGCGGCCAACATCGCCTCGATTGCCCGCATTCAGTTGCAATCCTTGCGCGAGCGTCTGGCCCGTGTGGAGCTGGAGCTCGAAGTGTCCGATGCAGCCATTGCCGAGTTGGCCAAAGTCGGCTTTGATCCCGTCTTTGGTGCCCGACCGCTCAAGCGGGCGATTCAGCAGCGGCTGGAAAATCCCTTGTCGCGGCAATTGCTGGAAGGGCGTTTCCTGCCCAAGAGCCGGATCATCGTCAGTGTTGACCCGGTGCGCCAGCCAGGCGTTTTCGAGTTCACGGCACAAGCAGCCCAGGACTGAAGCCCTGCTTGTGCGCCCTTCGGTGAGGTGGCGCACCGACAGCGCGGGCCAGCAGCATGGCGGGATTGATCGTATGATCGCTCGCCAAACTGCTGGCTTTTTGCTGTCCGATGCCCATGAACACCGCTGCCGTCTCTGCCCCTGTCGCCTCGTTTCGCTCTGATGCCTCCGTCATGGGCCTCGTGGGCCTGGCCCATGCCAGCTCGCATTTTTCGCATCTTCTTTTGCCGGTCATGTTCCCCGTGTTCATGAAGGAGTTTGGCTGGTCTTTTTCCGAGCTGGGTCTCTTGTCCACGGTGTTTTTTGTGGTCTCCGGTGTCGGGCAGGCCACGGCAGGCTTTGTGGTGGACCGTGTGGGCGCACGGCCTGTGATGTGGACATCGGTGTTGCTGTTTGTACTGGCTTGCCTGGCCGCAGCGCATGCCGACAGCTATCCGTCCATGGTCCTGGCTGCCGTGCTCGCCGGCATGGGCAACTGCGCCTTTCATCCAGTGGACTTCACCATCCTGAACCAGCGCGTCTCTACCCCGCGCCTGGGCTATGCCTTCAGTGTGCATGGCCTGACCGGCAACCTGGGTTGGGCGGCTGCACCAGTTTTCCTCACCTTCTGGACGGCGGCTGTGGACTGGCGTACTGCTTATCTTGCGGCTGCGGGCTTGTACGGGGGCATCCTGGTGTTGTTGATGTTGCAAAAAGACCATTTGCTGACCACCCCGCATCGCAAAGTTTCAGCCGATGCGGTTGCAGAGTCGGATCTGGCCTTCACGCGCTTGCCTGTTGTCTGGTGGTGTTTTGCCTTTTTCCTGCTGTCGACCATGACGCTGGCGGTCGTTCAGAATTTCTCGGTTCCCATCCTCAAGGCCTTGCATGGGATTCCTCTGGAGATGGCCTCGATGACCCTCACGGCTTACATGCTGTGCGGCGCCGTCGGCATGCTGGCGGGCGGCTTTGTGGCTGCACGCTACCCGACCCACAGTGACCGTGTGGTGGCCATGTGTTTGACAGCCGCAGCGGTTTGCATGGCGCTGTGCGCGAGCGGTATTTTTGGCCAGACGGGCACCCTGGTGGTGCTGGCAGCGACGGGGTTTGCTGTGGGTGTGGGTGGCCCGAGCCGCGACATGATGATCAAGAAAGCCACGCCCAAAGGGGCCACAGGGCGCGTCTATGGGCTGGTGTATTCCGGGCTGGATGTGGGCTTTGCCATCGCGCCCGTGGTCTTTGGTTACTTCATGGACCAAGGCTGGTACACCGCCACCTTGCTCAGTGCAGCGCTGATCTTGCTGTTCAGTGTAGGTGCAGCCTTGGGCGTCGGACAGCGTACCCGCGCCGTCTGATTTTTCGCAGGCCACATGGTGGGCGGTACGGACGCGACATCCGGCCGCTTGCACAGTCGGCACAATGCCTGCATGACAGCAAGAATTGCCGGCCACCTCCTTGTCGAATGCCTCCTGGCCCAGGGCGTTACCCATGCGTTTGGTGTGCCAGGGGAGAGCTATCTGGCTGTGCTTGATGGCTTGCACCTGCATCGCGACAGCTTGCGCTTCATCACCTGCAGGCAGGAGGGTGGGGCGGCCTTCATGGCCGAAGCCCATGGCAAACTGGCCGGCCGGCCGGGGGTCTGTTTTGTGACCCGCGGACCAGGCGCCACCAACGCCTCGATTGGGGTGCACACGGCTTTTCAGGATTCAACGCCCATGGTTTTGTTTGTGGGTGATGTGGCCAGCGACACGCGTGACCGCGAAGCCTTTCAGGAGGTCGATTACACCCATTTCTTTGGCCCTTCCACCAAGGGCATGGCCAAGCGCGTCGAGCGCATCGACGATGCTTCTCGTCTGCCCGAATACGTGGCCAGGGCGTTCGCAACGGCCATGAACGGGAGGCCGGGCCCGGTGGTGCTGGTGCTGCCGGAAGACATGCTGACGCAGCCGGTTTCTGATGCTGTGCAGCCCTTGCCCAAGGTGGAGCCAGTGTCCGCCTGGTGTGATCCCGGTGCATTGCGCGAGTTGCGTGAAATGCTGCTGATGGCCCGCCAGCCCATGGTGATTGTGGGTGGGGCGGGGTGGACTCCACAGTCCGCGCAGGCCTTGCAGCGCTTTGCAGAGAACTGGCAACTGCCCGTGGGCAATGCCTTCCGGTTTCAGGACACCTTCGACAATCATCACCCACTTTATGCGGGCGATGTTGGCATTGGCATCAACCCGGCACTGGCGCAGCGCATCCAGAACAGCGATCTGATTTTGGCCATTGGCCCGCGCTTGGGGGAGATGACGACCAGCGGCTACACCCTGATTCAAGCTCCCAGGCCCAGGCAGAAGCTGATCCACATTCATGCCAGTGCCGAAGAACTCAATCGGGTGTATCAACCTGATCTGGCCATGTGCGCCACCATGAACGCCGCAGCACGCAGTCTGGAGGTGTTGACCGCGCCGCTGGATGTGCCCTGGGCAGCGTGGACAAAGGCCGTGCACGAAGACTATCTGGCCAATCTGGTGCCTCAATCACTGCCTGGTGACATTGACATGCCGGCCATCGTGGCGTCCTTGCAAAAGCATTTGCCAGAAGATGCTGTGCTGACCAATGGTGCAGGCAATTTCGCCAGCTGGGTGCACAGGTTTTTCCGCCACCATGGTTTGGCCAAAGGGCACAAGACGCAGTTGGCACCGACCGTAGGCTCGATGGGCTATGGCGTGCCTGCGGGCATTGCCGCCAACCTCGTCACCGGGCGGGTGGTGTTCACGATTGCCGGGGATGGCGACTTTCTGATGAACGGTCAGGAGCTGGCAACAGCGGTACAGCATGGCGGGCGCTCCATCGTTCTTGTTCTCAACAATGGCATGTATGGCACGATCCGCATGCACCAGGAGCGTGAATACCCGGAGCACGTCAGCGGCTCATCGCTCTCGAATCCCGATTTCGTCGGCTTGGCCAAAGCCTACGGGTATGACGCTTACCGCATGCACAAGACCGATGAGTTCGAGCCCTTGCTGCTCAAGGCATTGGCTTCTGACAAGGGTGTCCTGATCGAGTTGATGCTGCTGCCCGATGTGATCACGACTCGAGGCACACTGAGTGCCATCCGTGAAACGGCTTTGCGCAAACAAGGCAACACATGATGTGTGTCTGAAAATGAAAAAAGCCCGCAGTTGCGGGCTTTTTTCATGGCGTCAAGAACGCTTATTTGAGGTGCTTGCCGATCAGGCCAGCCAATTCAAACATGGTGACTTGTGCTTTACCGAACACAGCTTTGAGCTTGTCATCGGCATTGATGTTGCGCTTGTTGACCTTGTCTTGCAGGCCGTGCTTTTTGATGTAAGTCCACATCTTGCTCACCACTTCTGTGCGTGCCAGAGGTGTTGCGCCAACCACAGCGGCCAAAGCGGCGCTGGGGGTCAGTGCTTTCATGAATGCGGCGTTGGGGGTGCGCTTTTTGGCAGGAGCAGCTTTTTTGGCGGGCGCCTTTTTAGCTGGAGCGGCTTTCTTGGCCGGAGCCTTGGCGGCTACTTTTTTTGCAGGTGCTGCTGCTTTTTTAGCAGGAGCAGCCTTTTTGGCCGGTGCAGCTTTCTTAGCGGGAGCAGCTTTTTTTGCCGGGGTTTTTTTTGCAGTTGCCATGTTGAAATTCCTTTGATCGGAAGTTGGTTCACAGCCGAGGAACGGTCTTTCCTGGCTGTCCACATGCTACTGGAGAAAATCGGCCTTTCCAAGCGAAAAAATGAAAAAAACACGGGGTTTGTTGCGTATACGTGTCGATTCGACAAATAAGTGACTCCGCAAGTGCTTGTGCAGGCTATTCGTATGCCCAACGTAAGTTGCCAGGCTTGTACTCCGGTTTTTTGTTTCGGGGTGACCAGCGATGACTTCTGAATGCCAAGCCGCTTTCTCGACCTGTGATTTTTGTGATGACCACAAGGACGATTTGAGCGGAGACTTTCGTGTCCTTGCGCCACTGTACAAAGACTACGGTGGTGTGTCCCGTTTTTGCGGCGAAGTTGTTACCGTCAAGTGCCATGAAGACAACACGCCCGTCAAGTTGGCCGTTGAGCGCGAAGGCTTGGGGAGAGTCCTCGTCGTGGACGGCGGCGGCTCGATGCGCCGTGCATTGCTCGGTGGCAATTTGGCCGCCAGTGCTGCACGCAATGGCTGGGCGGGTCTTGTCATCGATGGTTGCGTGCGTGATCTTGCGGAGCTGCGTTCCGCCGATGTCGGCATCCGTGCTTTGGCACATGTGCCGTTGCCCACGGTGCGTGAACAGCCTGGTCAGACGGGTGTGCCTGTGCTGATGCAGGGCGTGTGGGTTCGCCCTGGTGAGTGGCTTTATGCCGATGAAGATGGCATCGTGGTGCATGGTTCAAAATTGCACAAGGATTGATTTCAGCAAGTGATTTTGATCTCTTGCATTGTGAAAAGTTGTGAGTGTGCATTGCAGCATATTTTCTCAATATGAGATATATAATTTCGTTTTGTGAAATATCATTCGCAAGCTATTGATTTATAACAAATAAAAATATGTCTTGTATAAGACATAAGATGAATTCTTGGTCTTCTATAAGAGTTAAGATCATGTCCATGGCAGCGACGATCATGTTTGTTGTCAGCGTTTTCAACTTGACCCATGGAGCTATCAAATGCCGCAAAACCTCACTGAACAATTGAGCCGTGAACAGCAAATCGCCGCCCTCGAAAAAGACTGGGCCACCAACCCACGCTGGAAAGGTGTGAAGCGCGGTTACTCTGCCGCCGACGTCGTGCGTCTGCGCGGCAGCATGCCCATCGAGCACACCCTGGCCAAGCGCGGTGCAGAAAAGCTCTGGGACAAAATCAATGGCGGCGCCAAAAAAGGTTACGTCAATGCCTTCGGTGCCATCAGCGCTGGGCAGGCCATGCAACAAGCCAAAGCGGGACTGGAAGCCGTGTACCTGTCTGGCTGGCAGGTTGCTGCAGATGGCAACACCTCCGAGACCATGTACCCCGATCAATCGCTGTACGCGTACGACTCGGTGCCCACCATGGTTCGCCGCATCAACAACACCTTCAAGCGCGCTGACGAAATCCAGTGGGGCCGCGGTGTGAATCCTGGCGACAAGGAATTCATCGACTACTTCCTGCCCATCGTGGCCGACGCTGAAGCCGGTTTCGGTGGCGTGCTCAACGCGTTCGAGCTGATGAAAAACATGATTGCTTCCGGCGCTGCCGGTGTGCACTTCGAAGACCAATTGGCTGCCGTCAAGAAGTGCGGCCACATGGGCGGCAAGGTGCTGGTGCCTACACAGGAAGCTTGCGAGAAGTTGATCTCTGCGCGTTTCGCAGCTGACGTCATGGGCGTGTCCACCATCGTGCTGGCCCGCACCGATGCCGAAGCCGCCAACCTGATCACGTCTGACCACGATGCCAACGACAAGCCTTTCCTCACCGGTGAGCGCACACAAGAAGGCTTCTACCGTGTCAAGAATGGTCTGGAGCAGGCCATCAGCCGTGGCGTGGCCTACGCGCCCTATGCCGACCTGGTGTGGTGTGAAACCGGTGTGCCAGACATTGGCTTTGCACGTGAATTCGCGCAAGCCGTGCACGCCGCTTGCCCTGGCAAGCTGCTGTCCTACAATTGCTCGCCTTCGTTCAACTGGAAGAAGAACCTCGACGACAAACAGATCGCTTCCTTCCAGGACGATCTGTCGGCTCTGGGCTACAAGTACCAGTTCATCACACTGGCCGGTATCCACATCAACTGGTTCAACACTTTCCAGTTTGCCCACGCCTATGCACGCGGCGAAGGCATGAAGCACTACACCGAGATGGTGCAGGAGCCCGAATTCGCCGCCCGCGAAAAAGGCTACACCTTCGTGTCGCACCAGCAAGAAGTGGGTGCGGGTTACTTCGACGACGTGACCACCGTGATCCAGGGCGGTTCGTCCTCGGTCAAGGCCTTGACCGGCTCGACCGAAGAAGAGCAGTTCCACTGATCTGCCAAATCGGGGAGCCTTCGGGCTCCCCTTTTCAGCAAAAACCACCCGAATGGGTGGTTTTTTTTATGGTCATACATCAGGGCCGTAGCCAAGAAAAAAGCCATCCCGAAGGATGGCTTTTTCAGCAAGCTTGAAGCGTGTTGAATCAGGCTTTGACGCTGGCCAAAGCCGTGTTGAAGGTGGCGCTGGGGCGCATGATGGCCGCCAGTTTGGTCTGGTCGGGCATGTAGTAACCGCCGATATCCACAGGCTTGCCTTGCACAGCGTTCAGCTCGTCCACGATCTTTTGCTCGTTCTCGGTCAGTTGTTTGGCCAAAGGCGCGAACTGGGCAGCCAGGTCCTTGTCTTCGGTTTGTGCGGCCAATTCCTGTGCCCAGTACATGGCCAGGTAGAACTGGCTGCCACGGTTGTCGAGCTGACCAGTCTTGGGCGAGGGGTTCTTGTTGTTGTCCAGCAGTTTGCCCGTGGCGGCATCCAGCGTGGCCGACAAGACCTTGGCCTTGTTGTTGCCGGTTTTCAGGCCCAGGTCTTCCAGCGACACGGCCAGGGCCAGGAATTCACCCAGCGAATCCCAGCGCAGGTGGTTTTCTTCCACCAGCTGCTGCACATGCTTGGGCGCAGAGCCACCGGCACCGGTTTCGTACATACCGCCACCGGCCATCAAAGGCACAACCGACAGCATCTTGGCCGAGGTGCCCAGTTCCATGATCGGGAACAGGTCGGTCAGGTAGTCGCGCAGGATGTTGCCGGTGGCGCTGATGGTGTCCAGACCGCGCACCACGCGCTCCAGGGTGTAACGCATGGCACGCACCTGGCTCATGATCTGGATGTCCAGACCGGCGGTGTTGTGCTCGTGCAGGTACATCTTGACCTTGGTGATCAGCTGGGCTTCGTGCGGGCGGTACTGGTCGAGCCAGAACACCACGGGCATGCCGGAGTTGCGGGCACGCGTGACGGCCAGCTTGACCCAGTCGCGGATCGCCGCGTCCTTGACCTGGCACATGCGCCAGATGTCACCGGCTTCCACGTTTTCGCTCAGCAATACTTCGCCGGTGTTCAGGTCGGTGATGTTGGCCACGCCGTCTTCAGAGATCTCGAAGGTCTTATCGTGCGAGCCGTATTCTTCGGCTTGCTGGGCCATCAGGCCGACGTTGGGCACGGTGCCCATGGTCTTGGGGTCGAAGGCGCCATGCCATTTGCAGAAGTTGATCATCTCCTGGTAGATGCGGGCGAAAGTCGACTCGGGCATCACGGCCTTGACGTCTTTCAAGCGGCCGTCAGCCCCCCACATCTTGCCGCCGTTGCGGATCATGGCGGGCATGGAGGCGTCCACGATCACGTCGTTGGGCGAGTGGAAGTTGGTGATGCCTTTGGCCGAGTCCACCATGGCCAGCTCGGGGCGGTGCTCATGGCAGGCGTGCAGGTCGCGCTTGATTTCGTCTTGCTTGGACTGGGGCAGGCTGGTGATCTTGTTGTACAGATCGGCCATGCCGTTGTTCACGTTCACGCCCAGTTCCTTGAACAGGTCACCGTGCTTTTCAAAGGCTTCCTTGTAGAAGATCTTGACGCAGTGACCGAACACGATGGGGTGCGAGACCTTCATCATGGTCGCCTTGACGTGCAGCGAGAACATCACGCCGGTCTTGCGTGCGTCTTCGATTTCCTTTTCATAGAACTCGACCAGCGCCTTCTTGCTCATGAACATGCTGTCGATGACTTCACGGTCGAGCAGGGAAACTTTGGGTTTGAGAATGATGGTTTTGCCGCTCTTGGTGATCAGCTCCATCTTCACATCGCGGGCGCGGTCCAGGGTCATGGACTTTTCACCGTGGTAGAAGTCGCCAGCGTGCATGTGCGAGACGTGCGAGCGCGAAGCCTGGCTCCACTCGGCCATGCTGTGCGGGTTCTTGCGGGCGAACTCTTTCACGGCGCGGGGCGCGCGGCGGTCCGAGTTGCCTTCGCGCAGCACGGGGTTCACGGCCGAGCCGGTGCACTTGGAATAACGGGCCTTGATGGCTTTTTCTTCGTCGGTGCTGGGGTTTTCGGGGTAGTCGGGCAGGGCGTAGCCTTTGGACTGCAGTTCCTTGATGGCCGCGACCAGCTGGCCCACCGATGCGCTGATGTTGGGCAGCTTGATGATGTTGGCTTCGGGCTTGAGGGTCAGCTTGCCCAGTTCTGCCAGGTTGTTGGGCGCGCGTTGATCTGCGGGCAGCAGGTCGGCGAATTCGCCCAGAATGCGACCAGCCACGGAGATGTCGCTCTCGGCCACTTCGATGCCCGCTGGGGCTGTGAAGGTGCGGATGATGGGCAAAAACGACGCGGTGGCCAGCAAGGGGGCTTCGTCAGTCAGGGTGTAAATGATCTTGGATTTGTCTGCAGCCATGGGCGTCCTCATTCTTGTGGTGAAAAGACATTTCAGAACCCGCAATCTTAAACGAGCTTCCAGGCAGATAGCTGACAGCAAGCCGTCTTGTTGGACCGCTTTGCGCTGTGCTGTCTGCTCTTCGGATGTGAATCAAAGTGGCGCTTCGGCGACGTATGCACTTTTTGTGGGAAAATCAAGGCTCTTTGACCCTCACAAGAGCAAGAAAGGCGCAACGGGTTATGACACCGCGAACTTGGAGCTTCCACTCTGGCCTTTGAAGGCCTGCAGTTCGCGCCTGCCTTTCTTCTTCATCTTTCAGCGCGGTCTTGGCCGCGCTTTTTATTTTTGAATTCCATGGTACAGATCACTCTTCCCGACGGTTCCTTGCGTGAGTTTCCTGGTCCGGTGACCGTGGCCGAGGTGGCCGCATCGATTGGTGCAGGCCTGGCCAAAGCGGCTTTGGGCGGCAAAGTCAATGGTGAGCTGGTTGACACGAGCTTTCGCATTGCATCAAGCGCCAAGCTGGCCATCGTGACGGCCAAAGACGCCGAAGGTCTTGAGTTGATTCGCCACTCGACCGCCCACTTGCTGGCCTATGCCGTCAAGGAGCTGTTCCCCGAGGCCCAGGTCACCATTGGCCCAGTCATTGACAACGGTTTTTATTACGACTTCTCGTACAGCCGGCCCTTCACGCCAGAAGATCTGGTCAGCATTGAAAAACGCATGACCGAGTTGGCGAACAAGGACGAGCCCGTGGTGCGCCGTGTGCTGCCGCGTGACGAAGCTGTGACGTATTTCAAAGGCTTGGGCGAGCACTACAAGGCCGAAATCATCGGCTCCATTCCCGCTGATCAAGAGGTCAGCCTCTACCGCGAAGGCAATTTCGAAGACCTGTGCCGCGGCCCCCATGTGCCCAGCACCGGCAAGCTCAAGCACTTCAAGCTCATGAAGGTCGCAGGCGCCTACTGGCGCGGCGACAGCAAGAATGAGATGCTCCAGCGCGTGTACGGCACGGCCTGGGCCAGCAAGGAAGACTTGCAGCAGTACCTGTTGCGACTGGAAGAAGCCGAAAAACGCGACCACCGCAAGCTGGGCCGTGAGCTGGACCTGTTCCACATCGACGAGCATGCGCCGGGTTTGGTGTTCTGGCACCCCAAGGGCTGGACCGTGTGGCAAAAGGTGGAGCAGTACATGCGACAGGTCTACCGCGACAACGGTTACCTGGAGGTCAAGGGTCCGCAGATCATCGACAAGAGCCTGTGGGAGAAGACCGGTCACTGGGACAAGTACCGCGACAACATGTTCACCACCGAGTCGGAAAAGCGCGACTATGCGCTCAAACCGATGAACTGCCCAGGCCATATCCTGATCTTCAAGCAGGGCATCAAGAGCTACCGCGACCTGCCGCTGCGTTACGGCGAATTCGGCCAGTGCCACCGCAACGAGCCATCGGGTGGTCTGCACGGCATCATGCGTGTGCGCGGCTTCACGCAGGACGACGGGCACATCTTCTGCACCGAAGACCAGATCCTGCCCGAGTGCAATACTTACACCCAGATCCTCAAGAAGGTCTATACCGATTTTGGGTTCACCAACATCCTCTACAAGGTCTCGACCCGTCCGGCGGCCCGCATTGGCTCGGATGAGCTGTGGGACAAGGCCGAGAAGGCCCTGATGGACAGCCTGCGCCACTCGGGTTGCGAGTTTGTGATTTCCGAGGGCGACGGTGCTTTCTACGGCCCCAAGATCGAATACACGCTGAAAGACGCCATTGGCCGCGAGTGGCAGTGCGGCACGATGCAGGTGGACTTCAACTTGTCCGAGCGCCTGGACGCCGAGTACACCGCAGAAGACGGCAGCCGCCAGCGCCCGGTGATCCTGCACCGCGCCATCGTCGGTAGTCTGGAGCGTTTCATCGGTATCCTGATCGAACAGCATGCCGGTGCGCTGCCGACCTGGCTGGCTCCGGAGCAGGTGTCGGTGCTTAACATCACCGATGCCCAGGCCGATTACTGTCGTGAAATCGCCTCAAAACTGCAAAAAGCACTGCCAAATCAAGACCTTAGGGTTGGCCTGGACCTGCGCAACGAGAAAATAACGTATAAAATACGCGAGCATTCGTTGCAAAAGCTGCCTTACATCCTTGTCGCGGGCGACAAAGAGAAGGCGGCAGGTACCGTCGCAGTGCGCGCCCGAGGCAACAAAGACCTCGGTGTGATGTCGATCGATGCGTTCATTGAACTCATTGCTGCCGACATTGCTTCTAAAGCCTGAAGGTGAGTTTCGCCACAAGCTTTGGCCCGTGGGCACAAAGGCGGTTCGGCTGCTGTTTGCAGTTTTTACCCTTGAAGGATTGAGTCATCGCTACCGAATTTCGTGATCGTCGCCAACGCGAAGAACGCAAACACCGTTTGAACCGTGAAATCATGGCACCTGAGGTCCGTGTGTCCGGGCCTGAAAACGAGCCATTGGGCATCCTGTCTTTGGCAGAAGCCTTGCGCATGGCTGGTGAGCTGGATGTGGACCTGGTTGAAATTGCCGCCACGGCCAATCCGCCCGTTTGCCGTTTGATGGACTACGGCAAGTTCAAGTACCAGGAGCAAAAGCGTGCGGCGGAAGCCAAAGCCAAGCAAACGGTCATTGACATCAAGGAAGTCAAATTCCGCCCCGGTACCGACGATGGTGACTACAACATCAAGATGCGCAACATCCGTCGCTTTTTGGCGGATGGTGACAAATGCAAGATCACCTTGCGTTTCCGTGGCCGCGAGATCACCCACCAGGAGTTGGGCATGGCCTTGCTGAACCGGATTCGCGACGAACTGGCCGATTCCATCATCGTTGAGCAGTTTCCTAAGCTGGAAGGCCGCCAGATGATCATGATGATCGCGCCAGGACGCAAAAAGCCGGCGGGTAAAGCAGACGCTGCTGCACCTGCAGAATCGGCTTGAGAAAGAATTTGACCGACCTTCGGGTGGGTCGAATCAGAAGCTGCCTTCGGGTGGCTTTTGTAAAAGTGGCTCGGGGCCATCAAGGCTGCAAAGATTTTGCAGACGCCTCACGAGCACAAATAAAGGAGCATTCAAATGCCCAAGATGAAGACCAAAAGCAGTGCTAAAAAGCGCTTCCGTGTTCGTCCAGGTGGAACCGTCAAACGCGGTCAAGCCTTCAAACGTCACATTCTGACCAAGAAGACCACCAAGAACAAACGCCACCTTCGCGGTGCAGTGTCCGTGCATGAGACCAATATGGGTCACATGGCACAGATGCTGCCCATGGCTGGCCTGTAATTCACTGACGAACTAGGAGAAAACTATGCCTCGCGTTAAACGTGGTGTAACGGCACGCGCCCGTCACAAGAAAGTTCTGGCCCTTGCAAAAGGTTTCCGCGGTCGCCGCGGCAATGTCTTCCGCATCGCCAAACAGGCGGTGATGAAGGCTGGCCAATACGCCTATCGTGACCGCCGCACCAAAAAGCGTGTGTTCCGTCAGTTGTGGATTGCCCGTATCAACGCCGCTGCGCGTGAATGCGGTCTGACCTACAGCCAGTTCGCCAACGGCCTGAAGAAGGCTGCCATCGAAATCGACCGTAAGATGCTGGCGGACATCGCCGTGCACGACAAGGCCGCTTTTGCTGGCATCGTGAACCAAGTCAAAGCCAAACTGGCCGCAGCTTGAGTCCATGAGTGACATGGGTCTTCTGGGCCCATGCCACGCACTCGATCAAAGGGATTGAGGCTCACAAAAGCTTCAATCCCTTTTTTATTCCCCCATTCACAGATCACCCACTGATCTCCCACACCATGAACGAGCTGGACACCCTGGTCGAATCCGCACGCCAGAGTTTTGCGCAGGCACTGACACCTGCTGACCTCGAAAACGCCAAAGCCCAATTTCTGGGCAAAGCCGGTCGCGTCACCGAGCTGATGAAGGGCATGGCCGCTCTGAGCGTGGAAGACAAGAAAACCCGTGGCGCGGCCATCAACATCGCCAAGCAGGCGATCGAGGCTGCCCTGAACGATCGCCGCCAGGCCCTGGCCGATGCCGAGCTGCAAGCCCAGCTCAAGGCCGAGGCGCTCGATGTGACCTTGCCGGGCCGCAGCGCCAACGTCGGCGGTCTGCATCCCGTTTCGCTCACGCTCGAGCGTGTGGAACAAATCTTTGGCTCGATGGGTTTTGAAGTGGCCCAGGGCCCCGAGATCGAGACCGACTGGTTCAACTTCACCGCGCTCAACACGCCTGAAGACCACCCGGCCCGCTCCATGCACGACACCTTTTACGTTGAAGGCGGCCACCTGCTGCGCACACACACCAGCCCCATGCAGATCCGTCACGCCGTGCAGCATGTCAAGCGCTACAAAAATCAACTCGATGCCGGCCAGGGCATGCCCGAGATCCGCGTCATCGCCCCGGGCCGCACCTACCGTGTGGACAGCGACGCCACCCATTCGCCCATGTTCCACCAGTGCGAAGGCCTGTGGATCGGCGAAAACGTGAGCTTCAAGGACCTCAAGGTGGTGGTCACCGATTTCTGTCGCACCTTCTTCGAAAGCGACGATCTGGTGCTGCGTTTCCGTCCCAGTTTCTTCCCCTTCACCGAGCCCAGCGCCGAGATCGACATCCAGTTCCAGAGCGGCCCGCTGGCCGGTCGCTGGCTCGAAGTGGGCGGCTCCGGCCAGGTGCACCCGAACGTGGTGCGCAATATGGGCCTGGACCCCGAGCGTTTCATCGGCTTTGCCTTTGGCATGGGCATGGACCGTTTCACCATGCTGCGCTATGGCGTGAACGACCTGCGCCTGTTCTTTGACGGCGATGTGCGCTTCCTGAGCCAGTTCCAGTAATTCCAAGCCGAGACCCGAGACATGCAATTTCCTGAATCCTGGTTGCGCGAATTCTGCAACCCGCCCCTGACAACTCAGCAGCTGGCCGATACCCTGACCATGGCCGGTCTCGAAGTCGAAGAACTCGAGCCCGTGGCCCCGCCGTTCACGAAAATCGTGATCGGTGAAATCAAGGAAGCCGTGCAGCACCCCAACGCCGACCGCCTGCGCGTGTGCCAGGTGGACGTGGGGCAGGGCAGTTTGCTGAACATCGTGTGCGGCGCACCGAACGCTCGCGTAGGCATCCGCGTGCCCTGCGCCATGGTGGGTGCTGAATTGCCTCCCGGCGAAGACGGCAAACCTTTCGTCATCAAGGTCGGCAAGCTGCGCGGCGTCGAAAGCCAGGGCATGTTGTGCTCGGCCAAAGAGTTGCAGATTGCCGACGACCATGGCGGTTTGCTGGAGTTGCCCGCAGACGCCCCTCTGGGTCAGGACATCCGCCAGTACCTGAACCTGGACGACACCCTGATGACGCTCAAGCTCACGCCGAATCTGGCGCACTGCCTGAGCGTGTACGGCATCGCCCGCGAAGTGTCGGCCCTGACCGGCGCGCCTTTGAAGGCCCCAATTTTCCCCGCCGTGCCCACCCAAGTCAGCGACAAGCTGGCTGTGCAGGTGCAGGCCCCCGACCTGTGCGGCCGCTTCAGCGGCCGCGTGGTCAAAGGCGTGAACACAAAGGCCCAGACCCCGCAGTGGATGGTGGACCGTCTGGCCCGTTGCGGCCAGCGCAGCGTGAGCCCGCTGGTGGACATCTCCAACTACGTGATGTTCGAGTTCGGCCGTCCTTCGCACATGTTTGACCTCGACAAGATCCATGGCGGCCTGCAAGTGCGCTGGGGCAAAGCGGGGGAATCGCTCAAGCTGCTGAACGGCAACACGGTGACCGTTGACGACAAGGTGGGCGTGATCGCCGACGACAGCCAGGTCGAGTCGCTCGCGGGCATCATGGGCGGCGACGCCACGGCCGTCTCCGACGACACCCAAAACATCTACATCGAAGCCGCCTTCTGGTGGCCTACGGCCATCGCGGGCCGTTCGCGCCGCTACAACTTCTCGACCGATGCCGGTCACCGCTTTGAGCGCGGCGTGGACCCGCAGCTGACGGTGGAGCACATCGAGCGCATCACCCGGCTGGTACTGGACATTTGCGGCACGCCTGAGACGCAAGTCGGCCTCATCGATGACCAGACCCTGAACATCCCAGCGATCAAACCCGTCACGCTGCGCGTGGCCCGTGCGGTCAAAGTCATCGGCATGCCCCTGACGCAGCAGCAATGCGCCGATGCACTGCGTGGTCTGGGTCTGCAAGTGGCCGAAGGCGAGGGCACCGTCACTGTGACGCCCCCGAGCTTCCGCTTTGACCTGCAGATCGAGGAAGACCTGATCGAGGAAGTGGCCCGCATGGTGGGTTACAACAACCTGCCGACCAACCCGCCTTTGGCCCCCATCACCGCCAAAGTGCGCCGCGAGACCGAGCGCAGTCCGTCTGCCGTGCGCCGGGCCATTGCGGCGCTGGGCTATCAGGAAACCATCAACTACAGCTTTGTCGAGGAAGCCTGGGAAAAAGACCTGGCCGGTAATGCTGAACCCATTCGCTTGCTCAATCCGATCGCCAGCCAGATGAGCGTGATGCGCTCCAGCCTGATCGGCTCGCTGCTGCAGGTCATCAAGTTCAACGCCGACCGCAAGGCCGACCGTGTGCGCGTGTTTGAGCTGGGCCGCGTGTTCCTGCGCAATGCCGCTGTGCAAAGCACCGACACCACCGTGGAGGGTTTCGATCAGCCCATGCGCGTGGCCGGCATGGCCTGGGGCCCTGTGGAGTCGTTGGGTTGGCAGGGCAAGGCCCGTCATGTTGATTTTTATGACGTCAAGGCGGATGTGGAAAAGCTGCTGGCCCCGCGCAAGCCTGAATTTGTGGCCGCCGAGCATCCCACGTTGCACCCCGGCCGCTCGGCCCAGGTGTTGCTCGATGGTGAGGTCATCGGCCATGTGGGCGAGTTGCACCCCCGTTGGCGTCAGGCCTGGGAGCTGTCCAATGCGCCGGTGGTGTTTGAGTTGTCGCTCGACGCTGTCACTGCACGCAGGGTGCCTGTGGCCCAAAATGTGGCCAAGCAGCAGCCGGTCGAGCGCGATATCGCTGTGATCGTGGCTGAATCGGTCACCCATTCGCAACTGATGAATGCGATCCACGCTGCACCGACCGATGGCCTGCTGCAAAGCGCGGTGCTGTTTGACATCTATCGGCCCAAGGCCGATGCTCAAGGCGGTGCCTTGGCCGTGGGCGAGAAAAGTCTGGCCGTACGCCTGACGTTGGGTGACGGCGAAAGCTCGTTGACCGAGGTGCAGATCGAGGCCGTCATGTCTTCCGTGGTCGCGCATCTGACGCAGCAACTGGCGGCGCGCCTGCGCGGCTGAGGGACAAGCGCATGGAATTCTCGGTAGAAAGTCTCGAAACGCCCGCGCTCACCAAGGCGCACCTGGCCGACTTGCTGTTCGAGCAAATTGGCCTGAACAAGCGCGAATCCAAGGACATGGTCGATGCCTTTTTCGACCTGATTGTGGACAGCCTGATTCAGGGCACGGATGTGAAGATTTCCGGTTTCGGCAATTTCCAGATCCGCACCAAGGCTGCTCGGCCCGGTCGCAACCCGCGCACGGGCGAGCTGATCCCGATCGAGGCGCGTCGCGTGGCCACATTCCACGCCAGCCACAAGCTCAAATCGGTGATCCAGGACACGGCCGAAGGGGGCAAATCTCAGGCATAGTGGACAGGTTCAACTCCAGCCGGAAACCCCCATGCTGTTCAAGTTCAAATCCAAAGCGGCCGCCGACCTGATCATGCTCGATGCCGATGCCCGGCGCCTGCTCAAGATCATGCTCGGTGATGACCCTGTCAAGGGCATTTTGCCTTTGCAGGCGTTGCCTGCGGTGCTGGCCAGAATCGATGCGGCCGTATTGCAGGACGAAGCCCTGCGCAAGGCCCGCTCTGAAAAAGCACAACAAGCCGCGCAAACGCAGCAGGATGAGGCCGATGAGCCCGAACTGCCTGCGGTGCGGCTGGCTCAACGTGCGGCGCCCATGCAGCAGATGATCCAGCGCAGCATCGCGGAAGAGTCAGACATCGTTTGGGGCGTGTGACGGGGATGCGAAAAAGGGGCCTTGAGGCCCCGGATCTTCAACGCTTGAAGGCCATGCCGCCGAGCTTGTAGCCGGCCTTGATGTTGCGCTTGGCAAACCAGCCTTGGTTCATTTCCAGCACAAACCGCACAGGCTTGGCCGAGCAGTGGGAGTCGTCGTTTTGCGGTTTCATGTCGGCCAGGTTCACGATGGTGCCATCATCGTCCACAAAAGCCGCTGTCAGCGGAATCAGGGTGTTCCTCATCCAGAAGCACTGCGTGGCAGGATGCTCGAACACAAACAGCATGCCTTCGTGCTGGGGCATGTCCTTTCGGAACATCAGACCAATTTGGCGCTGCTCAGGTGTCAGGGCCAGCTGCACATCCAGCAAATGCATGCCCGCACTCAGCTGGGTCCGTTGCAAACTCGTTTGCGGCGCCTGTGCCTGTGCCGTGAGCTGCGAGCTCAGTGCAGCCAGCACGAAGACGATGCGGAAAAAGCGGATGTGGCAGAAAAAGGCAAAGGCGATGGCAAGCATGAGCGCGGTTCGGGCATAAGAATGGGCAGGCCTGAGCATAACGGCTCTTTCGGGGCCCAAAGAGCCAACTTTGCGGATCAGGCGTCAGGCGCTTGCGATTCAGGTTCCGAGTATCGGATGTTGACAGCCATCAAACCTTTGGGGCCATCGGTGAGTTCAAAGTCGACCCGGGCACCTTCTTTGAGGGTTTTGAAGCCCTCCATCTGAATGGCCGAGAAGTGTGCAAAAGCATCTGCACCCCCCCCATCGGGCTGGACAAAGCCAAAGCCTTTGGCATCGTTGAACCACTTGACTGTACCGCTGGGCATGGCATGTCTCCGTTTTTTGCACCAGTTTGAGGTGTCTTTGTCGAATTTGTCAATGTGAGATTTTCCCCGATGGGGGGCGTTTGCCAAGGACTTTTTCAGGTGCCCGGCCGTCCATGGAAAAACCCCCGATAGAATGAATTCATGGCAACGAAAAAACCTGTTTCCCCGACGCTGCCGCCGGATTTGACAAAAACGACAGACGGCAGTGATTCCGTCGTTCTGGAGCGCCGTGCCCAACGTGTTACTCCTCCGCAGATGTACCAGGTTGTCATGCTCAATGACGACTACACCCCGATGGAGTTTGTGGTGGTGGTGATCCAGGAGTTCTTCAACAAGGACCGCGAAGCAGCCACCCAGATCATGCTCAAGATTCACCTGGACGGCAAAGCCGTTTGCGGCGTGTACACGAAAGATGTTGCCGCCACCAAGGTGGATCAGGTGCTGGATGCGGCTCGCCAGGCCGGCCATCCCTTGCAATGTGTCAGCGAGCCTATTGAATAAGCCGAATTCGGCATCACGTAAGACCACAGTTTCAACCACAGCAAGGCAAAAGGAAATCACATGATTGCCCAAGAATTGGAAGTCAGCCTGCACATGGCCTTTGTCGAGGCCCGTCAGCAACGGCATGAGTTCATCACCGTGGAGCACCTGCTGCTGGCCCTGCTGGACAATCCCAGTGCGGCCGAAGTCCTGCGTGCCTGCTCGGCCAACATGGACGATTTGCGTGCTTCATTGAGCCATTTCATCAAGGACAACACCCCTCAGGTGGCCGGTACAGAGGAAGTGGACACCCAGCCCACGCTGGGTTTCCAGCGGGTGATCCAGCGTGCCATCATGCACGTACAGTCCACGGGCAATGGCAAGAAAGAAGTCACGGGCGCGAATGTGCTGGTCGCCATCTTTGGCGAGAAGGACTCGCATGCCGTGTATTACCTGCACCAGCAGGGCATCACGCGCCTTGACGTGGTCAACTTCATCGCCCACGGCATCCGCAAAAGCGATCCACCCGAAGCGGCCAAGTCGTCCGAGGCGCCGGCCAGCAACGAGGGCGAAGAGGGCGCGCAAGGTGGTGAACGCAGTGAGAAAGCTTCACCCCTGGAGCAGTACACCAACAACCTGAACCAGGCCGCCAAGGACGGCAAGATTGACCCGCTGATCGGCCGTGAGTACGAGGTCGAGCGCACGATCCAGATCCTGTGCCGCCGTCGCAAGAACAACCCGCTGCTGGTGGGCGAAGCCGGCGTGGGCAAGACGGCCATTGCCGAGGGCCTGGCCTGGCGCATCACCCAGGGCACGGTGCCCGAAATCCTGGCCGAAGCCCAGGTTTATTCGCTCGACATGGGCGCTTTGCTGGCGGGGACGAAGTACCGTGGCGACTTCGAGCAGCGTTTGAAAGGTGTGCTCAAGGCGCTCAAGGACAAGCCCAACGGCATTTTGTTCATCGATGAAATCCATACCCTGATCGGGGCTGGTGCGGCTTCGGGGGGCACGCTGGATGCTTCCAATCTGCTCAAGCCGGCCCTGTCCAGTGGTCAGCTCAAGTGCATTGGTGCGACCACCTTCACCGAATACCGCGGCATCTTTGAAAAAGACGCGGCCCTGTCGCGTCGCTTCCAGAAAGTGGATGTGGTGGAACCGACGGTGGCCGAGACGGTGGAAATCCTCAAAGGCCTCAAGAGCCGTTTCGAGGAGCATCACAGTGTCAAATACGCCAATGCGGCGCTGCAGGCGGCGGCCGAGCTGTCGGCCAAGTTCATCAACGACCGCCAGCTGCCCGACAAGGCGATCGACGTGATCGACGAAGCCGGGGCTGCCCAGCGGATTCTGGCCGCTTCCAAGCGCAAGAAGACGATTGGCAAGGCCGAGATCGAGGACATTGTGGCCAAGATCGCCCGTATCCCGCCCGCCAATGTGTCCAACGACGATCGCAGCAAATTGCAGAGCATTGAGCGCGACCTCAAATCGGTGGTGTTTGGTCAGGACAAGGCGCTCGAAGTGCTGTCGTCTGCCGTGAAGATGGCCCGCTCGGGTCTGGGCAAGGCCGACAAACCCATCGGCTCCTTCCTGTTCTCGGGCCCCACGGGTGTCGGCAAAACCGAAGCGGCCAAGCAGCTGGCCTACATCATGGGCATCGAGCTGGTTCGCTTCGACATGTCCGAGTACATGGAGCAGCATGCCGTCAGTCGCCTGATCGGTGCGCCTCCAGGCTATGTGGGCTTTGACCAAGGTGGTTTGCTGACCGAGGCCGTGACCAAGAAGCCGCATTGCGTGCTGCTGCTCGACGAAATCGAGAAAGCCCACCCCGCGATTTTCAACGTGTTGCTGCAGGTCATGGACCACGGCACGCTGACCGACAACAACGGGCGCAAGGCCGACTTCCGCAACGTGATCATTGTCATGACCACCAACGCGGGTGCCGAGACCATGAACAAGGCCACCATCGGGTTCACCAACCCGCGTCAGGCCGGGGACGAGATGGGCGACATCAAACGCCTGTTCACGCCCGAGTTCCGCAACCGTCTGGACGCCATCGTCAGCTTCAAGCCACTGGACGAGCAGATCATCCTGCGTGTGGTCGACAAGTTCCTGTTGCAGCTGGAGCAGCAACTGGGCGAGAAGAAGGTGGACGTCACCTTCACCGACAAGCTGCGCAAGCACCTGGCCAAGAAGGGGTTCGACCCGCTCATGGGCGCTCGCCCGATGCAACGCCTGATCCAGGACATGATCCGCAAGGCCTTGGCCGACGAGCTGCTGTTCGGTCGCCTGACCGATGGCGGTCGACTCACGGTGGATCTGGACGACAAGGACGAGGTGCTGCTGGACATCCAGCCTTTGCCCAAGAAGGACGCCCGTTCTGCCAAGGCAGAACCAGAGCAGGAGACGGCGGCCTGAGCGGCAGTCCTTATCCAGCTTGAAAACGCCGGGCTTGCCCGGCGTTTTTCTTGATCCATCTTCCCCGGGTCGCCAGTGGGTCATCCAGCGCCATGGTGGCCTCACATAATGGCATTCCCGTCATTTTGTGGATGCGACATGCTCAACCAGACACATGACTTTGCCGAAGAAGTCCAGGTCCTGGCCACCTTGCTGCGGCAGATGGACGGTGCGCAATGGTCGCAGCCGACGCAGTTCAAGCAATGGACGCCGGACCAGATCCTTCGCCATCTGCATTGCTGGGACGAGGCAGCCGATTGGGCGGTGCATGCGCCACAGGCATTTCAGGAGCGCCTTGACAACAGCCGCGACCATGTCCGGCGCGGACGGGGCATGCGCGAGTTCGAGCAAGAGATGGTCAACTGCAGCGGCCCTGCTTTGCTCGACCGCTGGGCATCGTTTGCGCAGGACATGGCCAGGCGTTGGGAAACACTCGATCCCCGGCAAAGGGTCGAATGGGCGGGGCCTCCCATGTCGGTGCGCTCGTCGCTGACAGCGCGTCAGATGGAGGCCTGGGCTCATGGGCAGGCCATTTTCGACATGCTCGGACAAGACCGCCCGGAGTCGGGCCGGTTGCGCAACATCGTGGTGCTGGGTGTCAACACCTTTGGCTGGAGCCACCGTGTGCGAGCCTGGGATGTGCCGCCGCATTTGCCCCGCATCGAACTCACAGGCCCTTCGGGGGAGCACTGGTCGTTTGGTGCAGAGGAAGGGATGGGGTCGGTGCGCGGCAGCGCCAGGGACTTTGCCCAGGTGGTGACCCAGACCCGACACCTGTTGGACACCGAGCTCGTGGTGGACGGGGAAGTCGCCCGACGCTGGATGCTGCATGCCCAATGCTTTGCCGGGGCAGCCGAGCCACCACCCACGCCAGGTTCGCGTCACAAAGAGATGGCGCCAGGCGGCTGAGGGTTGAAATTTTCAGCCAATTCAAATGACGGTAAATGTCATTGCGATGCTTTGGGCCTGCCCGGAACATGCAAGGCAAACACCTAGAGGAGACAGACATGAGCAGCTTGCTGCACCGTTTTTTGAGCACCTGCCTGGCGGTGGCGGGTTTGTTGGGGAGTGTCGCGGGCCAGGCGCAGCAGGCGGCCGCTTTCCCCAACAAGACCATCCGCATCGTGGTGCCTTACACCCCGGGCGGCACCACCGACATCATGGCCCGCAACATCGGACTCAAACTCACCGAGTATTGGGGCCAGCCGGTCATTGTGGACAACCGCCCCGGGGCGGGGGGCTGGCTGGGCCTGTCGTCGGTGGCCAAGGTGCCGGCCGACGGTTACACCTTGGTGCTGACCATCTCCAACGCCATCTACGCCAAATCGCTCTACAGCAAGCTGCCCTTTGACATCGACACCGAGTTCGATCCGGTGTCCATGCTCACGCGCTCGACCATCGGACTGGCGGTGCCTGCCAACTTTCCGGCCAACACACTTGACGAATTCATCGCCCACGCCCGCAAGAACCCGGGCAAGCTCAGTTACGGCTCGTTCGGGCAGGGCACCACGGCGCACATTTTTGGCGAGTCTTTGAACCTGGCGGCCAAGATTGACCTGGTGCATGCCGCCTACAAGGGCGCCGCGCCCCTGACGCAGGACTTGATGGGCGGACAGATCAGTGCCGCCTGGCTTGATGCCGCCTCGCTGGCCCCCTTGCTGCAGGCCGGCAAGATCAAGGTGTTGGCCATGACCGGCACCCAGCGCACATCGTCGTTGCCGGCGGTGCCGACCTTTGCCGAACTCGGCCTCAAGGGTTTTGAGCCGGTGGGCTTTTTTCTGGTGCTGGCCCCGGCAGGCACGCCCAAGGATGTGCTGGCCAAGGTGTCCGGCGGCATCGCCCGCGCTGTCAAAAGCAATGACCTGAGCAGCAAATGGCGCGACCTGGGCCTGGAAGCCGTGGGCAGCACGCCCGAGGAGCTGGGCCTGGAGATGAAAACCCTGGCCGACACCATGGACCGGGCCATCAAGGCCGCCAAGATCAAACTGGACAACTGAAGCGTGGAGGCGGGCATGCGAACCGTTTTGCGTGAAGACCACGAAGCATTCCGCGTGCAGGTGCGGCGTTTCGTCGAGCGCGAGATTGCCCCGCACCACCTGCAATGGGAAGACGAAGGCCGCGTGCCCCTGAGCTTGTGGCAGGCGGCAGGGGAGGCCGGTTTGCTCTGCACCACGATGCCCGACCCCTACGGGAGCGGTGGCGATTTTGGCCACGCGGCCGTGATCATCGAGGAGCTGGCCCGGGTCAATGCCACAGGCGTGGGCTTCAGCCTGCATTCGGAGGTGGTGGCGCCTTACCTGAACGCCTATGGCAACCCGTGGCAAAAGCAGCGCTGGCTGCCCGCCATGGCGCAAGGGCAAACGGTGGGGGCGATCGCCATGACCGAGCCCGATGTGGGCAGCGACCTCAAGGCCATCCGTACCCGCGCCCAACGCGATGGCGAGCACTATGTGCTGACGGGCCAGAAAACCTACATCTCCAACGGGCTGAACGCCGGGCTGGTGATCGTGGTGGCCAAGACCGACCCGGACAAAGGAGCCAAAGGCATCTCGCTGCTGGTGGTCGAAGACGGCATGCCGGGTTTCGAGCGTGGGCGAGCCCTGCGCAAGATCGGCCTGCGCGGGCAGGACACGGCCGAGTTGTTTTTTGACCAGGTGCGTGTGCCCGTCAGCCACTTGCTGGGCGAGGAAAACCAGGGCTTTCGCTACCTCATGCACCAGCTGGCGCAGGAGCGCCTGGTGATCGCGGTGCGTGCGGCCGCGTCCATCGAAGCCTTTCTGGAGCGCACCATCGCCTGGACCCGCGAGCGCAAGGTGTTTGGCCAATCGGTGTTCGACTACCAGAACACCCGCTTCAAACTGGCCGAAGCCAAGGCCAAGTCGGTCATGTTGCGCACCTTTGTGGACGACTGCCTGGCCCGTCATCTGCGGGGTGAGCTGGACGCCGAGCGGGCGGCCATGGCCAAGCTCAACGGCTCGGAAATGCAAAACCAGCTGCTCGATGAGCTGTTGCAGATGCATGGCGGCACCGGCTTCATGGCCGATGGCGGCATCGGCAGCGCCTGGGTGGACGCCCGGGTGGCCCGCATTTACGGCGGCAGCAATGAAATCATGAAAGAAATCGTGGCGCGTGGCCTCTAGCCATGCCTGCGCGATCACCCAAGGAATCCCCATGCAAGCACCCCTGTCCGGCGTCCGCATCCTCGACCTGTCTGCCGTGGTGTCCGGGCCCATGGCCGCAGGCATCCTGGCCGATCAGGGGGCCGATGTCATCAAGGTCGAAACCCAGGGCGGTGACCTGACGCGCCGGGTCGGCCCGATCCAGGGCGACATGACCTCCCTGTTTGCCACCATCAACCGGGGCAAGCGCTCCATCGTGCTGGACCTCAAGCAGGCCGAGGCCCGGAGCATCCTGCGCGAGCTGGTTGAAAAGGCCGATGTGCTGGTCGAAAACTTCCGGCCGGGTGCCATGGCGCGTCTGGGCTTTGCCTACGAACAGGTCAAGGTCTGGAACCCGCGCATCGTCTACCTGTCGATCAGCGGCTTTGGGCAAACGGGGCCGTATTCAGGCTACCGCGTGTACGACCCGGTCATCCAGGCCGTGTCGGGCTTTGCCGACGCGCACCCTGACCCCGAGACACAGGAGCCTCGGCTCTTGCAGACCCTGATGTGCGACAAGATCACCGCGCTCACGGCGGCGCAGGCCATCACGGCCGCACTGCTTGGTCGCCAGGCGAGCGGCGAGGGTTGCCGCATCGAGCTGTCGATGCTGGATGCGGCGCTTTCTTTCCTCTGGCCTGAGGCGCTCTACAACCACAGCATCTTGGACAAGCCGCCCGCGCCCGTGCCTGAATTCGGCGCCCGGCAAAAGCTCTGGCGCTGCAAGGACGGCTGGTTTGCCATGATCGCGCCGCAGGACGAGGAGTTTGCGGGCATTTGCCGCGTGTTCGGCAAGCCCGAGCTGATGCAGGACCCGCGTTTTGCCAACATGATGCTCAGGCGCGACAACATCGACGCCTGGCGTGCCGTGCTCGAACCCATTGCTGCCGAACAGCGGGTGCGCCCGTTTGTGGATCGCCTGGCCGCCGAGGGCGTGCCCGTAGGGCATGTGAATTTCAAAGCCGATCTGGCCGATGACCCTCAGATCCGGCACAACGAGAGCCTGATGGAGTCGGATTACCCGGGCCTGGGGCGGGTACGGGCACCGCGTGCTGCGGCCCGTTTTGACCAGCAACCTGCCGATCCGGCGCGTCTGGCGCCGCATCTGGGCGAGCATACGAGGGCCATTCTGGCCGAGCTGGGGCGCATCGGCGAGGCGGCCGAGGCGCTGTTCGCGAGCGGCGCTGTGCGCTGAATCCCGCCCCGAAAGCGGTCAGCGTTTGCGCTGGCTGCCTCCCAGCAAGCCCCCCATCACCCCCCGCACGATCTCGCGGCCGATGGCCGAGCCTACGGTGCGTACGGCACTCTTGACCACCAGTTGCGCCACGCCGTCGCGCTGACCCCCACGTGGCCCTGTGGTGCCAAACAGCACGTCCGATATGGCGCCCATCCAGCCGCCCGAGTCGCCTTGCCCGGTGGCCGCAGTCTGGCCTGACTTTCCCGAAGCGGCGTTGGCCTGCGCGTGAGCCTCCAGGTTGCCCTTGAGCAATTCGTAGGCTGACTCGCGGTCTTGCGTTTGTTCGTAAACGCCCGCCACCAGTGAGTTTTGCAGCAGGGCCTGGCGCTGTGCAGGTGTGATCGGGCCGATCTGGCTGCCTGGGGGCAGCACATACACGCGCTCGGTCTCGCAGGGGCGTCCCTTGGCGTCCAGAAAGCTCACCAGCGCCTCGCCCACGCCCAGCTCGGTGATGGCCGCTTCGATGTCCAGCCCGGTCTTGGGGCGCATGGTCTGGGCTGTGGCTTGCACGGCCTTTTGGTCGCGCGGCGTGAAGGCCCGCAAGGCGTGCTGCACCCGGTTGCCCAGCTGCCCGAGCACGCTGTCGGGGATGTCCAGCGGGTTTTGCGTCACGAAATACACGCCCACACCTTTGGAGCGCACCAGGCGCACCACCAGTTCGATGCGTTCGACCAGGGCTGCAGGGGCGTCCTTGAACAGCAAATGCGCTTCGTCAAAGAAGAAGACCAGTTTGGGTTTTTCCGGGTCACCGATTTCTGGCAGCTGCTCGAACAGCTCCGACAGCATCCACAGCAAAAAGGTGGCGTACAGCCGCGGCGCGTTCAGCAGCTTGTCGGCGGCCAGGATGTTGACCACGCCCATGCCGCGCTCGTCGGTCTGCATGAAGTCCTGGATGTTGAGCATGGGTTCGCCAAAGAAGCGGTCGCCACCTTGTTGCTCGATCTGCAGCAGCCCCCGCTGGATGGCGCCGATGCTGGCGGCGCTGATGTTGCCGTATTCGGTGGTGAACTGTTTGGCGTTGTCTCCTGCGTGCTGCAGCACGGCGCGCAGGTCTTTCATGTCGAGCAACAACAGGCCGTTGTCGTCGGCGATCTTGAAGACCAGACTTAGCACCCCGGCTTGGGTTTCATTGAGCCCCAGCATGCGGGCCAGCAGCAGCGGGCCCATGTCGCTCACGGTGGCGCGCACCGGGTGGCCTTGTTCGCCAAATACGTCCCACAAGCTGGTGGGGCAGGCCAGAGGCTCGGGGCTGGCGAGACCGCGCTCGGCCAGCACCGCAGCGAGCTTGGGTGGAATCTGGCCAACCTGGCTGATGCCGGTGAGGTCACCTTTGACGTCGGCCATGAAGACCGGCACCCCGATGCGGGAGAAGTTTTCTGCCAGGGTTTGCAGGGTGACGGTTTTGCCCGTGCCTGTGGCGCCGGTGATCAAGCCATGGCGGTTGGCTAGGCCGGGCAGCAGGGCACATTGCACATGGGCGTTTTGGGCAATCGGCATTGGTTCGGTCATGAAAAGGGCTTCCCTGGCTTCAAAAGTAAAATCACCGCCAGATTAAATCAACAAACAAGGACTTTCCAATGGCTGGCCACAGCAAATGGGCAAATATTCAGCACCGCAAAGGGCGTCAGGACGAAAAGCGTCAGCGCATCTGGACCCGGTGCGTGCGCGAAATCATGGTCGCGGCACGCACGGGCGGTGGTGATCCGGCCGCCAACCCGCGCCTGCGTCTGGCCATTGACAAGGCCAAGGCGGCCAACATGCCTGCCGACACGATCAAGCGCAACATCGACAAGGCCACCGGCAACCTCGAAGGCGTGAACTACGAGGAAATCCGCTACGAGGGCTACGGCATCGGTGGTGCGGCCATCATCGTGGACACCATGACCGACAACCGGGTGCGCACCGTGGCCGATGTGCGCCACGCTTTCAGCAAATACGGTGGCAACATGGGCACCGAGGGGTCGGTGGCATTCCAGTTCAAGCACTGCGGTCAACTGATTTTTGCCCCAGGCACGAACGAAGACAAGGTCATGGAAGTGGCGCTGGAAGCCGGTGCCGAAGATGTCATTGCCGACGAAGAAGGCGCCATCGAGGTGCTGACCGCGCCCGGCGACTTTGAAGCCGTCAAGAACGCGCTGGAAGCGGCGGGCCTGGTGGCCGACATGGCCGAAGTCACCATGCGTGCCGAAAACACCATTGCGCTGGCTGGCGAAGACGCCGCCCGCATGCAAAAACTGCTCGATGCACTGGAAGACCTGGACGACGTGCAGAACGTGTTCCACAACGCCGAAATCGCCGAATAAGCCCCCCAAGAATTCAAGGAAGTTTGATGAAAGTACTGATCGTCGGCAACGGTGGCCGTGAACACGCACTGGCCTGGAAAATGGCGCAGTCGCCCAAGGTGCAGCAGGTCTATGTCGCTTCGGGCAATGGCGGCACAGCGCGTGACAAGACGCTGATCAATGTGCCGATCACCGATGTGAAGGCCCTGCGCCAGTGGGCGCAGGACAACCAGATCGTGCTCACTGTGGTGGGGCCCGAGGCGCCATTGGCCGCAGGCGTGGTGGACGAGTTCCGCGCGCACGGTCTGCGCATCTTCGGCCCGACCCAGGCGGCGGCCCAACTGGAAAGCTCCAAGGCGTTTTCCAAAGCCTTCATGGCGCGCCACCAGATTTCAACGGCGGCCTTTGACACCTTCACCGACCCGGTGGCGGCCCACGCCTATGTGGACCGCATGGGCGCGCCCATCGTGGTCAAGGCCGACGGCCTGGCCGCAGGCAAGGGTGTGGTGGTGGCCATGACGCTGGCCGAAGCCCACGAGGCGGTGGACTTCATGCTGCTGGACAACACCCTGGGTGTGGCGCACAACGAAGGCGGTGCCCGCGTGGTGATCGAGGAGTTCCTGCAGGGCGAAGAAGCCAGCTTCATCGTGCTGTGCGACGGCAAAAACGTCACGGCCCTGGCCACCAGCCAGGACCACAAGCGCCTGCTGGACGGGGACGCGGGCCCCAACACGGGCGGCATGGGCGCCTATTCGCCCGCGCCCGTGGTGACCGCCGAGGTGCACGCCCGCGCTATGCGCGAGGTGATCCTGCCCACCATCCGTGGCATGGAAAAGGATGGCATTCCCTACACTGGCTTCCTGTACGCGGGCCTGATGATCGACGCCCAGGGCAAGCCCAAGACGCTTGAATTCAACTGCCGCATGGGCGATCCGGAAACCCAGCCGATCATGATGCGCCTCAAGTCCGACCTGTTCGACGTGATGATGGCCGCCACCAGCGAAAGCCTGGACAAGGTCGAACTGGAGTGGGACCGCCGCGTGGCCCTGGGCGTGGTCATGGCTGCTGCAGGCTACCCCATGAACCCGCGCAAGGGCGACGCCATCACCGGTCTGCCCGCCGACAGCCTGGATGCGATGGTGTTCCATGCGGGTACGACGGCGCAGGAGGGGCAGACTGTGACTTCGGGCGGCCGTGTACTGTGCGTGACGGCATTGGCCGACTCGGTCAAACAGGCGCAGCAAAAAGCCTATGAGCTGGCGCAAGGCATCCACTTTGACGGCATGCAGTACCGCCGCGACATCGGCTACCGGGCCATCAAGCACTGAGGCGTCCTCATGAACACACCGCATCCCATTCGGTTCAAAGGCTCGGCGCTGGCGCGGTTTATTTTGAAACTGCTGGGCTGGAGGGTCGAATTCCAGGGCTTGCCTGCGCTGCAGGGCATGATCGTGGTGTACCCGCACACCAGCAATTGGGATTTTCCGATCGGCTTGCTGGCCAAATGGGCCATCGGTATTCCTGCGCACTTCTGGGCCAAGGACTCCCTGTTCAAATTCCCACTGATTGGGCGCTGGATGCGTTGGGTGGGCGGTATTGCCATTGACCGCAGCGCCCCTCAGGGCATGGTGGCCTCCGTGGTGGACGTGTACGCACGGCACCGGCGCGAAAACCAGCTGTTGTGGATGGCCGTGGCCCCCGAGGGCACGCGCAGCCTCACGGCTGGCTGGAAAAGTGGTTTTTACCAGGTGGCTGTGGGCGCCCAGGTGCCGGTGGCGCTGGTGCGCTTTGACTGGGGGCGACGCACATTGTCTTTTGTGGACTTTGTGAGCTTGACGGGGGATGTGGAGGCCGACTACGCACGCATGGCGCAGGTCTTTGCGGGAGTCAAAGGGTGTCGCCCTGAAATGGCAGGGCCGATTCGCCCCATGCGCAAAACCGACCCAACAACAGAAAAGAAGTGACACCGCATGAGTGACCTTATTGACATTGCACAGGTGCGCGCCTATCTGGTGGGTCTGCAGCAGCGCATCACCGACGCGCTGAACGACATCGACCCGACCCCGTTTGTGACCGATGCCTGGCAAAAGCCGGCCGGTGAAAAACTGCAGGGCAGCGGCATCACCAGGATCATGGAAGGTGGCTCGGTGTTCGAGCGCGCCGGCTGTGGTTTTTCGCATGTGACCGGGCCGCAGCTGCCGCCTTCGGCCACGCAGCACCGCCCGGAACTGGCGGGGGCGCCATTCGAGGCCATGGGTGTATCGCTGGTCTTTCACCCACGCAACCCGCATGTGCCCACGGTGCACATGAACGTGCGCATGATCGCGGCCAAGCCCGAGGGCAAGGACCCGGTGGCCTGGTTCGGGGGTGGCATGGACCTCACGCCGTACTATGGCCACGACGAGGACGCTGTGCACTTTCACCAGGCCTGCAAGGATGCTCTGGATCCCTTTGGTGCTGCGCTTTACCCGCGCTTCAAGACATGGTGTGATGACTACTTCTGCAACAAACACCGCAGCGAGCAGCGAGGTGTGGGCGGCGTGTTTTTCGACGATTTTTCCGAGTTGGGCATGGTGCGCAGCTTCGAGATGCTGCAGAGCGTGGGCGACGCCTTCTTGAAGGCCTACCTGCCCATCGTGCACTGCCGAAAGGACCAGCCCTGGACCGAGCATGAGCGAGACTTCCAGCTTTACCGCCGTGGCCGCTATGTGGAGTTCAACCTGGTCTGGGACCGCGGCACACATTTCGGCCTGCAGTCAGGTGGCCGCACCGAGTCGATCCTGCTTTCGATGCCGCCCGAGGTGCGCTGGTCCTACCAGCGCAAGGACCCGGTGGGTTCGCCTGAGGAACGTCTGCTCAACCACTTTCTGGTGCCCCGGGATTGGGTGTGAGCGAAGCGCGTCGCATTGGCGTGTTCGGTGGGGCGTTTGACCCGCCGCACCTGGCCCATGTGGCTTTGGTTCAGACCGCGATCACGCAGTTGCAACTTGATGAGGTGAGGGTGCTGCCCACTGGGCATGCCTGGCACAAGGCGCACGGCCTGGGTGATGCTGCGCACCGACTGGCCATGACCCGACTGGCCTTCGCGGGCTTGGCGCAGGTGGTGGTGGATGAGCGTGAAATGGACCGGCCCGGGCCCACTTACACGGTAGACACATTGCAGGAACTGGCCCGTGAGCATCCCGGCTGCCAGCTCTTCTTGTTGATCGGCGATGATCAGCGCCGCTCGCTGCCTTCTTGGCACCGGATCGGTGACATTGGCCGGATGGCTATAATTTGTGCCGCAGACCGTGATCCTGATGTCGGAGCCTGGGGTGACGCGCATGTCACCGGGGCTTCCTCCCAAGCGTCTTTCTCGCTGCCGACCCAAGCCCTTCACATGCCGTTGATGCCTTTGAGCGCCACGGACATCCGCCAACGCATTGCCCATCACCAGCCGATCGAGGGACTGGTGCCTGCCGCGGTGGAGCGCTATATTCACGAACACCACCTCTACAGGCCCATTGATGACTGACACCGCTGCCAAAAAAGACATCCAGAAACTCCAACGCTTGATCGTGGATGCCCTGGAGGACGTCAAAGCCCAGGACTTGAAGGTGTTCGATACCGAGCACTTGTCCCCGCTGTTTGAGCGTGTGATCATCGCGTCGGGTACGTCCAACCGCCAGACCAAGGCCCTGGCTGCCAGTGTGCGCGACAAGGTGCGTGAAGCCGGTTTCGGCAAGCCCCGCATCGAGGGCGAAGACAACGGCGAATGGATCATCGCCGACTGCGGCGCCGCGGTGGTGCACATCATGCAGCCGACCATCCGCATGTACTACAACCTCGAAGAAATCTGGGGCGACAAGCCTGTGCGCCTGAAGTTCGGTGCGCCCAAGCCTGCCGTTGCCGAATTGCCCGAGAAAAAGTCTGCAGCCAAAAAAGCCCCGGCCAAGAAAGCGGCTGCTGGCAAGACCGCTGCCAAGGCACCTGCCAAAAAAGCTGCCACCAGCAGCAAGGCGCCTGGCAAAACGACGGCCAAGCCTGCAGCCAAAGTGGCTTTGAAGGCCCCGGCCAAGAAGACGGTTGCGAAAAAAGTGGTGGTCAACGCGCCATCCAAGACTGCAGCCAAAACCACCGCCAAGAAGGCCGTGGCCAAGAAAGCCACTGCCGCCCCTCGCAAGCTGGTCAAGCCGGCTACCCGCAAAAGCGTTTAAGGCCCCATGAAGCTGCTGATCGTTGCGGTCGGGCAGCGTGTGCCCGACTGGGCACAAACCGCCTGGGACGATTACGCCAAGCGCTTTCCGCCCGAACTCAAGGTCGAACTCAAGGCGGTTAAGACCGAGCCGCGTGGCTCCAAAACGCTGGAGTCCCTGTATGCGGCCGAGCGTGAGCGCATCGAAGCGGCCATCCCGCGCGGCTGCCGCATCGTGGCCCTGGACGAGCGGGGCACCAACCTCACCACCAAGGCGCTGGCTGACAAACTGCGCCACTGGCAACTGGAAGCCGACGATGTGGCGCTGGTGATTGGCGGGCCGGACGGGCTGGACCCTGAATTCAAGAAGCTGGCACACGAGCGCATTCGCCTGTCCGACCTGACCTTGCCGCACGCCATGGTGCGCGTGCTGCTGATCGAGCAGCTCTACCGGGCCTGGTCGGTCAATGCCAACCACCCTTATCACCGTGAATGACTGCATGAGAAGGATCCAGCGCGCATGAGTGCATTCATTTATCTGGCCTCCCAAAGCCCCCGCCGCAGCCAGCTCTTGACGCAAATCGGTGTCGAACACCAATTGCTGCTGCCCGACCCGCACGAAGATGCCGAGGCGCTGGAGGCCGTGCATGGCCGAGAAGCCCCGGCACGCTATGTGCAGCGTGTGACGGCCTTGAAGCTTGACGCTGCTGTGGCCCGGCTCAAGGCGCAGACGCTGCCTGCCGCCCCCGTGCTGTGCGCCGACACCACGGTGGCGCTGGGCGGCGACATTCTGGGCAAACCCGAAACTGTCAAAGACGCCGAGCGCATGCTCCGGCAGCTGTCAGGTCAGACCCACCGGGTGTTGACCGCCGTGGCCGTACAAAAGGGGCGCCAGCGCGTGACGGCCCTGTCCGAGTCGTGGGTGCGCTTTGCCGTCATGACGCCCGCGCAGATCAAGACCTATGTGGCCACGGGTGAGCCCATGGGCAAAGCCGGTGCTTATGGCGTGCAGGGCAGGGCAGCGTCGCACATAGAACAGATCCGTGGCAGTTATTCCGGCATCATGGGCCTGCCGCTGTTCGAGACTGCGGCGCTGCTGCGCCAGCTTGGCGTTCGTTGCTGATCTTTCCTCCTCCAAAAAGCGCCGCCATGCAACAAGACATCCTGATCAACTGGTCGCCCCACGAAACCCGTGTGGCTGTGGTCGAGTTCGGGGCCGTGCAGGAGATGCACGTCGAGCGCACGCTGGAGCGTGGCCTGGTGGGCAATGTCTATCTGGGCAAAGTGGCCCGTGTGTTGCCAGGCATGCAGTCGGCTTTCATCGACATCGGACTGGACAAGGCGGCCTTTTTGCATGTGGCCGATGTCTGGCAGCGCCAGCCGGATGGCGAAATGCCCGCCGCAGCCCGCACGGGCCAGCCGCTGGTGCCGATCGAAAAACAGGTCTTTGAAGGTCAGGCCCTGATGGTGCAGGTCATCAAGGACCCGATAGGGACCAAGGGTGCCCGTCTGTCCACGCAGATCAGCATCGCAGGGCGCCATCTGGTGTTTCTGCCACAGGACGACCACATTGGCGTGTCGCAAAAAATCCCATCTGACCAACGCGATGCCCTGCGTTCGCGGCTGCAGGCCCTGGTGGGTACGGCGGGGGGCGGTTTCATTTTGCGCACCAACGCCGAAGACTCCAGTGACGAGGAGCTGCAGGAAGACATCGCCTACCTGCGCAAGACCTGGGCGCGCATCAAGGACGCCTCCACCCGCTTGCCGCCGACCTCGCTGTTGCACCAGGATCTGACGCTGCTGCAGCGCGTGCTGCGCGACCTGGTGGGTGAATGGACGCAGAGCATCCGCATCGATTCGCGCGAGCAGTTCGACAAGCTGGCGGCCTTTGCCTCCGAGTTCATGCCCAAGGCGGCCGAGCGTTTGCAACTCTACAAGGGTGAGCGCCCCATCTTTGACCTGTACGCGATCGACGAGGAAATCGCCCGCGCCCTGGGCCGCCGGGTGGACCTGAAGTCTGGCGGCTACCTGATCATCGACCAGACCGAGGCCCTCACCACGGTGGACGTGAACACGGGCGGTTACGTGGGTGCGCGCAACTTTGAAGACACGATCTTCAAGACCAATCTGGAGGCGGCGCAGGCCATTGCGCGCCAGCTGCGCCTGCGCAATCTGGGGGGCATCATCATTGTCGACTTCATCGACATGAGCCGCGCCGAGCACCAGGATGCGGTGCTGGCCGAATTCAAGAAACAGCTCTCACGGGATCGTGTCAAGACCATGGCGGGTGGCTTTTCGTCGCTGGGCCTGCTGGAGATGACGCGCAAGCGCACCCGCGAGTCCCTGGCGCACATGCTGTGCGAGCCTTGCCCCAGCTGCCAGGGCAAGGGCATTGTCAAAACCCCGCGCTCGGTGGTGTACGACATCCTGCGCGAAATCCTGCGCGAGGCGCGCCAGTTCAACCCGCGCGAGTTCCGGGTGGTGGCTTCACCGGCGGTGATTGATTTGCTGCTGGACGAGGAAAGCCCGCATCTGGCAGGCTTGTCGGATTTCATTGCGAAGCCCATTTCGCTGCAGGCCGAGGGCTCGATGGGGCCGGAGCAGTACGACATCGTCCTGCTCTGAGAGTGCTTCAGCCTGGTGCAGGCTGAGCCCACTCGCCCCGGCTGTGCAGCCGGGCATAAGCGCCGCCACGCGCCAGCAACTCGGCCGGCGCCCCTTGCTCCACGATGCGGCCATGGTCCATGACCACCACGCGGTCAGCGTGCTCGATGGTGGACAGGCGGTGCGCCACGATCAAGGTGGTGCGGCCTTGCATCAGCACCTTCAGGGCTTCCTGCACCAGGCGCTCGGATTCGTTGTCCAGGGCTGACGTCGCTTCGTCCAGGATCAGGATCGGCGCGTTTTTGTACAACGCCCTCGCAATGGCCAGTCGCTGGCGTTGTCCGCCTGACAGCTGACCCGCATTGTGGCCAAGCAGTGTGTCCATGCCCTGCGGCATCTGCTGCACATGGCTCCAAAGATTGGCCGCTTCCAGGCAAGCCTGGATCTGCGCCCGATCGGCAGGCAGGCCCAGGCACACGTTCGCCTGCACGGTGTCGTTGAGCATGACCACATCCTGGCTGACCAGGGCAAATTGGGCACGCAGGCTGGCCAGCGTCCAGCTGGTCAGGGCGTGGCCATCGAGCAGCACTTCGCCTGTGGTGGGCTCCAGAAAGCGCGGCAGCAGGTTCACCAGCGTGGTCTTGCCCGCACCCGAGGTGCCGACCAGGGCCACGATTTCACCGGGCTGAACCGTGAGGTCAATGCCGGCCAGCGCAGGCGGGGCGTCGGCCTTGAAGCGGATGCCCGCGTTGCGCCATTCGATCAGGCCTTGGGCTCGCGTGGCTTGGTGTGTGCCTTCGGTTTCGGTCGGCGCATCTTGCATCAAGGCCATGCCGCGCTCAATGGCCGCCAGACCCCGCGTGATGGGGTTGGCCACATCGGCCAGACGCTTGATGGGCGCCACCAGCATCAGCATGGCACTGATGAAGGCGACAAAGCCCCCCACGGTGGTGCCGCCCGTGCCGCCCTGGCTTTGCACCAGGGCAATGCTCAGGACCAGCGACAGCGCAATCGCGGCCATCATCTGGGTCAGTGGCGTGATGGCGGCGGACGCCGATGTGGACTTGAGGGCCAGGCCGCGCAAGTGGTGTCCCAGTTGTTCAAAGCGCTGAAGCTGGCTTTGCTGGGCACCGTGCAGGCGCACCATGCGGTGGGCGAGCACGTTTTCTTCGACCACATAGGCCAGATCGTCGGTGGCTTGCTGGCTCTCCTTGGTCAGGCGGTACAGACGCTTGGACAGGGTCTTCATGACCCAGCTCAAACCCGGCGCCACAGTGAACACCACCAGGGTGAGTTTCCAGTTGATCCACAGCAGGTAACCCACCAAGGCCAGCAGGGTGAAGCCGTCACGGGTCAAGCCAATGACGGCCGAAACCAGTTGTCCAGCACCGTTTTGCACTTCGTAGACGATGGTGTTGGACAAGGTGCTGGCCGATTGCCGGGTAAAAAGCCCCAGGTCGGCTTTCATTAACTGACCGAAGAGATCCTGCCGCAGTTTCTCCATGCCATCGTTGGTGATCCTGGCCAAGGCGTATTGGCCCAGGTAGTGGGCTATGCCTCGCAGCAGGAAGATACCGATCACGGCCACGGGAACCGACCACAAGGGCAGAGAGTTCTGTGCAAAACCCTTGTCCAGCAAAGGCTGGAAGAGCGCCGGAATCAGGGGCTCGGTGAAGGCTGCCACCAAAGTGGCGATGATGGCAATGCCCCAGATACCGCGTTGCTGGCCGAAATAATTCTTCAGCCGCAGCATCCGATGGCGGATGCTTTCAGGAGCTGCAGCGGGTGCCGGTGGGGTGGATGGGGTGGTCATAGGGCTTGTCGATTGTAAGAGGAGGTAGCAGGCGCTCCTTGTGGCGTCAAAGCCTCTGAAAGTTGTTTCACCTTTGTGCCCGGCCTCTCCGAAAATCGCGTGTCTGCAGTGTACGATTCCCCCTGTCTGATTTGGAGACATTGACGCACCATGATGGAATTGCCTGCTTTTTCGATGCGACTGCGTGTTTTGGCCGCTGTGGGGCTGTGCCTGTGTGGGGCCTGGCCTGCCTGGGCCCAGTTTCGGGTCGAAGTCACCGGTGTGGGCATGACCCAGTTGCCGGTGGTGATTGCGCCCTTCAAAGGCGAAGCGACTGCACCGCAAAAACTGGCGGCCATTGTTCAGTCTGATCTGGAGCGCAGTGGGCAGTTCAAGGGACTGGACGCTTCCGGGACATCGCTGGATGAAACCAGCCGTCCTGATTTTTCGCCCTGGCGTCAGCGCTCGGCTGAAGCGCTGGTCGCCGGCAGTGTCACGCGCCTGGCCGATGGCCGCTATGACGTCCGGGCGCGCCTGTGGGATGCTGTCAAAGGGCAGGAAAAGTCCGATTTCCGTGACACCGTGTCTGCCGGTGATTTGCGTTTGTCGGCCCACCGCATGGCCGATTGGGTCTATGAAAAGCTCACGGGCACGCCCGGGGCCTTTTCCAGCCGCATCACCTATGTGACCAAACAGTCTGGCCGCTACACGCTCTGGATCGCTGATTCGGATGGTGAAAATGCCCAATCCGCTTTGAGCAGCCAGGAGCCCATCATCTCGCCGTCCTGGTCGCCCTTGGGCAACCAGGTGGCCTATGTGTCCTTTGAATCGCGCAAGCCCGTGATTTACCTGCACGAAGTCGCGAGTGGCCAGCGCCGCGTGGTGGCCAACTTCAAAGGATCCAACAGCGCCCCGGCCTGGGCGCGCGATGGCCGCTCGCTGGTGGCCACTCTGACGCGTGACGGCGGCTCGCAGCTTTACCGCATCGATCTGGCAGGCGGTGAGCCACGCCGCCTGACGCAATCGAGCAGCATCGACACCGAGCCGGCTTTCTCCGCAGATGGCTCGCAGATTTATTTTGTGAGCGACCGAGGCGGCAGCCCTCAGATCTACCGCATGCCCGCTCAGGGCGGCAATGCCGAACGGGTCAGTTTCAATGGCTCCTACAATATCTCCCCAACACTCAGTGCCGATGGCCGCTGGATGGCCTATGTCCAGCGCCAGGGCGGTCAGTTCCGCCTGCAGCTGATGGAGCTGTCCACCGGCCAAAGCACGGCTTTGACCGATACCGGTGCTGACGAACGGCCCAGTTTTGCCCCCAACAGCCGGCTGGTGGTGTATGCCACTCAGCAGCAAGGCGAAGCCCTCATGACGACCACACTGGATGGTCGCATCAAGGCCCGTTTGTCCGGCAAAGGTGGTGATATCCGGGAGCCGCATTGGGGCCCTTACCGCAAATGATTTTTTATATGGAGTCTGTGAAATGATGAAAAAACTGCTCAGTGGCATGGCATTGGTGGCCTTGTTGGCCGGTTGCGCCTCAGGCGTGAAACTGGACGATGTGCCGGTGGAAGACAAATCGGCAACGTCTTCGGGCGCTTTGACCAGCGGTGTGGGCAGTGGCAACAGCCAGGCTTCTTCCGTGGCGCCGGTGTTGGCCGACAAGTCCGGCAGCGGCATCGGTCCTGTGGGTACAGCCCATGTGGTGCTGTTTGACTACGACAGCTTTGTGGTGCGTGCCGATGCGCGCCCCGTGATCGAGAGCCACGCCCGCTTCCTGCAGGCCAACAAGCAGCGCAAGGCCATGCTGGAAGGCCACACCGACGAGCGCGGTGGCCGTGAATACAACCTGGCGCTGGGCCAAAAACGTGCCGAAGCCGTGCGCCGTGCACTGACGCTCCTGGGCGTGCCCGATAGCCAGCTGGAAGCCGTGAGCTATGGCAAGGAAAAGCCGGCGGCTGAAGGCTCTGACGAGTTGTCGCTGGCGAAAAACCGCCGCGTCGAAATCCGGTATTGATCCATGCGCGGCACAAGATTGGGATTGCTCACGCAGCGCTTTGTGATGGCCTGTCTGCTGGCGATGTCCTTTCTTGGGGCGTCGCAGGCAGGTTTGCTGGAAGACGATGAGGCACGCCGTGCCATCCTTGATCTGCGCCAGCGTCTGGAGAGCAGCAACAACAGCATCAAGGCGCTGGGTGAAGAAAACGCCCAGTTGCGCCGTGCCTTGCTGGACCTGCAAGGGCAGATCGATGGCCTCAAGACCGATATGTCCAAAGGGCATGGTCAACAGGAGCAGCTGGCTCGTGACCTGTCCGACTTGCAGCAACGCCACAAGGATACGCAAGCCGGTCTGGATGAGCGCTTGAGAAAGTTCGAACCCGTCAAGGTGACGGTGGACGGGCGTGAGTTCTCTGCCGATGTGGCTGAAAAGCGCGACTACGAACAGGCACTCGACATTTTCCGCCGAGGGGACTTTGCGGCAGCACGCAGTGCGCTGCTCACTTTTGTGCAGCGCCATGGTCAAAGCGGGTATCTGCCTTCAGCCCTGTTCTGGCTGGGCAATGCCGAGTACGCCACCAAAGACTACAAAGAGTCGATGGCGCATTTCCGCCAGATGCTCGCCGCAGCACCGGCGCATGTGCGTGCTCCTGAAGCGATGCTGGCCATCTCCAATGTGCAGCAGGAACTCAAGGACAGCAAGGGTGCCCGCAAGACCCTGGAGGACCTGATCAAGATCTACCCTGACGCCGAGACCGCGCAAGCCGCCAAAGACCGGCTGGCCCGCCTGCGCTGAACGTCCCTCATGACGGCGGAGCAACTGCAGTGGCAGACCCTGGCCGTCCTGGCCTTGGCGTTTGCCGCGTCGCTGGTACTGGGTTTTGTGCTTCATCGCACCCATTTTTGTGCCATGGGCGCCGTCAGCGACTGGCTGCTCATGGGCAACACCCAGCGCGCACGCCAGTGGGCCCTGGCCCTGGCCGTGGCCATGCTGGGCTTTGCTGGCTTGATGCAGTGGTCCGGCATCAGCCCGTTCAACACGATCTACAACACCCAACGCCTGCCCTGGCTGTCCTTGCTGCTGGGCGGGCTGCTGTTTGGTGTGGGCATGGTGCTGGGCTCGGGTTGTGCCAGCAAGGCGCTGGTGCGCCTGGGGGCGGGCAACCTCAAATCGCTCGTTGTGCTGATGGCCATGGGCATGGCGTCACTGGCCACTGTGCGGGGCTTGCCTGCCGTGTGGCGTGTGCAGGGGGTGGACCGTGTGGACATGTCCTGGGGTGTAGGGCCTTTTGCCAGCCAGTGGGTGGCGCATTTTTCGGGGTGGAGTCTGCCTGTGGCAGGCGCGGCTGCGGCCCTGTTTCTGGCCTTGTGCCTGGGCGTTTGGACCCTGAGTGATCCCTTTTCCAGGACAGGCAAGAATGGGTTGGCGGGTGTCAGTGTGGGTTTGATCGCAGTCCTGCTGTGGTGGTGCTCGGGCGTGTTGGCCTGGGTGCCTGAGCATCCTGAAACCCTCGAGTCGGTCTTCCTCACCACGGCCAGTGGCCGCATGGAATCCATGAGTTTTGTCGGCCCGCTCGGGTTCTGGTTGGACGCATTTTTGTATTACAGCGATGGCACCAAGCGCATGAGCTTTGGCATGGCCATGGTGCCTGGCGTGGTGCTGGGTTCTGCAGTCAGCGCTTGGCGCTCAGACAGCTTCCGTTGGGAAGGGTTTACCCAAACCACCGATCTGGTTCGCCATCTGGTGGGCGGTGTGTTGATGGGGGCGGGTGGCGTCATGGCGCTGGGCTGTACCTTCGGGCAAGGGCTCAGTGGCCTGTCCACTTTGAACCTGGGCAGTTTGTTGGCAACTTCCGGCATCGTTCTGGGGGCTGTGCTGACCCTGAAATGGCAGATCGCGCATGACTGATTTGGCTTTGTTTGAGCAAGAGGAGCGCCGCTTTGGCGGCTTGCAGCGACTGTATGGCGTGCAGGGCGCAGCGCAGATCCGTGCGGCGCATGTGGTGGTGGTCGGCATCGGGGGCGTGGGGTCGTGGACTGCGGAAGCCTTGGCCCGCAGTGGTGTGGCGCGGCTCACGCTGATCGACATGGACCACATCGCCGAGTCCAATGTGAACCGCCAGATCCATGCACTCACAACGACCCTGGGCCAAGCCAAGGCCCTGGCCATGCAAGAGCGCATTGCTGAAATTCACCCGGGCTGCCAGGTGGACGTGGTGGACGACTTTGTCGGCCCTGACAACTGGCCCGCCTTGTTGTCTGCCAAGCCTGATGCGGTCATTGACGCGTGCGACGACGCCAAAGCCAAATTGACTTTGGCGGTTTGGGCGCGCCAGACCCGAACCCCGTTTGTCTGCGTCGGCGCCGCAGGCGGCAAGCGCCTGGCGCACAAGGTGGATGTGGATGACCTGGCGGTGGCCACGCATGACCCCTTGCTGGCCCGTTTGCGCTACCAGTTGCGCAAGCACCATGGTGCGCCCAAAGAGGGCAAGCGCATCGGCGTACGTTGCGTTTTCAGCCGCGAAGCGGTGGCGCCACCCGACGCGTCTTGTTCGGTGGAGGGGGATGGTTCGCTCAATTGCCACGGCTACGGTTCTTCTGTGGGGGTGACTGCCACATTCGGTTTGTGTGCTGCCTCAGAAATTTTGAATTTTTTAGCGACAGCGTCTTCAAGTCAAAAAAATGACGCTATAATTTGAGTCTTGCTGCAGTGCTACGGCGGTGCAGCAAAGGGACCATAGCTCAGTTGGTAGAGCAGCGGACTTTTAATCCGTTTGTCGTGGGTTCGACCCCCGCTGGTCCCACCAATTCAAAAGCACTTTGTATTCGCGTACAAAGTGCTTTTTTCATTGCTGCGCAGAAAAGCTCAACGCGTGTCGCAAAAAAGCCCGGACACTGCCGGGCTTTTTTTCTTGTATCAGGCCATGGCCTGCAATTGCTCGGTCAGCTCCAGCCAGCGCTCTTCGAGTGTGACCATTTCGTCGGTGAGGGCCTTCAGGCGGCGACCCGCGTCTGCAATCTCAGCCGGGGGCAGCGGTGTGCTCAGCTGCTGCTCCAGCACGGTTTTTTCCTTTTCGATCACGGCCATGCGTTGCTCGTTTTGCTCCAGTTCTTTTTTGAGCGGGCGGGTTTGCGAGGCCAACTGCTGGCGTTTCTGGACGTCTTGCTTGCGCTGTTCGGCACCGCTGAGCGCTGGCGTGGAGGGGCTGCTGGCGCTTGGTGTTGCTGCAGACTTGGGCATAGCGGCGGCGACCGGGGCGGCCACTGGAGCGACGACCACGGGGGCCTCTGGCGGGGCATTTCTGGCCGAGTTCTTGGCTTCCTCGCGCAAGCGCTTGGATTCATCCAGCAGGTACTTCTGGTAGTCGTCCAGATCGCCGTCAAAGGGCTCGACCTTGCCCCGGCCCACCATCCAGAACTCATCGCAAACGGCACGCAGCAAGGCGCGGTCGTGGCTGACCAGCATGACGGTGCCTTCGAACTCGTTGAGCGCCATCGACAGCGCTTCGCGGGTGGCCAGGTCCAGGTGGTTGGTCGGCTCGTCCAGCAGCAAGAGGTTGGGGCGCTGCCACACGATCATGGCCAGCACCAGACGGGCTTTTTCGCCGCCGCTCATGGTGCCCACGGCCTGCTTGACCATGTCACCTGAGAAGTTGAAGGTGCCCAGGTAGTTGCGCAAATCCTGCTCGCGGCTGGCTTCGCCGCTGGCCAGTTCCTTGGCCAGGCGGATCATGTGCTCCAGCGGGTTGTCCTGCGGGTGCAGCACATCGAGTTCCTGCTGCGCAAAGTAGCCGATGTTCAGGCCCTTGCCTTCGGTGAGCGTCCCCGCCAGCAGCGGCATGGTGCGGGCAATCGTCTTGACCAGGGTCGACTTGCCCTGGCCGTTGGCGCCCAGAATGCCGATGCGTTGCCCGGCCAGCACCGATTTGCTCACGCCTTGCAAGATGGCTTTGGGGGCGTCGTCCACCATGTAGCCAAAGCTCGCTTCGCTGATGGCCAGCATGGGGTTGGGCAGGTTGTTGGGCTCTTTGAATTCGAAAGTGAATTCGGCTTCGGCCAGCAGCGGGGCCACTTTTTCCATGCGCTCCAGGGCCTTGACCCGGCTTTGCGCTTGCTTGGCTTTGCTGGCCTGCGCCTTGAAGCGGTTGATGAACTTCTGCAGGTGGGCGATCTTGTCTTGCTGCTTGGCAAACGAGGCTTGCTGCAACTCCATCTGCTGGGCGCGCAGGATTTCAAACGCGCTGTAGTTGCCGCCGTAGCGGGTCAGCTTGGCGTGTTCGATGTGCAGCGTGACATCGGTCACCGCATCCAGAAACTCCCGGTCGTGGCTGATCACGATCATGGTGCCGGTGTAGCGTTGCAGCCAGGCCTCGAGCCAGACCAAAGCGTCCAGGTCCAGGTGGTTGGTGGGTTCGTCGAGCAGCAAAATGTCCGACGGGCACATCAGCGCACGGGCCAGTTGCAAGCGCATGCGCCAGCCGCCAGAGAAGCTGTTGACCGGATTGTTCAGCTCGTCCACCCGAAAACCCAGACCCAAAATCAAGGCTTCGGCGCGGGGCAGTGCATCGTGGTCGCCCGCATCGGCGAGATCGGTGTAGACGTGGGCCATCTCCATGCCGTCGCCACTTTCTTCGGCAGCGGCCAGGCGTTGGCGCAGTTCGGCCAGACGGGTGTCGCCTTCCAGCACAAACTCCGATGCCGGCTGGTCGGTCTCGGGCATGTTCTGCGCGACCTGCGCCATGCGCCAGGCTTTGGGCATCTCGAAGTCGCCGCCGTCTTCGTGCAGGGTGCCGTTGAACAGTGCAAACAGGGTGGACTTGCCTGCGCCATTGCGTCCGACCAAGCCGACTTTTTCTCCGGGGTTGAGGGTGACCGAGGCCTGGTCGAGCAGCACTTTGGTGCCGCGGCGGAGGGTGACGTTTCTGAGGTTGATCATTGTTCTTGTTTGAATTTTTGTGAGAGCTGCGCCCTCGCGGCGATGAGGCGCACGCTGTGCTCGAAGGGTGGAGTCATCGCGACGGGGCGTTGCTCCTACAGTGTCAGCAGGGCATCCCTTGTGACCAGCAGGACCTGGTCCTCGCCCGAGCTGGTGTCCAGCCAGGCGACTTCCAGATGGGGGAAGGCCGCTTCAAAGTGTGCGCGTTCGTTGCCGATCTCCAGCACCAGCACGGCATCCGCGCTCATGCGCGAGGGTGCATCTTTGAACAGCTGGCGCACAAAGTCCATGCCGTCCATGCCGCCTGCCAAAGCCAGTTCGGGCTCGGCGCGGTACTCCGCGGGCAGCGCGTCCATGCTGGCTTGGCACACGTAAGGCGGGTTGCACAGGATCAAATCAAAGGAGCCGGGCAGGGCTGCAAGGCCGTCGCTGTGCACCAGTTGCACGCGGTCCTGCAGACCGTGGCGCTCCACATTGATGGCGGCCACGGCCAGCGCATCATGAGAAATATCGGCCCCGGTCACCTGCACCTCAGGCCATGCCAGCGCCGCCAGCACGGCAAGGCTGCCGTTGCCGGTACACAGGTCCAGCACATGTTTCGTTTGGTCGCTCAGCCAGGCGTCAATGGTGCCATCGGCCAGCACCTCGGCGATCAGACTGCGCGGCACGATGGCCCGCTCGTCGATGTAAAAGGACACGCCCTGCAGCCAGGCTTCTTGGGTGAGATAGGCCGCGGGCTTGCGGGAGGCGATGCGCTCGTCGATCAGGGCTTGCACCTGCGCCTGTTGCTCGGGGGGCACAGCTTGACTGGCAACTTCGTCGAGATCGGTGTCCAGCGGCAGGCCCAGACGCCAGAACACCAGCCAGACGGCTTCGTCAAAGGCATTCAGGGTGCCGTGGCCGAAGGACACGCCCGCAGCCTGCAGCCTCTCGGCGGACTGTTCGATCAGCCCAGACAGGGTCATGGCGCTCATGCCGACAGGCCCGCGTTGAGTTGTTCCAGCGTGCGGCGGTAGATGGCTTTGAGCGGCGCGATGTCGGCCAGCGCCACATGCTCATTGACCTTGTGGATGGTGGCGTTGGGTGGGCCGAACTCGATCACCTGCGGGCAGATCTGGGCGATGAAGCGGCCGTCGCTCGTGCCGCCTGTAGTCGACAGCTCGGTGGTCAGGCCGGTTTCGTCGGCAATCGCTTTTTGCACGGCGGCCACCAAGGTGCCGGGTGTGGTCAAAAACGGCAGGCCGCCAATCGTCCATTTCAGGTCGTATTGCAACTCATGCTTGTCCAGCACGGCGACAAGGCGCTGCTGCAGGCCTTCGGGGGTGGATTCGGTGCAGAAGCGGAAGTTGAAGTCCACCACGCAGTCGCCCGGAATCACATTGCTCGCGCCCGTGCCCGCATGGATGTTGCTCACCTGCCAGCTGGTGGGTGGGAAGAAGGCGTTGCCTTCGTCCCAGCGGATGCTGACCAGATCGGCCATCGCTGGGGCCAGGCGGTGGATAGGGTTGTCGGCCAGGTGCGGGTAGGCGATGTGGCCCTGCACGCCTTTGACGGTGAGCTTGCCGCTCATGGTGCCGCGGCGACCGTTCTTGATCATGTCGCCGGTGCGTTCCACAGACGTGGGCTCGCCCACGATGCAGAACTGCGGGGCGTCACCACGCGCTTCCAATTTCTCGCAGACGATGACGGTGCCGTCCACGGCCGGGCCTTCTTCGTCGCTGGTCAGCAAGAAAGCCAGCCCCAAGGCCGGGTTGGGCTTGGCGGCCAGAAACTCCTGCACTGCGACCACCATGGCCGCCAGCGAGGTTTTCATGTCGCTCGCACCGCGCCCGAACAGCTTGCCGTCCTTGTGCGTGGGGGTGAAGGGGTCGCTGTCCCATTGCGTGAGAGGCCCGGTGGGCACCACATCGGTGTGACCGGCAAAGGCCAGGGTCTGGCCCGAGGTGCCTGCTCGCTTGGCCCAGAGGTTGCGCACGCGGAAGGTGTCGGGGCCGGAGTCGATGAATTCGCAGACAAAGCCCAGAGGTCTCAAGGCCTCGGTGATGATGTCCATGCAGCCCGCGTCATCAGGCGTGACGGACGGACGGGCGATCAGCTGTTCGGCCAGGCGCAGGGTGTCGTGACAGGTCGTCATGCTTTAAACCTTGTTCGGGTGCTGACGCACAAAGCGGGCGATGCGTTCGGCAGCTTCCAGGCATTCGGCGGTTTCGGCCACCAGGGCCATGCGCACGCGGCCCCGGCCCGGGTTGCTGCCGTTGAATTCGCGCGCCAGGTAGCTGCCGGGCAGCACGGTGACGTGCTCTTTTTCGTACAGGGCTTTGGCAAACGCCGCGTCGTCACCCTGCCAGCCTGCAGGCACACCGGCCCACAGGTAAAAGCTGGCATCGGGCAGTTTCACATCCAGCACTTCGGCCAGCACCGGTGTGACCTGGGCGAACTTGGTGCGGTACAGGTTGCGGTTGTCGACCACATGGGCTTCGTCGCCCCAGGCGGCGATGCTGGCGGCTTGCACCACGGGGCTCATGGCGCTGCCGTGGTAGGTGCGGTACAGCAGGAACTGCTTGAGCACAGCGGCGTCGCCCATCACAAAGCCGCTGCGCAGCCCGGGCACATTGCTGCGTTTGGAGAGGCTCGTGAAGGCGATCAGGCGCTCAAAGCCCCGGCTGAGCTTGGCAGCGGCTTCCAGGCCACCCAGGGGCGGCTCGTCGCGGAAGTAAATCTCGCTGTAGCACTCGTCGGAGGCGATGATGAAGCCATGCTGGTCCGACAGGGCAAAGAGTTTTTGCCATTCCGTCAAGGGCATCACGGCGCCTGTGGGGTTGCCGGGCGAGCAGACAAACACCAGCTGGGTGCGGGCCCAGACTTCAGCGGGCACGCTGTCCCAGTCGGGCGCAAAGTTGCGCGCCGGGTCACTTGCCACAAAGTGCGGCGTGGCCCCGGCCAGCAGGGCGGCGCCCTCGTAAATTTGGTAGAAGGGGTTGGGGCTCACGACCGTGGCGCCTGCCTGCGTCGGGTCGATCACGGTTTGCGTCAGGGCAAACAGGGCTTCGCGTGAACCGTTCACGGGCAACACCTGCGTGGCGGCATCCAGTTTCAGACCATAGCGACGGTCAACCCAGGCGGTGCAGGCCTGGCGCAGGGCCGGCTCGCCTGCAGTGGCGGGGTAGCCTGCCAGGCCTGTGCCCAAAGCATCGCTCAGGGCCTGCATGATGAACGTCGGCGTGGCGTGCTTGGGCTCACCAATGCCCAGGCTGATGTGGCGCAGGGCAGGGTTGGGCGTGACCGAGGCGAACAATTGGCGCAGCCGCTCAAAAGGATAGGGCTGCAGCTTGGAGAGAAGGGGATTCATAACCCCCGATTATCGGGGATCGGCACCTTTGGCAAGGGCCGCTGGCTTGAATAAACCAGGGGCTGCTCAGACCCGTTGGCCCTGGCCGCTCATTTGACCGACATGGTCCAGGCCCGCACGAAGTTGTCGGCGAAGTGTTTGACCTCGACGTTGCTGCGTGCCGCCCAGGGGATGAACTGACGGTGCAGCGGCAGGTAGTGGATCTGATCGCGTTGCTCCAGCATGGCTTGCCGCACGGTTTCCCGGCGTTTGTTCACCTCGGTTTCAACGGCTGCCGCATCGATCAGCTGGTCCAGTTTGGGGTTGCTGAAGCGGCCGAAGTTCCAGGAACCTTTTTTGGATGTTTCACTGGGCGGAGAGTGAAATATGGGGTCCAGCGTCGTTTGCGGGTCGGTGATCGAGCCGCCCCAGCCGAGCATGTAAAAGCTGGTGTCGTATTTTTCGAGTTTGGGGAAATACTGTGCGCGGGGCACGGCATTGAGCTTGACCTTGATGCCCACCTTGGCCAGCATGCCCGAGACGGCGATGCAGATTTCCTCGTCGTTCACATAGCGGTTGTTCGGGCAGTCCAGACCGACGTCAAAGCCTTGCGGGTAACCCGCGTCTTCGAGCAGTTTGCGGGCTGCGGCCACATCGTATTTGAAGGCCCGGTTTTCCAGTTCAGCAAAGCAGCCCAGGGGGGAAGGTGTGACGCAACCCGTGGCCTGGGCCTGGCCGCGCATGGTGTTCTTGACGATCGCGTCGATGTCGATGGCCTGGTAGACGGCCTGGCGCACGCGCTTGTCCTTGAAGGGGTTTTTGCCCTTGACGTTGCTGTAGATCAGTTCGTCGCGGGACTGGTCCATGCCAAAGAAGACCACACGGTTTTCCATGCCCTGCACGACCTTCATGCCGGGGCTCTGGGTCAGGCGCTGCACGTCCTGCGGGGCAGGGTCCTGGACGAAGTTCACACCGTCAGAGAGCAGCGCCGCCACACGGGTGGCATCGCTCTTGATGGGGGTGAAAATGACCTCCTGCAGGTTGCCTGTGATCTTGCGCCCGCCGCTGTAGTTCGGGTTTCTGACCAGCACGGTTTTGACATCGGGCTCGCGACTTTTGAGCATGAAGGGGCCTGTGCCGTTGGCGTTGCGACCCGCAAAGGTCTCCTCGCGGTTCTTGAAGTCCAGCGGTTTTTCGGCCTTGTTCTTGACCGACCAGGCGCGGCTCATGATGTGGAAGGTGGTCGCATGCTCCAGAAAGATCGGGTTGGGCTTGTCCAGCTTGAAATCCAGCGTGTGGCTGTCGACCTTGATGGGCTTGCCCATGGCCTGGGCGTACTGGTTCATCTGCGAGGTGGGCGAGGCCGCCCGCTCGACGCTGAACACCACATCGTCGGCGGTGAAGGACGAGCCGTCATGGAACTTGACCCCTTTGCGCAGCCACACCCGCCAGGTGAGCGGGCCGGTCTGCTGCCAGCGCTCGGCCAGCTCGGGGATCAGCTCCAGGTTGTCGCCCCGGCCCACCAGCGATTCGTACACATGGTTGTTGATGGCATTGGTCAGTGCCTCGTTCTGCGAGTGTGGGTCCATGGTCTGCGGGTCGCCCTGGTTGGCCCAGCGCAGGGTTTGTGCACCTGCATGCATGGCGCTGAAAGCCAGCGCTGTGGCGAGGATCAGATGGCTGAATTTTGGATGCATCACCCAACTCCTTGAATAACGGTTCGACAGTCTAGCGGCAACCGTCCGAATCTGCCCTGGCGGAGGGTCTTGATCGCTGACGCAGCAACCGGATTTCAGAAGGCTTGCTCGGTTAACATTGACACCACACGACACCCTTTCGGGTGTTGTCTTTTGTATTGTTATTGGAGGCCCCAGGGGGGTCTTCCAAGACCTTTTGAGATTTTGGATCACCGTGCGTCTCAATTCCATCAAGCTTTCGGGCTTCAAATCGTTTGCCGAACCGACCAACTTCCTGCTGCCCGGGCAGCTGGTGGGCGTGGTCGGCCCCAACGGTTGCGGCAAATCCAACATCATGGACGCGGTGCGCTGGGTGTTGGGCGAGTCCAAGGCGTCGGAGCTGCGTGGCGAGTCCATGCAGGACGTCATCTTCAACGGCACCACCACCCGCAAGCCTGCCAGCCGTGCCAGCGTGGAGCTGGTGTTTGACAATGCCGACCACCGCGCAGGCGGCCAGTGGGGCCAGTTTGCCGAAATCGCCGTCAAGCGCGTGCTGACCCGTGACGGCAACAGCAGTTACTACATCAACAACCAGCCGGTGCGCCGCCGCGATGTGCAGGATGTGTTTCTGGGCACGGGCCTGGGGCCACGCGCCTACGCCATCATCGGGCAGGGCACCATCAGCCGCATCATCGAGTCGCGCCCCGAAGAGCTGCGCCTGTTCCTCGAAGAGGCCGCAGGCGTGTCGAAATACAAGGAACGCCGCCGCGAGACCGAAAACCGCCTGTCCGACACCCGCGAGAACCTGACGCGCGTCGAAGACATCCTGCGCGAACTCAACGCCAACCTTGAAAAACTCGAAAAGCAGGCCGAAGTGGCCCAGCGCTACAACAACCTGCAAGCCGACAGCACGCTCAAGCAGCACCAGCTGTGGTTCCTGAAGCGCCGCGAGGCCGAGGGCGATCAGGGCAAAGTCAAAGCCGATGTGGACCAGGCCGTCAACGCGCTGGAGTCGCGCATGGCCGATCTGCGCCACGTCGAGGCCGAGCTCGAAACCATCCGCCAGGCGCACTACGCCGCAGGTGACGAGGTCAACCAGGCCCAGGGCAAGCTGTACGAAGCCAGTGCCGAAGTGGGCAAGCTTGAAGCCGAAATCCGCTTTGTGGTCGAAGGCCGCCAACGCGCCGAGCAGCGCCTGGTGCAGCTGAAAGAACAAATCGAGCAGTGGCGCCAGCGCAGCGAGCAGGCACAGACCGAGCTGGACACGCTGGCCGAGCAAAGCGTGATGGCCGAAGACCAGAGCATGACACTGGCCGCCCAGGTCGAAGACCAGGCCATGGCCTTGCCCGAACTGGAAGAAGCCCTGCGCCAGGCCCAGAACAAGGCCAACGAGCAGCGGGGCTCGGTCGTTCAGGTGCAGCAGCAGATCCAGGTGCTGGCCGCCGAGCAACGCAACACCGAAGAGCAGTCGCGCCAGCTGAACCAGCGCCGCGAGCGCCTGCAGGCCGATCGCAATGCGCTGGCTGCGCCCGACGAGCAGCGTCTGGTCCAGCTGTCCGAGCAACTGGCCGAAACCGAGGCCGCTGCTGCCGAGTCCAACGCCCGCCTGCAGGAGTTGCAAGAGCAAGTGCCCTTGCTGGACGAAGACCGCCGCCACCGCCAGCAGGTGGTGAACGACGAGTCTGCCCGCCTGGCCGACCTGACCGCCCGCCTGGAGGCGCTCAAGGCCCTGCAGGAGAAAGTCCGTACCGACGGCAAGCTCAAACCCTGGCTGTCCAAGCACGGCATGGACGGGCTCGAAGGCTTGTGGAGCCGCATCCACATCGAAAGCGGTTGGGAAAACGCGCTCGAATCCGCCCTGCGCGAAAAGCTGTCTGCGCTGGAAGTCTCGCGTCTGGACATGGTGCGCGCCTTTGCCTCTGATGCACCACCCGCCAAACTGAGCTTCTTCTCGCCACCTGCCGCAGGCACGGCCACATCGCGAGCCGGTTTGCCCGCGGGCTGCCGCGCCCTGTCGGATTTGCTGCGGGTGAGCGATGCCGGTTTGTCGGCCCTGTTGGCCGACTGGCTGCAAGGCTGCTACACCGCGCCCAGCATGGACGATGCCCTGAGCTGGCGCGCCCAGTTGCATGCGGGCGAAGTTCTGTTCGTGCCCTCGGGCCATGCCGCGACCGCACACAGCGTGAGCTTTTACGCGCAGGACTCCGAGCAGGCCGGTTTGCTGGCCCGTGCGCAAGAGATCGAAAACATCGAAAAGCAGTTGCGTGCACAGACTCTGATTGCCGAGGAAAGCCGTACCGCGCTGGCCCGCGCAGAAGGCGCGTATGCCGACGCTTCGCAACGCCTGATCAGCGTCCGCCAGGAGGCCAGCGCCAGCCAGTCACGCGCCCACGAGGTGCAGGTCGAGCACCTGCGCCTGTCGCAAATGGCCGAGCAAACCCGTGCCCGCAGCGAACAGATCCAGGGTGACATGGCCGAAGTCGATGTCTTGCTCGAAGAGCTGCAGGAGCGCCGCGTCACCGCCGAAGCCCGCTTTGAAGAACTGGACATGCAACTGGCCGACAGCCAGGAGCGCCACGCCCAGCTGGACGACCGCGTGATCGAGGCCGAGCGCAAGCTCAGCGAATGCCGCGAGCAGCAGCGCAGCCTGGAACGCCAGTCGCAGGAAGCCCAGTTTTCGCAGCGCAGCCTGCAGGCCCGTCAAGGCGAGTTGCAGCGCACGGTGGAAACCGCATCCCAGCAGATCGGCAGCATTGAGGCTGAACAGCAGCGGGCACACGATGAGTTGTCGCGTTTGACCGATGCCGCGGCCCAAGGCGGGCTGCAGGATGCGCTGGCGGTCAAGCTCGAGCGCGAGCAGGCGCTGGGCGCCAAGCGCAGCGCCTACGACGACCTCACGGCCAAGCTGCGTGCGAGCGACGAGCGCAAGGTGGCTTTCGAGCGTGAACTCGAACCCTTGCGCCAGCGCATCACCGACCTGCAACTCAAGGAGCAGGCCGCCCGTCTGGGCCTGGAGCAGTACACCCAGCTGCTGGCCGATGCGCAGGCCGACCTCGAAGCGGTGGCCAGGAGCATCGAAGAAGGCGAAGTCCGTATCTATGGCCTGCAAGGCGAGATCGACCGGATCAACCGCGAAATCAATGCCCTGGGCCCTGTCAACCTGGCGGCGCTCGAAGAGCTGTCGACCGCACGCGAACGCAAGACTTTCCTGGATTCGCAAAACGCCGACCTGACCGAGGCCATGAACACGCTCGAAGACGCGATCAAGAAGATCGACGCCGAGACCCGCGACCTGCTGGGCGGCACCTTCAAGATCGTCAATGAGCACTTCAGCCGCATGTTCCCCGAACTGTTTGGCGGTGGCCAGGCCAAACTGGTGATGACGGGCGAAGAAATTCTGGACTCGGGCGTTCAGGTGATGGCCCAGCCCCCAGGCAAGAAGAACCAGACCATCCACCTGCTGTCGGGTGGCGAGAAGGCGCTCACAGCCATTGCGCTGGTGTTTGCCATCTTCCAGCTCAACCCGGCACCGTTCTGTCTGTTGGACGAGGTGGACGCGCCGCTGGACGACGCCAACACCGAACGCTACGCCAAGCTGGTGGCCAGCATGGGCAAGGAAACACAGTTCCTGTTCATCAGCCACAACAAGATCGCCATGGAAATGGCCAAGCAGCTCATCGGTGTGACCATGCAAGAGCAGGGCGTCTCCCGCATCGTGGCGGTGGACATGGAGTCTGCCGTGAATCTGGCGCAAATCTGAGGAATGTGAAAGATGAGTTCATTGCAAATCGGGTTGCTGCTGGCTGGTGCCGTGACCTTGCTCGCGGTGGTGGCCTACAACTACTGGGTCTCGCGCAAAAGTGCCCCACGTCAGGCCGACGCACTGGAACCCGTGGACACCCAGGAAGCGCCCGGTCTGGAAGAGGCCGGTGCCATCGAACCGGTGCTGACCGACGACTTTGACAAGCTGCCCCAACCCGAGCGCAAGCCGGTTCTGGACGCATTGATCGATGTGATCGCGACGATGGAAGTGGACCACCCGGTCTCGGGTGATGCTGCGCTGGCTGCCTTGCCGGCCACCCGGCGTGTGGGGACCAAAGCCTTCAACGTCGAAGGCTGCAGCGAACTGACGGGCGAGTGGGAGCCCATCGTCCCGGGGCGTCGCTATTCGGCTTTCCAGGCCGGGGTGCAACTGGCCAACCGTGTGGGGCCGCTCAACGAAATCGAGTTTTCCGAATTTGTGGTCAAGACCCAGGCCTTTGCTGACGCCGTGGGCGGCAGCCCGGTGTTCAGCGACATGCTCGAAGAAGTGGCGCGCGCGCGCGAGCTGGACCAGTTTGCCAGCGAGCACGATGCCCAGCTGAGTTTTGCCATCACGGTGCTGTCTGCCGCCTGGAGTCCGGGCTATGTGCACCAGCATGCGGCCCGTCTGGGCTTCGTGGCCGGGGTGATTCCGGGGCGCATGGTCTTGCCTTCGGAGGTGCAAGGTTTGCCACCCGTGCTGTCCCTCACTTTTGATTCGCAGGCGGCCATGGCCGATGACCCTGATCTGTCGGCCATTCGCGAATTCACACTGAGTCTGGACGTGCCCCAGGTGGCTCGCGCCGATCAGCCCTTTGCGCGCCTGCGCCAGGCGGCCGACTGGCTGGCCCAGCAGATGGACGGCGCTGTCACCGATGGAGGTGGCCAGCGCCTGGGCCAGGACGTGCTGGACCAGATCGCGTTGGACCTCGAGCAGCTGTACGACGCGCTCGACACACGCGAGTTGTCGGCGGGATCGCCCCAGGCGCGGCGCCTGTTCTCGTGAGCTGCATACACAAGCCGATGTTGCAGCGATGAATACGCTGGACCTGTTTGCCGAGCCTGCCCCGGCACCGGAGGCCCCGTCAGCGCGTGCTGCCCAGTTGCGTCAGCAATTGCAGCGCCACGGGCACCTCTATTACGTGCTCGATGCCCCCGAAATACCCGATGCGGAGTACGACCGCTTGTTTCGCGAACTGCAGGCTCTGGAGACCGCTCACCCTGAACTGCTGACCGTGGATTCGCCAACCCAGCGGGTGGGTGGGCAGGTGCTCGATGCCTTTGCCTCGGTGCGTCATGCGGTGCCCATGCTCAGCATCCGCACTGAGACCGACACTGAATCTTCTGGAGCCGAAGCCTTTGACGCCCGCATGCGCCGTGAGCTGGGCCTGGCCGAGGCCGACCCGGCTGTGCAGTACGTCGCCGAACTCAAGTTCGACGGCTTGGCCATGAGCCTGCGCTACGAAAACGGCGTGCTGGTGCAAGCCGCCACCCGGGGCGATGGCGAAACCGGCGAAGACGTGACCGCGAATGTGCGCACCATCGGGCAGGTGCCATTGCGCCTGCCGCCCGATGTGCCTGCGGTGCTCGAAGTACGCGGCGAGGTCTACATGCGTCGCGACGACTTTGAAGCATTGAACGAACGCCAGCGCCAGCGTATTTCAACCGGAGCCAAGGGCGAAAAAACCTTTGTGAACCCGCGCAACGCGGCCGCTGGGGCTGTGCGTCAGCTCGATTCAGGCATCGCCGCAGACCGGCCGTTGAGTTTTTTCGCTTACGGACTGGGCGAGGTCAGTGCCGCCGAAGGTGCACTGTGGAGCACCCACTACGACATGCTCATGCAGCTCAAGGCCTGGGGTTTCCCGGTGGCCGAGCAGACCGCCGTGGTCGATGGCGCGGCGGGTCTGGTGGCATTTCACCAGCGCATCGCCACGCAGCGCGACAGCTTGCCTTATGACATCGATGGCGTGGTCTACAAGGTCAACGGCCTGGCCCTGCAGCAGCAACTGGGCTTTGTGACCCGCGAGCCCCGTTGGGCCGTGGCCCACAAATACCCTGCGCAGGAAGAGATGACCCAGGTGCTGGCCATCGACGTGCAGGTGGGCCGCACCGGCAAACTCACCCCGGTGGCCAAGCTGGCCCCCGTGTTTGTGGGCGGGGTGACGGTGACCAACGCCACGCTGCACAACGAACTCGAAGCCCGCCGCAAGGACGTGCGGGTGGGTGACACCGTGATCGTGCGCCGTGCCGGCGATGTGATCCCCGAGGTGGTGTCGGTGGTGCTGGACAAGCGGCCGGCAGGGGCCGAGTGGTTCACCATGATGAGCCACTGCCCCGTATGCGGCAGTCTGGCCGAGCGGGAAGAGGGTGAAGCCGACCACCGCTGCACGGGCGGCTTGTTTTGCAGCGCGCAGCGCAAACAGGCCGTCTGGCACTTTGCGCACCGTCGAGCCATGGACATCGAAGGTCTGGGCGACAAACTGGTGGACCAGCTCGTTGATTCGGGCCGCGTCAACACCCTGGCCGACCTGTATGGCCTGCAGTTGCAGGATCTGGCGGGCATGGACCGCATGGCCGAGAAATCGGCCCAGAACCTGCTCGATGCGCTGGAAAAATCCAAGCAAGCAACGCTGCCCCGTTTTGTGTTCGGTCTGGGTATTCGCCATGTGGGCGAAGCCACGGCCAAGGAGCTGGCCCGGCACTTCGGGCAACTGGACGCCATCATGGCTGCCAGCGAAGACGCGCTGCTGCAGGTGGCCGATGTCGGTCCGGTGGTGGCGCACAGCATCCACACCTTTTTTGCCCAGGCGCACAACCGCGAGGTGGTACAGGCCTTGCGCGATGCGGGCATCAGCTGGGCCGAGGGCGATGCCCTGGCGCCGACCGAAATGCCCCTTGCAGGCGTCACGGTCGTTTTGACCGGGACTTTGCAAAGCATGGGCCGTGACGAGGCCAAAGACAAACTCGAAGCCCTGGGCGCCAAGGTCGCTGGCTCGGTGAGCAAGAAAACCAGCTACGTGGTGGCGGGGGCGGAAGCGGGCAGCAAGCTCGACAAGGCGCAGGCCTTGGGTGTACCTGTGTTGGACGATGCTGGACTGGCCATTCTTTTGAACGGAGACAAACCATGACCGTGCGTGAAATTCTCAAAATGGGCGATGCGCGCCTGCTGCGCATGGCCGAGCCTGTACAGGCCTTTGACACGCCGGAGCTTCACACGCTGCTGGCCGATCTGCGCGACACCATGGCTGCGGCCAATGGCGCGGGCATCGCAGCGCCGCAAATCGGGGTGAACCTGCAGGTGGTGATTTTCGGCAGCACCACGGTCAACCCGCGCTATCCCGACCGGGAACTGGTGCCCCCCACGGTGCTCATCAACCCGGTCATCACGCCGCTGGGCAGCGATGAAGCGCAAGCCTGGGAAGGCTGCCTGTCGGTGCCCGGTTTGCGCGCCATGGTGCCCCGCTGGGCACGCGTGCGCTACACGGGTTTTGACGAAAAGGGCCAGGCGATTGACCGCACAGTGGAAGGCTTTCACGCCCTGGTGGTGCAGCACGAATGCGATCACCTGATCGGCAAGCTCTTCCCGATGCGGGTGCGTGACTTCACGCATTTTGGCTTCACCGAAGTGCTGTTCCCGGACATCAGCGCTGCCGAAGACGACTGACGCGGATGGCTTCAGCGGCTGTCCAGCCGCATGAAGAAGGTTTTCTCTTCTTCGCGCACGGTACGAAATCCCAGGCGCTCGTACAACCGTTTGGCCGGATTGATCTGGATGACGTGCAGTGTCAAAGACAGGTGCTGGCGTTGAGCCCCCTGGATCAGGTGCTTCAGCACCGCAGTGCCGATGCCCAGCCCCTGCGACTCGGGCTGGATGAACAGGGTGCGCAAGTGTCGGCTTTGGCCTGGCGTTTTCTCGATGCAAAAACCACCTACACACTGGCCCCGGTGGAGCAGCTTGAACAGGCCGTTCAGCGGCAGGCGTTCAAAGAAGTGGAGCCGCTCCTTGTCTTCGTCCCAGCCCCAGGCCCAGTCTACGTAGTCATGCAGGGCAGCCTTGAACGGGGCAAACAGCAGGGCACGGTCAGCCTCGCTCGCGGGCTCGATGCGCAGCTCAGGATTCAGCGCGGTGGCGTCTGGCATGTCAGAGTTTGGCCAACCGCTCCAGCGCCAGGTTCAGCGTCTCGTCTTTCTTGGCAAAGCAGAAACGGATCACTTTCTGGTCAAAACCGTTGCCGTAAAAGGCCGACAGCGGGATCGCGGCCACGCCGATGTCGGTGGTCAGCCACTGGCAGAACTCGGCTTCGCTGAGGTGTTTCTCGGGCACGTCCAGGCCCGAGATGTCCACGCACTGGAAGTAGGTGCCTTCGCCTGGCAGCAGCTTGAATTTGGTTTGGGCCAGGCCTGCGCGGAACAGGTCGCGCTTGCGCTGGTAAAACGCGGGCAGCTCCAGGTAGGGCGTCGGGTCGGCCATGTAGCGCGCCAGGCCGTGCTGCACCGGGGTGTTGACGGTGAACACATTGAACTGGTGCACCTTGCGGAACTCGGCCGTCAACGCGGCGGGTGCAGCCACGGTGCCGACTTTCCAGCCGGTCACATGGTAGGTCTTGCCAAAGCTGGAGACGATGAAGGTGCGGGCCGCCAGGCCTTCGAAGCTGGCCGCACTCCAGTGCTGGTTGGGGGCGTAGACCATGTGTTCATAGACCTCGTCGCTGATGAGCAGCACCTCGGTCGGATCCAGGATCTCCTGCAGGCGCAGCATGTCTTCGCGTGACCAGATCATGCCGCTCGGGTTGTGCGGCGAGTTGATCAAGATGGCGCGTGTGCGCGGTGTGATGGCGGCCTGGATTTTGTCGAAGTCAGGGCGGAAGGTGCCAGGCGTGAGCGGCACGCGCACCACTACGCCACCGGCCAGTTCGATGTTGGGCACATAGCTGTCGTAGCAGGGCTCCAGCACGATGACTTCATCGCCCGGGTGAACGATCGCCAGGATGGTGGTGAGGATGGCCTGCGTAGCGCCTGCCGTGACGGTGATTTCGCTCACGGGATCGTAGCGGCGACCATAGAGCTTTTCGATTTTGTCGCTGACCGCTTCACGCAGCGGTGCCACGCCTGTCATCGGCGGGTACTGGTTCAGACCCTCGCGCATGGCGTCGGTCACCGCGTCGACCAGTCGCGGGTCGCAAGCGAAGTCCGGGAAGCCCTGGCCGAGGTTGACAGCGCCTTTTTCGGCAGCCAGTGCCGACATGACGGTGAAGATGGTGGTGCCCATGTTGGGCGTTTTGGAAGGCAGGTGAGGGGTGCGAGGTGTCATGGCTCAGAGTTCGTAGTCGTTGACGTGGCCGGTCATGGCCTTGGCTACCAGGCTGGCGGTCAGGCGGTCGCTCAGCAGTTCGGCGAAATGGTAGACAAATTGGCGCAGGTAAGCGCCGCGCTTGAAGGCCACGCGGGCCACGTTCATGCCCAGCAGCGAGCCCAAATGGCGCACGGCCAGGTCGTGTACCGGGTCATCCTGCACGGCCATTTCGGCCACGATGCCGACGCCCAGGCCCAGTCGCACATAGGTCTTGATCACGTCCGAATCAATGGCTTCCAGGGCAATGCGCGGGTGCAGCTTCTTGGCGGCAAAGGCATGGTCAATGCGTGTACGACCCGTGAACGAGGGGTGGTAGGTGATCAGTGGTTCCTTGGCGATGTCTTCGAGCGTCAGGCGCTCGAGTTTGGCCAAGGGATGATCCAGCGGCATCACCAGCATGTGCTGCCATTCGTAGCAGGGCAGGGTCACCAGGTCTTCGTAGGCCGACAGCGATTCGGTGGCGATGCCGATCTCGGCCGTGTCGTCGAGCAGCATTTTGGCCACCTGATCAGGGGCGCCCTGGTGCAGGCTGATGTTGACCTTGGGGTATTTCTCGCGCAGCTTGGCCACAGGCACCGGCAGCACGTAGCGCGCTTGCGTGTGGGTGGTGGCGATCGAGAGGGTGCCGCTGTCCTGGGCGCTGTACTGATCGCCGATCTTGCGCAGGTTGCCGACTTCGCGCAGGATGATTTCGATGCATTGCATGACATGCAGACCCGGCTCGGTGATGCGCTTGAGCCGTTTGCCATGGCGGGCAAAAATCTCGATGCCCAGCTCTTCTTCGAGCTCGATGATGGCTTTGGACACCCCCGGCTGGGACGTGTGCAGCGCCTTGGCCGCCTCAGTCAAGTTGAGGTTGCGTCGGGCAGCCTCCTGAACAAATCGGAATTGGTGAAGGTTCATGTGCAATTCGCCATATTGACGACTGCAATTATGCCTTGTGGTTGTATCAGGTGGGTGCTGTGCCCAATGCAATCTGCGCCATCAGTGCGGTCATGGCGGGGTGTTCACCCACGGACGGCATCAGCTCCAGCTGCAAGGCGGGATGTTGCATCTGCAATTGCGCAACCAGTTCGGGCAAATCCTCACGGGCGTGGCGTCCAACCCCCAGGAACATCGGGACGATGCGCACGCGGCCCAGGCCCAGGCTGACCAGTTCGTCCACGGTGGTGGGCAAATCGGGTGTGGTCAGCTCCAGGAAAGCGCAGCGGACCACGCAGTGGGGTGATTGTTCTGCAATGGCCTGCGCCACAGCGTCGATCGGGGCACGCCAGAGCGGGTCGCGTGAACCATGCGCAAACAGCACGATGCCTGTGTCTTTGAATGTCATTGCTTGTTCACCATCCAGGCAAATGCCGCCAGCGAAATCAAGGTGTAAAGCAGCGAAGGTGCAGCCGAGGTGATCCAGGGCACCCAGTTCTGCAAATTGCCGATGTGACCAAAAACGTTGTTGAGCAGGTAAAAGCTGATGCCCGCCATGACGCCGCCAAACACGTGTCCGGCAATCTGTCCCGAGCGAAAGTGCAGGTAGGCAAACGGCAGGGCCAGGGTCAACATCACCAGGCAGCTGAGTGGGTAGAACACCTTGCGCCAGAGCTGGATTTCGTACTGCTGGGCGTTCTGGTTGTTGCTGGACAGATGGCGCGTGTAAAGGAACAGATCCCAGATTTTCATCTGCTCGGGGCTGAGCAGGGCCGCAGCCACCATGTCGGCCGTGATGCCGGTGGGCCAGTCGAGGCTGGGCAGTTTGCGGATCGCTATCCGGGTCATGTCTTGCGGGCCATCGCCTTTCAGCTCTTGTTGCTCCACATCGGACAGTTTCCAGGCACCTTCGCCGAATTCGCCTTGGGCGGCCTGGGTAATGGCCTGCAATTGACCTTGGCCATTGAACTGGTGAATGCGCACGCCCACCATGTGGGCTTTGTCGTTGAATGCCTTGACGTTGACTGCAGAGTGGCTGGTGGCCGTGCGTTCCTTGAGCCATGCGCCGGTCTGCCCTGTGGTGATGGCGCCGCGGAATTGGCTCTTGAGCAAGGTGCTCTGGCGTTCTGACCAGGGCGCAATGTAATCGCCCAGCAAGAACGTCAAGAGCACAAAACCCACACCCAGCTGCAGCAGGATGGTCAAGGCACGCACGGGCTCCAGCCCTCCTGTGCGCAGGATGGTGAACTCGGAGCTTTGTGCCAGGCGCGCCATCACGAAAATCGTACCGATCAGTACCGAGATGGGCATCAGTTCATACAAGTGACCGGGCGTTTTCAGGGCCACTTGAATCAGGCCATGCTGCAAGCGGTAGCCCGCTTCGGCCATTCGGCTCAAGTTCTGCAATTCTTCGACCAGGTCAAAGAAGATGAACAAGGCCAGAAACCCGCAGGCCACAAATGCGACAGCCTGGATGATTTCCTTGTAGAGGAGGCGCTGGACGGTTTTCATGGCGTCACGATTCTTGTGGGACGAACACGGTCCAGCAGATGACGCCAGGACCAGTTCTGGTTGCGTGCCCACAGCCATCCCATGGCCAGTGCAAACATGCCACCGTGCAGCGAAAGCATCCAGGGCAAAAAGCCAAAGCGGCCGTTGTTGATCCAGCTTTGACCGATGTTGACCATGTTGTAGTACACCACGAAGGTCAGCAAGGCGAGGCCAAACTGGTAGCTGCGGCCCGCTCTTGGGTTGACGGCCGACAGGCTGACGGCCAGCAGGATCAGGTTCAGGGCACACAGACCCAGTCCCAGTCGCCACGACAGCTCTCCGAGGTTCACTGCGGTTGGTTGCTTGAGCAGGTCGAGGCTGGAGACCTGGCGGCTGGCAATGTCTTGTGCGGCACTCATGGCGGAGACATCGACCAGCAAGTCGTATTGTTTGAACTGGGTCACACGCACTTCGCCAGTTTCGCGGTTACGCAGGAGCTGTTGGCCTGATTCGAGCATCAGGAAACGGTCTGAACCATGGAATTCGACACGGCCTTGTTCTGCTGTCGTGGTCGATTCCAGTGGACCGTCTTCACTGTAGACAAACACGTTTTTGCCCACCCGTTTGTCAGGCGAATCCTTGTCAATGAAGAACACCCGTTTGCCTTGTCCGGATTCCTGGAACTGGCCAGGGGCTACGCGCTCGATGTCATTGCGCTTTTCGTAGCGTTGTTTGAGGTCCTGCATCTGCTGGTTGCTCCAGGGCCATGCAAACAAGGCCAACAGGACAATGGCCAGAATCACTGGCCATGCAAAGTGCAACAGGGGACCGGCGAAGCGCAGCAAGCCCTGGCCACTGCTGAACCAGATCACCATTTCGCTGTCGCTGTACATGCGCGAGAGGGTGGACACCACGGTGATGAACAGGCTCAAGGCCAGAATGGTGGTCAATTGCCCGATCAGGTTGAAGCCCATGATCAGAAGGACTTCTGACGGGTTGATGCTGCCCCGGCTGGCTTGCCCGAGGGTCCGGATCAGCAGGATGGTCATCACGATGGTGACGAGCACGATCACCGTGGCGCCGAAGTTACGGGCCAGGTCTCGGCGCAGGGAAGAATCGAATAACATCTTGAATAAGGAGAAAACCTGTCATGAACTTCGAAATCCAGAAACGCGCTATTCAACAACTGCAACGTGACGCGCACGATGCCCTGGTGGTGATCTGGCCACAGAACGCAGCTGCAGGTCATGACCTGTTGTCAGTCTGGGTCAACAAAGCCCTGAAATCGGGGGATTTCGAACACAAAACCGGCTCGATCCTGCAATCTTACGGCATGGACGGCTTCAAGGCCCGCCGGGTGGTCGTGGTTTCCTGTGGCGAAGGCAAAACGATGGACCACAAGGCGGCCGTGACGACCGCATGGAACAGCCTCAAGGGCGCCAAAATTCAGCGTCTGGGTCTGCATTGGGCGGGTGATGTGCTGCCTGAACAAGTGCAGCAAGCGGCGGTGGCTTTGGCGGAAGCCAGCTACACTTACACCACGACCCTGAGCAAGACCAAGCCCCGTGCGCTCGCACAGGTGAGCCTGAGTTCCGAATCGATCACGGCGGCCCACCGCCACGTTCTGGACAAGGCCCACGCCAGCGTGGCAGGCATTGAAACAGCCAAAGAGTGGGCGAACCGACCGGCCAACCACGCCACCCCCAGCGATCTGGCGACTGCTGCACGCGCCATCGCCAAAGGCCCCCAGATGGACTGCGAAGTGTTGGGCCCCAAAGAGGTGGCCAAACTGGGCATGGGCTCATTCATGGCTGTGGCCCGGGGTTCGGCCGAGCCTCTGCGCTTCATCGTGATGCGCTACAAGGGTGGAAAAACACAAGACGCGCCTGTGGTGCTGGTGGGCAAAGGCATCACTTTTGATACGGGTGGCATTTCGATGAAACCTGCAGCCGAAATGGACGAGATGAAGTTCGACATGAGCGGCGCGGCCAGCGTACTGGGCGTGTTCAAGTCCCTGAGCCTCCTGCGTCCACAGGTCAACGTGGTGGGCTTGATCCCGGCCACCGAGAACATGCCCGACGGTACTGCAGTCAAGCCCGGTGATGTGGTCACCAGCATGAGTGGTCAAACCATTGAAATCCTCAACACCGATGCCGAAGGGCGCCTGGTGCTGTGCGATGCCTTGACCTACGCCGAGCGTTTCAAGCCCCGTGCCGTGATCGACATTGCCACCCTGACCGGGGCCTGCATGATCGCGCTGGGTGGTGTGCGCTCGGGCCTGTTTGCCAGCGATGACCAGTTGGCCACCGATCTGCAGCAAGCGGGCGAGGCGTCGGGCGATCTGTGCTGGCGCATGCCCCTGGACGACGATTACGCCGAAGGCTTGAAGACCAAGTTCGCCGATGTGGCCAACGTTGCAGGCCGTGCGGGTGGCGCTGTCACTGCGGCCAAGTTCCTGCAGCGTTTTGCAAACAAGTACCCCTGGGCGCATCTGGACATTGCCGGCACGGCCTGGAAGAGTGGTGCCTCCAAAGGTGCCACGGGCCGTCCGGTCAGCCTGCTGCTGGAGTACGTGACCAGCCTCGCATCTGCCCCTGTGGCGAAAGAAACCACCACCCGCCGTCGCCGTGCAGCCTGACGCATGACCCGCATCGAGTTCCATTTCAACGCACCCGACCGTCTCACCTACACCTGCAGGTTGCTGCGAAAGGTGCACGCCAGCCAGCTCAGGGCCGGTGTGGTGGGATCGCAGCCTTTTCTCGCTCACCTGGATCAGGCGCTCTGGACCTTTTCTGCGCTGGATTTCATCCCGCATGTGTTGGTGGTCGGGAATGGCTTGCCTCCAGCCAATGGTGTGTCTCCCATTGTTTTGGCCGAAAGCGTGTCGGCACTGGGCCCGGTGGATGTGCTGGTCAACCTGGGGGATGCCGTCCCGGTCGGGTTTGAAACGGTGCCGCGTCTGATCGAGATCGTGACGGCTGATGACCTCGACCGAGCGAATGCCCGCATGCGATGGAAGCAGTACAGCCAGCAGGGCTACGAGCTGATTCGCCACGATCTGGCCAAGCCTGTGGCGGCGTGAGCCACTGGCTTATCGGGGGCGCATCAAGTCCGAACGAGCGGATGCCAGCAAGCGTACACGTTGCCGTCAGGGCTGGTCTGGGTTGCTGGTGTTTGGGCCAGGCATTGTTCATTGGCCCGTGTGCAGCGGGTGTGGAACACGCAACCAGCAGGCGGGTCCAGCGGGGAGGGAATGTCGCCAGAGAGCAGCGACAAGGACTTCTGTCGTTCGTTTCTCGGATCGGCTTTGGGCACAGCATCCAGCAAGGCTTGCGTGTAGGGGTGCACAGGCTGCTTGAACAGGATCTCTTTGGAGCCCAGCTCCATCATCTTGCCCAGGTACATCACCATCACGCGGTGGCTGATGTGCTTGACCACTGCCAAATCGTGCGAAATGAACACCAGTGTCAGGTTCATCTCGCGTTGCAATTGCCGCAGCAACTGGATGATTTGTGCCTGGATGGACACGTCGAGTGCTGACACGGGTTCGTCGCACAAAATGACTTTGGGCCGCAGGATGATGGCCCGGGCGATGCCAATGCGTTGGCACTGGCCGCCTGACATTTCATGCGGATAGCGGTAGAGAACGCTTTCTTCCAGCCCCACCTTGTTCAGGGTGTCGATCACAGCTGTCTTGAGCTGTTCTGCAGACAGGCCTGGCTCGTGGGTGCGCAGGGGTTCAGAGATGATTTTGAGCACATTCAGACGCGGGTCCAGACTCGACAAGGGGTCCTGGAAAACCATTTGCACATCGCGTCTGACGGAACCCCAGCGCCTGATCGGGCTGTTCGTCAAGTCCTGATCAAGCCATTTCAGTTGGCTTGATTCACTCGGGATCAAACCGATCAGGGCCTTGGCCAGGCTCGATTTGCCGCAGCCGGACTCGCCGACAACACCCAATGTTTCACCTGCGTACAGGTCAAACCCGATGCCCTTGACGGCTTCGAGTTGCCGGGTTCTGGGCCAAAAGCCTGTGCTGTCGTTGACCGGGTAGCGCACGCGCAGATCACGTACCTGCAACAGGACTTGTTTGTTCGGGTTGTGTACAGGCGGGTTCATGCCTTGGCTCCTGCATGGTGACAGGCACACAGATGGCCAGTGTCATGGCCTGGCAACTGCTGCAATGGGGCAGGACGTTGGCAAGCGGTGTCGGCCTGGGCACAGCGTGGCGCAAATGGACAGCCCGCGGGCATGTTGCGCAGCGAAGGTGGCATGCCGGGAATGGCAACCAATTCATCGTCAGCATGCTCCAGTCGGGGGACCGACTCCAGCAGTGCGCGGGTGTAAGGGTGGCGGCTGTTGTAGAAAATGTCATCGGCCTGCCCATGTTCCATGACGCGGCCGCCGTACATCACCATCACCTGATCGCTGAGGCCGGCCACCAGACCCAGGTCATGTGTGACCATGATGATGCTGGTGCCGTGGTCACGCTGCAGCTGACGCAGCAGGGCCACGATTTGCGCCTGCACGGTCACATCGAGCGCCGTCGTGGGCTCATCGGCGATCAGCACGTCTGGTTGGCTCAGCAAAGCCATGGCGATCATGATGCGCTGGCGCATGCCCCCGGAAAACTGGTGCGGGTAGCTTTGCAGGCAGCGCCGCGGGTCGGCAATGCGCAGGTTCTCCAGCATTTTGACCGCCGCTGCACGCGCTTGACCGCGAGAGGCATTCTGGTGGGTTTGCAGGACTTCGGTCATCTGTCGCTCCACCGTCAGAAACGGGTTGAGCGATGTCATGGGGTCCTGGAAAATCATGGCCAGCTTTTGGCCACGCACACGGTTGAGCTGTGCTGCAGGTACGTTGAGGATGTTGTCGCCACGAAAAAGCACCTGGCCTTCGGCGCGTGCGTTGTTGGCCAGCAGGCCCATCATGGCAAGCATGGTCTGGCTTTTGCCTGATCCACTTTCGCCCACCACGCCCAGAGTTTCTCCTGGGTGCAAGCTGAAGCTCACATCGCGCACGGCCTGCAATTCGCCCTCGGGTGTCTGAAAGTGGACGTTGAGGTTCTTGACGTCCAGCAAGATGTTCTCGGAGCTCACGTCAGCGGTCCTTCGGGTCCAGGGCATCTCGCAAGCCATCGCCCAGGTAATTGAAGCTGTAGAGCGTGAGCGACAGCAACAGCGCAGGAAAAATCAGCAACCAGGGCGCAGGTTCCAGCATCTGGGCGCCGTCATGGATCAGTACGCCCCAGCTGGTCATGGGCTCCTGGATGCCCAGCCCCAGAAAGGACAGCACGGATTCGGTGAGGATCACGCTGGGCACGGTGACGGTGGCATAGACCAGCACCAGGCCCAGCAGATTGGGGACGATGTGCTCGAACACGATGCGTGGGGTGGACACGCCCATGGCGCGTGCGGCCTCCACAAATTCCATCTTGCGCAAGGACAGTGTCTGGCCGCGCACCAGTCGGGCCGTGTCCATCCACGAAAAAGCAGTGATGGCCAGCACCACCAGGTAGAAGTCACGACCCAGCACCGTCACGAGCAAGATGGCGATCAGCAGGTAGGGAATGGCATACATGATGTCCACCACACGCATCATGATCAGATCGACCGTGCCACCCAGATACCCCGCCGTGGCCCCCCAGAGCACCCCGAGTGCGATGGAGGTCAGCGTGGTGAGGATGCCCACCATCAGGGAAATCCGTCCCCCGATCAGGCAGCGTACCAGCAGATCACGACCGGACTCATCGGTGCCCCACCAGTGACTGCTGTCCAGCGACGGGGCCAGTTTCAGGGCGTCCCAGTCGGTGCTGTCGTAGGCATGCGGCAGCAGCCAGGGGCCGATGGTGCACACCAGCGTGACCAGAATCAGGAAAGTCAGTGAAGCCACCGCCGCCTTGTTGCCGCGAAAGCGCTGCCGCGCATCACGCCACGGGCTGCGCTCAGGCTCTGCTGCGGGGATCGAGGAAGCCATAGATCAGGTCCACACACAAGTTGATCAGCACCACCATGGTGGTGATCAGGACGACCAGGCCAAGCACCAGGGTGTAGTCGCGGTTGGCCGCGCCATTGACTACCAGAATGCCCAGTCCGGGGATGGAAAAAATGCTTTCCGTCACGAGCGCCGCCGTGATGGACGACACGGCCAGCGGTCCCACGATGGTGACCACGGGCAGCAGCGCGGGGCGCAGCGCGTGCCGCAGCACGATGAGCCGCATGGGCAGGCCTTTGGCACGGGCGGTACGGATGTAGTTGCTGCCCATCACCTCCACCATGCTGGCGCGCATGATGCGGGCCAGTGTGGACACGTTGATCAGGGTGAGCAGGCTCACAGGCAGCACCATGAAGCGCCATGAAAAATGGTCCCAGCCGCCGGAGGGCAGCCACTGCAACCCAATGGCAAAAGCCAGCACCAGCAAGGGGCCGAGCACGAACGAAGGCACCACACTGCCCAGGCTGCCCAGCGCCATGACGAAGTAGTCCACCGGGGAGTTGCGGTACAGCGCCGCCAGCGCGCCCAGCAGCACGCCCAGAACCAGTGACAGGGCAATCGACAGCCCGCCGATGGTCAGCGACACGGGCAGGGCACTGCCCACCAGCTCGTTGACAGACCAGTCTGCGTAACGGTAGGAGACCCCCAGATCGCCTTGCAGCAATTGTGCGATGTAGTGCAGGTACTGCTGCCAGTAAGGCTGGTCCAGGTGGTACTTGCTCATCAGCTGGGCCTGGATGGCCTCAGGGATGACCCGTTCCGAGTCGAAAGGGCCGCCCGGCGCGGAAAACAGCAGGATGTAGACGACACCGATCACCACCAGCAAGGTGGGGATGGTGATCAGCAGTCGGCGCAGGGTGTAGGCGAACATGGGGCCGAAGTCTAACCGCCAGCCCCCGCAGAGGCTGACGCGCAGGGCACAACTCAGTGCTTGATGATGTACAGGTCCTGCGTGCGGAACCGGTCCATCTGGTTTTCCGTGTTGTAGCCGCCCACGTAGGACTTGACCAGCCTGGGCAGCGAATACTGCAGCAGAGGAATGATGGGGTAGTCGTTCATGATGAGGCGAATGGCCTCGTTCAAGGCGGCCTTGCGTTTGCCCTGATCGCTTTCCTTCAGGCCTTTCTGGATCAGCTGCTCTGCATCCTTGTTGCACAGGCGGCTGTGGTTCTGGTCCGAGTCGCATTTGACCAGGGCGATGAAGCTGGTCGCGTCGTTGTAATCGGAGTTCCAGCCATCCCGGGCCATTTCAAACTGGCCGTCATGGCGTTTCTTGATCAGGACCTTGAATTCCATGGCCTCCAGCTCCACTGTCAGGCCGAGCTTGCTCTTCCATTCGGAGGCCGCAAAGATGGCCATCTTCTTGTGGTACTCGCTGGTGTTGTATGAAAAAGTGAATTTGGCACCGGGTTTGACGCCCGCATTAGCCAGCAGGGCCTTGGCGGTTTCCACTTTCCTGGCCATGGGCCATTGGGCCCATTCATACTCGATGCGGTCAGCACCCTCGACACCTTTCACGATCAGGCCATAGGCCGGGCTTTGCCCATCGGCTGTGACCTTCTGGGCCAGGATGTCCCGGTCCAGCACCATCGACAGGGCCTGGCGCACACGCACGTCCTTGAAGAAGGGCGATTGCGTCTGGAAATCGTAATAGCGCAGGGCCAGCAACGGGGTGTTGCGGGTCTCCTTGGGGTACTTTTTCAGGTACGAGTCGTAGCTGCCCGGCGGAAGCATGTAGACCCAGTCGTTCTGACCGGACTCGAACAGCTTGATGTCCACATGGCCGTCTTCCACAGGCAGGTAAGTCACGCGGGTGATGCGGACCTGGTCTGCGTTCCAGTAGGCGGGGTTCTTTTCAAGGACGATCTTGCTGTTGACCTGCCAGCTTTTGAGGGTGTAGGCACCATTGCCCATCAGGTTGCCGGGCTTGGTCCATTCACGGCCAAACTTCTCGATGGATTTGGCGTGCAGTGGACTCAGGTTGGGGTTGCTCACCAGTTCCGGCAGGAACTTCACGGGGTGGGAGGTCTTGATTTCCAAGGTGGCTTTGTCAACGGCACGCACACCCAGTTCCTGCGGGGGTTTTTGTCCAATGGCCACCTCTTTGCCATGGAGAAAGAAGTCACCGAAAGTGCGGGCGTATTTGGAGCCGGTCTTGGGGTCCACCAGACGGCGAAACGCGTACACAAAATCCTGTACAGTCACCGGATCGCCGTTTTGCCATTTGGCCTGAGGGCGCAACTGGAAGGTCCAGGTCAACGGGTCAACCTGGCGCCATTTGTCGGCAACACCGGGCACGATCTTGCCGTTCGCGTCACTGGCCGTGAGGGCTTCAAACAGATCGCGGGCGATGTTGGCCGACCCCACCGATTCGATCAGCGAGGGGTCCAGGCTCTCGGGCTCGGAGCCGTTGTTGCGTATGAGCGTTTGCTCGGCGTGCAATTGCACGCCCGCAGGCAGATTGACCGCCAGGGTGTTGAATGTGCTCAGTGCCAGCAGGCCGCAGATGACAACGGCGAGGAGAGGGGGTCGTGTGGTGTGCATCAGGGTTGGGGTGCTTTTTGCATGTCAATGTCGATGTATTTCCAGAAGTCACGGGCAATTGGATTGCGGACGTAGCCTTGCACCCAGGGATGTGTCAGATCGGTGCCGATCCGATGGGAGACAAACTTGTAGGGCGCATAAGCCACCAGCAGTTTGACGGCCTGTTCAATCAGCTCCGTGCGCTCCGGACTGTCGGGCATCCGGTTGATCTTGCGGTAGATCTCGTCGTATTCGGGCAATTTGAAGCGCGCATAGTTTTGGGCACCAATCGATTGGCTGTAGCCGACGGCCAGGACACCGGCTCCATCGGGTGAGCCGCCGCCCAGTCCCAGGCTCCACATCATCAGTTTGCCGTTGCGGGCGGCCTTGAGTTGTTCAGGCCATTGGCCGTATTTGAATTCAACACGGATGCCGATGGCGTCCATGTTCTTTTTCCAGATTTCATTGAGTTCGCGGTAATCGGCCGTTGAAATGGTGGCGTATTCGAGCGTCAGGGGTTTGCCATCGGGCTGGTCACGCCAGCCGTCACCGTCCTTGTCGGTGTAGCCGAACATGTCGAGCAAGGCCATCGCTTTAGACCTGTCGAAAACACCCATCTCGGAGCGTGTGTTCGCGTTGTAGGCTCGGGTCAGGGGCATGATGGGCCCCTGAGAGACGATGGCCTGATTGCGTCTGGGCAGCCGCACTTCTTCGGCGGTGTTGTAAGCCAGCGAAATGGCACGGCGCAGGGCTACCTTGTCGGGTGTGTAGCCACCAACCACCGGGTGGTCCATGTTGAAGAATGCGTAGGTCACATCCATCAAAGGGGCGCGTTGCATCTGGATGCCACGTTTTTGCAGATTGGGTGCCAGCTTGTTCTGTGGGATGGCCACATTGACAAAGGAGGCAGGCAAGCGTTCCATCAGGTCGTGTTCGTTGCCCAGAAAAGCCAGCCAGCGGGGTTGGGGTTCTTCGATGATCGAGACTTCCACCTTGTCGATCTGCGGTAATTTTCGACCCTTCATCTGCGCATTCACCTGCTGCGAGAGCGCTGAGTCTGCAGGTGGGCTGGCTTCAAAATAATCATCCCGGTAGTTGGGGTTGCGCACAAAGACGATCCTGGAGGACCGCCGCCACTCGCTGAGTTTGAAGGGGCCCGTGCCAACCGGGTGCTCCATGATGCGATCACCGTAGGTTTCGACCACTTCACGCGCCACGATGCCGAAGATGCCCGGGTCGGTCAGCGCTTCCAGAAAACGGGGACGCACTTCCCCCAGCTTGAACTGCACCGTGTATTTGTCCAGGGCGCGCAGACCTTCGATTTCCCGGTCGTAATCGAACTTGCCCGTTTTGGTGGCTTGCTCACGCAACTCTTCCATGCCCAGGATTTTTTCTTCGCGCAAACCCGCCACGCTGGGGCTTTTGTTCTTGGGGTCAAAGATGCGCTTGTAGGTGTAGACCACGTCGCTGGCCACCAACTCGCGTTTGCGTCCCTTGAAGGCAGGATCGTCCGAAAAATAGATGCCCGGCTTGAGTTTGACGGTATAGCTCCGGAAATCGGCCGAAACGTCCGGCATGGCCGCTGCCAGGTTGGGGCGAACCACCAAAGGTCTGGCCAGATAGTCGTAGGTGTAAAGAGAGTCGAACATGTTCGACGTCAGGATGCGCGAGTAAAGATCCGACAGCTGTGCGGGGTCAAATCCGGTTTCTGCCGATTGCATGGCATAGCGGAAAACCTTTTCCGGAGCTTTCGTGTTTTGGGCTTGGGCGGTCAGGCTGCTGAAGCCACAGATGAGCGCAAGGGCGGGGAAAAACAGGCGAGGAAGGATCAAGGCAAACACTTAGAAGAATGAACAACTTTGCAGCCAATAATAGTGCCTTACCGATTTGAATCGGTCAATTGAGCGCTTTCCCGACCATGCTGAATTTCCTTGTCAGACGCATCCTTCAGATGATTCCTACTTTGTTGGGTGTCATGCTGTTGGTGTTCCTTCTTTTTCATTACTTTGGGGGGGACCCGTCCGAAATCCTCGCAGGCATGAACGCCTCGCAGGAGCAGATCGATTCCATTCGCAAGCAGCTCGGACTGGATCTGCCCTTGTGGCAGCAGCTGTGGCAATTCATGATCAAGGTTGCGACCTTTGACTGGGGTAACAGCTGGGCCACCAACGAATCGGTGGCCAAGATTTTCCAGACCCGATTGCCTGCCACCCTGACCGTGATGACCCCCATTTTGGTGATTGAAGTGCTGCTGGGGACCTTGGCAGGGCTGGCCGTTGCCTACGTGCGTGGCACATTGACCGACAAGGTGGTGATGGTCATCTGCACCGGGGCCATGTCCATCAGTTTTCTGGTGTATGTCATCTTTGGTCAGTACCTGTTTGCGTTTGTGCTGGGCTGGTTCCCGGTGCAGGGCTGGAGCAACAGCCTGTGGACCAATCTGAGCGTGTTCTCGCCCTTGCCCGTGTTGCTGGCCGTGATCGTGAGTCTGGGCCCGCACACTCGCCTGTACCGCAGTTTCTTCCTTGACGAAATCACCCAGGATTACGTTCGGACTGCCCGTTCCAAAGGCCTGTCGGAAGAAGCCGTCCTGTTTCGCCATGTGCTGCCCAACGCCCTGATCCCGATCCTGACCAATGTGGCCACGCAATTGCCCAGCATCTTCATCGGCTCGTTCCTGATCGAGGTGTTTTTTTCCATCCCGGGTCTGGGACGTGAGGTCTACACAGCGGTCAATCGCAGTGACTACCCGGTCATTCAGGCGGCGACCATTTATCTGGCGGCGCTCACCATGATCATCAATCTGTTGACCGATGTCCTTTACCAGTGGGTTGATCCCCGCGTGAAACTCAAATGAACGCCGTCATGGTTGCAAGTCGTCATTCCAATTCCTTGTGGGCCCAGGTCGTGGAGCGCTTTCGCAGTGACAGGACCGGCATGGGTTCCTTGCTGGTCGTGGGCCTGTTTTTTGTGCTGGTGGTGTGCGCCCAGCTGGGCTGGGTCGGCAGCGACTGGCAGCAGGAGGTCGGACAGCCGTTTGCGCCCCCGCACCTGGTGGGGGCCAAAGCCGATGCCAAAGCCGAACAGGAAACCCAGGCGCCCGTGCGTCAGCTTGACATTTCTGCCATTGACCCTTTGGCGCCGTATTACGACAAGTGGCAGCAAAAGGCCTCTGGCATCCAAATTGAAAATCAGGTCAAACAGGACACGCTGCCCTGGGGGGGCGATCGCATTGGCCGTGATGTGCTCAAGAAGGCCATCAAGGGTGCGCAGATTTCCATTTTGGTTGGGCTCTCGGCGGCCTTGATGGCCACCTTGATCGGGACCGTGCTGGGGGCGATGGGGGGCTATTTTGGTGGTGCCATCGATGACGCGCTGGAGTGGCTGTACAACGTGTTCAACGCGATTCCCTATGTGCTGCTGATCTTTGCGCTTGCCGCGGTGTTCAAGTCCGGACCTTTGGCGAAGGTGTTTTCCAACGGCATCATGAACGTGGTGGTGATTTTGAGTCTGGTGGGCTGGACGGGTATTTATCGCCTGGTTCGGGCCGAGTACATCAAGCACCGATCACGTGACTATGTGCGTGCGGCCGAGGCCATTGGTGCCAGCCATTTCTCGCGTTTGTTTGTCCACATCTTGCCCAACATCAGCCATGTGATTCTGGTTCAGCTGAGTCTGCATGTGGTGGGTTTCATCAAGGCCGAGGTGATTCTGTCCTTCCTGGGGCTGGGCGTGTCCATCGACATGGTCAGCTGGGGCACGATGCTCTCGGAGTCCCAGACCGAGCTGATTTTGGGCATCTGGTGGCAGTTTCTGGCGGCCACGGCCATGATGGCCGTTTTTGTAACCGCATTTGCCCTGTTCACGGATGCCTTGCGCGATGCGCTGGACCCCAAGATCCGCTGAAGGCTGTTTGATATGACTGCAACACTTCAAGTCAAGAATCTCAAGGTCTCGTTCGGTATGGGGCGAGCCGGCATTCAGCCCGCGCTGCATGGCGTCAGTTTCGATGTGCCTGAGCAGCGCACACTGGCGCTTGTCGGTGAGTCCGGCAGTGGCAAGAGCGTCAGTGCGCTGAGTATTTCCCGTCTGCTGCCGGACAACGCGATCATCGATCCCGCCAGCCAGATCATCAGCCAGGGCGTGGACTTGCTCAAGTTGTCCGACACCCAGTTGCGCAAACTTCGCGGCAAGGACATCACCACGGTGTTCCAGGACCCGATGAGCTCGCTCAATCCGGTCAAGACCATCGGACAACAGATTGCCGAAGTGCTCATGCTGCATTTGAGGCTCAGCCCCAAGCAGGCCTGGGAGCAGGCCAAGGCGGTGCTCGATGAAGTCGGCATACCTGATCCGGCCAACCGCATCAATGCTTACCCGCATGAGTTGTCTGGCGGGCAGCAGCAGCGTGTGATGATCGCCATCGCCATTGCCTGTCAGCCGCGTTTGCTGATCGCAGACGAGCCCACAACAGCGTTGGATGTGACGGTTCAGCGCCAGATCATTGAGTTGCTGGTGCGTTTACAGGACAAGCACAGGATGAGCATGCTGTTCATCAGCCACGATCTGGGGCTGGTGGCTGAGCTGGCCCACGAGGTGGTGGTCATGCGCCACGGTGAAGTGCGCGAAGCTGGGGCAGTGGAGACGATCTTCAACCAACCCAAGGATGCCTATACGCAGGCCCTGCTGGCTTGTCGCCCGCGTTTGAATCAGGCCTACGACAGACTTCCGGTCATTGAAGACTTCATGAACCCGACAGGGCGCACGTTGGCGCCGAAGGCCGCAGCCGTGACCGATGGTGAGGTGCTTTTGACTGTGGACAGTCTGGCCAAAGACTATGTGATCAAAACAGGCTTGTTTTCACGCAAAACCGTGCATGCAGTCCAGGACGCGAGTTTTTCATTGCGCCGGGGCGAGACCCTGGGTGTGGTGGGTGAGTCCGGTTCCGGTAAATCCACTTTGGGCTTGATGCTCGCGCAGTTGCTGCAAGTGACCCGCGGTGAAGTCACCCTGAAGGGGCATCCTTTGACCGGGCAAAGTGCGGCGCAAATCCGTGCCATGCGCAAGAAAGTCCAGATCATTTTTCAGAATCCGTATGCCAGTTTGAATCCCCGGTTCACGGTAGGCCGGATTCTGGAGGAGCCTTTAAAGATTCACGGCCTGGGCGGTGATGAAGCCGAAAGACAAGCCCTGGTGCTGGAGTGGCTGGAACGTGTGGGCCTGGGGGCTCACGCCTTGCACAAATACCCGCATGAATTCTCGGGCGGTCAGCGTCAGCGCATTTCGATTGCACGCAGCCTGATCTTGCAGCCCGAAATCGTGGTCTGTGATGAATCCGTGAGCGCTCTGGATGTGAGCGTCCAGGCGACCATCCTGAATTTGCTCAAAGACCTGCAAAAGGAGTTCTCCCTGGCGTATCTGTTCATCTCGCACGATCTGGATGTGGTGCGTTTCATGTCCGATCAGATGATCGTGATGAAGCAGGGCGAAATCGTGGAACGGGGTGCCGCAGCGGATATTTATGCCAACCCGCAGCACCCTTACACCCAGGAGTTGCTGGGAGCCATCCCCAAAGGCTGGACGCCACAGCGTGCTGGCGCGCTGACTTGATCCGTGGCTGTCAGGTGCTTTGGGCAGACGTTGGCCGTTTTTACCCTGTTGGCTGGCAACAGACATAAAAAAACCCCAAGCCAAAGGCTTGGGGTTTTGTTCTGGCGGAGCAGGCGGGATTCGAACCCGCGGTGGGCTATTAACCCACACACGCTTTCCAGGCGTGCGACTTAAACCACTCATCCACCGCTCCGAAGCCTCTGATTGTAGCAGTGTTGAAACGGGGTTTTTCACTGAGCATGGGTGGCTGTTTGATGAAGATTTGAAGAAATCTTGAAGCTGTGCGGCCTGCGGGGCTTTTTTTACTTAAACTTCGCGCCTGTTTGTCCAATTTCGGGGCCTGTTCGGTCTGCCAAGCATGAAATTTCGTTTTCCCATCGTCATCATCGACGAAGACTACCGCTCCGAGAACACGTCGGGTCTGGGCATCCGTGCATTGGCTGATGCCATCACCAACGAGGGCTTTGAGGTCCTGGGCGTGACCAGTTACGGCGATTTGTCGCAGTTTGCCCAGCAGCAAAGCCGCGCCAGTGCCTTCATCTTGTCCATTGACGACGAGGAATTCACGCCTGGGCCGGATCTGGACCCGGCTGTGATCAACCTGCGAGCCTTCATCGACGAAGTGCGCCGCAAGAACGCCGACGTACCGATCTACATCTACGGTGAGACCAAGACCAGCCAGCACTTGCCCAACGACATCCTGCGCGAGTTGCATGGCTTCATTCACATGTACGAAGACACGCCCGAGTTCATGGCGCGTCACATCATCCGCGAGGCCAAGAGTTACCTTGAAGGCCTGCAGCCGCCGTTCTTCAAGGCACTGCTCGACTATGCAGAGGATGGCTCGTATTCCTGGCACTGCCCTGGCCACTCGGGTGGCGTGGCTTTCCTGAAAAGCCCGGTGGGGCAGATGTACCACCAGTTCTACGGCGAGAACATGCTGCGCGCGGACGTATGCAACGCGGTTGAAGAATTGGGCCAGTTGCTGGACCACAACGGCGCCATTGGCGAGAGCGAGCGCAATGCGGCGCGCATCTTCAATGCCGACCACTGCTTCTTTGTGACCAACGGCACGAGCACTTCCAACAAGATGGTCTGGCACCATGCCGTGGCGCCCGGTGATGTGGTGGTGGTCGACCGCAACTGCCACAAATCCATCCTGCACTCGATCATCATGACGGGCGCGATTCCGGTCTTTCTCAAGCCTACGCGCAACCATTTCGGCATCATCGGCCCGATCCCCAAGAGCGAGTTCGAGCCGGCGGCGATTCAGGCCAAGATCAAGAAAAACCCGCTGCTCAAGGGGGTGGATGCCAAAAAGGTCAAGCCACGTATCCTGACCTTGACGCAGTCCACGTATGACGGCGTGCTCTACAACACCGAAACCATCAAGGACATGCTCGACGGTTACGTGGAGAATTTGCACTTTGACGAGGCTTGGTTGCCGCATGCGGCATTCCACCCGTTCTATGGCCCGTACCATGCCATGGGCAAAAAGCGCGCACGCCCACAGCACAGCATGGTCTATGCCACACAGTCCATTCACAAGCTGCTGGCGGGCATCAGCCAGGCCAGCCATGTGCTGGTGCAGGACGCGCAAAACACCAAGCTGGACCGCCCCTTGTTCAACGAGGCCTACCTGATGCACACCTCGACCAGCCCGCAGTACAGCATCATCGCCAGTTGCGATGTGGCTGCCGCCATGATGGAGCCGCCCGGCGGCACCGCGCTGGTGGAAGAAAGCATTGCCGAGGCGCTGGACTTTCGCCGCGCCATGCGCAAGGTCGATGCCGAATACGGCAAGGACTGGTGGTTCAAGGTCTGGGGGCCTGAGAAGTTTGGCGAGGAAGGCATTGGCCGCGCCGACGACTGGATCTTGCGCAACGACCCGCGAAAGAAAGCCAGCAAGTGGCACGGCTTTGGCCAGCAGCTGGCCGATGGCTTCAACATGCTTGACCCGATCAAGTCGACCATCGTCACACCCGGTCTCGACCTGGACGGCAAGTTCGACAAGACCGGCATCCCGGCCTCGATCGTCAGCAAATTCCTGACCGAACACGGTGTGGTGGTCGAGAAGACCGGCCTGTACAGCTTCTTCATCATGTTCACCATCGGCATCACCAAAGGCCGCTGGAACACGCTGCTGACGGCTTTGCAGCAGTTCAAGGACGACTACGCCAAGAATCAGCCGCTGTGGCGCATCATGCCTGAGTTCTGCCAGAAGCACCCGCGCTACGAGCGCATGGGCTTGCGCGACCTGTGTCAGCACGTGCATGAGATGTACGCCCGCTACGACATCGCGCGCCTGACCACCGAGATGTACCTGTCGGACCTGGCGCCAGCCATGAAGCCCTCAGACGCGTATGCGCACATTGCCCAACGCAAGACCGAGCGTGTCGAGATCGATCACCTGGAGGGCCGCATCACGGTCGGCCTGGTGACGCCTTACCCACCGGGCATTCCGCTCTTGATTCCAGGTGAAGTCTTCAACAAGAAGATCGTGGATTACCTCAAGTTTGCCCGTCAATTCAACCTGGAGTGCCCGGGCTTTGAGACCGATATCCATGGCCTGGTGGAGATCAAGGACGAAGAGGGCAAGAAACGTTATTACGCGGATTGCGTGAAGGCCTGAAGGTCTTTTACGTTCAATGAAAAATGAAAAAAGCGGCCATGGCCGCTTTTTTCATGGAAGAGGGCGTTCGCCGTGTTTCAGGCGGTGTCTCCAGCAGGTTCGGCAATGCCACCCACCACCTGGCTGAAACCGCCATCCACGTAAGTGATCTCGGCGGTGACGCCTGCAGCCAGATCTGACAACAGGAATGCGGCCACATTGCCCACGTCTTCGATGGTGACGTTGCGGCGGATGGGTGATGTCTCTGCCACCACGGACAAAATCTTGCCAAAGCCCTTGATGCCGCTGGCAGCCAGGGTTTTGATGGGGCCGGCCGAGATGCCGTTGGCACGCATGCCTCGATTCTGGCTGCCCAGCGATTCGGCCAGATAACGCACGGACGCTTCCAGGCTGGCTTTGGCCAGGCCCATGGTGTTGTAGTTGGGCACGTTACGGATGGCACCCAGATAAGTCAAAGTCAGAACTGATGATTTGTCGTTCAGGTAGGGCAGGGCCGCCTTGGCCATGGCCGGGAAGCTGTAGGCGCTGATGTCATGGGCGATTTTGAAAGCTTCACGTGAAAGCCCGTCCAGGAAATCGCCTGCAATGGCTTCGCGTGGGGCGTAGCCAATGGCGTGAACGAAGCCATCAAACTTTGGCCATGTCACAGACAGGTCGGTGAACAGCTTTTCGATCTGTTCATCACTGCCCACATCGCAGTCAAAGACCAGTTTGGAGTCAAAGTCGGCTGCAAATTCGGTGATTCGATCCTTGAAACGCTCTCCGACGTAGCTGAATGCCAGCTCGGCGCCTTGTGCATGGCACGCCTTGGCGATGCCATAGGCGATAGAGCGGTTCGAGAGAACGCCTGTGATCAGCAGTTTTTTGCCTGTGAGAAAACCCATATTTTTTATCCTGAGAGTAAAGCTTCAGGCTCTATTGTGCCAATGAATATCGGCCTTCACTTTTCTTTTGCGTCTTTTGTTTTTGAGTAAACTGAATTCTTGTGTAAACAAATCAGGAAATTGGTCGTGCAAATAAGAGTCGGCTTTTTGTTGAGCGCGTTTTGTCTTGCTTTTGTGCTCTTGGCTCCAAAGTCTGTTTTGGCGCAAACCGTGCCGACAAAGGATTCCGAGCCTTCGATAGAGGATTTTTTCAGGTTTCCCAAGCTGGCCAGCGTGACCCTTTCGCCCGGCGGAAAGTACCTCGCAGCCACGTCACGCATGAACGACCGCATGAACCTGGTGGTTATGGACTTGCAAACGCGCAAGGCACAAGCGTTGACCAATTTCACCGACATTGATGCGATGAGCGTACGCTGGATTGGTGATGAAAAAATCCTGTTCACCCTTGGCAGCTACAGCGATGCGAGGATGAGCAACGAAAGAACGACGGGTGGTGGACTCTATGTGGTCAATCGCGATGGATCCGGCTACAGAAAGCTTTCCGAACGTAATTTGTACAACCCAAAACTGATCCCTGGAAATACAGATGAAATCATTGTCACTGGCAATTTGACCGTTCGCGATGCGTTTGACCTTTATCGGCTGAACCTGAACACGGGGAGAACCACTGTGCTCACGCTGGGGCGTCCTGCCGTGCAGACGCAAAACTGGATATTGGACAAACAATTGGTGCCACGCGTGGTCATGGGCACGATCAAAAACACAAACACCGAAGTGGCGTACTACAGGGCTTCCTCCAGCGCTGAATGGAAAGAAATTGCACGATTTGATGCGGATAAAGGTCCAGCGTTGGTCCCGCTCGCAGTTGATGCAGATGACAAGACACTGATCGTTGCCAGCCACAAAGGCCGTGACACCATGGCCCTTTTGAGGTACGACCCCGTGAACGGGCAGTTCCTCGAGCAATTGGCGCAGCATGCGCAATTCGACATGGGCGCATCCCCCTCGGGTGAAAGTGTGGCTGGCCTCGTTTTCGATTCGAAGGAGCAGGAATTATTGGGTTTCAGGGTCAACGCGCACCGACCACTGACAGTCTGGATTTCAGAAGATCATGCGCGCATCCAAGCCCTGCTAGACAAGGCCATGCCCGAACGCATCAATGTGTTCAGCAAATCAGAGGACGGGTCCAAAGCGCTTGTGATCAGTTATTCGGACCAGCATCCTGCAAAGTGGTTCACTCTGGATCTGAAAACCTATGCCATGGAAGAAGTCGGCAATTCACGCCCCGAGCTGGAGGGAAAACTGGTGAAGCAAGTTCCCTTCACTTTTGAGTCCCGTGATGGTTTGAAATTCAGTGGCTACTATTTCTTGCCCAAAAATCACGTCAAAGGCCAAGTTCTGCCCACCATCGTGCATGTACATGGTGGGCCATTTGCGCGGGCCGACCAGTGGGGCAGTGGTTTTGGTTACACCGAAGCACAGCTCTTTGCCTCATGGGGCTATGCTGTCATCGTTCCCAATTTCCGCATCACCCCGGGCCTGGGTGCGAAAAATTATTACGCTGGTTTTGGCAGCTATGGGCGTGAAATGCTGCAAGACCATGAGGAGGCGGTCAACTGGGGCGTCAGGCAAGGCTTTGTTGACGCTTCGAAAGTTTGTATTTCGGGTGCCAGTTACGGTGGCTACGCAGCTTTGATGGGGCCCGCCATGAATCCGGGCTTTTACAAATGCGCCATTTCAGGCTTGGCACCCACCGACATGAAATACCAGCTCACCACCATGGCGGGCGATACGGCTTACAGCGAAGCCGGTCAGGATTACTGGAAGCGCGTGATCGGAGTCAATGACTTGAACGATCCTAAAGTCAGCGAGGTTTCCCCTTTGTTTGCAGCACACAAGATCAAAATTCCAGTGCTCTTATACGCTGGCAAAGCGGATGTCCGGGTCCCTTTTGCCCAAATTGAGCGAATGGCTGCCGCCTTGACGGCTTCAGGTAACCCGCCCTGGGATTTCATCGCAGTCCAAGGCGAGGGGCATGGGTTTGCCAAGCCGGAAAACAGAAAAAAACTCTACACACGCGTGCAGGAATTTTTGGCACAACAACTCGCCAAATAAATGACTTCCCTATGACGACAGTTCTTTTGGTGTCTCATATGTGACTTTTTGTTGCACTTTGGAGACGACTATTTGGCCGTGCTTGGTCTTTTGAAATCGATTGCAATTTGTTGCATTCAGCAAATTGGTGCGAGAGTTCTTCGGCGAGGTGCAAATTAACGCTCTTTCATAAAAAAATCATGAGAATCGGGGTAAACCTCTGTGTGGCATAACGCCACAATTCTTTTAAAAACGTCAAAATTAATGCAGACAAATTTCCTTTGAGAATTTGTCAATTTTTTCGTAGTTAAAGGAAAAACATGTTTCAACCCTCAAAAATGAGCCTTGCCGTGATGGCCCTTTTGGCTGGTGGTGCTGGCTATGCGCCTTTGGCCATGTCCCAAGAATCTGATCGCATTGAAGTGACAGGTTCCCGTTTGAAGCGTGTGGATGCTGAAACGGCACAGCCGATTCAGATCATCACTCGCTCGGACATTGAGGCGACGGGCAAGCTGACCATCTCTGAGGTGCTGCAAGCACTGCCCGTCAACAACAACGGCAGCGTACCGACTTCTTTCGGTAATGGTTTTGCCGCAGGTGGTTCGGGTGTGTCTTTGCGCGGTCTGACCGTGAACTCGACATTGGTGCTGTTGAACGGTCGCCGCATGGCACCTTATGGCCTGGCTGACGACGGCCAGCGTAACTTCGTTGACCTGAGCTCGATTCCGCTTGACCTGGTCGACCGCGTTGAGATTTTGAAAGACGGCGCTTCTGCCGTTTATGGTTCCGATGCCATTGCTGGTGTGGTGAACATCATTTTGCGCAAAGACTTCAAGGGCTTCATTGGCAGCGCCAGTGCCGGCACTTCACGCTACGGCGATTCCAACTCCACCCGCGCGTCATTGACCAAGGGCTTTGGGGATATGGCGTCAGACAACTTCAATGCGTTTGTCAATCTGGAAGTCAGTCACCAGGATGCGCTGAACATGAATGACCGCGCAGGCAAGCGTGGTTTCATTGGCATTCCTGACACGCTCGACGCGGCAGGTGTGACAAAGGTTCGTGGATACGCCACCACCACCGGTTACACCAGCGTCAGCGGCAGTCCAACGGGTTGGTCGCGTGCCGTGACTGCACCTGGTGGTTTGACTGCTGTTTCAGGCTCCAAGTACCTGCAGTTGGGCAATGGCTGTGTGCCTAACTTGTCCAGTCAGGCGCTGAGCTACAACGCTGTGCCCGCTTGCTTGTGGAACATCAACGATTACACAATGCTTCAGCCCAAGGAGGACAAGGTCAATTTGTTTGCCCGCGGCACATACAACCTGAATGCGGACACGCAGTTCTATGGTGAAGCCGGGGTATTTAACTCCAAGGTCAGCACGATTTACACACCCACTTCCGTGTCTGGTGTGTGGGCGAATCCATCGACCAATGCAGTGATGAACAACACCTACATCACGATGGGCCCTAACCATCCTGATAACCCAACGCCAGGTTACAACGCACGTTTGCGTTACGTGACTGCCGATTTGGGTGGCCGCAACAGCAACTACGATACGACAGTGGCCCGCGTCTTGGGGGGGGTCAAAGGGGTGGCTGCTGGCTGGGACTACGACTCTGCCTTCCTCTATACAGAGAGCGCAACCAAGATCGAGCGCAACGGTTATGTCGTCAACAGCGCACTGCAGGCGCTGCTCAATGGCACAACCTATAAAGGCGTTGATTACGGCTCATACTACCGTTTGGGAACCAGTGCTGGTCTGAACTCTGCCGCTCTTCGTGCTGCGATTTCGCCCACATTGAACAACAGCACCAAAAACTCCGTTACAGCCTTTGATGTCAAAGGCTCGCGTGAATTGATGCAGTTGCCAGGCGGTGCCATGGGCTTGGCTTTGGGTGCTGAATTGCGTCAGGAAAAACTGACCAGCCCACCAACGCCTTACACCTCTACCGGCGACATCGTTGGCCTGGGTTATTCGACTTTCAACCAGTCCCGCAATGTCAGCGCAGCTTATGCCGAGTTGAATGCCCCTGTGACCAAGGCGTTGGAGTTGAATGCTGCATTGCGCGCTGACCACTACTCCGACTGGGGCAATGCCTTCACTCCAAAGATCGGTGCCAAGTGGAAAGCTGCTGATCCAGTGGTGTTCCGTGCGTCCTATGCTGAAGGCTTCCGTGCGCCGGGCGCCGGCGAGAGCGGCAACAGCCAGGTGTCTGCGTACACGTCGTATCTCGACCCGGTTCGCTGCCCAGGTGGCGTCCCGGTGGCTGGTGCCATCAAGTCGGCAGATTGCGGTGGTGGTCAGACCGTTGTGTTCTCGACGGGCAATCCACAGATCAAGCCAGAAAAGTCACAAAGCTGGAACCTGGGTGTGGTGCTGGAGCCCACCAAGAATCTGAACGTTTCCGTGGACTTCTGGCAGATCGAGCGCAAGAATGAAATTCTGGGTGCCGATGCGCAATCCGTGTTGAACAATCCGGCAGGCTATCCGACTTCCCAGATCCTGCGTGATCCGTCCACTGCCATCGCTGGTTTGGCCAATTCCGGCACGCTGTTGGCTGTGATGGCGCCTTACGCCAACGGTCCCAGCACCAAAACCAATGGTGTGGACGTCGACATGCGTTACCGCTTCCCAACACTGGAAAACGGTATCAAGTTGTCCGGCCGTGCAGATCTGTCGTACATCAACACTTTCCGTCGCGTGATGCCTGACGGCACAACGCTCAACTACGCTGGCACTTACGGCCCAACGGCCTTGTCAAGCTCTGCTGGCATGCCACGCACACGGGCTGTGATGGACATGACTGCTCAGAAGGATGGATGGTCTGTCACTGGTCGTGTCAATTACACGGCAGGCATCAAGATGATTGAAAGTGCAGAGGACACCTCTTGCCTTGCAACCAATGGCAACGGTGACAACATGTATTCGGGTTGCAAGGTGCCTTCCTTCGTGACCGTCGATGTCTTTGGTCGTTACATGTACAACAAGAATCTGGAAATCTCGGGCTCTATCCAGAACTTGTTTGACAAACTGCCATCCATGGATCCCGTGGCGTCTTATGGCATCACCATGTACAACCCCAGCTATGCACAAATCGGCGCCATTGGCCGTTACATGCGTGTTGGCGTGAAATACAAGTTCGACTGATCTGCAATCAAGCAGTCCAAAAGGCCCACCTCGGTGGGCTTTTTTTGTTTTTCAGGTCTTAAATACGACCCTCTTAAAGGGCGTATCCCCTTGAAAATCACCCACTTAGCGCATTTTTTGGGCTAGAATACGAGCTTCACGACCAAACGGGCGGGTTCTCACCGCCCGTTTTTTTTGGTCGATTCATTATTGGCAGAACATCCGCACCTGTTAAAAATCCTGTGGCATTGCAGCAAATCGTTGAAGAAACCGTGACCGGACTGGGCTATGACCTGGTAGAGATTGAACGCTCTGCCGGAGGCTTGTTGCGCATCACCATCGACTGGCCATGGCAGGGGGCTGCCTCTGAGGAGACTTTCGTGACGGTGGAAGACTGTGAAAAGGTCAACCGTCAGCTGCAGTTTTCTCTTGAGGTGGATGGGATCGACTACAAACGCCTGGAAGTGTCTTCCCCGGGCATTGATCGTCCTTTGCGGCATGAAAAAGATTTTGAGCGCTTTGCGGGGGAGCTGATCGACATCACGCTCAAGGCCCCCATGGGCGAAAACGCGGGCGGTCTGGTCAACGCCAACCGCAAGAAATTCAGGGGCACGCTCGAGCGCGATGCCGCCAACACAGGCTGGCAAATCGTCTGGAGCGATGCGCCCGAAGTCAAGCCTGGCCAGCGCATCAGCAAGAAGCGTGTGCCAGCGCCTTTGCAGGCGCTGGGCTTCACGCTCGATGAGTTGCGTGAGGCGCGGCTGGCCCCCGTGGTGGATTTCAAGGGACGAAAGTCCAAAGTTCAAGCCTGACCGGTGGTCAGGGTTCGCATACAAAGCAAATCGGGTCAGCTGTTGATCCAGTGGAATAGGAGAGTCGAGTCATGAATCGCGAAATGTTGATGTTGGTAGAAGCCATCTCCCGCGAAAAGAACGTCGAACGCGATGTGGTGCTGGGCGCGGTTGAGGCCGCTTTGGCGCAAGCCACCAAGAAGCTGTATCAGGGCGAGGTCGACATTCGCGTGGCCGTGGACCGCGATACGGGCAACTACGAGACCTTCCGTCGCTGGCACGTGGTTCCCAACGAAGCCGGTCTGCAATTGCCCGAGCAGGAAATCCTGCTGTTTGAAGCCCAGGAGCAGATCCCGGACATCGAAGTCGATGAATACATCGAAGAGCCGGTCGAGTCCGTGCCGATTGGCCGCATTGGTGCCATGGCTGCCAAGCAGGTGATCCTGCAGAAAATTCGCGATGCCGAGCGCGAAATGCTGCTCAATGACTTCATGGCCCGTGGCGAGAAAATCTTTGTCGGTACCGTCAAGCGCATGGACAAGGGCGACATCATTTGTGAGGCCGGCCGTGTCGAAGGCCGTCTGCGTCGCGGCGAGATGATCCCCAAGGAAAACCTGCGCAATGGCGACCGTGTCCGCGCCATGATCATGGAAGTGGACCTCACCCTGCGCGGAGCCCCGATCATCCTGTCGCGTTCTGCGCCAGAGTTCATGGTCGAGCTGTTCCGCCAGGAAGTGCCTGAAATCGAACAGGGTCTGCTGGAGATCAAATCCTGCGCCCGTGATGCAGGCTCTCGTGCCAAGATCGCCGTGATCTCTCACGACAAGCGTGTGGACCCCATCGGCACCTGCGTTGGCGTGCGTGGCACCCGCGTGAACGCCGTGACCAACGAACTGGCCGGTGAGCGCGTGGACATTGTCCTGTGGAGCGAAGACCCCGCGCAGTTCGTGATCGGCGCGCTGGCGCCTGCCAACGTGCAGTCCATTGTGGTGGACGAAGAAAAACACGCCATGGACGTGGTAGTGGACGAAGAAAACCTGGCGATCGCGATCGGTCGCGGTGGTCAGAACGTCCGTCTGGCCTCTGACCTGACGGGTTGGAAGATCAACATCATGGACGCGGCCGAGTCTGCCCAAAAACAAGCCGAAGAGACGACAGGCATTCGCCAGTTGTTCATGGAAAAACTCGATGTGGATCAGGAAATCGCCGACATCCTGATCGAAGAAGGTTTCACCAGCCTCGAAGAAGTGGCCTACGTGCCCATCCAGGAAATGCTGGAAATCGAAAGCTTTGACGAGGACACGATCAATGAACTGCGCTCGCGTGCCAAAGACGCGCTGCTGACCATGGAAATCGCTCGCGAAGAAAGCGTGGAAGAGGTTTCGCAAGATTTGCGCGATTTGCCTGGTCTCACACCTGAGCTGATTTCCAAGCTGGTGGAGGCAGGCATCCATACCCGTGACGACCTGGCCGATCTGGCCACCGACGAATTGACCGACATCACGGGTCAAACGGCAGAAGAAGCCACCGCCCTGATCATGAAAGCCCGCGAACATTGGTTCGCTGCAGGCCAAGCCTGAAGCTGATGGAGGCTTGAACAAAATATGTCCAGTAACACTGTTGCCGAGTTCGCCAGCGAACTCAAAAAATCTGCCGATGTCGTGCTGGAGCAATTGCGCTCCGCAGGTGTCGCCAAAACCTCGACCTCGGACGCTTTGTCTGAAGCCGACAAGCAAAAGCTGCTTGCTTACCTGCAAGCGAGCCATGGCACCAATACGGGTGAGCGCAAGAAGATCACGCTGGTGAAAAAGTCCACCAGTGAAATCAAGCAAGCCGATGCCACGGGCAAGGCCCGCACGATCCAGGTGGAAGTGCGCAAAAAGCGCACGCTGATCAAACGCGACGATGAAGTTGTTGCCGATGCCGTGCCGGAAGTGCCTGCAGAGCCTGTGATCGATCACGCCGAACTCGCCCGACGCGAAGAAGAAGCACGTCGCCAGGCCGAGCTGATCCGCCGTCAGGAGGAGGAGCTGGCTGAAAAGCGTCGTCAACGTGAAGAGCAGGAAGCCCGTCAGCGCGAACAGGCCCAGGCCGCAGAAGCGGCAGCTGCCGCCGCTGCGGCTCAAGTGCCCGCTCCGACGCGTGAAGAACGAGAGCAGCAAGCCCGTGCCGAAGCGGCCAGCCTGAATGCAGCCGCTCAGGCGCCCAAGGGGCCGTCAGCAGAGGAAACGGCAGCCCGTGAGGCTGCAGAGAAGGCCGAAGCCGAAAAACAGGCCCGTGCGGACGCCGCGCAAAAAGCAGCTGACGAATCCAAAGCCCGTGCAGACGAAGAAACTGCACGTGCCAAAGATCTGGATGAACGTCGCCGCAAGGCCCTGGCCGAAGCCGAAGCCATCCGTTCGATGATGAATGCACCTAAAAAGGTGCTGGTGGCCAAGAAGGAAGAGCCCAAGGTTGAAGCCAAGCCTGCCGTCAAGGGCACGCTGCACAAACCCGCCGGTACGCCCGGTGCCGGTGCCCGCACGGCTGCGGCTCCGGGTTCCGCACCCAGCGGCCCGGGTGGCAACAAGGAAGTCAAGTCGGCCAAGCTGTCCTCCAGCTGGGCAGGTGACCCCGCCAAGAAAAAGGCCATCCCGACCCGTGGCGACAGCACCGGTGGCGTGGGCCGCAACAGCTGGCGTGCCGGACCCAAAGGCCGTAAAGGTCATGGCCATGACCGTGATGAGCATCATGCACAGGCGGCTCCTGCGGAGGCGCGAGTCATTGAAGTGCATGTGCCCGAAACCATCACCGTGGCCGAATTGGCCCACAAGATGGCCATCAAGGCATCCGAAGTCATCAAGCATTTGATGAAGCTCGGCCAGATGGCCACCATGAACCAGCCGCTGGACCAGGACACCGCCATGATCGTGGTGGAAGAAATGGGTCACAAGGCGGTTGTCGCGGCCTTGGACGATCCGGAAGCTTTCACTGATGAAGAAGTGTCCGATCAGCAAGCGGAAGCATTGCCTCGCGCCCCGGTGGTGACGGTGATGGGTCACGTTGACCACGGAAAAACCTCGCTGCTGGACTACATTCGACGTGCCAAAGTGGCTGCGGGTGAAGCGGGTGGCATCACGCAGCACATCGGTGCCTACCATGTGGAAACACCACGTGGCATGGTGTCCTTTCTGGATACCCCGGGTCACGAGGCCTTCACGGCCATGCGTGCGCGTGGTGCGCAAGCCACCGACATCGTCATCCTGGTGGTGGCAGGTGACGACGGCGTCATGCCGCAGACCAAAGAAGCCATCAAACACGCCAAAGCGGCCGGTGTGCCGATCGTGGTCGCCATCAACAAGATGGACAAGCCCGACGCCAACATCGAGCGCGTACGCAGCGAACTGATCGCAGAAGAGGTTGTGCCTGAAGAGTTTGGCGGTGATTCGCCATTTGTTTCCGTTTCGGCCAAAACCGGTATGGGCATTGATGACTTGCTGGAGCAGGTGCTGTTGCAAGCCGAAGTGCTGGAGCTCAAGGCGCCTGTGGATGCCATGGCGAAGGGCCTGGTCATCGAAGCCAGCCTGGACAAGGGCCGTGGTCCTGTGGCCACCGTGCTGGTGCAGTCCGGTACGCTCAAGACGGGTGATGTGGTGCTGGCGGGGCAGACCTTTGGTCGCGTTCGTGCCATGCTCGACGAAAACGGCAAGCCAGCCAAAGAGGCAGGTCCATCGATTCCGGTCGAAATCCAGGGCTTGACCGAAGTGCCGCAAGCCGGTGACGAGTTCATGGTCATGGCCGATGAGCGGCGTGCCCGCGAGATCGCCACTTACCGTGCGGGCAAGTTCCGCAACACCAAACTGGCCAAGCAGCAGGCCGCCAAGCTGGAGAACATGTTCTCTGACATGTCGGCAGGCGAAGTCAAGACACTGCCGATCATCATCAAGGCCGACGTGCAGGGCTCGCAAGAAGCGCTGGCCGCTTCCTTGCTCAAGCTCTCGACCGACGAGGTCAAGGTGCAGATGGTCTATGCGGGTGTCGGTGGCATCAGCGAATCCGACATCAACCTGGCCATCGCTTCCAAGGCGATCGTCATTGGCTTCAACGTCCGTGCCGATGCCGGCGCTCGCAAGACCGCTGAAGGCAATGGTGTCAACATCCACTACTACAACATCATTTATGACGCTGTGGATGAGTTGAAGGCCGCCATGTCCGGCATGCTGGCGCCAGAACAACGTGAAGAGGTCATCGGTACGGCCGAAATCCGCACCGTGTTCGTGGCCTCCAAGATCGGTACTGTTGCGGGCTGTATGGTCACTTCGGGCATGGTCAATCGCAACGCCAAGTTCCGCTTGCTGCGCGACAACGTGGTCATCTACACCGGTGACCTTGACTCGCTCAAGCGCCTCAAGGACGACGTGCGCGAAGTCAAGGAAGGCTTCGAGTGCGGTATCAAGCTCAAGAACTACAACGACATCAAAGAGGGCGATCAGCTCGAGTTCTTTGAAGTCAAGGAAATCGCGAGAACGCTGTAAATGGCCCGCAAGAAGGTTTCATCCGTTCCAAACCGCGGTTTCCGCGTGGCCGACCAGATCCAGCGCGATCTGGCCGAATTGATCGCACGCGAGTTGAAAGACCCGCGTGTGGGCATGGTCACGCTCAACGCGGTCGAGGTGACACCCGATTACGCCCATGCCAAAGTGTTTTTCAGTGTGCTGACCGGCAACCCCGACGAAGCCACTGAAGGCCTGAACGCGGCAGCCGGTTTCCTGCGCAATGGTTTGTTCAAGCGTTTGCACATCCACACGGTGCCGACGCTGCATTTCCTGTTTGACCGCACGACCGAACGTGCATCGGACATGAATGCACTGATCTCCAAGGCTGTGGCCTCTCGCGCCAAAGACGACGAATGACCGCAGCGCCACGCACCCGGGTGCAACGGCGCCCTGTGCATGGGGTGATGTTGCTCGACAAACCACTGGGACTCTCCAGCAACCAGGCTTTGCAGAAAGTCAAATGGTTGCTGCGTGCTGAAAAAGCAGGCCACACGGGCACGTTGGACCCTCTGGCTACTGGCGTGTTGCCTCTGTGCTTTGGGGCGGCAACCAAGTTCAGCCAGCAGCATCTGGACGCCGACAAGGTGTATGAAACCACGGTCTGTCTGGGTGTGAAGACCACCACGGCCGATGCCGAAGGTGATGTCATCGCAGTGCATGAAGTGTCATGTACAGCAGGTATGGTCGTGGAAGTGCTTGACCGGTTCATGGGCCCCCTCAGCCAGGTGCCGCCCATGCACAGCGCCTTGAAAAAGGACGGCAAAGCCTTGTACGAATACGCCCGCGAGGGTGAAACCGTGGAGCGCGAACCGCGCAACGTGGTCATTCATGATCTGGCGCTGCTGGACATGCAGTTGCAGGGCGATGCCCCGTTTCTGCGTTTGCGTGTGGCGTGCAGCAAAGGCACCTACATCCGCACCTTGGGCGAAGACATCGCCGAGGCTTTGGGGTGTGGCGGCCATTTGATTGCGCTGCGCCGCGTGGTCACCGGGCCGTTTGCCGTGTCGCAGTGCGTGACGCTGGCTGAACTGGAGGCCATGGACGAAGCCGATCGACTGGCGGCACTGCAGCCGGTGGATGTGCTGTTGCCTGGCTACACCGAGGTGAGTCTGGACAGCGAGAACGCTGGCCGATTTTTGAGTGGGGTGCGCAGGCGCGGCCCCTGGGATGATTGTGATCATGTCGCCGTCTATGGAGAACATCCGCGTGCATTGCTGGGAACAGCGCATGTGCGTGGCGGCGAATTGATTCCGGGTCGATTGTTGAGCCCGATTGAAATTCAACAGATTTTGAAAAACTCACCTGCTTCCACGCCTTTGTTGGCCGCGCAGGTTTAAAGGAAGAGAGAGCATGAGCAAGCAAATTCGCAACATCGCCATCATCGCGCACGTTGACCACGGCAAAACCACCATGGTCGACCAACTGCTGCGCCAGTCGGGCACCTTCGCTGACCACGAAAAAGTGGTCGATACCGTGATGGACAACAACGCCATCGAACGTGAGCGCGGCATCACCATCCTGGCCAAGAACTGCGCCGTGAGCTGGGAAGGCACCCACATCAACATCGTGGACACCCCCGGACACGCGGACTTCGGCGGTGAAGTGGAGCGCGCCTTGTCCATGGTCGACGGCGTGGTGCTGTTGATCGACGCCCAAGAAGGCCCCATGCCCCAAACCCGCTTCGTGACGAAGAAGGCGCTGGCCCTGGGCCTCAAGCCCATCGTGGTCGTGAACAAGGTCGACAAGCCGGGTGCCAATTGCGACAAAGTGGTCAACGCCGCTTTTGACCTGTTTGACAAGCTCGGTGCCACCGACGAACAGCTGGACTTCCCTGTGGTGTATGCCTCCGGTATCAACGGCTGGACCTCGATGGAAGAGGGCGCACCTGGTGAGCAGTGGGGTCCCGACATGTCGGCCCTGTTCAACACCGTGCTCAAGCACGTCAAGCCCAACTCGGGCGATCCAGCTGCGCCGCTGCAGTTGCAGATTTCTGCGCTCGACTTCTCGACTTTCGTCGGCCGCATCGGCGTGGGCCGCATCAGCCAGGGTACCGTGAAGCCCGGCATGGACGTGGTCGTCATGGAAGGCCCGGAGGGCTCCTCCATCAAAGGCCGTGTCAACCAGGTGCTGACCTTCCAGGGCCTGGACCGTGTGCAGGTGACCGAAGCCGGTCCTGGCGACATCGTGCTGATCAACGGCATTGCCGATCTGAACATTGGCGTGACCGTGACCGATCCGGCCAACCCCGCACCGCTGCCCATGCTCAAGGTGGACGAGCCCACACTGACCATGAACTTCTGCGTGAACACATCACCTCTGGCAGGTCGTGAAGGCAAGTACGTGACCAGCCGCCAGATCTGGGACCGCCTGCAAAAAGAACTGCAACACAATGTGGCCCTGCGCGTGAAGGAAACCGACGAAGACGGTATATTTGAAGTCGCCGGTCGCGGTGAATTGCACCTGACCATCCTGCTGGAAAACATGCGCCGCGAAGGCTATGAGCTGGCCGTGTCCAAGCCCCGCGTGTTGTTCCGCGACGTGGACGGCGAGCGCCATGAGCCGATCGAGTTGGTCACGGCCGACATCGAAGAAGGCCACCAGGGCGGCGTGATGCAAGCCCTGGGCGAGCGCAAGGGCGAGCTGGTCAATATGGAACCCGATGGCCGTGGCCGCGTCCGTCTGGAATACCGCATCCCGGCCCGTGGTCTGATCGGTTTCTCCAACGAATTCCTGAACCTGACCCGTGGCTCTGGCCTGATCTCCAACATCTTTGATGGCTACGAGCCACACAAGGGTGACATCGGTGGCCGCAAGAACGGCGTGCTGATCTCCATGGACGACGGTGAAATCTTCACCTACGCCCTGGGCAAGCTCGACGACCGCGGCCGCATGTTCGTCAAGGCGAACGATCCGGTGTACGAAGGCATGATTGTGGGTATTCACAGCCGCGACAACGACCTGGTGGTCAACGCCACCCGCACCAAGCAGCTGACCAACTTCCGTGTGTCCGGCAAGGAAGACGCTGTGAAGATCACGCCGCCGATCGATTTGACACTGGAATACGGTGTGGAATTCATCGAAGACGACGAGCTGGTCGAAATCACGCCCAAGAGCGTTCGTCTGCGCAAACGCTTCCTGAAAGAGCACGACCGCAAGCGCAACAAGTGATTTGAGACTGCGGCAGCTTGACATGAAACTCAGGCACGGTCAGGCGGTTGCGATGATGGTGGGGGTCACAGCCTTGTGGTCCATCGCCGGCGTCGTGACCCGCCATCTGGAGCAGGCGCGCAGCTTCGAGGTGACGTTCTGGCGCAGTTTCTTCACGATGCTGTCGCTGCTCGTCATCCTGCCGTTGTGGCAGGGCCGGGGTGTGTGGTCCCGCATGCCCTGGCGCAGTCCGTATTTCTGGCTTTCCGGCGTCTGCTGGAGTGCCATGTTCACCGCCTTCATGCTGGCCCTGACCCTGACGGCGGTGGCCAATGTACTGATCACCATGGCGCTGGGGCCCTTGCTCACAGCCTTGATCACCCGTATTTTTCTGGGACACCAGTTGCCCCGGCGCACCTGGGGTGCCATCGTGCTTGCGGGCATCGGCATTGGCTGGATGTATGGCAGCCAGCTCAGTCTGGGCGCGCCCAATTTCCTGCTTGGCTCGCTGGTCGCTTTGTGCGTGCCCATTGCCGGTTCCGTGCAGTGGACCCTGGTTCAAAAAAGCCACGCCGAAGGACTGGACCTTGATCTGGTGCCCTCGGTTTTGCTGGGGGCTGTGATTTCGTCACTGCTCACGCTGCCTCTGGCCTGGCCGTTCCAGGCCTCGGCGCACGATGTGGTTTTGTTGGCGGGTCTGGGCTTGTTCCAGCTGGCCATTCCCTGTGCCTTGTCGGTCATTTGCGCCCGCGTGCTCAAGGCCCCTGAAGTGGCTTTGCTGGCCTTGCTGGAAATCGTTTTTGGCATTGCCCTGGCTTGGCTGGGGGCGGATGAAGCCCCGCAGCTGAATGTGCTTTTCGGCGGTGTTCTTGTGCTGTCTGCTTTGTTGCTCAACGAATGGTTGGGCTGGAGAAACAACCATGTCTGATGTTCTCGTTTCTGTTGAAGGCCGTATTGGCTGCATCACCCTGAACCGCCCCAAGGCCCTGAATGCCTTGTCACTGGACATGGTGCGGTCCTTGACCCAGGCTTTGCTGGCCTGGCGGGATGACCCACAGGTGCTGGCCGTGGCCGTGCGCGGTACCGGCAAGGAAGGGCCATTTGGGGCTTTTTGTGCCGGTGGAGACATCCGTTTTTTCCATCAGGCGGCACATGCCGGTGATGCTTCGCTGGGTGACTTTTTCACTGAAGAGTACCGCCTCAACCACCTGATCCACACCTACAACAAACCCTACATTGCGTTCATGGACGGCATCGTCATGGGCGGCGGCATGGGCATCAGCCAGGGCGCCAGCGTGCGTGTGGTGACTGAGCGCACCAAGATGGCCATGCCCGAAACCAACATTGGCCTGTTCCCCGATGTCGGTGGTGGTTATTTCCTGAGCCGTTGCCCTGGGCGTTTGGGGGAGTATCTGGGCCTCACGGGGCACATGCTCAGTGGCGCGCAGGCCGTGGCCGCCAGGCTGGCCGATATTGCGTTGCCCAGTGGCATGCTGGAGCCGATCTGGCAGACATTGATCAGCAGCCCCTTTGAGAATCCCGAATCGGTGGAGCGTTGGGTGCTGGCCCAGTCGGGTGCATTGGCGCCTGAAAAACTCACGCCGCAGCCACAAATTGACGAAGTCTTTGGTTTGCCCGGTATTTCAGACATGCTCGACAGACTGGAAGCAGCCTTGGATGAGTGGAGCCAGAAGACTGCGCACGCATTGCGTCACCGTTCGCCCTTGATGCTGCATGTGGTGCTGGAGCAAATCCGCCGTGCCCGCCAGATGAGCCTGGCCGACGACCTGCGCATGGAGCGCGACATGGTGCACCACTGCTTCCACCTGCGTGCCGTCACCGACAGCGACACGGTGGAGGGCATCCGTGCCTTGGCCGTCGACAAGGACCACAGCCCGAAATGGAAGCCTGCGCGTGTGGAGGATGTGGACGCGACCGAGGCAGCGCGCTTTTTTGTGAGCCCCTGGCCGTCCGAGCACCACCCGCTGCGCGATTTGATGTGAGAGCGGCACCCGCGCCGCGATAGGCTTGTGGTCAGCTCAGATACTTCATGGCCCCGAGGGCGGGGCTCTTACATTCCATTCAGCGGTGGCGGCTCTTCATGGCGCGTTCGACTTCGCGCTTGCCTTCGCGGTCCTTGATGGTGTCGCGTTTGTCGTGCTCGGCCTTGCCCTTGGCCAGCGCGATGTCGCATTTGACCTTGCCCGATTTCCAGTGCAGGTTGATGGGCACCAGGGTGTAGCCCTTTTGCTCGATCTTGCCGATCAGGCGCTTGATCTCTTCCTTGTTCAGCAGCAGTTTGCGCGTACGTGCCGCTTCGGGATTGATGTGGGTTGAAGCCGTTTTGAGCGGGTTGATCAGGCAGCCGATGATGAACAGCTCGCCGTTGCGGATGACCACATAGCCGTCGGTGAGCTGTACCTTGCCTTCACGGATGGCCTTGACCTCCCAGCCTTCCAGCACCATGCCTGCCTCGTAGCGCTCTTCGAAGAAATAGTCGAAGGCGGCCTTTTTGTTTTCGGCGATCTTGGCAAAGGTAGGGGCAGTTGTTGGTTTTTTGGAGGAGGCCATGGTGAGCAGATAGGGACGGGCAGGCCGTTCTCAAGGAGATCCAAGCGGGCAAGAAGCAAAGCGTCGGCTTGGAAAACTACAATCGCACCATTGTATGAAGAATATCCACAAGTCCGTTCTCATCTGGTACAGCCCCGATGAAATGTTTCACCTCGTGACCGACGTGGCGCGTTACCCCGAGTTTTTGCCTTGGTGTGACCAGGCGCGGGTGCTGGAATCGGATGCGCAAGGCATGCTGGCCGAGGTCGGCATCAGCCTGGGCGGCATCAAGCAAACCTTCACGACGCGCAACACACACGAGCAAGGCCGTTCGGTGGGCATGGCGCTGGTCAAGGGGCCATTTTCCAATCTGAGCGGCACCTGGCGATTTTTGCCTGTGGGCGACGGTGCGCAGCGCGCCTGCAAGGTCGAGCTGGACCTGCAGTACGGTTTTTCGAGCACCACATTGGCGGCTTTGGTGGGGCCCGTCTTCGACAAGATCGCGGCCAGCCTGGTCGACGCCTTTGTCAAACGGGCTGAAACCGTTTATGGCTGAGTCGCTGATCCACGTCACCCTCTGCTGGAGCCTGCAGCCCCGGCAAGTGTGGGAACACAGCTTGACAGTGCCCGAAGGCAGCACCGTCGAGGCGGTGGTGGATGCGGGCAGGGCGCTGTGTGAGCAGTCAGATCAAACGGTCTCAGCGACAGACCTGGCCAAACTCAGATTTCTGGAGCCCGGCATCTGGGGGCGCAAAACCGAATGGCATGCCCCTGTGCGCGATGGCGACCGTGTGGAACTGTACCGGGCGCTCAAAGTCGACCCCAAGGTGGCCCGCCGCCAGCGCTTCAAGCGGCAGGGCAAAGGACGCACTGGTCTGTTTGCCAACCGCAAGCGCGGCGCGGCGGCCGGGTACTGAAGATGCAAGCCCTGCTGAATGCCATCGCGAAGATGGAAAAGACGACCGATGCCTGCCGTGTTTTCCACGGGCGTGGTGGTGTCTATCCCGATTGTGAGCACTGGACCCTGGACTGGTTTTCGCCCGTGTGGGTGTTGACGAGCTTCAAGGTCGTGGCTGAAGAAGACCTGGCCGTTTGCCACAGCGCCTTGCAGGCGCGGTGGATCACTCTGGCCCCAGATGAACCGCTCAATTGGGTGTACCAATGCCGCGCAACAGGCCATGCCGAAACCCGCCTGATGGCCGGCAGCGTGCCCGACCCGCATGTGGTGAGCGAGCAGGGCGCGCACTACCAGGTGCATGTGCTGCGGGGTCAGAACCACGGCCTGTTTCTGGACATGGCCAATGGGCGGGAATGGCTCAAACGTCATGCCTTGCATGAAAACGTGCTCAATCTGTTTGCCTACACCTGCGCGTTTTCGGTGGTGGCCTTGCAGGGTGGGGCGGCCCAGGTGGTCAACCTCGACATGAGCCAGGGTGCTTTGGCTGTGGGCCAGCAGAACCACCGGCTCAACAACTTGCCGCCCAAGGCGCGATTTCTGGGGCACGACATCTTCAAGACCTGGGGCAAGATCAGCAAGATGGGGACGTATGGCGTGATCGTGATCGATCCGCCCAGTTACCAGAAGGGCAGCTTCATCGCCACCAAGGACTACATCAAGCTGATCCGCCGCCTGCCGGACCTTCTGGAACCCCAGGGCCATGTGCTGCTGTGCCTGAATGCGCCTGAGCTGGACACCACTTTTCTGCACAGCCAGGTGGCCGAGGCCGCGCCTGGCCTGAAGTTCGTCGAACGGCTGGCCAATCCGGCCGCTTTTGTGGACCTTGACCCCGAGAAATCGCTCAAGGTGCTGCACTACCAAAACGCCTGAAAGGCATGGGTTTTCCAGTTCTGGGCAGGGAAATCCCTTGCCCGGCGCGGGTACAATCCATTTTTTGGAGCCTTAGCTTATGCGCCTACTCGGTAAAGCCCTGACTTTCGACGACGTTCTCCTCGTCCCCGCGTACTCCCAGGTCCTGCCCAAGGACACGTCGCTTGCGACGCAATTCACCCGCAATATCCGTCTGAACCTGCCCCTGGTGTCTGCCGCCATGGACACGGTCACCGAAGCCCGTCTGGCCATTGCCATCGCGCAAGAAGGCGGCATCGGTATCGTTCACAAAAACCTGACTGCGCAGGAGCAGGCCGCCCAGGTGGCCAAGGTCAAGCGCTACGAATCCGGCGTGTTGCGTGACCCGGTCGTCATCACCCCCGACACCACAGTGCGCCAGGTCATGGCTCTGAGTGATGAGCTGGGCGTATCGGGCTTTCCGGTCTGTGATGGTGGCAAAGTCGTCGGCATTGTGACTGGCCGCGATCTGCGTTTTGAGACCCGCTACGACCAGAAGGTCAGCGAAATCATGACGCCGCGTGAGCGTCTGGTGACTGTGCCCGAAGGCACCACCCCAGAGCAAGCCAAAGCGCTGCTGAACAAACACAAGCTTGAACGTCTGCTGGTGGTGAATGACGCCTTTGAACTCAAGGGCCTGATCACCGTCAAGGACATCACCAAACAGCTGAACTTTCCCAATGCTGCACGCGACGCCGCAGGCAAACTGCGCGTGGGCGCTGCCGTGGGTGTGGGCGAGGGCACCGAAGAGCGCGTTGAAGCGCTGGCCCGTGCCGGTGTGGACGCCATCGTGGTGGACACCGCACACGGCCACAGCAAAGGCGTGATTGACCGCGTGCGCTGGGTCAAGCAAAACTACCCCCACATCGAAGTCATTGGCGGCAACATCGCCACGGGCGCTGCCGCTCTGGCTTTGGTCGAGGCGGGTGCCGATGGCGTCAAGGTCGGTATCGGCCCCGGTTCCATCTGCACCACCCGCATCGTGGCGGGCGTGGGTGTGCCGCAAATCATGGCCGTGGACAGCGTGGCCACCGCACTCAAGGGCACGGGCGTGCCGCTGATTGCTGACGGCGGCATCCGCTACAGCGGCGACATCGCCAAAGCGATTGCCGCAGGCGCAGGTACAGTCATGATGGGGGGCATGTTCGCCGGCACAGAAGAAGCACCCGGCGAAGTGATCCTGTACCAGGGCCGCAGCTACAAGAGCTACCGCGGCATGGGCTCCATTGGTGCCATGCAGCAAGGCAGTGCCGATCGTTACTTTCAGGAGTCCAGCACCGGCAACCCCAATGCCGACAAACTGGTGCCCGAAGGCATCGAAGGCCGCGTGCCCTACAAAGGCTCGGTCGTGTCCATCATTTACCAGATGGCGGGTGGCTTGCGCGCCAGCATGGGCTACTGTGGTTGCGCCACGATCGACGACATGCACAACCGTGCCGAGTTCGTGGAAATCACCGCCGCGGGCATCCGTGAAAGCCATGTGCATGACGTGCAGATCACCAAGGAAGCCCCGAACTACCGGGCAGACTGAGCGCCGTTAAAATCACGGCATCCCGAACCAAGGCGTCTGGACCCTCCAGACGCCTTTTCCATTCATAGAGACCGCCTGCCATGCAGCATTCCAAGATCCTGATCCTCGACTTCGGCTCCCAAGTCACCCAGCTGATTGCCCGCCGCGTGCGCGAAGCGCATGTGTTTTGCGAAGTGCATCCTTGCGACGTGAGCAGCGACTGGGTGCGCGAGTACGCCAAGGACGGCAACCTCAAGGGCATCATCCTGTCCGGCTCGCACGCCAGCGTGTACGAAGTCGATGACCGCGCCCCCGACGCCGTGTTCGAGCTGGGTGTTCCGGTGTTGGGCATCTGCTACGGCATGCAGACCATGGCCGAGCAGCTGGGTGGCAAGGTCGAAGCCGGTCACACCCGCGAATTTGGCTATGCTGAGGTCCGCGCCCATGGCCACACTGAGCTGCTCAAGGGCATCGAAGACTTCGCTACGCCTGAAGGCCACGGCATGCTCAAGGTCTGGATGAGCCACGGTGACAAAGTCACCCAGTTGCCTGAAGGCTTCAAGGTCATGGCCTCGACCCCTGCTTGCCCGATTGCCGGCATGGCCGACGAAGCCCGCCACTTTTACGCAGTGCAATTCCACCCCGAAGTCACGCACACCGTACAAGGCCAGGCGCTGCTCAACCGCTTTGTGCTCGACATTTGCAAAGCCCGCCCCGACTGGATCATGGGCGACTACATCGAAGAAGCCGTCGCCAAAATCCGCGAGCAGGTCGGTGACGAAGAAGTCATCCTCGGCTTGAGTGGCGGTGTGGATTCCTCCGTTGCCGCTGCACTGATCCACCGCGCCATCGGCGACAAGCTGACCTGCGTGTTTGTGGACCACGGCCTGCTGCGCCTCAATGAAGGCGACATGGTCATGGACATGTTCGTCGGCAAGCTGCACGCGCACGTCATCCGCGTCGACGCCAGCGACTTGTTCCTGGGCAAGCTGGTGGGCGTGAGCGAGCCCGAAGCCAAGCGCAAGATCATTGGCGGTTTGTTCGTCGATGTGTTCAAAGAGCAGGCAGCCAAACTCAAAGCAGGTGACGGCGGCCACAAAGGCGCGACCTTCCTGGCGCAAGGCACGATTTACCCCGACGTGATCGAGTCCGGCGGCGCCAAGAGCAAGAAGGCCGTCACCATCAAGAGCCACCACAATGTGGGCGGCTTGCCCGAGCAACTGGGCCTGAAACTGCTGGAGCCGCTGCGCGAACTGTTCAAGGACGAAGTGCGCGAACTCGGCGTGGCTCTGGGCCTGCCGCGTGAGATGGTCTACCGCCACCCCTTCCCCGGCCCCGGCCTGGGCGTGCGCATTCTGGGTGAAGTGAAAAAGGAATACGCCGACCTGCTGCGCCGTGCAGACGCCATCTTCATCGAAGAGCTGCGCAACTTCACCGACGAATCCGGCAAGACCTGGTACGACCTGACCAGCCAGGCCTTCACCGTGTTCCTGCCAGTCAAGAGTGTGGGCGTGATGGGCGATGGCCGCACCTATGACTACGTGGTGGCCCTGCGCGCCGTACAGACCAGCGACTTCATGACCGCCGACTGGGCTGAACTGCCTTACGCGTTGCTCAAGAAAGTGTCGGGGCGCATCATCAACGAGGTGCGCGGCATCAACCGCGTGACCTACGACGTGAGCTCAAAACCACCGGCGACCATTGAGTGGGAATAATCAACTAACTTTTCAGCTACGATGGCCACGCCTGCTTTTGCGGGCGTGGCCATTTTTATTCAGCGTTGTTTGGCCGCAGACAGTATTGAAAGCGCCAAATGATTGCTCTCACTTCACTTGATTTAAAGGCCCGACAGTTTTCTCACTTTGCGCTTGCAGGGGGCGGGAACCGTTGTTGGTGGCAGGCGGGTTTTCTGGAAGTCTTGCTGGATCAAGCACGCGTCAAGCCAGAACGGCTTGTGGGAGCCAGCGCAGGTGCTGCGATCGCAACTGCATTGATTACGCAAAGAGTCCGCCAAGCCCTTGAGGCAGCATCGGAAAAATTTGGACAAACCGCCCGGAATGTGGATTGGCGGTTGTTGTTGCGAGGGCAACGGCCTTTTGCCATGCCTCGCATTTATCCAGAGTGGATTCAGACGTTCTTGGGTCCCGACCAATGGCCGATCTTCAAAAAAAGTGCAAGCAAGATTGATGTTGTCATCACACGACCATTGCCGGGCATTCCCTTGACTCTGTCCACCTTGCTAGCCTTGGGTTTGTATTCCACGGAAAAATTCTGGCTCAAAAATTTTCATTCGCGATTGCCGCATTGCTTGGGTTTGCGTGCGGAATACCTTGATCTGACAGGGGCTGATGACCTCCAAACAGCGCATATCTATTTGTTGGCATCTGCAGCTGCTGTACCGATTACTCCTGCGCATCGCGTGCATGGTCGGCCTGCTTTGGATGGAGGCTTTTACGACAGCGTTCCGTTGCCACAGAACCGTGAAAACGATGAACACACACTGGTTTTGCTGACGCGTCACAATCCTCGCAACCCCAATATTTTTGAATTGAATCAACGGGTATACGTTCAGCCATCTGCGCCCGTTGATGCAAGCAATTTCGATTGCACCGACGGAATTTCAATCCAGAAAACCTATCTCCAAGGCCAACGAGAAGCTTGCGCTTTGTTGGCTTGTTAAGCGAATTCAATTCATCCATGTACCTGCCCAAGCAATTCAACCAGCCCGAACATGCCGCCACGATCATGCGCGAACACCCGTTCGCCAGCCTGGTGACGACGGACGACACCGGGTTTCCGTTCATCACCCACCTGCCACTCAAGTTGCTGGAGGAGGGCGGTCAGCCCGCCGTGCTGCTGGGCCATTGCGCCCGGGGCAACCCGCTATGGGACTATCTGCAGCAGCGTCCGCTGGCACTGGCCAGTTTCATGGGGCCGCAGGCTTACATGTCACCCAAGGTCTATGCTGATCTGCAACGGGTGCCGACCTGGACCTATCTGGCCGTGCAGGCCCGTGTCGAGGCACGGCTGCTCGAAGGCGAAGAGGCCAAGGACGCGCTGCTCAAACAACTGATTGCCGACCATGAGCCTGCTTATGCCTCGCAGTGGCGTGCCCTGCCGGAGGACTACACCGGCAAGATGTTGAATGCGATCACGGCATTCGAGTTGCGCATCGTCGACTTGCAGTGCGCCGTCAAGCTCAACCAGCACCGACCCGAGGCCCACGCGGCCATGCATGCCACCTATGTAGCTGGCAATGCGCAGGAGCAGGCGCTGGCCGCATGGATGAAAAAGCTGGGTTTGGTGTGAGCCTCTCCGACTTCAGCGACGAACACTGGATGGGCCTGGCGCTGGAGCAGGCCCGCACTGCCACAGCCCTGGGCGAGGTGCCCGTGGGCGCAGTGGTCGTCAAAGACGGTCAACTGATCGCCACTGGCCGCAACGCCCCGATTGCCAGCCATGACCCGACAGCCCACGCCGAGGTGGTGGCTCTGCGCGAAGCGGCCCGGGTGCTGGGCAATTACCGACTCGACGGCTGCACGCTGTATGTGACACTGGAGCCTTGCGCCATGTGCAGCGGGGCCATGCTGCATGCACGGGTGGACCGCGTGGTGTTTGGCGCGGCCGACCCGCGCACCGGGGTGGCGGGCTCGGTGCTGAACCTGTTTGGTCACACTCAGCTGAACCACCAGACGCAGGTCAAGGGCGGTGTGCTGGCCGATGAATGCGGTCAGCTGCTCAAGGATTTTTTCAAACCTCGACGCATCAATGCCGACCCGGTGCGCGAAGACGCTTTGCGCACCCCCGATGCGGCGTTTGCCGAGTTGCCCGACTACCCCTGGCAGCCGAACTACGTGAACGATCTGCCCAGCATCGCGGGCCTGCGCATGCACTACCTGGACGAAGGTTCCAAGGACTCGCCATTGACCTGGCTGTGCCTGCACGGCAATCCGGCCTGGAGTTACCTCTACCGCAAGATGATCCCGGTCTTTCTGGCGCAGGGGCACCGCGTGGTGGCGCCTGACCTGATCGGCTTTGGCAAGAGCGACAAGCCCAAGAAGGACAGCTTTCACAACTTTGAAACCCACCGCCAGTCCTTGCTGGATTTGATCGAGCGACTGGATTTGCAGCGCGTGGTGCTGGTGGTGCAGGACTGGGGCGGCATTCTGGGACTGACCTTGCCCATGGCCGCGCCCGAGCGTTACAAAGGTCTGCTGGTGATGAACACCACCTTGGCCACGGGCGATACGCCCTTAAGCGCAGGCTTTCTGGCCTGGCGCGACTGGTGCAAAAGCCAGCCGCAGTTTGACGTGGGCAAGTTGTTTGCACGCGGCAACCGCAGCATGACACCCGCTGAGACGGCCGCCTACAACGCGCCATTCCCCGACAAAGGATTCCGCGCCGCACTCAGGGCCTTTCCGCCCATGGTGCCGGAGTTTCCTGATTCGCCCGGCGCGGTCGTGTCGCGCCAAGCGCAGGCGTTTTGGCGCGATGACTGGCAAGGTCAAACAATGATGACCATCGGTCAGCAAGACCCGGTCTTGGGTGAACCAGTGATGCGCCAGTTGCGTAGCCAGATCAAAGGCTGCCCCGAGCCGATGCTGCTGCCCGACGCGGGCCATTTTGTACAGGAGCAGGGCAGGGCGATTGCCGAGGTGGCTGTGCGACACTTCAAGCCCTGAAAAAGAACACAGTCCATGGCCCACATTTACATTTTTTCCCCCTCCAGTGCGGTGCGCGACAAAGCCGCATTTCGCCGCGGCGTGAAGCGCCTGCAAGCCCAAGGCCATCAGGTCGAGGTCGACGAGGCGGCGCTGGCCAGCCACATGCGTTTTGCAGGTGACGATGCCACACGCATCGCGGCCATCAGTCGTGCAGCGGCCAGTGGCGCCGATGTGGCCCTCATCTCTCGTGGCGGCTACGGCCTCACGCGGATCCTGCCCGCCTTGCCCTACAAACAGATCGCGAAAGCGGTTGATGGTGGCATGCAGTTTGTGGGTCTGAGCGATTTCACAGCGTTCAACCAGGCCGTGTTCGCCAAAACCGGGCGGATCACCTGGCAGGGCCCGGCACTGGGTGAAGACTTTGGCCCCGAGCAGGAGCCCGACGACATCATGCAGGCCTGCTTTGACGACCTGCTGTTGGAGCAGGGCGAAGGCACAGGCTGGCAACTGCCCAAGGCCGAGGCCGAGCGCCGCGTGGTGGTGAAAGACGCGCCGCTTTGGGGCGGCAACCTGACGGTGCTGACCTCGCTGCTGGGCACGCCCTATTTCCCGCAGGTCAAGGGCGGCGTGCTCTTCCTTGAAGACATTGGCGAGCACCCTTACCGCGTGGAGCGCATGCTCACGCAGCTTTTGCATGCAGGCGTGCTGGCCCAGCAAAAGGCCGTGCTGATCGGTCAATTCACCAATTACAAACTGGTGCCTGCGCACGACAAAGGCTTCAAGCTGGCCACAGTGGTGGACTGGCTGCGCGGCCAGATCAAAGCGCCAGTGCTCACCGGCCTGCCCTTTGGCCATGTCGAAACCAAGGTGCTGCTGCCCGTGGGGGCCAAGGTGGATCTGGTCACCGAAGGGCGTGACGCCTTGATGGTGTGGGGCCACATTTGAAACTTGGCGAATACAAGCCTGTTCAAAGCCACCGACACAGGTGGCGTGATTCAATAACTGGAGACTCCCGATGAAGTGGTTGGCACGTGCTGGGCTGGTGGCCCTGATGGCTCTGTTGGTCGCAGGCGGTGTGGTGAATGTGGTCGCCTTGCGCAGCCTGCCCCAACTGGACGGGCAGCTGAAGCTGCAGGGACTGGGCGCCGAGGTCAAGGTCACCCGCGACGCGTCAGATGTCACGCACATCGAGGCAGCCAGCGCGCTGGACGCGTGGCGTGCCATCGGTTTCATCCATGCGCAGGAGCGTGGCTGGCAGCTGGAATTCAACCGCCGCCTGATGCGCGGCGAGTTGTCTGAAATTTTGGGCGCAGCCACCCTGGACACCGACAAGCTGATGCGCACCCTGGGCATCATGCAGGCGGCACGTGAGCAGCTCAAGGGGCTGTCGGCGCCCACCCTCGCGGCGCTGCAGGCCTACAGCGAGGGCATTGCACAGGCCCATGCCGTGGGCGCGGCGGGCCGCTCGCCCGAGTTCCGCATTCTGGGCGTCAAGGCCGGTGGTGCAACGGGCAGCCCTTGGACTCCAGAAGATTCGGTCGGCTGGGCGCTGATGATGGCGCTCGATCTGGGCGGCAACTGGGGCAACGAGTTCGCCCGGTTCAGTGCGGCCCAGGTGCTCAGCACCGAACAGCTGTGGCAGCTGATGCCCGCTTACCCGGGTGAAAAGCCCGCCACGCAGGTGGATCTGGCGGGCCTGTACGCCCAGCTGGACGCGCACGCCAGTGTGTCCAAAACGGCGCAAGCTGCCATGCCAGCCAGCACCGCCGTGGCGCAATGGTCCCAGGACTGGGTGCGCGACATGGGTACGCTGGACGGCAAAGGCAGCAACAACTGGGTGGTGCCCGGCAGCCGCACCGTCAGCGGCAAGCCGCTGCTGGCCAACGACCCGCACCTGGCGCTGAGTGCGCCGGCCATCTGGTACTTTGCGCACCTCAAGGCCCCGGCTGGTGAGGTGCGCGGCGTGCAGTTCCCTGCGCTCGATGTGGTGGGCGCAACCTTGCCTGGCATGCCGTTTGTGGTGCTCGGTCGCACGAAAGGCGTGGCCTGGGGCTTCACCAACACCGGGCCCGATGTGCAGGACCTGTACCTCGAAGAAGTCGATCCGAACAACCCGGGTCATTACCGTCTGCCCGAGGGGACAGCGGCCTTCACGAGCCGCCAGGAAGCCATTCAGGTCAAAGGGCAGGGCGCGGTGAACCTCACGGTGCGCAACACCCGCCACGGCCCGGTGGTCAGCGATGTGCAGCCGCAGTACCAGGGTGTGCTCAACACGCAGCGCTACGCCATGGCCTTGCGCTGGTCGGCGCTCGAAGCCGACAACCGCACGATGGATGCCGCCATCCAGGCCAACTGGGCGCAGACCGTGGCCGGGTTGCAAGCGGCGTTTGCCGTGCATCATTCGCCCATGCAAAGCGTGGTGATGGCCGACACACAAGGTCAGGTCGGGTTCAAGGCCATAGGCAAGGTACCCCTGCGCCACGCACAAAACGATTTGAAGGGCGTGGCCCCGGCGCCGGGCTGGCTGCCCCAGTACGACTGGACAGGCTGGTTGCCGTATGAGCAGAACCCGGCGCTGAGCCACGCGCAGATTGAACAACAAGGCTGGCAGGCCACGGCCAACCAGAACATCCTGCCTGCAGGCTACAAGCATTTCATCGGTTCGGACTGGACCACGCCCGAGCGCTTTGACCGCATCGCGCAGTTGCTATCGGCCACCGACAAGCACGACGCGGACAGTTTGGCCCGAATCCAGAACGATGTCACTTCTTTGGGCGCCAAGGTCTTGCTGCCGTATGCGCTCAAGCTGCAACCCTCGCACCGCCTGGGGCACGAGGCATTGGATCTGCTCAAGGGTTTTGACGGCCGCATGAGCCAGGACTCTGCCGCTGGGTTGATCCTGAACGTGTGGGCGCATGAACTCACCGTGGACCTGCTCGGCCCGGTGCTGGGCGATGTGCGTTTTCAGGGCTTGTATGGCAAGCGCCATTTCAGGCCCGCCTTGCTGGGCATTCTGGCGCGGCAAGACGCTTTCTGGTGTGGCGCTCAAGCCTGCGACAAAGTGGCGTTGCTTGCATTCGACAAGGCCTTGAGGCGCATCGAAGGCTTGCAAGGCGGCCAGCCTGCGCAATGGCGCTGGGCCGCCATGCACCCGGCCGTCAGCAGCCACAAACCGTTTGGCAAGGTGCCCGTGCTCAGCCGCCTGTTTGACGAGCGTGTCGAGAGCGCAGGCGATTTGTTCACCGTCAACGTGGGCCAGTATTGGGCCAACGACAAGGCCGAGCCCTTTGCCAGCCGCCATGCCGCATCTTTGCGGGCCATCTACGATCTGGCAGACCCGGAGCAGTCCCGCTTCATCTACCAGACCGGACAGTCGGGCCACCCGGCTTCACCGCGCAGCCGCAACATGGCACCGCTGTGGGCCAGCGGGCGCTACCTGCCTTTGCAAATGCAGCCCGGTGCAGCGCAGCACCAGTTGGTGCTGCAACCCTGAGGATCTGGCGTCCCGGATCAGGTGTTCAGTTGCAGCGGCAGGCTGCGCAGCCGCTTGCCAGTCAGCGCGAACACCGCATTGGCCACGGCAGGCGCAATCGGGGGCAGGGCGGGTTCGCCCACACCCTCCGGGTGCGCGGTGCTGGCCACGATGTGGGTTTCCACCACAGGGCACTCGGCCATGCGCAGTGCCGGGTAGTCGTGGAAGTTGGACTGCTTGACGCGCCCTTGCTCGATGTCGATGCGGCCGTACAGCGCAGCAGACAAGCCATAAACAACCGAACTTTCGACCTGCTGCGCAATCGTGTTGGGGTTGACTGCCAGGCCGCAATCGATGGCGCACACCACGCGGTGTACGCGGATAGTATCTTGCGCATCCACCGACACTTCGGCCACTTGGGCCACCAGTGAGCCAAAGGATTCGTGCAGTGCAATGCCTCGGGCTTTGCGTGCGCCATCGGGGGCAGGGGAGAGCGGTTGGCCCCATCCCGCTTTGCTCGCAGCCAGCTCCAGCACGGCTTTCTGGCGGGGGCGCTGGGCCAGCAAGTCCAGACGGTATTTCAACGGTTCGGCCTTGGCCGCATAGGCACATTCGTCCAGGAAGCTTTCCTTGAAAAATGCCTGGTGCGAATGCCCGACCGAGCGCCAGTAACCCACGGGCACAGGCAGGTCGATCGTGACATGGCCGACGCGCACGTTCGGGAACTCATAAGCCACGTCGTAGGCACCTTCGGACGTGGTCTTGTCCGGGCCCATACCGGGCATGCCCACATTGCGCGGCAAGAAGTTGGGCGTGATGGCCTGACCTGCGGACACATTGCGCCAGGCGGCTATGCGGCCTTGCGCGTCGAGCCCGGCCTCAAAGCGGGACACGCAGGCAGGACGGAAAAAGTCGTGGCGTGTGTCTTCTTCGCGGCTCCAGATCAGCTGCACAGGGCGGCCCTTGAATGCTTTGGCCACTGTGGCGGCCTGTGCCACCACGTCCACCTCCAGCCTGCGGCCAAAGCCACCGCCCAGGTAGGTCAGCTGCATGTCGACCTGCTCGTCTTTGAGGCCGAGCGCCTTGGCGGCCGCTTGCCTGGCGAGACTGGGCACTTGTGTCGGCACCCAGACGGTGGCCTTGTCACCATCAAACTGCACGGTGCAGTTCATGGGCTCCATGGTGGTGTGCGCCAGGTAGGGCGCGCTGTATTGGGCTTCGATTTTGGTGGCGGCGCTGCCCAGGGCTTGCTCCACATCACCGGCCTTCCAGAACCCGAAGCCGTCGTCTTCTTTCACGGCTTTGGCCAATTGGGCCTGCAAATCGCTGCTGGAGAACTTGGCCATTTCACCATCGTTGTACTCGACCTTGACGAGCGCCAGTGCCTTGGCGGCACGCCAGTACTGGTCGGCCACCACTGCGACGCCGCCGCTGCTGCCGTGGGCGGGCGCCAGCGTCACCACGCCTTGCACGCCAGGCAGGGCTTTGGCCTGGCTGTCGTCGAGCGACTTCACACTGCCGCCCAGCACGGGTGACATGCGCACGGCGGCATACAAGAGGCCTGCAGGTTTCACGTCCATGCCAAACACCGCCGAACCGTCGACTTTGGCCGCGGTGTCGTTGCGCGGCATCGGTCGACCAATGAGTTTGAAATCGGCAGGGGACTTGAGGGTGAATTGGTCAGCTGGCTTGGGGTCCGTCCCTAGCCACTGGACTGCATTGGCAAAGTTTGCGGTCTGACCGCCTGGGCCTTTGAAAACGCCTTGCTCCAGGCTGATCTGGCTGGGGTTGACTGACCATTGCTTGGCCACGGCTTGAACCAGCGTGGCCCGGGTGACGGCCGCTGCTTCACGCATGGGCAGCCAGAGGTCTTTGGTGCTCGATGAGCCCCCGGTCATCATGATGCCCATCTGGCCCATCAGGCCTGACACAATCCAGCGCATGCTGCGTGCCAGCGTGCTCTGGTCATCAGGGCGGAACGGCACGCCATCGGCCATGGCGGCGATGTTGCCGTAGAGCTTGTCCACGGGCGCGTTTTCGGCCCGGATCTGATCCCAGGCGCAGTCCAGTTCCTCGGCCACCAGCATCATCAGCCCGGTGTGGATGCCTTGGCCCATTTCGGCTTTGGAGAGCACCACGGTCACGGCGCCGTCGGTGCCCAGCTTGATCCAGCCGTTCAGGGCAATCTGTCCTTGCGCCAGCGGGAGGCGGGTGTTGCGCATTTGCTGCCGATCGGTGCTGCAGCCCACCACATAGCCACCAGCAGCCAGTGTGGCCGCGATCAGGAGGTAACGCCGATTGATCTGCATCTGTGAACCTTGTGCTTCGAGCCCGAGTCAGGCGATTGCAGCATTAAAGCCCGAAAGTGGTACTTCTGGTCAAGAGGGCTGTCCGACAGAGGACATCCACATGCGTCTCTGCAGCAGCTTGTCGATTTGTCATTTCCATTTCTCCATACATTACTTAACATAATATACATCGTATGAAGTTAATAAAGCACTGAAACACTCGAACTGCAGGCGCCCGATGTTCGCCATGGCAATGCGCTCAACGCTGCACGGCGCGTGCTCAGCGCGCTGGTGCGGGTGCTGTCTGTGCAGAGCTTGCCGCAGCGGCTTTCTTGCGCGCATCGCGCTCGGACTCGCGCCTCAGCCCTTCCTGCATCAATTCGATGTTGTTGGGACGGTTGCCGCGCTGGGCAAAGTCCAGTGCCGACAAACCAGCGCCGTTTTTGATCTGAAGATCGGCACCCGCCTGGATCAGGTGTTTGACGGCTTCGGGGCTGCCGTACATGGCGGCCATCATCAATGGCGTGGTGCCATTGGGCGATTCGGCGTCGATGTAGGCGCTGTGCTCCAGCAAAAACTCGATCACAGGCACATGGCCACCTGTAGCGGCGTAATGCAAGGGTGCCCAGCCGGTCTTGTTGACGTCCGCATCGCGTGCCACCAGCTTAGTGACCAGATCCAGCTGACCGCGCAAGGCTGCCAGCATCAAGGGGCTTTCGTCCTGCGTGTTACGGACTTCAACGTGGGTCTGAGGCGAGCCGATCAGCACGTCGGCCACCTTGGGCGCTGGCACGCGCAAGGCCAGCATCAAGGCCGGAACGCCTTCGGGGTTGACCGTGTTGGGGTCAAAGCCGCGCTGCAGCAGCGCCTGAACGCTGCGTGCATCGTCGCGCACGATGGCGCGGAAAAAGTCGTCGTACGCTCCGGCAAAAGACAAGGAGAAATTCAAAAAAAGTCCAATTAAAACAATAGACTTTTTAGCTTTTTTAAAGTTCCACATTTAAAGTTTAACTTGAAGATTCAAGATGCCGTTCGGGCAAAAAGGCGGTGGAAATTGGCCGCCGTGAGGGCGCCGATCGCCTCGGTGGAAGTGCCTCGCAGCTCACCCAGCAGCTTGGCCACATAAGGGACATAGGACGGGTTGTTGGTCTTGCCGCGGAACGGGACCGGTGCCAGATAGGGGCTGTCGGTCTCGATCAGAAGACGGTCATCGGGCACAAAAGCAGCGACCTCGCGCAGGTCGGCGGCGGACTTGAAGGTCAGGATGCCCGAAAAAGAGATGTAAAAACCCAGGTCCAGTGCGGCGCGGGCGACCTGCTGGCTCTCGGTGAAGCAGTGAAAAACCCCGCGTGCCGAGCTGTCCGAGCCGTCTTCGCCCTCCTCCTTGAGGATGGCGATGGTGTCGTCCGAGGCCTGGCGGGTGTGGATGACCATGGGCAAGCCGGTCTGACGCGCCGCCCGGATGTGGGTGCGAAAGCGCTCGCGTTGCCACTCCAGGTCGGCCACAGTGCGGCCGCCCTTGCGCTCGTCCATCTGGTAGTAGTCAAGCCCGGTCTCGCCAATGGCCACCACCTTGGGCCGGGCCGCACCGTCGATCAGCTCCTGCAAGCTGGGCTCGTGCACGCCTTCGTTGTCGGGGTGCACGCCCACCGTGGCCCACAGGTGCGGGTAGGCGGCCGCCAGCCCTTGCACGCTGTCGAACTCCTCCATCGTGGTGCAGATGCACATGGCCTGGTGGACCTGCGCCGTCTGCATGGCAGCCAGGATGTCGTCCAGCTGGCTGCGCAGCTCCGGAAAATTCAAATGGCAATGGGAATCGATGAACATGAAGGGGTCACAAAATCAGGCCCGGGCCAGCAGGGTCTGGCGGGCGTCGTTGGCCAGTGCTTCGAGCATCAGGCCGGCATTGAAAGGGTGCTCGGCCGTGCGGGCCGACTGCATCAGGCGTTTGAACCAATCGGTCAGTGTCTTGACCGAGGCGTTGCAGGCGGGCAGCTGCTCAGCAGCAAAAAAACGCGGCACGGCACCGCTCTGGCGCAGCACCAGATCGTGGCAAAGCTTTTGCAACGCGTCGATGGCCTGCGCGGGCGACAGGTCGGACAAATGGCCAGCTTGCCCCTGCTGCATGGCCTTGGGCAAAGCCGCCCACCATGCGGGTGACAGGCCCAGCGCCGACTGGCGCAGCACATCGTTGGGACGCCCGCCCGCACTGCGCAGCAGCGCCTCGGCGGCCTGGCCAGGCACGCCCTGCCCGTCCAGCCAGGCCAAAGATTCGGCAGCGTCCGGCCATTTCATGGTGTGCGACAGGCAACGGCTGCGGATGGTGGGCAACAACTGGTGCGCGGCCTCGGTGGCCAGCACAAAACGCACATCCCCTGGCGGCTCTTCCAGCGTTTTGAGCAAGGCGTTGGCCGTGATCGCGTTCATGCGCTCGGCCGGAAACACCAGCACGGCTTTGCCGCGACCTCGCGCATCGGTGCGCTGGGCAAACTCGACCAAATCGCGCATGGCTTCGACCCGAATTTCCTTGCTGGGCTTGCGTTTCTTGTCGTCGATCTCGGCCTGCGCTTTTTCAGACAGCGGCCACCCCAGCTCCATCATCTGGGTTTCTGGCATCAGCACGGCCAGGTCGGCATGGGTGCGCACGGCAATCGCGTGGCAACTCGGGCAGTGGCCGCAAGCGCCCTCGGCAGTGGGCTGTTCGCACAGCCAGGCCGAGACCAAGGCCAGTGCCAATTCGTATTGGCCCAAGCCCGACGGGCCTTGCAGCAGCCAGGCGTGGCCGCGCTGGGCCAGGAGGTCTGCGGCTTGGCGATTGATCCACGGTGCATTCAGAACCGCGCTCATGTACCGCTCCTCGCAAGCCAGGGTGTGACCACCTGGGTCACCGCCTCGCCCACGGCTTCGCGCGTCTGGGCGGCATCGATGCGGGCAAAGCGGGTGGGCATTTCGGCCTGCCGCTGGGCGTAACCTGCGCGCACCGCAGCAAAAAAGTCGGCCGGTTGTGACTCGAATTTATCGGGCACACGGGCCGAGGCCAGGCGCTCAGCGGCGATCTGCGGGTCCAGGTCAAACCACACGGTCAGATCGGGCTGGCGCAGAACGCCTTGGGCGGTGGTCTGCACCATCGCCTCCAGCTGGCCCAGCACCTGCCAGTCAAAGCCCCGACCACCGCCTTGGTAGGCAAAAGTGGCGTCGGTGAAGCGGTCACACAGCACCACGTCGCCCCGGGCGAGTGCGGGCTCGATCACCTGCACCAGGTGCTCACGGCGGGCGGCAAACATCAAGAGGGCTTCGGTCAGCGCGTCCATGGGCTCGTGCAGGACCAATTCGCGCAGCTTTTCGGACAGGTGTGTGCCGCCCGGCTCGCGGGTCAGCACCACCGCCCTGCCTGCCTGGCGAAACAGCGCGGCCACGCGCTCGATGTGCGAGGACTTGCCTGCACCGTCAATGCCTTCAAAGCTGATGAACAAACCGCGTGTCATGAATGTGTGTGGAGAAAACCCGATTGTCGCAGGCTCAGTCGGAGCCGCTCAGTTGCTGCTGCTTTGGCCGCGCTGGTAACGGTTCACCGCCCGGTTGTGTTCGTCCAGGCTGGTGCTGAAATGGCTGCTGCCATCGCCCTTGGCCACAAAGTACAACGCCTGCGTTTTGGCGGGCTGCACAGCGGCCAGCAAGGCGGCCTTGCCCGGCATGGCGATCGGTGTGGGAGGCAGGCCAGCGCGGGTGTAGGTGTTCCAGGGTGTGTCGCTGGTCAGGTGCACGCGGCGCAGGTTGCCGTCAAAGGCTTCGCCCAGGCCATAGATCACGGTGGGGTCGGTCTGCAGGCGCATACCGATGCGCAGCCGGTTGTTGAACACTCCCGAAATCATGGGCCGGTCCGAGCCTTTGCCTGTTTCTTTTTCCACGATGCTCGCCAGGATCAGGGCTTCATCGGGCGACTGCACCGACACGCCCGGCTGACGGCTTTCCCAGGCCTGCTGCAGGTGCTTGTCCATGGCCTTGGCGGCCCGCTGGAGCACGGCCAGGTCGCTCGCGCCCTTGGCATACGCATAGGTGTCGGGGTAAAAGCGCCCTTCCGGAGCTACGCCCGGGCGGCCCAGCTGGGCCATCAGTTCGGCATCGGTCAGCGCGCGGCTGTCGGGCTTCAGGTTCTCCGCCTTGGCCAGGGCCTGGCGCACTTGCCGCCAGTTCCAGCCTTCGACAATCGTCACGGTGCGCAAGCTTTCTTCGCCCCGCACCAGCATGTTCAAGAGGCGCACGGGCGTCGTGCCGGGCGGGATCTCGTAGCTGCCCGCCCGCATCAGGCGCGACTGGCCCGACAGGCGAAACCAGGCGTACAGCAGGACGGGCGAAGTGTTGGCTCCGGCGTCCGCCACCGCCTGGGCAATGGCCTTGGGCGAGGTGCCCGGCTCGATCGACAGGTCCAGCGTGCCGGGCGGTGTTTCCAGCGGCTGCTGCACCCACCAGAAGGCCCCTGCCCCCAAGGCGAGCGCCACGACCAGCAGGCTTGTCAGCAACTTCATCAAGCCTTTGAGCACGGCCATGTCCTTTGTTGGGGTGTTGAAAACGTGGGGGGATGATAATTCACGCCTTGCCAGACCCTTGCCACACGAATAAGCCGCGACATGAACAGCCCTGCCCTCCCAAGTCCTGATTGCATTGCCTTTTTGAACGGCACGAGCCCCCTGCCCCGGCTGGGCGTGATCCAGGCCCAGGGCGAGGAAGCGGCCAACTTTTTGCACAACCAGTTGACCAACGATGTTTTGCTGCTGCCCGTGGGCCAATCTCGCCTGGCGGCGTTCTGCAATGCCAAGGGGCGCATGCAGGCCAGCTTTGTGCTCACCAAAACTGCGCCCGACACCGTGCTGCTGGTCATGCGCCACGATTTGCTGGCCCAGACGCTCAAGCGCCTGTCCATGTTCGTGCTGCGTGCCAAGGTCAAGCTGAACGATGCCAGCGGCCAGTGGCAGCTGCGCGGCCTGCTGGGGGGCAGCGCCAAGGCCGTGCTGGACGATGCCGCCCCCTGGCAAACCGTCTCGGTGGATGGTGCGCATGTCGTGGCGCTGTACCCAGCCGTGGTGGCTGACGTGCAGGTGCCCCGTGCCCTGTGGCTGGCACCAGCCGGATCGGCGCTGCCAACAGGTTCTGAAGTGACGCCCGAAGTCTGGTCATGGTCCGAGGTCATGAGCGGTGTGGCTCTGGTCAGCCAGCCCGTGTTCGAGGCCTTTGTGCCGCAAATGCTCAATTACGAATCGGTGGGCGGCGTCAACTTCAAAAAAGGCTGCTACCCCGGCCAGGAAGTCGTGGCCCGCAGCCAGTTCCGTGGCACCCTCAAGCGCCGCACGGCGCTGGTGCACAGCCCGGTGGCCCTGGCGCCCGGGCAAGACGTTTTCACTCCCACCGACCCCGAGCAGCCTTGCGCCACTGTGGTGTTGAGTGCCGCTCGGCCAGACGGCCAAGGGTTTGACGCGCTGGTCAGCGGCACGCTGGAGAGCATGCAGACCGGCTGGCGGGTCGGCAGTGCCGAGGGGGCTGCGCTGGACCTGCTGCCCCTGCCCTACGCCTTGCTTGAAGACGTTTGACTGTAGGAGCCCCGCCCCCGGGGCGATAGATAGCAGTGCGCCAAGGCCCTTTCGCGGCGAGGGCGCCGCTCCTACACAAATGCCATTGCTTTTTGTGGGAGCCCCGCCCCCGGGGCGAATGTCTGTGGTCCGCAGATGACCCATCGCGGCGGGGGCGCCTCTCCTACAAAGGGCGCACCATCTCGATGTGCGCGATGCCCGCTTCTTCAAAAATCGCCCCATGGGGCTCGAAGCCTGAGCGTTTGTAAAAGCCTTCGGCACTGCACTGCGCGTGCAGCAGCACTTGCGTGTCACCGCGCTCTTTGGCGGCATCCATCAGGGCGTGCAGCACGCGGCGGCCCAGCACACTGCCGCGCATCTGCTTTTTGACGGCCATGCGGCCAATGCGGGCCACGCCCGGGGCGTGTTGCAGCAGGCGGCCTGTGGCCAGCACCATGCCCATGCGGTTCACGGCCACGCAGTGCAAGGCGGTCTCGTCGTCGTGGTCCCACTCCATGTCGGCGGGCACTTTTTGTTCGTGAACAAACACCTCGGTGCGCAGCGGTGCGGCCAGGTTTTTCAGGTCAGACCAGGCCCCCAGATGCAGCTGCACCATGTCTTCGCCACGCTCGTAGCCTTCCATCATCTCGCGCAGTTGGGCTGGTATGGGCTGGCTCTTTTTGGCCACCGGGTCGGCGTAGACATAAACCAGCTCGCTCGTGATCAGCAGCTCATCACCGCGGAAAATCGCGCCCACAAAGGTCATGGACGAGTTGCCAATGCGGTCGCAGCGCATGCACACATCCAGAAAATCGTCCATCTCGGCGCTGGCGTGGTACTCCACGCTGGCTTTCTTGACGTAGAGGTCCCCACCCAGCTGGTGCATGGTGTCGGCATACGGCATGGCCAGGTTGCGCCAGTAGTCGGTCACGGCGGTGTCAAAGTACATGAGGTAGTGACCGTTGAAGACGATCTGTTGCATGTCCACCTCGACCCAACGCACGCGCATGCGGTGGGAAAAACGGAAGTCCTGGCGTTTCATCTTGTTCCTTTGGGCTTGTTGTCGCAATGGGGTTCAGTGAATTGTGGGAGCGGCGCCCTCGCCGCGATGGTCTTGCACAAAGGCCAATCGCTGCGAGGGCGCGGCTCCTACAAAAAAGCGTGTTTCAGGGCCCGACCCGCATCGGCATGGGCTTTCAGAGCATCGGGGATGGCGCGGCCCATGGTGATGAAACCATGGATGACGCCCTTGTAAATCTCCAGATCAACAGGCACACCTGCCATGCGCAGCGTGTCGGCGTAGCGCACGCCCTCGTCCACCAAAGGGTCGCATTCGGCCAGGCCCATCCAGCACGGAGCCAGGCCGCTGTGGTCGGGGGCATTGCCGGGGGCAAAGCGCCAGTCGTCGCGGTCCGCGGCGTCGATGTAACCGTCAAAGAACCAGGCGATGGTGTCTTTGTCGAGCATGAAGCCTTGGCTGAACGTGTGGTGCGAGGCGGTGTCTTGCCTGGAGCCGCAGCCCGGGTAAAACAGCAACTGCAAAGCGAGTTTGAGGCCTGCATCGCGGGCCATCAGGGCGCACACGGCAGATAAAGTACCGCCAGCGCTGTCACCACCAATGGCCAGTCGCGCAGTGTCCAGGCCCAGCGTCTGGCCGTGCTGGTGCAGCCAGTTCAGCGCATCCCAGGCGTCATGCACGGCCGTGGGGAACCGGTGCTCGGGCGCGAGCCGGTAGTCCAGCGACACCACGGCGCAGCGGCCCTGGCGGCTGAGTTGACGGCACAGCACGTCGTGCGTGGTGAGGCTGCCCACGGTGAAGCCGCCGCCGTGCAGGTACAGCAGCACGGGCAAGGCGGTGTCGCCGTGCGGGGCGTAAAGCCGGGCGGGCATGGCGTGGCCGTCGCGCGCCGGTATGGTGAAGTCCAGCACCCGGTCCACATGCGGCGCGGGTTGCAGGTCCAGGATCGGGCCGCCGATGTCGTAAAACGCACGGGCCTGCGCGGCCGTCATGGCGTGCATGGGCGGGCGCCCTGCCCGCTCGACGCGGTCAATCAGGGTGCGGGTGGGCGGGTTCAACAAGGAACGTGGATTGAGGTGGTGGCTGGTCATGAAAACTGTGAGTGGTCAGGCGACAGGCCCTTCGGGTGTTGCCAACGTGACGGGCTTGGCGTTGGGCCGGATGGACAAAGGCAGTTCCTGAATCAAAATCAACGCAAATCGTACAACGCCCCGCGCACGGGGTCTGTCACCTGCACACACACCGGAGAACTTGGCATGTCTTTCATCAACTACGTCACCCAGATCCAGATCGACTTTGGCGCCCTCGCCCTGCTCAAGGCCGAATGCGAGCGCGTGGGCATCACCCGCCCCCTGATCGTGACCGACGCAGGCGTCAAGGCTGTGGGCATCCTGGACAAAGCGCTCGCTGCCCTGCCCGGCTTCAAAGTCAGCGTGTTCGACCAGACCCCCTCCAACCCGACCGAGGCCGCTGTGCGTGCCGCCGCTGCGGTGTACAAGCAAAATCAATGCGACGGCCTGATCGCCTTGGGCGGTGGCTCGTCCATTGACTGCGCCAAGGGTGTGAGCATCGCCGCCACGCACGAAGGCCCGCTCAAGACCTACGCCACCATCGAAGGCGGCTCGCTCAAGATCACCGACCGTGTGGCCCCCCTGATCGCTGTCCCCACCACGGCAGGCACCGGCTCCGAAGTGGCCCGCGGGGCCATCCTGATCGTCGATGACGGCCGCAAACTGGGTTTTCACAGCTGGTTCATCGTGCCCAAGGCCGCCATCTGCGACCCCGAACTCACGCTGGGCCTGCCGCCCGTGCTGACGGCGGCCACGGGCATGGACGCGATTGCGCACTGCATGGAAACCTTCATGGCCGCGCCCTTCAACCCGCCGGCCGACGGCATTGCGCTGGATGGTCTGGCACGTGGCTGGACGCACATCGAGCGCGCCACCACCAACGGCCAGGACCGCGATGCCCGTCTGAACATGATGAGCGCCAGCATGCAAGGCGCCATGGCCTTCCAAAAGGGCTTGGGCTGCGTGCACAGCCTCAGCCACAGCCTGGGCGGCGTGAACCCGCGCCTGCACCATGGCACTTTGAACGCCATGTTCCTGCCCGCCGTGGTCACCTTCAACGCCGCTGCCGAATCGGTGCAAAAAGAAAACCGCCTGAACCGCATGGCTCAGGCCATGGGCCTGCAAAGCGGCAGCGACATCCCCGAGGCCATCAAGGACATGAACGCCCGGCTCGGCCTGCCCACAGGGCTGGGGGCCATGGGCGTGACCGAGGGCCTGTTCGATCAGGTGATCACAGGGGCGCTGGCCGATCACTGCCACAAGACCAACCCGCGCATCGCCTCGGCCGAGGAATACCGCGAGATGCTGAACGTCAGCCTCTGAGCGGCTGCGGCCTTCAGCGCGTGCTGACTGGGCCGTTTTTGGGGAAAGTCATGCCCGGCGAGCGCCGCCGTGGCTTGGCCGCCTTTGCAGCCTGCCCTCGGGCTGCGGCGTCCCAGGCCGAGCGGGCCCAGCGCACCGCCTCGGCGGAGTCGTCAAACATCGCGTCGGGGGCGCTCCAGTAAGACAGCGCCACGGTCTTGCCCTTCATGGGGTAGGTAAAAGGCGCCAGCGCCTGCGCTTCAAACTCGGGGCGGTTGATGTCGTCCGCCTTCAGGTACAGGCGGTTGTCCATGACGATGGCAAACATCAGGCCCTCGTGGTACAGGCCGTGGCCACCAAACATGCGGCGGGCCGTGACCTGCCCCCATTTTTCAAGGAGTTCCTGCAGGAACCCGATGAACTCGCTCAAAGGCTGCCTCGGCCGTTCTGGGCGTGGTACTTCTGTGCGGTTTCCCAGGCCACGGCTTGCAGGTGGGCCGCCACGTCAGCGGGCAAGCCTGCGGTGTATTTGTTGCCTACCGGGTTGACTTTGTAGACCGAAGCGAGCACCGTGCAGGCGCCGAGGTACGTACCCTGCAGCGTTGGGTGGCGCTTGTCACCGATGATGAGCGGGATGTCCGGGCGTTTGGCCAGCGAATCGGCAAAGGCAAGACCTGCAGGCACCACCAGGGCGTTGTTGGCCTTGCCCACCTTGGTGTACTCGGCGGCCAGAGGCTCGGTCATCTCGGGTTTGCCTGTGTAGGCCCAGGACATGAACAGGACGGGCTCTGCACCATGCTTGCGCACCGTGTCGCTGTGCTTCTTGGCAAATTCGTGGAAGACGCTTTGCAGCTTGGGGTGGATGGGGCACTGGCTACAGTCCATCATCATCACCGCGTCAAAAGGCTTGTCGAAGGTGTTGAATCGCACCTCGTTGTCGCCCACAAACGAATAGCTCGACACGCCACCGGGCTTGAAATACGCCTCTATGTCGTGCCAGTTGATGCCCGAGCCGCTGATGGTGGCCGACACGTTGCGGGCGTTGCGCTTGCCGTTGTCCGACTGCGCCATCAGCAACTGGCCCAGATGGCCGTGCATCGAGTTGTTGTAATAAAAGAAACTGTTGCCCACCCACAGCATGCTGCGGATCTGGCCCGATGCGGCGGCCTGTTTGGCGGGCAGCTCGGCAGGTGACTGCCCCGTGGTGCCGCATGCGGCCAGGCCAAGCGAGAGCAGCAAGAGCACTGCGGGACGGGTGATGTGGCGCATCCAGTTCATGGAATTCCTTGTGGTTGAAATGACAAGCCCCAATGTGCCGCAAGGGCCAGGCTCCGTCAGTCACCTGGGTGCGGATGGCCATGGTCGGGCATCTTGGCGCCCACATGGATCTCGCCCCGTGCCTCGGCCAGCTCCACCTGGCGCTGGCGTTCGGCCAATTTCTCTTTTTGTTCAGGGGTGCGCTGGTCGTGGCAGTGGTCGCAGCTCACGCCTTTGACGTAATGCGGCGACTTCTTGTCTTCGGCGCTCAGGGGCCAGCGGCAGGAGCGGCACAGCTCGTGCTCGCCCACACCCAGCCCATGACCCACGCTCACGCGCTCGTCGAACACAAAGCAATCGCCTTCCCAAGTGCTTTGCTCGGGCGGAATTTCTTCGAGGTACTTGAGGATGCCGCCTTCGAGGTGGTAGACCTCGTCAAAGCCGCGCATTTTCATGAGTGCGGTGGATTTTTCGCAGCGGATGCCGCCTGTGCAGAACATGGCCACTTTGGTCTTTTTGCCGGCCTCGCCTTGCAGGTTTTCCTGCGCGTCCAGCCAGGCGGGCAGCTGCACAAAGGTCTTGATGTTCGGGTTGATCGCACCCTTGAAGGTACCAATAGCCACCTCGTAGTCATTGCGCGTGTCGATCACCACCACATCCGGGTCGGCCAACAAAGCGTTCCAGTCGGCGGGCTTGACGTACTGGCCCACGGTCTTGTTCGGGTCAAGCTCGGGCACACGCAGGGTCACGATCTCTTTCTTGAGCTTGACCTTCATGCGGGTGAACGGCGGCTTGGGGCTCCAGGACTCCTTGTGCTGCAGCGTGGCCAGGCGCGGGTCGGCATGCAAATACGCCAGAACGGCGCGGATGCCCGCCTCAGGCCCGGCAATCGTGCCGTTGATCCCTTCGTGTGCCAAAAGCAATGTGCCCTTGACCTCGTTGGCCTCGCAACAGGCTTGCAAAGGGGCTTGCAGATCGGCGAAGTCGGGCAGATCAACGAACTTGTAGAGGGCGGCGGTGAGGTAAAGGCTAGGCTCGGACATGGGGTGATTATCCCAGCCTGCTCACAAGGGCTGAATGTGCTCAGGATCTGGCTGTGCAAGCCACGCCCCAAACTCTTCTGCCAGCTGCTGACTGGCCTTGGCCGCGGCAGTCCACACCTTCACACGCCTCGTCAGATCGCGGTCGTAGGTCATGAAGTCTTGGCGGTCAGGCAGTTTGCCGCCCGGCAGCGTCTTGACCCATTCTGGGTTAGGCGCGAGGACGAGGGTGTTGTCCAGAAACGATGTGGCACCGTGCCGCCACTTGAGCGCTTTGTCGAGCCAGCCAGGCACCACGCTTTGCTGGAAGTGCGGGTAGAGCACGATGGCACGTTCAGGCCCTTGTGCGGGCGCAGTCCAGTTCAGGTGCAGGTGGTAGTCGGTGATGCCGCCGTCCCAATAAGCGCCTGCCGGTGCGCCGGGGATGTCGTGCACGGCTTTGAGCGCGAACGGGATCGAGCAGCTGGCCTGCAATGCAGGCATGAAGTTGCCCTCGGTCAGGGCCACAAGTCGGGTGCGGAAGTCCTGCGCATCAAAAGGCAAAGCAGCGCCTTGCGCTGAGAACACCACCCGCTCCAGCCATCCGCCCAAGGCCCGGCGGCTCACGGCGTTGCTGATGTAAGCCCCGGCATAGCCCAGCGGTGTGGCCAGCGGGTGTTCGCGGTGCAGCACATGGCGGCCACGCGAGGTGACGATGTGCAGGCGGTAGCGTGGGTGGTTCAGCACCTCCTGGATACGCCCGCCGTAAAAGGCCTGCAGGCTTTGACCAAAGGCCTCGCTCACCTGCTCGGCCGTGACGCGTTTGTGCCCCGGCAAGGGCTCGTAGTGCTGGTGGATGTAGTCGTGCTCCAGCCGCTCAAACGCCGCCACCGGGTCGTGCAGGCAAGCGGTGGACATGCGCCACGCGCCAATCGATGCGCCCACCAGGTCCACCGGCTGCTGGCTTTGTCTCAACCACTCGCCAAAGATGAAGCGGTCCAGGGGGCCCAGGATCAGGCCCTTGGGGCCACCAGCAGCGGCTGGTATGACTCCAATGTGCTCAGGCCGCAGGCCATGTTCACGGATGTGGGCCAGCGCCTTGGGTCCTGCGTGGATGTGGAGGGCGTGCATGGGTTCAAATGTATGGGCGCAAATGGTGAGGGAGGCAGCCTGTCGATGTGGGAGCGGCGCCCTCGCCGCGTATGGGCGCTCGCAGGCCACCACTTATCGCCCCGAGGGCGGGGCTCCTACAGCTCAACTATTTTTTGAGGCCTTGCAGCTTGGCAAAAGCGCTGGCCATGGCCGAGCCGGAACCGGCTGCGGGAGGCGAGGTGTAGCCTCCGCCTCCGCCTCCGCCTCCGCCGCCACCGCGCTGGCGGTTGTCCCGCCCTGCCCCTTCAAACTTGTTGTCTCTCGGGCCATCACGCCTTGCGGGTGCGGCGTCCAGCTTCATGGTCAGGCTGATGCGCTTGCGGGCCACATCGACTTCGAGCACCTTGACCTTGACGATGTCGCCGGTCTTGACCACTTCGCGGGCATCGCTCACAAACTTGTTGGCCAGCTGGCTCACGTGAACCAGGCCATCCTGGTGCACACCCAGGTCCACAAACGCGCCAAACTGCGCCACGTTGCTCACGGTGCCTTCGAGCGTCATGCCTTCTTTGAGGTCCTTGATGTCTTCCACGCCGTCGGTCAGGCGGGCGACCTTGAAGTCGGGGCGCGGGTCGCGGCCGGGTTTTTCCAGCTCGCCCAGAATGTCCTTGATGGTGATGGCGCCGAACTGCTCGCTGGCAAACAGCTCGGGCTTCAGGGTCTTAAGCACATCGCTGCGGCCCATGATCTCCTGGATCGGCTTGGCGGTCTTGAGGATGATTTGCTCGACCACCGGGTAGGTTTCGGGGTGAACGCCGGTCATGTCCAGGGGGTTGTCGCCACCCCGGATGCGCAAAAAGCCTGCGCTTTGCTCGAAGGTCTTGGCACCCAGGCCCGTGACCTTGAGCAGGTCCTGGCGTGACTTGAACACACCGTTGGCATCGCGCCAGCGCACCACGGCCTTGGCCACGCTGCCTGACAGACCCGACACGCGCGAGAGCAAGGGGACGCTGGCCGTGTTCAAGTCCACGCCCACCGAGTTCACGCAGTCTTCGACCACCGCGTCCAGCGTCTTGGCCAGCTCGCTCTGGTTCACGTCGTGCTGGTACTGGCCCACGCCGATGGATTTGGGGTCGATCTTGACCAGCTCGGCCAGCGGGTCCTGCAGGCGGCGGGCAATCGAGGCCGCGCCGCGCAGGCTCACGTCCACATCGGGCATTTCCTGCGACGCGTATTCACTGGCCGAATACACCGAAGCGCCCGCCTCGCTGACCACGACTTTCTGGATTTCCACCCCATCGCGCAGGCGTGCGAGTTGCTTGATCAGGTCGCCTGCGAGCTTGTCGGTTTCGCGGCTGGCGGTGCCGTTGCCAATCGCAATCAGGTTGACGTTGTGCTTCTCGCACAGCTTGGCCAGGGTGTAGAGCGAGCCCTCCCAGTCCTTGCGCGGTTCATGCGGGTAGACGGTAGACGTGTCCACCAGCTTGCCGGTGGCATCCACCACGGCCACCTTCACGCCCGTGCGGATGCCCGGGTCCAGGCCCATGACCACACGGGGGCCTGCGGGCGCAGCCAGCAGCAGGTCGCGCAGGTTGTCACTGAACACCTTGATGGCCACTTTTTCGGCCTCTTCGCGCAAACGGGTGAACAGGTCGCGCTCGGTGGACAGGCTCAGCTTCACGCGCCAGGTCCAGGCCACGCATTTGCGGATCAGGTCGTCCGAGGGGCGGCCCGCGTGGCTCCAGCCCAGGTGCAGCGCGATCTTGCCTTCGGCGATGCTGGGCTTGCCAGGCTCCGGTTCAACAGGAAGAACCAATTTAGCGTCCAGCATTTCCAAAGCGCGACCGCGAAACACGGCCAAAGCCCGGTGGCTGGGCACGCGGCCAATCGGCTCGTCGTAGTCAAAGTAATCGCGGAACTTGGCCACGTCGGCGTTGTTCTCGTCCTTGCCGTCGGCCAGTTTGCTTTTGAACAGACCTTCGTTCCACAACCATTCGCGCAGGGCTTGCACCAAAGACGCGTCTTCGGCCCAGCGCTCGCTCAGCAGGTCGCGCACGCCGTCGAGCACGGCGGCGGTGGTTGTGAAATCGGCGCCTTCAATAGCGCCAGCGGCCAGCACAAAAGCCTGCGCCTGGGCATGCGGGTCGAGAGAAGGGTCGGCAAACAGCTTGTCGGCCAGCGGCTCCAGCCCGGCTTCGCGGGCAATCATGCCCTTGGTGCGGCGCTTGGGTTTGTAGGGCAGGTAAATGTCTTCAAGCTCCTGCTTGGTGGGCGCAGCATCGATGGCGGCCAGCAACTCGGGCGTCATCTTGCCCTGCTCCTGAATGCTCTTGATGACCGCAGCGCGGCGGTCTTCCAGCTCGCGCAAGTAGCCCAGCCGGTATTCCAGCTCACGCAGCTGGATGTCGTCGAGGCCGCCTGTGACCTCTTTGCGGTAACGGGCAATGAAGGGGACGGTAGCACCGCCATCGAGCAGTTCAACGGCGGACTTGACCTGGTCGGGTCTGATCTGGATTTCTGCGGCCAACTGGGCCAGGATTTTCGACATGTAGGGGGACTTCTTTCTCGCAAGCGGGCGAGTTTGCCACAAGGCGATGGCCGCCCTTTGGCCAGCATTGGATGTGTTTAGTGTGCTCGAAACTGATAAAAATGTAGATTTTTCAAGCCTGAATTGATAAAGGCACCATTTTTAGACATCAAAACTGTAAAATAACCATAAATAAACAGTTTTGACATTAAAAGTAGTTTCGAGGGGGTGTCAATGAACTCTAAGCATCATCGCAAGGCGGCATGGCTTTTGTTGTCGCTGGTCTTTGGCTTGCTGGCCGGGTGCCAGACCATGCCTGGCCATTTGCCTGCGCATGAATACGAGCCTTTCAAACCCCTGCCTGCCGAAAAACGCCTGATGAACGATGTGCGCATCCGTTGGGAAGTGCGCGAAGACGTGGCTCAGGTCTGTGCCAAAGCCATTCAGATGGGGAAAGAGCAGGCCTACATCACCCCGCCCCTGGCCTGTGCTGTCTGGGATGTGCCCCAGCAGGAGTGCATCGTGATCACCGGCCCCAAGCCCACGCATGTGGCCCTGGGGCATGAAGTCCGGCACTGCTTTGAGGGCCGGTTCCACCGCTGAATCCGGTCAGGTGTTGGCTTCGCGCAAGGCTTTGCGCAAGCCCTCGCCCACTTCGGGGCGTGCCGCAAACGGGTCAGGCGGGTTGATGCCCTGAACAATCGCTTCCATGCGGCTTTGCACATTGCCCAAGGCGTGTGGGTGGCTGTAAATGTAGAACTGGTCGCTGGCGACCGCATCAAACACTTTTTGCGCGACATCGGCGGCGGACACTTTGCCGCTGCCCACCGCTTTGTCGGTCTGGGCCTGGCCGATCAACTGGCTGGCCGTGGGTTTGTCTGCTGCCAACGTGGTCGGCCGGTTGCGCTCGCTGTGGCTGATCCCTGTGGCCACAAAGTAAGGGCACAAGACGCTCGCGCTGAGCTGGTCAGACACTAGGTGCAAGTCCTGGTACAGCGTTTCGGTCAGTGACACCACCGCATGTTTGCTCACGTTGTAGATGCCCATATTGGGCGGTGTGAGCAAACCCGCCATGCTGGCGGTGTTGACGATGTGGCCCTGGTAAGCCGGATCGGCCTTGGCGGCTTCGAGCATCATGGGCGTGAACAGGCGCACGCCGTGCACCACACCCCAGAGGTTCACGCCCAGCACCCATTCCCAGTCGGCGACCGAGTTTTCCCAGACCAGGCCCCCGGCCCCCACGCCCGCGTTGTTGAACACGAAGTGCGGGGCGCCAAAACGGGCTTTCACGTCTGCGGCCAACTGCTCCATGGCCTGGGCATTGGACACGTCGACCTTGCGGGCCAGCACCTGCGCGCCTTGGGCGGCCATTTCGGCAGCGGCTTTGTCGAGGGCATCTTGCTGCACATCGACCAGCACCAGGTTCATGCCCAGCTTGGCGCCGATGCGGGCGCACTCCAACCCGAAGCCCGATCCAGCGCCGGTCAGCACGGCGGTTTTGCCTTGGAAGTTCTCAATCATGCTGTTGCCTTCTTCAATGTGAACCCGACACGCGGGAAGTGAACATGGACAGTGCCCGCACGGTCATCGCTGCGGCGCAGGGTGTAACGGGTGCGGGTGGCAGCAACCAGCTCGCCCTCGGTGGGCTCCAGCCCGAAGTTGTCGGCCGCGATCACCACCTGGCTGCCCAGTGCTATGCCGTGTTCGTCCTGGAACACCTCGCCTTGCACAGAAGCTGGCGTTGAACTGTGGGCCAGCTGCAAGGCTTCTTCGGCACTGCATTTGCCGGGCGTGCCGTGGCCAATGGCTTTCATGCGCGCCATCCAGGCCTTGACGTCGGGAGTGGCGTCCAGAATGCCCGCCAGTGCGGGCGTGCGGTCTTGCGTGAACCACAGTGGGTGATAAGCCGCAAAGTCGGCCACACAGGGCTGCGCGCCAAACAGAAAGTCCTGCCCGTGCAACATGTTGGCCAAGCGGCGCAGGTAGCTTTTGTAGGTGGCGGCCGCGTCGGTGGACGACATGCGGGCTGCGCCGCTGCGCATGGCCGCGCGGTCCGCTACAAAGGCCTGCACGCCTTCGGCAGGCGCACCTGCAAAGACTTGCGCCACACCCGCAGGCTGGAAGTTGTAGGCCATGGAGGCCGTGAACAAGGCGCTGTCGGCCCACTGCGCCACGATCCGTGCCGCGCCTTTGACGGCATCGGGGTACAGCGTGGGCGTGGGCGCAATGTGCTCCAGCACATCGCAGATCAAGGCCGTGTCGCAGTAGATGTCAGCGCCGATCTGCAGCACAGGCGTTTTGCGGTAGCCGCCTGTGAGCGCCGTCAGGTCGGGCTTGGGCATGATCATCGGGATGAACACGCTCTTCCAGGCCAGTTGCTTGTGGCCCAGGATCAGCCGGATTTTTTCGGCAAAGGGCGAGGTCGAGTAATGGTGCAGGATCAGATCGGACATGGCGTCACCTTCAGATCAGCTTGACCAGTTGCTTGCCGAAGTTCTTGCCCTTGAGCAAGCCCAGGAAGGCTTCGGGCGCTGCGGCCAGGCCCTGGGCCACGGACTCGCGGGGGCGCAGCTTGCCGGTGCCCACCAGGGTGCCCAGTTCCTGCAGGGCTTCGGGCCAGACTTCCATGTGTTCGCTGACGATGAAACCTTCGATCTTCATGCGGTTGATCAGGATGAGTGCGGGGTTACTCATGGGCAGCGGTGCGCCGTCGTAGCCGGCGATCATGCCGCACACCGCAATGCGTGCGAAGGCGTTGGTGCGCAGCATCACGGCGTCGAGCACCATGCCACCCACGTTCTCGAAGTGGCCGTCAATGCCGTTCGGGCAAGCGTCACGCAGGGCTTTGGACAGGCTCAGGTAGTCCTTGTGCTGCTTGTAGTCGACGCAGGCATCAAATCCCAGTTCGTTGACCACGTAGTCGCACTTGTCCTTGCCACCGGCGATGCCGACCACGCGGCAGCCTCGGGCTTTGGCCAGTGCGCCATAGGCGCTGCCCACCGCACCACTGGCGGCGCTCACGGTCACGGTCTCACCCGCTTTGGGGTTGATGATCTTGACCAGGCCATACCAGGCGGTCACGCCAGGCATGCCCACCGCGCCCAAGTAATGCGACAGTGGCACATGGGTGGTGTCGACCTTGCGCAGTGCGCCCAGATCGTTGGCGTTGACCACGCTGTACTCTTGCCAGCCGCCCATGCCCACCACCTGGTCACCGGCTTTGAATTTGGGGTGGCGGCTGTCCACCACTTCGCCCACGGTGCCGCCGATCATCACTTCGCCCAGGGGCTGAGGCACCGCGTAGCTCTTGCTCTCGTTCATGCGGCCGCGCATGTAGGGGTCCAGGCTCATGTAGTGGTGCTTCACGAGCACCTGGCCGTCTTGCAAGGCTGGAATGGCGGTTTCGACAAGCTTGAAGTTGGCCACAGTGGCCTCGCCCTGAGGACGGTTGTCCAGCACGATTTGGTGGTTGAGGGTCATGTGAAAGTCTCCGGGTGTGTTGGAACGGTTAATCGGTGGACGGGCTTTGGGTTTCACGCCGGGCCACGTATTTGAAAGTGCCAGTGGCAGTCGCGCACAGCTGGCCTTCGGTGTCGTAAATGCGGCCTTCGGTGAAGGCCATGCTGCGGGTGCGGTGCTCCAGATGGCCTTTGCCCACCAGCTTCTGCCCCGCAGGGACTTTGGCAGGCCGCATGAAGGTGGTTTTCATCTCGATGGTGACCACGCCCATGTGCGGATCGACGCTGCGTGCGGCCGTGGCCATGATCACGTCCAGAAAGGTCATGACCGCACCGCCATGCGTGACATCGAATGAATTGAGGTGCTCGGGGCGTGGCGCGAAATGCAGTTCGGATTGACCGCCCTCGAATTTCTCGAGCGAGAAACCCAGATGGTCAACGAAAGGGATCTTGGCGCCGAAAGGGATGCTCATGCTCAAGGACTTTCGCATCAGCCACCAATGATGGCGCTGACGCCACCGTCCACGGCCATCCACTGGCCGGTGATGTGTTTACCGGCATCCGACGCGTACAGCAGGGCCAGGCCCTTGAGGTCTTCGTCATCACCCAGACGGCGCAGCGGTGCGCCCTGGGCCATCTTGTCGGCGCCGAGCTTTTCCAGCAGGCCGTAGGTCATCTTGCTGGGGAAAAAGCCCGGGCAGATGGCATTGACCGTGATGCCGTGCTCGCCCCACTCGCCTGCCAGTGCGCGGGTGAAATTGATCACCGCGCCTTTGGAGGTGTTGTAGGCGATGGTCTTCATCTCTGAAGGATTGCCCGCCAGACCGGCGATGGACGCCACGTTCAGGATGCGGCCCTTGCCACGCGGGATCATGGACAGCTTGGCCACCTCTTGCGAGAGGATGAAATAGCCACGCACGTTCAGGTTCATCACCTTGTCCCAGGCTTCGACCGGGTGGTCTTCGGCAGGCGCTCCCCAGGTGGCGCCTGCGTTGTTGACCAGAATGTCGATCGGGCCCATGCGCTCGATGGTCTCCGCGGCCAGGCGGCGGATGTCCTCTTCTTTGCCGCAATCGGCCGCGATCCAGCGCGCGTCGATGCCTGCGGCCTGCAGCTCGGCCGCGGCCTCTTCGAGGTCAGCCGCCTTGCGCGAGCTGAGCATGATTTTGGCGCCGGCTTCGCCCAGGGCGTGGGCCATTTGCAGGCCCAGGCCGCGTGAGCCGCCGGTCACCAGGGCCACCTGGCCGGTGAGGTCAAAAAGTTGTTGAACGGTACGTGCCATGGTTTTTTCCTTTACTTCATCAAATGCTTGGCCAATGCCATGTAGGCGGGCAGCGAGGTGGGGTCATTGAACGGGTTGTTGGGCATGGGAAATGAGGCAAAGCGGGCAATCACCATCTCGGCCTTGGGGTCCACATAAATGGCCTGGCCGTGGATGCCTCTGGCCGAGTAAACGCCGTGCTCGTTGTTGGACACCCACCACATGTTGCGGTAGGACCAGCCGGGCAAGGTGGGGTAAGACGCCTGGGGGAATGCCCCTTTGTCACCCCCTTGTGTGATGTCCTGCACCACAGATGCTGGAATGATTTGCTCACCATTGAAGCGCCCCTGGTTGCGCATCATCTCGCCCACACGGGCCATGTCGCGCAAGCTGGCGTTCAGGCCACCCCCTGCAAATTCGGTACCCAGGGAGTCGACTGCAAAGTACGCGTCCTGCTCCATGCCCATCTTGCGCCAGATGCGCTCGGCCAGGTTCTGCCCCACGCTCTTGCCAGTGACGCGGCTGATGACCCAGCCGAGCACATCGGTGTTGATGGTTTTGTAAGCAAAGTCGCCTCCGTGCTCGCCCTGCTTCTTGACCGTGGGCATGAAGGCATAAAAGTTGTCCGGCCCCTGATAGCCCGGTGGGCGAGGCAAGGTACGGCCGGCAAACATGTGGGTCCAGAACTCGGATTTGGGGTCCCCGTAGGCCTCGCTGTACTGGATGCCGGTGCGCATGTCCAGCAGGTTGCGGATGGTGGCGTCGCCAAACCCGCTGTCCTTGAGTTCAGGAATGTATTGAGCCACTTTGGCGTTTTCATCCAACCGCCCTTCGGCCACCAGGATGGCACCGATCAATCCAAAAAAGGACTTGGTCACCGACATGGACATGTGTTGTTTCTCAGGGCTCAGTGCCCCGGCATAGCGCTCATAAACCACCTTGCCTTTGTGCAACACCAGCACACCATCGGTGTAGTTGGCGTCAAAGGCTTGAGCCCAGGTCATGGTCGTGGTTTTACCCAAGGGGGTGAATGTGACCTCGTCCAGGTCCTTGCGCTCGGCACGGGGCAAAGCCTGTGCTGCACCCGCGCCACGGCTCACGGTGGTGGTGGGGGCCAATTGGCGGTAGTTGGAAAAGCTCCAACGGAACTGCGGAAATTTGTAGAACGAGCCGTCGTAGAACTGGATGACTTTGTTGGCCGGCGGAGGCGAGCCCACCATCCAGCCCAGCGCCACGGGGTCGGTCTGCGCCGCCGTGGGCAATGCGGGTGCCGGAGCCTGTGCGTGCGCACAGCTCAGACCCAAAACCAACAGCACGCCCATGGCCCATTGCGGCGTTTGGGGTTTGGAAGTGTTCATCGCTTGTCTCCTGTTTGTCTGTCTTTTGATCTCGGCTGCCTGCCCTGCAGTTCAGAAAGCGTCTTCGTGCAGTTCAGCGCAAGTCGGGTCACGGCTGCTGACCACGTTGAGCCAGGCGCCGATCTTGGGCAACTCATAGCGGAAGAAGTAGCGACAGGCAGCGCGTCGCCCCTGGGCTGCGGGCGAATTGTCCTGCCCCAGGCTGCTGGCCACGTCGAGCCAGATCCAGGCGATCACCGTGTGGCCAAAGGCCTGCAGATAAGGCACGGCATTGGCCAGCGCCTGTGCGGGCTCGGCACCGGCCCAGGCTTGCTGGGTGGCTTGGCCGATTTGTTTCAAGGCATCGCGCAAGGCGGCGGCTTCCGTCCCCCAGGCCGCTTCGGCCTTGGCGGCGGTGGCCAGCATGCGCTCGGCCAGCAGTTGCAGGCCTCGGCCGTTTTCCATCAGCACCTTGCGGCCCAGCAAGTCCATGGCCTGGATGCCGTGGGTGCCTTCGTGGATCATGTTCAGGCGGTTGTCGCGCCAGTACTGCTCCACCGGGAAGTCGCGGGTGTAGCCATAGCCGCCATGGATCTGGATGGCCAGGCTGTTGGCTTCGAGGCACCACTCGCTCGGAAAACTCTTGACAATGGGCGTCAGCACTTCGAGCAGCAAGCGCGCCACATCGGCGTCTTCCGCATTGCCCGTGTGTTGTTCGTCCACCAGGCGGGCACTGTACAGGGCCAGAGCCAGCGCGCCTTCGCTGTAGGCCTTTTGCGCCAGCAGCATGCGTTTGATGTCGGCGTGCTCGATGATGCGCACCTGTGGACGGCTCGCGTCCTTACCCCCTGCCCCGCTGGGCCGGCCTTGCGGGCGGTTCTTGGCATAGTCAAGGCTGGCGTAGTAACCTGCCATGCCCAGCATGGTGGCGGCCATGCCCACGCCAATGCGAGCCTCGTTCATCATGTGGAACATGCAGCGCAGGCCTTCACCGGGCTTGCCGACGAGGTAACCCACGGCGCCACTGCCGGCGCCGTCCAGGCCCCCACCTGACTCACCGCGCACCGGGTACTTGCCTTCGCCAAAGTTCAGCAGCGTGTTGGTCGTGCCGCGCCAGCCGCATTTGTGGTTCAGGCCTGCCAGTGCCACATCGTTGCGCTCGCCAGTCAGCTGGCCGTTCGTATCCACCAGCTTCTTAGGCACGATGAAGAGCGAAATGCCTTTGACGCCAGGCACCAACTGGCCATTCGCATCAGGGATTTTGGCCAGCACCAGGTGGATGATGTTCTCGGACAGCTCATGCTCGCCCGAAGAAATCCACATCTTGTTGCCCTTGAGGCGGTAACGTGCGCCCAGCGGATCGGATTCAAAGTCAGCGCCATCGGGGGTGGCGCGGGTCATCACGTCGCTGAGCGACGAGCCCGCCTGCGGTTCGCTCAGGCACATGGTGCCCGAGAAGCGACCGCTGAATTCGTTCAGGGCAAAGACCTGCTTCTGCAGCTCGGTGCCGTGCACCATGAGCAAATTGGCGTTACCGCTGGTCAGCATGCCCGAGCCGATGCTGACCGAGGCCATCGCAAAAAAAGCGTTGGCTGCTGCTTCGACCGTGTAGGGCAGCTGCATGCCACCCACTTCGTAGTCCTGCGCGGCGCTGAGCATGCCCGACTCGGCATAGGCCTTGTAGGCCTCGTGCGTGGCTTGCGGCAGGATCACTTTCTCACCGTCAAACTTCGGCTCTTCGATGTCCACGGTGCGGTTGAACGGCGCGTACTTCTCGCGGGCGATGCGTTCGCAGGTGTCGAGCACGGCGTCAAAGGTTTCGCGTGAATGGTCGGCAAAGCGCTCGCGGGACTGCAGGCTTTCGACCTTCAGCCAGTCATGGAGCAAAAAATCAACGGTGGGGCGCAGGCTCATGTCGGTTTGTCTCTTCCAAAAGAAAAGGGCAGGAAGGCATCATGCCTCCTGCCCTTGTGCGGATCAGCCATCCAGGTGACAGCCGATGCCGTTCACGCTCACAGCACCTCGAAAATGCCGCAAGCGCCCATGCCGCCACCAATGCACATGGTCACTGCCACGCGCTTGGCGCCACGGCGCTTGCCTTCGATCAGGGCATGGCCGGTCAGGCGTTGGCCCGACACACCGTAAGGGTGACCCACCGCGATCGCGCCACCGTTGACGTTCAGGCGGTCGGCCGGGATGCCCAGCTTGTCGCGGCAGTACAGCACCTGCACGGCGAATGCTTCGTTGAGTTCCCACAGATCAATGTCATTGACCGTCAGGCCCAGACGCGCCAGCGCTTTGGGCACGGCGTACACGGGGCCAATGCCCATCTCGTCGGGCTCGCAACCGGCCACGGCAAAGCCGAGGAACCGGCCCAGGGGCTTGAGGCCCTTTTGCTCGGCCAGTTTTTCGTCCATCAGCACGCAGGCGCCTGCACCGTCCGAGAACTGGCTGGCGTTACCCGCCGTGACCAGGCCACCGGGCAGCGCCGAGCGCAGGCCGCTGATGGCTTCCACGGTGGTGCCTTCGCGCAGGCCTTCGTCCACGCTCACGGTCACTTGCTTGTGGGTCAGGCCCATGACCTTGTCGACCACGCCTTGCGTGACGGTGATCGGGGCGATTTCCTCATTGAACAAGCCTGCGGCTTGGGCTGCGCAGGCTTTTTGCTGGCTGGCTGCACCATAAGCATCCATCACGTCACGACCGATTTTGTAGCGCTTGGCCACTTGCTCGGCGGTTTGCAGCATGTTCCAGTAAATCTCGGGCTTTTGCTTGGCCAGCGCCAGATCCTGGATCATGTGGGTGTTCATTTCCTGCTGAACGCAGGAGATGCTTTCCACACCACCAGCCACGTAGATCTGGCCTTCGCCTGCGATGATGCGTTGTGCGGCCAGGGCAATGGTTTGCAGGCCGGAAGAGCAAAAGCGGTTCACGGTCAGGCCGGACACCGAGATCGGCAGGCCGGCCTTGAGGGCAATCTGGCGCGCGATGTTGGCACCGGTGGCGCCTTCAGGTGTGGCGCAGCCCATGATCACGTCTTCGACTTCAGCGCCGTCGATGCCGGCGCGGGCCACCGCGTGCTGCACGGCATGGCCGCCCAGTGTGGCGCCGTGGGTCATGTTGAAAGCGCCCTTCCAGCTCTTGGCCAGGGGGGTGCGGGCGGTAGAAACAATGACAGCATTGGTCATGATGGTCCTTTTCAGTGGGGGACAGAGCTGAAGATCTGTCCCCCAAACAATGGTTGAAGTGCTTGCGAATCAGTTGAACGTTTTGCCGTCGGCCACCAGGCGGGCCAGCAAAGGTGCAGGCTGCCAGAAGTTGGCGTCGTCGTGGGGGTTCTTGGCAAAGCGCTTCATGCTTTCTGCCACATTGAACAGGCCCACCGTGTCGGCGTACAGCATGGGGCCACCGCGCCAGAACGGGAAGCCGTAACCGGTGATGTAGACCATGTCGATGTCGCTGGCCTTGCTGGCGATGCCTTCTTCCAGGATGTGGCAGGCTTCGTTGACCAGCGAGTACACCAGGCGCTGCACGATTTCGTCATCAGAAATCTTGCGTGGCGTGATGCCTTGCGCAGCGCGGTGCTTCTCGATCATTTCGACCACCACGGGGCTGGGAATCGCGTCGCGCTTGCCGGCCTGGTAGTCGTACCAGCCCGCGCCGGTCTTCTGACCATAGCGGCCCATTTCGCACAGCAGGTCAGCGGTTTTGCTGTACTTCATGTTGGGCTTTTCCTGGTAGCGGCGCTTGCGGATCGCCCAACCGATGTCGTTGCCGGCCAGGTCGCCCATGCGGAATGGCCCCATGGCAAAGCCAAACTTCTCGACGGCCTTGTCCACCTGCGCAGGGGTGCAGCCTTCTTCGATCAGGAAGCCAGCCTGGCGGCTGTACTGCTCGATCATGCGGTTGCCGATGAAGCCATCGCACACGCCAGAGACCACAGCGGTCTTCTTGATCTTCTTGCCAATGGCCATCACGGTGGCCAGCACGTCCTTGGCGGTTTTTTCGCCGCGCACCACTTCGAGCAGCTTCATGACGTTGGCTGGGCTGAAGAAGTGCATGCCGACCACGTCCTGTGGGCGGGCAGTGAACGACGCGATCTTGTTCACGTCCAGTGTCGAGGTGTTGGATGCCAGGATGGCACCGGGCTTCATGACCTTGTCCAATTGCTTGAACACGGCCTCCTTGACGCCCATTTCCTCGAACACGGCTTCGATCACCAAGTCGGCCTGGCCGATGTCGTCGTAGCTCAGCGTGGTGGACAAGAGCGCCATGCGCTCGTCGTACTTCTCTTGCTTGAGCTTGCCCTTTTTGACCTGGGCTTCGTAGTTCTTGCGGATGGTGGTGATGCCACGGTCCAGCGCGTCCTGCTTCATCTCCAGGATCTTGACCGGGATGCCCGCGTTCAGGAAGTTCATCGAGATGCCGCCGCCCATGGTGCCTGCGCCGATGACAGCCACCGACTTGATCTCGCGCTTGGGGGTGTCTTCTGGGACGTCAGGGATCTTGCTGGCCGCACGGTCGGCCACAAAAATGTGGCGCAGCGAGCGGCACTCGGGCGTCCACATCAGGTTGATGAAGATGTCACGCTCGAAAGCCATGCCGTCTTCAAACTTCTTCTTGGTGGCCGCTTCGACCGCATCCACGCACTTGAGCGGCGCAGGCAGGTTTTTCGCCATGCCCTTGACCATGTTGCGGGCAAAGCCAAAGTAAGCATCGCCCAGAGGGTGCTTGCAAGGCAGGTTGCGCACCAGTGGCATGGGGCTGCCATCTGCGTGCTGGGCCGCTACTTTGCGGGCCATGGCCAGCGCTTCTTCGGGCAAGGATTCGGCCGACTTGGCCATCGCATCAAACAGTTTCTGGCCGGGCAGCATGGCCAGCATCTCGCTCTTGATGGGTTCGCCGCTGACGATCATGTTCAGGGCTGCTTCCACACCAATCACGCGTGGCAGGCGCTGTGTGCCACCCGCGCCGGGGATCAGGCCCAGCTTGACCTCGGGCAGCGCGATGCTGGTGCCGGGCGCGGCGATGCGGTAGTGGCAACCCAGGGCCAGCTCCAGGCCTCCGCCCATGGCCACCGAGTGGATGGCCGCAACGACAGGTTTGTCGGAGTTTTCGCAGGCGCGAATGACCGACAGCAAATTGGGCTCTTGCAGCGCTTTGGGCGAGCCGAATTCCTTGATGTCTGCACCGCCCGAGAAGGCTTTACCGCCACCCGTCAGCACAATGGCCTTGACGGCCGGATCGGCATTGGCCTGCGTCAAACCGTTGGTGATGCCCTGGCGTGTGGCCAGGCCCAGACCATTGACGGGCGGATTCACCAGGGTGATGACTGCCACGTCGCCGTGGACTTTGTATTCAGCTGTCATGCTGCACTTCCTTGGGGTGAAGAATTAGAAAAAAGAACGACCGTTCGTTTTTACCATAAGCTTAAGACAGCACAAGGGCAAAAACGTGTGAAAAGTCCCTGAGGTGACGGGAGATCAGACCTCCAGCCACTCCTTGCGGATGTAGTTGTCAGCGCGCAGCGCGTCGGGTGTGCCTTCAAACACGATGCTGCCGTGGCCCATGACCAAGGCGCGGTCCGAGATGTTCATGGCGATGGTCAGTTTTTGCTCAATCAGCAGCACCGAAATACCGCGGTTTTTGAGTTCCTTGAGGTACTGCCCCACCAGCTCCACGATCTTGGGCGCGAGGCCCTCGGTGGGCTCGTCGATGATGATCAGATCCGGATCGCCCATCAGGGTGCGGCACAAGGTCAGCATCTGCTGCTCACCGCCCGAGAGCACACCGGCTTCGGTGTGCTCACGTTCCTTGAGGCGCGGGAACATGGCGTACATGTCGTCAAAAGTCCAACGCGAGTGCTTTGCACCGCCTTTTTGGCCCAATTGCAGATTCTGGTGAACCGTCAGCTTGGGGAAAATGTCGCGGTTCTCGGGCACATAACCCATGCCCAGATGGGCCACTTCGTAGGCCTTCTTGCCCTGGATGGCTTGCCCGTTCCAGTCGATGCTGCCCTGGCAATCGACCAGGCCCATGATGGCCTTGGCCGTGGTGGATCGACCCGAGCCATTGCGGCCCAGCAAGGCGACGATTTCGCCCTCACCCACTTCAAAGCTCACACCATGCAGCACATGGCTCTTGCCGTAATAGGCGTGGAGGTTTTCTACTTTGAGCATCTCAGTGCCCTCCCGCTTGACTGTCTGCAACCGATGAGCCGAGATAGGCTTCCTGTACCTTGGCGTTGGCCCGCACCGCTTCGGGCGTGTCAAAGGCAATGACTTCTCCGTAGACGACCACGGCGATCTTGTCGGCCAGGCCAAACACCACGCCCATGTCGTGCTCCACCGTGAGCAGGGTTTTGCCCACCGTGACTTCCTTGATGAGCTGGATGAATCGCGAGGTTTCGCTTTTGCTCATGCCGGCCGTGGGTTCGTCGAGCAAGATGACGTCGGCGCCGCCCGCAATGGTGATGCCGATTTCCAGCGCCCGCTGCTCGGCATAAGTCAGGTTCATGGCCAGGGTGTCGCGCTTCTTGTCGAGGCGGATCATCTCCATGAGCTGCTCGGCACGTTCGTTGGCATCCTTGAGGCCCGAGAGAAACTTCAGGAAGGTGTACTTGTAGCCCAGGCTCCAGAGCACGGCGCAGCGCAGGTTCTCGAACACGCTGAGCTTGGGGAAGATGTTGGTGATCTGGAAGCTGCGCGACAAACCCATGCGGTTGATCTCGTAGGGCTTCTTGTGGTCAATGCGCTGGCCGTTCAGCACGATCTCGCCGCTGGTCGGGCCAAAGCGGCCGCTGATCAGATTGAACAGCGTGGACTTGCCTGCGCCGTTCGGGCCGATCACGGCCACGCGCTCGCCGGCCTGCACGGCCAGGTTCACGCCGCGGATGATTTCGGTTTTGCCGAAGTTTTTGCGAAGGTCTTTGAGTTCAAGAGCGTAGGTACTCATACTGCGGTCTCCTGGCGCTTGATTTCTTTTTCAATCTCGGTCTGGATTTCGCCCCACTCCAGCGTGTACTGACGGCGGGCCAGCTCGAACAAGCCCAGGCCCGTGAGCATGACGAAGGCGGCGCCGAACCAGCTGTCCAGCCCTTTGGCGTTGAGCAGCACGCCCATGAACTTGACGTGATCACCCAAGGCCGAGTTCAGCTGCAGGTGGTAGACCATTTCGATCATGGCGCCTGCACCGGCGAGCATGACCAGAGCCGTCAGGCCCAGGCCAAGGTAGCTGGTCCAGATCTGCCGCAGCTTGCCGAACTTGGCCACCCGCAGGTTCATCATGATCAGGCTGGCAATCCCGCCTGGGGCATACATGACCATGAACAGGAACACCAGGCCGAGGTACAGCAGCCAGGCTTTGGTCAGCTCTGACAACAACACAAAGGCGATGATCATCAGAATCGCCCCCAGAATGGGACCAAAGAAGAACGTGGCACCGCCCAGGAAGGTGAACAGCAGATACGCCCCCGAGCGCCCCGCACCCACCACTTCGGCAGTGACAATTTCGAAGTTGAGCGCCCCCAGACCGCCTGCAATGCCTGCAAAGAAGCCTGCAATGATGAAAGCAAAGTAGCGCACACGCTGGGTGTTGTAGCCAATGAATTCAACGCGCTCGGGGTTGTCGCGCACAGCATTCAGCATCCGGCCCAGAGGAGTCTGGGTGAAGGCGTACATCAAGGCCACACACACGAAGGTGTAAGCCGCAATCAGGTAGTAAATCTGAACTTGCGGGCCGAAAGTGATGCCCATGAAGGACTGGCCGGCCACGCGGTTGCCCGACACGCCCGCCTCACCACCAAAGAACTCGGAGAACATCAGGGACATGGCAAACACCAGCTCGGCCACGCCCATGGTGATCATGGCAAACGGGGTTCCGGCTTTCTTGGTGGTGACGTAACCCAACAGCACGGCAAAGCCCATGCCGGCCACACCGCCCACAAGCGGCAGCAGACTGACCGGAATGCTCAGTTGCCCGGCACTCACGGCATTGAGCGCATGCATGGCCATGTATGAGCCCAGACCCGTGTAGACCGCGTGCCCGAAGCTGAGCATGCCGCCCTGTCCCAGCAACATGTTGTAGGACAGGCAGGCAATGATGGCGATGCCCATCTGGGCGAGCATGGTGGTCGACAGGTTGCTGGTGAACACCAGCGGAGCGCAGACCAGCACCAGCCCAAACAGGCTCCAGATGACCCAGCGGCCAACGTTGTAGGGTTTGAATTTGTAAACAGCTGACATGGCTCAACCCTCCCGAGTACCCAGAAGACCCTTGGGCCGGAAGATCAGGATCAGCACCAGAAACAGGTACGGCAAGATCGGTGCGACCTGTGAAACGGTGAGTTTGGCGAAGGTGTTTTCCTGCGTTGCGGCAGACAGGGCCCAGCCCATGTCTTTGGCCAGCACCAGGAAAGAGTAATCAATGGCCACGGCAAAAGTCTGGATGACACCGATCAGCACCGACGCGAGGAAGGCGCCGGACAATGAGCCCATGCCGCCCACCACCACGACCACGAAGATGACAGAGCCGACAGTGGCGGCCATGGCCGGCTCGGTCACAAAGGTGCTGCCACCGATGACGCCTGCCAGGCCTGCCAGGCCGGTGCCCGCACCGAACACCAGCATGAAGACGCGCGGCACATTGTGGCCCAGGGACTCCACCATCTCGGGGTGCGTGAGGGCCGCCTGAATGACCAACCCGATGCGGGTGCGCGTGAGCAAAAGCCACAGCGACACCAGCATCAGCAAGGCGATCAGCATCATGAAGGCTCGGGTGGCCGGGAACGGTGAGCAGACCACGCGGATGGCCGAGTCGGCTGCGCTGCACAGCTCGGCAGGCGCAGCACCCCAGACGAGGCGCAAGCCGTCCACAGAATGGTTGATCAGGGTGAACGCAGAGCCATGGAGCAATGCGGGTGGAACAAATTCCACAGCTGTCCGGCCCCAGACGAGCTGGACCAGTTCAAGCACGACATAGGACAGACCAAAAGTCACCAACAACTCGGGCACATGACCATAGGGGTGAACCTTGCGCAGACTGATGCGCTCAAACAATGCGCCGCAGGCCCCCACCAGCAAAGGTGAGACCACCAGCGCGGGCCAGAAGCCAATCACATGGGTCAAGGTGAAGCCGATATAGGCCCCGATCATGTAGAAGCTCGCGTGCGCAAAGTTGAGCACACCCATCATGCTGAAAATCAGCGTCAGACCCGAGCTGAGCATGAAGAGCAACAGCCCGTAACTGAGGCCGTTGAGCATGGAGATGATAAAAAACTCCATAAAGACAAACTTTCCAGGCCAAACAACGGCCTAACTTCGTTACCGAAAGCGGGTTGAATCCATCAACCCCTCCAATGCAGGCGTCCATCGCCAAAGAAAAGGGCCCGACAACGTGGAGGGTCATCGGGCCCGCGAGCCGAACGATCAGCCCGGCATCAGCCTGGGCGCTTCATCTGGCAGCTGGTGGGTGTGCTGGACACGTAGGATGGGAATTCCTTCACAGGCGCCAGCGTCATGCCGGTGTTTTCCGGGCTGTAGGGGTACTTCTTGTCGGCTTTTTGCCAGACGGTCATGTACAGCGGCTGCTGCAGCTGGTGGTCGGCCTTGCGGATTTCCACTTCGCCGTTGAAGTTCTTGTACTTCAGACCTTCCATGGCTGCTGCCACTTTGACCGGGTCGGTGGATTTGGCTTTGGCCATGCCTTCGCCCAGCGCGTTGAAGATGGAAATCACCGAGCCGGTATAGAAGTCGTCGTTGAACTTGGTCTTGAACTCGGCCATCCACTTGCCCACATCGCCGCCCATGTTGTAGTGGCTGTAGGCAATCTGGTAAACGCGTCCTGCACCGCCTTGGCCCAACGCCGTGGGGGTGCCCGTCACGCCGGTGTAGTAGGTGTAGAACTTGCCGTTGTAGCCTGCTTCGTTGGCGGCCTTGACCAGCAAGGAGAGGTCAGAGCCCCAGTTACCCGTGATCACGGTGTCAGCACCCGATGCCTTGATTTTGGCAATGTAGGGCGAGAAATCACGCACCTGGGCCAGCGGATGCAGGTCTTCACCGACGATCTGGATGTCGGGGCGCTTGCGTGCCAGGTTTTCCTTGGCGTACTTGGCGACCTGGTGCCCGTGCGAGTAGTTCTGGTTGAACAGGTAAACCTTCTTGATGTCCTTGTCATCCTTCATGAAGGTGGTCATGGCTTCGATCTTCATGGAGGTGTCGGCATCGAAGCGGAAGTGCCAGTAGCTGCACTTGCTGTTGGTGAAGTCGGGGTCCACGGCCGAGTGGTTCAGGAAGATGATTTCCTTGCCGGGGTTGCGTTCGTTGTGCTTGTTGACGGCTTCGATCAGGGCACCGGCGACAGATGAGCCGTTGCCTTGTGTGATGTAGCGCACGCCCTGGTCCATGGCGGCCTTGAGCGCGTTCAGGCTTTCAGCAGGGCTCAACTTGTTGTCGATGCCGATGACTTCGAACTTGACGCCCGCAGGGTTGGTCTTGCTGAATTTTTCCGCGAAGAACTGAAAGCTCTTGAGCTGGTTGCTGCCCACCGGGGCCATCAGGCCGGACAGCGGGTCGATCCAAGCGATCTTGACGGTTTCACCCTTTTGGGCAAAAGCACCTGTGGCACAAGCGGCCAATGCGGCCACGGCGATCATGCGAAATGCGGTTTTCATTCAAAAGCTCCTGCTAAGTGTTTCTCAACGCATTCAGCGTAACTGGTTTGAGTGTGGAACCGCTCGGGGTTTGCACCTAGGGGGTATCACCCGCGCGACTGACTTGCGTCAAGTCGCGCAAAACGGTTCACACAATCGTCACAAACCAGGCAGCTTGTAGCCCGCCAATTGCTCGCGCAATTTGGTCTTGAGCATCTTGCCGGTGGCGCCCAGCGGGATGGCATCCACAAAGACCACATCGTCCGGGATCTGCCACTTGGCGGTTTTGCCTTCGTAGAACGCCAGCAGTTCGTCGCGGCTGACTTCTGCGCCCGGCTTTTTGACCACGCAAACGATCGGACGCTCGTCCCATTTGGGGTGGAAGATGCCCACACACGCGGCCATGGCCACAGCGGGGTGGGCCATCGCCACGTTTTCCACATCGATCGAGCTGATCCATTCGCCGCCGGACTTGATCACGTCCTTGCTGCGGTCGGTGATCTGCATGAAGCCGTCGGGGTCGATGGTGGCCACGTCGCCCGTCGGGAACCAGCCATCCACCAAGGGGTTGCCGCCCTCTTGCTTGAAGTAGCTGGCAATGACCCAAGGGCCTTTGACCAGCAAGTCGCCTGCGGCTTTGCCGTCATGCGGCAATTCATGGCCTTGGTCATCGACAATTTTCATGTCGATGCCGAAAATGCAGCGACCCTGTTTCATGCGCAGTTTCATTTGCGCTTCTTCAGGCAGGCCGAGGTGCTTGTTTTTGAGTGTGCACAGGGTGCCCAACGGACTCAGCTCGGTCATGCCCCAGGCGTGCAGCACATCGACGCCGTAATCTTCACGGAAGGCGGTGATCATGGCGGGTGGGCAGGCCGAGCCGCCGATCACGGTGCGGTTGAGTTTGCCGAACTTCAGACCCGCAGGCTTCATGTGGCCCAGCAGCATTTGCCAGACGGTGGGCACACCGGCCGCAAAGGTCACGCCTTCGGCTTCCATCAACTCATAGACCGATTTGCCGTCGAGCGCGGGGCCGGGGAACACCAGCTTGGCGCCCACCATGGCCGCGCTGTAGGGGATGCCCCAGGCGTTGACGTGGAACATGGGCACGACAGGCAGGATCGAGTCGCGGGCCGACATGCACATGACGTCAGGCAAGGCTGCACCATAAGCGTGCAGGATGGTCGAGCGGTGGCTGTACAGGGCGCCTTTAGGGTTGCCGGTGGTGCCGCTGGTGTAGCACAGGCTGCAGGCCGAGTTTTCGTCGATCTGGGGCCATGCATAGGTCGTGGCTTGGGTGCCCATCCAGGATTCGTAACTGACCAGGCCGGGAATGCCGGTGTCGGCCGGCAGCTTGTCGGCATCGCACAGAGCGACCCATTGCTTGACCGTGGTGCACTTGGCGTGGACCGCCTGCACGATGGGCAGAAAGGTCATGTCAAAGCACAACACCTGGTCTTCGGCGTGGTTGGCGATCCAGGCCACCTGGTCAGGGTGCAGGCGGGGGTTGATGGTGTGCAACACGCGACCTGAGCCACTGACGCCAAAGTAAAGCTCCAGGTGGCGGTACCCGTTCCAGGCCAGCGTGGCCACTCGTTCACCCAGGGCCAGCTTCTGGCCTTCCACGGCATTGGCCACCTGGCGGGCGCGGCGTGCCACATCGGCCCAGGTGTAGCGGTGGATATCGCCTTCCACGCGCCGTGAAACCACTTCGCTGTCGCCGTGGTGGCGCTCTGCAAAATCAATCACCGAAGAAATCAGCAAGGATTGTTGCTGCATCAGTCCTAACATGGGGTACTCCTTGTGTTTGTATCTGTCTGCGTTCTCGCACATGCCGAGTTTGCCAGCGCATTGTGATCCAGATGCCTGGCGCATCTCCATAGAAACCCGAATAAAACCAAGTCCTTGTCAAGCACGGGACAATGCCACATGCCTTCGCCACCAACCCCGTCACTGACCTCGCCGCTGACCTGGACGCACCGCCTGAGCCAATTGGGTCCGTCGTTATTCACCCGCTTGCACCCGACCCCGGTGGTCGCGCCTGCCTGGGCCATGCGCAACGCGGCTTTGCTGCAGTCGTTGGGCTGGCCGCAAGACCTGCTGTCAGACACCTACCTGCACGCCTTTGCCGGGAACGCCCTGCTGCCTGGCTCGGACCCGCTGGCCACGGTCTACAGCGGCCACCAGTTTGGTGTGTGGGCCGGACAGCTGGGCGATGGTCGGGCTTTGTGGCTGGGTGAGGCGCAGTCCTTGCAGGGCCCCCAGGAAATCCAGCTCAAGGGGGCTGGCCCCACGCCCTACTCCCGCATGGGCGATGGCCGTGCCGTGTTGCGCTCCAGCATCCGTGAATACCTGGGCAGCGAGGCCATGCACGGCTTGGGCATCGCCACCAGCCGGGCGCTGTGCCTGGTGGCCTCGCCCGAACCGGTGCGCCGTGAGGCTTGGGAAACGGCTGCCATCGTCACGCGGATCGCCCCCAGTTTTTTGCGCTTCGGCCACTTTGAACACTTTGCGGCTCGCCAGGACCTGCAGAGCCTGCAAACGCTGGCACACCATGCCATAACGCACCATTTGCCCGAATGCCAGGATCGGGCAGCGCACTGGGAAGGCAATGTGTATGCGGCCTTGCTTGATGTCGTGCAAGAGCGCACGGCCCATTTGATGGCGCAGTGGCAGGCGGTCGGGTTTTGTCACGGCGTGATGAACACCGACAACATGAGTTTGCTGGGCATGACCATCGACTACGGCCCCTTCCAGTTCATGGACGGCTTTGACCCCTCCCACATCTGCAACCACTCGGACACGCAAGGCCGCTATGCCTATGCCCGTCAACCCAACATCGCGTACTGGAACCTGTACGCCCTGGCGCAAGCCTTGCAACCCCTGATCGGGGATGAGGCTCTGACCGAGCGGGTGCTCGAGGGCTACAAAACACTGTTTCCCCGTCTGCTGGGCGATGCCATGCGGGCCAAGTTGGGATTGACAGGCGATCTGGCCACGGAAGCACTCAGGGAGTCCGACTGGCAACTGGTCGAGGATCTGCTGCAGCTGCTGGCTTCCGAGCGCGTGGACTACACCCTGTTCTGGCGGCGCCTGAGCCAGGCCATGGCCCAGGACGATGGTGCCTGGGCATTCGCGCAAGCGCATTGGCAAGGTGTGAGCGATTTGCTGCTGGATCGCCCTCGCCTGCAAGTGTGGCTGGCGCGCTACCGGACCCGCGTTGGCAATGCAGCGCCGAATGCAATGGGCCAACAGATGCTGCGCACCAATCCCAAGTTCGTGCTGCGCAACCACCTGGCCGAAATCGCCATTCGGAAAGCCCAGCAAGGCGATTACAGTGAAATCGCCATCCTGCAGGACTTGTTACATTCGCCGTATGACGAGCATCCGGGCTTTGAAGCCTATGCCGAACTGCCGCCCGACTGGGCAGGCCAACTGGAGATCAGCTGTTCATCATGAGCCAAATCGAAAAAACCGAACAAGAGTGGCGGGAACTGCTGAACGCCAAAGGTGCCGAGCCTGTGGCTTATGCGGTGACACGCCAGGCCGCGACCGAGCGGCCGTTCACGGGCAAATACGAGTCCAACTGGGCGGCGGGTATTTACCGTTGCATCTGTTGCGATGCCGAACTGTTCAAGTCCGACAGCAAGTTCGATGCGGGTTGCGGCTGGCCCAGCTTTTCGCAGCCTTCGCTGCCCGACGCCATTCAAGAGAATGTAGACCGCAGCCATGGCATGGTGCGGGTCGAAACCGTCTGCAGCCAATGCGGTGCCCACCTGGGCCATGTGTTTGAAGATGGCCCGGCTCCCACGGGTCTGCGCTACTGCATGAACTCGGCTTCGTTAGACTTCGAGCCTCTTTGATGCCGAACTGGCCCCTGCTTTCATGAAATCATTTCTCGACTTTTTCCCGATCCTGCTGTTTTTTGGCGCATACAAAATGGGCGACATCTACAGCGCCACGGGCGTGCTGATGGCCGCGACAGTGATTCAGATGTTCCTGGTCTACCGCCTGGACGGCAAACTGCAGACCATGCACAAGGTGACGCTGGGCCTGGTGCTGGGTTTTGGCGCCTTGACACTGGGCTTGCACGACGAACGCTTCATCAAATGGAAACCCACCGTGCTGTACACGGGCATGGCGCTGGCCTTGGCGGTGTCCGAGCGGGTTTTCAACAAGAACTTCCTGCAATCCATGCTGGGTCAGCAATTGCAACTGCCGCCAGCGGTCTGGCGCCGCCTGAACCTGTTCTGGGTGCTGTACTCGCTGTTCATGGCCAGCATCAATGCGTATGTGGCCACGTATTTCAGCACCGAGGCCTGGGTGGATTTCAAGATCTGGGGTTACGTCTTCCCGGTGGTGTTCATCGTGGGCCAAGGCCTGTATGTGGCGCGCCACCTGCCCAAAACGGATGAGTCCGCATGAGCGTCGCCCAGCAAATCCATGCCCGATTGGCTGAACGCCTGGCCCCCACGGCGTTGGAGGTCCTGGACGAGAGCGCTGCGCATGCCGGCCATGCGGGTGCCAGCGCCACGGGCGAAGGCAGCCACATTCGTGTGCGCGTTGCCTCACCGTTTTTTACAGGTATCAGCCGCGTTCAGCGCCATCGGCTTGTGTATGATGCGCTGCAAGATTTCATCGATCGAGGGCTCCATGCCCTGGCCATAGAAGTGATCTGAACCTGGCGCCCCTGCTCTTCATGGGTGCCTTTTTTGTACCGTTTTCCGGATTTGAGGATAGAGACAATGAAAAAGCAGATGCTCAGCGCCGCTTTGGTGGCGCTGTTGGCCGCACCGGCCTTTGCCCAGAACATCGCCGTGGTCAACGGCAAGCCCGTTCCGACCTCGCGTGCCGAAGCACTCAAGCAGCAGGTTGAGGCCTCCGGCCGTCCAGTCACCCCGGAAGTCATGGACCAGATCAAACAAGAGCTGGTCACCCGCGAAATTTTCATGCAGGAAGCCAAAAAGCGCGGCCTGGATGCATCCGACGAATACAAGAACCAGATCGAACTGGCTCGCCAGACGATCCTGATCCGCTCCTTGTTTGCTGATTTCCAGAAAAAGAACCCGGTCACCGACGCCGACATCCAGGCCGAATACGACAAGTTCGTGGCCGCCAATGGTGGCAAGGAATACCATGCCCGCCACATTCTGGTGGAAACCGAAGACCAGGCCAAGGCCTTGATCGCCGAGATCAAGAAAGGCGCCAAGTTCGAAGACCTGGCCAAGAAAAACTCCAAAGACCCAGGCTCCGGTGCCAATGGTGGCGATCTGGACTGGGCCGCTGCAGGCAGCTACGTGCCCGAGTTCTCGGGTGCCATGACCAAACTCGAAAAAGGCCAGATGACAGACGCTCCAGTCAAGAGTCAATTTGGTTTTCACATCATCCGTGTGGACGATGTGCGTGAAGCACAATTGCCCAAGCTGGAAGAAGTCAAACCCCAGATTGCACAGCAGCTGCAACAGCAAAAACTGGGCAAGTTCCAGGAAGACCTGCGCGCCAAAGCCAAGATCCAGTGATCCGAGCTTGACGCCTCTGAAAAACGCGACCTCGGTCACGTTTTTTATTGTTTGGGATAATCCAGCCCCATGCTGCCCCACCAACTCGAACTCCTCGCTCCTGCACGAAATCTGGACATCGGCATCGAAGCCGTGAACCACGGCGCAGATGCGGTCTACATCGGTGGCCCCTCGTTTGGAGCCAGATCCACCGCCGACAATAGCATCCAGGACATTGCCAAGCTGGTGCAGCACGCCCACCGCTTTCACAGCCGCATCTTTGTCACGCTCAACACCATCTTGCGCGACGATGAACTCGAAGGTGCCCGCCAACTGGCCTGGCAGCTGTACGACGCGGGCGTTGACGCTCTGATCGTGCAGGACATGGGCCTGCTGGAGATCGATCTGCCCCCCATCCAGCTGCACGCCAGCACCCAGACCGACATCCGTACACCCGAAAAGGCCAAATTCCTTCAGGATGCCGGCTTGTCTCAAATCGTTCTGGCCCGTGAATTGACACTGCCGCAGATCAGCGCCATCCGCGATGTGATCGACACCGATCGCACGGTGATCGAATTCTTTGTGCACGGTGCCTTGTGCGTGGCCTACAGCGGCCAGTGCTTCATCAGCCACGCCCACACCGGGCGCAGCGCCAACCGGGGCGACTGCTCGCAAGCCTGCCGCCTGCCCTACGAGGTGAAGGACGCGCAGGGCCGCATCATCGCGCACGACAAGCATGTGCTGAGCATGAAGGACAACAACCAGAGCGAGAACCTGCGCGCACTGGTGGACGCGGGCATCCGCAGCTTCAAGATCGAAGGCCGCTACAAGGACATGGCGTATGTGAAAAACATCACGGCCCACTACCGCAAGCTGTTCGACGAAGTGCTGGCCGAACGACCCGAGCTGGCAGCCGCCTCGCACGGCCGCACCACCTTCAGCTTTGAGCCAGACCCCAATCAGAACTTCAACCGCGAGTTCACCGACTACTTTGTACAAGGCCGCAAGGAAGACATCGGCGCGATTGACACCCCCAAAAACCCGGGCCAGCCGATCGGCTGGGTCAGCAAAGTCACGCCCGAACACGTCGAAATCACGACCGACGACCCCAGCGCCGAGCTGCACAACGGCGACGGCCTGTGCTACTACGACCTCCAAAAGGACCTGGTGGGCTTGCAGATCAACCGCGCAGAGGCTCAAAAAACCAAGGGCCTCTGGAAGCTCTTCCCCAAAGACCCGATGGACGGTTTCAAGGACCTGCGCAAAGGCGTGCAGGTCAACCGCAACCGCGACATGAGCTGGGTGCGCACACTGGACAAAAAATCGGCCGAGCGCCGCATGGGCGTGTGGATGCAACTGGCCGAAAGCCCAAATGGCAAAAGTGAAGGCCTGGAACTGACACTGACCGACGAGGCCGGGCACACCGGCTCCGCGCAGCTGGCCATCGCCTGGCAAGCGCCCAAAGACCCTAGCCAGGCCGAGGACAAACTCAAAGTCGCCCTGGGCAAGCTGGGCGACACTTTGTTCGAGCCGCTGGATGTTCAGCTTGCCCTGCCCCGCCCCTGGTTTGTGCCACCCTCACAGCTCAACGCCTTGCGGCGCGACGCCGTGCAAGCGCTCGAAAACGCACGCGCAGACGGCCTGCACCGCCTGCCGCGAGCCGTGCCTGTGGAGCCGCCTGCGCAATACCCCGAAGACACCCTCACCTACCTGGCCAATGTGTTCAACCAGAAGGCCCGCGACTTTTACGCCAAGCACGGCGTGAAGGTGATCGCCGCCGCCTACGAAGCGCAGGAAGAGCTGGGCGAAGTCAGCCTGATGATCACCAAGCACTGTGTGCGCTTCTCTATGAGCCTGTGCCCCAAGCAGGCCAAGGGCGTGACGGGTGTGCAAGGCACCGTGAAAGCCGAGCCGCTGCAACTGATCAACGGCAAGGAAAAACTCACCCTGCGTTTTGACTGCAAACCCTGCGAAATGCATGTGGTCGGCAAGATCAAGAAGTCGGTGCTGAATGCGGCCCCCGAAAGCACGATCCAGTTTTACAAAACACGCCCCGTGCAGGGCATGCACTGACTTTTCGGCTCCCCCATGCACGCTTTCTTGCGATCATTCTGGCCAGAGGCGCCCTCCGTCAGCCAGATGGAACAGTGGCGTGCCGCCTTGGGCGCTGTGCTGGCCATCGGTCTGACCGGCCTGTTGAGCCATTGGCTTGCACCGGAGCTTTCCCCCATGTGGCTGGTGGCACCCATGGGCGCCAGCGCAGTGCTGTTGTTGGCTTTGCCCTCCAGTCCATTGACCCAACCCTGGTCGGTCATTGGCGGCAACACCCTGTCCGCCCTGGTGGGCCTGGCTGTCTGCCATGTGCTGCCACAGCCCCATCTGGCGGCTGGCGTCGCCGTGGGCCTGGCATTGCTCACCATGTTTCTCATGCGCTGCCTGCATCCACCCGGGGGAGCTGTGGCTCTTTTGACGGTGCTCACGCAAACACACGATTGGCGGTTTGCCCTGGTCCCGGTTCTGCTCAACAGTGTGCTGCTGGTGCTGCTATCGACTGCCTACAACCGGATGACCGGGCGCGCCTACCCCCATCCCAAGGCGGCCCTGCCTTCACCTGAAGCGGCATCGCCCCGATTCACGACCGATGACCTGGATGCAGCGCTGCGCCAGTACAACCAGGTGATCGACATGGACCGACAGGACCTGCAAGCCCTGCTGCACGATGCGCAGGCACATGCCTACCAACGGACATTGGGCCAATTGCGTTGCAGTGACATCATGTCCACAAGACTGGTCACTGTGCGTGGGCATGAAGCCCTCTTGCATGCCTGGCAATTGTTGATGGAGAACAACATCAAGTCATTGCCCGTGGTGGATGAACAAGGTCATGTGATGGGCATCATCACCCGGGCGGACTTCATCGCGCACTGGCATGGACCCGATGGCTCCAGGCACAACGATGCGGATGCGCCGGACAACACCGTGGTTCGCCAGCTGATGAGTCGCCAGGTCCGCGTGGCCAGCGACACCGCACGCATGATTGACCTGTTGCCGCTCTTTTCCCGCGAAGGTCACCACCACTTGCCCATCATCAATGCCCATCAAGTGTTGGTCGGCATGGTCACTGAGTCGGATGTGGTCAGGGCCTTGCATCGGGCACTGATTTAAGCCTAAGTCCAAGCTCAGGCATCGGCTCAACCCAGGGGCTTGAGCAGCTCGTTCAAGTCGGATTCGCCAAACAACGGCTCCTTGCGCTGCACCGCGCCTTCGTACATGTCTTGCGCCAACTGGGCTTTGCGCTCTTGCAGGGCCAGCATGCGTTCTTCGATGGTGCCCTGGGCCACCAGCTTGACCACCCAGACGTTCTTGGTTTGCCCAATGCGATGGGCGCGGTCGGTCGCCTGGTTTTCCACGGCCGGGTTCCACCACGGGTCGTAATGGATCACGGTGTCGGCTTGCGGCAGGTTCAGGCCCACGCCACCGGCTTTGAGGCTGATCAGGAAGAGCGGCACCTGCCCGCTGGTGAACTTGTCGATGATCGCGTCGCGGTTTTTGCTTTGCCCAGTCAGCTTGACCCATGGAATGCCCAAGGCAGGCAAAGCCTCTTCGATCAGACCCAGCATTTGGGTGAACTGCGAAAACAACAATATCTTGCGTCCCTCGGCCACCATCTCGGGCAACATGTCCAGCAGTTGCGAGAGCTTGGCCGATTCCTTGACCTGGGCGGCCGCGCTCAGTTTGAGCAAGCGCGGATCACAACACACCTGACGCAACTTGAGCAGCGCATCGAGGATGGTGATCTGCGATTTGCCCAGGCCCTGGGTGCTGAGCGCATCGCGCACGGTTTTTTCCATCCCTAAGCGGATGGTTTCGTACAGGTCGGCCTGCTGGCCTTCCAGCGGCACCGGCATCATGGTTTCGATCTTGGGTGGCAGTTCGCTGGCCACCAGGTCTTTGGTCCGACGGAGCATGAAGGGGGTCACGCGTGCACGCAACTGCGCCATCTTTTCGGTGCTGCCTTGACGCTCGATCGGGTTGCGGAACAACTCGGTGAAACGCCGATGGCTGCCCAGGAAGCCCGGCATCAAAAAATGGAACTGACTCCAGAGTTCACCCAGGTGGTTCTCAATGGGTGTACCGGAGAGGCAAAGGCGGTGCAAGGCTGGAATTTCAGAGACCACCTGCGCGGCATTGGTTTGGGCGTTCTTGATGTTTTGTGCTTCGTCCAGCACCAACAGGTGCCAAGGCACCTGCAGCCACATCTCACGGTCACGCGACAGCAGTGAATACGCAGTGATGACCACGTCAAACTGGCAAAGCTCTTGCGACGTTTCGTGGCGCGACAAGCCGTGATGGATGTGGGTGGTCAACTCAGGGCAAAACCGTGCGGCTTCACGCTGCCAGTTGCCCAGCAAGCTGACCGGGGCCACGATCAGTGCAGGTTGCGTCAGCCGCCCAGCCTGCTTTTCGGTCAGGATGTGGGCCAGCGTCTGCAGGGTTTTGCCCAGGCCCATGTCGTCGGCCAGAATGCCGGCCAGGCGGTGCTGGCGCAAAAACTGCAGCCAATTCAGGCCCTGCTGCTGGTAGGGGCGCAGTGTGGCTTGCAGCCCCTGGGGCGGCGGCACCTCGGTCAGTGCCGCCGTGTCGCGCATTTGTTGCACAAGAGCCAGCAGGCTTTGTGCGCCTTGCCAGACCGCGCCTTGACCCAGCGAGGCCGCCGTGCGCAGTGCGTCCAGGCGCGACAGTCGCAATGCATCGCCATCCCAGTCGTGACCGCGCTCGCCATGCAGCTCCATCAACATGGACAGCCAAGGCTTGATTTGTGCGGTCGGTAGCTTCACATAACCAGGTCCCTGCAAATCAGGCAGGTAAAGATGATCGGGTACGCGGTCCGAATCCATATCGCCCAAGTCGCTGGCCGAGGCACCGGCACGCGCCATGGCCTTGAGGATCTCGGGCACCCAGGGCAGGATGTTGATGCGCTGACCGTCGATGTTCATGCCCAGCGACAAGTCAAACCAGGGTGAGGTGTCTTCTGCTCCCTCATCGCCCTCGGCACTCAGTCGTACCTGGACATCTTCTGCCAAACGCAACCAATGGTTCAGCCCGTCATCGCGGCGGACGTCGATGCCTGCGTCGCGCAGAGACTCGAAGTCGGTTTCCAGCCAATCCAGCCACAAGGCCTGTCCGGACGGACCCGGCATGGCCAACACATTGTCACGCAGCCGCTGAAAACCCAAATCTTCCAGCAAGGCCCAAATTTCAAGCTCGGCCCCCGGATCGCGGAGCAGCATGCGGGCCTGTGCACCCTGCCCCACCACCACACGTGCCTGCTGGTGCGGCCAAAAACCGATGCAATCGCCATAAGCAAACTTCAGCTCGGCCAGGAACAAGCCTTGTTCGGAGCGCAAACGCGGCGCCACCGGGGAAAGTTGAAGCACCGCCACAGGCACCACACCCCGGATCTCCGGCAGGGTCTGGATCACAGGCGGCAAAGGCAATACGCCCATGACGTCCACAAACTTTTGCTGGAACTTGAGCGCCACTGGCTCAGGCACGACGGGGGCCTGCGTCAGCAGCATGAGCTGTTCGGAACTCATGCCCTGGGTGTCAAGCAAACCGCAAGTGCCCGTCTCTGGATTCACATACAAAGGCGGATCGTTCAGCCCATGCCATGCGCCTGCCTGACTGGTTTGCATCTCCAGCTTCAAGCCAGCAGCTTGATGCCCCTGCGCTGGCACTGAGCGCCAGCTGGCACTGAAGGTCACGGTCTCGTCACTCCAGACCAAAGCCTGCAAGGTTTTGTCGCTCTCCCACATGAGCCGCCCCGTGGAAGCGCACAGCCGCAGCAGCAAGCCGGCCACCACACCTTGCAGCTTGACGGCACTTTGAAAACCATACGAACCGAAACTGTTGGTGGCTGGACAGGCTTTCATCAAATCAAAAACACCCTGCTCACCCAAGGCACATGTTCGCCATATCGGGTCGCTGGCGTTGGGCTGGCTGGTCACTTTTTTGGGCTTGCCCCATTCGCCGTTTTGTTTAAAGAGGGCCCGTTTGACCGTGAGATGAAACTCTGGCCTGTGGCCCACCGACGCCAGCGTCAGGCAATACAAAAAATGCTCGTTACTTGCCCCGGGAAAACTGAAACCTGTTGGGGCATCCACAGTCTCCAGACGCAGCAGCCAATCGCGAACCTGGTCTTCGGCCTGGCGCCTTGCCCGTTCCAGGCGAATCTGGTCCTGGCACTCGAGTGCGTCACTGTCCACATCGTCATGGGCATCGTCGGTCATCGACAGGCCCTGCATGGCCGCGTGGATGCCCACGGCTGCGCCATGCTTGCACATCCGCCCCACCGGGCAAGAGCAAGTCGAGCGCCAGGCCTGCAGGTTGCCGGCATCGGAGACGCGCAAATTGGCGGTCACCAGGTAAGGGGTGCTCAAGGAGCCTTCCACTTGCGCCTGGATCAACCAGCCGTCTGCATCAGGAGCCATCCGGGCGGACAGGATGTCATTACCCAGATACAGCGCAGTGCCTTTGGCCCACGCGTTGGAGTCAAAGTAAAAAGCCAGTTGTGATGGCGGAAACCACTGCTCGGAAAGCACAGACTTCATGCCATCAGACCATCAAGCCACCCACTTGCGGGCGTTTTGCCACACGCGCAGCCAGGGGCTGCTGGCGTTGATGTCACCGCTGGTCCAGCTCATCTGCACATTGCGGAACACGCGCTCGGGGTGCGGCATCATGGCCGTGAAGCGGCCGTCTGCCGTGGTCACCGCCGTCAAGCCGCCCGCGCTGCCGTTGGGGTTGAAGGGATACTGCTCGGTGGCCTGGCCGTGGTTGTCCACAAAGCGCATCGCGCCAATAACCTCGGCCGCGTTGCCCCGGTGCTTGAAGTTGGCATAGCCTTCGCCGTGCGCCACGGCAATCGGCAGGCAGCTGCCCGCCATGCCTTGCAAGAACAGGCTGGGCGATTCGAGCACCTCGACCATGGACAGGCGGGCTTCAAAGCGCTCGCTCTGGTTGGTGGTGAAACGTGGCCAATCCTGCGCGCCCGGGATGATGTCGGCCAGTTCGGCAAACATCTGGCAGCCGTTGCACACGCCCAGACCGAAGGTGTCGGCGCGGCCAAAGAAGCCCTTGAACTGCTCGGCCAAAGCCGGGTTGAAGGTGATGCTGCGCGCCCAGCCAATGCCCGCGCCCAGCGTGTCGCCGTAGCTGAATCCGCCACAAGCGACCAGACCCTGGAAGTCGGCCAGTTGGGCGCGGCCCGATTGCAGGTCGGTCATGTGCACATCGTGCGACTCGAAACCCGCTTTGTGGAAGGCATAGGCCATTTCCACATGCGAGTTGACGCCCTGCTCGCGCAGGATCGCCACCTTGGGGCGCGACAGGTTGAGGAACGGTGCGGCCACGTTCTCGGCCGGGTCAAAACTCAGGGCCACGTGCATGCCGGGGTCGTCGGCGCGGCCAGCCGCAGCGTGCTCGGCATCAGCGCAAGCAGGGTTGTCGCGCTGCTGGCAAATCTTCCAGCTGACGCTGTCCCAGACCTGGTGCAGGTCTTCGAGTTTGGCGGCAAACACCTCTTTGGTATCGCGCCAGATGCTCAGTTCGCCCACACCTTTGGCGATGGTCGATTGCGTTGGGCGGGTTTTGCCGATCACATGCGTGTGTTTGGACAGGCCGTGCTCGCGCAGGGTTTGCAGCACCGCGTTGCGGTCAGCCGTGCGGACCTGCAGCACCACGCCCAGCTCTTCGTTGAACAGGGCTTTGAGTGTGAGTTCTTCGCGGCGGGCGCTGACCTGGCCTGCCCAGTTCTTGGCGTCGCCGTGGTCGGCGCGGCTGTCGGTGATGCCATCGCCTTCGGTCACCAGCATGTCCACATTCAGGGCCACACCCACATGGCCTGCGAAAGCCATCTCAGCCACAGCGGCCAGCAGGCCGCCGTCGCTGCGGTCGTGGTAGGCCAGGATTTGGCCTTGCGCGCGCAGGCTGTTGATGGCTTTGACCAAATTGACCAGCGCTTGCGGGTCTTCGAGGTCGGGAACGCTGTCGCCGAATTGGTCCAGCACCTGACCCAGCACGCTGCCGCCCATCCGGTTGCGGCCCTGGCCCAGGTCGATCAGCAGCAACGTCGTGTCATCGGTTTGCGCATCCAGCTGCGGGGTCAGCGTGCCGCGCACATCGGGCAGGCTGGCAAAGGCGGTGATGATCAGGCTCACGGGTGAAGTCACCTTATGGGTCTGACCTTGTTCGGACCACTGCGTGCGCATCGACAAGCTGTCTTTGCCCACGGGGATCGAAATATCGAGCGCCGGGCACAGTTCCATGCCCACGGCCTTGACGGTTTCATACAGCGCAGCGTCTTCGCCCGGCTCACCACAGGCGGCCATCCAGTTGGCCGACATCTTGACGCGGGGCAGCTCGATCGGAGCCGCCAGCAAATTGGTGATGGCTTCGGCCACCGCCATGCGGCCAGAAGCTGCGGCGTTGAGCGAGGCCAGCGGTGTGCGCTCGCCCATGCTCATGGCTTCACCGGCAAAGCCTGCGTAATCGGCCAGGGTCACGGCCACGTCGGCCACGGGCACTTGCCAGGGGCCAACCATCTGGTCGCGGTGCGTCAGCCCCCCCACGGCGCGGTCACCAATGGTGATGAGGAAACGCTTGGACGCCACGGTTGGATGGCTCAGCACGTCGATCACGGCATTTTGCAGCGACACGCCGGTCAAATCCATCGCGGGCGACTGGCGCACCACAGTGCTCACGTCGCGGTGCATCTTGGGCGGCTTGCCCAGCAACACGTCCATGGGCATGTCCACGGGTGATTCCTGGCCTTTGTCTTCCAGCACCAGTTGGCGCTCGTCGGTGGCCACACCAATCACCGCAAACGGGCAGCGCTCGCGCTCGCAAAAAGCTTTGAACTGGTCCAAAGACTCTGGCGCAATGGCCATCACATAGCGTTCCTGGCTCTCGTTGGACCAGATTTCTTTCGGCGACAAGCCGGACTCTTCGAGCTTCACCGCACGCAGGTCAAAGCGTGCGCCCCGGCCTGCGTCGTTGGTCAGCTCGGGGAAAGCGTTGGACAAACCGCCCGCGCCCACGTCGTGGATGGCGAGAATCGGGTTGTTGCTGCCCTGCGCCCAGCAGTGGTTGATGACCTCTTGCGCACGGCGCTCGATCTCGGGATTGCCGCGCTGAACCGAGTCAAAGTCGAGGTTGGCGGCGTTGGTGCCGGTGGCCATGGAACTGGCCGCACTGCCGCCCATGCCAATGCGCATGCCGGGACCACCCAACTGGATCAGCAAGCTGCCGGCCGGGAATTCGATCTTTTTGGTTTGCTCGGCGTCGATCTGGCCCAGACCGCCCGCGATCATGATGGGCTTGTGGTAGCCGCGCACCACGCCATCCACGGTCTGTTCATATTCGCGGAAATAGCCCGCAAGGTTCGGGCGGCCAAACTCGTTGTTGAAGGCCGCACCACCCAGTGGGCCTTCGGTCATGATCTGCAAGGGACTCGCGATGTGCTCGGGCTTGCCGCCGGGTTGGTCGCTCAGACCACCCCAGAGTTTGGACACGGTGAAGCCCGACAAACCCGCCTTGGGCTTGGAGCCGCGACCGGTCGCGCCCTCGTCGCGGATCTCGCCACCCGCGCCGGTGGATGCACCGGGGAATGGCGAAATCGCGGTCGGGTGGTTGTGGGTCTCGACCTTCATCAGCACATGGTGCAGCGCTTGCTCGGGCTGGTAAGCCGCGCCCTGCTCTGCCGTGCGTGCGACGAAACGCTCCACCGTGTGGCCTTCCATCACAGAGGCGTTGTCCGAATACGCCACCACCGTGTGCTGGGGGCTCAGCTGGTGCGTGTTGCGGATCATGCCGAACAGGCTCTTGGGCTGGGCCACGCCGTCAATCGTGAACTCGGCGTTGAAAATCTTGTGGCGGCAATGCTCGCTGTTGGCCTGCGCGAACATCATCAACTCCACATCGGTGGGGTTGCGTTTCAGGCCTGTGAAAGCGGTCACCAGATATTCAATTTCGTCTTCGGCCAGAGCCAGGCCCCAGGTTTTATTCGCCTCCTCCAGTGCGGTGCGACCACCGCCCAGCACGTCCACATGTTCCATGGGCGCGGGTTCCAGCGCGGTGAACAAGGCAGCAGCCTCATCGCGGCCGGGCATGGCCGACTCGGTCATGCGGTCGTGCAGCACGGCGGCCACCTGGCCCAGCTGCTCGGCCGTCAACTTGGCGCTGCCCAGCAGGCCGGATTTCAGGGTCAAGCGGTATTCGGTCAGGCGCTCGACGCGGCGCACGTCAAAGCCGCAGTTGTGGGCAATGTCGGTCGCCTTGGACGCCCAGGGCGAGACAGTACCAATGCGTGGGCTGACCACGATCACAGGGCCATCGACCGGGCCGGCGTAGGGCTCGCCGTAGGTCAGCAGTGCCGACAGGGTTTGTTTCTGGGCGTCCTGCAAAGGCGCCGTGGTGGCCACCAGATGCACAAAACGGGCGGCAATGCCCTGAATTTGCGGCGAAATGGCCGCCAGACGTGGCAAAAGCTGGGCAATGCGAAAGTCGCTGAGGGCGCTGGCGCCTTCGAAAGTCGTGATGTGCAGGGACACGGGGTGGCCTTGTAAAGGGACGGAAAACCGGTGTACCGGGGCCGCTGACTGGGGCTGACCGGCAAAGGCGGTATTTTAGCCGGGGAAACCCTGATTTCTGCCTGACCATCCCCCCTCTGGGATAATCCTGACCCATGACGATCTCCATCAAAACCGCCGAAGACATCGAAGGCATGCGCGTGGCGTGCCGCCTGGCTTCGGAAGTCCTCGACTACATCGAGCCCTTCATCAAGCCGGGCATCACCACCAACGAAATCGACAAGCTCTGCCACGACTACATGGTCGATGTGCAGGACTGCGTTCCCGCCCCGCTGAATTACGCACCAGGCGGCTACAAGCCCTACCCCAAGTCGATTTGCACCTCGATCAACCACCAGGTTTGCCACGGCATTCCGAACGAAAAGCCGCTCAAAAAAGGCGACTCGCTCAACATCGACATCACCACCATCAAGGATGGCTGGCATGGCGACACCAGCCGCATGTTCCATGTGGGCGATGCCTCGATCGCGGCCAAACGACTGGCCGCCCTTACCTACGAAGCGATGTGGCACGGCATTGTGCAGGTCAAGCCCGGCGCCCATCTGGGCGACATTGGCCATGCGATTCAGAAATTTGCCGAGGGCCACGGCTTTTCGGTGGTGCGCGAGTTCTGCGGTCACGGCATTGGCCGGGGCTTTCATGAAGAGCCGCAAGTTCTGCACTACGGCAAGCCCGGCACCCTGACCGAGCTGGTGCCCGGCATGATCTTCACCATCGAGCCCATGATCAACGCTGGCAAGCGCGAAATCAAGGAATTGGGCGATGGCTGGACCATCGTGACCAAAGACCATTCGCTGTCTGCCCAGTGGGAACACACTGTGGTGGTGACCGAAACGGGCTACGAGGTGCTGACCCTGTCGGCAGGCAGCCCAGCCATTCCGGTTTTTGCCAAAGCTGCCACCTGAACTGAACAGCTGCCCATGAACGACATTGCCGCCCTGCGCGACGCTTACCGCCGCGACAAGGCGGCTCTTCTTCAAAGCCTCAACACCACGGGCACCAGCACACGCGGTGTTCAGCGCACACTGCGGCAGCATGCCGGCCTGGTAGACAAGCTGCTGATGGCGCTCTGGCACAAAGCCGGTTTTGCATCAGGTCTGTGCCTGGTCGCTGTTGGCGGGTTTGGTCGAGGTGAGCTGTTTCCATCATCTGATGTGGATGTTCTGGTGCTGCTGCCTGATGGACAGTCGCCCGAGTCGACGCCCGGCTTGCAAAGTCAACTGGAAGCCTTCATTGGCAGTTGCTGGGACAGTGGCCTTGAAATCGGCTCCAGCGTGCGCACGCTGAACGAGTGCCTGTCCGAATCAGCCAAAGACATCACGGTGCAAACTTCGCTGCTGGAGTCGCGCCGCATCACGGGCGATGCCCAGTTGTTTGCTCAGTTCCAGAAGCAGTACCAGGCCGCAATGGACCCACAGGCGTTTTTTGTGGCCAAGACCCTGGAAATGCGTCAGCGTCACACCAAGTTCGAAGACACGCCCTACGCACTGGAGCCCAACTGCAAGGAGTCCCCAGGCGGCTTGCGTGACCTGCAAGTCATCCTGTGGGTGGCCCGTGCCGCAGGGCTGGGGCACAGCTGGGATGCGCTGGTCCGCCAGGGGCTGGCCACCAAACTGGAGGCTCGCCAGATCAAGCGCAACGAAGCCTTGCTCAGCCTGATCCGGGCCCGATTGCACCTGCAGGCCAGGCGCCGCGAAGACCGCCTGGTGTTCGATCTGCAAACGGGTGTGGCCGAGAGCTTTGGTTATCAGGCCGACACCACGCCCGATGGTCGCCTGGCGCTGCGGGCCAGCGAAAAGCTCATGCGAGAGTACTACTGGGCGGCCAAGGCCGTGACGCAACTCAACCAGATTCTGTTACTCAACATCGAAGACCACTTGCGTAACGAACGCGGCGAAGCACTCAGCAGCTTCAGGCCATTGAATGAGCGCTTTTTTGAAAAAGCCGGACTCATTGAAGTCGCTAGCGATGATCTGTACGAGAAGCACCCGCACGCGATCCTGGAAACCTTTTTGATGTACCAGGCCACGCCAGGCATCAAGGGGCTGTCGGCCCGCACCCTGCGAGCGCTGTACAACGCGCGGGGCCTGATGAACAGCCGCTTCCGGGCGGATCCGGTGAACCGACAGACGTTTTTGCAGATCCTGCAGCAGCCCTATGGCATCACCCACGCCATGCGCTTGATGAACCAGACTTCGGTGCTGGGCCGTTATTTGTGGGTGTTCCGCCGCATCGTCGGCCAGATGCAGCACGACCTGTTCCATGCCTACACGGTGGACCAGCACATCCTGATGGTGCTGCGCAATGTGCGGCGCTTTTTCATGGCCGAACACGCCCACGAATACCCGTTTTGTTCGCAGCTGGCGGTGGGTTGGGACAAGCCCTGGATTCTGTACACCGCAGCCCTCTTTCATGACATTGCCAAAGGTCGCGGAGGGGATCACTCGCAACTGGGCCGGGCCGAGGTGCGTACGTTTGCCCGCCAGCACCGACTGGCCAAGGATGATGCTCAACTGATCGAGTTTCTGGTCGGCGAACACCTGACCATGAGCCATGTGGCCCAGAAAGAAGACCTGAGCGACCCGGAGGTCATCACCCGGTTCGCGCAGCGCGTAGGCAACGAGCGCAACCTCACAGCGCTGTACCTGCTCACCGTGGCCGACATCCGAGGCACCAGCCCCAAAGTGTGGAATGCCTGGAAGGGCAAGTTGCTGGAAGACCTCTACAAGCTCACCTTGCGCGTGCTCGGCGGCCGTGCGCCAGATGCGAACGCGGTCGTTGAAGCACGCAAACGCGATGCACTGGTGGAGCTGGCACGCCACGCCCAGCCACACGAAGGACAAAAGGCCCTGTGGGACACACTGGACGTGAGTTATTTCATGCGCCACGACGCCAACGACATCGCCTGGCATGCCCGGCAGCTGTCGCGTGTGGTGGCCCAAGTCGGTGGCGTCGAGGCACGCACCACCGTGCGGGCACGCCTGTCACCGGTGGGCGAAGGTTTGCAGGTGCTGGTGTTCACGCCAGACCAGTCCGATTTGTTTGCCCGCATCTGTGGGCATTTTGATCAGGCGGGGTTTTCCATTCTGGACGCCAAAGTCCACACCACCCGCAAGGGCTGGGCGCTGGACACCTTCCAGGTCGTGACCACCACGCTTGCTGAGCATTACCGCGAACTGATCACCATGGTGGAGTCTGGATTGCAACAGACCATCGAAAAACAGTCGCCATTGCCCGCGCCAACCAAGGGTCGTCTCTCACGCCGGGTGAAAAGTTTTCCGGTCACGCCCCGCGTCACCCTGAAACCCGACGAAAAAGCACAGAACTGGCTGCTGTCTGTGTCGGCCAGTGACCGCATGGGCCTGCTCTACAGCATTGCCCGCGTACTGGCCAAACACGGCATCAGCCTGCAACTGGCCAAAATCAGCACACTCGGCGAGCGCGTGGAAGACACCTTCCTGATCAGCGGCCCGGCCTTGCAGCAGAACAAGGCCCAGATCGACATCGAGACCGAGTTGCTGGCAGTGTTGCAGGCAGGCTGATCAGCCCTTCTTGCGCGGTGGCAAGCCCGTGTGCTGGGTGAGCAACTGGCCTTTGCGGGCTTGACCTGGTTTTTTGAGCCCACCCAAGGCAGGCTTGGCGCCCTGTGTTGAGCCTTTGGACAGCGGTGTGCTGTTGGTGCGGCGCGGGCTCTGGTAGCCGCCATCGGCCAGCGGTTGCCAGCTCGGGATCAAATGGTGCTTGCCGTTGCCGATCAGGTCGGCGCGGCCCATGGCCTTGAGCGCTTCGCGCAGCAGCGGCCAGTTGTTCGAGTCGTGGTAGCGCAAAAACGCTTTGTGCAGGCGGCGGCGTTTGTCGCCTTTGACGATGTCCACTTTTTCGCTGTCGCGGGTGATCTTGCGCAGCGGGTTGCGGGTGGAGTGGTACATGGCCGTGGCCGTGGCCATGGGGCTGGGGTAGAAGGTTTGCACCTGGTCGGCGCGAAAGCCGTTCTTTTTGAGCCAGATGGCCAGGTTCATCATGTCTTCGTCGCTGGTGCCCGGGTGGGCGGCGATGAAGTACGGGATGAGGAACTGCTTTTTACCGGCCTCTTCGCTGTACTTGTCAAACATCGACTTGAAGCGGTCGTAGGTGCCGATGCCCGGCTTCATCATCTTGGACAGCGGGCCGCCCTCGGTGTGTTCGGGCGCGATTTTCAGGTAGCCGCCCACATGGTGCTGCACCAGTTCTTTCACGTATTCGGGTGACTGCACGGCCAGGTCGTAACGCAGGCCGGAGCCGATCAAAATTTTCTTGATGCCCTTGAGGTTACGCGCCCGGCGGTACATGTTGATCAGCGGGCCGTGGTCGGTGGTCAGGTTCTGGCAGATGCCGGGGAAGACGCAGCTGGGTTTGCGGCAGGCCGACTCGATCTCGGGGCTGCGGCAGCCCAGGCGGTACATGTTGGCAGTGGGGCCGCCCAGGTCGGAGATGACGCCAGTGAAGCCTTTGACCTTGTCGCGGATGTCTTCGACCTCGCGGATGACCGATTCTTCGGAGCGGCTTTGGATGATGCGGCCTTCGTGCTCGGTGATGGAGCAAAAGGTGCAGCCGCCAAAGCAGCCGCGCATGATGTTCACGCTGAAGCGGATCATTTCCCACGCGGGGATTTTGGTTGCGCCGTCGTGGCTGCCGTTGTCGTCGGCATAGCGCGGGTGCGGGCTGCGGGCATACGGCAGGTCAAACACATGGTCCATCTCTGCGGTGGTCAGCGGGATGGGTGGCGGTGTGATCCACACGTCGCGGGCGGTGTTTCCTTCGCCGTGCGCTTGCACGAGGCAACGGGCGTTGCCGGGGTTGGTCTCGAGGTGCAGCACGCGGTTGGCGTGGGCATAGAGCACCGGGTCGGACTTGACATGCTCGTAGCTGGGCAGACGGATCACGCTCTTGTCGCGAGGCGGCACCTTGTGCGTGCCTTTGCCCCGCAAAGCTGGGTTGGGCACAAAGTTCAGCGGCTGTATGACGGTTGGCACTGCCCCCATTTGCTCGTTTTGTGCATGCGCCACTTCTTTGGCTTCTTCTTCGCGAGCGCAAGTCGCGCCCTGCTCCCGCGCCTGGTCCGAAATCATCAAATACGGGTTGATGTGCGCTTCCACATGGCCGGGCGTGTCCACACTGGTGGAGTCGATCTCGAACCAGCCCTCGGGGGTGTCGCGGCGCACAAAGGCGGTGCCACGCACGTCGGTGATCTGCTGCACCGGCTCGCGGGCGGCCAGGCGGTGCGCGATCTCGACAATGGCGCGCTCGGCATTGCCATACAGCAGCAAGTCGCACTTGCTGTCCACCACCACAGAGCGGCGCACTTTGTCGGACCAGTAGTCGTAATGCGCGATGCGGCGCAAACTGCCTTCGATGCCACCCAGCACGATGGGCGTGTCAGGAAAGGCCTCGCGACAGCGCTGGCTGTACACGATGGCGGCGCGGTCAGGCCGCTTGCCGCCCACATCGCCGGGGGTGTAGGCGTCGTCGCTGCGGATTTTGCGGTCCGCCGTGTAGCGGTTGATCATGGAGTCCATGTTGCCGCTGGTCACACCCCAAAACAGGTTGGGTTGGCCCAGGGCCTTGAAGGCGTCGGCACTGGTCCAGTCCGGCTGGGCGATGATGCCGACCCGAAAACCCTGGTTTTCCAGCATGCGGCCAATCACCGACATGCCAAAGCTGGGGTGGTCCACATAGGCGTCGCCGGTGACGATGATGATGTCGCAGCTGTCCCAGCCCAGTTGGGTCATTTCCTCGCGGCTCATCGGCAAGAACGGGGCCGTGCCAAAGCGCTGCGCCCAGAACTTGCGGTAACTGGTCAGCGGCTTGGCGTCGCGCGGGAAAAAAGAGACGTCGGTGAAGGCGTTCATGGACTGGGTTCGGGGATAACCCTGTAGTGTAGGCGCTCAGGGGTGGGCTTGCACCGGGCGCGGGTATGTGTGGCCAGACACTGCCCGGGCTGGGTTATTCTCAAGCCATGCCGTTTTCGCTCGCCCAAGCCGCCCACCACGAACTGCTCATCAAGAAAAGCCGTTTCATTGCCTGCGTGGAGCCCATGCCTGGGCGCGAAGAAGCACAGGCCCGTGTGGCCCAGCTCAAGGCCGAGCACCCCGATGCGGCCCATGTGTGCTGGGCGCTGCTGGCCGGTGGCCAGTCGGCGGCCAACGACGATGGCGAGCCCGGCGGCACGGCTGGGCGCCCCATGCTGGACGTGCTGCGCCACCAGGACCTGCAAGGCGTGATGGCCTCGGTGGTGCGCTACTTTGGGGGCATCAAGCTGGGTGCGGGCGGGCTGGTTCGGGCCTACACCGATGCGGTGGCACAGGCACTGCTGACGGCCGAAAAAATCCCCCTGATCAAGAAAACCGAGCTGGCCTGCAGCGTGCCCTATGCGCTCGAAGGCCTGGTCAGGCGCGAAGTGGAGCTGGCCCAGGCCCAGCTGCTGTCGGTGGCGCACGGGAGCGTGGTGACGCTGCGTTTTACGCTGCCGGATTCACAGGCCGCCGCGCTGGTACAGCGCCTGGGTGACAGCGGGCAGGGCAAACTGGCCTGGATCGACACGGATAATGCAGCGCATGTCTGAGCCTACCCCTCTCAACCACCCCCGGTCCAAAACCGACCTCTTCATTTCATTCACGCTGCTGGCCTTGCAGGGCTTTGGCGGTGTGCTGGCCGTGGTACAGCGTGTGCTGGTGGAAGAAAAACGATGGATGACCAAGGAACAGTTTGTCGAAGACTGGGCCGTGGCCCAGATCATGCCGGGCCCCAATGTGGTGAATTTGTCACTGATGATCGGCGGCCGTTATTTCGGTCTGCCCGGCGCGCTGGCAGGTCTTGCGGGCATGCTGACAGCGCCTCTGGTGGTGGCGCTGCTGTTGGCCATGGCCTTTGGCGGTGTGTCCGATGCAGCCTGGGCGCAAGGCGCCTTGCGGGGCATGGGTGCCGTGTCAGCCGGGCTCATTGCAGCGGTCGGGCTCAAATTGATCACCGCCTTGCGCAGCAACCCGATGGGCATGCCGGTGTGTATCGCATTGGCTTTCGTCAGTTTCATCGCCGTCGGCGTGATGCGCTGGCCTCTGGCCTATGTGCTGCTGGGCACGGGCTTGCTCGCTTGCGCCTGGGCTTACTGGCAGTTGGCCAGGCAAGCGGCGGATCAGGCGGCTTCCGGAGATGCATCATGAACCCGATCCTGCATTTGGCCCCGGCCGACTGGCTGTCGATGTTCAACCATTACGCCTCGCTGTCCTTGCTGGCTGTGGGTGGGGCCATCACCACCGCGCCGGACATGCACCGTTATCTGGTGGATGAAACACACTGGTTGAGTGAAAGCCAGTTCACCTCGTCCATCGCACTGGCGCAGGCAGCGCCTGGCCCGAACATCCTGTTTGTGGCACTGATGGGCTGGAACGTGGGCATGAACACCGCCGCCGGTCTGGGGCCTGATGCCGGGCTGTGGGCCACATTCCTGCTGGCCAGCCTGGGCGTGCTGGTGCCCATGCTGGGCATCATGCTGCCCTCCTCCATCCTCACCTACACCGCGACCCGCTGGGCACATCGGCACCGTGACAAGATCGGTATCCGGGCGTTCAAATCGGGCATGGCCCCCATCGTGATTGCCCTGCTGCTGGCCACGGCCTGGCTGCTGACGCTGAGCCACGACGAGCCCGCCAAAGACTGGCCGCTTTATGTGTTGACGGTTGCCACGACCCTGGTGGTGTGGCGCACCAAGGTGCACATGCTTTGGCTGATTGGGGCAGGAGCTTTGCTGGGGGCGATGGGCTGGGTTTGAGTCGCCGCTCGCAACGCCAAGCCAGTCTCAGATTTTTCGCCAGGAATAATTGAACACAGGCATACCGCTCATGGCTTGCTGAACCATGATCGCAGCCTTGTTGTATTCCCCATGTTCCACCAGGACCGAGACACTCAGGACAACTTGATCCTCGCCACGACTTTCCTGACTGACTTCGCGCAGCACCCATTGGCCCTCTGCGAACAAAGCAGAGATTTTGCTGTGCACTGCAACCGCATCGCGGGCCCGGCAACTCCATTGAAACTGGATGCTGTCGGTCAGCTGGTCGTTGATGCCCATTTGCAGATTGAGGAACTGGGCGACGCGTCGCAACAAGGTGTTCGCCAACACAATGGTGATGGCCGCGACACAGGCGTCCACCCATCGGTCCATGCCACACAGGGCACCCACGGCGGCCGAGCACCAAAGTGTCGCAGCCGTGTTCAGGCCTTTGGTCTGCCCACCATCGCGGAACAGGATGCCGCCCCCAATAAAACCCACACCGACCACAATTTGCGCGGCCATGCGGATGGGGTCGACAAAACCTTGCGGTGTCCGCGACAACAGCAAAAACAGACAGGCCCCCATGGCCACCAGGGCGTTGGTTTTGAGGTCCACCAGCCGTCGGTGCCATTGGCGCTCAATGCCCACGAGCGAGCCCAGAAACAAGGCCAGCAGGATGGACTGCAGGAATTCTGGTGACATCTGAACAGACGCGACATTCATGGCGGTGACACTGGCTTCAGTGCGGGTTCTCGAAAAACACCGTGTTCGAGTAGTCGCTGACCTCGAAATAAACTTTCTTCTCGCCCGGATCGACCTGCATGTTCAGGTTCTCGTCCAGGTAACCGTAGCCATAGCGGTAAGAGCGCGGCGTCTTGTCGTCGGTGCCCAAGGCCGTGCTGACCTTGTCCACCTTGAGGAAGCGACGCACCAGCTTGTCGCCGGCATAGACTTCCATCACGCCGTTGGTGCCGGTCCAGTTCTGGATGTCGCGGCTGATCTTGTTTTGCTGCTCTTGTGTGCAGGCGCTGAGTGCGACCACCAGAGCCAGGGGGATGAGGGCTTTCATGAGAAGACTCCTGAACAATCAGCCGCGCTGGCGCAGCGCTTCGTACAAACAGACACCACTGGCCACCGACACGTTCAGGCTCTCGACGGCGCCCTTCATCGGGATGCTGACCAGCTCGTCGCAGGTCTTGCGGGTCAACTGGCGCATGCCGGGCCCTTCGGCGCCCAGCACCAGGGCGGTGGGCCCCTTCATCTCGACCTGGTAAATGGTTTTGGGGGCATCACCGCTGGTGCCAATGACCCAGATGTTGCGCTCCTTGAGTTCACCCAAGGTACGCGCCAGGTTGGTCACCATGAAATACGGCATGGTTTCGGCCGCACCGCTGGCCACCTTGGCCACGGTGGCGTTGATGCCCGCCGCATGGTCTTTGGGCGCAATCACGGCGTGCGCGCCCGCACCATCGGCCACGCGCAGGCAGGCGCCCAGGTTGTGCGGATCGGTCACGCCGTCCAGCACCAGCAACAAGGGCGGCTCGGCGATGCTGTCGAGCAAATCGTCCAGCGAATGGGCTTGCTCCATGTGCTGCACCAGAGCTGCCACACCCTGGTGGCCGTGGCTGCCCGCCAGCTTGGCCAGGCGCAGACCATCGGCCTCGATCAGGCGAACACCGGCTTCCTTGCAGCGGTCAATGAACTGACGCATGCGGGCGTCGCGGCGTGAGGCTTCAAAGTAAACCTCGACGATGGATTGGGGCGCAACTTTGAGGCGCACGCCCACGGCATGGAAGCCGAACAGCACTTTAGGAGAAGACATGGGGGGGATTATCGTTCTTCGCTCAACTGGCCAGCCTCAATCGTGAGGCAACGCTCACAACGGCTCGCGAGTGACCGGTCATGGGTGACCAGCACCAGTGTGGTGCCCTGTTCGCGGTTGAGCTTGAACATCAGGTCCATGATGGCCTCGCCCGTGGCATGGTCGAGGCTCCCGGTGGGTTCGTCGGCCAGCAGCAGCGCAGGTTTGACGACAAAAGCCCGGGCCAGCGCCACACGTTGCTGCTCGCCCCCCGAAAGCACCTTGGGCAAGTGCTTCAGGCGCTCGCCCAGCCCCACGCGCTGCAGCATGGCCGTGGCCAGCGCACGCGCATCGGCGCGCCCGGCCAGCTCCAGCGGCAGCATGACGTTTTCAAGTGCCGTCAGGTTGGGCATGAGCTGAAAGCTCTGGAACACAAAGCCCACATGCGCGGCCCGCACGGCGGCCCGCTGGTCTTCGTCCAGGGCAAACAGGTTTTGCCCGGCCAGCAGCACCTGGCCGCTGCTGGGCGTGTCGAGCCCGGCCAGGAGGGCCAGCAAGGTGCTTTTGCCCGAACCCGACGCCCCCACAATGGCCACGGTTTGCCCAGCCTGCAGGGTGAAATCAACATCGCGCAAAATGGCGAGCGTGCCGCTGGCGTCTTCGACGCTTTTACAGACCTTGCTGACGGCCAAAATGGATTCAGGCATGCACTCACCTTTGTTGAAACGTCGCCACTTTACCGCGAGCGCTCTGGCCTTGGTCGGCTGGGGCCTTGGGTCGGCTGCGCTGGCAGCCAAAGTGGCTGCCCGCAAAGTTCTGGTGCTGGGCGATTCGCTCAGTGCGGAATACGGCCTGCCACGGGGCGCAGGCTGGGTCACCTTGCTGCAGCTCAAGCTGGCTCAGGAGTCCCCTGGCACCACCGTGGTCAATGCCAGCATCAGCGGCGAGACCACCGCCGGTGGGCGTTCGCGCCTGCCTGCCTTGCTCAAGCAGCATCAGCCTGACCTGGTGGTGATCGAGCTGGGGGGCAATGACGCCTTGCGGGGCCTGGCCCTGTCCATGACCCACGATAATCTGGCGCAAATGGTTCGCGCGGCCCAGGTCAGCGGCACACGTGTCTTGCTGCTGGGCATGCAGATGCCCCCCAACTACGGCGCAGAGATGGCGCATCAATTTGCCCAGACCTATGCCCAGGTGGCCAAACAGACCCGTTGCGCGCTGGTGCCCTTCTTTTTGCAAGGTGTCGGCGACGACCCCGACCCGCTGAAATGGTTTCAGCCGGATCGCATTCACCCCAATGCAGCGGCCCAGCCGCGCATGCTGGCCCATGTGTGGCCTGAATTGAAAAAGCAGTTGAAATGAGCGTTCATGTGATTTCGGCCCCAGAGGCCATGGCCCGGTACGACAGTTTCGATGCCGTGCTCGACGCCCGCTCCGAAGGCGAATACGCCGAAGACCGCCTGCCCGGCGCGCACAACTGGCCGTCGCTCAACAACGAAGAGCGCATCCAGGTGGGCACACTCTACAAGCAGGTGAGCCCCTTCGAGGCCCAGAAAATCGGTGCAGCCCTGGTGGCGCAAAACATCTCGCGCCACATCTTGACCCATGTGATGGACAAGCCCCGCAACTGGCAACCGCTGGTGTACTGCTGGCGCGGGGGCAAGCGCAGCAACTCGCTGGCGCTGATCCTGGGCCAGATCGGCTTCAAGGTGCACCTGATCGAAGGCGGCTACAAGGCGTTTCGCAGCGCCGTGGTGGCAGACATCCCGCTGCAGGTGCAGCGCCTGCACTTTCAGGTGCTGTGCGGCCCAACCGGTTCAGGCAAAACCCGTTTGTTGCAAGCGCTGGCAGCCCAAGGCGCACAGGTGCTTGATCTGGAGGCGCTGGCCAGTCACCGCAGCTCGGTGCTGGGTGCCATTCCGGGGCAGCCCCAGCCCACGCAAAAAGCCTTTGAAACCACGCTTTGGCAAACCCTGCGCCTGCTGCGGCCCGACCGTCCGGTGTATGTGGAAGCAGAAAGCAAAAAGGTGGGCAACCTGACCGTCCCGGATGCCCTGATCCAGGCCATGCGGCAAAGCCCGTGCATCCGGCTGGATTTGCCTTTGGATGGACGGGTTCAGCTGCTGCTGGAGGATTACGACTACTTCACCAACGATCCAGCCTTCTTCTGTGACAGACTGGAGCGGCTGATCGACCTCAAGGGCAAAGCCGTGGTGCAAGCTTGGCAAGCCCAGATCCATGCTGGCGAGATCGCGCAAGTCGTGGCCGACCTGCTGTCCGTGCACTATGACCCGGGTTATGAAAGCTCAACGCGTCGGAATTTTGTGCAGTTTGACCAAGCCCGGGTGCTCACGCTGACAGGGCACAGCATGCAAGCCATGACCGAGGGGGCGCTCGATCTGCTTGAAAACAGCCCGGCCTGATCGCGCTTCACCCCCACATCGCCATCAGACGGCAGGGGCTTGCGTGTCAGGTGTTGGCCCGGAACCTTCAGCCTCATCGGATTCGGGCGCATTGCTTTCGTCATCGGGCAACAAGCCAGCCTTGCGGTCGGCCTTGGCTTTGAGCTTGTCTTCTTTTTTGCGTTTTTTGGCCAGTTCTTTCTGGCGTTTTTCGAATCCGTAATTGGGTGTGGCCAAGAGATGGCTCCTTCAGTTTGTTGCGCCCAATGTAACAGGTTCTTCGGGGTTTTCTTCCCACTGCACAGTGCCTCTGTACGCGTGCCAACTGGCGTGCCCCAGCCAGGGGCCGACCACAATGATTCCGAGCGCCCAGGGCCACAAGGCCAGGACCACCAGGGCGCTCAACAAAAACCCCCAGAAAACCATCACGGCAGGCTCACCGAACACGACGCGCACGCTGGTGATGGCTGCTGAAATCGCATCGGTATCGCGGTCCAGGATCATCGGAATGGAGACCACGGAAATGGCATAGACCAGTGTGGCAAACAAGCCGCCCACAAAAAAGTAGACCGCCACAAAGTCGAGGTTCTCGGGATTGAAAATCGCCTGAATCACCCCTGTGGTGGAAGGCATGCCGGTGTTGAAGAACACCGCAAACACCACGAGAGACGCCCTGCCCCACAGCAATTCCAGCACCATCAGCACCAGCACCAGCATGGCCATGCTCTTGATGTGCCCGTCCCAGCAGGTGAATGAACTGCCCATGTCGGGCCGCAATCCGATGGACCGCCGGCGGCTGACTTCGTACAAGCCCATGGCCAGGAAAGGCCCCACCAGCAAACAGCCGGACACCATGGACAAGGTGTATTCAGGCTTGTGCTTGAACACCAATGACAGCACCTGCGCCATGCACCAGAAGCACACGCCATAGAACAAGGCAATGCCTGGATGCGCCACGAGGTCTTTGGCTCCATGCGCCAGCCAGCGCAAGGGGTCTGACAAACGCAAGAGCCTCATTTGAGCGCGGGGGCCCACCTGAGCAGGCGGCACATAGGGCTGCGCCATGACGGGCAAGTCGGTGGGGGCGCGGTCTGCGCCGGGGTGGTCTGGCATGAGGCGTCAAAAAGAAACTGCAATACTTTCAGCGTACCGCCTGACCACCTTCCTCGCCACTGAGGAAAACACGGGGTGTGGTTCAGTCAGGCAGGTTTTTTTCAAGCGATTGCGTCAGGTCCTGGATCAAGGCCTCAGCGGACTCCAGCCCCGTCGAGAAGCGAACCAGGGTACCGCGCACCAGGTGTGCAGGCCAGTGGCTGCGCATCGTCTCCAGGGCGTAAGGCACCACCAGACTGACCGGCCCGCCCCAGCTGTAGCCCAGACGGAACAGCTTCAGGTCATCGCAAAAGGCGTCGACCTGGTCCTGACTGTAGCGCTCACAGAGCAGCACGCTGAACAAGCCGGCACTGGCGCCCTGCGCGCCACACAAGGCTTGCCAATGCGCATGGCCTGGAGCCCCTGCAAACGCCGGGTGCAGCAGTTGCGCACACTGGGGTTGCGCCTGCCACCACTGCGCCAGTGCCCGTGCTGTGCGGTCCTGTGCGGCATAACGCAGGCCGATGCTGGGCAGCGAGCGCAGCACGGCTTCGACGTCGTTGGCGCCCACGCCCAGTCCCAGGCGCATGTGGCAGAGCTTGATCTTCAGGTGCAAGGCATGATCGCGCGTGGTGATGCTGCCCATCAGCACGTCACCGCCGCCGCTCGGGTATTTGGTCAAAGCGTGTGCGCTGATGTCGACCCCCAACTGGCCATCACCCTGAAGATCGAAAGGTTTGAAGGCCAAGCCGGCGCCCCAGGTGTTGTCCAGCGCACAAGTCACGCCCCGGGCACGGCAAATGCGGACCTGCTCGATCAGGTCAGGGAACTCCATGCTGACCGAGCCCGGTGCTTCCAGCCACACGAGCCGGGTGCGCTCGTGGATGCGGGAGGCCAGATCGGCCGGATTCATCGGGTCGTAGTACTGGTGGGTGATGCCAAAGTGGCGCAACTCGCCTTCGGCCAGGGCTTTGTTGGGGCCATAGGCGTTGTCGGGAATCAGGACCTCGTCCCCTGTTTTGAGCAGCGACAGCGCCACGGTGGCGAGCGCAGCCAGACCGCTGGGCACCAGCACGCATTGCAGGCCGCCCTCCAGAGCGCACAGGCGCTCTTCCAGCAGGTAGGAAGTCGGCGTACCGTGCAGGCCATAGGTGTAGGCCGATTTGTCTTTCCACTCGCGCTGGCGCATGGCGGCCACCGAGGGAAAGTACACCGTGGAAGCTTTGAACACCCCCGGTTGAGGCGCCTCAAAGCCTGCGGGCGGTTGGTAGGGATGATGGATCAGGTGGGTGGTGTCGGGGTGATCTTGTGCCATGTCGACATGCTAGCCGATGGCGTGTGGTGCGGTGAACGCATCGCTTGCAGTGCAGCACGCAGAAGGCGAACAAGCACAAAAAAGCCCGGCACACAGACCGGGCTCTTGAGACGAAACGTGTGTGCGTTCAGACTTTCCATTTTTCCATCAACTTCTCGGGACGCATGCTGTCATACGGCTCGAAAGGCTGGTGAATCCAGGGGTTGGTCGGCAGGTCTTCGATCGAATAATCGGGCTTGAAGGTGGACACGCCTTTGGTCCAGATCACGGCAGTGCGCAACTCGGTGATGGGCTTGTAGTTGTTTTTCAGCTGATCCACCACGGCACGCAGGGTGTGACCGGTGTCGGCCAAGTCATCGACCAGCAAAACCTTGCCTGCGATCTCACCCTTGGGTGTGGTGATGAAACGGGCAATGTCCAGGTGACCCTGCACGGTGCCGGCATCAGCGCGGTAGGAGCTGGTTGACATGATGGCCAAAGGCTTGTCGAACACACGCGACAGGATGTCGCCAGGGCGCATGCCGCCACGGGCCAGGCACAGGATGGTGTCGAACTCCCAGCCGGACTGGTGGATCTTGATGGCGAGTTTTTCGATGAGGTTGTGGTACTCGTCGTAACTCACATACAGGTGCTTGCCGTCTTCGGTCAACATGGGGTGAACTCCAATGAAATCAGTGAGGGTTAAAAATACTGTGAACAGGATCAGGCTGCAAAGGGGTTGTGCAGCAGGATCGTGTGGTCGCGGTCGGGGCTGGTGGACACCATGTGCACTGGCACGCCGGTCACCTCGGCGATGCGGGCCAGGTACTGGCGAGCGTTGGCCGGGAGTTTGTCCATGTCGGTCACACCGACGGTGGTTTCGGTCCAGCCCGGGATCACTTCGTAAATCGGCTTGCAGCGGGCAATCTCGTCTGCACCCATGGGCAGGATGTCGATGGTTTCACCGTCCAGCTCGTAGCCGGTGCACAGCATCAACTCCTTGAGGCCGTCGAGCACGTCCAGCTTGGTGATGCACAGACCGCTCAGGCCGTTGACCTGGGCACTGCGCTTGAGCAAGGCGGCATCGAACCAGCCGCAGCGGCGCGAACGGCCGGTGGTCACGCCTTTTTCGGCGCCCACGGTGGACATGTGGTAACCAGGGGTGCCTTCCTTTTCCCACTCGAGTTCGGTCGGGAACGGGCCGCCACCCACGCGGGTGCAATAAGCCTTGGTGATGCCCAGGATGTAGTGCAGCATGCCCGGCCCTACGCCGGAGCCGGCTGCAGCGTTGCCCGCCACACAGTTGCTGGAAGTGACAAACGGGTAAGTGCCGTGGTCCACGTCGAGCAAGGTGCCTTGCGCGCCTTCAAACAGCAGGTTGGCGCCGGCCTTGTTGGCGTCGTTCAGCTCGCGAGACACGTCGGCCACCATGGGCAGCAGTGCCTTGGCGTAGGCCATGGCTTCGTTGTAGGTGGTGTCAAAGTCCACAGGGGCCGCGCCCAGGAAGTTGACCAGCACATGGTTGTGCAGCGCCAGGTTGTCGCGCAGCTTGGTGGCGAAACGCTCGGGGTACTTCAGATCCTGCACGCGGATGGCGCGACGGGCGACCTTGTCTTCGTAAGCCGGGCCAATGCCGCGACCCGTGGTGCCGATCTTGGCGGTCCCGGCCTTTTCCTTGGCGGCTTCACGGGCCACATCGAGGGCGACGTGGTAAGGCAGGATCAAAGGGCAAGCCTCGCTCACACGCAAGCGCGAACGCACTTCGACACCGGCTTTTTCAAGACCGGCAATTTCTTCGAGCAACTTGGGTACGGACAGCACCACGCCGTTGCCGATGTAGCACTTGACGCCGGCGCGCATGATGCCGCTGGGGATCAGGTGCAAGGCGGTCTTGACACCGTTGATGACCAGGGTGTGGCCTGCATTGTGCCCCCCCTGGAATCGCACCACGCCTTGCGCGGTTTCGGTCAGCCAGTCCACCAGTTTGCCTTTGCCTTCATCGCCCCATTGGGTGCCGACGACGACCACGTTACGGCCTTGCTTCATGTTCATGTTCTTGCTTTTCGGATTTAAATGGATTGGACCACCCACTGGCCTGCCGCTTCGATCAGCTGACGGTCGCAATGGAATTCATCGATTTCGCTTTCGTGGCCGGGGAGCACACACACGACGGTCTCGCCCTGGCTGCGCAAGGCGGCAATTGCGGCACGCAATGCAGGCGCATCACCCCAGGGGGCGCAGATGGCCGCACGCAGAGGAGCAGAAGGCAACGCAGCCACCAGCTCTTTCAGGTCAAGGCTGAAGCCAACCGCCGGACGGTCTCGCTCGGTGTGGTGCCCAAAGACAGCCCCCACGCCGTCGTAGCGACCGCCGCGCACCAACGCGTCCGAGGCGCTGGCGGCATAAATGGCAAAGCGCATGCCGCTGTAGTAGGCGTAGCCACGAGAGTCACCCAGGTCGAAACTGAGTTTGACATCCTTGATTTGTTCGGCCAGCCAGCGCAATTCCGCCAAGGCCTGCTCGATGGCGGGCAGTTTCGGCAAACGCTGGGCAGCCAGGTCAAGCACCGAAATATCGCCATACAGCGTGACCAATGCCAGCAATCCATCACGGTGCTCGGGCGCCATGCCTGATGTCAATCGCGCCAACCGGCTGGCATCTTTGACCGCCAAGGCCGCGTGAATTTCACCCTGCTGTGCATCCGACAGGTTTTGGCCTTTCAGCAGGCTGGGCACGATGCGGGCATCTGCCAAATCCACTTGCAAGCCACTGACCTGCGCTGCCTGGAGGCTGTCCAGCGCCAGTTGCAGGATTTCCAGATCGGCCTCAGGTCCTGCATGGCCATAAATTTCGGCGCCGAATTGCAGCGGCTCACGCGTGGCGTGCGGCCTGGCGGGGCGGGTGTGCAGTACCGGTCCGCAGTAGCACAGCCGCGTGAGGCCAGATCGGCCCAGCAAATGGGCGTCGATGCGGGCCACCTGCGGCGTGGTGTCGGCCCGCAGGCCGAGCGTACGGCCAGAGAGCTGATCCAACAGCTTGAAGGTTTGCAAATCAAGCGCTTCGCCCGTGCCGGTCAGCAGGGATTCCAGATGCTCCAGCAGCGGAGGCATCACCAGCTCGTAGCCATAGCCACGGGCGGTGTCGAGCAATTCGCGTCGGAGTTCTTCGATGTGTCGTGCCTCGGAGGGCAGCACATCGGCAATGTGATCCGGGAGGACCCAAGCAGACATGGAGGGATAGGTAGACGGTTAAAAACGAGATTTTACCGACTTCGGGGCCGGTTTCCCGCCCCCTGCCCCGGTTTAAGCCATCAACCAGACCACCACCAGGCCTGCAATCACCATGAACAGGCCAAAAAACCGGATCTGGCCGTCCTGCATGTGCAGCAATTGTTCGAAAAGACGGCGCCAGCGCAGCGGCGCGACCATGGGCATGAGGCCTTCAAAGATCAGCATCAGGCCCAAGGCCAGCAGCCAGGCGTCCGACAAAACTTACTTTCGTGCAGGGGCGGCAGACACGCCGCCGCGCATGACCTTGAAAAACTCGGAACTGGCGGGGTCCAGCACCATCACGTCGCTTTTCTTGGCAAAAGTGGTCTTGTAGGCCTCCAGGCTGCGGTAGAACTGCGCAAACTGGGGATCACGACCAAACGCTTCACCATAGATGCGTGCGGCCTGGGCATCGCCCTGCCCTTTGATTTTCTGGGCTTCACGGTAGGCGTTGGCGATGGTCACCTCACGCTGGCGATCAGCGTCAGCGCGGATTTTTTCACCTTCGGCACCACCAGTCGAACGCAACTCGTTGGCCACGCGCTTGCGCTCGGCCTCCATGCGGCGGTAGACCGACTCGGTGATGGCGTCCACATAGTCAGCGCGTGTGATGCGGACATCGATGATGTCCATGCCCCAGGGCTTGGCACCGCCCTTGACGACTTCCAGCACTTCGCGCTTGACGTCGGTCATCAGTGCATCGCGTTTGAGCGACAGCAAGTCCTTGACGGTGCGCTTGTTGATTTCTTCCTGGAAAGCATTGCGAACCACGCGGTTGAGCTGGTTGGCACCGGTTTTTTCATCGATGCCCACGTTGCGGATGTACGCCTGTGGGTCGGTGATGCGCCAGCGCACATACCAGTCGATGACCACGCGCTGCTTCTCGGCGGTCAGCATCGGCTCGGTGTCAGGGCTGTCGAGCGTCAAGAGGCGTTTGTCGATGTAGTTGACGTTTTGCAGCGGTGGCGGCAGTTTGAAGTGCAAGCCCGGCTCGGTGATCACTTCCTTGATCTGCCCCAGCGAATAAACGACACCAAACTGGCGCTGGTCGACCACAAACAAGGTCGAACTGAGCAGCACCAGCAAGACCAGCAACGAGGAAACCCACAATCCCAATCGATTCATTTTGTTTGTCCTTAACGTGCGTCGCGGTCACGGCTTCGCTGGGCGTCACGCGAGCGTGAATCAGGGCCGCTGTTGTTCGCCGTATTGGCTGCAGGTGCTGCGGGCGCATCCGCAGCAGGGGAAGCCACTGGCTGGCTGGCTTGCTGGATGATCTTGTCCAGCGGCAGATAAAGCAGGTTGGAGCCTTGCTTGCTGTCCACCAGGACCTTGGTCACGTTGCCGTAAATCTGCTGAAAGGTGTCGGTGTACATGCGGTCGCGCGTGACCTGTGGCGCCTTCTGATATTCGGGCAGGATGGCCTTGAAGCGCTGGGCATCGCCTTCGGCCTGGGCCACAATGCGCTCACGGTAAGCGTCGGCTTCTTCCTTCAGTCGCGAGGCCGTGCCCACGGCACGGGGAATCACATCGTTGGCATAGGCCTGCGCTTCGTTCTTGGTGCGTTCACGCTCCTGGCCGGCCTTGAGCACATCGTCGAAAGCCGCCTGCACCTGCTCCGGGGGGCGCACGCCGCCCTGCTGCAGGTTGATACCAACCACCTCGATACCGACCTTGTAGCGGTCCAGGATGGTTTGCATCAGGGTGCGCACACGCGAAGCGATCTGGTCGCGCTCTTCGGCCAGGGCCGAGTCCATCTTCATCTTGCCCACGACCTCGCGCACGGCAGTTTCGGCCGCCTGCACAACGGCCTCTGTCGGATTCTTGCTTTCGAACAAATAGGCACGGGCATCATTGAGCCGGTATTGCACCGCGAACTTGATCTCAACGATGTTCTCGTCTTCGGTCAACATGGCCGATTCACGCAGCCCCGTGGCCTTGATGATGTTGTCGCGCCCGATGTCCACCGAACGGATCTGAGACACATAGACCAGCTCATGGCGCTGGATCGGGTAAGGCAGGCGCCAGTTGATGCCGGCGCCCACGGTGGATTTGTATTTGCCAAACTGGGTGATGACCGCCTGCTGGCCTTCCTGCACGATGAAAAAGCCTGTGCCCATCCACACCAGCAAAGCCGCAGCCAGAATGACGCCCAGCCCCAGATTCTTGAAGAACGAGGGCATGCTGCCGCCAGGACCGCCTGCAGAACCACCACCAGGGCCTTGCGGGCCACCGCGTTGGCCGAACATCTGACCCAGCTTGCGATTGAAATCGCGCCACAACTCGTCCAGATCCGGCGGCCCCGCTTGCTGAGAGCCTCGGGCCGGTTGACGTGGCTCGGCATCTGGCTGTGGCCTGGACTCTGGCGATGCCGCATCTTGCGGATTCTTGTCGTCTGAGCGGCCCCAACGGGGATCGTTCAGATTGAACATGCCACGGACCCGATCTGGCCATCGGAGCGAACGCAAGGCAGGCAAATGAAAATTCATGGTGTATTTGAGGTCTGAATGAGCGACATTGTGCCGAAAAGGGCTTGCGATCAGTCCGAATGACCGGGATATTCCCGGGGCAAGTCACGGACATCCGCTTCAACAGGCGTCACTGGCCCAAGGGCCTCCTGTGCCCGCTGGGCCAGCGCCAAGCGCAAACGGTCCAGCCCGAGACCTGCGCGGGCACTGACGAAAATCCGAGGCACAGCGGTGCCGTCAAGTTCATAGTCGTCTTGCATTTGCAGAGGTTGATGCTGTTCATCGAGCGCATCGAGCTTGTTGAACACCAGCAGCTGGGGCACGTTTTCGGCACCGATCTCGGCGAGTACTTTCTGCACTTCCTGCATTTGCTCGGGAAAATCCGGGTTGGAGGCATCGACCACATGCAGCAGCAGATCGGCCTCCATGGCTTCCTGCAAGGTGGCCTGGAACGCTTCCACCAGACCGTGCGGCAGATCACGGATAAAGCCGACCGTGTCCGACAAGGACACGGTGCGTCCCACTTCACCCAGATACAGCTGGCGGGTGGTGGTGTCGAGGGTGGCAAAGAGCTGATCGGCGGCATACGCCCGGGCCTTGACCAGGGCATTGAAGAGCGTGGATTTGCCCGCGTTGGTGTAGCCCACCAGCGAAATGTTGAAGGTCTGCCGGCGTTCGCGCTGGCGACGCTGGGTGTTGCGCTGCTTTTTGACTTTGACCAGACGCTCCTTGGTGCGTTTGATGGCGTCACCGATCATGCGGCGGTCCAGTTCGATCTGGGTCTCGCCCGGACCACCACGCATGCCGATACCGCCACTTTGACGTTCCAGGTGCGACCAGCGGCGCACCAGGCGCGTGCTCAGGTACTGCATGCGGGCCAGCTCGACCTGCAGCTTGCCTTCGTGGCTGCGCGCACGTTGGGCAAAAATTTCAAGGATCAGCAGGGTGCGGTCGTTGACCGGCATGCCCAGGTGCCGCTCCAGGTTGCGCTGCTGGGCAGGGCTGAGTGATTGGTCAAACAGGACTTCCTTGGCCCCGTGCATGAGGGCCAGTTCCTTGATTTCGTCAGCCTTGCCACTGCCCACAAACAGTGCCGGGTCGGGCGCCTTGCGCTTGCACGTCAGGCGCGCCACGGGATGCAGGCCCGCAGACTCGGACAACAGGCCGAGTTCTTCGAGTTCGGCGTCGAAATGCGGAAGACCAAAATCAACGCCGACCAGAAGGGTCGGCGTTGCGGCGGGAGAGGATGGATCTGTCAACGAATAGACGCACCAGCCGCTTGTTCAGCGACCGATACCCAGGAATCTCAGGTGCTGACTTCGTCGGAAGCCGCGTCGCCCAGGTTCACGGCGCGGCCTGGAACGATGGTCGAGATGGCGTGTTTGTAGACCATCTGGGTCACGGTGTTGCGCAAGAGCACCACATACTGATCGAAAGACTCGATCTGGCCTTGCAGCTTGATGCCGTTGACCAGGTAAATCGAGACAGGCACGTGCTCGCGGCGCAGTGCATTCAGGAAAGGGTCTTGCAAGAGTTGACCTTTGTTGCTCACGATATTCTCCGTGTTCAGAAGTGGTAAAGCACCGACCTTACCACAGCGGGGCGCTGGCCTTTTCAGGCCAGCTCAAATCCTCTCAGATCAAGAGGATTCCTTGTCGGCGTAGGGGTTGGTGGATGTTTTCATCTCGATGCGCAGTGGCGTGCCTGACAGATCAAAGGCTTTGCGGAAACGCCCTTCGAGGAAGCGTTTGTACGAGTCGGTCACGTGTTCGAGCGAATTGCCGTGGATCACGATCACCGGCGGGTTCATGCCCCCCTGGTGCGCATAGCGCAGTTTCGGGCGGAACATGCCGCCACGCTGCGGGCTCTGGAACTGCACGGCTTCCAGCAGCAAGCGCGTCAGAATCGGCGTACTCATCTTGCACATGGCCGACTTGTGGGCCTTGACGATGGAGTTCCAGACCGGTCCCAGGCCTTGGCGCTTCTTGGCCGAAATGAAGTGCATATTGGCAAAACTCAGGAACGGCAAACGCGTCTCAATAGAGCGTTGCACCAGCTGGCGCTGGTAGTCGTCCACCGCATCCCATTTGTTGACCGCCAGCACCATGGCCCGGCCGCTTTCGAGGGCAAAGCCGGCAATGTGTGCATCCTGATCGGTCACACCCTGCTCGGCGTCGAGCAGCAGCAGGACCACATTGGCCGATTCAATGGCCTGGAGCGTCTTGACGACCGAGAATTTCTCGATCGCCTCAAAGACCTTACCCTTGCGGCGCAAACCGGCCGTGTCCACCAGCTCGAACTTTTGCCCCTGGCGCTCGAAAGGCACCGAGATCGCATCCCGTGTGGTGCCCGGCATGTCAAAAGCCACCAGGCGCTCTTCACCCAGCCAGGTGTTGATCAATGTGGACTTGCCCACATTGGGGCGACCCGCCACGGCCAGCTTGATGACGGTGGTGTCGACTTCGGACTCTTCCGGGTCTTCGGGCAGATTCAAAGGCTCCAGGGCCAGATCGACCAGGCCGCGGATGCCTTGCCCGTGCGCGGCCGAAATGGCCAGCACCTCGCCTAAACCCAGTTCATAGAACTCACTGAGCTGGATGCCTTCGCGCATGCCCTCGGCCTTGTTGGCCACCAGCAGGCAGGGTTTGCCGATCTTGCGCAGGTATTTGGCGATGTCGTGGTCCTGCGCGGACAGGCCTGCACGGCCGTCGACGACAAAGATGACCACATCGGCTTCCGCAACCGCCTGCTGGGTCTGCTTGGCCATTTCCTTGTAAATGCCCGCGCTGGCATCGGGCTCGAAACCGCCCGTGTCAATCACGATGTATTCATGCTTGCCCTGCTTGCCCTGGCCATAGTGGCGGTCACGGGTCAAGCCGGCATAGTCGGCCACGATGGCGTCCCGGCTCTTGGTCAGTCGGTTGAACAGCGTGGATTTGCCCACATTGGGGCGGCCCACCAGGGCCAGTACGGGTTTCACTTGCAAATATTCCGATCCGCCGCGAACGGCTTCACTCAGCACGGTAGCCAGAAATCTGGCCACTTCGATTGACGATCACGAGGGTCTGCCCCGCCAGCACCGGACGCAGCGCCACGGCCGAACCATCGGTGTTCAGGCGCTGCAGCACTTTGCCGTCTTCGCGCGAGAGGAAGTGCAGCAAGCCCGCCTCGTCGCCCAGCACCAGCGCACGGCCCATCACGAGCGGTGCACCCAGACCACGAAAACGCAAGGCGTCCTGCGTCCAGGCAGGTTGACCATTTTGGCGGTTCCACGCCTGCACTTTGCTGTCTGAATCGGCACCATAGATGCGGGCCTCATCGCCGTCCAGGCCCGAGTGGCCTTGCGCGGCGCGTGTCCACTGCACCGTGCCGCGGCTGGCGTCGATACAGGCCACTGCAGTCTGGAAGGAGCGCGCGCAAACGCTGTTGCCCTGACGATGGAGGCCAGCGACCAGGTCCACCAGACGCTCCACCTCGTTCGTGCCACGCGAGCTGCCGACCACCGACTCCCAACGGGGCAAGCCAGTCAGAGGGTTGAGTCCCAGCAGACGGCCTTCAAAGCCCACCAGCAAAGTGTCGTTCCAGGCGGCCAGCACCCCCGCCTGGCGCAGGACCAGCGGATCGGCATTGCGTTGCTGTGCCCACAGGCGTTGCCCGCTGGCACCGTCAAACGCGAGCACCGTGCGGTCAGCGGTCAACACGAACACCCGACCACCCGCCACCAGCGGCGCGGTGAAAGTGCCAGCCTGCAGTTTTTGGCGCCAGATTTCACGACCCGATTCAACAGTCACCAGTTCATTGTTCTGAGTCACCACAGCAAAGCGTTGGCCATCCCCGCCCACGCCCGCCTGAATGCGGTCTTTGATGTTCATGCGCCAGACATCCGAGCCGGTCTGGGCATCGAGCAAGGCCAGATCACCCGTTGTGGATGCGATCGCGACGCGGGTGCCGGAAACAGAAGCCGACAGTGGCGTGATGACCTCGCCCAGCTTGCTGGACCAGACTTTTTGCATCGGCAACTGCGCCGTGAAGGCGGGCAGCGGCGATGGCTGCGGTTTTTCGGCCGTACTGGAGCAGGCAGCCATGATCACCGCCCCCGCCACAACGGTCAAACAACGAAACAAGAACTGGCCCATATGCATCCTCACTTGGCAGTTTCTGCAGGGGTTTCGGCCGCAACCTGAACGCCCAGCGCACTGAGCTTGGCCTGCACCATGCGGCGGTATTCCGCACTGGCGGGCATCTGCTTCCAGGCTTGCTGGTAAGCGGCAATGGCTTCAGTCGATTGGCCTTTGGCTTGCAACACGTCGCCGCGCATGTCCGAAGCCAGGCCACTCATCTCGGGGGTGAACGAGGCATTGAGCTGCTTGAGCGCTTCATCGAGGGCCTTGGTTTCCCACAGCAGGGCCGCCAGACGCAGCCGGGCCACATCTTTCAAGGCAGGCGTCGGGGCGCTGTCGGCCACCCAACTCAAAGTCGCTTTGGCCTGATCGGTCTTGCCCTGGGCATACAAACTGCGCGCCGCCAGCAAACCGGCCTGATGCGCATAGTGTGTAGAGGCGAATTTGTCTTTCATGTCAGCCAGACTGCGCTCCACCCGCGTGGCGTCGTTGGCGGCCACGGCCTTTTCCACTTCGTCATACAAGGCAGAGGCTTTGGCAGACTGGGTGCGCTGCCAGTACTGGTAACCGTTCCAGGCAGCATATGCGCCCAGAATGACGATCAACACCCAGGAAATCAGGTTGCCGTAGGTCTTCCAGAAATGCTTGATCTCTGCAAGCTGTTCCTGTTCTTCAAGGTCGAGGTGGGATGCCATAAATAGCTTATCTGTCTGAATCAAAAGGATTGTAGGCTCTGCGCCCAGGCCTGAGCCTGATCAAGTGCTTCCTGACGTTGCGCGCCTGCGCCATCGCGCAGCGACTTGACCGTCACCTGGCCTTGCGTCAACTCTTCGGCGCCAAACACCAGCGCAAAATGCGCGCCACTGGCGTCGGCCTTTTTGAATTGGGATTTCATGGAGCCCATGCCCTCGCCTGCGCCGGCATGCATTTGCACCGACACGCCCTGCCGACGCAGGATCTGCAAGGTTTTCATGGCCACCGGCAAGGCTGCGGCATCCGGGATCACGGCATACACATCGGGCACGGGTGCTGCCTGCGCTTCACCCTGCTCCTTGATGAGTTCAAGCACACGTTCAACGCCCAGCGCCCAGCCCACTGCGGGGGCCGGTTTGCCGCCCACTTGTTCTACAAGATAGTCGTACCGGCCACCACCGCAGATGGTGCCTTGCGAGCCCAGACTCTCGGTGATGAACTCGAACACGGTGAGGTTGTAGTAATCCATGCCGCGCACCAAACGCGGGTTGATGCTGTAGGCCACGCCATTGGCATCCAGGATGGCCTTGACCGCATTGAAGTGGGCCAGCGAAGCCTCGCCCAGAAAGTCCAGCAGCTTGGGCGCCGACTCGACCACAGCGGTCATGGCGGGGTTTTTGGTATCCAGAATACGCAGCGGGTTGCTGTGCAGGCGGCGCTTGGCGTCTTCGTCCAGCACATCGGCATGTTGCTCGAAGTGGGCAATCAAGGCTGCGCGGTGCGCCTTGCGCTCTTCGGGCTGACCCAGGCTGTTGAGCTCCAGACACACGTCCTTGAGGCCCAACGCTTTCCACAAGTCACTGGCGAGCAAAATGAGTTCGGCATCCACCTCCGCGCCGCCAAAGCCCAGCACCTCGGCACCGATCTGGTGGAATTGCCGATAACGGCCACGCTGCGGACGCTCATGGCGGAACATCGGGCCCATGTAGTACAGACGCTTGCCACCTTCGTACAGGAAGTTGTGCTCGACCATGGCGCGCACCAGGCCCGCTGTGCCTTCGGGGCGCAGGGTCAACTGCTCGCCGTTGAGGCGGTCTTCAAAGGAGTACATCTCCTTTTCGACAATGTCGGTCACTTCGCCCAGGCCACGCACGAACAGTGCTGTGGGCTCGACGATGGGCAAGCGCACGTTGCGGTAAGCGTAGCGGGCCATGAGGCCGCGCACACGCTCTTCCAGCCATTCCCAGCGCGCCGAGTCGGGCGGCAGGATGTCGTTCATGCCTTTGACGCCCACCAGTTTCTGGGGCTTGGGCTGTTTGGGTGTGTTCTCTGTCATGTGTGCAAATCAGGCTTTGGCTGTGCCAAAACGGTTCTGAATGTAGTCTTCAACGATGCGCTGAAACTCCTGGGCAATGCCCTCTCCGCGCAAGGTCAGGCGTTTTTCGCCATCGATGAACACCGGGGCTGCAGGCGCTTCGCCCGTGCCCGGCAGGCTGATGCCGATGTCGGCGTGCTTGCTCTCGCCGGGGCCATTGACGATGCAGCCCATCACGGCCACCTTCATGCTTTCCACTCCCGGGTATTGGCCACGCCAGACTGGCATTTGAGCGCGCAGGAAATCGTCGATCTGTTTGGCCAGTTCCTGGAACGTGGTGCTGGTGGTGCGGCCGCAACCCGGGCAAGCCGTGACGCTGGGCACGAACACACGCAGGCCCAGTGACTGCAGGATTTCGGAAGCGATCACAACCTCCTGCGTGCGCGATTCGCCCGGTTGGGGGGTGAGCGAGACGCGAATAGTGTCGCCAATGCCTTCCTGCAACAGGATGGCCAAGGCCGTGCTCGATGCCACAGTGCCCTTGGTGCCCATGCCCGCTTCGGTCAGCCCCAGGTGCAACGGGTAATTGCAGCGGCGGGCCAGCTCGCGGTAGACCGAGATCAGATCCTGCACGCCCGAGACCTTGCATGACAGCGCGATCTGCGCGCCGTCCATACCCATGGCTTCGGCCCGCAGGGCAGAACCGATGGCCGACTGGATCAGGGCTTCGTACATGACCTGGCGGCCTTCGAAAGGCTGGGCGCGGCGGCTGTTGACATCCATCAACTCGGCCAGCAGTTCCTGGTCGAGGCTGCCCCAGTTCACGCCGATGCGCACGGGTTTGTTCCAGCGCATGGCCGCGTCGATCATCTGACCGAACTGGGTGTCGCGCTTGTCGCCCTTGCCCACGTTGCCGGGGTTGATTCGGTATTTGGACAACGCCTCGGCGCAGCCCGGGTAATCGGTCAACAGGCGGTGGCCGTTGTAATGAAAGTCGCCGATCAGGGGCACATCGATGCCCATCTTGTCGAGCTGCTCCCGGATGTGGGGCACCGCCTCTGCGGCTTCAGGCGTGTTGACCGTGATGCGGACCATCTCGGAACCGGCCAGGGCCAGTTCCTTGACCTGAATGGCGGTGCCGATCACATCCACCGTGTCGGTGTTGGTCATGGACTGCACGCGCACAGGGGCATTGCCGCCCACGGTCACTACGCGGCTGCCCCAAACCACCCTCGCCTGCCGGCTGCGGCGCGCGGCAGGTGCAGCAATATCGATGGGCAAAGCGTCGGTCATTCTTTCACCTCGAAACGGGCAACAGACTGCGGTGCATGGGGCTTGAGGTCAAAGGGTTGGCCGCGCAAGGTGGCCTTGACCGCTGCTGCGCGACCAATCACCACGCTGTAGGGGGCTGGCTGCTGGATTTCGAGTGTTTCCGCTGACTTCAGGAGCTTGCTCAGGACAGGCCCTTTGGCATCGCGCACCTCCACCCAGGTGTCGGCCGAGGCTTCCAGCCGCAAGACTGCAGGGGCAACGGTCGGGCTTGGCACCACCGCAACCGGGGCTGTTTTCGGACTGGCCACGGATGCGGCCGCAGCAGGGACAACAGGCTGCACAGGTGCAGGTGCTGAGGCCGCAGCCACAGGCCCGGAAGCAAGCCCGGAAACCGTTGCTGCGCCAGGCGTTGCAGCCGAGGCCGCTGAAGCGGCATCGTCCGTGCTTTCGGGGTTGACCGCTTGCCCCAGGGGCACAGCGACCTCTTCAATAGCCGCAGCGGTCGGTTCGTTGCGGGAAAAACCAGGCCACCAGGTCTCAGGCGATGGCAGCCAGAGAAAAGCGGCGGTGACCAGCAACATCAGAACGGCCAGTCCCAGCACGGAACGGACGCCACGCTGCAAGCTGCGTGAGGGACGCAGGGAAATCCGTTGCGCACCGGACAAAGGCTCCAGAGCAGGTCGCGCGCCCCCCATGGACGAGACCGCCGAAGGCAGCAGCGCCAAAACTGGCGCTGCGTCCATGCCCAGATGGCGGCACATGGACGAGGTGATGGCGCGCAGAAAGGTTGTGCCGCCCTTGAAGGTTTCGTACTGGTCCGCTTCGAGAGCTTCGAGCTGACGCACGGGCACTTTCAGCGTCACAGACAGTACCGCCAAATGAACGCCTTTGGCTTGTCGGGCCTTTTTCAGCAATTGCCCGGCTGTGGCTGGCGCTGAGGTGGCGCTGTCTTCCTGAGTGAGCAGCATCTCTGGAGGTTGATGTGATGACATCACAGCCCTTTCAATGGGAGTCAGGTGCTACAGGCACCAGCGGGATGGTTCTTTGCTGCGCGATGCGGTCTTGCACTCGGGTGCGGTCCTTGACATCACCTGCGAGCTGACCGCAGGCCGCGTCGATGTCATCGCCACGCGTCTTGCGCACGGTGGTCACCAAGCCAGCATCCAACAGGATCCTGGCAAAGGCCTGAACGCTGGCCTGCGGGGAACGCAACAAGCCCGAGGCTGGAAACGGATTGAACGGGATCAGGTTGAATTTGCAGCGCAAGCCCGAGCGGGCATGCTGCCTGACCAGATCGATCAACTGACGGGCATGCTCGGGTTGATCATTGACGCCATCGAGCATGCAGTATTCAAAGGTGATGAAGTCACGCGGCGCAGACCCCAGATAGCGGGTGCAGGCCTGCATCAATTCATCGAGCGGGTATTTGCGGTTGAGCGGCACCAGGTTGTCGCGCAAGCTGTCTGTGGGGGCATGCAGGGACACGGCCAATGCCACAGGACAGTCCTGCGCCAATCGGTCGATCATTGGAACCACACCGGAAGTGGACACGGTCACACGGCGGCGCGACAGGCCATAACCGTGGTCGTCCAGCATGGTCTTGAGCGCAGGCACCAGTGCCGAATAGTTCTGCAGCGGCTCACCCATGCCCATCATCACCACGTTGGAGATGACGCGCTCGTCGGTCTTGAGGTGCTTGCGCAGGAAATGCTCGGCAAACCACAGCTGCGCCAGGATCTCGGCCGTGCTCAGATTTCGGCTGAAACCCTGGTGGCCCGTAGAGCAAAAGCGGCAGCCCACAGCGCAACCGGCTTGAGATGACACGCACAGCGTGCCCCGGTCGTCTTCGGGAATGAACACGGATTCGACGGCATTGCCGTCACCCACATCGAACAGCCACTTGATGGTGCCGTCGGCAGACATGTGCTGCGAAATCACCGGCAAGGCGGCGATGTGGGCAGAAGTCTTGAGTTTTTCGCGCAAGGACTTGGCCAGATCTGTCATCTGGTCGAAATCGCTGGCGCCTCGCTGGTGGATCCAGCGGAACAGCTGGGTGGCGCGGAAACGCTTTTCACCCAGCCCCTCGCAAAAAACGGCCAGACCCTCCAGATCGAATTCAAGAAGGTTGGCCGTCATGCGTTTTTGAGTCGCGAGAATGTCGCGACGCGATCAGCGGCTGTAAACGTTCATGCCGGGGAAGAAGAAGGCGACTTCCACAGCAGCAGTTTCAGGAGCGTCAGAGCCGTGCACGGCGTTGGCATCGATGCTGTCAGCGAAGTCAGCGCGGATGGTGCCAGGAGCGGCTTTCTTGGGGTCGGTGGCGCCCATCAGGTCGCGGTTCTTGCCAATGGCGCCTTCGCCTTCCAGTGCCTGGATCATGACGGGACCGGAGATCATGAAGTCCACCAGATCCTTGAAGAAAGGACGTGCGCTGTGCACAGCGTAAAACTGCTCGGCTTCGCCGCGGGACAGGTGGGCCATCTTGGCAGCCACGACCTTCAGGCCAGCAGCTTCAAAACGGGCGTAGATCTGGCCGATGACGTTTTTGGCCACTGCGTCGGGTTTGATGATGGAGAGGGTGCGTTCGATCGCCATGGTATTTCCTGTGATTGAGTGATTTTTAAGCATTTTTGCCATTCGGCAAAGCCGCCTATTCTAACCTGTGACAAGCCCCGCTCCGAATGCAGTGGCTTGAAAAACCGACGGCGAACAAGGGTTCAGCGACTGCGGCCACCGCTCTTGCGCTTGCCGCCGCGGCCGGGACCGCCCGGGGCTTGCTTGAGCCGGTTGAAACTCTCAGCGCCAATGTAGCCCTGAGACGTTCGCATGGGATCGGGTTGCTGATCTGCCGAACCCGTCGCCTTGCCGCGTGCAACCGGCTTGGCCCGAGGCACAGCTGTACCGGCTTTCCCACCACCGCCCGTGCGAGGGCTTCGGTCAGGGCGCCCCATGCCACGGGCAGGCCGAGGGCCAGCCGCAGTCCGCTCAACAGCGGTGCCTGCTGCGCGCATCAGGGCACGGATGTCACTGTCTTCAAGCTCCAACCAGGCACCACGGCGCAAGCCGTGTGGCAACACCATGGCGCCATAACGGATGCGGATCAGACGGCTGACCGCGTGCCCCACAGCTTCCATCATGCGGCGCACCTCGCGGTTACGACCTTCGGAGATCGTGACGCGGTACCAGCAGTTGGAGCCTTCGCCCCCGCCGTCTTCGATGGAGCCAAATTGGGCCATGCCATCGTCGAGCATCACGCCGTCGAGCAGACGTTGCTTCTCGTCGTTGCTCAAGGCGCCGAGAACCCGAACTGCGTATTCGCGCTCCAGACCAAATCGGGGGTGCATCAACTGGTTGGCCAATTCGCCAGAACTGGTGAACAGAAGGAGTCCTTCGGTGTTCAAATCCAGGCGACCGACCGACTGCCATTTGCCATTCATCAGGCGTGGCAGCTTGCGAAAAACAGAAGGACGGTTTTGCGGGTCGTCATGGCTGACGATTTCGCCGGCAGGCTTGTGGTACGCAATGACCCGCGCGGGCGGCGGCTCAATGCGCACACGGATGGGCTTGCCATTGACCTTGATCTGGTCACCATACTGGATGCGTTGCCCCACATGGGCCGGTTCGTTGTTGACAGAGATCCGCCCCTCCAGGATCAGCTGCTCCATCTCCAGACGCGAGCCCATGCCCGCCTGCGCCAGAACCTTGTGCAATTTGGGCGAATCGGCCTGAGGGGCTAGCACGCGCTTGCCTGGGTCAAGCTCGGACTCAGGCGCGTCGTCTTCGTTGTCAAACTCACCCGACACCACATCGGACAATGCCACCGCCTTGTAGGCGCTGGACGAAGGTCGACGAACCGGAGATGCGTCCGCCGGGTCTGGGTTGACCCTGGTGTTTTGAGGATCACGGGATTCTGAATTCATGGGTGTTCGGGGTCTTCTTCACCCACTGTAGGGGGAACGGCCAAATCAGCGTCGGCGGCATCGGATGCCGACGTTGGGATGCCCATATCGGGCAGCGGCGGATCGGCTTGGGGGGAGGCAAACATGTCGGCCACAGGAGAGTCGTGGGGTGCCAGCGCTTCTTCGAGCGACAGAACGGGTTGAACAGGCTCATCTTCCACCAGGCCAGCCAGTGCAGAAGTCTGGTGGTCGACCGAAGAGAGCAAGGGCAGCTGGTCCAGCGAGGCCAGCCCCAGATCGTCCAGGAACTGGCGGGTGGTGGCATACAGCCCGGGGCGACCGACGGTCTCCCGGTGACCAATAACCTCCACCCAACCCCGATCTTCCAGCTGCTTGAGGATTTGAGAATTGATTGTGACACCACGGATGTCTTCCATGTCACCCCGGGTCACCGGCTGACGATAGGCAATGATGGCCAGCGTCTCCATGGCAGCACGCGTGTATTTGGGTGGTTTCTCGGGATGCAAACGATCCAGAAAGTCGCGCATCTCCGGGCGGCTCTGGAAACGCCAGCCACTGGCCACCGAGACCAGCGCGAGACCGCGCTGTGCCCAATCCAGTTGCAAATCGGCCAGCATCTGGCGCAATGTGTCTGCCCCCAACGCGTCTTCAAACAGGACACGCATCTCCCTCAGCGACAAAGGCTGGGTGCTGCAAAGCAAGGCAGTTTCAAGGACACGCTTGGCTTGCGCCGTATTCATGGTGTCGATCTTCCGGGAAAAATCACTCAGAAAGGCTGAGTTCAATGGGTTATGAGGGTTGGCCAGACTGGGGGCTGGCCCAGCTTCCTGGCATGGACATGGACTTGGCCTGAAGCATGCCGGCCGTCAGAGCTGCCCGCAGGGGCTCATGCAGGTGCATTGTAGCTGAGGCCCCAGGCCTGCAGGGCGGACTGCATGTCCTGCGGCAGCGAACACTTGAAATCCAGCGCGACACCCGTGATCGGGTGGGTGAACGCCAGATGCCAGGCATGCAGCGCCTGTCTGCTCATGCCTGCCGCTGGCGCCCCGCCGTAAACCGCGTCGGCCAGCAGCGGGTGCTTGAGGTGTGCCATGTGCACGCGAATTTGATGGGTGCGGCCTGTGTGCAAGGTGCACTGCACCAGACAACCGGCATCGCCTTGTGCAAGCAGTTCGATGGTGGTCGCCGCTGTTTTACCGGACTGGCTGGCCAGGTCCACCACCGCCATGCGCAAGCGGTTGGCCGGATCGCGTCCGATGGGGGCCTCCACCTTGCGCACCGTGTCCCCACTCCAGTGCCCGTGGGCCAGGGCCAGGTACTGGCGGCTGACTTCGCGGGCCGCGATCATCGCGACCAGTGCGTCCATGGCCTGACGCGTGCGCGCCACCACCATCAGGCCACTGGTGTCCTTGTCCAGTCGGTGAACAATTCCCGCCCTGGGTACCTGAACAGCCATGGGGTCCAGGGCCAGCAAACCATTGAGCAAAGTGCCTCGCCAGTTCCCTGGGGCCGGGTGCACCACCAGGCCAGCGGGCTTGTTCACCACGCGCAGGTGCTCGTCCTCGTACACCACATCAATAGGCATCGCCTCCGGAACAAAGGCCTGTGATTGCGGTGTCGCACGCAGTGTGACCGTGAGGTGATGACCGAACTTGACCTTGGTCGACGATTTGGTCGCTGGTATGCCCTGGAGCAGGACGTCCCCTTGTTCGATCAGCTGCTGAAGGTAACTGCGGGAAAACTCGGGCACCAGATGGGCCAGCGCGCGGTCAAGTCGCCAGCCTTGAAGGCCTACAGGGACTTCGTCTTGCCGCACTTCGGTGGTGTCGGCCTCCGATCCTGGCTGTAAACCTTCGGGATCAGGGAATTCAGACTCTTGCAATGGGGGGGGCGTCGATATAATCAATTCGAATGAACAGTTCAAGGATGTCGGACATGCTGCGTTTCAGATTATCGGTGCTTCCCGCCTGCCTGCTGCTGGCGACATCGATCTTGTCCGGTTGCTCCAGCACGCCCAAGGATGTGACGGCCGGCTGGACCACCGATCGCATCTACAAAGAAGCCCGCGAAGAAGTCAATTCGGGCGCCTGGGACAAGGCCATCGGCCTGTTTGACAAGCTGGAAGGCCGTGCTGCCGGCACACTGCTGGCGCAGCAGGCCCAGGTCGAAAAAGCCTATGCCCAGTACAAGACTGGGGACAAAGTGCAAGCCATCGCCACACTGGACCGCTTCATCAAGTTGCATCCCACCAGCCCGGCGCTGGATTACGCGCTCTACCTCAAGGGGCTAGTGAACTTCAACGACAACCTCGGCCTTTTTTCCTTCATCACCCGTCAGGATTTGTCTGAACGGGATCAGAAAGCCGCCAAGGAATCGTTTGAGTCCTTCCGCGACCTGACGGCACGCTTTCCCGACTCCAAGTACACCCCTGACGCGCGTCAGCGCATGACCTATATCGTCAACTCGCTGGCGGCTTACGAAGTGCATGTGGCACGCTACTACGCCACCAAAGGTGCCCACGTTGCGGCGGTCAATCGCGCCCAGCAAGCCATCTCGGACTACCAGGGCGTGCCTGCCGTGGAAGACGCCTTGGCCATCCTGGTCACCTCGTATGACGCGATGGGCATGACCGCATTGCGCGACGATGCCAAACGCGTGCTGGAGAAGAACTACCCCCAGTCGGCCTACCTGCAAGGCAAGGCCGTGCAAAAGACATCAAGCTGGTGGAAGCTCTGGTGAGTCCTGCGCCAAGGCGCTGATTTCCGACACGAACTCGTCCCGGCTCGTGATCACCCGCATCGGCGGCAAAGCCGACATCAGTCGCTTGCCATAAGACATGGTGGCCAGACGGGTGTCGCACACCACCAGGACCCCGCGATCGCTTTCACTGCGGATCAAACGCCCCGCCCCCTGCTTGAGTGCCACAGCCGCTTCTGGCAAGGCGTGTTCGGCAAACGGGCTGCGGCCTTCACGCGTGAGGCGCTGGCTTCGGGCTTCAAACAAGGGATCGTCGGGCGGCGGGAAAGGCAGCTTGTCGATGATGACCAGCTGCAAAGCGTCGCCAGGCACATCGAAGCCTTCCCAGAACGAGGCCGATGCCACCAGCACACAACCCGCGCCACCCTGACTGCGCCCCTCGCGGAAACGCTCCATCAGCTTGCGCTTGGGGCTTTGCCCCTGCACCAGCACTTCTATGTTCAGCCCTGAATCAAACCGCGACTGCAGATGATCTCCAATCACACGCATGGCATTCAAGGTGGTGGTCAGCACGAGTGTGCGCCCGCCCAGCAGCGTGACCGCCTCCAGCGCCAACTGCGCCACCTGCCGCGCGTGGCTCGGGTCTGCGGGTTTGGGCAAATGGTCGGGCACATACAGCGCCGCCTGCTGGCCGTAATCAAACGGGCTACCCACCCTCATGGTGCGAGCCGACGTCAGGCCGCACGGCTGGGTGAACCAGCTCAGGCGTTCATCGGCCCCCAGTGTGGCCGAGGTGAACACCCAGGCCCGCGGCACAGCCTGGACGACAGGCACTGACCCAGGGTCCTGTTCTGGCTGTGCTGCAGGCGCAGGCTGTGTCCATTTGGAAAAGGTCTCGGCGATGTCCAGCGGCGCCTCGACCAGACGAAGCTGGGCACTGACCTCGGCCCAGCGCACTGCATCAGCGTCGGGTTCGCTGGCAAACTGGCGCGCCCGCTGGGCAAACGCCACGGCGCGCTCCATCAGGCGCTGAAAGTCTGGCGCCAGCTCGGTGACCTGATCGAGTCCGGCACGCAGCGTCTCCAGTGCGGAGTGCAATTGTTCGAGACTGGTGCGCCATGCATCGACCTCCAGGCCTTGTGGTGCCCCATCGGCCCAACGCAGGCGCACGGCACCGCGGTGCTGCCCGGCAGCCAGTCGCCAGTCGCGCGTCGCCTTTTCGAGGCCGGCGGACAGCAGCTGCCAGTCCACCAGGCCACGGGCCAGCTGCAAACCGGTGCCCAGCACGTCACGCGCCAATTCGAGCAACTGCACCGTAGACAGATCCTGACCCAGGAAATTGACACCGATTTCGTTGAGCTGGTGTGCCTCGTCGAACACCGTGACACGCACCGTGGGCAAGAGTTCGGCCACACCGGATTCACGCACCGACAAATCGGCAAAGAACAGGTGATGGTTGATCACCACCACATCGGCCGCCATCGCTTCCTTGCGCGCCAGATTCACATGGCAGGCACGGTAACGTGGGCAATTGGAGCCCAGGCAATTGTCCCGAGTCGAAGTGACCAGGGGCCAGAGCGAAGAACTTTCGTCCAGACCCGGCAACTCGGCCATGTCGCCCGTCTGCGTCACCTGCGACCAGGACTCGACCTTGGCGATGGCCCGCTGGTAAGCCGCCTGGGCCGCTTGCGGGCTGTGGCGTGCCTGCTCCAAGCGGTGCAAACACAGGTAGCTGGAGCGGCCCTTGAGCAAGGCCACACGCACAGGCAGATTCAGCACCTGCGCCAGGCGCGGGATGTCGCGCGAAAAGAGCTGATCCTGCAGTGCTTTGGTGGCCGTCGAAATCAGGGCGCGCTGACCGCTGAGCAAGACCGGCACCAGGTAGGCGAATGTCTTGCCCACCCCCGTACCGGCCTCGACCACCAGCGCCCCACCCTCTTCGATGGTTTCCACCACCGCCATGGCCATTTCGGTTTGCCCCTGGCGCGGCTGAAAGCCGCCAACCCCTTGGGCCAGCAACCCCGCATCAGACAGGGTGTCCGCCACCGAATCTGCCAAGCGCGTCAAGCCGGTTCCTTGGGATCGAGCATCAACTGCAGGTGCACGATCTGGTCACGCAAGGCCAGTCGGCGTTTTTTGAAGCGGCGCAGTCGCAACTCATCGAGCGGCTCGCCGCTTTCGATGGCTTGATCGATCAGGGCATCCAGATCGGCATGCTCCATTTGCAATTCGATCAACTGCCGCTCAGGTGAACGCAAATTGAACTGGATTTCACTGCTCACCGCGTGCTCCAGGTTCCGCCGCCTTGTTCTGCAAACGCTCGTCGCGCTGGCGCGTTCGCCAGGCGCGCTCTTGCGCATTGAGCTCCAGCTCTTTTTGATGGATCGGGTCCAGCTGTGCCCGTTTGCTTTTTCGCACGGCAGCCAGGCAATCATTGACTGCAAATTTTTGCCAGCAAGCTTTGGCTTGCAGCTCGTGCTGCTGAGTGATGCGGCTGCGCTCCTGCGCCAAGGCATCCCTTTGCTGGCGAATCTCGGCTGGCACATCGTCCACCGTCTGTGACCATGCCCCGACACAAATGCACAGCCAAGCCAATGCTGAAACAGGTTTTTTCATGTCAGGTGCGTGTCCACCGTGCGGTGCTCCAGCGCCAGGAATTCGCTGGACTGCATTTCGTGCAAACGCGAAATCGTGCGCGGAAACTCGTGCGACATCGGGCCTTCGGTGTAAAGCGCCTCAGGCGGCACCGCCGCAGACAAAATCAGTTTGACCCGGCGGTCGTACAACACGTCGATGAGCCAGGTGAAACGGCGCGCCTCCGACGCCATGCTGACAGGCATGTGCGGCACATTGCTGAGCAACACCGTATGGAATTGGGTGGCAATTTCGAGGTAATCGTTTTGCGAACGCGGGCCACCACAAATGGCCATGAAGTCGAACCAGACCACCCCACCGGCACGCCGACGCGACTGGATTTTGCGCGCTTCGATGTGCAACACCGGGTCTTCGTCCGGCCCTGTGGCCAGGCGGTTGAAAGCGTCCTGCATTTCGGCATCGGCCTGCGCACCCAGGGGTGTGTGGTAAAGCTTGACCATCTCCAGCGTGCGGCGGCGGTAATCGGTGCCATTGTCCACATTGAGCACATTCATGCGCTGGTTGAGCAAGGCGATCGCGGGCAGGATGCGGTCGCGGTGCAAACCGTTCGGGTACAAACCGTCGGGCATGAAGTTGGACGTGGTCACAAAACCCACGCCGTTGTCGAAGAGTGCCACCAGCAGGCGGTGCAGGATCATGGCGTCCGTGATGTCCGCCACATGGAATTCGTCAAAGCAAATCAGGCGGTAGCGCTTGGCCATCTTCTTGCCCAGCACATCCAGCGGATTGACCGTGCCTTGCATGGCGGTCAATTCGCGGTGCACCTCGCGCATGAACTCGTGAAAGTGCAAGCGGGTCTTGCGCTGGATCGGCACGGCCTCATAAAAGCAGTCCATCAAAAAGCTCTTGCCGCGCCCCACCCCGCCAAACATGTACACGCCCTTCGGAATCTCGGGGCGGTTGATCAGCTTTTTCAGCGCATTGGAACGCTTGGCACGGTAAGCCGCCCAGTCGCTGGCGCATTGCTCGAGTGCCTCAATCGCGCGCAGCTGGGCAGGATCGCTTTGAAACCCCCGCTTGCGGAGCTCTTCTTCGTAAACAGCACGAACAGACATGGGTGAATCGATCTTCGATGTCAAAAAACAAAACCCGAAAAAAACCCGGGACACGCCCGGGTTTCTGGGATGCAAGAACTTTAACCGAACTCGCCGCCAACCGCTGTCGGCAGCGGGTCATGGGCTTAGAAGTTCAGGGTGCGCTTGTCCACGGCCAAAGCAGCTTCCTTGGTCGCTTCGCTCAAGCTGGGGTGAGCGTGGCAGATGCGGGCGATGTCTTCGGCGCTGGCGCGGAATTCCATCGCCACCACGGCTTCGGAGATCAACTCAGACACCTGTGGGCCCACCATGTGCACGCCCAGGATTTCGTCAGTGGCGGCATCGGCCAGGAACTTCACCATGCCGGTGGTGTCGCCCAACGCGCGCGCACGGCCGTTCGCGAGGAACGGGAATGTGCCGGCCTTGTACGCCACGCCGTCGGCTTTGAGCTGCTGCTCCGTGCGGCCCACCCAGGCGATTTCGGGGCTGGTGTAGATGACCCAAGGGATGGTGTTGAAGTTGACGTGACCGTGTTGGCCGGCAATGCGCTCGGCCACGGCAACGCCCTCTTCTTCGGCTTTGTGCGCGAGCATCGGGCCACGCACCACGTCGCCCACCGCCCAGACACCGGGCAGGTTGGTTTTGCAGTCGCCGTCCACCACGATGGCGCCGCGCTCGTCCAGCTGCAAACCAATGGCTTCGGCGTTCAGGCCGGTCGTGTTGGGCACGCGACCGATCGAAATGATCAGTTTGTCCACATCCAGTGCCACGGCTTCGCCTTTGGCATTGGTGTAGTTGACGGTGACGCCCTTCTTGCCGTTGACAATCTCGCCGACTTTCACACCGAGTTCGATCTTCAGACCTTGCTTGTCAAAGGCCTTCTTGGCTTCCTTGGCGATTTGCTCGTCCACAGCGCCCAGGAATGTGGGCAAGCCTTCGAGGATGGTGACTTCGGAGCCCAGACGGCGCCAGACCGAACCCATTTCCAGACCGATCACGCCGGAGCCGATCAAGGCCAGCTTCTTGGGCACAGCGCCCAGGCGCAAAGCGCCGTCGTTGGACAACACGTTGACTTCGTCAAACGGTGTGCCAGGCAGCGCACGGGCGTTCGAGCCTGTGGCGATGATGACTTGCTTGGCCGTGATGGCCTCTTCGGTCTTGCCAGCCACGTTGATGGTGTAACCGCCTTCGGCTTGACCAGCAAAGCTGCCACGACCGTGGAAGAACGTGACCTTGTTTTTCTTGAACAGGTACAAGATGCCGTCGTTGTTTTGCTTCACAACGTTGTCCTTGCGGGCAATCATCTTGGCCACATCCATCTTCACGTCCGTGGCGGTGATGCCATGGTCTGCGAAGTGGTGGTTGGCGTGCTCAAAGTGTTCGCTGGACTGCAGCAAGGCCTTGGAGGGGATGCAACCCACATTGGTACATGTGCCGCCGGGCGCTGGACCACCGGCTGCGTTTTTCCACTCGTCGATACAGGCGACCTGGAAACCGAGTTGGGCAGCGCGGATGGCTGCGATGTAGCCACCGGGGCCACCGCCGATGACAACGACGTCGAATTGTTTGCTCATGGTGAATGTCTTCTGGATGAAAAACGCCCCCTGGGCAGGGGGCATTCAAAACAAGGGGATTTAGATGTCGAACAGCAGGCGGGCTGGGTCTTCCAGCGCTTCCTTCATGGCGACCAGGCCCAGCACGGCTTCGCGGCCGTCGATGATGCGGTGGTCATACGACATGGCGAAGTAGTTCATGGGGCGAACCACGACCTGGCCGTTTTCCACCATGGCGCGGTCTTTGGTCGCGTGCACGCCCAAAATGGCCGACTGGGGTGGGTTGATGATGGGGGTGGACATCATCGAGCCGAAGGTGCCGCCGTTGGAGATCGAGAACGTACCGCCAGTCATCTCTTCGATGCCCAGCTTGCCGTCACGGGCTTTCACGCCAAATTCGGCGATCTTCTTCTCGATGTCGGCAAAGCTCATCTGGTCGGCGTTGCGCAGGATCGGCACCACCAGACCGCGTGGCGAACCGACTGCGATACCGATGTCGAAGTAACCGTGGTACACGATGTCATTGCCGTCCACCGAGGCGTTGAGCACCGGGAATTTCTTCAGGGCGTGCACAGCGGCCTTGACGAAGAAGCTCATGAAGCCCAGCTTGACGCCGTGCTCCTTCTCGAAACGCTCCTGCATGCGCTTGCGCATGTCCATGACCGGGGCCATGTTGATTTCGTTGAAGGTGGTCAGGATGGCGTTGGTCGATTGCGACTGCAGCAGACGCTCGGCCACGCGGGCGCGCAGACGGGTCATGGGCACGCGTTGCTCTGGGCGGTCACCCAGGTTGACGGCAGGTGCAGCCACTTGGGCCAGCGCCTTGGTGGGCACGCCTGTAGGAATCACAGCGGCGGTGGATTTGACGCCACCGGCTACGGCCGACAGCACGTCACCCTTGGTCACGCGGCCGTCTTTGCCGGAACCGGCCACCGAGCCAGCGGCCAGGTTGTTGTCGGCCATCAGCTTGGCAGCAGCAGGCATGGCCACACCAGCCATGTTGCCAGCGGTGGCTGCAGCAGCGGCTACGGGTGCAGCGGCGGGGGCTGCAGCAGGTGCGGCGGCGGGCGCAGCAACGGCTGCACCGGCCTTGCCTTCGGTGTCGATCTTGGCGATCAACTGCTCGGCAGCCACGGTGCCGCCGTCGGCCACGATGATTTCGGAGATCACGCCTGCAGCGGGTGCGGGCACTTCGAGCACGACCTTGTCGGTCTCGATTTCGATCAGGATCTCGTCAGCAGCAACCGCTTCACCGACTTTTTTCTTCCACTGCAGCATGGTGGCTTCGGCCACGGACTCGGACAGCTGGGGGACTTTGACTTCTACGATAGCCATTTTGAATTCTTTCTCAATGATTGAACGTCAGTTTGTTCTGGTGGATCACTTGGTCAGCACAAAGCCTTTGAGCTTCGAGAAGGCCGCTTCGATCAATGCTTTTTGCTGGTCCTGGTGCAGGTGCGAGTAACCCACCGCAGGTGACGCGGACGCTGCGCGACCGGCATAGCCAAGCTTTTGACCAGCCTGCATGTTCTCGTGGATGTTGTGCTGGATGAAGAACCAGGCGCCCTGGTTCTGTGGCTCGTCCTGGCACCACACGATGTCGGTCGCGTTGGGGTACTTCTTGATCTCGGCAGCGAAGGCCTTGTGCGGGAACGGATAGAGCTGTTCCACACGGATGATGGCCACATCGTCTGCGCCCTTGGCTTCGCGCTGCTTGACCAGGTCGTAGTACACCTTGCCCGAGCAGGCGATCACGCGCTTGACTTTATCGGCCTTGATGTCTTTGGTCTCGGGGATCACCGTCTGGAAGCTGCCCTTGGTGAACTCGGACACCGGGCTGGTGGCGTCCTTGTTGCGCAAGAGCGACTTGGGCGTGAAGATGACCAGCGGCTTGCGCAGGTCACGCACCATCTGGCGACGCAGCACATGGAAAATCTGGCTGGCCGTGGTCGGCTGCACGATCTGCATGTTGGTGTCGGCCGCCAGCTGCATGAAACGCTCGACGCGTGCCGAGCTGTGCTCGGGACCCTGGCCTTCGTAGCCGTGCGGCAGCATCAGGGTGATGCCGTTGACACGGCCCCACTTGACCTCACCGGAAGCGATGAACTGGTCGATCACAACCTGTGCGCCGTTGGCGAAATCGCCGAACTGGGCTTCCCAGATCACCAGGGTGCTGGGGTCGTTCGAGGCGTAGCCATATTCAAAGCCGAGCACAGCCTCTTCGGACAGGATCGAGTCGATGACGACGAACGGGGCCTGCTTATCGGAGACGTTTTGCAGGGCCACATAGGTGCCGGTGTCCCACTTCTCACGCTTTTGGTCGTGAATCACGGCGTGGCGGTGTGTGAAGGTGCCACGGCCGCAGTCTTCGCCCGACAGGCGCACAGGGTAGCCGCTGGCCACCAGAGATGCGAAAGCCATGTGCTCGCCCATGCCCCAGTCCACAGGGATGTCGCCACGGCCCATGGCTGCGCGGTCGTCGTAAACCTTCTTGACCAGCTGGTGCGGTGTGACCGACTCGGGGATGGTCGTGATTTTCTCGGCCAGACGCTTCCAGTCGGCCAGGGGGATCGAGGTGTCACCGGCATCGGTCCACTTCTTGCCCATATAAGGCGCCCAGTCCACGGTGAACTTGGTCTTGAAGTTGGTCAACACAGGCTCGGTCGTGTTCTTGCCTGCGTCCAGAGCGGCGCGGTAAGCCTTGACCATGTCGTCGCCCAAGGTCTCGCCCAAGCCTTGTGTGGCCAGCTTGTCGGCAAACAGCTTGCGGGTGCCGGGGTGAGCGCCGATTTTTTTGTACATCAGCGGCTGGGTCAATGCAGGGGTGTCCTGCTCGTTGTGGCCCAGTTTGCGGAAGCAGACCACATCCAGCACCACGTCCTTGCGGAAGGTCATGCGGTACTCGAGGGCCAACTGGGTGGCCAGCACCACGGACTCGGGGTCGTCACCGTTGACGTGCAGCACAGGCGCTTCGACCATCTTGACGATGTCCGTGCAGAACACGCTGGAGCGCATGTCGCGTGGGTCAGAGGTGGTGAAACCGATCTGGTTGTTGATGATGATGTGGACGGTGCCGCCTGTGGAGTAACCACGGGTCTGGGCCAGCGCCAGGGTTTCCTGGTTCACGCCCTGGCCGCCGAAGGCCGAATCACCGTGCACCAGCACGGGCAGCACTTGCTGGCCCAGCGGGTCGTTGCGGCGGTCCATGCGTGCGCGCACCGAGCCCTCCACCACGGGGTTCACGATTTCCAGGTGCGAGGGGTTGAAGGCCAGCGACAGGTGGACGGGACCACCGGCAGTGTTCACATCCGAGCTGAAGCCCTGGTGGTATTTCACGTCACCGGCGGGCAGGTCTTCGGGGGCGGTGTGGTCGAACTCGGCAAACAGGTCCGAAGGCAGCTTGCCCATGGTGTTGACCAGCACGTTCAGACGGCCACGGTGGGCCATGCCGATCACGACTTCCTGCACGCCTTTGAGGCCCGCTTGCTGAATCAGCTCGTCCATCGCAGCGATGAAGCTTTCGCCACCTTCCAGCGAGAAACGCTTTTGGCCGACGTATTTGGTGTGCAAATAGCGCTCAAGACCTTCGGCTGCCGTCAGGCGGTCGAGGATCTGCTTTTTCTTGTCCGCGCCAAAGTTGGGCTTGCTGCGGATGCTTTCGAGCTTTTGCTGCCACCAGCGCTTTTCAGCCTGCTCGGTGGTGTACATGTACTCGGCACCGATCGTGCCGCAGTAGGTCTCGCGCAGTGCATTGAGCAGCTCGCGCAAGGACATGTTGTTCTTGCCAAAGAAAGTGTTGCTGGTGTCGAACACGGTTTCCTGGTCGGCGTCAGAGAAGCCGTAGAAAGCGGGATCGAGGTCGGGGATGTTGGGGCGCTCGGTGCGCTTGAGCGGGTCGAGGTCTGCCCAGCGCTGGCCCACGTTGCGGTAAGCGGCGATCAGCTGCTGCACAGCGGTGCGCTTGCGACCCATCTCGACGTTTTCGCTGGCCATGACGACCTTGGTGCCACCGGCTTTGGCGCGTTCGGCAAAAGCGTTGATGACCGGCATGTGCGGCACGTCTTTGGCATTGGAGCCGTCGACTGCGGGAACGTGCTGGAGGGCGTCGAAGTATTCGCGCCAGGAGTCGGGCACGCTGCCTGGGTTGGCCAGGTAGTTCTCGTACATCTCTTCGACGTACGGGCCGTTACCTCCGAAAAGGTGGGTGTTGCCTGAATAGGCAGCGTAGACGGAATTTGTCTCGCTCATGATTCGCTGACCTCCGTTCCCCTCTGGGAAACATTAGTTGGTGGATTGATACCTTCCGCGACACGGCTGAACCGGTTGGCGGATGCGACTGTGGCATGGGAAGGGCCTGAGTAACTCGCGCATTGTGCCATGGCTTGTCCGATGTCTAACTTACAGGTTCAAGAAGTGCCGATGAAAAAAGACCCCGCCAAGGGCGAGGTCCATGCTCATCAGCCTTTGATCAGATCAACGATCTGCTGCAAAGCGGCCGGATCGTCCATGGTGGTCAGATCACCCGGATCACGGCCTTCGGCCACCGCCTGGATGGCCCGGCGCAACAATTTGCCGCTGCGCGTCTTGGGCAAAGCCGAAACAAAGAACACCCGCGAAGGACGGGCCACAGCCCCCAGCTGCGAGTCCACCACCTTCATGACTTCGCCTTCGAGCTTCAGGCGCGCTGCCGCGTCGGTCAGGCCCGAGGTGTCTTTGGCGATCGCAAACGCCATGGCCACTTGCCCTTTGAGCTGGTCCGCCACGCCGACCACCGCCACTTCGGCCACATTGGGGTGGCTGGAGATGCTTTCTTCGATCTCGCGGGTGCCCAGGCGGTGACCGGCCACGTTGATCACGTCATCGGTGCGGCCCAGGATGAAGTAATAACCGTCTTCGTCGCGCACAGCCCAATCAAAGGTGCTGTAAACCAACTTGTTCGGGACGGTCTTCCAGTAGGTCTTCACGAAACGCTCGTCATCGCCCCAGATGGTTTGCAGGTTGCCGGGCGGCAGCGGACCTTCGATGGTCAACACGCCCTTCTGGTTGGCACCGGTCAGTTCTTCACCAGTCTGGTCGTCGACCAGCTTGACGTTGTAGCCGTAAATGGCTTTGCCGGGCGAGCCGAATTTGCTGGGCGCCTTTTCCACACCGTTGCAGATCGTCAAAATCGGCCAGCCGGTCTCGGTCTGCCAGTAGTTGTCAATGATCGGCTTGCCGTTCAGACCTTCGGAAATCCACTTGGCGGTCGGTTCGTCGAGTGGCTCGCCGGCCAGGAACAGGGCCTGCAGGCTGGACAGGTCGTATTTGGTGAGCAGCGCAGGGTCTTGTTTTTTCAGCACACGGATGGCCGTGGGCGCGCTGAACATGACGTTGACCTTGTATTTTTCGACCAGGCTCCACCAGATGCCACCGTCCGGGCGGATGGGCAGGCCTTCGTACATGATGGTGGCCATGCCGCCAATCAGCGGGCCGTAGATGATGTAGCTGTGCCCCACGACCCAGCCGATGTCGCTGGTGCAGAAAAACGTGCCACCAGGCTTGCCCTGGAAGATGTGCGGCATGCTGGCCGCCAAGGCCACGGTGTAGCCGCCCGTGTCACGTTGCACGCCTTTGGGCTTGCCGGTGGTGCCCGAGGTGTAAAGCGTGTAGCTCGAATGGGTGGACTCGACCCACTCGCAAGGCACCACAGTGTCCATGTGCTTGGCGCGCTCGGTGGCGTAATCCACATCGCGACCGGCCACGGGCGTAAAGGCAGCCAATTTGCGGTCCACCATGATCACGTTGGCGGGCTTATGGGCCGACAGGTTGATGGCTTCGTCGAGCAGTGGCTTGTAAGGCACGCCCTTGCCACCGCGCGAACCGGCGTCGGCACTGATGATGACCTTGGGCGAAGCATCTTCGATGCGGGTGGCCAGCGAGTGCGAGGCAAACCCGCCAAACACCACCGAGTGGATGGCCCCCAGGCGCACGCAGGCCAGCATGGCGAACGCGGCTTCGGCGATCATGGGCATGTAAATCAGCACACGGTCGCCCTTGACCACGCCCAGGTCTTTCAGGATGGCGGCCATGCGCTGCACTTCGGCGTGCAGGTCACGGAAGGTGTAGGTTTTTTCCTGATCGGTTTCGGTCGACACAAAGATCAGCGCAGGCTGGTCAGCCCGCTCGGCCAGGTGGCGGTCTACGGCGTTGTGACACAGGTTGGTCTGGCCACCCACAAACCATTTGGCAAACGGCGGGTTGCTGTAATCGCAGATTTGCTGCGGCTGGACTTTCCAGTCCACCAGCTTGGCCTGCTCGGCCCAGAAGGCATCGCGGTCGTTGATTGAACGTGCGTGAAAGTCAGCAAAGCTGCCCATGAAAGTCTCCTGAATGCCAGAAAAATGAAGCCATCAAGCAGACCATGGAGGGGACTGCTCTTCTGAATTCATAATTATGGGTAAAGGACTTGCAACAAGCTGACTCAGAAAGTCAGCACGCTCACGCCAGGCTGTTGAGCCGATTCACTTGAACAGCTTTTGCAGCAGCTGGAAGTCGGGGTGTTCTGCCGAGCGAATCCACTCGAACGCCACCATCTCGGCAGTCACCAGCTCTGCCCCTGCTCCGGCCAAGCGGTCATAAGCGGCGTCGCGGTTGCGCTCGGTACGCGAAGTGCAGGCATCCGTCACCACCCAGACCTCGAACTCGTCTTCAAGCAAATCGAGTGCAGTTTGCATCAGACAAATGTGGGCCTCGCACCCAGCCAGCACAATGCTTTTGCGTTCTTCGGCAGCCGCTTGGGTTTTTTGCAAGTGGCGTGGCAGGCTGCGCGCATTGCCGCGAGGTGCCTGAGGCGCCTCGGGTTGAAGCCATTCACCCAAGCCCTCTTCGACAGCGCTGAATTGCATTTTGGCCAGCACCTGGCGGCAGTGGCGGCGGATCTCGGGCGGCATTTCGCCCAGCCTCGACGGGTTTTGCTCAGTGCCCCAGACCGGCATGCCCAGTGCACTCGCCAGCTCGGCCAGACGGGCCGCGTTGGCCCAAACCTCCGCAGCTCCGGCCATGGCGGGCTGAAGTTTGGCTTGGTAATCCACCAGCACCAGCTGGCATTCTTGCGCGTCAATCAACATGTTTCGAGTCCTTTGCCCTGCATTGTGCAGCAGTCCAGGAGGCTGCTGCACAACGTATAGAATGACCCGATCTTTCCTGAATCTGACAATCTTTTGTATTCACCTTCGTCCGTGTTGTTGAAAAAACTCCCTTTGCTGCTGCTCCTGGCCACGACCCTGGCCTGCGCAGCTCCGGCGGATGATGAGGCACCGCCCCCCGTCAATCCGGCGGGCATCCTGTCGCAATGGACAGGGCATTTGACCGGACAGTTTTCGCAGGCCAAACAAACCGTCGGTGAAAAAACCACCGACCTGCTGGGCCAGGCCATGGGCCTGCTGGGCGTGCCTTACCGACGCGGCGGCACCAGCGAAAACACGGGATTTGACTGCAGCGGTTTCGTGCGCCACCTTTATGAACAGTCGTTTGGCAAGCTGCTGCCCCACCGCGCATCCGACCAAGCCAAAGTGACCGAAGCCATTGACCCCACCGAACTCAAACCCGGTGACCTGGTTTTCTTCAATACCATGAAACGCGCCTTCAGCCATGTGGGCATTTATGTGGGTGATGGCAAATTCATCCACTCACCACGTGCGGGCAAGTCGGTTCAGGTGGACGACATGCGGTCCGCCTACTGGCAAAAGCGTTTCAATGGCGCAAGGCGGGTAGACACGCCATCCAACTCAGTACAGCCCACTGGCGACAACAAGCGCTGAGCGGTCTTTTCCCTTTTCAGGGAACCATATTTCCAGCCCCCATGAAAACACACATCGATCACCTCGTCGTGGCTGCCGCCACACTGGAACAAGGCATTCAGTGGTGCGAAGCCACACTGGGCATCACACCCGCAGCGGGAGGTGAACATGAGAAATACGGCACACACAACCGCCTGTTCAAGATCGCATCGCCAGCGCACCCTTTGGCCTACTTCGAAATCATCGCCATCAACCCTGAAGCGGTGATCCCCAAACGATCGCAAGTCACCCGCTGGTTTGATCTGGATGACAAAGCGATACAGAAAGCCATAGCGCAAGAGCCTCGCCTCATCACCTTCGTGGCCAGTACCGAAGATGTGAAGGCTGCTCGCCACGTGCTGCGCACGCAAGGCATCGAACGCGGCCAGATCGTGCACGCCAGCCGCAAATCCAGCAAAGGCACACTCCACTGGCAGATCACCGTGCGCGAAGATGGCGAGAGGCTGTTCAATGGCACCCTGCCCACATTGATCCAGTGGGGCAAGCCAGATGCAACAGACCCCTTGAGGTTACACCCCCGCAACAGCCTGCCGCGTTCTGGCGTGACCTTGCAAAGCATTGCCATCAGCCACCCCAGCGGTGCCAAACTGCAAGCGGCTTACGATGCCATCGGCCTCGAAGGCGTCGCCATTGAAACCGGCCCGGCCAATCTCGTTGCCACGCTCAAAACCCCCAAAGGTCTGGTCCAGTTGCAAAGCATGGGCATTTGAAGCCTGACACAGCTGGAAGGATCAACTTGCATCCTCGCGAGGCAAGGTTGCAAGCAATGCCATGCCCACAGCCATGACAGCCGCCGTGAGCCACAGTGCCCCCTTGAAGGTACCCGTTGCCTGCGCCATGGCTCCGGCCACCACCGGCGCGATCACTTGGGCCGCACCATAGCTCAGGGTCAGTCGGGCCATCGCCTTGCCCGGGTTTTGTGGCGCCCGGCGCCCCACCAGGGCCAGGGTCATGCTCACGATGCCAATGAAAGTCGCGCCGTAACCGATGGCACCGCCCAGCGCGGCGGCAAGAGAGCCTGACACCGCAGGCAAGATCACCGACAAGGTTTGCAAGCCAAAGGCCAGCAGCAAGGCCCGCGTGTCACCCCAGCGCCGGGCTGCCTTGTCCCACAGAAACACCGCAGGCATCGCCGCCAGGCCCACCAGTGCCCAGGCCAGTGCGCCCTGCCCGGCCAGCGCGGGTTCGCGCTCCACAATCGCCACCGTGAAAGTGGCACTGATCACAAAGCCCCAACCAGCGGCAAAGTAGCTGCCCGCCATGGTCAGCATCCAGCGGCGTGACACCTTGTTGGTGGCTTCGGCACCGCTGGCTGCAACAGGTGCAGGCGGCACAGGTGGCCGCCAGAGCCAGGCCGGCACAAAAAACACCAGACCCATCGCGGCCATGGCCAGCCACTGGTCCGACCACAAGGTCCAGATTTTGGACACGCCCCACACACCCACAGCAGACACCACAATGCCCAGGCCCAGGCCAATGAAATGCACGCCCAACTCGGGCCGACGCCCCTGGCGCATCAACCAGCCCAGCACCAGACCCGCGCCCAGCAACATGCCCGTGGCGCCGCACAAACCGCCCAGATAACGCCACAGCGCCCAGGCAGGCATCCAGGTCGACAAGGCCATGCCCGCCACCGTGAACAGCGACAACCACAAGCCCATGCTGTAGAGCCTATGTCGCCAGCGCACATCGTCGATCCAGGCGGCGGCCAGCGCGCCCGAGATGTAGCCTGCGTAATTGATCGCCGCCAGAGCCCCAGCGCTCGCGTCGTTCAGGCCGGTTTGCAATTGCAAGGCGGGCAACAGAGGGGTATAGGCAAAACGGGCCAAGCCGATGGTCAGCACCAGGCCAAAAATCCCGCCGATGATGACCTGCCAGGGCCTGAGATGCGATGCGTCAGTGCTCATGTCTTGCTTGTACTCCATGCCAGGAACCGTTGCTGCGGCTCACCGTGAAAGCACATTGTGAAGCAGCCTGCACATCAGGCCTGTTGCCGCCAAGACAAGCCGCAGCCAACACCAGCGCAGCCCTTCCTGGTCGACTCCATCGTCATCGACGGCCGCTGCCCGGCTTGGCGAATTCAGCATCCACCCAAGCCTGCGCAGTCTGGCGGTTGAGCTTGAAACCAGCATCGATCTTGAACTCGGCCAGCGTGGCGCCGCCTTCGTCCTGCGCACTAAGAACGGCATAAGGGTTGTCCTCGTCAGGCACGATGCGCAACAGCACCGTCACGCGACCGTCTTGGCCGTTCACGGTCACGCTCTGGTTTAGCTGCGCGTGCAGCTGCTGCTCGCTGCGGCGCACAAATTCGCTGGCGGTTTTGACCAAGGTGATGAAGGCCGAGCCGTCGAGCGGTTTAGGGTTCTTTTTGTCACGCCCCATGGTCCAGGGACCGACGAGTGCGGGCTCGGACTCACCTGCCTTGAACATGGCTACCGCCCAACCGTCGTCGTCTTCGTTCTTGATGACCCGGGCGGTCCAGCGTTCATCCTGCCAAAGGCGGGGTTCTTGCAGCAGGGGCGTGTCTTGTGTGTCGTCGGTCATTGTGAAATTGCAAAAAATGTTGTGGTGATCATGCCTCAAGGCTGCAAGTGCAGCGCCAGCAAGAGCACCTGGCTGACCCCCTGCTCTCGCAACAGCGCTGCCGCCACGGTGGCCGTCCAGCGGGTTCGCACATCGGTGGCCACCAGCAGCACCGGCCCTGTGGGCAAGACGGCATCGCCCGTCCAGTGAATGGCCGACTCCAGATGCGTCACCACAGGGGCGGATGCCGCATCTTGAGGTGCGGGCCCGCCCGTCCAGCTGAAGCCATCCAACATCAGCAGCCGCCCTTTTTGCGTGATGTGCTCGGCCACGCGGCGGTTGGACGCCATGTCGGGCGCGGGCAGCGGCACCACACACACCGGGCGGGCGGGCCAGGTCTTGGCCCAGCGCCCCAGTGTGGCCACCGCGCCTGCCAGCAAGTCGGCAGGCACATCCCCGGGCGCGGCGGTGCGCAGGGCCTGCAGCTCGGCCACCCAACCCGGATCGTCGGCAAACGAAACGGCCCGGCCCACATCAAAGCCCTGGATGCCCCCTTTGCGCCGCACCCCGGCAGGCCAGCGCTTGCGCGGCTCGATGTCCACGTCCACACCGCGCAAAAAGTTGCGGGCGGCCAGCAATTTATCGGGCGACGGCATCTGGCCCGGGTACGGCACATGCCCTGTGCAAACCGAACACCGCCCGCAAGGCGCGGGCGACGGGTCGTCCAGCGCCGTCTGCAAATACGCCATCAGGCAGCCCGCGCCGTGCGCGTACTGCCGCATGATGCCCGCCTCTTGCTGGCGCACCTGGGCCAGCGCCGTCCATTTGGCGATGTCGTGCACATAGGGCACGCCCGTGGCGCGCCAGGCCGATCCAACCTTCTCGACCACGCCTTCGACCGCCAGAATTTTCAAAAGCGCCTCCAGCCGCCCCCGGCGCACACCCGTGTCGGCTTCGATCTCGATCAGGCTGCGTTCGTCACTACCCAAGCTTTGCAAGACCTTGCCTGCGGTCTGCGGGTCCGGAATCGACGCGGTGGCAAAGTAATCCCAGATGCGCTCGTCCGCATCGGACGGCAGCAAGACCCCTTCGGCATGGGCCACCGCCCGCCCTGCCCGGCCCACCTGCTGGTAATAGGCCACCGGGGTGGAGGGCGAGCCCACATGCACGCAAAAGCCCAGGTCCGGCTTGTCGTAGCCCATGCCCAGCGCCGAGGTGGCCACCACCGCCTTGACCTGGTTGTGGCGCAAACGGTCTTCTACCTTCAGGCGCGTGTCGGCGTCGATCTGCCCGGTGTAGGCATCGACCGCGTGGCCACAACTGCGCAAAAACGCGGTCAGCCTCTCGGCCTCGGCCACCGTCAGCACATACACAATGCCCGAGCCGGGCAATTTTTCGAGCGCATCGGCGATCCAGGCGTAGCGCTGCAAGGGCGACAAGCCTGGCACCACCGACAGCGTGAGCGAGGTGCGGGCCAGCGTGCCACGAAACGTGACTGTGCTTGCGCCCAATTGCTTGCCGATGTCCAAAGTCACCCGCTCGTTGGCCGTGGCCGTGGTGGCCAGCACGCTGGCCGTGGGCGTGGACAAGAGCGCCCGCGCCAGCCGCTGGTAGTCGGGTCGGAAGTCAAAACCCCAATCGCTGATGCAATGCGCCTCGTCGATCACGATCAGGCCCACCCGCGCCAGCAAAGCGCCCAGCCGCGCCGCAAAACGCGGGTTGCCCAGCCGCTCTGGCGAGACGAGCAGCACGTCGATGGCGTCATCGTCCAGCCGCTGGAACACATCGTCCCAGTCGTCGATGTTGGTGGAGTTGACCGTGGCCGCTTTCAGGCCCGCCCGCTCGGCAGCGCTCACCTGGTCGCGCATGAGTGCCAGCAAGGGTGACACCACCAGCGTGGGGCCAGCACCCGTGCTGCGGATGGCGTGCGTGGCCGCCCAGTACACCGCCGACTTGCCCCAGCCCGTGGCCTGCACCACCAGCACCCGCGAGGCGGGCTGCAGCACGGCATGCACCGCGTCCACCTGGTCTGCCCGAGGTACGGCGCCCGGCCCGGCCAGGCGGGCCAGGATGGTGTTCATGTGGTCTTCGGCGAATGCGCGGCTGGCCGCTGTGTGGGTATCCATTGTTTTTTCTCCCTGGGAACCTGTTTGCTGCATTTTGAGGCCAAGCCCCACACCCCGGAAGTCGACGACAATCACTTTCTTTGACTTGACGGGTCTTCAACGGCTTTCTCGACGGCTTTCTATGGCGATTCAATGGTTCCCCGGACACATGCACCTCACGCGCAAAGCGATCGGGGAGCGCATCAAAGAGATTGACGTTGTCATCGAAATGCTGGACGCCCGGCTGCCGGGGTCGAGCGCCAACCCCATGCTGGCCGAACTGATCAAGGGCAAGCCCGCGCTCAAGATCCTGAGCAAGCAAGACCTGGCCGACCCGGCCCGCACGGCGCAGTGGCTGGCCCACTACAACGCCCTGTCCGGCGTGCGCGCCATTGGCCTCGACACCAGCATGAGCTCGCCCGCCAAAGCGCTGATCGACGCCTGCCAGCAACTGGCCCCCCACCGGGGCGGCATGGTCAAGCCCATGCGGGTGCTGATCTGCGGCATCCCCAACGTGGGCAAGTCCACCCTGATCAACACCCTCAAAGGCAAACGCGCGGCCAAGACCGGCGACGAAGCCGGTGTCACCAAGCAGGAAATGCGCATCGCCCTGGCCGATGATTTCTACCTCTACGACACGCCCGGCGTGCTGTGGCCGCGCATCATCGTCGAACAAAGCGGCTACAACCTGGCCGCCAGCGGCGCCATTGGCGTGAACGCGTTCGACGAGGAAGTGGTCGCGCTGGAGCTGCTGAACTACCTGATCCCCCACTACCCCCAGGCCCTGAGTGAGCGCTACAAGATCGCTGACGTGGCCAGCCACACCGACGAAACCCTGCTCGAAGCCATTGGCCGCGTGCGCGGTGCCATGCAAAGCGGCGGGCGCGTCAACACCACCAAGGCCGCGCACATCGTGATCCACGACTTCCGCTCTGGCGCACTCGGTCGCGTGACCATTGAAACACCGGAACAATTTGCCCAGTGGCTGGCCGAAGGCAAAAAGGCCGATGCCGAGCGCGCTGTGCGCAAAGAGGCCGCCGACAAGGCCAAGAAGTCATCGCGCAAATCGGCAGCCTGATCGCATGACCCCTCGCCACACCACTCCCGACAAAGACGCCATCGCCCTGCTCCCGCCTTTTGAGCGGCTGGGCCTGGATCGCATCACATTGGTCAGCACCGGCGTGCAGGCCCAGCAGGCGCATGAGCAGTTGCTGAAGACCCCTGCCTGGGGTTTTGACACCGAATCCAAGCCCACCTTCCGTGTGGGCGAACAATCGGACGGCCCTCACATCCTGCAACTGTCCACAGCCGAGCGCGCCTGGGTGTTTCAGCTGCACGACCCCGAATGCCGTGCCGTGGCCGCCGCACTGCTGGCACGTACCGGCATTGTCAAAGCCGGGTTCGGACTGGGCGATGACCGCAAACGCATCATCTACAAGCTGGGCGTAGAACCCCAAGGTATCCTGGAACTGAATACCGTGTTCCACCAGCGCGGCTACCGCAAGGACATGGGTGTCAAAGGCGCGGTGGCGGTGCTGTTCAAGCAGCGTTTCATCAAGTCCAAAAAAGCCGCGACCAGCAACTGGGCCAACGCCCGCCTGAGCGAATCGCAGCTGGTGTATGCCGCCAATGATGCGTATGCGGCGATTCGGGTCCTGGAGGCCCTTGACTCGGGACATCCAGCACCTTGACCCTTCACCGATCCAGCGGTCCCAGCTCAGGCTGCGCCCCTTCGGGCAAGGGGTAATCGTCCACGTTCAGCGCCATGCACACCAGGGTGTAGTAGCCCAGTGTGGCCATCAAATCCACCACCCCGCGCTCGCCAAAATGGGCCACGGCATCCGCGTATGTGGCATCGCTGACTTTTCGATCGACGATCAACTCGGCGCAAAACCGATGCACAGCACGCACCTCAGGCGCCAAGTCGTCGGGTGCGGGCCGGCCCTGTGCAATGCAGTCGATCAATGGCACGGGCAAGCCCGCCTCCTGCGCAATGCGACGGTGCGCCCACCAGACAAACTGTGCGGTCCAGTGGCGCGCCATCATCAAAATGGCCAGCTCGTTCAATGCCAGCGGCAAGGAGGAATGAAAGCGCGTGTGCGCCCCGAACTGCTGCGCCAGATTCCCCACCTCGGGGCTGCGCAGCAGCACGTTGTACGGGCCTTGCATCGCGCCGCGCTGACCGCCCAACACGGCACGTGTCATGGCCTGCTGCGCTTCGCTCATCTCGCCCCAGCTCAGAGGTTTGAAGCGGTTTCCCCGCAACTCGAACGAAGGTGGCGTGTTCTCGGGGGTCTGAACAAGGTCAAGCATGGGGGCGCTTTTCTGAAAGCTCAAACCGGCTTGTCGCCCTGGAGCGTGATGCGGTTCAAGACACGGCGGTAGCCGTGGTAATCGTTGATCGGGTTGTGCTGCGCGCAGCGGTTGTCCCAGAAGGCCAGCGCATCGACCTCCCAGGCCCAACGGCAGGTGAACTCGGGCTTGACCTGGTGCTGGAACAGAAAGTTCAGTAGCGAGGCACTTTCTGCATCGGTGAGCCCTTCAATGCCCGAGGTGTGGGCCACGTTTACATACAGGGCTTTGCGCCCGGTTTCGGGGTGTGTGCGCACCACCGGATGGGTGCTGGTGAAGTCCTTGGGGGCCGAGGCCTTGCCATCGGTCTTGAGGCGGTCCTCGCGGGTCTTGGACACATCGGCCTTCGCCGAGCTGTTGATGCCCTGCAAGCCCTCCAGCAGGCGCTGCATGGTGCCGGACAAGGCTTCGTAAGCGGCGTACTGGCTGGCAAACAGGGTGTCCCCACCAAATGGAGGAATCTCGCGCGCCAGCAGCATGGAGCCCATGGGTGGTGTTTCCAGATACGTGGTGTCCGAGTGCCACACCCCACCAAAGTTCACCTTCTCGTGCTCCAGCTTCTTGACTTCAATGATGTGCGGAAAACCGTCGATGCCCTTCACAAAAGGGTACTCCACAGGCTCGCCCATGGCTTGGGCAAAGGCCATGAACTGTGACGAACTCAGGGGCTGCTGACGCAGAAAGATCACTTCGTGCTTGAGAAACACGTCCCGTATTTCAGCGGCCAACGCCTGTGAAATCGGCTGGGTCAAATCCACCCCTGAAATCTCGGCGCCCAATGCACCGGCCAAGCGTTTGACTTTCATGTCTGAATCTCCTGTCGCATCAATCTGCGGTTGCACCCGAACTTTTGACCACCGCAGCCCAAGTCTTGATGTCCGCATGCAGCATGGTCTGGAACTCCTGGGGTGTTGTCTCGAACGGCTCTGCGCCCAGAGCGGCAAACTTGTCCTGCACGTCCTTGTCTTCCAGGACTTTTTTCACATCGGCATTGATCTGCCGGGCCACAGCAGCGGACGTGCCCTTGGAGGCAAACAGGCCAAACCAGGGGTTGATCACAAAACCCGGGAAGCCGGATTCGGCAATCGTCGGAATGTCCTTGAACGCCGCAGCGCGCCGGGAACCCGTGACCGCCAGCCCTTTGACCGTGCCGCCACGGATGTGCTGCGCCACCGAAGGCAGGCTGGTGAAGACCACCTGGATCTGTCCCGAGATCAGGTCCGTCAAGGCGGGTGCTGCGCCCTTGTAGGGGACGTGCTGCATCCTGGCGCCACTGGCCGTGTTGAACATCTCGCCCAGCAGGTGGTTGACCGAACCGTTGCCGGCTGAGCCAAAAGACACGGGCTTGCTGGCCGCATACGTCACCAGCCCCTTGATGTTGTTCACAGGCACCGAGGCGTTGACCACCGCGACAAAAGGCACGTTGGCCAGCGTGGCCACCGCCACAAAATCGTTTTCGGGATCAAACGGCAACTTGCTGTAAATGCTGGGGTTGATCGCGTGCGAGCCCACATAGGACATGAGCAAGGTGTAGCCATCACCCGGGGCCTTGGCCACCGCGTCCATACCGATGTTGCCCCCAGCACCCGGGCGGTTTTCGACCACCACGGCCTGGCCCCACTTCTCGGACAGCTTCTGGCCCACGATGCGCGCCAGCGCGTCCGATGCGCCACCCGGTGTTTGCGGCACGATGATGCGCACAGGCTTGGTCGGAAAGCTCGCAGGTGCAGTCTGTGCACTGGCCATTGGGGCCATAGCGATCAAGGCCATCGAGCCCAGAACGAATCGCAAAAGACGGCGAGTGCCAGCAGCAGAGTTCAAGATCATGAAAAAACCCCCACACCATTCAAGACATCAAGTTGAAGCGTGAAATTCTTGCACGCACTCCCGGACGCACCAGTCCTGAAGATGACACCCGGCATCACCCTTCGCAGCATGCAGAGAACCAGCAAAGCAAGACCCTAAAATGGGCACTGCTCCAAGCTCGCTGTTCGAGCCCGACAACACCTGAACCCTCCCCATGTCCGACCCGACGGGCCTCAGCGCCGCCACCCATTCTGAAAACACCAGCTCGGTGCTGGAATTTGCCAACGCCTTGTGGCGGGTGCGCAGGCCCAAGCCCTTTGTGCTGGTCATTGAAGGCGAAGTCGGCACCGAGGCTGCGGCACCCAGCGACTACCTGCACGACCAACTCCTCTTGCCCGAATGGCGCGAAGCCTTCTATCAATTGGTCGATGCCACCGGTTTGGTGGTCTGCCTGAATTCACACACCCAACACCCCACCTACCGTGATGTGCGTGGGCGCTCCAGCAAGGGACGCCTGAGCCAGGGCGAGTACTACCACCACGACGGCTGCACAGGCCCTGTCAAGCCGCGCTTTGTCGAAATCCGTTGCCCGATTCAGCCGCAAACACGCGGCGTGGCCACGGCCGTGGCGCCGCACCGTGATGTGGTCAAGGCCATGGTGCAAGTGCTACCCGCCGAGTTAGCCAACAACGCGGCCCTGGCTGGGCAAGACATGAGTGCAGCTACCCTGGACAAGATGGACGATACAGCGCTAGACCACTTGCAAGGCCTCATCACGCGCACCGTGCGAAAAAAGCTCAACGCCGAAGGCGCACGCGCCTACTTCCGCCAAGTGGATGCTGCCGCCAACGCCTACTTTGAACCCTGGGCCTTGGGCGAAAGCCGCTTCATTGCCAACGCCAACAGCGGCATCACCATGCAACACCGCCGCGCCTACCAAGCCCCTCACACCGGCGGCGTGGCCAATGGCCACCTGGTCAAACGCTGGACGTATGAAGAACTGTTGCTACCCGGCCAGGTGGTGGACCAAGCCTTGATTGCTGCGCTGTGCAGCGAAGAAGATGATGAAATGGATGGGGAGCGGGCTGAGGGGTGTTACCTCGGAGCACATTGAGATGCGGTGAATACGCGGCTCAAACACCGCATAAATTGCGCTGATTACAGAGGCTCGCAGAATACAAAAAGCCCGGACGGTTTTCCGTCCGGGCTTTTTGCTTTTGCAGCGCGAAGCGTTTTACTTCTTGCTCGGTGGCACGTCGGTACAAGACCCGTGCGCCACCTCTGCCGCCATGCCGATGCTTTCGCCCAGCGTGGGGTGTGGGTGGATGGTTTTGCCGATGTCCACGGCGTCGGCGCCCATCTCAATCGCCAGCGCAATCTCGCCAATCATGTCGCCCGCGTGCGTGCCGACCATGCCGCCGCCGAGGATCTTGCCGTGGCCGTGGGCCTCGGGCGAATCGTCAAACAGCAGTTTGGTCACGCCTTCGTCGCGGCCGTTGGCAATGGCGCGGCCAGAGGCGGTCCAAGGGAACAAGCCCTTTTTCACCTTGATGCCTTGCGCCTTGGCTTGGTCTTCGGTCAAGCCCACCCAAGCCACTTCGGGGTCGGTGTAGGCCACGCTGGGGATGACACGTGCGTTGAACGCCGCCGCTGCCAGCTCTTTGTTGCCTTGCAGTTCGCCCGCAATCACTTCAGCAGCCACGTGTGCTTCGTGCACCGCCTTGTGCGCCAACATGGGCTGGCCCACGATGTCGCCAATGGCAAAGATGTGCGGCACGTTGGTGCGCATCTGGATGTCGACGTTGATGAAGCCGCGGTCGGTCACCGCCACACCTGCTTTTTCAGCGGCAATCTTCTTGCCGTTGGGCGTGCGGCCCACGGCTTGCAACACGAGGTCGTACACCTGCGGCGCGGGGGCGGTGCCGCCCTCTTCTGCCGGTGCAAACGTGACTTCAATGCCTTCGGGCAAGGCGCGTGCGGACACGGTCTTGGTCTTGAGCATGATGTTGTCAAACCGCTTGGCGTTCATCTTTTGCCAGATCTTCACCAGGTCGCGGTCCGCGCCTTGCATGAGGCCGTCCATCATTTCCACCACGTCCAGGCGTGCGCCAAGCGTGCTGTAGACGGTGCCCATTTCCAGGCCGATGATGCCGCCGCCCAAAATGAGCATGCGCTTGGGGACTTCTTTGAGCGCCAAAGCGCCTGTGCTGTCGACCACACGTGGGTCGTTGGGCATGAACGGCAAACGCACAGCTTGCGAACCGGCCGCGATGATGGCGCGCTTGAAAGCAATGACCTTCTTGCTGCCGGTCTGCTCTTGCGCCGTACCGCTGGTTTCCAACACTTCGAGGTGGTTCGCTCCCACGAATTGGCCCAGGCCGCGCACGGTGGTGACCTTGCGCATCTTGGCCATGGCAGCCAGGCCACCGGTCAACTTGCCGATGACTTTTTCCTTGTGGCCACGCAGCTTGTCGATGTTGACCGCAGGTGCGCCGAAGTCCACGCCGAGGTCAGCCATGTGGGCCACTTCGTCCATCACCGCTGCGACGTGCAGCAGTGCTTTGGACGGGATGCAACCCACATTCAGACACACGCCGCCCAGAGTGGCATAGCGCTCAACGATGACGACCTTGAGGCCCAGATCGGCCGCACGGAAAGCGGCCGAGTAGCCGCCAGGGCCACCGCCCAACACGAGCACATCGCACTCGAGGTCGGCTGAGCCGCCGAAGCTGGAAGCCACGGGGGCTGGTGCAGCAGGCGCCCCTGTCGGAGCCGAAGCCACAGGTGCAGGCGCAGATGCAGCAGCCGGGGCCGCTGGAGCAGAAACGGCAGCTGGGGCTGCCGAAGCGCCCTCGCCGTCCAGCACCAGCACCACCGAGCCTTGCTTGACCTTGTCGCCGAGCTGGACTTTGAGTTCCTTCACCACGCCAGCGTGGGAGGACGGAATTTCCATCGAGGCTTTGTCAGACTCGACGGTGATCAGCGATTGCTCGGCCTTGACGGTGTCGCCGGGTTTGACCAGCAACTCGATCACGGCCACTTCGTCGAAGTCGCCGATGTCGGGAACTTGAATGTCAATCAGTGCCATATCAAATCCTTAAAGCAACACGCGACGGAAGTCGCTGAGGATTTGACCCAGGAACGCGTTGAAGCGTGCCGCTGCGGCGCCGTCGATGACGCGATGGTCCCATGTCAGCGACAAAGGCAGCATCAGGCGGGGCTGGAAAGCCTTGCCGTCCCAGACCGGCTCCATGGTGCTCTTGCACACACCGAGGATGGCCACTTCGGGCGCGTTGATGATGGGCGTGAAGTACTTGCCACCGATACCGCCCAGGCTGGAGATCGTGAAGGTCGCACCCGACATGTCGGCGGGGCCGAGCTTGCCGTCACGGGCCTTCTTGGCCAGCTCACCCATTTCCTGGCTGATCTGCAGCACGCCTTTTTTGTCAGCGTCCTTGATCACAGGCACCACCAGGCCGTTGGGCGTGTCGGCCGCAAAACCAATGTGGTAGTACTGCTTGTAGATCAGCGCATCGCCATCGAGCGAGCTGTTGAACTCGGGGAACTTCTTGAGCGCGGCCACGCAAGCCTTGATCAGGAAGGCCAGCATGGTGACCTTGACGCCGCTCTTCTCGTTCTCTTTGTTGGTCGAGACGCGGAAGGCTTCGAGGTCTGTGATGTCGGCGTCGTCGTGGTTGGTGACGGCCGGGATCATCACGGCGTTGCGCAAGAGGTTGGCGCCGCTGATCTTCTTGATGCGTGACATTTCCTTGCGCTCGATCGGGCCGAACTTGGCAAAGTCCACCTTGGGCCAGGGGATCAGGCCCAGCTCGGAACCGCCACCGCCTGCAGGTGCCTTGGCCGCTTGGGCCTTGGTCTGTGCAGCACCCGACATGACCGCCTTGGTGAAGGCTTGCACGTCGTCCTGGGTGATGCGGCCCTTGAGGCCCGAGCCTTTGACTTCGTCCAAAGGCACGCCCAGTTCGCGGGCGAACTTGCGCACCGATGGCGACGCGTGGGGCAAGCCCAGCGTGGTGCCGCCCGGGGCGTGGGCGGGTGCGGCCACCGCAGCGGCAGCGGCTGCCACGGGGGTTTGCGCAGCAGCCGGGGCCGAAGCAACGGCCACAGGTGCCGCCACTGCAGCAGCCACTGGGGCTGCCGCAGAGGCCGTGCCTTCCAGCACGGCCAGCAAGTCACCGATGTTGACCTTGTCACCCACTTTGACTTTGAGCTCCTTGAGCACGCCAGCAGCCGACGACGGGATTTCCATCGAGGCCTTGTCGGACTCGACCGTGATCAACGATTGCTCGACCTTGATGGTGTCGCCGGGCTTGACCATGACTTCGATCACGGCCACGTCCTTGAAGTCACCAATGTCGGGCACGTGGACTTCCACGGGGCCAGAAGCCACTGCAGCAGCGGGGGCAGCCACAGGTGCAGGGGCAGCAGCGGGAGACGCTGCAACAGGTGCGGCAGCAGGCGCAGCCGCCGGTGATGCAGCCGCACCAGCTGCCTCCACCACCAGCACGATCGAGCCTTGCTTGACCTTGTCGCCCAGGGCCACGCGCATTTCTTTGACCACGCCCGCCGTGCTCGACGGGATTTCCATCGAGGCTTTGTCGGACTCGACCGTGATCAGCGATTGCTCGGCTTTCACGGTGTCACCCACTTTGACCAGCAGCTCGATGACGGCCACTTCGTCGAAATCCCCGATGTCCGGGACTTGTACTTCTACCAATGCCATGTTTGTCTCCCGGATTTATGCGTACAGCGGGTTGATTTTGTCGGTCTTGATGCCGTATTTTTTGATGGCTTCAGCCACCTGCGCCACAGGCACTTTGCCCTCTTCGCTCAGCGCCTTGAGGGCAGCGATCACGATGTAGTGGCGGTTGATCTCGAAGTGCTCGCGCAGCTTGCTGCGGAAGTCGGAGCGACCAAAGCCGTCGGTGCCCAGCACTTTGTAGGTGCGGTCTTTCGGAATGAAAGGACGGATCTGCTCGGCATAGGCCTTCATGTAGTCGGTCGATGCGACCACGGGGCCGCTGTGCTTGGCCAGCTGTTGGCCCACGAACGGCACACGGGGTGTTTCCAGCGGGTGCAGCAGGTTGAAACGTTCGGCGTCTTGACCGTCGCGGGTCAGTTCGTTGAAGCTTGGGCAGCTCCACACGTCGGCCTGAATGCCCCAGTCGGTGGCCAGCAGGGTTTGTGCGGCAATGGATTCGCGCAGGATGGTGCCCGAGCCCAGCAATTGCACGCGCTTTTCTCCAGCGGCGCCGGGCTTGCACAAATACATGCCTTTGATGATCTGCTCTTCGGTGCCGGGCGTGAGGCCTGGCATCGCGTAGTTTTCGTTCAGCAGCGTCAGGTAGTAGAAGACGTTGTCCTGCTTCTCGACCATGCGCTTCAAACCGTGGTGCAGGATGACGCCGACTTCGTGTGCGAAGGTCGGGTCATACGACACGCAGTTGGGGATGGTGTTGGCCATGATGTGGCTGTGACCGTCTTCGTGCTGCAAGCCTTCACCGTTCAACGTGGTGCGACCCGATGTGCCGCCAAGCAAGAAGCCGCGAGCTTGCATGTCGCCCGCAGCCCATGCCAAGTCGCCAATGCGTTGGAAGCCGAACATCGAGTAGTACACGTAAAACGGCACCATGATGCGGTTGCTGGTCGAGTAGCTGGTGGCCGCAGCGATCCAGCTGGACATGCCACCGGCTTCGTTGATGCCTTCTTGCAGAATCTGACCGGCTTTGTCTTCCTTGTAGTACATGACCTGGTCTTTGTCGACCGGGGTGTAGTTTTGACCTGCGGGGTTGTAAATACCGATCTGGCGGAACAGGCCTTCCATACCGAAGGTACGGGCTTCGTCCACCAGGATAGGCACCACGCGGGGGCCCAGGGCCTGGTCGCGCAGCAGCTGGGTCAAGAAGCGCACATAGGCTTGGGTGGTGGAGATTTCACGGCCTTCGGCGGTGGGCTCCATCACGGCCTTGAAGGTCTCCAGAGACGGCACAGTGAAGTTTTCTTCGGCCTTGGTGCGGCGGTGCGGCAGGTAGCCACCCAGCGCCTTGCGACGCTCGTGCAGGTAACGCATTTCGGGCGTGTCGTCTGCAGGCTTGTAAAACGGGATCTTGGACAACTCGCTGTCGGGGATCGGCAGGTTGAAGCGATCACGCATGTACTTGATGTCTTCGTCCGTCAGCTTCTTGGTCTGGTGGACGGTGTTCTTGCCCTCACCGGCCTTGCCCATGCCAAAGCCCTTGACGGTCTTAATCAGCAGCACGGTGGGTTGGCCTTTGGTATTCACGGCCTCGTGGTAAGCGGCGTACACCTTTTGGGGGTCGTGGCCACCGCGCTTGAGGTTCCAGATGTCGTCGTCCGACAGGTGGGCCACCAGCTCCAGTGTGCGGGGGTCGCGGCCAAAGAAATGCTTGCGCACGTAAGCGCCGTCGTTGGCCTTGAAAGCCTGGTAATCACCGTCCAGGGTGTCCATCATCAGCTTGCGCAGGGCGCCGTCCTTGTCGCGGGCCAGCAGGTCGTCCCACTCGCTGCCCCACAGGCACTTGATGACGTTCCAGCCGGTACCACGGAACTCGCCTTCGAGTTCTTGCACGATCTTGCCGTTGCCGCGCACCGGGCCATCCAGGCGCTGCAGGTTGCAGTTGACGACAAAAATCAGGTTGTCGAGTTTTTCACGGGCGGCCAGGCCGATCGCGCCCAGCGATTCGACTTCGTCCATCTCGCCGTCGCCGCAGAACACCCAGACCTTGCGGTTTTCAGTGTTGGCAATGCCACGGGCGTGCAGGTATTTCAAAAAGCGGGCCTGGTAGATCGCCATCAATGGGCCCAGACCCATCGACACGGTGGGGAACTGCCAGAACTCGGGCATGAGCTTGGGGTGTGGGTAGCTCGACAGGCCTTTGCCATCGACTTCCTGGCGGAAGTTGAGCAGCTGTTCTTCGGTCAAGCGGCCTTCCAGGTAGGCACGGGCATACACGCCGGGCGACACGTGGCCCTGGATGTAGAGGCAATCGCCGCCGTGGTTTTCGTTTTCAGCGTGCCAGAAGTGGTTGAAGCCGGCGCCGAACATGTGGGCCAGCGAGGCGAAGGAGCCAATGTGGCCACCCAGGTCACCACCGTCTTCGGGGTTGTGGCGGTTGGCCTTGACGACCATCGCCATGGCATTCCAGCGCATGTAGGCGCGCAGGCGCTCTTCGATCTCGATGTTGCCGGGGCAACGGGCTTCTTGTGTGGGCTCGATGGTGTTCACATAGCCGGTGTTGGCCGAGAACGGCATGTCGATGCTGTGCTGGCGTGCTTCTTCGAGCAACTCTTCGAGCAAAAAGTGGGCGCGCTCGGGGCCTGCTTTTTCAATCACGGCGGACAGGGCGTCCATCCATTCGCGTGTTTCCTGAGTGTCCAGATCCTGCTTGGGCTGGTTCGGATTGACAGCGGTCATTCGAAGTCTCCTTTGTTGTTTATGGCTGAATGATGGCAGAAGTTTCTCATAATTTTTCACAAATTTCAAATCGTGCTTTATCTTTTTGTATTGTGAAATTTCAATGAAACCCATTTGAAATTCAAGCCCACCTTCTCCCCTAAACTCGCCGCATGGAAAAAAACACTGAAGTCTTGGCCCGCAAGACGCCTGGGCCTTGGCAGTGGTGGCTAGCTTGGTGGAACAAGCAATCGCCCAATCGCCAGGACCGGTTTGCCAACCTCACCCCGGTCGCTGCGGTGATCCTGTTCCTGGCAGCCATTGCCAGTGCATTCTGGTATCTGCGTGCAGAAGAAACAGAGCGCGAGCAAGAAGCGGTCAAACGTGACGTGGAATACGCGCAGCAACGCCTGCGCCTGCGCCTGATCGAGCGACAAGAACAAGTGATGCGCCTGGCACGGGACATCACCAACAAAGACGTCAAACTCGATCAATTCCCCTCCAGAGCCGAAGCCCTGGTGCAGCAATACCCCGAATACCATTCGCTGACCTGGCTGGACGAGCGCAGACGAGTGGTCGCCACCCAAAGTGTCTCCAGCATCATGCGCAGCGAGCGGCTTCAGCCCGGTAACACACTGGGCGTTGGAGAAACCGAAACCCATTACAGCCTGGCCCGCGACCTGATGCAGCCCATCTATGGGCAATTGGACCCCAAGGAACACACCGACCTCAACGGTGCCCTGCTGCAGTTGCTGACCCCCTTGAGCAATGAAAAAGGCAAATTCAGCGGGGTCTTGCTGGCCGAGTACTCCATGGAAGGGCTGCTGCGCTACGGCGTGCCCACGGAAATTCTGGCCAAGTACGCCATCTCGCTGGCCAACAGCGAGGGCGATCTGCTGGCAGGTCAAACAATCCCTCAACGAACGCATCTGCTGTCCATGCTGCCCATGGTCAACCCCGATGACAACGAGTACGAAGTCCCGGTCTCACCCGTTGGCAACGGCCTCATCCTGAAAGCGCAAGCCTGGCGAACCTCCCAGGGCCTGGTGGGCAGCGGCCTGTTCTGGCTGGTCAGTGTTCTCAGTGTGATGACCGCCTGGATGTTGATCGCCAACTGGCGGCACACCCGCAGGCGACTGCAGGCCCAGAAAGCGCTGGTGGCCGAGACCAACTTCCGCCGTGCCATGGAAAACTCCATGCTGACGGGCATGCGTGCCCTGGACCTCAATGGCCGCATCACCTACGTCAACCCCGCCTTTTGTGAAATGACCGGCTGGAACGAGGCCGAACTGATTGGCGCCGTGGCCCCTTTCCCCTACTGGCCAGAGCAGGACCATGACGCACTCATGTCCCGACTGGAAGATGAAATCTCAGGCCGCCACACACCCGCCGGCTTTCAGGTGCGCGTCAAACGCAAGAGCGGCAGCATCTTTGATGCCCGCATGTACGTCTCGCCCCTCATTGATGCGCAAGGCAAGCAGACCGGCTGGATGACCTCGATGACCGACATCACCGAGCCCAACCGCATCCGCGAGCAGCTGGCCAACTCCTACGAACGCTTCACCATCGTGCTCGAAGCACTCGATGCCTCGGTCTCCGTGGCCCCCTTGGGCAGCAAGGAATTGCTGTTTGCCAACAAGCTCTACCGGCAGTGGTTCGGACAAAACACCGAGGGACATTTGCGGCTGGTCGAGCAAGCCGGTGCTTATTACGAGAGCGAGATGGCCATGGACGATGTCGATGGCCTGGCAGGACTGCCCACCGAGTCCCTGACCGTGGCCGTGTCGGAGAACGCCGAAATCTTTGTGTCCGAGCTGGGCAAATGGCTCGAAGTGCGCTCGCGCTACATCAACTGGGCCGATGGGCGTCTCGCCCAAATGGTGATTGCCACCGACATCACCCCACGCCGCCAGGCCGAAGAACTCGCGGCCCAACAGGCCGAGCGGGCTCAGACCGCCAGCCGCCTGATCACCATGGGCGAAATGGCCTCCAGCGTGGCCCACGAACTGAATCAGCCCCTGACTGCCATCAGCAACTACTGCAACGGCATGATCTCGCGGATCAAAAGCCAGCAGATCAAGGAAAGCGACCTCTTGGGTGCCCTGGACAAAACCGCGCACCAGGCCCAGCGCGCCGGCCAGATCATTCAGCGCATTCGCAGTTTTGTGAAGCGCAGCGAGCCCAACCGCAGCCCCTCCGATGTGACCGGCATCGTCAACGAGTCGCTGGAACTGGCCGAAATCGAACTGCGCAGGCGCCACGTTCGCCTCTCGCACTACGTCGCAGCCCGCCTGCCCTTGCTGATGGTCGACCCGATCCTGATCGAGCAGGTCCTCATCAACCTGATGAAAAATGCCGCCGAATCCATCGACAACGCCAACCGCCCCCCAGAGCGCCGGCATGTGGAATTGCGCGTCATTCCCCGCCAGATCGATGGCCAGGACGTGGTCGAATTTTCCGTCACCGACACCGGGCAGGGCCTGCCCCCCGAGGCGATTGACCGGGTCTACGAAGCGTTTTTCTCCACCAAGGTCGAAGGCATGGGCATTGGCCTGAATTTGTGCCGCTCGATCATCGAATCGCACGAAGGCAGGATCGCTGCCGAGAACCTCTACAATGCCGACGAGGTCACGGGTTGCCGCTTTTCTTTCTGGTTGCCTGTGACAAGCACTTTGCCCACCGATAAAACCAGCGGAGCAGCTGAATGAGTTTGATACCCAAAAAAGGCACTGTTTATGTGGTCGACGACGACGAAGCCGTTCGCGACTCTCTGCAATGGCTGCTCGAAGGCAAGGATTACCGGGTGCGCTGCTACGACTCGGCCGAATCGTTCATCAGCCGTTACGACCCCCGTGAAGTCGCCTGCCTGATCGCTGACATCCGCATGGGTGGCATGACCGGTCTCGAACTGCAGGACCGCCTGATCGAACGCAAGTCACCACTGCCGATCGTGTTCATCACCGGCCACGGCGACGTGCCCATGGCCGTGAACACCATGAAAAAAGGCGCCATGGACTTCATCCAGAAGCCCTTCAAGGAAGAAGAATTGCTGGGCCTGGTCGAGCGCATGCTCGACGAAGCCCGCGACGCCTTTGCCGAATACCAAAGCGCCGCCAGCCGCGATGCCCTGCTGTCCAAGCTGACAGGCCGCGAAGCGCAAGTGCTCGAACGCATCGTCGCAGGTCGCCTGAACAAGCAGATCGCCGACGATCTGGGCATCAGCATCAAGACGGTGGAGGCGCACCGCGCCAACATCATGGAAAAGCTCAACGCCAACACCGTGGCTGATCTGCTCAAGATCGCACTGGGGCAAAACGCACCCAAGGCCTGAGCCGCCCATCCACCTCCAAACGCCCGCACCCGTCGGGCGTTTTGCATTTTTCCTTTTGAATTTGACCGAGTCCCACACCATGACCGCCCAACTCATCGACGGCAACGCCCTCTCCAAACAACTGCGTACCGAAGTCGCCACCCGCGCCCAGGCCCTCAAGGCCAAAGGCATCACCCCGGGCCTGGCCGTGGTGCTGGTGGGTGACAACCCGGCCAGCCAGGTTTACGTGCGCAACAAGGTCAAGGCTTGCGAAGACAGCGGTCTGCACTCCGTGCTGGAAAAGTACGACGCCAGCATGAGCGAAGCCGCCCTGCTGGCCCGCGTGGAAGCGCTCAACAACGACCCGGCCATCCACGGCATCCTGGTGCAACTGCCCATGCCTGAACACATTGACGCCCAGAAAGTGATCGAAGCGATCAGCCCGGCCAAGGACGTGGACGGTTTCCACATTGCCAGCGCCGGGGCGCTCATGACCGGCATACCCGGCTTCTGGCCCTGCACACCTTACGGCTGCATGAAGATGCTGGAATCCATCGGCTATGACCTCAAGGGCAAGCACGCCGTGGTGATCGGCCGCAGCAACATTGTGGGCAAGCCCATGGCGCTGATGCTGCTGCAAAAGGACGCCACGGTCACCATCTGCCACTCGCGCACGAAAGACCTCAAAGCCCAGACCCTGCAGGCCGATGTGATTGTGGCCGCCGTGGGCAAACGCAATGTGCTGACCGCCGACATGGTCAAACCCGGCGCCGTGGTGCTCGACGTGGGCATGAACCGCAACGACGAAGGCAAGCTCTGCGGCGATGTGGACTTCGCTGGCGTCAAAGACGTCGCGGGCTACATCACACCCGTGCCCGGTGGCGTCGGCCCCATGACCATCACCATGCTGCTGGTCAACACCCTTGAAGCCGCCGAACGCGCCGCAATCTAATGACTTTGGGGACAGATCTTCAGCTCTGTCCCCAACACATCCAACATGAACAATCCTCTGCTCGACACCGCCGGCCTGCCGCTCTTTGACCGCATCACACCCGAACACGTGGCGCCCGCCATGGACGTGCTGCTGGCCGAGGCCGACACGGCATTGACCCGCGTCACCGCCGACGACTTTCCTGCCGACTGGAAAGAAATCGCCAAGGTGCTGGACGTGGCCACCGAACGCCTGGGCCGCTCCTGGGGCGCCGTGAGCCACCTCAACAGCGTGGCCGACACGCCCGAGTTGCGCGCCGCCTACAACGCCGCACTGCCCCGCGTGACCGAGTTCTGGACCCGCTTGGGCAGCAATGAGCAGTTGTATGCCAAATACAAGGCCATCGATCCCGCCCAACTGAACGCCGAGCAGCGCCAGGCGCACAGCAACGCCCTGCGCAACTTTGTGCTCGGTGGCGCCGAACTGCAAGGCGCCGCCAAGGAGCGCTACGCCGCCATTCAAGAGAAACAGGCCGAGGTCTCGCAAAAGTTCAGCGAGCACACGCTGGACGCCACCGACAGCTTTGCCCTCTATGTGGCCCCCACTGAACTGGCGGGCGTGCCGCAAGACGTGATCGACACCGCTTGCGCCGCGGCCGAAAAAGACGGTAAAACCGGCCAGGCCAAGCTCACGCTCAAGATGCCCAGCTACCTGCCGGTCATGCAGTTCGCCAACAGCAGCGCCTTGCGCGAGCGGCTCTACAAGGCCTACACCACCCGCGCCTCCGACCAGGCGGAGGGGGACGCCAAGCAATACGACAACACCCCCCTGATGAGCGAGATCCTGGCCTTGCGCCAGGAAGAAGCCCAGCTGCTGGGCTATGACAATTTCGCCCAAGTGTCGGTGGTGCCCAAGATGGCCGAGTCCCCCGAAAAAGTCATCGCCTTCCTGCGTGACCTGGCCGCGAAAGCCAGGCCCTTTGCAGAAAAAGACCTGGCCGATGTGCGCGAATTCGCACACAAGGAACTGGGCCTCACGGGCGAGCTGAACGCCTGGGACATCCCCTACCTGAGCGAAAAACTCAAGGAAGCGCGCTACAGCTTCAGCGAGCAGGAAGTCAAACAGTACTTCACCGCGCCCAAGGTGCTGGCGGGTCTGTTCCGCATCATCGAGTCGCTGTTCGAGGTCAGCATCCGCAAGGACGAGGCCCCCGTCTGGCACCCGGCGGTCGAGTTCTACCGGATCGAGCGGAACGGACAACTCGTGGGCCAGTTCTACCTGGACCCCCCGGCCCGTGCCGGCAAGCGCGGCGGCGCCTGGATGGACGATGTGGTGGGCCGCTGGCTGCGCCCCGACACCGGCACGCTGCAAACGCCCGTCGCCCACCTGGTCTGCAACTTTGCCGAAGGCGTGAACGGCAAGCCGCCGCTGCTCACCCACGACGACGTGATCACCCTCTTCCACGAATTCGGCCACGGCCTGCACCACATGCTCACGCAGGTCAACGAGCGCGACGTCTCGGGCATCAGCGGCGTCGAGTGGGATGCCGTGGAACTGCCCAGCCAGTTCATGGAAAACTTCTGCTGGGAATGGCCTGTGCTGCAGCACATGACCGCCCATGTGAACACCGGCGAGCCATTGCCTCGCGACCTGTTCGACAAGATGCTGGCCGCCAAAAACTTCCAGAGCGGCCTGCAAACCCTGCGCCAGATCGAGTTCTCCCTGTTCGACATGCGCCTGCACGCCGAACACGACCCGACGCTCGACTTCATGCCCCTGCTGCACGAAGTGCGCGCCGAAGTCGCGGTACTGCAACCGCCGAGCTTCAACCGCATGGCCCACACCTTCAGCCACATCTTTGCCGGTGGCTACGCGGCGGGCTACTACAGCTACAAATGGGCCGAGGTCCTCTCAGCCGACGCTTACGCTGCATTCGAGGAAAGCGCTGCCGAAGACGGCTCGCCCAGCATCGACACGGGTCGGCGCTACCGCAAGGAAATCCTGGAGGCCGGTGGCAGCCGCCCTGCGCTGGAGTCGTTCAAGGCTTTTCGAGGTCGCGAGCCCAGCCTGGATGCATTGTTGCGCCACCAGGGGATGGTTTGAGGTGATCTTTGTAACCCGTTGGAAACTTGACCCGACCAAGTCCTGCTATTCTTGACATCTTCCCTGAGGCGTACTCCAAATGACCACGAATTCCATGCCCCTTCTTTACAAAAACCCACAACAGCTCAATGCCGAGCAGCACAATGATTTCAAACTGAATTTTGAAGCGGGTTTCGGTTTTGCTCGCAACACCAACTCTGTGCCACTGGTGATCGAGGAATTCGGCGCGACCTGCCGGGACTATGTGATTGTTTTCTCGACGGGCGAAGTGGCACTGCCCCTGGTGGTACTGGGCGTCCAGTCGGACCACAACGCTTACGTGAACGGCAAAGGCGAATGGGCTGCTGAAACCTACATCCCGGCCTATGTTCGCCGCTACCCATTCATTTTTTCCGAAACGCCTGGCTCCGAAGAGTTGACGCTGTGCATCGACATGGAAGCCAGCGCTCTGAACAAAGACCAGGGCCTCGCACTGTTCGATGACAACAAAGAAGCCTCCGAAATGACAAAGCAGGGTCTGGAGTTCTGCAAGAATTTCCATATCCAGTTGCAGCAAACCCGCGAATTTTGCGAAGCCCTGCAAGCAGCGGACCTGCTGGTCGACCAACAAGCCAGCATCACGCTGCACGATGGTCAAACACAGAACCTGACCGACTTCCGCATTGTGGACGAGCAAAAATTCCGCCAGTTGCCAGTTGAAACCCTGCAAAAGTTCCACGAGCGTGGCTGGCTGGGCCTGATCTACGCCCACCTGATCTCCACAGGCAGCATGGGCAAGCTGGTCGCCCAGCTCAAGCAAAACCCCGCAGCCTGATCGCAGAGCCAAGGCACTCCTCAAGAAGGCCCCAGTCAAGGGGCCTTGCAATCGCCCAGCGTCCCCGTGTCGACCTGAAACACCCGCTGGCTCACCCAGCCCAAAGACACATGCAATTTGTGCTGGCGTGCAGGCGCGGGCAAAGACAGGCACAGCCCATCGGGGCAAGGCTCCAGCAGCGCGGGCTCCAATGTCTGCGGTGCAGCGGGATCCATGAAGCGCGCCGCATCCACCAAGTCAAGCTGTGTGCCATGCAGCCAGACGCGGCCCGCCTGCGCAGCGCAACCCACCACAGTGAATTCCGGCAGCATCAACACCGAGCGGCCCAGAGGCATCCAGCGGCTGAACAAGCCCGTCGCGTCATGCCCCACCCGGAACTCCAGCGGATTGACCACGCTGGGCAACTCGGCCCCTTTGAACCGCACCGGCTGGCGCGTGCGCAACTCCTTGTGCACCGCATCGGCCATCAGAGGCACATTGATCGGCTTTTTGGCCGTGACCGGATCGTCCACAAAACGCAGCTGCAAGCTGTAGCCCCCTTTGGCCAAGGCATAACCATCGACCGTCTGCAGCAACAGGCTCAGACCTGAATCGTCAGAAAAGAACTCCTCCTGGGGCTTGAGCCCCCACTGCAGCGCCTTGGCCGAAGGCCGCACCAGCAAGGCATTGGGCACGGGCGCGATGGCCACACGCGGCGCTGCGGCATTTTTTTGCAGCCTCACGCGGATCGGTTCCGGCTCGCCATCCAGGTGATGCAGCACCACTGCGTTGGGCAGGGCCGCGTTGCTCCGCACGTCCACATTGCACAACATCCACAACTGCTGCTGCCCCTCGGGCGTGCTGCGCAACTCACCCGGCAGGCATTGGCCGCCGTCCCACTGCAACGATGCGATCCGCTCCAGCTGCTGGCCGGTCACTCGCAACTGCTCGTCCAGCTCGGCGTGCTCCACAGCCAGCACATGGGCGCGCGGTGCCAGCACCCGCAAGGCCACGGTCTGCGCAGGAGCACCCTTCATGCGCACATCCAGCGTGGCCGCGCCCGGCCCGGCCTGGCTCAGGTCCACCGACAATTTTTGGGCCGCTTCGGGCAATGCACTCGCCAGCACACGGGCGCCCACGCTCAGGCTCATGCCCTCCACACAAGCCGCCCCCTGCGCCAAATCAAGCGCCAATTCTCCACGCTCGCCTGCCACCAGGGTGTGGGCCCCTTTCAGCTTGGTGCTGACATCGCCGCGCATCGGCAGCGCCATGCTGAAAGCCGGCAGCGCCACCGCATCAAAGCCGAACTGCCCCCTCAGCCGCACCTCGACACCGCCCTGCGCAAGCAACTGTTCCGGCAAGGACTCCGGCCGCTTGAAGCGAACAACACCCCGCTCGGGCTGAAAAACCACATCGGTCAACGTCAGCAAGGGGGTGTCGGTGTGGGGCACTGTCAGCGCCATCGACCAGCCATGCCAGTAATTGACCACGGGCAAACGCCCGGACACCTGCACATGCACCTCGTCGTCCATCAAGCAGGCGGGGCGGCTCAGGTCGGCCGACAAGGCTGGCGCCACCGCCTTGAACCAGGCCGGCACATACACATAAGCCGTCTTGATGTTGCCATTGCGAAACCGCGCCAGAGAAAACAACTCGGTCTGCTGCGCGCCCGCCAAGGGCCGCCCAAACGTGGTCGCAAAATCGTACTGGTCGCGGAACTTGTGGCTCAAAAAGTCCCCTGCGCCTGAAAAAACGCCCAGCTTGTCGGTCAGAAACTGGGTGAGGTCGGCCGCACCCTTGGAGCCCACCAACATCCCCAGATCGCTCGACGTCGGCAGCACAAAGTCCTTGTTGGCCACCATGCTCATGGCCACGCACTGCGTGTTGACCGCGTTGCCCTTGAAGCAGTCCGGGTCCACCTGGCTCACCCCGAACTTGAACGCCATGGCCTTGGCCGAGGCCATCGCCTGCTCCGGGTTGCGGTTGAGCACCAGCTGGTCCAGTCCTTGCGTCAAAGCCGTGATCGCCTGGTTGACCTGGTCCACCTTCTGCAAATCGTAAAAGCGCTGCGGGTCGGACTGGATGACCTCCTTGAGCAGCAACTCCGACTCCACAAAACTGGTGTAGAGCCCAAACATGTTGCGCAACTGCGGCGCCAGCAAAATCACAGGCACCTGCTCGTTGGCGGTGATCTCCAGCTCGGCAAAGCCCTCCAAACGGGCCAGGTCAAATGCTTTGGTCTCGACCTCGTTGCCCGCTGGCGAAATGCGCCCCAACATCAGCACCCAGTCGCCCTTGGCCAGCGAACTCTGCACGGGCTTGACCAGCACCTTGTCGCCCGAGCGCAGCTGGTTCACCTTGAAAATCGACAGCCGCTCACTGCCCCGCTGAATCTGGATGTCCAGGCGAGGCCCGTGGTGGATCAAGCCCTCAGCCTGGGCCTGCCGTGCCATGCCCAGCAACACACTGGACAACACCAGACCACGCCACAAGAACGACAAAAAATGGGAGAGTTTCAAATGGCACCGCCCCGAATGGATGTGCGAATGGCCCACGAGGCCACCAATAAAAAAAGCACCTGGCGTTTCCGCCAAGTGCTTTATTTTCCTACCAAATTTGGTAGGCGCGACTAGATTCGAACTAGCGACCCCCACCATGTCAAGGTGGTGCTCTAACCAACTGAGCTACGCGCCTGAGAGACTTGAATTATAGCAGCAAAACTAGCGTCTTCTGGCGTTGCGAACGCCTTTGAGGCTTTTGACGCTGCCCAGCACGCGGGCCAACAGGGCCGAATCCGAAATTTCGACGGTGAAGGTCATCCAGGCCATGCCCTTGATCGACTGTGTCTGCACCCCGATGACGTTCATTTTTTCTTTGGAAAAAACCTCGGAAATGTCACGCAGCAAGCCTTGACGGTCGACGGCTTCCACAGCCACGTCCACCGGGTACACGGCGGCATCGGGTCCGGCCTTGCGCTCGCCCCAGCGCACCTCGATCACGCGCTCGGGGTTGCGCAGGTTCAGCTCGCGGAAATTGCTGCAATCCTGGCGGTGGATGCTCACACCTTTGCCCCGGGTCACAAAACCACTGATGGCATCGGGCGGCGCAGGTTTGCAGCAACGCGACAACTGCGTGAGCAATGAGTCCACGCCCACCACCAGCACGCCCGAGGGCGATTTGGCATGGCGACTGCCCCGCGACTTGCGCTGCAGCACGATCTCGTCGGGCGTGAGTGCGGGCTCGGGCGGGTTGAGCAGCACCTCGATGTTGCGCAGCGAATACTCGTCCTTGCCCACCACCTCGAACAGGCCATCGGCCGACTTGAAACCCAGCTGGGCCGCCAGGTCTTCCAGCCGCATGGCAGTGCGTCCTTCGCGCTGCAGGAGCTTTTCGACGGCTTCGCGACCTCGGGCGATGTTTTCGCTGCTGATCTGGGCGTTGAACCAGGCCCGCACTTTGGCCCGCGCCCGCGAGCTGACCAGAAAGCCCAGCTCCAGGTTCAGCCAGTCGCGCGAGGGGCCGCCTTCCTTGATGGCCGTGATCTCCACCGTCTGACCGTTGGCCAGCGGGGTGTTGAGTGGCACCATGGCTCCGTCGACCTTGGCTCCCCGGCAGCGGTGGCCCAGGTTGGTGTGCAGCGTGTAGGCAAAGTCGATGGGCGTCGCGCCCTGCGGCAATTCGACGATGGCGGCATCGGGCGTGAGCACATAGATGCGGTCGTCAAACAGGCCTTTGTCCTGCCCTGCCCCCGACAAGTCGCGCTCCCAGGCCAGCAGCTGGCGCAGCACCGCGATTTTGGCGTCGTAGGCGCTGGTGGCGCTGACGCCCGAGTAGCCCTTGGTGCCGGCTTCCTTGTAGGCCCAGTGCGCGGCCACACCGTGCTCGGCGTGGTCGTGCATGGCCTGTGTGCGAATCTGGATTTCGATCGGGCGGCCATCGACGTCGCGCACCACGGTGTGCAACGACTGGTAGCCGTTGGCCTTGGGTTTGGCAATGTAGTCGTCGAACTCTTCCGTGATGGGCGTGAAGTGCTCATGCACCCAGCTCAGGGCCTGGTAACAGTCCACCACCTGGGGCACCACCACCCGCAAGGCCCGGATGTCGAACACGCGCTCGAACGGCAGGGACTTGCCTCGCATCTTTTTGACGATGCTGTAGATGTGTTTGGGGCGGCCCTGCACCTGCGCACGCACCCCCTGGGCCAACAGCTCGGTCTGCAGGCGCTGACTGATCGCGGTCATGTAGGACTCGCGTTCCACGCGTTTTTCGTCGAGCAGGCGGGCGATTTGTTTGTAGGTGTCGGGCTCCAGAAAGCGGAAGGAGAGGTCTTCCATTTCCCACTTGATCTGCCAGATGCCCAGCCGGTTGGTCAGCGGCGCAAACACGTGCAGCGATTCGTGCGCCAGCGCAGGTGGCACCGGCAGTTTGCTGGCCGCGTAGTGGCGCAGGGTCTGCAAGCGCGAGGCCAGGCGCAGCATCACCACGCGCAGGTCGCGGCTGAAAGCCAGCAGCATCTTGCGCACATTCTCGGTCTGCAGCTTCGGATCGCCTCCCGACACGGCGGTGCTGGCCGCCGCGCGGGACATGCGCTGCAAATGCACCAGCTGGTTGGTCTGCATGGCCAGCTGGGCCAGGTTCGCCCCGAAAGCCTTGGTCAGCACTTCCTCGGGTTTGTTCAGGTGCGGGCAGGCATACACCAGGTAGGTGGCCGCCTGCATGTCAACCGAGCCGCCGATGTCGGCCAGGATGGCGGCGGACGCTTGTGCGTGTTCCCAGACGTTTTCGGCCGTGTCGAGCAACTCGCAGTCGATCAGCGGCTGAGCAAAAGCGCGTGCACGCTGCAGCACATCCACGCTGGCGGGCGCCACCGCTGTGGCTTGCAGCACAGGGATCAGGGTTTGCGCCCCTGTTTGGGGCGGGTCGGGTTGGGAGATCACCATCGTGTCATCGCTCATGCCATCACTTCAGCAAGAAGCCTGCCAGCACCTCGATCTGCTCGGGCGCGGTCAAGGTGGGCGCGTGGCCGATGCCTGCCCACTCGACCAGACGGGCTCGGGGGCCGCGCTCGGTCATGGCCTGTGCCGTGGGTGGCAGCAACAGGTCAGACTCCTGGCCCCGGATCAATAAGACCTCGGCCTGGATCTGGTCGTACACCGACCACAGCAAGGCCTCGCCCGCCTTCGCAGCTTCAGACGTCAAGGCCCGCACGGGCTCGCCAATGGCCGGGTCGTAATGCAGCGTGACACCGCCCTCGGGCAAGTCGCGCACCATGTGCGAGGACATGTCGAGCCAGACATCGTCGGGCACCGGGCCAAAGCCCAAAGACAGGGCACGCATGGCCGCTGCGGCTTCGGCCAGATCGGCATAGCGGCCATAACGGCCCGCGTATTGCTGCATTTTTTGAACCGCCGACCAGTTGATCGCCGGCCCGACGTCGTTGAGCACCAGGCGACGCACAGGCGCAGGCAGGGGCAAACCGGCCTGGCCGCTCATCACCATGCCGATCAGGCCGCCCATGCTGGTGCCCACCCAATCGAGTTGCCCAATGGGGGCCGCCGCATGCAACTGCCCCAGCAAGGCGAGCATGTCCGCAGCGTATTGCGGGATCTGGTACAGCGCCCCGGAAGGCAACCAGTCGCTTTGGCCGCGCCCGGCCACATCGGGGCACACCACCCGCAAGCGCCCTGCCGAACGCTCGACCAGCGCCTGGGCCAACCGGTCAAAGTCGCGCCCCTGGCGGGTCAGGCCGTGCACGCACACCACCACATGCGCAGCCGCCGGGTCACCCCAGCTCCAGTAAGCCATGCGGTGCTGGCCCTCGGGATGAGGGCAATTCACGTGATCGAGGCGGGGCTGCAGCATGGCGGACTTCACAATCAGAAACAATCACCAGGCTGCGTCGGCAGGACAGGCTTTTGGACGGGTCATAATGGGTTTTTCATCATCGTAAATCATCCGGAGAAAGAAAAATGCTGAAAGGTAAAACAGCCCTGGTCACAGGCTCCACCAGCGGTATCGGTCTGGGCATTGCCAAGGCGCTGGCCCAGCAAGGCGCGAACATCGTTCTGAACGGTTTTGGCGATAGCGAAGGTCCCAAAGCCGAAATCGCAGCACTGGGCGTGAAGGTGGCCTACCACGGCGCCGACATGAGCAAAGCGGCAGAAATTGAAGCGATGATGAAATTTGCGGCCGACACCTTCGGCCGCGTCGACATCCTGGTCAACAACGCGGGCATCCAGCATGTGGCCCGCATCGAAGACTTCCCGGTCGAGCGCTGGGATTCGATCATCGCCATCAACCTCACCAGTGCTTTCCACGCCACGCGCCTGGCGCTGCCCGCCATGAAGCAGGCCAACTGGGGCCGCATCATCAACGTGGCCTCGGTCCACGGCCTGGTGGCCTCGGCAGAGAAGTCGGCTTATGTCGCCGCCAAGCACGGTGTGGTGGGTCTGACCAAGGTCACCGCCCTCGAAAACGCCACCTCGGGCATCACCTGCAACGCCATCTGCCCGGGCTGGGTGCTGACCCCATTGGTGCAAAAACAGGTGGACGCCAAGGCTGCAGCCATGGGCCTGTCCAACGCAGAGGCCACCAAACTGCTGCTGGGCGAGAAAGAGCCCTCCATGCAGTTCACCACGCCCGAAGAGCTGGGTGCGCTAGCCGTGTTCTTCTGCTCGCCTGCCGCCAACAACGTGCGCGGTGTGGCCTGGAACATGGACGGCGGCTGGGCCGCACAGTAAGAATCGTCCTTCACCCAACCACAGGCCCTGCCGATGACTTCACCCGCATCCCGTCTGGACAAGATCGTCGTCGTCGATGACGACACCCGCATCCGTGACCTGCTCAGACGCTACCTGTCGCAGCAGGGCTTCGATGTGCTGCTGGCCGAAGATGCCCGTGCGCTGCAGCGCATCATGCAGCGCGAAACCGTGGACCTGCTGGTGCTCGACGTCATGCTGCCCGGCGAAGACGGCCTGAGCATCTGCAAGCGCCTGCGCAGCGAAGGGGTTCGCACGCCGATCATCATGCTGACGGCCAAAGGCGAAGACACCGACCGCATCACCGGGCTGGAAACCGGTGCCGACGACTACCTGGGTAAACCATTCAACCCGCGCGAGTTGCTGGCCCGCATCCAGGCCGTGCTGCGCCGCCGCCCGGTGGTGGAGTCGCCCGGCGCGCCCAGCGCAGAGCAGGAAGTCATCACGTTTGGCGACTTTGTGTTCGATCTGGGCGCTCGCTCGCTGCAAAAAAGCGGCCAGGACATCGCCCTGACCAGCGGTGAATTCGCCATGCTCAAGGCCCTGGCACGGCACCCCCGCCAGGCCCTGAGCCGGGACAAGCTCGCCCAACTGGCGCGCGGGCGCGAGTTCGAGCCGTTTGACCGCAGCCTGGATGTGCAGGTGTCGCGCCTGCGCAAGATGATCGAGGTCGATGCCGCGCACCCGCGCATCATCCAGACCGTCTGGGGCGTGGGCTATGTGTTCGTGCCGGACGGCTCGACCTGATGCCCGTCCTGCTTCCCGCATGACCGACACGCCGCAGGAACTCGCAGACACTCAGCCCCGCCGGGGCTTAAGTCTGTTTTGGCGCACCTTCATCTTGCTGAGCCTGCTGATCCTGGGCAGCACAGTGGCCTGGCTGCAGCTGTTTCGCACGCAGGAATACGAGCCCCGCATTCTGCGCAATGCACACCAGATTGCCACCGTGGTCAACCTGACGCGCAGCGCCCTGATCCACACCGATGCCATTGCCCGCGTCTCGCTGCTCAAGGACCTGGCCGAGGAAGAAGACGTCAAGCTGGTCATCCGCGAACCCAGCGACCAGATCCGCCCTTTCAGTCAGAGCACGCTGGAAACACGTCTGGCCGCCGTGCTTGAAGAACGGCTGGGACCAGGCACTGTGGTTGCTTCCAGCGTCAACCAGGAAACAGGCTTGTGGGTGGGTTTCCAGATCGAACGCGACAGTTACTGGCTGCAGATGGACCTGGAGCGGCTGCGCCCCATGGACAACAGCACCTGGCTGATCTGGCTGGGCTTGGCCATGGCCTTGTCGATGACGGGGGCGGCCTTGCTGGCCGGGTTGATCAACCGTCCACTCAAGATGCTTTCGCTGGCCGCCTCACAATTGCGCGAGGGGCAATTTCCGACGCAGCCCCTGGACGAAGAAGTCAGCACGCATGAAATCCGCGAGGTCAACGTCGGCTTCAACCGCATGGCCGAACGGCTGGCCAAGGTGGAGCAAGAACGCCGCCTGATGCTGGCCGGCATCTCCCACGATCTGCGCACGCCACTGGCGCGGCTGCGCCTGGAGACCGAGCTGAGCGTGCCCGATACCACTGCACAGGAAGCCATGGCTGCCGACATTGCGCAGCTGGACGACATCATCGACAAGTTCCTGGACTACGCCCGCCCAGACCACACCGAGCTGACCCCGGTGCTGCTGGCCGGTGTGGTGAGCCGCTGCATCACGCCTTTCAAGAGCCAGCCGCGCATGAAGATCGAGGTCCACCTGCCCGAAGACCTGCAGGTGCTGGCCGACGCTGTGGAGCTGGGCCGGGTGATCTCGAACCTGCTGGAAAATGCCCGACGCTATGGCCAGAGCATGAGCGATGGCGTGACCCGTGTGCGGATCGAGGCGCAGGTGCAGGAGTCTTCGGTGCTGCTGCGCCTGAGCGATCAGGGGCCTGGCGTGTCCGAACAGGCCCTGCAGCACCTGACCGAGCCGTTTTTCCGGGGCAACGAGGCGCGCACCTCGGCCACCGGATCGGGCCTGGGCCTGGCCATCGTGGAGCGGGCGGTACAGCGCATGGGTGGGTCGTTTGCCGTGGCCAACCAAAGCAGCGGCGGGCTCATGGCCCTGATCAAACTCAAACTGGCGCCTTGAGCGCCGGGGCACTGGCGCTCAGGCTTTTTTCAGCAGCGCCACGGCCCGCGCTTCCATGCACTGGCCCATGCCCACGGGGCCGAGTTTTTCGGCGGTCTTGGCCTTGACGTTGACCTGATCGGGCTGCACGCCCAGAGCCTGAGCCACCGAGGCGTTGATTGCTGCCATGTGCGGCGCGAGTTTGGGGGCCTGGGCCACGATGGTGCTGTCCACATTCACCAGCTCCCAGCCACGCTCGCGCACACGGCGCATGGCCTCTTGCAGCAAGACCGACGAATCGGCCCCCTTGAACTGCGCATCCGTGTCCGGGAAATGGCGCCCAATGTCGCCCAGACCCGCTGCGCCCAGCACCGCATCGGTGATGGCGTGCAGCAGCACATCGGCGTCCGAGTGGCCGAGCAGGCCCGTGGTGTGGGGGATCTCCACACCGCCCAGGATCAGCTTGCGGCCTGGCACCAGGGCATGCACGTCCCAGCCTTCACCAATGCGGAAATTCATGCTCTGCTCCTGATGATCGCCTCAGCCAGTGCAAAGTCGGCCGGGTAAGTGACTTTGAAATTCTGCGCCGAGCCCTCGACCAGACGGGGCTTCAAACCCAGGCGTTCCATGGCGCTGGCCTCGTCGGTGATGCCCACAAAGCCACTGTCCACCACCTCGGCCAGGGCATCGTGCAGCAACTGCAAGCGGAACATCTGCGGGGTTTGCGCCAGCCATTTGTGTTCGCGCGGCACCGTGGCCAGCACGCGACCGCCCTCCTCACTTTTGAGCGTGTCGGGCAGAGGCAGGGCCAGCAGGCCGCCCACCGCGTCGTGCTGGCAGGTGTCGATCAGGCGGCTGACCGATTCGGGCGAAACCAGGCAACGCGCCGCGTCGTGCACCAGCACCCAGTCCTGCCCATCGACACCCGCCGCCAACATGGCCTGGAGGCCATTGAACACACTCTCGGCGCGACTGGCACCGCCACATGCGACACGCCTGAAATGCCCGGGCCAGCCCTGCGTGAACCAGACATGGTCGTCCTGCGGTGACAGGACCAACCAGCCACTGCCCAGTTGCGGCACCTGCGCCAGGGCCTGCACCGTGTGCATGACCATAGGCTGCCCGGCGATCAACTGGTACTGCTTGGGCTGGGCGCTGCCTGCACGGCTGCCCGTACCGGCACAGGGGATGAGGGCGTGAAAACGTGTCGAGGAAGTGAGGTCAGTCATACCTTGGCATTGTAGTTTTGCAGGTTGGTGGCTTCGGCCCAGGCAAGGTCTGATGTGACGCAAACATTTGTCGGGGCTGAAGCCAGCAACCTACCAATACCGTGGCTCCCCGTAGGTCGGCAGCTTCAGCTCCGACGTTTGTCCGCTTCGGCACAGGCCGCATGTCGGGGCGAAAGCCGACCTACCGCAGACTGTGCTTAAAAACCATCATCGACCTACCCAAGGTCACAAAGACTCTAAAATCACGCCCGATCCCCATTTCCACACCCCCCTCCTACTCGGCGGGGGGTGTTTTGCTTTATCCAGCGCACACACCATGCAACTCCCAAGTTTCACCACCGGCAAACGCTTCACCCTGCCCCGCCCCGTGGGCTCGGCCGATGCCGTGCTGCTGGCCCAACTGGCCGAGCGCGAAAAGAAAGCGGGCAAACTCACCGCCATCGTCACCGCCGACGCGGGTGACGCCCAGCGCCTGATGGACGAGCTGGTGTTTTTTGCCCCCGATCTGCGCTGCGTCATGTTCCCCGACTGGGAAACCCTGCCGTATGACACCTTCTCGCCGCACCAGGACCTGATCTCTGAGCGCTTGGCCACGCTCTGGCGCATCAAGCAACGCAACCACGCCGAGAGCGCCGACGTGGTGCTCGTGCCCGCCACCACGGCGCTCTACAGGCTGGCGCCGCCGTCCTTTTTGGCGGGCTACACCTTTGAATTCAAGGTCAAGCAAAAGCTTGACGAAGCCCAACTCAAGGCCCAGCTCACGCTGGCGGGTTACTCGCATGTCAGCCAGGTGGTCAGCCCCGGCGAGTACGCGGTGCGCGGCGGGCTGATCGACCTGTTCCCCATGGGCTCGCTGGTGCCTTACCGGGTCGATTTGTTTGACGACGAGATCGACAGCATCCGCACCTTCGACCCCGACAGCCAGCGCAGCCTCTACCCCGTGCCCGAGGTGCGGCTGCTGCCGGGGCGTGAGTTTCCGATGGACGAAGCGGCGCGTGCACGCTTTCGCAGCCGCTGGCGCGAGCTGCTCGAAGGCGACCCGACCAAGAGCCGCATCTACAAGGACATGGGCAACGGCGTGGCCACGGCGGGCATCGAGTACTACCTGCCGCTCTTTTTTGAAGAAACCGCCACGGTGTTCGACTACCTGGGCACGGGTCAGGCAGATGTAGCCACCGTGGTGCTGCACGGCGATCTGGAACCGGCCTTTCAGCGCTTTTGGCAAGACACCCGCGACCGCTACCGCCTGGTGCAAGGCGACCCCGAGCGGCCCGTGCTGCCGCCCGATGCCTTATTTTTGAGCGCCGAGCAGTTCTACACGCTGACCAACGGCCACGCGCAACTGGCTTTGCGGCCTGGCACCAGCGATGTGGCTGACAACACGCTGGCCCAGCCTCTGCCCGAGTTGACGGTGGTGCGCGGTGCCGAAGACCCGTTGTCGCGCTTGCAAGCGCACATCCGCAGCAGCGCCAGCCGCGTGCTGATCCTGGCTGAGAGTGACGGCCGCCGAGAGAGCTTGCTCGACTTCGTGCGCTCCAGCGGCCTGACGCCGCCTGTGTTTGACAGCCTGCAAGAGTTTTTGGCCAGCGACGAAAAAGTCGGCATGGCCACCGCCGCGCTGGTCAGCGGTTTCCATTGGTTCGAGCACGGCATCGACCTGGTCACCGAAACCGAACTGTTTGCCGCAGGCCCCACAACGCGCCGCCGCAAAAAGCAGGAACAGGTCAGCGATGTTGAAGCGCTGATCAAGGACCTGAGCGAGCTGAACGTGGGCGACCCGGTGGTGCACAGCGCGCACGGCATCGGCCGCTACCGGGGCCTGGTCAACATGGACATGGGCCAGAAAAACCCCGACGGCACGCCCGCGCTGCAGGAGTTTTTGCACCTGGAATACGCCGACAAGGCCACGCTCTATGTGCCCGTTAGCCAGCTGCAACTGATCGGTCGCTACACCGGCGTGAGCGCGGATGAAGCGCCGCTGCACAAGCTGGGCAGTGGCCAGTGGGAAAAGGCCAAACGCCGCGCCGCTGAACAGGTGCGCGACGCCGCCGCCGAGCTGCTCAACATCTACGCCCGCCGCGCCGCGCGTGAGGGGCACCCTTTCCGCTACAGTCCGCAGGACTACGAGACCTTTGCGAACGACTTCGGTTTTGAAGAAACCGCCGACCAAAAGGCCGCCATCCACTGCGTGATCCAGGACATGATCAGCCCCCGCCCCATGGACCGGCTGGTTTGCGGCGACGTGGGCTTTGGCAAAACCGAGGTCGCGCTGCGCGCGGCCTTTGTGGCCGTGACCGGCGGCAAGCAAGTCGCGCTGCTGGCGCCCACCACACTGCTGGCCGAGCAGCATTACCAGACGCTCAAAGATCGCTTTGCCAAATGGCCCGTCAAAGTGGCCGAAGTCTCGCGTTTTCGTTCGGGCAAAGAAGTCACTGCCGCCCTCAAGGGCATTGCCGACGGCACGGTGGACATCGTCGTCGGCACGCACAAGCTGCTGAGCGAATCCACCAAGTTCCATGACCTGGGCCTGCTCATCATCGACGAGGAGCACCGCTTTGGCGTGCGCCACAAAGAGGCCATGAAAGGCCTGCGCGCCGAGGTCGATGTGCTCACGCTCACGGCCACGCCGATCCCCCGCACCATGGGCATGGCACTGGAAGGCCTGCGCGACCTGAGCGTGATCGCCACCGCGCCGCAAAGGCGTCTGGCCATCAAGACCTTTGTGCGCAACGAAGGCACGGGCGTGATCCGCGAGGCAGTGCTGCGCGAACTCAAGCGTGGCGGGCAGTGTTACTTTTTGCACAACGAGGTCGAGACCATCGAGAACCGCAAGCAAAAGCTCGAAGAAATCCTGCCCGAAGCCCGCATCGCCGTGGCCCACGGCCAGATGCCCGAGCGCGAGCTGGAGCGCGTGATGCGCGACTTTGTGGCCCAGCGCTACAACATCCTGCTGTGCTCCACCATCATCGAGACCGGCATCGACGTGCCCACGGCCAACACCATCGTGATCTCGCGCGCCGACAAGTTCGGCCTGGCCCAGCTGCACCAGCTGCGCGGGCGCGTAGGCCGCTCACACCACCAGGCCTATGCCTATTTGATGGTGCCCGAGATCGAGGGCCTGACCAAACAAGCCGCCCAGCGCCTGGACGCGATCCAGCAAATGGAAGAACTGGGCAGCGGCTTTTATTTGGCCATGCACGACCTGGAGATCCGCGGCGCGGGCGAAGTGCTGGGCGAAAACCAGAGCGGCAACATGCTCGAAGTGGGCTTTCAGCTCTACAACGAAATGCTGTCCGAAGCGGTGCGCAGCTTGAAAGCAGGCAAAGAGCCCGACCTGCTCAACCCGCTGACGGCCACGACCGACATCAACCTGCACGCCCCTGCCCTGCTCCCCAACGACTACTGCGGCGATGTGCACCTGCGCCTGAGCTTCTACAAAAAGCTGGCCACCGCCAAAACCGCCGACCAGATCGACGCCTTGCTCGAAGAAATCGTGGACCGCTTTGGCAAGCTGCCCCCACAAGCGCAGACCCTGGTGGACGTGCACCGCCTGCGCGTGCTGAGCCAGCCCTACGGCGTGGTGAAGGTGGACGCCGCGCCCGGCGTCATCCAGATCACCTTCAAACCCAACCCACCTGTGGACCCCGTGGCCATCATTGGTCTGATCCAGAAAAACAAACACATCAAGCTGGCGGGCAACGACAAGTTGCGGATTGAGCGCGAACTGCCCGACCCCAAGGCGCGGGCACAAATGGTGCGGGATGTGCTTCGCTCATTGGGTCAACCCAAGACCGAAACAGCCACAGCCTGAGACCCTTCAACGATCTTCGATAATCCTGACCCATGACCACCGCCACCGCCTACCCCACTGAGTTTGCCACCGGCCTTGCCATTCAGGGCTTCACAGCCCCCCTGTCACTGTCCCAGTTCAAGCTGATCGCGTTTGACATGGACTCCACGCTCATCAGCATCGAGTGCGTGGACGAGATCGCCGATGCCGTGGGCCGCAAGGCCGAGGTGGCGGCCATCACCGAAGCCGCCATGCGCGGCGAGATCACCGACTTCAAGGACAGCCTGCGCCGCCGCCTGGCCCTGCTCAAAGGCGTGACGCTGGCCGACATGGAGCGCGTCTACACCGAGCGCCTGAAGATCAACCCCGGCGCAGCCGAGCTGATCGCAGCTTGCCAGAAGGCGGGCATGAAGGTGCTGTTGGTGTCGGGTGGTTTCACTTTCTTCGCAGACCGCGTCAAGGACCGTCTGAACATCGACTTTGCCCGCTCCAACCGGCTTGAGATTGTTAATGGTGAACTCACGGGCGGCCTGGTCATGCAAAGCTGGGGCGACATTTGCGATGGCGCCGAGAAACGCCGCACGCTGCTGGAAGTGGCTTCGCTGCTGGGGATTGAGCCGCACGAGTGCATCGCCATGGGCGACGGCGCGAACGACTTGCCCATGATGGGGGCTGCGGGTCTGTCAGTGGCCTACCACGCCAAACCCAAGGTGCGTGAACAGGCGATGGTAGCGATCAGTGAAGGTGGGTTGGACCGCCTGCTGGAAGTCGTCAAGCCCTGAATCTTGGCGTGTGGGATCCCTGCTCTCGGGGTGATGGCTTTTGGACTGCGAGCGGTCTTTCGCGGCGAGGACGCCGCTCCTACAAAGGGAAAGATGTGGGAGCCCCGCCCTCGGGGCGATTGCGCTGCTTCCTCGAACGCCTTATCGCGGCGGGGGCGCCGCTCCTACCTAGGCATCAGCGGCGCAGGGGACGCAGCAGGTCTTTCAGGCCGTTGTGGTCAATCTCCTGCATCAGTTGCAGCAAGCGACCCACTTCGCCTTTGGGAAAACCTTCACGGGCAAACCAGTTGAGGTAATTGCCTGGCAAATCGGCAATCAGCACGCCTTTGTGCTTGCCAAAGGGCATGGGCGTGTTGACGAGTTTGAGCAGGTCTTCGGAGTTCATGCCGTGGTCACACCTCACCCCACAGCCAGCGACGCACCGTGGCATGGAAAGCTTCAGGCCGCGAGACCATCACCCAATGCCCGCAAGGCAGGCCTTGCACCGCACTGCCGGGCGCGGTAGCCACTTTCTCCAGCCATAGTGCCGAATGGAACATGAAGGGTTTGCGTTCACCGTAGAGGTAAAGCAGCGGCATGGGCAACTGGATTGGCGCGGCCCCTTTGAAGCCGCCCGCCGCGCCAAACCACTGCATGGCGTAGGGGTAGTTCATCTTGTGGGTGATGTTGCCAGCGTCGGTGGGGCAACGCAGCCAGCGGGCCATGGCGCGGGTCATGCGGGTGCCCAAGTGGCCACCCAGCTTCCACGCCAGGGCCAGCCACACCTGGTAGCCCATGACGGACAGTTTTTCCTTGGTGCCCCAGCTGCGCAGCAAGGCGCCCGAGTTGTGGTCGCCTACGTCCACCGCCACCACGCGGCCCACGCGCCCAGGGTGACGCATGGCGAATTCATAACCAAAGATGCAGCCCCAATCGTGCAGCATCAGCGTCACGGGCTTGTGAGGGCTGATGCGGTCCACGATCTGGCGCAGCAGCTGGCACATGTCATCCAGGCTGGTGGCCGAAGGGCCGGTTTCAAAGCCTGGCAGCGTCAGGCGGGCGCAGGTGGCACGGTCCTGCAGCGCGACCACGGTGCCGTCCCACAGGGCACGGGTGTCGGGCCAGCCATGCAGCATGAGGATGACTTCATCGCCCTGCCCTTGCAGCCAGACTTCGGTGCCGTTGACGGTGATGCAAAGTTCGTTGCTCATTTGGTGTCAATGCCGGTTTTCTGTGGGAGCCCCGCCCTCGGGGCGATGAACGGTGCAAGTTCAATCGCGGCGAGGGCGCCGCTCCTGCACAAAGCAAACTCAATCCAGCGCCTTGGCCAGACGCGCCACGCCTTCGAGGATCTTGTCTTCACCCACCGTGGCAAAGCTCAGGCGGAAGGTGGCGTGGTCGGGGTTCGCGCAGAAAAACGGTGTGCCCGGCACAAAGGCCACGCCTTGTTCGATGGCGCGCTTGGCATACACATTGCCATCCGCCACCTTGCCGCCAGCGCCCGTGAGGCGCGCCCAGACGAACAGGCCGCCCTGGGGCTGCACAAACTCGACTGCACTGCCCAGTTCCTTGCGCAAGGCGTCACCCATGGTTTGGGCACGCTGGGCATACACAGCACGCACCTTGTCGAGCGTGGCGGGCATGCGGCCGGCCTTCAAATATTGAGCCGCCGTGGCCTGGGCAAAAGTGCTGGTGTGGGCGTCGCTGAACTGCTTGCACATGGTGGCTTTGCCCAGCAAATCGGCCGGCGCGATCATCCAGCCCACGCGCAAACCGGGCGACAGCACTTTGGACAGCGAGCCGCAATGCACCAGCAGCTCCCGACTGCCGGGCACCGACGCACTCATGGCCAACAGGCTGGGCGGCGGAGCCTCGCCAAAGTACAGATCACCATAAGGGTCGTCTTCCACGATCAGGGTCTGGTGCTTGACGGCCATCTCCAGCACCTGCTTGCGGCGCTCGGCGCTGAGCAAGGCGCCGCTCGGGTTGCCAAAGGTGGGGATCAGGTAAACGAACTTCGGCTTGTGCTCGGCGATCAGCTTTTCCAGCTCGTCGGTCTTGACGCCATGGCCGTCCACCGGGGCGCTGATGAGTTCCGCCCCATACAAACGGAAGCACTGGATGGTGGCCAGAAAGGTCGGGCCTTCCACGATCACCTTGTCGCCGGGGCTGATCATGGTCTTGCCGATCAGGTCCAGCGCCTGCTGGCTGCCGGTGGTCACGATCAGCTGTTCGGGGGCCACGTCCTTGGCGCCCTTTTGGCCCATGAAGTGGGTCAGTTGCTCGCGCAGCGGGCCAAAGCCTTCGGTCGCGCCGTATTGCAGGGCTGCGCCGGGGTCTTGCGTCAGGGCCGCGTTGCTGGCTTCGCGGATGCCGTCCACATCAAACATGGCGCTGTCGGGAAAGCCCCCGGCAAAACTGATGATGCCCGGCTTGCCCAGGAGCTTGAACAGCTCACGGATGGCGGAGGTTTCGACGTTGTTCAGGCGATCGGCAAATTGCAAAGACATGGTGGTGTATCTTCCCGGGTTGAATTGGCCCTCATTTTGCCAACATCCAGACACCATGAAGCCCGCACAGATCGAATCTTTTTTTGCCACCCTGCAAGCCGCCAACCCGATGCCTGTGACCGAACTCGAATACACCAGCGTGTTCGAGCTGCTGACCGCCGTGTTGCTGTCGGCCCAGGCCACCGACGTGGGCGTCAACAAGGCCACGCGCAAGTTGTTCCCGGTGGCGGGCACGCCGCAAAAGATCCTGGACCTCGGCCTCGAAGGGCTGGAGGGTTACATCAAGACCATCGGCCTGTACCGCAGCAAAGCCAAACACCTGATGCAGACTTGCCGGATTCTGGTCGAGCAACACGGCGGTGTGGTGCCCGGAACGCGTGAGGCACTGGAAGCCCTGCCCGGTGTGGGCCGAAAAACCGCCAACGTGGTGCTCAACGTCGCTTTTGGCCAGCCGACCATGGCGGTGGACACGCACATCTTCCGCCTGGGCAACCGCACAGGCCTTGCCCCAGGCAAAACGCCACTCGAAGTGGAGCAACAGCTGCTCAAACGCATCCCGGCCAAGTACATGGTCGATGCCCACCATTGGCTGATCCTGCACGGGCGCTATGTGTGCCAGGCGCGCAAACCGCAGTGCGGGCAGTGTGCGGTGGCGGCTTTTTGTGATTACGAGCCCAAGACACCGATCCATCAGTAACGCTCAGTTCTCCCCCCAAGCGATTGCAGCACACCCATCCACAAGGCCGTTCTTTCGGCAAAGGGTTCGGGATCCTGGTAACCGCTGGCCTGCGCATAGACCGCGGTTTGCACCATCACAATCCCCGTGGCTGGTTGCACAAACACCGTTTGACCATGCACGCCCTGAAAGGCAAAAGTGCGCTCCTTCAAAGGCAAAAGCCAGAACTGGTAGCCATACCCCATGTAAGGTGTGGCCTTGTAGGGCGCAAAGGCCGCGGGCTGGCGTGCAATGTCGGTGGCGTCTAGCAGGTATTCGGCGGGCAAAATCTGGCGATCTCCGACTTTGCCATCACGCGCCATCAACCAGCCCAAGCGCCCCCAATCGCGCAGACTGGCATTGAAACAGAAATAGGCTCCGGCCTGACGATCACGGCCATGGCACCAGAAGGCATCGCGTTCAGCGCCCATGGGCTTCCAGAGCCACTCGCTGGTCAGCTCGGCCATGCTGCGGCCGGTGGCCCCGGTCAGCACACGGCCCAGCACTTCGGTTTCTGCGCTGGCGTAGACAAACTTTTGCCCTGAAGGGCTGTGCCGGTCAGAAAACGAGCGCAGCAGGCTGCCGACCGGCGGGCTGCCCGTGGCAAAACTGCGTGACAGCTTCGAGATGTCATCCTGACCGTCATAGCGCTCTGTGAACGTCACACCGGAGCTCATGCGCAGCAAATGCCGAAGGGGTGTCTGACCGTACACGCTGCCCTCCAGATCCTTGGCGTATTGGCTCGCAAGGTCATCCAGTGATGCAATCACCGCGCGCTCCAGTGCGGCACCGATCAGCATGGAGGTGACGCTCTTGGCCATCGAGAAAGACAGAAAGCGAGCGTCTTCGGTGCGCCCGTAGCGGTAGCGCTCGGCCACGATCTCGCCGTTTTTCAGGATCAACAAGCCCGTGACGCGACGGCGATCCAGGTAGTCGTCCAGCGTGTAGCCGAGATTGCGATAGCGGTACCTGATGTCTGCGGGCTGGCTGGCCTTGGGCAAAGGTTGCACGGCTTCGCCACGTGACACCACCTGGGTCAGCGCACCGGGCACGCGGTCGAGCGCGGACCAATTGCCAACGCGGTTGCCCATGGCCGAGAACTGTGGGCCAAGCGGGTAGCCCAGCGATTTGCCCAGGATCTCTTCGTCGGGCTCGGCCCATGCGGCTGTGCTCACGGCCACGCCGATCAGGCCCAGCCTCAAGAATCGAAAAATGACTTCTTTGGAATCCATTTTCATCTCCATACATGCAGCGCCGCACCAGCGGAACACCGCAGGCAAAAAGGTAAAATCTGCAACAGATGGCTGCTCCTGCATGCGGTATGTCCCCTCGCAGGCCCTTTTCAACCATCGACCTCTTCCGCTTGCCTGATTCTCACACGACCCGGGTACCCGCCCAACCGCCTTGGGAGCGGCCAGCTTTGTCCTACGATTTCACGCCCATTTGCCCATGACGCGAGCCCTGCCGCGTGCCCACATCCACAGCTCCAGACTGGTGCGTTTTCTGAGTGAAAACGCCCTGCTCGATGCTGCGCCGCGCTCGGAGGATGTGGGACAAAAGCTGGGCGACTGGCTGGACTTTCGCCAGGCCATTGCCCTGCACGGGGTGCTGAACCCCGACAAGCCGATACAGACCACAACGGCCCAGCGCACGCCTGCATTGACACCCGATGCCTTGCGGCAGCATGTGACCCGAGTGCGTGCGTCGCTCGAGCAATCCATCCTGCAAGGTGCACCGCCCGGCTCCGGTCTCACACGCATCGACATGCCTGCTGCCGAACTGGACGAGCCCATCGAGCTCAAGACTGCGTTCGAGCCTTACCGTCGTTTTCAGGCCGCTCACCAGCGGCAGATGGAGAGCGTTGTGCGCACCTTGCGCACCCAGGTGCGGGCGCAGCTGGGCAAAAGCACACCGGCCCTGCAGCAACTGGCCACGCTGGACGCCGCATTCGAAAACATCCTGAGCGAGCGCGAAGCGATGCTGCTGGGCAAAGTGTCCAGACTGCTGGAAAAACGCTTTGCCCAAGCCCTCAAACAACACCTTAAAAAGCAAGCCGATCTGACGACGGACAGCGCCTCCAATGAGGCGCTCCCAGCAGCAGAAAAGCCCCTGGCCTGGCTGATGCCGATCCGCCAAGCCATCCGAACCGCCTTGCTGGCCGAGCTGGATGCGCGTTTGCAACCCACGCTCGGCCTGGTCGAAGCCTTCCACGCCCAAAACGCACAAGAACAATGAAACGCTATTCCTTTGAAACCGCCTTCGGGCTCGGTGCCCTGGCTGTCCTGTGGGTCGCATCTTCCGTGGCGGGCAGCCACTACCTGGTCCTGGTGATGACGCTCCTGATTGGCGCGGTCTACGTCTTTGGTGCGCTGGAGCTGCGCCATTACCGTGCAGCCACCCAGGCGCTGTCGCAGGCAATGGCCCAGATCCCGCAGGATCTGCACAGCCTGGGCGACTGGGTGAACCAGGTGCCTGGCGCACTGCAAAACCCGGTGCGCCAGCGTGTCGAGGGTGAACGCACAGGCTTGCCCGCCCCGGCGCTGACGCCTTACCTGGTGGGCCTCTTGGTCATGCTGGGCATGCTGGGCACCTTCCTGGGCATGGTGGTCACGCTCAACGGTGCGGTGTTCGCGCTCGAAGGCAGCAACAACATCGCAGGCATCCGCGCCGCATTCTCTGAACCCATCAAGGGTCTGGGTCTGGCCTTTGGCACCTCGGTGGCGGGTGTGGCCACCTCGGCCATGCTGGGCCTCATGAGCAGCCTGGCCCGACGCGAGCGAGCGCACGTGGCCCAAGAGCTGGATGGGCAGATCGCCAGCAGCCTGCGGCCGTTCTCGCACGCGTACCAGCGCCAGGAAACCTTCAAAGCCCTGCAGCAGCAATCGCAAGCCCTGCCGCAGGTGGTGAAGCAGTTGCAGACCATGATGGCGCAGATGGCCCAGAACAGCCAGCAGCTCGGGGACCAGCTGATGGCCCACCAGCAAAGCTTCCATCAGGAAGTGCGCGCCGCCTACACGGGCCTGGCGCAATCGGTGGACCAGTCACTGCGCACCAGCCTGAGCCAGAGCATGCAGGCGGCCAGCGACGGCATTCGCCCGGTGGTGCAAGCGACCATGGCGCAGCTGGCCGAGCAGGCCCAGAGCATGAACGAACGCCTGCTGCACAACACACAACAGCAACTGGGCGAACTCAACACCCAGATGGCGAACACTGCCGCTGCCGTGGCGCAGACCAGCGCCGAAACGCTCAATCGCCACGAACTCGCCAGCACCCGCATGACCGAGCGCGTCGGCCAGACGCTGGACAGCTTCAGCCAGAATTTCGAGCGCAGCGCCCAAGGCCTGGTCGAGCAGATCAGCACCGCACAAGCGCAGCAGCAAGCCCTGCAAACCAACGCCGACCAGCAGCGCCTGCAAGCCTGGCAAGCGTCGCTGGAGCAGTCGGCCTCTGCACTGCACAGCCAGTGGCAAGCCTCGGGCACGCAAACCCTGGCGCAGCAGCAAGCCATTTGCGACGCACTGGGCGAGACCGCCCAGGCCATTCAGACCCATGCCCAAAGCCACGCCACACAGACGCTGGCCGACATCACCCGCCTGCACGACGAGCGCGCCGCCGCCGATCAAGAGCGCCTCGCCGCCTGGAAGGTGTCGCTCGAAGCCACCGCTGCCAGCCTGGGCCAGCAATGGCAAAGCGCGGGCGCGCAAACGCTGGCACAGCAGCAGGCGATTTGCGACACCCTGACCCGCACGGCGCAGGACATCACCACCCACACCCAGACCCAGGCCACCCAGACCCTGGCCGAAGTGACGCGCCTGATGGCCAGCAGCGAAGCGCTGATGCGCGAGCGCATCGCCTCCGAAGCGCAGTGGGCTGCTGCGCACCAGCAGCGTGCCCAGGAGCTGGCCGCCGTGCTGCGCGAGGAGCTGTCGGCCCTGCGCGAGCAGGAAACCTTGCGCGGCGATGCCGCCGTGGCCCGCCTGGCCGAGCTGCAAAGCGCCGTGACCACCCACCTGACCACGTTGGGCACAGCGCTCGAAGAGCCGATCAGCCGACTGATCGAAACCGCCTCCGAAGCGCCCAAGGCCGCGGCCGAAGTCATCGGCCAGCTGCGCCAGGAGATCTCGGTCAGCGTGGCGCGCGACAATGCCCTGCTCGAAGAGCGCACACGCATCATGGAGACGCTCAGCACCTTGCTGGACGCCATCAACCACGCGTCGACCGAACAACGTGGTGTGATCGACGCGCTGGTGACGTCGAGCCAGGCTTCGCTGGCCGAGGCCAGTGGCCAGTTCCACGACCATGTGGCCACCGAGACCGGCAAGCTGGGCGACATCGCCGCGCAGGTCACGGCCAGCGCGGTGGATGTGGCCAGCCTGGGTGAGACTTTCGCTTTTGCGGTGCGTTCGTTCAGCGACACCAACGACAAGCTCATGGCCAACCTGCAGCGCATCGAGACGGCAATCAACCAGTCCATGACGCGCAGCGACGAGCAGCTGGCCTACTACGTGGCCCAGGCCCGCGAGATCATCGACCTGAGCATCCACAGCCAGAAAGACGTGCTTGAAGCCCTGCAACAGCGCCAGGCTGAAGGAGCCGCTTGATGCAGGAATACGACGCAGACGTCGAGTCCTCCGCGCCGACCTGGATCTCGTTTGCCGACCTGATGACGGGTCTGCTGGGGGCCTTTGTGCTTTTGCTGGTGGGCGTCATGGCCACCCAGCTGGAGATGGCCTCCAAGCTCGAAGCCGAGGTGCAAAAACGCCAGGTGGAAGAGCAAAAGCGCCTGTCGCTGGAGCAGGCTCTGGCCATTCCGCTGGCCAGTGGCCGCATCACCCTGAACAACGGGCGCATCGGCATCAGCGGCAAGCTGCTGTTCGAGTTGAACTCCGACAGGCTCGAACCCGAAGGCCGCAAGCTGCTCAAGAGCCTGGTGCTGCCGCTGCGCAGCTACCTGCAGTCGCGTGAGGAAATCCTGATGGTCAGCGGCTTCACAGACGACCAGACCATCAAGAGCCGCAACCGCCAGTTTGCCGACAACTGGGAACTCTCGGCTCAACGGGCCCTGACGGTGACGCGCACCCTGATCGAAGAAGGCATGCCGTCGTCCATGCTGTTCGCGGCCGCCTTTGGCCAGGAGCAGCCCTTGGTGGCCAACACCAGCGAGAAGGCCCGGGCGCAGAACCGCCGTGTGGAGATGGCCCCCGTGCCCAAAGCGGACAATGCCGCCCCAAGGAAGCCATGAGCGAAGACGTGCTGACCACCCTGAACGCCCTGCGGGCAGCGGGTGCTCCACGCTTTGACGCCGTGGGCTGGCACTACATCGAAACACTGGCCGAGCGCACCCAGACGCAGTCAGGCACGGCACACGCTTTGCTGGCCAACAAACTGCAGCAAAGCCTGGACAGCCTGCACGCGCGCATGAAAGCAGCGGCCCAAGCCACCAGCACCGCCAAAGCACCCAGCGCATCGTCACCATTGGCCGCCTTGCTGCAGGAGCTGAAAGCGCAGGACCAAAGTAACGCCCTGCCCGCTGCTGGCGCATGGCGTGCCGAGCATCCCCGCATCCAGCAGTTTCGTAAGCAGCTGAGCCAGATCAGCGTGCAAAAGCAGGTTACCCAGGCCATCGCTCTGGCCCCACAAAACGCCGGACCGATCAACTCCCACATGCTGGTGTTGCGCTCACTGGGGCTGATGCGCAGCATCTCGCCTGACTACCTCAACCGTTTTATGGTGCATGTGGACACGCTGCTGTGCCTAGACGAGGCGGACAAGGTCAAACCGCCAAGCAAAAAGACCGCATCAGCGGCCAAACCGTCCAAATGAAATCGGCCTGAGCGTTCAGCGCAGAGCCTCAGGCGCAGGAAAACCGTTGCGCCCCGGAAACTCGGGCGCCAGCGTGCGCGCATTGGGCATCTTGACCCACAGGCGCAGCATCTTGCGGTTGAGCTCATGCACGCGGTGGTCTTCAAATTCATTGCGCGAGTGCAGCACGGCGTAGTTGTTCGCAAACTGCAGGTCACCGGGCTCGAGCATCATGCTCAGACGGAAATCATCGCGGTGCATGATCTCGTCAAACAGATCGAGCGCCTCGATTTCAACCTTCGACAACGGCAACTGGCGGATCTCATGGCCCAGCTCGATGTACTGGCGAAGGTAACGGCAACTGAGCTTGCCCTGGTGGTGACTGAAGATGGGCGACAGGCTGGGCAGGTCTTCACACAGGTGCGAGAAATACCAGGTGCGGTAATACAGGCCCAGGTATTCGGGGTGGTGCTGCAGAATCTCGTTGTAGATCGCCGCCACGCTCACCAGCGAACTCAAACCGCCCTGCTTGGCCTTGCGGATGCACAGCAGCCCCACCACATCCGACGGGTCCGAATGGTACGGCAGATAGAGGTTGGTTTCGTAGACACGGGTGGTTTTTTTCGTCACATCGCCCACGTTCATGACCAGGCCCAGCAGGTCCCCCTTGGGGTTTTGACGAACGGGCACGCCCATGTGCAGGCCAATGCCGTAATACAGAATATGGATGTCCTCTTCGCTGTAGCGCTCCACAGGCAGGCCACGCAGCACCAGAAAGCCCCGACCGTTTTCCAGCTCATCGCTGTGCGCCTTGAGGGCCTGAGCCCAGTCGCCAATCGGAAAGTCATCCCGCCCGAAATTCGGAAAAATCAGCCCTTTGGCCTTGACGTGGGCCAAGGCTGCGTCCAGCGTAGCGATCACCTCGGCGGACAGCGGGTGCAACCACGAGGCGTCGCCCGCCATGTCGGCGCCCTTCCAGGCAGCAGGTCCGGTGATGGCTTGTTGAAGGATCAGGCTCATGGTGTTTCCTTTGAAGTCACAACAAACTGCATGCCTGCATCAGCAGCACAGTGATGAGTGAGATAAAGTTTACCGGGCTTTGAAGCGGCATTGTCATCAACGCGACCAAACCGGTGATCCACGAATGTCAGTCCTAAACCCGAATGCCCTTCTGGGATTTTGTGAACAGTTCTGGTCGGTGTGACTGGCGCACAATGGGATCCCATTGCCAGGAATCTCCATGCACCACATCCTGTCCAACCACCGCGCCAACCTCTCGACCATCGCCACCTGGGCCATGTTCAGCCGCGGCCTGGCGCCAGAGTTCTCCCATGCGGTGCAGCGGCAAGTGGCTACCCTCAGAGGGCCTGCCGTCGAGGACGACGAGGCGATACGGGACCTGACCGATCTGCCCTGGTGCTCGATCGACAACGACGACTCACGCGATCTGGACCAATTGAGCGCCATCGAACCCTTGCACCAAAGCCGGATCAAGGTCTATGTGGCCATTGCAGATGTCGATGCCTTGGTCAAAAAAGGCTCGCCGATCGACGAGCACGCACACCAGAACACCACCTCGGTCTACACCTCGGCGCTGGTTTTCCCCATGCTGCCTGAGCGCCTGTGCACCGATTGGACATCGCTCAATCAGGACGAAGACCGCATCGCCATGGTGGTCGAGATGGCCTTCAGCGAGGACGGCATGCTGCTGGAATCGACCATCTACCGGGCACGTGTGCGCAACAAGGCGCAGCTGGCCTACGATGCCGTTTCGGCCTGGATTGAAAACGCGGGTGAGCTCCCCGAACCGGCGCGACGGGTCAAGGGCATGAACATCCAGTTGCGCCTGCAAGACGAGCTGGCCCAGAAGCTGCGTGTTTTGCGCCGCGCGCAAGGCTCTCTGGAATTTGAAACCTTCCAGCCCAAAGCCCTGTTTGAAGGCGACCGCATCACGGACATCCGGCAGCAACCCCAAAACCGTGCCCGCCAGTTGATCGAGGAATTCATGATCGCGACCAATGGCTGCACCGCGCGGTTTCTCGCCGAACACGGGTGCGCATCGCTGCGGCGGGTGGTCCGCTCACCCGAGCGCTGGCTGCGCATCGTCGAAGTGGCCAAGGAATACGGCACCGCACTGCCCCGTGAACCCGATGGCAAAGCCCTCGAAAGTTTTCTGGCCAAACAGCACAAAACAGACCCCCTGCGCTTCCCGGACCTGTCGCTGGTGATCGTGAAACTGATGGGCTCCGGAGAATACGCCGTTGAGCGCCCGGGTCACAGCCCTATCGGTCATTTCGGTCTGGCCGTGCACGACTACCTGCATTCCACCGCCCCCAATCGGCGCTACCCGGACCTGATCACACAGCGCCTGATCAAATCCGTGCTGGCGGGCACCAAGCGACCTTACAGCTTTCATGAGCTGGCCGACCTGGCCACCCATTGCACCGCGCAGGAAGATGCGGCCCAGAAGGTCGAGCGTCAGGTCCGCAAGTCGGAAGCCGCATTGCTGCTGCATTCGCGCATTGGACAGCGTTTCAATGGTTTGGTCACAGGCATCAGCGATCAGGGCACATGGGTGCGCATTTTTGAGCCCCCAGCCGAAGGCCGGCTCACCGGGATGCTGCCACCCCTGCGGGTCGGGCAGGTGATCCAGGTGAAACTGGTTTCCACCTCGGTCGAACGCGGCTTCATTGATTTTGTCTGGCTTCACTAGGCCATGCTAGGCGGCACGGGGCCCCAGCATGGTCGATGGGTCAAGCCATCGATTCAGCTGAACCTGCGTCGCGTAGCCCAGCGAAAGTGCGGCCTCGGTCAATGACAAGTTTTTGTCAAAGGCCAGCCTGGCCACCTGTGCGGCCCGGTCATGGCCGATGTGTGGCACCAGCGCGGTCACCAGCATCAGGGAGCGCTCAAGGTGTTCGCGCATCCTTGGCGGATGGGCTTCGATGCCCCGCACGCAGTGATGCTCAAAACTGCGCATGCCATCGGCCAGCAGGCGAATGCTTTGCAGCAGATTGTGGGCCAGCAGGGGTTTGTAGACATTGAGCTCGAAATGCCCCGAGGATGCGCCGATGCCGATGGCCACATCGTTGCCCATCACCTGCGCGCACAACATGGTCAGTGCCTCGCACTGCGTGGGGTTGACCTTGCCCGGCATGATGGAACTGCCGGGTTCGTTTTCGGGAATCCGGATCTCTCCCAGCCCGGAGCGCGGCCCCGATGACAGCCAGCGGATGTCGTTGGCAATTTTCGTGAGCGCCACTGCCAGTGTTTTGAGCAGGCCATGCACGGCCACCAGGGCGTCGTGTGCGGCCAGAGCGGCAAATTTGTTGTCGGCACTTTCAAACGGCATGGCGTGCACACGCGCGAGTTCGGCGGCCACGCGCTGACCAAATTCAGGATGGGTGTTCAATCCGGTGCCCACAGCCGTGCCACCGATCGCCAACGGGAAAAGCATGCGCAGTGCCCCCAAGATGCCGGACTTGGCCTGGGCCAGCTGGGCCACATAGCCCGAAAACTCCTGGCCCAGCGTGATCGGTGTGGCATCTTGCAGATGGGTTCGCCCCAGCTTGAGAATGCCGGCAAACGCCTGCGAGCGCTCCTGCAAGCTCGCATGCAGATGGTCCAACGCAGGCAACACCTGGGTGGATATGCCCACAGCAGCCGCGAGGTGCATGGCCGACGGAAAAACATCGTTGGACGATTGCCCGAGGTTGACGTCGTCATTGGGATGCACCAGCCGGTCCTGACCACGCGGTCCACCCAGGTATTCCGAGGCCCTATTGGCGAGCACTTCGTTCATGTTCATGTTCGTCTGGGTGCCTGAACCCGTCTGCCAGACGGACAAGGGAAATTCCGCCTCATGTTGCCCGGCAAGCACTTCATCGGCCGCCGCCACGATGGCACGCACTTTCTGCGCAGGCAACAGCCCCAGATCGCCATTGACCTGGGCACACGCCCGTTTGACGGCAGCCAGGGCATGGATCAGCGCCGCAGGCATGCGCTCGGTGGAAATGTCGAAATGCACCAGGGCACGCTGGGTCTGTGCGCCCCAGAGGCGCTGGGCGTCGACCTGCACCGACCCCAATGCATCCAACTCCTCACGGTATGTGCGCATGCGCGATGCCCCCGGTTGTTGGTCACGCGATCAGCATAGCGCTGCCATGAGATCAGCGCACGTCAAGCCCCCCAAAGCTTGTTGGCCGTTTGTGCGATCAGCATGCCCTGGTGACGCGCCCCGGCCAACTCCAATGCGCTGGGTAGGCGCTGCCCTTTGTCGCCCGCGATGGTTGTGGCCCCGTAAGGGCTGCCGCCCACAATTTCATCCAGACTCATTTGCCCTTGGTGGCTGTAGGGCAAGCCGACAATGACCATGCCAAAGTGCATCAGATTGGTAATGATGGAAAACAATGTCACTTCCTGGCCGCCATGCTGGGTGGCGCTGGAGGTGAATGCCCCGCCCACTTTGCCATGCAAGGCACCGCGAGCCCAAAGGCCTCCTGCCTGGTCCAGAAAAGCCGCCATTTGGGCCGGCATGCGGCCGAAGCGGGTGGGCGCGCCCACGATGATGGCGTCGTAGTGCTCCAACTCGGCCACCGTGGCCACAGGCGCGGCCTGCTCCAGCTTGAAATGCGCCGTTTTGGCCACCTCTGGCGGTACGGTCTCCGGCACGCGTTTCAGGTCCACCTGGGCACCCGTAGACCGCGCCCCCTCCGCCATGGCTTGCGCCAGGGTTTCGATATGACCGTAAGTGGAATAGTAAAGAACCAGGACTTTGGACATGGGAACTCCTGAAAATGAATGGCACCGCTGTGGGAGCCATCATGGGTCAGGAGTCACCCTTCATCTGTCCGTCAGCACACGGACCGCACAGCGCTGCGGCCGGTCCTGGCCGCAGCCGCACGCGGGGATCAGCGCCCCAGCTGTGCCAGTGCCGCCTGCAAACCCGCCAGACCGCCCACGCGCTGGTCGTTGATGAAAATCTGGGGCATCTGACGCACCGAGGGGCCGCATTTCTCATAAAACGCCATGCGCTCGGCTTCGCTGTCGATCTTGATTTCTTCAAATTCAAGCGACTTCGTTTTGAGCACCATCTTGGCGGACTCGCACTGCGGGCAGGCGGACTTGGAGTAAACGACGATTTTGAGTTGCATGGTGAGAGTTTAGCGGGCCTTGGCGTTAGGATTCTGTCAAAACATCCGGAGGTCGTTCATGGGCAATTTCCCTAAAGACATTTACACCGAACCCCGCGAGGTGGACGTGCACACCCTGCGCAACCTGGGGCCACTTGCGGCCATGGCGGGCGTCTGGGAGGGTCAACGCGGCCTGGACGTCAAACCCAAGGCCGAAGGCCCCAAAAAGCAGGCCTACACGGAACGGATCGAGCTGCAACCCATTGACCCGCAAACCAATGGCCCCCAGCTGCTGTATGGTCTGCGCTACCACACCCATGTGACCAAGCCCGAGCAGGTCAAGACCTACCACGACCAGGTGGGCTATTGGCTGTGGGAGCCCGCAACCGGCACCCTCTTGCACACGCTGACCATCCCGCGCGGCATGGTGGTGATGGCCCAGGGCCAGGCGGCACCGGACGCCAAAACCTTCGAGCTGGTGGCCACGCATGTGGACCCGCATTTCGGCATCCGCTCGGCCCCTTTCCTGGACCACGCCTTCAAAACCGTGGAGTTCCGGATCAAGGTCACCATCCACGAAAACGGCACCTGGGCTTACGAGGAAGACACCGTGCTCAAGATTCTGGGCCAGGACGAACTCTTTCACCACACCGACCGCAACCTGCTGCAGCGTGTGGCCGCGCCGACGCCCAACCCGCTGGCACGCTGAAGCGCCCAGACTCAGCCGGGCACCATCCCGTCAATGACTTCGATGGTGCGGTCACAGCGGCTGGCCAGCTGGGGGTTGTGGGTCACAAACAGCACTGCGGTGCCGTGATCCCGATTGACCTGACGAAACAGCTCGAACACGGCATCGGCGCTCTTGGTGTCCAAGTTGCCCGTGGGCTCATCGGCCAGCAACAAAGCAGGTTGCATGATCAGAGCGCGGGCCACGGCCACGCGCTGCTGCTGGCCGCCCGACAGGCGCAAGGCAGGTGTGTCGCGCCACTTGCTCAGGCCCACACTCTCGATCAAGGACAAGGCCCGCTGCTCGATGGCCGCAGTGGGATAGCCCTGCAGCCCCACCATGGGCAGCATCACGTTTTCCAGGGCACTGAACGCCCCGATCAGGTGGTGGTACTGAAACACAAAGCCAATGCTGCGACCCCGCAATTCGGTCAGGGCCTTGTCGTCCAGCGTGGTGGTTTCGACGCCCTTGATCATCAATTGCCCTTGAGTGGGTCGGTCCAGCAAGCCAACGATGTTGAGCAGCGTGCTTTTGCCTGAGCCCGACGGGCCCATCACCGCCGCGAACTCGCCTGGCCGCAGCACCAGGTCAATGCCGTGCAACACCTCAACCTCGGTGGGCTCCCCGACATTGAAGGATTTGTGCACATCCACCAGCTGAACCACAGGCGTGCCCGACGACGGGTTGGCGGGCGGCGTGGGCATGACGCGGTTTTGATCCATGGTTTACCCCCTGATGGCCACCACCGGGTCAAGCCGGGCCGCACGCTGCGCTGGCGCCAGTGCCGCCAGCAGACCGGTGAGCGTGGCCAGTGCCAGCGCTTCGGCCAGCATCGTGGCGTCAATCGTCACGGCAAATACGGGCGTACCGTCGGGCGCCCGGGCCATTTGCAACCAGATCTGCAGTGCCACCACACCCAGTGCACAACCCACGGCTGCGCCGCCCAGGCCCAGCAAGCCGCCTTGCAGCAAAAACACCCGCATCACCTGCCCGCGTGAAATGCCCATGGCGCGCAAGATGCCAATTTCCTTGGATCGCTGCACGACCGACACCACCAGCACACTGGCAATGCCAAAGGCCACCGACAAAGCGACAAAGAAGCGGATCGCCGTATTGGCCATGCTTTGCGAATTGATTGCACTGAAGAACTGCGCGTTGGTCTTGATCCAGCTGTCGGCCTGCAGGTGTGTGTGGGCTTGAATGCGCTCGGCCACGACTTCGGCCGCATACACATCGTGCACCGTGATGTCGATGCTGGTGACCCCACCCGGGTAACCCAGCAGGTTTTGACCACTGTGCAAGCCCACATAGCCGTTGCGCTGGTTGGCCCCTTTGTTGCCGAGGTCCAGCACGCCCGCAATCACAAAATGGTTGCTGGCCCCGGTGGCCGACTGCACCAGCAGCTTGTCCCCCACGCCCACGCCCAGGTCGGCCGCCAGCTCGGTGCCGATCAGGATGTCGCCAGCATCGAGCCGGGCCCGTCCGGTCACGATTTTTTCACTCAGGTTGACGATCTGCTGGTACAGCGACAGGTCGACTGCCGTGAGGCTCAGGGCCCGGCTGGCCGCACCGCGCAGGATGAAGGTCGAGCCACTGACCGCCGGTGAAGCCACCCGCACCTCGGGCATGGCCCGCACCAGGTTGAGCACCGCCTGCCACTGGTCAATGGACTTGAGCCGCTGCAACGGGGCCTGTATGCGATCGGCATGCAAGGCACCGTCCTGTGCATGTTGCACGCGCACCAGCTCTTTTGGCGGCAACACCTGGATGTGAGGCTGCGCCGTCAGCACGCGCTTGACCAGATTGGTCTGCAAGCCCTGCAGCAAGGCCGACATGAACACAATCACCGCCACGCCAATGGCAACGCCCAGCATGATGAACAGGCTTTGCATGCGCCCTTCGCGCAAAAAACGCGAAGCGACGATCCACTCGAACGGTTGCAGACGGCCCAGGATCATTGGCGACTTCCGGCTTTCAGGGCTGGCTGGGGCGCACATGCTGCCCGTCTTTCAGGCCCGCACCAACAACCGACAACACACGGTCTCCAGCCGCCACACCCGAAGCCAATTGCACCCAGGCACCGCTGCGCAGGCCCAAAGTCACCGTGGTGCGCTCCAGCCGCGACGCCGCATTGACCCGCCACACCCAGGGGTGGGTCGATTCGGTTTCATGCACCGCCTCCAGCGGCACGGCCAGTGCCGCGTCCTGTCGGCCCACTTCGATCTCCACCGACACGGTCATGTCCTGGCGCAGGTAGTCGGGTGGCGACGGCACACGCAGCTTGACCTGCACCGAACCCCGTTGGGCATCCACACCGGGGGCAATGGTGCTGACCACCGCGGCAAAACGCTGCTGGGCAAAAGCATCGGCCGAAGCCTGGGCAGGCTGGCCCACACGCAAAAAGGACAAGTTGCGCTCATCGATCTGGGCCACCAGCTCAGTCACCCCTTGTGGTGCCAACAGCAGCAGGGTCTTGCCCGGCTGCACCATGTCACCGGGCTCGACACTGCGGCTGACCACCACCCCGTCAAACGGGGCGAGCAGCGTGCTGTACGACAGCCGCGCCTTGGCCGCGTCGGCGTTGGCACGCGCCAGGACCAGTGCACTCTGGGCCAACTGTTGCTCCAGCCCCTGCTCCGCATGGGCCTGGCTTTGGGCTTGCGCACTGCTGGCCTGGGCCTGCGCCACCTGGAAAGCCCGTGTGGCCTCGTCCAGCGCTGCCTGGCCAATGAAACCCTGTTTGAAGAGGTCGCGTTGCCGCTCGAACTGGGCCTGGGCCTGGTTCAGGTTGGCCTGCGCTTGCTGATCGCCCGCACGGGCCGTGGGGGCCAGCTCTTCGCGCCACTGCCGCAATTTGTATTCCGCCTGCCGAACGGCCAGCTCGGCGGCCACCATGCTCGCGCGGGCTTCATTGTCATCGAGGCTGAGCAGCTTTTGACCACGCTGAAAATGCTCCCCTTCCATGACATGCACCGCCAGCACTTTGCCGGCGATCTGAACGCCCGCATTGGCCCGGTGCTGGGTCTGCACTGTGGCCGTCGCCACCACGCTGTGCACCAATTCGCGGGGCGCCAGCACTTGGGTCGGAACAGAAACCCCCGGCCACTGCCACGCCACCAAGGCGACAGCGGCAACCAGCAATGCGCCCCCCGCCCACCGGAGTCTTTGAGAATCTCGCCAGCCTGCCATGGATACAACCCAAACGTGAAAGAACCTGTGCCTATTGAGCCACGCATTGGCCCCTTCGTTCTTGATCCATGTCATTTCCAGGCGCCTTGGCGGGCCAGGAACGCAGGGGCTTGCAGGATCAGCGCACCAGATCGCGCAACACAGCGAGCGGGAAATGCTGCTCGATGAAATCGGCCAGACCGTCGAACACGGTCTCCAGCGTGGGCGCCTGCACTCCGAACAAGGCCTGCAGCACCGCCGGGCACTCGAACAGGCCATGCAGATAAGTGCCCAGCACCCGACCGTCGCCGCTTTGCCAGGCGAGGCCCGGCAGCACTTCGTGCAAGGCAGCACCCCCAGCCAGCATCGCGCTGTGGCCCTGGGTTTGCCCATGGTGAATTTCATAGCCGGACACCTCAACACCGCTCAATGCCGACCACGCGCCGTGCACCAGGCCAAACGCGGCGTGGGTTCGGGTCACGGTCTTCTCCTGTGCAAACTGGGTGACCAGGGGCAACAGGCCGAGGCCCGGCGCGTTGCCGTCGATGCCATGCATGTCGATCAGCGCTTCGCCCAGCATTTGCAGGCCACCGCAAATGCCCAGCACCGCCCCGCCCTGCTGCGCGTGTCGCACCACGGCCGCGTCCAGCCCCTGCTGACGCAGCCAGGCCAGATCGCTGCTGGTGTGTTTGCTGCCAGGCAGGACCACCCAATCGCCCGGCTGCAGCCCTGCCAGATCGGCCGGGCTGCGCGCCCACAGCAGGCGCAGGCCAGGCACGTTCTTGAGCGGCTGGAATTCGTCGAGGTTGCTGATGCGGGGGCAGGCGATCACCGCCACGGTTTTCGTCACGGTGCCGCGGACCAGACTGCGGTCATCGAAGACGCCATCTTCTTCGGGCAAGCCGTGCTGCCACCACATGGGCAACACCGCCACGGTGGGCACGCCTGTCAGCTTGCGCAGCATCTCGGGCGCGGGTGCCAGCAAGCTGGCGTCACCCCTGAATTTATTGAGCACAAAGCCTTTAATGCGCTGCTGGTCTTCGGGGGGCAGCAAGGCCCAGGTGCCGTACAGATGGGCAAAGGCCCCGCCCTTGTCGATGTCGGTCACCAGCAGACACTGTGCGTTGGCGTGGCGCGCCACCCGCAGGTTGACGATGTCGCTGGCCATCAGGTTGATCTCGGCGGGCGAGCCTGCGCCTTCGATCACCACCACATCGTTGTCGGCGATCAGGGCATCGAGCGCGGACGCGATCTGTGGCCAGACCTGCTCGCTGCGTTCATGCCAGGGGGTACGGCTCAGCGCTTCGCTCACCTCACCCAAGAGCACCACCTGGCTGCGCGTGTCGGCTTCGGGTTTGAGCAACAGCGGGTTCATGCGCACATCGGGCTCGGCCTGGGCCGCCAGTGCCTGAAAGTATTGGGCGCTCCCTATTTCACCAAGACCATGAGACGAAGCCACCACCCGGGCGTTGTTGCTCATGTTCTGCGCTTTGAACGGGGCCACTTTGAGCCCCTGGCGGGCGTAGTGGCGACACAGCGCCGTGGTCAGCCAGCTTTTGCCTGCCCCGCTGGAGGTGCCCAGCACCATGATGCAACGTGCGCTCATGCGGTGCGGGGCAAGACGACCCATTGGCCGTCCAGCGCGTGAATGCGGATGCGGTGGCCAAACACCGACTCGATGGCTGCATGGCTCACCGGGTCGCTGCAAGCCCCATGGTGAATCACCCGCCCCTGGTCCATGACGATGATCTCGTCGGCGTGCAGCGCCATGCCGATCTCGTGCAACACGCTCACGACCGTGGTGCCCTGGGCGCGCAGGCAACGCACCTGCTCCAGCCAGTCCACCTGGTGCGGCGGGTCGAGGTTGGCCAACGGCTCGTCCATCAGCATCATGGGGGCGTTGCCCGCCATGGCCCGGGCCAGCAGCACGCGTTGGCGCTCGCCCCCTGACAATTCACCCAGCGTGCGTTCGCGCCAGTCCCAGGCCTGGGTGGCTTTGAGGGCGGCTTCGACCATTTGCGCGTCCTGGTCGGTGGGTGCGCCCAGCCAGCCCTGGTGCGGTAAGCGCCCGAGCATGGCCACGTCCCACACCCGCAGGTCAAGCGTGCTCGATTCACCCTGCCCCAGCCAGGACAGCTGCAGTGCCCGCTCGCGACCTGACAAACTGTGCAGTGGCTGCCCTTGCCAGACCACTTGTCCGCTGTGCGGCAGCAAGCCGGCCAGCGCCTTGAGCAAGGTGGACTTGCCCGCGCCGTTCGGGCCGACCACACAGGTCCAGCGGCCCGCCGTGATCTGCAGGTCAACGCCTTTCAGGGCCGGACGGCCGCCGAGCTGCACCTGCAGCTGGCGGGTTTGCAGGGCGGGATGACGGGTCGCGGTCATCGCACACCTCCGGCACCCGAACCCCGGTAAACCCGCCACAGCAAATAGCCGCCACCGATCACGGCAGTGAGCACGCCCACAGGCAGCTCTTGTGGCGCAAACAGCACGCGGGCCATCACATCGGCCAGCGCGAGCAAGGCCCCGCCCATGAGCGCAGCCAGGGACAAACTGCGGGCATGGGTGGTGCGCACCAGCGAGCGCACCAGGTGCGGTGCGGCCAGGCCGACAAAAGCCACCAGTCCGATGTGTGCCACCGCTGCAGCTGTGGCCAATGACAGCCCCCCCACCAGCACCAGCCGGGCCGAGCGCAGCGGCACGCCCAGGCTTTGCGCGGTGGCTTCGCCCAGCGTCAGGGCATCGAGCACACGGGCAAACACCCAGGACAGCACCAGGCACAGGGCCAACACCAGCGCCAAGGTGGCACAGGCGCTCCAGCTCGCAAAGGCGGTGGAGCCGAGCATGAAGCCCTGCATGGCCTGCAACACCTGCGGCTGCAACAGGGACATCATCGATGTGACCGCCCCCAGCACCACACCCACCACCACGCCCGCCAGCAGCAGGCGCAGGGTCTGCTGCACGCCACGCGCCAGCAGCAGAGTCAGCAGCACAGCCAGCACCGCGCCCACAAAGGCCGCACCGGTCAGGCCCAGCCCCGTCCACCAGGTCATGGCCCAGGCGCTGCCGCCCCAAAGGCTGAGATACGTGCCCACGCCCAGTGACGCGCCAGAGGCGCTGCCCAGCAAATACGGATCGGCCAGCGGGTTGCGAAACAGCCCTTGCGCCACCGCACCGGCCAGCCCCAGCAGCGCACCGCCCAGCCAGGCACCCAGGCTGCGCGGCAGGCGGATGTCCATCACGATCTGCTGCGACACGGCGTCCTGACCCACCGCCCACCAGGCCTGCCAGCCCTGGCTGCCCGCCGTGGTGCCCAGCAACACCGTGGCGATGCCGATCACCAGCAAGAGCACGCTCCAGCGCTTGGCCTGTGACCCGTCGCTCATCGCTCAGTTCCTTGCGGCGTGGCCGGGCCTGCGGCCCGGTTCAGACACGCGGCCATGAGCTGGGCACCTTCGGCCATGCGCGGGCCGGCACGCACCAGTGTGTCGGCATCACGGGTCTTGAACACGCACAGACGCTGGCTTTGCATGGCGCGAAGACCGGACCAACCCGGACGCTGCGCCATGCTGGCCCGGCTGCTGTCGCCCGCCATGATCACGTCGGGCTGCGCACGCACGACAAATTCAGGATTGACCTGCGGGAAAGGCCCCAGGGCCGCGGGCAGGATGTTGACCATGCCCATGCGCTGCAGCGTTTCCCCAATGAAGGACGCCTCGCTGGCCCCATAAGGCGCAGGGCTGACCTCAAAATAAACCCGTTGCCCGCGCGCCTGCGGCTTGAGCGATTGCACCGCCCCCAGCACCCCCGCCTGAATGGTCTGCCAGGTCCGCTCGCTCTCGGCTGCGGGCACATGCAAGGCCTGCCCCACCACCTGCAGCACGCGCTGCACATCGGCATGGGTGCGCGGCTCCAGACGCAGCACCGTCAAGCCCAAGGCCTGCAAACGGTCTGCCCCGCGTGTGGAGCCTGCCGCCAGCACCAGATCGGGTTTCAGGGCCACGATGCTTTCGATGCTGGGGTCCAGCCCTCCGCCCACACGCGGCACGGACTTGACCGATTCAGGCCAATTGGAATAACGATCCACCCCCACCAGACGCTCGCAAGCGCCCAGAGTGCACACGGTCTCGGTCAACGAGGGCAACAGGCTCACGATGCGCTGCGGCGCCTGCGGAATGTCGACCTTGTGTTGGCGGTCGTCCAGCACCGTCACGGCCTGCGCTGTGCAGCCCCACGCGCACCAGGCCAGCAAGATGCAGCGGAAAGTGTCACGCATGCTGCGCCTCCCACTGGCCAATGATGCGGTGCAGCTGCGCCACGCCATCGGTCAGCGCGGCCGGGCCAGGTTGCAGGATATCGGCCGACTTGATTTCAAACAACTGACCGTGACGCACAGCCGGCACGTCTTGCCAGCCGGGACGCGCCGCAACTTTTTCGGGGCGAAATTTCTTGCCGCACCACGAACCGATCACGATGTCGGGGGCACGGTCAACGATGGTCTGCCCATCGGCAATGATCCGGTCCTTGCCCATGGCCTGCACTGCCAACTCAGGGAACACATCGTCACCCCCGGCGATGCCGATCAGCTCGGACACCCAGCGGATGCCGCTGATGTGGGGTTCATCCCACTCTTCAAAATACACCTTGGGGCGGCGCTTGAAACTGGCTGCTTTTTGCGCAATCACGTCCAGCTCCGCCCGCATGGCGTCCAGCCTTTGCTGTCCCTGCTCGGCCTGCCCCACCATGGCCGCGACCTGGTAGAGCATCGAAAAAATCTCGGCCACACTGCGTTGGTTGAACACCGTGACCTGCACGCCAGCGCGTACCAGCGCGGCCGCAATGTCCGCCTGCAGGTCGGAAAAACCGAACACGCAGTCAGGCTGGAGCGCCAGTATCTTGTCGATCTTGGCGCTCAAAAATGCGCTGACCTTGGGCTTTTCCTCCCGGGCCCGGCGCGGGCGCACCGTGTAGCCCGAGATGCCCACGATGCGCTCTTCCTGCCCCAACAGGTAGAGCCACTCCGTGGTCTCTTCGGTGAGACAGACGATGCGTTGGGGCAGCCAGTCGCGCATGTTCAGGGCCGGTTTCAGATCAAGGCTTGAGTTTCCAGCTCAGACCCACATAGGTGGTTCTGGGCAGCTGGTTGTAGCCATACGCTGTCTGGTAGTGGCTGTCAGTGGCGTTGTCAATGCGACCAAACAAGGTCCAGTCACGGGTCAAGGCGTAACGGGCCGTCAAGTCCAGGAGCACGTAGCTGGCCAGTTCGGGTTTGCCACTGAGGTCGGGACGCGCACCTGTGTAGCGGACGCTTGCGCCCAGGGTCAGCAAGCCGATGGCTTGTGACGCAGATGCCGATGCCAGGGTCTTGGCGCGACGCACCAGTTGCAGCCCTGTGGCTTCGTTCACAGGGTCTTGCACGGTCAGACTGGCGCGCAGGTCTGTGGACTGGATGCGGCCGCTGTAGCTGGTCTCCAGCCCCTGGTTCTTCACACTGCTCACGTTACTGAACTGCCAGGTGCTCATGTCGTACAGCAACAGATCTTTGGTGCGTGTATCGAACAGCGTCGAGCGCAGGCGGTGTGGCCCGCTGGCCCATTGCACACCCACTTCGTGGGTGGTGGCGGTTTCGGGGCGCAAGGCAGGGTTGCCGCTGTACGGGTCGTACAGGTAACCCAGGGGCGGTACATTGAACGCCGTGGCATGGCTGGCGATCAGTTTCCATTGGGGGTTGAGCTCGTAACCGTAACCCAGATAGACCGAATCCTTGGACGCCACACCTTGAACGCTGTCGTGGCGCAGGTTGAGCTGGGCGCTGTGGCCCGCACGGGTGTAGAGCAGCCCGGCATACACCGCGTTGGCGTTGCGCTGGCGGGTCAATTCGGTGAAGCCGTCGGTGCCCGCGTCGATGCCTTGGGTCTGGTGGTCCACGCCTGCCGACAGCACCATGGTTGGCAGGTTGACCTGGTGCGTCCAGGACAGCAAGCGGGTGCGCGTCTCGGCTTGTGTGGTGAACGAGTAGCCACCCACAGTGGCGGTGGTGTTGCGCTCGGTGGCCTCCGAATAATTGAGGCGGCTGGACCACACGGGGTTGAGCTTGCCCGACCAGTACACGGTGTTGTTGTCGATGCGGGTGGTGCCCTTGTGCACATCGGTCGGTGTGGCGTAGCTGCCCGCCACGTCGTAGTCAAAACGCCCATTGAAATGGCTCGAGCGCAAACCGACTTTGTGGTCAGGCCCCAGGTCGTAGCTCAGGTGCACGCTGTGGTTGTCGTTGCGGTAACCATCGGCATCGGGGTTGGCGTTGAGGGTTTGCGACAAGTTGGCCGCATTGATGCCTCGGGTCGACAAGGTGCCCAGCGACACGGCATAGCCGAAGTCACCGTGCTTGCCCTGGGTGCCCAGGTTCAGGCGCGAGGTGCCCAGCGAGCCCGCCTCGGCAGTGACGTAACCGGTGTGGCCTGTCTGGCCCTGGCGGGTGAACACCTGGATCACGCCACCCACAGCACCGCTGCCATGGATCGCCGACACGTTGCCGCGCACGATCTCGATGCGGTCCACCTGGTCGAGCATGATGTGCTCCAGGCTCACGGCACCCGTGGTGTCCTGCTTGGTCATGGGCACGCCATCGACCAGCACGAGCACCTGCATGGACGCGGCACCGCGCAGGAACGCTGTGGCTTGGCCGCCTCGGCCACCACTCTGGGTGAACTGGAACCCGGCTTCTCGGGCCAGCAGGCTGGGCAAATCGACCAACTGAGACTGCTCGATGGCATCGCGCCCAAGCACCGTGGTATGGGGCAGCACATCGGTGATGATTTGCTCAGTGCGGCTGGCCGTGACCACCACCTGGGCAGGCGGCGTCTGCGCCAGCGCGGCGCTGGCCGCCAAAGACAAAAAGGAAAGCGCAGGCACGGCTGTGCCGAAGGTGCGCGCACGAAGGGAACGGTTTTTCATGAGAATCAAACAAGTCAAACGCCCTCACCGCCTTCCCCGACAGTGCATGGGCTTCACAACCGGTCTTGCGACAGGTCACCTGATTGGCCGGTATCCGGGCTGACAGATGCGACCTTCATCACCTTCCCGGCCGTCTGTTTCAGGGCGGCCAGTGGTTTGAGATGAAAGCGGAGCCTCGACTGGCGTCTTTGGCTCGTCTGCTTACCGTTGCGGGGGCAGCACAGGTTAGGTGGGCCGTGGTGGCTTACCCTCCTGCTTCCCGTTGAACTGCGGGCCGTGAACCGGCTTCGCGAGCACCAACTGAGGTCAATTCTAGCGCGCAAGCTGTCTGCAACCCTACGGCGAGCCCTTGGCCAGGGCCTACAATGTGCCCACCCCACCTGCCAACGTTAGCCATGGCCTCATCCGACCTCATTGACCAGATTGCCGAACGTGTCGAGCACCTGCTCCTGCGACACGAGGAATTGCAGCGCACCAACGCCTTGTTGGCACAGCAGGTGCAAAGCCTGAGCCATGAGCGCGACCAGCTCAAGTCACGGCTGTCTGCCGCCCGTGCCCGGGTGGATGCGCTGATTGAGCGCCTGCCGACCACCACTGCACCTGCAGCATCTTCCGAGGCTTCCGAATGAGCGCCAAACAGATTGAGGTCCAGATCATGGGCCAGAGTTATTTGCTGGGCTGCCCTGAAGGCGGTGAAGCCAAGCTCCAGGCTGCCGTGGGCAAAGTCGATGTGGCCATGTGCAAGATCCGCGATGCAGGCAAGATCAAGGCGCGCGACCGCATCGCGGTGCTGGCGGCATTGAATCTGGCTTTTGATCAGGGTGAAACCGCCGCTGGACCTGCGGCAACACCAGTGGCCGCCACATCCAGCGACGTCCCGGACCAGGATCGCCTGAGCCAGTTGCTCAGCCGCCTCGACCAGACCCTCAAGCAGGACGGTCAGCTGCTCTGAGCGGCCTGCGCTGTGGCAGGCATGCGCCTACAATAGCCCTCGTCTGCGGTGCGCGCCGGGCTTTATATTTCCTTGAACCAATGCTCTTTGAGCTCGGGCTTGGTACATCGGCTGGTGAGCGTGATCGTCTCGCGTCAGATGAACCCAACGCCAGTCTGCCCTCGCCCACCTGAACCCCCGGTTCAGGATGAGGGTCCGGCGGCATTCGCAGACACCTTTTTTCCATCCTGACCCACCCCAACGCATCATGATCCTGGAACCCACTTTGTTGATCGAGCTGGCCGTGCTGGGCCTGTGCACAGGCTTTCTCGCGGGCCTTTTGGGCATTGGCGGCGGCATGATCATGGTCCCCTTCCTGACCTGGATGCTGGGTCAGCGCGGCGTAGCCCCCGACCTCGCGGTGAAGATGGCGATCGCCACATCGATGGCCACCATCATTTTCACCAGCATTTCCAGCGTGCGGGCCCACCACAAAAAAGGTGCGGTGCGCTGGGACCTGGTCAAAGGCCTGGCCCCGGGCATTGTTCTGGGCAGCCTGCTGGGCAGCATGGGCATTTTTGCGGTGGTCAAGGGCTCATCCCTGGCTCTGTTCTTTGCGCTGTTCGTGAGTTTCTCGGCCACCCAGATGTTCCTCGACAAAAAACCGGCCCCCGCCCGTCAAATGCCTGGCTTCACAGGCCAGCTCGGTGCAGGTGGCCTGATCGGCCTGCTCTCGGGCCTGGTCGGTGCCGGTGGCGGCTTCATCAGCGTGCCGTTCATGGCCTGGTGCAATGTGGCCATCCACAACGCCGTGGCCACCAGCGCAGCCTTGGGCTTTCCGATTGCCCTGGCCAATGTGGCCGGTTACATCGCCAGCGGCATGCACCTGCAAAATCTGCCTGAATATTCTTTCGGCTACCTGTGGCTGCCGGCCTTGGTGGTGATCGCTTCGTGCAGTGTCATCATGGCCCCCGTGGGTGCAGGTACGGCCCACAAGCTGCCCGTCAAGCAGCTCAAGCGCGTCTTTGCCAGCACCTTGTTCCTGCTGGCCGCGTACATGCTCTACAAAGGCCTGTCGGCCTGATCTCTGGATTTCAGACCGGCGCCAGACACCAGGGCGCCTGGTCATGCGCCAGGCCCATCCACAGGGCCCACGTTGATGTGGCGATCAAGGCCAATCCCGCCAGGCGAACGCCCCAGGAGCCATCCCCCACCGACTGCAGCTTGAGCAACAACCAGGGGCCAGCCCACAGGCTGACGCTGGAGCCTGCCGCAAAAAGGGCCATGGTCAAGGCCCCGTCCGCAGGGCGAGATGTGAGTGCGGCCACCATGACGGCCGAATACAACAACCCACAGGGCATCAAGGCCCAAAGACCGCCGACCACCGCAGGCGCAGCGCGTCCCCAACGGGTGTTGAAGCCACGCACCCGTGACCACAAACGGCGGGCACTCTGGTCAAGCCACACAGGCTGGCGGGCGTAAACGATCAGCCACAGGCCCAGGCCGATGGCCGCGACATGCAGCAAGCTCCACGCAGGCCGCAGTGCAGCCGACTGCACCGTCAGCCAGCCCAGGCCCTGGACGCTGGCTGCGGCCAGCGCCCCCAGCAGCGCATAGCCCAGCAAACGCCCCAGCTGGAATGACCAGAGCGTGCGTTGCCGGTGTTCGCCACTGGCTTGAGCCAGGCCTGCACAGGCTGCACCGCACATGGCCACGCAATGCGGGCCGCCCGCCAGCCCCATCAACAGGGCCGTGAGGGCCAAGGAACTTTGCATGAATGATCAGATGATTTTTGAGAAACGCGTGCGGTTGCGGTCCAGCTGCAGACAGCGGTCAAACACCATGGCCACGCCACGCACAAAGAACCAGCCCATCGCCGTCACCTGGATGCCGGCCGGACTCAGTTCCACCAGCCCCTGATTTTGCATCTCTTCCAGGGTCTCCATTTCGCTCGCGAAGTAGGTCTTGAAATCGATCAGCCAGGCCACGTTGATCGACTCGAACTGCAGGTTGCCCTGGCACATCAAGGCCATGATGACGGCTCGGCGCAGCATGTCGTCACGCGTGAGTGCCAGGCCACGCACAATGGGCAGATGCCCTTGATCGAGCGCGTCGCAGTACTCTTCCATGGTCTTGGCGTTCTGGCTGTAGGTCGCACCAATGCGGCCAATGGCCGACACGCCCAGCGCAATCAGGTCGCAATCGGGTTGCGTGCTGTAGCCCTGGAAGTTGCGGTGCAAACGCCCCTGCCGCTTGGCCACGGCCAGAGCGTCATCAGGCAAGGCAAAGTGGTCCATGCCCACATACACATACCCCGCGTCCATGAAGGCATCCATGGAGCGGGCCAGCATGGCGACCTTGGCGCCAGGCAAGGGCAACTCGGCGGCGTGGATGCGGCGCTGGGGCTTGAAGCGCTCGGGCAAATGCGCATACGCATACAAGGCGATGCGTTCAGGGCGCAACTCGTTGACCTGAGCCAGTGTGCGATCGAACGACTCGGGTGTTTGCAAAGGCAAGCCATAGATCAGATCGACGTTGACCGACTCAAAGCCCAGGCTGCGTGCCGCCTGGACCAGCTGAAACACCTGCGCAGCGGGCTGCACGCGATGCACGGCCTTCTGCACTGCCGGATCGAAGTCCTGCACGCCAAAACTCAGACGGTTGAAGCCCAACTCGGCCAACACCGCCAGGCGTTTTTCATCGACAGTGCGCGGGTCCACTTCGACCGAATACTCGCCGCCCGGCACAAACTGAAAATGACGGCGCAGCATGGCCATCAGTTCACGCAGCTCGTCATCACTCAGAAAGGTGGGCGTGCCGCCGCCCAGATGCAACTGGCTGACCGAATGACCGCTGCCCAGATGCGCCACATGCAACTCGACTTCACGGGCCAGGTAGCGCAGATAGGTTTCCGCCCGATCCTTGTGCTTGGTGATGATCTTGTTGCAAGCACAGTAGTAACACAGCGACTCGCAAAACGGGATGTGCACATACAGGGACAGCGGCTGTGCCTTCAAACGCGCCGCTTGCTTGCGGTGGTCCAATGCCGTCAGGTAGTCCGCCTCGGTGAACGCTTCCACAAAGCGATCGGCAGTGGGATAAGAGGTGTAACGTGGCCCAGGGACATCAAAGCGGGTCAGCAATTCGGGCGTGATGATGGACATCGGCAGCTCACTAGGCAAATGGTTCTAAACGGTGACCGCTACTTTGCAGGTATATGACTTTTTAAGTCTTGACCCATGTCAACCGCGCCGGTAAATTCAATGAAACGCTAAAAATCAGTGAAAACCCTGAATTTGAGCCTGAATACGAATTAAGCTTGGATTGATCTGAAGCAGGACTTCAACCGCAAATCGAGAAACCCACCATGAACCCTCAAGCCATCAAAGTTGCCTGTTCAAATTGCAATTTGCGTGAACTGTGCATGCCTGTCGGTCTGACCGATCAGGACATCAACCGGCTCGACGATCTTGTCGCCACGCGCAAGAAAATCAAACGTGGAACCACCCTGTTCACCAATGGCGAGAAATTCACTTCGCTGTACGCCATCCGCACGGGGTTTTTCAAGACCTGTCTGGCCACCGAAGACGGCCGCGACCAGGTCACCGGGTTTCAGATGGCAGGAGAGATCATCGGCCTGGATGGCATCGTGAATGACCACCACACCTGCGACGCTGTGGCACTGGAAGACGCCGAAGTGTGCGTGATGCCGTTTGAAAGCATTGAAGCACTGTCGCGTGAAGTGACGGCCCTGCAAACGCATGTGCACAAGATCATGAGCCGCGAAATCGTGCGCGAGCACGGCGTCATGCTGCTGCTGGGCAGCATGCGCGCTGAGGAGCGCCTGGCGGCCTTCCTGCTCAACCTGGTGCAGCGCCTGCACTCTCGAGGTTTTTCGCAATCAGAGCTGGTCTTGCGCATGACGCGCGAAGAGATCGGCAGCTATCTGGGCCTCAAACTCGAAACCGTCAGCCGCACCTTCTCCAAGTTTGTGGAAGACGGCATCGTCGAGGTCAAGCAGCGCCATGTCCGCATTCTGGACACCGAAGGCCTGCAACGCATCGTGAATCACCAGACCGCCTGCCACTGAGCGCATCCCACTGGGTCAGGCGAACTGGATGCGGCTCGCCCGCCCCTCTAGTTCAGCAGCACTTGCCGCCATGACGAGCGCAATCCTGCGGGCGCTCATCTTCTGGCACAGGGCATCGGTTCACCTCGAACGGTGACATGGACAGCAAGGTGGTCAAGCCGCTGGACACCATGGTCAACAGCCAGAATGCAAAAAACGCCAGGGTGTAAACACCTTGCCTGGACAGTGCCAAGGGGTGTCCGAACCAATGCAGATCTTCAGGATCCACCAGGCCGAACACCAGCACCTCGAACAAGCCCGCCACCAGAAAAGCGGGCCAGGCAATCCACATCATCCGTTGCGCAAACATGTTTGTCTCCTTGGGTGCCGGTCAGGGCTTCTTTGATTTGTCGTTCGCAGGCAGTACACCTGTTGCGGCATGGTTGCGCGCCTGCATGGCAGGCGCCATGCTGATGCCCGGATTCTGCTCGGAGGGCGCTTGCACTTCTGGCGCAGTCGACAACACGGGGTCAGCCGACCGCGCTGCCAGATAAAACGTCACGAAGCTGGCCACCACCACAATGGCAGGCCCGGCAACCACCAACCAGACGTGGGGAAAATGCCACCAGGAACGACTTTTTTGCATAAAAACTTTCGAATGGACTCGACATGCGCCCGTGCATCAACGGGGGACCAGAAACACAGACTTTTCACTCAACTCGCCCACCACCTTCGCGCCCTCTTCATAGGATTGGATATTGAAATGGATCGGATGTGAGCCCGCAGGAGCGGCATCGTAGGGCATTTGCAAGCGCACGGAAACCCAGCGCGACTGTGTCGACTCGACACGCACATCGCGTTCAGTGGCGACCACAAGCCCTGGCAAACCTTCCACAGAGAGTTTAAAGTTCAGCGGCTTTTCTGCCGCATTCATGATCTGGATACGGTAAACGTTCTCGATCTGACCACCAGAGACGATGCGTGCCAGCGATGTGCGGTCTCGCACCACATCCACCTTGAAAGGCTTGCGCAGCGCCAGGCTGGTGAACAAGGCCACGGTGACCAAACCCAGGATGCCCAGATACAGCAATACACGGGGGCGGAACACGCGGCGCCAGGTCTGCTCTTTGCTCCAGCCGTTGGCCATGGCGTTTTCGGTGGAATACTTCACCAGCCCCCGTGGATAGCCGACCTTGTCCATGACGGTGTCGCACACATCTGCGCAGGCCCCACAGCCGATGCATTCGTATTGCAGCCCCTTGCGAATGTCGATGCCCGTAGGACAGACCTGGACGCACAGACTGCAGTCGACACAAGAGCCCAGACCCAGGGCCGCTGGATCGGCCTTTTTGGACCGCGCACCGCGTGGCTCACCACGGGCTGCGTCATAGGTCACGATCAAGGTGTCCTTGTCGAACATCGCGCTTTGAAAACGGGCGTAGGGGCACATGTACTTGCACACCTGCTCACGCATGAAGCCCGCATTCCCGTAGGTGGCAAAGGCATAGAAGAACACCCAGAAGATCTCCCAGGAACCCATGTTGCCCAGGAAAAACTCCATGCCCAACTCACGGATGGGGCTGAAGTAGCCGACAAAAGTAAAACCGGTCCAGATGGAAATGCCCAGCCAGACGATGTGCTTGTACCACTTCTTGACCAGCTTCTCGAGCGACATGTCTGCCGCATCCAGCTTCATGCGGGCTGTGCGATCACCTTCGATCTTGCGCTCTACCCACAAAAAGATTTCGCTGTAAACGGTTTGCGGGCAGGCATAACCACACCACAGGCGCCCGGCGATGGCTGTGAACAGGAACAGCGAGAACGCCGAGATGACCAGGATCGCGGTCAGATAAATGAAGTCCTGGGGATACAGGACGATGCCGAAAATATAAAACCGACGCGTCCCGAGATCGAACAGCACCGCTTGCCGCTGACCCCACTCCAACCAGGGCAAACCGTAAAACACCAACTGCGTCAGCGCCACCAGCACCCAACGCCATTTGGCGAAGATGCCCTGCACGCTGCGAGGATAGATTTTCTGCGTCGCGGCATACAGCGACACCATTTGTACATCATCGCCACCATGGTCCCCTTCGTTCACTGGAACGATCGGGACAATTTTGCGGGGAGGTTTTTCTTGGGAGTCCAAAACACGGGCCTTCAAAAAACAAGACACCCGCCAGGAGTGTCTTGTTCAGTTCAGTGGATCGCTTACTTGCTTGCCGACTTGTTGTTTGACAAGCCCCAGACGTAGGCAGTGAGCACATGGATCTGACCTTCGGTCAACTTGCCAGCCTGCGCCGGCATCTGGTTGACCTTGCCATTGTTGATCATGTTCACAATGGCCGTTTCACCCCAGCCATGCAGCCAGATGTCGTCGGTCAGATTGGGGGCACCCAAAGCGGGATTGCCCTTGCCGTCCATGCCGTGGCAGGCCGCACAAGCACCGAATTTGGACTTGCCCAACGATGCACGCAGAGAATCATGCGGGCTGCCCGACAGACTCAGCACATAGTGCGCGACATTGCGCACGTCTTCGGGTGTGCCCACCGCTGCCGCCATGGGAGGCATTTGGCCAATGCGGCCTTGCACCAGGGTTTCCTTGATTTTCTCTGGCGAGCCGCCGTGCAGCCAGTCCGCGTCGGTCAAGTTCGGGAAGCCTTTGCTGCCGCGTGCGTCAGAGCCGTGGCATTGCGCGCAGTTGTTCATGAACAGTCGGTCACCGATGGCCGTGGCCTGGGGGTCCTTGGACACATCCTCAGTCGTCATGCCTGAAAACTTGGCATACAGGGGTGCCACTTCCGCATTGGCCTTCTCCACCTCCGTGTTGTACTGACCTGTAGAAGTCCAGCCGAACTTGCCCGGATTGCTGCCAATACCCGGGTACATGGCCAGGTACACCAGTGCAAAGACGATGGTGATGATGAACAGGCCCACCCACCAACGTGGCAGGGGGTTGTTCATCTCGCGCAGGTCACCATCCCAGACGTGGCCTGTGGTGTTGTCGTTGGCGGTCATGGCCTTGGCCTTGCCCGAGAACCACAGCAGGATCAAACAGGCAATGATGCCGACCAGCGTCACACCGGCCACAAACAAGTGCCAGAAATTGCCGTTGAAGTCACTCATATCGATTCCTTTAAATTCTTGTCGTTGAGGACAACTCAGTCATCCTGACCGAAAGGCAGGCGTGCTGCCTCGTCAAAGCGGGCCTGGTTGCGGCGGGACATGGCCCACCACAGGATGCCGATGAACACGGCAAAGGTCACCACGGTCACGATGGAGCGCAAGGTGTTGATGTCCATGTCTGCTCCTTATTTGCGGTGGATGCCCATGCCTTGCAGGTAGGCGATCACAGCCTCCAGCTCGGTCTTGCCCTTGACATCGTCAGAGGCCTTGGCGATTTCTTCGTCGCTGTAAGGCGCGCCCAGTGTGCGCAGACCCTTCATGTGCGCAGGCAGGCTGTCGGCGTCCACGGTGTTCTTTTCCAGCCAGGGGTAAGCCGGCATGTTGGACTCGGGCACCACGTCGCGCGGGTTGGTCAGGTGGATGCGGTGCCATTCATCGCTGTAACGGCCACCCACGCGGGCCAGGTCAGGACCGGTGCGCTTGGAGCCCCACTGGAAGGGGTGGTCGTAGACAAACTCGCCAGCCACCGAGTAAGGGCCATAACGCAGGGTTTCGGCACGGAAAGGACGAATCATCTGCGAGTGGCAGTTGTAGCAACCTTCACGCACATAGATGTCACGGCCTGCCACTTGCAGCGCGGTGTAGGGCTTGAGGCCCTCCACAGGCTGGGTGGTCGACTTCTGGAAGAACAAAGGCACGATCTCGACCAGGCCACCGACCAGCAGCACCAGAAGAATCAGCACAATCATCAGGAAGTTGCTGGTTTCGATCTTTTCGTGGGACAGACCGCCGCCCGTATTGTTGTTGGACATGTTTGGTTTCTCCTCAGGCGTGGACTGCAACAGCAGGAATCTGAACGTCAACCGAGCGACCCGAAGTGGCCGTCTTGAGGACGTTCCAGAGCATGATCAGCATGCCACCCAGGTACAGCAAGCCGCCCAGCAAACGCAGCACATAGAACGGGAAAGTCGCTTTGACCGATTCCACAAATGTGTAGGTCAGGGTGCCGTCTGCGTTGACAGCGCGCCACATCAGGCCTTGCATGACGCCGGCGATCCACATCGCAGCGATGTAAATCACGATACCGATGGTGGCCGTCCAGAAGTGCAGTTCAATGGCCTTGACGCTGTACATCTGTTTCTGACCGAACAAACGGGGAATCAGGTAGTACATCGTGCCCATGGTCACCAGACCCACCCAGCCCAAAGCGCCGGAGTGCACATGGCCCACGGTCCAGTCGGTGTAGTGCGACAAGGCGTTGACGGTCTTGATGGACATCATCGGGCCTTCGAAGGTGGACATGCCGTAGAACGACAGGGACACGATCAGGAAACGCAGGATCGGATCGTCACGCAGCTTGTGCCATGCGCCCGACAGGGTCATCACGCCGTTGATCATGCCACCCCAGCTGGGTGCCAAAAGGATCAGCGAGAACACCATGCCGATCGACTGGGTCCAGTCAGGCAAAGCGGTGTAGTGCAGGTGGTGAGGGCCGGCCCACATGTAAGTGAAGATCAGGGCCCAGAAATGCACGATCGACAGGCGATACGAATACACAGGACGCTCGGCCTGCTTGGGCACGAAGTAATACATCATGCCCAGGAAGCCGGCCGTCAGGAAGAAGCCCACGGCATTGTGGCCATACCACCACTGCACCATGGCGTCCTGCACCCCTGCGTAGGCCGAATAGGACTTCATGAAACCCACAGGCAGGGCTGCGCTGTTGACCAGGTGCAACAAAGCCACGGCAATGATGAAGGCGCCGAAGAACCAGTTGGCCACGTAGATGTGGCGAACCTTGCGGGTACCCACTGTGCCGAAGAACACCACGGCAAAAGCCACCCAGACCAGCGTGATCAGGATGTCAATCGGCCACTCCAGCTCGGCGTATTCCTTGCCGCTGGTGAAACCCAGTGGCAGTGAAATCGCGGCCAGCAAAATAACCAACTGCCAGCCCCAGAAGGTGAAAGCAGCCAATTTGTCGCTGAACAGGCGCACATGGCAGGTGCGCTGCACGACGTAATACGCCGAGGCGAACAGACCGCAACCGCCAAACGCAAAAATCACCGCATTCGTGTGCAGTGGACGCAGGCGACCATAGCTCAACCATGGAATACCAAAGTTCAACTCGGGCCAGGTCAGCTGGGCGGCGATGATCACACCCACCAGCATCCCGACCACGCCCCACACCACCGTCATGATGGCGAACTGCCTGACAACCTTGTCGTTGTAGACAGAGGCTTGCGTATTGGGAAATATCATTTTCACCTCTTCTTAATGTAAAAACAGTCTGAGTCTCGCCCATGTCAGCAAACGCAGGCTTGATGCATATCAATCGTTTCTCAAAATCCGTTCACCTTCGGCCTCAATGTCCTCGAATTGGCCCTTGTGGACAGCCCACCAAAGCCCGCCCAGGATGAAGAACACCAAACCGACCGAAAGCGGAATCAGCAAAAACAGGATGTCCATGTCAATGGTCCTCCGTGGCGGGTGATCCCGCAGAAATGGACGCCGACAGGCGCAGGGCGTTGAGCACCACCAGCAAGGAACTGAGCGCCATGCCCAAGCCCGCGCCCCAGGCGGGCAGCCAGCCCAGCAGCGCCAAAGGCACACAGGCCGCGTTGTAAATGGCCGCCCAGGCCAGGTTTTGCTTGACGATGCGCAAGGTCTGGCGGCTGCGACGCAAGGTCTCGACCAGCACCGTGAGCTGACCGCCCATGAGCACAAAATCGGCTTTGGACTGGGCCAGCGGCACCGCTTGCCCCAATGCAAACGAAGCATCAGCCCCCGCCAGCACCGGGCCATCGTTGAGCCCGTCACCCACCATGGCCACGCGGTGGCCCTGCTGCTGGAGCTGGCGCATGTGCAGCAATTTGTCCTGCGGCGTGCAGCCACCCCGGTATGCAGCAATGCCCACGGCGGCCGCCACCAACGCCACAGCCTGCGGCGCATCGCCCGAGAGCACCTGCACCGACAGCCCCAGGGCCTGCAGTTGGGCAACAACACCTGCAGCCTCTGGGCGTACTTCTTCCTGCAACTCGAAGGTGGCCAGCCACCCCGAGTCATCGGCCAGACTGACCTGCAAACGATCCGACCCTGTTGCCGGGGCCTGGCAATAAGCCGCCGAGCCCAAACGCAGCGCCATCGGCTGCCCTCCCCGGCAAAGCAGTAACCCAGCAACACCCTGCCCGGCCGTCTCGGACACCTCCGACACCGTCTGGCCCTCCAGTTCGGCCAGTTGCCCCACATGCTGGGCGCGTTGCCGGGCCTGCGACCAAAGCGCACGCGAGACCGGGTGCAGCGACTGGCGCGCCAGCGCTGCAGCCCAGAACAAGGCCTGCTCGGGCAGCACGCCATCCCGGACATGGATCTCGGCCAGCGCAAAAGCATCGCTCGTGAGCGTGCCGGTCTTGTCAAACACCACCGTATCGACTTCCGCCAGGTTTTGCAGCGCCTCCAGGCGGCGCACCAGCACGCCGCTGCGGGCCAAGGCCCCGGCCGTGGCCAGCATGGCAGCAGGCGTGGCCAGCGACAAGGCACAGGGGCAAGTCACCACCAGCACCGCCACCGCCACCATCACGGCGTGGGCTGGACCAGAAGACCAGCCGTAAGCCGCAGCCGCAGCCGCAGCGAACAGCACCAACACCAGAAAGGGCTTGGCCATGCGGTCGGCCACCAGCGCCATCGAAGGCCGCGTCAGCGAAGCGTTTTCCATCAGGGCCACAATTTGCGCATAACGTGTGGCTGCACCTACCTGGTCGATCCGCACCTCGATGCGGCCACTCAGGTTGTGGCTGCCCGCGATCACGCGCTCGCCCACCCCCCGGCTCAAGGGCCGGGACTCGCCAGTTAACAGGGCTTCATCGACCTGGGTCTGACCGCTCAAAATGGTGCCGTCGCCTGCCAGCGCCTGGCCAGGCAAGACTTCCAGCACATCACCCACTGCCAGACGGCGTACCGAAACAGGCTCCCAGCCCCCATCTGCGGTGCGGCGGCTGACGCTTCCGGGCAGCCGATTGAGCACGGCTTCGAGTGCCCCAGCCGTCCGGTCACGCAACCGCAACTCCAGCCAGCGCCCGGCCAGCAGGAAGAAAACGAACATGGTCAGCGAGTCAAAATAGACCTCGGCCCCAAAGGGCCCGTCTGGCTCGAACGTGCCCAGGCTGCTGACCACAAAGGTCGCCAGCATGCCCAGCGCCACCGGCAAATCCATGCTGATCTGGCGCTGACGCAAATCACGCCAGGCCGCCCTGAAAAACGGCGCGCACGAAAACAGCAGTACCGGCAAGGACAGCACCCACGAAGCCCAGCGCAGCAAAGCCACCATGTCGGGGGTGATCTCGCCCGGGGCGGTGACGTACGCGGGGGTGGCATACATCATGACCTGCATCATGCACAGCCCGGCCACTGCCACACGCCAGACCATGCGCCGCGCCTCCTGGCGGCGGCGCTCGTGGGCATGTGCATCGTTGGCAGGCACCGCACGGTAACCTGCCCGCTCGGCGGCAGTCATCCAGAGCGATGGCCGCGTGCTCTGGGGCGACCAGACCACGCGCCCCCGATGGCTGGCGGCGCTGACCTGAACCGATTGCACGCCGGGCACCTGCAGCAAGGCCTCTTCAATGGCAATGGCGCAAGCTGCACAATGCATGCCCTCAAAGACCACGCTGGAAGCACAGGCACCATCATGCTCGGCATGACTGAAGTGAGCCCACTCCTGAGGATCATCGAGCAGTTTCAGCCGATCCTTCTCCGAGGCTGCAGCATCGTGCATTCCTGTCGGAAGGGGCGTGGCCAAAACTTGGGCTTGTGTCATGCCCTGAAGATACGCGAAAGCCCTGACACATAGCTTGACATGCATCAAGAAAGAAAAAGCGTCATCCAGTAAACTGGGCTTTTCAACCGTTCTGAGGAGAACCTGCATGTACCAACGCATTCTTGTCGCCACCGATGGATCCACCTTGTCCAAAAAGGCTGTGGCCAGCGCCATTCAACTGGCTGCGACCTGCGCTGCCGAACTGGTCGCTGTCAAAGTCGTGCCGCGTTACCCCCAGGCGTACTTTGAAGGCAGCATTCCCTTGTCTGCTCAGGAGATCGGCCGCATCGAGAAGGAATGGACCGATGCCGCTCAGGCCAATCTGGACGCGGTGGCCAAAGCCGCCAAGGCCAAAGGCGTGAGCACCAAGACCGTGACGGTCAAGTCCGATGTGGTGTCCGACGCCATCATTTCGGCCGCCAAAAAGCAAAAAGCCGATCTGATCGTCATGGCCTCCCACGGCCGCAAGGGCATCAAGCGCCTGTTGCTGGGCAGCGAAACCCAGCAGGTGCTGACGCACTCGCACATCCCGGTGCTGGTGTTGCGCTGAAGGGCTTGCTTCGCTCGCCAAGGGGCGCCCGGACAGGTCACCCCTGCCCGGGATTCAAGCGTTAAAGCTTGAAAGTGTGGCTCAGTGCGGCGCCCAGGCCGCAGAGGCGATGTCGCAAAGCGAAGCGCGTCTGAGCCTGTGCGGCCTGGGCGCCGCACTGCCCCACACACCCTGAACACTCAACCCACAAACAAACTTTTGTACTGATCCCGCAGCAGGTTTTTCTGCACCTTGCCCATGGTGTTGCGTGGCAACTCCGGCACCACAAAGCAGCGCTTGGGAATCTTGAAATTGGCCAGTTTGGACTTCAGATCGGCCACGATGGCATCGGGCTTCAGGTTCGCACCGGACTTGGCAATCACCACCGCCACGCCCACCTCGCCAAAGTCAGGATGTGGCACCCCCACCAGGGCGCTCTCGGCCACGCCCGGCATCTCGTTGATGTAACCCTCGATCTCGGCCGGGTAGACGTTGTAGCCCCCGCTGATGATCAGGTCCTTGCTGCGGCCGACGATGGTCACATAGCCGCGCTCATCGACCTTGCCCACATCGCCGGTCTTGAAGAAGCCGTCGGTGGTGAATTCTTCTGCCGTCTTCTCGGGCATGCGCCAGTAGCCCTTGAACACATTCGGGCCCTTGACCTGGATGCCGCCGATTTCACCCACGGGCAAATCCTTTCCATCGTCACCACGCACGCGCAGCAACACGCCCGGCAGCGGAAAGCCCACGGTCCCGCCCCGGCGCTCGGTTTGCTTGTCGTAGCGCTTGTCGGCACTGTAGGGGTTGGAAGTCAGCATCACCGTCTCGCTCATGCCGTAGCGCTCCAGAATGGTGTGCCCCGTACGCTGCTGCCACTCGTTGAAGGTCTCCAGCAAGAGGGGCGCAGAACCCGCGATGAACAGACGCATGTTGCGCACCGCTTCGCGCGTCAGGCCCGGCTCGGCCAGCATGCGCACATACAGCGTGGGCACGCCCATGAAGACCGTGGCCTCGGGCATGCGGGCAATCACACGCTTGGGATCGAACCTGGCCATCCAGATCATCTTGCTGCCGTTGATCAGCGCCCCATGAATGGCCACAAACAGGCCATGCACATGGAAGATCGGCAAGGCGTGGATCAGCACATCACCACGCTTCCAGCCCCAATAGTCCTTTAGCATCACGGCGTTGGACAGCATGTTGCCGTGGGTGAGCATGGCCCCTTTGCTGCGGCCGGTTGTGCCACTGGTGTAGAGGATGGCGGCCAGGTCGTCGGCCTGGCGGCTGACGGTCTTGTGCTGGTCGCTGTGGTGCGCAGCGCGCTCCAGCAACGTGCCCGTGCGGTCGTCATTGAGGGTGAACACGTGCTGCGTACTTGCCTTGAAAGCGATCTTGCTGACCCAGCCGAAATTGGCGCCACTGCAGACCACCACAGCGGGCTCGGCGTTGCCAATGAAGTACTCGATCTCGGCACTTTGATAGGCCGTGTTGAGTGGCAAAAACACATACCCGGCACGCAGTGTGGCCAGGTACAGCATCATCGCTTCGACCGATTTTTCAACCTGCACGGCGATGCGGCTGCCTGCGGGCAAATCGAGCGAAGCCAGCAAGTTGGCCATCATGGCGGTGGCGCGGTCCAGATCGCGCCAGCTGTAGCGCAGTCCTTCATCGGTTTCCACCGCCACCGCGTTCAGGTCAGATGGGAAAGACGCACGCAGCGCAGCAAAGAGGTTGTGATTGCTCATGGGAATTCAGAAAGAGGAATAAAACAAACAAGGGGAGTTGGGCTCAATCGAGTTTGGCGCCAGAGGCCTTCACGACCTGGGACCATTTCCTGAGCTCGGCCTTGATGAACGCATCGAACTGGGCGCCCGTGAGGTTGGGGAATTCAGCCCCCTGCCCAGCCCACACGGCCTTGGCTTCGTCGGTCTGGCAGGCCTTGCGGATGTCCTCCACCGCGCGCGCCTGCGCATCGGCGGGCGAGCCCTTGGGTGCCCACACGCCGTACCAGGTGGACACGGTGTAGTCGGGCAAACCCAGCTCGGTCGAGCAAGGCACATCGGGGAAGGCCGGGCTGCGTTTGCTGCCCGAGACCATCAAGGCCTTGACGCGGCCCGACTTGATGTGGGTGGCCGAAGAACCCAGGCCATCGAACATCATGTCCACATTGCCCGCAATCAGGTCCTGCAAGGCCGGGCCGGCACCGCGGTAAGGGATGTGCGTGATGAAGGTTTTGGTCTGCAGTTTGAACAGCTCACCCGCCAGGTGGTGAGACGTGCCGCCCCCTGCCGAACCGTAGTTCAGACGGCCCGGGTTCTTTTTCACGAATTCGAGGAAGGTTTTGAAATCCGCTGCATCGACCTTTTTGGGATTGACCACCAGCACCTGCGGCACATTCGCCACCAGAATCAACGGCGTCAGATCACGCTCCAGGTCATAGTCCAGCTTGGCGTACATGAAGGGGGCAATCGTGTGGTGCACCGCCCCCATGAACAGGGTGTAGCCATCGGGTGCGGACTTGGCCGCCACGCCTGCGCCCAGCGTGCCGCCTGCGCCGCCCCGGTTGTCAATGATCAGCTGCTTGCCCGTCAAACGCGCGAACTGCGCCGACAGCGGCCGCGCAAACGCGTCGGTGCCGCCGCCTGCTGGAAACGGCACGATCATCGTGACCGGCTTGGTCGGCCAGCTGGACTGGGCCTGGACAGCGCCTGCCCCCAAAGCAGCCGCAGATGCGGCCAGCTTGAGCACGCCTCGGCGGTCCATATGTGAATCGAATACGGTCATGTTTGTCCCCTTTTTTATGAGTGAAATCGTTGAAGGCTGTACTCAAAAATACAAACGCTCCACGGCATCGGATACCGGCACACGCCCTTGCGCCAACCCCTGGCGATGGCGGTCGAGTTTGCGCAAATCGTACAGATAGTTGACCATCAGGCCAAACGACTGCTTGATGCCCTTGCCCGACAGGTCAGCCGCCCAGTTGATCTGCTCGACACGGGCGCCATTGCCCAGATGAAAACGCGCCACCGGGTCGGCCGGACGCTCATCGCTGAGCTCCTTGCCCAGGTAATGCGCGGCGCAGCCGAGCAGCCACTGACGCAGAGCGGACCGCTCCGGCAAGGTGGGCACCTGGTCGAGCGCAGACAGCACATGCCCGGCTGTGGCTGGCTCAAAGCCCACGGCGCGCCCGATTTGGGTGCGCATTTTTTCAGGCGTGGCTTCGAGCATGCGCTCGGCGTTCTTGTTCAGCCAGCCCCGGAAACCCGGGATCGGCGACAAGGTGGCAAAGGTCTTGAGCTTGGGAAAATCTGCGCGCAAGGTTTCCACCACCCGCTTGATGAGCGAGTCGCCAAAGCTGACACCCTTGAGGCCTTGCTGCGTGTTGCTGATCGAATAAAAAATGGCCGTGGTCGCCCGGCTCAGGTCCACCGCCTCTGCCGCTTCATCCAGCAGAGGGCTGATGCTGGCGGCGATCTCGTCCATGAACGCCACCTCCACAAAAATCAGCGGCTCATCGGGCAGGCGCGGGTGAAAAAAGCCATAGCAACGGCGGTCCGAATCGAGCCGGTTTTTGACATCGCCCCAGCTTTTGATGTCGTGCACTGCCTCGTACTTGATGAGTTTTTCGACCAGGCTGGCGGGCGAGTCCCAGCTGATGCGCCGCAATTCCAGAAAAGCCACATCGAACCAGGTGGTGAACAGGTTCTCCAGCTCGGCTTCGAGGGCCAGCAGCCGTTTGTTTGACTTGAGCGCGGGCATCAGCTCCTGGCGCAAATCGACCAGAAAACGCATGCCCTCCGGAAACACCGCGAAACGCTGCAGCAGGCGCGTGCGCGGCGACACCAGGGCCTTGCGCAAACGGATCTCGGCCACGCCTTCGTCGGGCGTGCCCACGGCCGCTTCGTACTGTTCGCGCGCCGCCTTGACCTTGCTGGCATCCGGCGCGAATTGCTCGCTCATCAGCAGCCAGCAGTCCTGACGCTGCTCGGGCGTGGCTTTGGTGTACCACTGGGCCACACCCCGGGCACGTTTGCCGCCCTCGACCTCGCTCACGCTGGGGTCGACGATCGCCTGCAGCTCGGTCAGGGTGCGCCGCAACACCCGGGGCGACAGGGCTTCCTCCTTGTGCCGCAAAGTGGCGTTGAGCCGTTCACGCGATGAGCGCACCTGCGCTTCCTTGCCTGCTGCCAACTTGACTGAGCGGGCGTCCTGTCGGGTGTCCGGCGATGGCGCGTCCCCCGCACGTTTGCCAGAAGGCAACCACCCCGCCACCGTGCGGCCAATCCATTCCGATGTGTTCATGTTGTCACCCCAAGCTTGTCGTGTTCTGTGCTGACCGCCGCAATGCGGCTTTTGCTCTGGCGGGCCAGATGGCGCAAGGCCTCGCGCTGGCGCATCAAATGGGTGCGCATCGCCGCCTCGGCCCCTTCGGCATCACGCGCCTTGAGGGCGGCAAAAATCGCCATGTGCTCGGCCAGCGACTGGGCCAATCGCCCAGGCGCATTGAGCTGCTGCAGGCGGGCCAGCTTGAGGATCTTGCGCAAATCGCTGATCACCTGGGCCAGCCAACGGTTGCCCGCCATGGCGATGATGGCTTCGTGGATGGCGTAATTGGCAGCGTAGTACTCCGGAATGCAGCCCTGCACCGCGCTGGTCTCCAGCTGGAGATGCAAGCCTTCGAGCGCGGCGATGTCGGGATCGGTGGCCTGCATCGCGGCCTCAAAGGCGCAGCGCCCTTCGAGCAAGGCGATGACCGGGAAAATCTCATCCAGATCCTGCTCGGTGACTTCATTGACAAAACTGCCGCGCCGGGGCTCGTGCCGAATCAGACCTTCTGCTGCGAGCACCTTGAGCGCTTCGCGCAATGGGGTGCGCGAAATGGCCAGCTGCTCGCACAAGCGGGTTTCGTCCACAAACGCGCCCGGCGACAGTGCGCCGGCAAAGATCAGGTCGCGCAGTTGCTGCGCCACTTGGTCATGCAAGGAGTTGACGTGTCCGGCCATGAAAATGCCTCTGTAATTTCAGGTAATTATGCGTAATTACAAAGACTTTGCGCACGGGATGTCAGCGAAACACCACACATTCAGAGTCCGGATTAACCCTGATTCAAAGTCAAAAAACCATCACAAACCGAGCAAGCTCAAGGCCCGCTGGTAAGAGTCGGCTGGATAGGTCACATCGAACTGCACGGTCTGCCAGCCGAGCCTCATGGCACCCAGCACATTGCGGCTCTGGTCGTCCACAAACACGCAGTCTGCAGGCAAGACCCCAAGCGCCTCGGTGCACATTTCATAGGCGCGGCGATCGGGCTTGAGGATGCCGGTGTAGGTCGCATCGATGATCACGTCAAACAGCTGCAGCAAAGGCAGCCGCTCGCGAAAACTGGCCCCGTAAAACAGGTCCAGCTCGTTGGACAGCACGGCCAGCTTGCAACCCGCCGCCTTGGCGCGGTGGACGGCGGCAATCGCTTCGGGGCGGATAACAGCCTCCACATCCGCTCCACGCGCCCGCTGGACAAAGGTCTGCATGTCGTTCCATTCTTCACCGACCAGATCGCCCACGCTGCGGGTGCGCGCCATCCAGTATTCGCGCTCGGTGATGTGGTCGGCCTGCATGGCCTGCCACAGCGCATCGGTCTCGGGCGCAAACGGGCCGCGCCAGGTCAACGTGCCCGGGGGCAGACCCAAAGCGGCTTCGCTCAGGTCATGGGTTTCAAACAGCGTGCGGCTGATGACCCCGCCAAAGTCCAGCACCAGGGCTTTGGAAGATGCGGCGCTCATGGCGCGTCCTTTTTCACCAGGCCACGGGCCAGCCAGTCGTCAAAGACCTTGAGTACCTGCTGCACAAAAGCGGCGTCGTTGATGTGCGCGTCGATGCGCGAGACCTCCGCCGCGCCCCAGTCGCATTCGCCACATTCGGCCATCAACGCTGCCAGCCCTTCGGGGTCGTGCAGCGGCGCGCCGGGCCGGTCCCACTCTTCGATGCCTTGCAATGGCAACACCAGGTGCACCGGGCCACGGGCCTGGCGTAAGCGATTCGCCAATTCGCGGGCAAATTCCCGCCGCATGTCGGCGTCGATGCCCACCGAAGCGATCAAGCGGTTGTGGTCGTGCGAGGGCCGCCCGGCGAAACGCTCGGGCATCTGCCCCCAGGCGGGGTAATCCACCAGGTCGGTGGCCCCCGGAGCCACAATCATCGGCACCCCTTTCAGGCCCGCGCCCATCAAACGGTCAGGCCCGGCGCTCACCACCGAGCCGCCCATCTGGTTGACCATCTCCTGCAGGCTGAAGTCCATCACGCAGGCGAACTGGCCTTGCGCGGCCAGCGATTCAAACGCCCTGCCCCCCATGCCCGTGGTGTGGAACACGGCCAGGTCAAACCCACGCTTGTCCAGTTCGGGCTGCAGTTGCACCATGTATTTCAGGCAGCTCGACCCCAAGGACGTCATGCCGACCACAGGCCGGTCAAAACGCGGCACGCGCGCCACACGGCACGCACCCACCACCGCGCCTGCTGCTTGGGCCAAGGCCGACTGGCACAAGCTGTTGAGGCCGTACAGACCGCCCGCCCACAGCACCATCATCAGATCGGCTGGCATGCGCTCGGGCGGCAAGAGCGGCGAAAACGCCACGGTAGACAGCACCACCTTGGGCACGCCCAACGGCAAGCTGCTGCTAACCTGAAGCGCCAGATCGGTGCCCATGGTGCCGCCGAGCACCAGCAGGCCGTCGATCTGCCCTTCACGGTGCATCTCGGCGGTCAGCACGCTCGCACCTTGGGCCATCAGGGCCATGGCGCTGTTTTCATCGCCGCTGTCCATCACCTCTTGCAGCGTCACACCTGCCGCAGCGGCCACATCGGTGTTGGCCACATCGGGCAGAACCTTGCCCTTGGCCAGCACGCCCACATCCATGACCAAGGCCCGGCCCCCTGCGGCCCAAACCTGTTCGCGCATGAAGCCGATCTCGTCGCTCTTGGTGTCGACCGTGCCGATGATCAGGATGGTGGGGCCGCTCATGCCCGGCCTTCCTGCACAGCCGCAAACGCGCCTTCGAGCACATCGCACATGAAGTCGACCTCTTCGCGGGTGATGACCAGCGGGGGCGACAGGATCAGGTTGGGGCCGGAGATGCGCACCATCAGGCCCGCCTGGTAGGCGGCCTTGGCCACCCTTGCCGGAATGTCGCTCGTGCGGGCCATGGGCGTGCGCTTGGCTTTATCGCTCACCATCTCGATGCCCAGCATCAGGCCCACGCCGCGCACATCGCCCACAAAGCTGCAGGTGTCCACCAGCTGGCGCAGGCGGGTCTGCAGGTGGGCGCCCACACGGGCGGCGTTGCCCGGAATGTCCAGCGCCTCGATCTGGTCGAGCGTGGCCAGCGCCGCAGCAGCTGCGATTGGGTGTGCGCTGTAGGTGTAGCCGTGCGAGACCGAGGCCGTACCGGTGGTGTCGGCGTCAAACACGTCGGCAATGCGGCGGTTGATGGCCGTGGCCCCGAGCGGGATGTAGCCCGAAGAAATACCCTTGGCCAGGCACCACATGTCGGCATTCACGCCCCACAGGCGCGTGCCAAACAGCTCGCCGCTGCGGCCAAAACCGGTCACCACCTCGTCGGCGATCAGCAGCACACCGTACTTGTCGCAAATCTGACGCACCAGCGGCCAATAGTTGGGCGGTGGCACGATCACGCCGCCTGCGCCCTGCACCGGCTCGGCGATGAAAGCCGCCACCGTGTCCGGCCCCTGGAACACGATTTCGCGCTCCAGCAGTTCGGCGCAGATTTCGCCCAGGCGAATCGGGTCATCGGTGTAGGGGTTGTGGTAGGTCCAGGGCGTGTCGATGTGGAAGCACCCGGGCAGCAGTGGTTCGTAGGCACGGCGGAAATTGCTGTTGCCGTTAACGCTCATGCCGCCAAAGTGCACGCCGTGGTAACCCTGGCGCAGGCTGATGAACTTGAAGCGATCGGCCTGCCCCTTGAGCTTGTGGTACTGGCGCGCCACCTTGAGCGCCCCCTCCACCGCGTCCGAGCCGCCGTTGGAGAACATCACCGTGGCCACATCTTCGGGCTGCATCATCTGCACCAGCCGTTTGGACAGCTCGATCGCCCGCACATGGGTGGTGCCGCGGAACACGTTGTAAAACGGCAGCTCGTCCATCTGCGCCACGATGGCGTCGCGCACGGGCCGGTTGCTGTGGCCCAGGTTGCAGGCCCAGAGGCCGCCCACGCCGTCGAGCATCTTGTGGCCGTCCACGTCCCAAATCCAGCAGCCCTCGCCTTTGGCGATGATGTCGGGCCTAGACTTCTTCATCGCCCCGGGGTGGGCCATGGGGTGCCAGAGGTATTGCGCGTTGTCGGCCTTGAGTTGAGAGTGGTTCATGTCGTGTGCTTTCAAAATCAGAGCTGAATCCAGGCCGTTTTCAGGTCCAGGTATTTGTCCAGGGCGTGCATGGACTTGTCGTGCCCGTTGCCCGACTGGCGCACCCCGCCCAGCGGCACGGTGATGTCGGGGCCGCCATAGGTGTTGACGTGCACCAGCCCGGCCTTGATGGCGCGCACCATGCGGTGGGCGCGCGACAGACTGCCCGTCCAAACGCCTGCGGCCAGACCGTATTCGGTGCCGTTGGCCAGGCGCACCGCCTGCGCCTCGTCGTCAAAAGGCATCACCGCCAGCACCGGGCCAAAGACTTCTTGCCGCGCAATGTCCATGTCGGGCTGCACCGCATCGAGCACAGCAGGGCTCATGTACTGACCGCCCGGCACCGGCGCGATCACCTGCCCGCCTGTGCGCAGACGAGCCCCCTGCTCCAGCGCACGCGCCAGCATGCTCTGGTTGCGCGCCAGCTGACGGGCGCTGCTGACGGCGCCAATGTCGGTCGTGACATCCAGCGGGTCACCCACGCGCAGGCTGGCGGCGATGTTTTTCAGGCGCTCCACAAATTCGTCGTGCACCGAGCGCTGCACCAAGAGGCGCGAGCCCGCCACGCACACCTGACCGCTGTTGCGGAAGATGCCCATGGCCGAGACCTTGGCCGCCTGTGCCAAATCGGGCGCATCGTCGAACACGATGTTGGGCGACTTGCCGCCCAGCTCCAGATAGACCCGTTTCAGGTTGGACTCGGCCGAGGCTTTCAGCAGCAGTCGCCCCACCGGGCCGGAGCCCGTGAAGGTCAGGATGTCCACGTCCATGTGCCGCGCCAAGGCCTCGCCCGCCTGCGCGCCGGTGCCGGTGACGACGTTCAGCACGCCCGGCGGCAAGCCTGCGTCCAGGCACAGCTGCGCCAGACGCAGCAAAGACAGCGAGGCGTCTTCGGACGGTTTGAGCACCACCGAGTTGCCCGCCGCCAGCGCCGGCGCGATCTTCCAGGCGCCGATCATCAGCGGGAAGTTCCACGGCACGATGGCCGCAACCACGCCGACCGCCTCCTTATGGATCAGGCCCAACGTACCTTCGGGCGTGGGCGCGATTTCGCCATTGACCTTGTCCACGCACTCGGCGTAATAACGGAAGGTGCCCGCCGCGCTGCCCGGCTCGGCCTTCCAGGCCATGGCGATTTCGGTGCCGTTGTCGCGCACGCCCAGCACCGCCAGCTCGGCATGGTGCGCCTCGATGCGATCCGCAATGCGGTGCAGCACCTTCTTGCGCTCGGCAGGCGCCATGCGCGACCACACGCCCTGCTCGAAGCTGCGGCGGGCTGCCTGTACGGCGCGGTCCACGTCGGCCTGCCCGGCCGCTGCGATGGTGCACAGCTGCTGTCCGTCGATAGGCGAAACCACAGGGAGCGTCTGACCTGAGGTCGAAGCCGTCCATTGCCCGTCGATCAGCAGCCCCTGATCGGGGATGAGTTGGTGACGCAGTGCGTCGATCTGTTCCTGTTTCATGGGCTGCCTTCAGTCGGGCACATGCAGCACGATGCCGTCCAGCGCGCTGGACGCGATCAGCTGGCAGCTCAGGCGGCTGCCCGCCTGGCGTGGCGAAGTGACGATGTCCAGCATGGCGTTTTCCACCTCGTCCATCGGCGGGCAGGCGGCCAGCCAGGCCTCATCGACATAGACGTGGCAGGTAGCGCACGACAGGCAGCCGCCACATTCGCCCGCGACGCCGGGGATGCCGTTCATCTGGGCGGCGTCCATCAGGTTGGTGCCGTCGTTGACGTCATCGCTCACGCGGTCGCCGTTGCTCATGATCCAGTGCACTTGGGGCATGGGGTGGGTTCTTTCAGATCAGATGAATCGGATGTAGTGATCGCGCAGCGCGTCGCCTTCCAGGCCCGCCGTGCGTTCAATCTCGTGACGCTTGATGCCCACATGGTTGGCCACCAGGCCTTCGCCCAGCGCCTGCGTGAGCGCCGTGTCGGCTTCGAGCGCGTCGAGCGCACCCGCCAGGGTGTCGGGCACGCTGTGGGTGGCGTCCTTGTTTTCCAGGCAGTCGCCGGTCTCTGCGGGCTGCAGTTTGTACCCATTGGCGACGCCCAAACGGGCGGCCTGCAGCACGGCGGCGGTGTGGGTGTAGGGGTTGGCCGCAGCGTCGCCCATGCGGTGCTCGATGCGCGCGCCAGGACCTGACTCGGCCGACAGACGCACCGTGACGCCCCGGTGGTCCACCGCCCAGTTCTGCCAGAAGCCCGACAGGCTGGCCGGCTGCAGACGCTGGTAGGAGTTGGCGCTGGGGGCCAGCAGGCCTGCCAGTGCCTGGTGGTGCTGCATCAGCCCGGCGGTGCAGCCGAGCGTCAATGCGTTGAACTGGCTGGCGTCGTGCCCACCCGAGATGGCGTTGTGGCCCTGGGCATCGCGCAGGCTGAAGTTGATGTGCACCCCGCTGCCCCCTACGGTGAGGATGGGTTTGGGCATGAAGGTCAGCACGATGCCGTGCTGGAAAGCGACTTCGCGCGCCAAGAGGCGGAACAAAAAGATGTCGTCCACCGCCTTGACAGCACGGTCGTAGGTCAGCGTGAACTCGAACTGCGGCGCGTCGTATTCGGTGTTCATGCTGTCGATGCGAAAGCCCGCTGCCGTGGCCTTTTCCCACAAGGCATCGGTGAAGCCCCTGGGGTCGGCAAAGGGGCCGGTGGCGTACACATGGGCCGCAGGCGTGTCGTAGGGTTTGAGCGAGCCGTCGGGCTCGATCTGGAAGGCAAAGGCTTCGAGCTCGATGCCCACCATCGGGTCGTAGCCCATGGCCTGCCAGTCGGCAACGGCGCGCTTGAGCACACTGCGCCCGCACATGGGCAGGGGCGTGCCGTCGTTGGCTTTGAGGTCGCCAATGGCCACCTGGGTGAAAGGCTGCCAGCCGGGGCGGATGTCTTCGGCGGTGTAGACCGCCTCCATGTCGGGCAGGCCTTCCATGACCATGGCGCCGGGCACCGGAATCAGCTCTTTTTCATAAGTGACGCCAAAGGTGCCACGGCAAAAACGGGCACCGCCGCCCTGCCCCGGTTTGAGCGTGACGTACTTGCCCCGTGCGATGGCCAGGTGGTCACAAAACAGCACCCGCAGGCGTTCTTGAACATTCGACATGGTGATTCCCTTCAGACAAGGTGCATGCGCACCGGCAGGCGTTTGATGCCACAGACAAAATTCGAGCGCAAAAAGGCGTGTTCGCCCGTTTGCTCGATGCGGTCGACCCGCTTGATGAGTTCTTGCAGCAAGACCCGCAGCTCCAGCCGCGCCAGCCACATGCCCAGACAAGCATGCGCGCCGCCTTGCCCGAACGACAGATGGCGGTTGACGCCCCGGTCGAGCTTGACGGTGAAGGGCTGCTCAAAGGCCCGCTCATCGCGGTTGCCCGAGATGAACCACAGCAGCACCTTGTCGCCCGCCTTAACTTGTTTGCCGTGGTATTCAAAGTCCTCGGTTGCGGTGCGGCGAAAGTGCGTGGCAGGCGATGCCCAGCGGATGAATTCGTCGGCCACACCCTCCCAGGCGGCTTCGCCCTGCACCGCCTTGAGTTGCTGCATCAGGCCCGGCTGGTGGGCCAACGCGTGCAAGGCGGCGGCAATCGAGTAGCGCGTGGTGTCGTTGCCCGCCGCCACCAGCAGGCAAAAGAAGTTGCGGAACTCGGTGTCGCTGATGACGTTGCCCTGCGCATCGGGCTGGGTGATCAGGTGCAGCACGCCACTGGTGTCGCCGGCATCACGCTTGCGGTCCATCAGCTTGGCGGCGTAGTCGTACAGGTCAGCCCCGGCGGGCGAGCGGAACGGCATGAAGCGGTAGGCCTCGGTGTCCATCTTGTCGACCACATGGCTGGTGAAGTCGCTGTCGGTGTTGGCCATCAGGGCGTCGCCCTTGTCCACCAGCCAGTCCAGGTCCTCCTCGGGCAAGCCCGCGATGCGCCCGAGCATGCGCATGGGCAACTGGCGGGCGATCTGCTGCGTGGCGTCAAACTCACCCAGCGCCAGGGCCTGGTCGAGGATGCCCACGCACAGTTCGCGAATCTGCGCTTCGTACAGCGCCATCATGGGTTTGGAAAAAGCCTTGGCCACCAGCATGCGGGTGCGGGTGTGCTCGGGCGGGTCGGTCTCCTGGAAGGTGCGCCGCGCCATGTACTCCTCATGCGTCTGGTCTTCCATGCGGATGCCCTGGGCCGAGGACAGGCGCTGGTGGTTGCGGTTGAGCTCCAGGATGTCGGCATGCCGCGTGACAGACCAGAAGCCCTTGCCTTCGGACCAATCGCACCAGGCCATCGGGTCCTCGTCGCGCAGGCGCTTGAAGGTGTTGTGCGGCGTGCCGTTCACATAGCTGTCGTGGTCCGCCAAGTCGGCGTGGCCATCGTCGGTGGGGGTCCAGACGGTCATGAGCGGGTGTTCCTCGCGTGTTCAATGAATTGCACCATCCACTGACCGAACAACGGCACATCGGCGGCGTTGTTCAGACTGGTGTGGGCACGGGCCAGGGTGTCGGCGTCCAGCTTATCGGCCAGGTAGCCCAGCAGGGCCTGCATGAAGACCCGCGGCATTTCGGGGTGGTACTGCGTGGTCCAGATGTGCTGGCCGATCTGCATCGAGCCGATGGGGCAAAAATCACTGCCCCCCAGGCACTCGGCCCCTTCGGGCATGCGGGTGACCTGCTCGTTGTGGGCGGCCATCAAGGTGGTGATGGCGTGAAAAGGCTGCATCCATGGGCGGGCCTGCGGCCAGTGCGTGGCCGCCGTGCCCAGACCCCAGCCCGCCGCGTTGCGGGCCACCTGCCCGCCCAGCGCCCGGGCCACCGCCTGGTGGCCAAAGCACAGGCCGATCAAGGGCTGGCGGGCGGCATGGACTTCGCGGATGAAGGCCAGCAAAGCCCCCACCCAAGGCAGGCTGTCGTCGTTGACCGAGGCCGGGCTGCCGGTGATGACATAGCCATCAAAATCCTGCGGGCCGCTGGGAAGCACGCCGTCCTTGACGGGCAGCACCTCGAAAGACCAGTCCGGCCGCAGCGGCTGCAGCAGTTGGACCACCTTTTGACCGTCGTTCGGGAAATGCGCGGCAAACGCCGAGGTGTCGTCGTTGGTCAGCAAAACGGCCAGTCGCAGGGTCATCGAGTCTCTTTCAAACGCACAGCCATGCTATTCACAAGGCGCGCCAGGCACTATCAAGTTTGGGCACCGCACACCCCGGGTTTTCACGAAAAAGCCTGCTGTGCCGAAACAGGCACACTCGGGGACATGCCCCGCCCGACTGTTTTTGCCCTTTGATCAGCTCTCCCACCCCCGATTCCCCCTGGGTCCAGGTGCTGGACACCCAGGACATGGACCAGCATGCCTTGGCGCAGCAGGGCTGGGCGCTGCAGTACGAGCAGCTCTCGCCCGGCCAGTTCAAGGGGCGCATCCACCATGTGCAGCTCCCCGAAGTCACCCTGCTGCGCGAGGACACCAGCATCGCTTTGCGCCAGCGCGGGCGGCTGGATGAGAGCGTGTATGGCTTTGCCATGGCGCTGCAGGACTCGCCTGACCTGTTTTTCAATGGCCAGCGGGTGCCTGCGCACGCCATCATGTGCGGCAAGGGCGACGAGGTGGACCTGACCACCCCACCCCACTTCACGCTGATCGCGGTGGTGGTGGAGCGCAGCCTGCTCAACCCGCTGTGGGAGCGCATGTACCAAAAACCCCTGGCGCATTGGCTGGAAAAGCAGCTGGTGCTGCAAACCACCGACATCAAGGCGCAGAACCTGCGCGACCTGCAGCTCACCGTGCTGGACCAGGCCAGCGCCCTGGCGCACCGCCAGCACGACCCGCAGGCCCTGCGCCAGCTGCGCGACGAGATCCTGATGGAATGGCTCGAAGCGCTGCCGTCGCAGGTGGACACCTCCGAGCTGCCCAACCTGGAGCGGCGCAAGAAACTGGTCGACCGCGCCTGCGAGCTGATGATGGGCCATGCCGACGAGCCGCTGTCGATCCTGGAGGTGTGCAGCCGCGTGGGCACGAGCCGACGCAAGCTCAACTACTGTTTTCAGGACGTGCTGGGCACCACGCCCATCAAGTACCTGCGTTCGCTGCGCCTGAACAGCGTGCGCCGTGCACTGCGCCAGGCCGCGCCCGGCATCACCATCCAGGACATCGCCTCGCACTGGGGCTTCTGGCACCTGAGCCAGTTCGCACAGGACTACAAGCACCTGTTTGGCGAACTGCCCTCGGACACCCTGCGCCAAAGATGAGCAGCGCCCAGGCCACCCGGCTCACCGCCATCCTGACCATGGTGGCGGCCATGGCCTGCCTGTCGACGCAGGACACCTTCAGCAAAAAGCTGATGCTCAGCCTGGCCCCGGCCATCATCATCTGGACGCGCTACGGCGTGCAGACCACGCTGGTGGCGGTGAGCATCTGGCGCAAGCGCTCGCCGCAATTGCTGCGCACACGCCAGTGGCGGCTGCAGTTGCTGCGCGGCGCCCTGGTGGTCAGCGGCAGCGTGTTCGGCTACGGCGCGCTGCAGCGCATGCCCGTGGCCGAGTTCACCGCCATTTATTGCCTGGTGCCGCTGGCCGTGACCTTTGTTGCCCGCTTCGTGATGAAGGAGCACGTGTCCACTCTCGGCTGGCTGTGCGTGGCAGGTGGCCTGTGCGGCGCGCTGCTGGTGGTGCGCCCGGGCGGCCATGTGGACCCGATGGGCGCAGCGCTGGCCCTGATGGGCGTGGTCTGCTACACCGGCTTCCAGACCCTGACGGGCTATCTGGCGCGGCAGGATTCGCCGCTGACCATCCAGCTCTGTACCAGCGCGCTAGGCTTTGGGTGCCTGTCGCTGGCGGTGCCTTTTGTCTGGCCTGCAGAACTGCCCTGGCATGACCTGGCGCTGCTGCTTTTTGTGGCGCTGGCTGGCTCTTATGGCCAGTTTTTCATGGTGCTGGCGTTCTCCAAAGCCCCGGCGTCCACCCTCTCGCCCTATTTGTACTCGGCCATCGGCTTCTCCGCCCTGGGCGGCTGGCTGATGTTTGACCACCTGCCCGATGCCCTGGCTGTTGGCGGCATGGGCATGATCGCGGGCTTTGGCCTGCTCTCGGGCTGGCTGAACGCTCAAAGGGCATCCGCATGACCCCTGTTCGTTTCAGCCCCAGCTACCGCGAAGCCAGAGCCCTCTTTTTAGAGGCAGCCAGCAACTGCGGAGCCCAGGTGCACAGCCACACCCTGCCCTTGACGGGCGTGCAGGGCGAAACCCTGGCCATGGACATCGCCGTGCACGGCCCGGCCGATGCGTCCAAAGTGCTGATGACCACCAGTGCGGTGCACGGCGTCGAGGGTTTTTGCGGCTCGGCCATCCAGACCGGGCTGCTGCAACACCTGAGACTGCCGTCTGATGTGGCGGTGGTGCATGTGCACGCGGTGAACCCGCACGGCTTTTCACATGCGCGGCGGGTCAACGAAGACAACGTCGACCTCAATCGCAACTTCATCGACTTTGGGCAGCCACTGCCGGTCAACGCCGATTACGCCGAAGTCCACGCACTGCTGCTGCCCGAGCACTGGCCGCCCGCTCCCGAACAAGCTGCCGCTTTGAACGCGCAATCCCAGGTCTGGGGCGAGCGGCGCATGCAGCGGGCCATCACCAGCGGGCAATACCAGTTCCCGGATGGCGTCTGGTTTGGCGGCCTCGCCCCCACCTGGAGCCAGCGCAGCTTCCGGCAGGTCTTGAAAGACCATCTGGGCCAGGCCCGCCAGATCGCCTGGATCGACCTGCACACAGGCCTGGGCCCGCACGGCCACGGCGAACGCATCTTTGCCTGCACAGATACCGGCGAAACCCTGCAGCGTGCCCGCGCATGGTGGGGGCCAGACATCACCTCGGTGGACACGGGCACGTCCAAAAGTGTGCCGCTGTCGGGACCGATCCAGATGGCCATCTACGAAGAGTGCCCGCAAGCGCAGTACACGGGCATCTGCCTGGAGTTTGGTACCTTGCCACTGGCACAGATGATTATGGCCATGCGCGCCGACCACTGGCTGGCCCTGCACCCCGAGGCACCGCACGCCCTGGCCACGGCCATCCGGGTCGACATGATGCAGGCCTTCAACCCGCCCGCCAGCACCTGGCAGGACCAGGTCTGGCAACAAGGTCTTGAAGCCGCCCGACAAGCCCTGCAAGGCCTGTCGGCACGCCCCTGAGACCGGACTGGCGGCATTTTTCGGGAAAACCCCGCCCGGGGTTTGCCATTTTTCGATACAGCCCAAGCACCAAGTTGTTCAGACTGTGACTTCGGCCGTGGCCGACGCTTGCACAGTCACCCACAACAACACACGAGGACGACAAACATGATTTCACGCCGAACGATTTCGCACCTGCTCGCTGGCCTGCTGGGCAGCCTGATGGTGCTCAGCGCCTCCGCCCAGGGCTTCCCCAACAAGATGGTCACCGTGATGGTGCCCTACCCGGCGGGCGGCCCCTCGGATGCGGTGGCCCGTCTGGTGCAGGTCGAATACGAAAAACACCTGGGCCAGAAGATGATGGTCGAGAACCTGGGCGGCGTGAGCGGCGCATTGGGCGTGCAGAAAGTGCTGGCCGCACCGACCGACGGCTACTACCAGCTGCTGGGCACGCCCATGGAGCTGGTCATGGCGCCACTGGCCCTGTCAGCGGTCAAGTTCAAGCCCGAGGAAGTGCGTCTGGCCAGCCTGATGGGTCGCACGTCCATTGGCCTGGCTGTTCGCAAAGACATCCCGGCCAATACATTGCCTGAATTCCTCGCCTGGGCCAAAGGCAAGCAAGTCAGTTACGCCAGCGTAGGCCAAGGCTCGCTCTACCACATCATGGGTGAGCGCTTCAAGACGCTGACCGGGCTGAACATGCTGCATGTGCCTTACAAGGCGGCCGTGCAGATTTACACCGATCTGGGCGGCAGCAGCGTGGACATGGCCTTTGTGCCGGTCGCAGGCCCCATCATTGGCATGGTCAAGGACAACCGCTTCAAGATCATCGGCATCTCGTCCACCGCGCCCCACCCCCAACTGCCTGACGCCGCGCCCATCAGCGCACAAAAAGGCATGTCCGACTTTGTGTTTGACATCTGGATCGGTCTGCAGGTGTCCAAAAACACGCCCGATGCTGTGGTGCAGAAACTCAACCAGGCCATGAACGAGGCCATCAAGTCCGACACCTATGTCAAAGGCACAAACAGCACAGGGGGTCAGGTGCCCGCTGGCATGAGCGTGGCCGAGCTGGACAAGTTCTACACCCAGGAAGTGAGCCGCTACCGCGCCCTGTTCAAGGCCGCCAACGTCGAGCCCCAGTGAGCACGGCTGTCACGCTGACGCGCTGAAAAGCCCTATTGCCCGGGACATGCCGCTTGCGGCATCCCCGGGTTTTTCTCATGAAAGAGACCCATGACCGACATCACCGACTTCAACGCCAGCGAACTGTCCGAGCGCATCCACCAGCGCCAGGTCTCCTGCACCGAGGTGATGCAGGCCTACCTGGCCCGCATCGGGCAGCTCAACCCGCGCTTCAACGCCATCGTCAACCTCGCCTCGGCCGATGCCTTGCTGGCGCAGGCACGGGTCTGCGACGCCGAGCTGGCCAGGGGTCAGTCGAGGGGCTGGCTGCACGGCATCCCTCAGGCCATCAAGGACACCGGGCACGCCGTGGGCTTTCCGACCACCTTTGGCAGCACCGTGCTGCAAGCGGCCCTGCCCGCCAAAGACAGCATCATGACCGAGCGCATGAAGGCGGCCGGGGCCATCGTGATCGGCAAGACCAACATGCCCGAGCTGGGCCTGGGCTCGCACACCTTCAACACCCTGTTTGGCCCCACGCCCAACGCCTGGGACACCTCAGTAAGTGCTGGTGGCAGCAGCGGCGGCGCGGCGGTGGCACTGGCCCAGCGCCTGCTGCCCGTGGCGGACGGCTCGGACTTCATGGGCAGCCTGCGCAACCCGGCGGGCTGGAACCACGTCTTTGGCATGCGCCCCTCACAAGGCCGCGTGCCCTTTGGCCCCGGGGCCGATGTGTGGGTGGACCAGCTGGGCACCGAAGGCCCCATGGCCCGCAGCGTGCGCGACCTGGCCCGCCTGCTGGCCACGCAATCCGGGCACGACCCACGCCAGCCCCTGTCGATCAACGGCAGCATAGATGTGTCGGGCTTGCAGTACACGCCGGATGCACTCCGTGGTTTGCCTGGCCTGCGTATAGGCTGGCTGGGCGACCTGAACGGCCACCTGGCCATGGAGGGCGGCATTCTGGACGTGTGTCAGGACGCGCTGCAGCACATGACAAGCCAAGGCGCACATGTGGACGCCATTGGTCTGGGCTTTGACACCCAAGCCCTGTGGGACTGCTGGCTGGTCTGGCGCCGTGCGCTGGTCGGCCCCAAGGTGGCCGCTCTGCTGCAAATTCCGGGCGCCAAAGACCAACTCAAACCCGAAGCCCTGTGGGAGCACGAGAACTCGCTCAAGCTCTCGTTCATGGACTTCATGCAGGCCAGCCAGACGCGCAGCGCGTTCTACCAGCATCTGCTGGGCCTGTTCAATCAGTACGACGTGCTGGCCCTGCCCGTGGCGCAAGTCTGGCCGTTTGCCTTGCAGGAGCGCTGGCCGCAAGCCATTGGCAGGCGCCCCATGGACACCTACCACCGCTGGATGGAATGCACCATCTACGCCACCCTGGCGGGCCTGCCTGCCATCAGCCTGCCCGCAGGTTTTCACCCGGAAAACCCCTGGCCCATGGGCATCCAGCTGATTGGCAAACCGCAGGGTGACCTGGAACTGCTGCAGGTCGCGGCGGGCTACGAAGCGGTACGCAGCGACTGGCTGCAGCGTCGGCCAGTTTGAAAGGGCTCAGGCCGCCCGACGTCCGCACCATAGCCACAGCAGCGCGCCGCCCACGATCATCGGCACGCACAGCCACTGCCCCATGCTCATGCCCAGGCTCAAGAGGCCCAGGTGCGCATCGGGTTCGCGGAAAAACTCAGCCACAAAGCGGAACACGCCATAACCGAACAGGAAAGCCGCAGCCACCTGCCCTTGCTGGCGCGGCTTGCGGGCGTAGAGCCACAGCAGCGCAAACAGCAGCAGCCCTTCCATCAGGAACTGGTAAATCTGCGAGGGATGGCGCGGCACATCGCCCGCACCACGGAAGAGCATGGCCCAGGGCAAAGACGGGTCGGCCACGCGGCCCCAGAGTTCACCATTGATGAAGTTGCCAACACGGCCTGCGGCAAGCCCGGTGGGCACGCAAGGCGCCACAAAATCCATCACCTGCAGGAAAGGCCTTTTGCGCGACCAGGCAAACCAGACCATGGCCGCGATCACGCCCAGCATGCCGCCGTGAAAGCTCATGCCGCCTTGCCAGACGGCAAAAACTTCGAGCGGGTGCGCTGCGTAATAAGCGGGTTTGTAGAACAGGCAGTAACCGATGCGACCGCCCAGCACCACACCCAGCACACCGAGGAACAGGATGTCCTCGATGTCGCGGCGCGTCCACTCGGGCAGCCTGGCAAACGGCAGGTGCTGGAGGCGGTGTGTGCCCAGCCAGTAAAACAGACCGAAAGCCGCAAGGTAGGTCAGACCATACCAATGGACAGCCAGGGGGCCCAGTTGCAGGGCGACGGGATCGATTTGGGGGTGGATCAGCATGGTGAGCGATTGTGCCCGCAATATGGGGCGCGCATCACCATGCCTACCTGCAGATATGTATCACTTCAGCAGTGAGAGGTCGCGCACAGCGCCCTTGTCGGCCGAGGTGGCCAGCAAGGCATAGGCCTTGAGCGCGGCCGAGACCTTGCGTGGGCGGGGCAACGCGGGCTTCCAGCCCAGCTTGTCCTGCTCGGCGCGGCGCTTGGCCAGCTCCTCGTCGCTCACCAGCACGTTGATCGAACGGTTGGGGATGTCGATGCGGATGCGGTCGCCGTTGCGAACCAGACCAATGTTGCCGCCCGCTGCAGCCTCGGGCGAGCAGTGGCCAATCGACAGGCCCGAAGTACCGCCCGAAAAACGGCCATCGGTCAGCAAGGCGCAGGCTTTGCCCAGGCCCTTGGACTTGATGTAGCTGGTCGGGTAAAGCATTTCCTGCATGCCGGGGCCACCTTTGGGGCCTTCGTAGCGCACGACCACGATGTCGCCCGCCTTGACCTTGTCACCCAGGATGTTCTCCACCGCTTCGTCCTGGCTCTCGACCACATGGGCCGGGCCTTCGAACACCAGCAGGCTGTCGTCCACGCCTGCGGTCTTGACCACACAGCCGTCCAGCGCGATGTTGCCGCGCAGCACGGCCAGGCCGCCTTCCTTGTTGAAGGCGTGCTCGATGGAGCGGATGCAGCCTTCGGCGCGGTCGGTGTCCAGGCTCGGCCAGCGGGTGGCCTGGCTGAACGCCACTTGCGATGGGATGCCCGCAGGGCCGGCCATGTAGAAAGTCTTGACCGCATCCGAGGGGTTGCGGGCGATGTCCCACTGGTCCAGCGCGTCCTTCATGGTCTTGGCGTGCACGGTGGGCACGTCGGTGTGCAGACGGCCTGCGCGGTCCAGCTCGCCCAGAATGCCCATGATGCCGCCAGCGCGGTGCACGTCTTCGATGTGGTACTTGTTGGTGTTGGGCGCGACCTTGCAAAGCTGGGGCACGATTTTCGACATGCGGTCGATGTCGGCCATGGTGAAATCGATCTCGGCTTCTTGGGCAATCGCCAGCAGGTGCAGGATGGTGTTGGTCGAGCCGCCCATGGCGATGTCCAGGGCAATCGCGTTTTCAAAAGCCTTGAAGCCCATCGAGCGGGGCAGCAAAGTGTCATCGGCCTGCTCGTAATAGCGTTTGGCCATGTCCACGATGGTGCGACCGGCTTGTTTGAACAGCTGCTCGCGGTCGGCGTGCGTGGCCACCACGGTGCCGTTGCCGGGCAAGGCCAGGCCCAGGGCCTCGGCCAGGCAGTTCATCGAGTTGGCGGTGAACATGCCCGAGCACGAACCGCAGGTCGGGCAGGCCGAACGCTCGATTTCGGCCAGATCGGCATCGCTCACCTTGTCGTCGGCGGCCATCACCATGGCGTCGATCAGGTCGAGCTTCTTGAATTCCATGACTTGCGTCTGGGGGTTGGCCAGGCGCACTTTGCCCGCTTCCATGGGGCCACCGGACACGAAGATCACAGGGATGTTCAGGCGCATGGCAGCCATCAGCATGCCGGGGGTGATCTTGTCGCAGTTGGAGATGCACACAATGGCGTCGGCACAGTGCGCATTGACCATGTACTCGACCGAGTCGGCAATGATGTCGCGGCTGGGCAGCGAATACAGCATGCCGTCGTGGCCCATGGCGATGCCGTCGTCCACGGCAATCGTGTTGAACTCCTTGGCCACACCACCTGCGGCTTCGATCTCGCGGGCCACCAGCTGGCCCAGGTCTTTCAGGTGCACGTGGCCGGGCACGAACTGGGTGAAGGAGTTGGCAATCGCGATGATCGGCTTGCTGAAGTCATCGTCCTTCATGCCCGTGGCGCGCCACAGGGAACGGGCACCGGCCATGTTGCGGCCAGCGGTGGAGGTCTTGGAACGGTAAGCGGGCATCGGGGGCTCCAGTGGAATGTCAAAAACTGGCTGGATTATCGCCCAGCGCCTGGGTCCCCGTGGCCCGCCGAGCGATACCCCCAGTCACAAAGAAGTCACTGCCGTGCATTCGCCCCCGCGCTACACTTGTGACCAGCAATTTGCCTCAACCAACCCCTTTTCACTCACAAGGAAGCAACATGAAAAAAATCGTTTTTGCCTTGGCCCTGACTGCCGCCGCCACCGCCCCCGCCTTTGCCGACCAGGCTTTGGCCACCGCCAAGAACTGCATGGCTTGCCATGCAGTCGACAAAAAAGTGGTCGGCCCGGCCTACAAGGATGTTGCAGCCAAGTACAAGGGCGACAAAACCGCGGCTGACAAACTGGCGACCAAAATCATGAAAGGCGGCTCTGGTGTCTGGGGTGCCATCCCCATGCCGGCCAATCCACAAGTCAACGAAGCCGAAGCCAAGAAGCTGGCCGCCTGGGTGCTGGGCCAAAAATAATCGCTCCACTCCCTCCCCAAAAAACCCACACAAGGTGGGTTTTTTTGCGACACATTGCAAATGATATTGATTCTCATCTACAATTCATCCAGCACTTTCAATGAAATCCTGTCAGGAGTTAGCGCACATGCAAACCTTCCACACGCGAATGAAATCCACAAGCGGCAAAGCGTTGTCGCAGTTGATCCTGGCTACGGGTCTGTGCATGACTGCTGCCGCCAGCGGGGCCGCAGACCTGGATGCTTTGCTGGTCATCAAAAATCACCGCTTCGAACCTGCTGAACTGAAGGTGGCCGCCAATCAACGTGTGCGGCTGACCGTTCACAACCAGGATGCCACCCCTGAAGAATTCGAAAGCCATGATCTCAATCGGGAAAAAGTCATTCCCGGCGGCGGCAAGGCTGTAATCTTCATTGGCCCTCTCAAACCCGGTCGCTACGCTTTTGTGGGCGAATTCAATGAAGCCACGGCCAAAGGCGCCGTGATCGCCGAATAAGTCCCCTTCAGGAGCCAGGCCATGTTCGCAAGCGGATTGATTGTTTTCAGGGAAACCCTGGAAGCCGCCCTCTTCATCGGCATTGTGGCTGCGGCCACCATGGGACTGCCGCGCCGCGGCCTTTGGCTGAGCGCCGGGGTGCTGGCCGGTCTGATGGGCTCGCTCGCTCTCGCCGCAGGGCTGGAAACCATCAGCGGCATGGCGGATGGCCTGGGCCAGGATGTTCTGAATATCGCCATTTTGACGGTGGCCTTGTTGATGCTGGCCTGGCACAGCGTCTGGATGTCCACGCACGGCAAGGAAATGGCACTGCAGGCACGTCAACTGGGTCAGTCTGCAGCCTTGGGCACACGCCCCATGTGGGCTCTGGCCACAGCCGTGGGACTGTGCGTGCTGCGCGAAGGCGCAGAAACGGTGCTCTTTGTGGCGGGCTTGATGTCGGGCACACAGGGGCAAACGCCTTTCATGCTGACCGGCGCAGGCCTGGGTTTGCTCACCGGCACGCTGGTTGGAATGCTGACTTACGCGGGCTTGTCACGCATTCCGATGCGGCACCTGTTTTCAGTCACCCACACGCTCATTCTGTTGCTTGCAGGCAACCTGGCCAGCCAGTTGGCCAAAGCACTGATCCAGGCCGGGTGGATCGAGGTATTGACCGATCCGGTCTGGAACCTTTCAGCCCTGCTGTCCAACAGCTCGGGTTTGGGCGTGCTGATGCATGCACTGATCGGCTATGACGCCACGCCCTCAGGCCTGCAGCTGACGTTCTATCTGGGAGCCATCGCCCTGATTTTGCTGGGCACGCGCCAGCTTCCATTGCTCAAAACACCGCCAGCAGCCTCAGCCGCTGCCTGAACCTTTATCCACCCTCCGAAAGAACCCAAATGCGAAAAATCCATTTCGCAGGGGCAAGCCTTGCCCTCTGCAGCGCCATGACCACCGGCTTGGCCCCATCCATGGCCCATGCCGGCCCCAACGACTACGTTCGCACCCCCACCGTGGAGCAAGGCGAAAAGGAAATCGACTTCAAATGGGGCACCCAGAAAAACAAGGACGGCAGCCGCGAGGCAGCCACCTCCATCGGCTTGGGCTACGGTGTCAACAACTGGTGGTTCACCGAGTTCTACGCCAAATACAAAAAAGCCCCCGGCGAAGCCAATGCCTTTGACGCCTGGGAATGGGAAAACCGCTTTCAACTGACCGAGACAGGGCAATACCCGGTGGATGTAGGTTTCTTGCTGGAAATCGAGCGGCCTACCGACCGCAGCGAAGGTTATGAAATCACCTACGGCCCGCTGTTTCAAACCGAATGGGGCAAGGTGCAAGCCAACTTCAACTTGCTGGTGCAAAAGCACGTCAAAGCCAGCGCGCCGTTCGACACCGAACTGCATTACCAGGGGCAAATCAAATACCGCCAATCGGAACAGCTCGAATGGGGTGCTCAGGCCCTGGGTTCATGGGGTCAATGGAACCGGTGGAGCCCGACTGCACAACAGGAGCACAAAATCGGTCCTGCCCTGTTTGGCAAGATTCGCATGAACTCGGCTCAGGGCTCCCGTGAAGCCATCAAATGGAATGCCGCCCTGTTGCACGGCACAACCGCAGGCACAGCGCAAACCACCTTCCGGCTGCAGACCGAGTACGAGTTCTGAGCATGACCCGCTCAGGGACTTGATTTCGGACACAAGGCCCTCAAGTGAGGGCTATTGCAAATCTTTACGAATCTCCCACAGCCTTGTGGTGATTTGCGGATAGATTGACAGCTCTGCTGTTTCAAAGAGGAACCATGATCAAACCCCTGTCCACACTCCTGAAGTCCTTGCTGGTATGCACCGCTTTGGCAGCTTCTGCCCTGGCGCTGGCCTTGCCAACCCCCAAGGACATTGAAACGGCGGTCTCGCAAGGTCACTTGACGCAAGCCGAGTCCATGCTGCGCGAGGTGATTGCGGCCAAACCCCAGAGTGCCAAGGCCCACTACGAACTGGGCCAGGTCCTGCTGCGGGAAAACCGCGCACCCGAAGCCCAGGCCGAGCTGAAACAAGCCCAATCCATTGACCCCAGCCTCAAGTTCGCAAGCAGCGACAAGCAATTCAACGAACTGCTGGAACGCACGCAAGCCAAAGCCCAGCCAGCCCATGCCGTCAGCGTGCAAACCGCCCCTCAGGCCCCAGCAGGGAACGGCTTTTCGTTGACCTACGTCTGGATCGGCATCGCAGCGCTGGCCGTCATCGCCCTGCTGATCCGCATGAACCGCCCTGCGCCGCAGCCATCGGGCTACACCCAGCAGCCTGCGCCACCTGCTGGCAACCCGCTGTCGACCGCCTTTGGCCGCAACCCGACCACGGGTTACACCCCAGCGCCTGCAGGCTATCCACCAGCGGGCTACCCCGCATCGGCACCCACTGGCGGCTCCACTGTTGCAGGGGCCGTGGTCGGCGGCCTGGCCGGTGTGGCAGCAGGCTACGCCTTGTCCAAAGCGCTTGAAGGCGAGCACCACACGACGCCTCCAGCGCAAACACCGGGCAGCAACACCTGGGCTGACAACCAGGGCTATGTCTCGGCCGATCCCGCAGGCTCAGCGCCCGCGTTTGACCCCGGCACAGGCAACGATTGGGATGACAACTTTGGTGGCGACTCGGGCGGTGGCTCGGACGATAACTGGTAAAACACATCCCGAAAGCCCACAAAAAAGCCCGCGCAAGCGGGCTTTTTGCTGTCTGAGCCGTGTGCGATCAGAGGCCGATGGCAGCGATACCGGCCTTGGCGATCTGAGCGTCTTCGTTGGACTTGACACCGCTCACACCCACAGCGCCCAGGCAAGCGCCGTCTTTCATGATCGGCACACCGCCTTCGAGCATGCCTTCCACGGCAGGCGCGGACAGGAAGGAGTACCGGCCTCCGTTGATGACGTCTTCGTAAACCTTGCTCTCGCGCTGACCCAGCGCAGCCGTGTGGGCCTTGGCCGGGGCAATGTGCGAAGAGATGGGAGGCGCACCGTTCAGGCGCTGGAAGTGCAACAGGTGACCGCCTGCATCCACGATGGCGATGCTGACGGTCCAGTTGTTTTTCTGGGCTTCGGCCTGGGCAGCAGCAGCGATGGCTTGCACGTCGGACAGTTCGAGGACAGATTGTGTTTTCATGGGTTATTCGTTCGAAATGGACAAAAGCGCAAGCATACATGGCCGCACTGCCCCCATTCGCAACCCCTGGGCAAAACTGATTCAACAGCGATAACCCCAAGCCTTCGAGGAATTGAAACAATCGCTGTTGCAGGCCCTAGAATGCAATGGCCCTGATGTCAGGGTTTGATCTGGAGCACACACATGAGCGATTTCCAAACACTGGACACCTCCACCTGGGGCCGCGCCAGCACCCCGGCCGAGCGCAACCGCGTGATGCGCAACACCTACTGGCTGCTGGCGCTGTCCCTGCTGCCCACTGTGCTGGGCGCCTGGCTGGGCGTGGCCACAGGCATCACTGCTTCACTGGGCGGTGGACTGGGTCTGATCGTCTTCCTTGGCGGCGCCTTCGGCTTCATGTACGCCATCGAAAAAACCAAGAACTCCGCAGCAGGTGTCCCCGTGCTGCTGGGCTTCACCTTCTTCATGGGCCTGATGCTCTCACGCATGATCGCGATGGTGCTGGGCTTCAAGAACGGCTCTGAACTCATCATGACCGCCTTTGCTGGCACCGCAGGTGTCTTCTTCGTGATGGCCAGCCTGGCCAGCACGATCAAGCGCGACCTGTCGGGCATGAGCAAATGGTTGTTCGTCGGTGCCATCGGCCTGATGATCGGCGGTATCGTCAACATCTTTGTCGGCTCCACCGCCGGCATGATGGTGCTGTCCACCCTGGCCATCGTCATCTTCAGCGCCTACATGCTGTTTGACCTCAAGCAGATCGTGGACGGCGGTGAAACCAACTACATCAGCGCCACATTGGCTCTGTACCTGGATCTGTTCAACATCTTCCAGAGCCTGCTGGCCTTGCTGGGCATCATGGGTGGCGAACGCGACTGAGCGGGTTCACACCCCACAGAAAAAGGCTCCCTCGGGAGCCTTTTTCATGCTTCAGGCCGCATCAGGCCAGCTCGAACACCGCCATGCTCTCCACGTGCGCCGTGTGGGCAAACATGTTGATCACGCCTGCGGCCACGCAGCGGTACCCCGCCTGGTGCACCAGCAATCCTGCGTCGCGGGCCAGTGTGGCTGGGTTGCAACTCACGTAAACGATGCGCTTCGGGGGTGTCCAGCCGCCTCGCAGCTCGGGCTGCTGGTGCAGTTCGGCCAGGGCTTTGGACAGCGCGAATGCGCCTTCACGCGGGGGGTCGACCAGCCATTTGTCGGCCACGCCATCGGCCACCAGCATGGCGGGCGTCATCTCGAACAGGTTGCGGGCCACAAAGGTGGTGGGGGCCAGCGGGTCTTGTCCTGTGCGCAAGGACTGGTTGTGCGCCAGATTCTGGCGCGAGCGGGCCACCAGGGCTTCCGCGCCCTCGATGCCCAGCACCTCGCCTGCCTGCGTGGCGATCGGCAGCGTGAAGTTGCCCAGACCACAGAACCAGTCGATCACACGGTCGGTTTTTTGCGCCTTGAGCAGGCGCAAGGCCCGCGACACCAGCACGCGGTTGATGTAGGGGTTGACCTGGGTGAAGTCGGTCGGTTTGAACGGCATGTGCACGCCAAAGTCGGGCAGTCTATAAGACAGCTGTGCGCCGCCCTCGTCGAGCAGGTGCACCGTGTCCGGCCCTTTGGGCTGCAGCCACCATTGCACGCCATGCTCGGCGGCAAAGGCACGCAGCCGCTGCTGGTCGCCGTCAGACAGCGGCTCCAGGTGGCGCAGCACCAGCGCTGTGACAGAGTCGCCACAAGCCAACTCGATCTGGGGCAGCGTTTCGCGGGCGTCCATTTGCGCAATGAGCGCACGCAAGGGCATCAGCATGGCGCTGACGTGCGGCGGCAGGATCGGGCAGACCTGCATGTCGGCGATGTAGCGGCTCTTGCGCTCGTGAAAACCGATCAGCACTTCGCCTTTTTTGATCACGTAACGCACCGACAGGCGGGCGCGGAAGCGGTAACCCCAGGCCGGGCCCTCGATCGGGCGCAACAGGGTATCGGCCTTGACCTTGGCCAGATGCCAGAGGTTGTCCTCCAGTACACGCTGCTTCATGGCCACCTGGGCTGCGGCGTCCAGGTGCTGCATCTTGCAGCCACCACAAGCGCCTTTGTGCAAACCAAAGTTGGGGCAGCCGGGACGCACCCGCTGGGGTGACTCGTGGTGGATGTCGGTGACAACACCCTGCTCCCAGTTGTTCTTCTTGCGGTGCACATTGACCGAGACGATTTCAAACGGCAAAGCGCCCTCGATGAACACCACCTTGCCGTCAGGGCGGCGGGCGATGCCCTGGGCATCCATGTCGAGGGAGCCAACGCGCAACCAGCCCTCGGGCAAGTCGTCGCTGGAGGGGGTTTGGTGTCCGGAAACGGAGATTTCTTCTTGTTCGCTCATCCCCCGATTGTCTCAGGACAAAGGGGGATTATTTGCGGCACAACGCTCAACGTGCAGCGAGGAATTTGGCTGGATCGACCGGTTTGCCCTGACGGCGCACTTCAAAGTGCAGTTTCACACGGTCGGCATCGCTGCTGCCCATCTCGGCGATCTTGTCGCCCTTGCGGACTTTCTGGTCTTCCTTGACCAGCAGCTTCTGGTTGTGGGCATAGGCCGTGAGGTAGGTGCTGTTGTGCTTGAGGATAACCAGGTTGCCATAGCCGCGCAGGCCAGCGCCTGCATACACCACCTGCCCGTCGGCGGCGGCCAGCACAGCGTCGCCTGCCTTGCCGCCAATGTCCAGGCCCTTGTTCTTGGCTTCGTCAAAACTGGCGATCACGCTGCCGCTGGCAGGCCAGGAAAAAGCGATGTCTTCGGCGACGGCAGCGGTGACCGCAGGTGCTGGTTTGACCTGTGTGTTGGCTTGGGCATTGGTTTGCTGTGCGTTGGACTGGCCATTCTGAGCCACAGGGCGAACCACCACGCCAGCATTCTCGACAGCGGAGCCTGGGGGCGTCACGCGCACCACCTGGCCGACCTCGATCACATCGGGGTTGGAGATGTTGTTCCAGCGAGCCAGATCACGCCAAGCCTGGCCATGGTCCAGACCAATGCGGGTCAGGTTGTCGCCGCGCTGCACGGTGTAGTAACCAGGTTTGCCAGCATTTTCGGCACCAGGCAAGGCCTTGACAGCGTCCTGTTGGGCAGCGGCCATGGTCGATGGCGATTTACCCAGGGCAGAACGGTCTTCCACGGGCGCGGGACGTTGGGCTGTCGAGCAGGCCGCGATCACGGCCAGGCTCATCAGTGACAGCAGCACTTTGCTGGTGCGGTTCGAAATGGTGTTCATGCGATCCAACCTTCAGGCGATGCCCGATTTTAGGGGGACAAAGTGCACGGCCTCGAGTACGCTGCGCTCAATGCCTTGTTCGGTTTTGTGTATGACCACCAGAGCCTGATGCCCCGCCGGGGTGATGGTCGGCGCCACCAGACGCCCCCCCACGGCCAGCTGGTCCAGCCAGGCCTGGGGCACAGCGTCGCCGCCAGCGGCCGAAATGATGCCTGCATAAGGCGCCCCTTTGGGGTAGCCCAGCATGCCATCACCAAAGATCAAGTGCACATTGGCCAGGCGAAAGTGCCGCAGGTTCTCGCGGGCCTTTTCGTGCAGGCCCCGCAGGCGCTCGATGCTGTAGACCTCGCTGGCGACATGGCTGAGCACGGCCGCCTGGTAACCACAGCCGGTACCGATATCCAGCACACGCCCCAGTTTGCCGCTGGTGCCCATGCGCAGCAATTCGATCATGCGGGCCACCACATTGGGTTTGGAAATCGTCTGCCCCAGCCCAATGGGCAAACTGGTGTCTTCATAGGCCTGGTTGGCCAGCGCCGACTCGACAAAGCGGTGGCGCTCTACCTGGCCCATGGCGGCCAGCACGGTCCGGTCCTGGATGCCCTGCTCGGCCAGCTTTTGCACCATGCGGGTCCGCACCGCGCCAGAGTCGAGCCCCACGCCCAGCGGGCGGGCTGCTGCAGACACAGGCTTGGCTGTTGCCGTCTTGAGCACCGTGGTTTTGGCTGCCACAGGCCCGATCGTCAGCGGCTGGACCGGCGTCGCCTTGGCTGGCACCGGCTTGGCAGGAGTTGCCCGCCCCTTTGCGGGCTTGCGCGTGTCGTCGAGCTTGACCGGAAATCCGGGACGTTGGCTCATGCACGGGCTCCCGCGAGTGCTTGCGTCCAGTGCCCAAGCTGGTCAAAGTCCGTCAGATCCACCTTCAGCGGTGTGACAGACACATGGCCGTGGCGCGTCGCGTGGAAGTCGGTGCCCTCCCCTTCGTCCATGGCCGGGCCGGCATTGCCGATCCAGTACATGGTTTCGCCACGCGGATTCACCTGTGTGATGACAGGCTCGGCCGAATGGCGTCGCCCCAGGCGGCACAGCCGGGTTTCGCCCATCTGGTGCAGCGGGCAGTTCGGCAGATTCACGTTCAGCAGCCAAGGGCGCGTGCCGATCCACGACTGCGCTTGCAGTTGCAGCACCAGCTGTTTGGCTTTTTCAGCGGCCGCATCCAGATGCGCCCAGCCTTTCTCGATTTGCGAGAAGGCGATCGACGGGATACCAAACAGGTAGCCCTCCATCGCAGCACCGACTGTGCCCGAGTACAGGGTGTCATCGCCCATGTTCGCGCCGTTGTTGATGCCGGATACGACCAGGTCAGGACGGTAGCCCAGCAAGCCCGTCAGGGCGATGTGCACGCAGTCTGCAGGAGTGCCGTTCACGTAGCGCACGCCCGGTCCGGCATTGTGCACAGACAAGGGCGTGTGCAAGGTCAAGGCATTGGACTTGGCGCTGTTGTTGTGCTCAGGAGCGACCACCTCGACCTCGGCGATGCTGCTCAGCGCTTGCCGCAATGCCACGATGCCGTCGGCACGGTAGCCATCGTCGTTGGAAATCAGAATTTTCATGCGCATCCCTTGAGGGTTCCGATTGTAGGTGGAGCCAGCCTGGATCACCTGCACAAAACCTGGTCGCTCAAGGGACAAGTCAAGCCAGCCATCCTTGCCTAAGATCAGCCGATTGAAACCCGTTCCGAGGAGAACCCCGAATGCATGCCTGGCTCTGTGAAAACCCAATTGGCGTTGACGCCCTGACCTGGAAAGAACTGCCCACACCCCAGCCTGGCGCAGGTGAAGTGCTGCTCGAAATCCAGGCCGCCAGCCTGAACTTTCCCGACCTGCTGATCGTGCAAAACAAGTACCAGATGAAGCCGGAATTGCCCTTCGTGCCTGGCTCTGAATACGCGGGCGTGATCCGTGCCGTGGGCGAAGGCGTCACCCACCTGCAGGTGGGTCAATCGGTGGCTTGCCTGTCGGGCACCGGGGGCTTTGGCACCCATACCCTGGCGCCAGCCAAGCTGTGCATGCCCTTGCCGGCAGGCTTTCCCCCTGTGGACGCTGCGGCGTTCATCATGACCTATGCCACCTCGCACCACGCCCTGATCGACCGTGGCCAGCTCAAGGCAGGCGAAACCGTGCTGGTGCTGGGCGCCGCCGGTGGCGTGGGCACCGCTGCCATCCAGATTGCCAAGGCCTCAGGCGCCAAGGTGATTGCTGCTGCATCGACCGATGAAAAATGCGCCCTGTGCAAGGAACTGGGTGCCGACGCGACCATCAACTACACCCGTGAAAACCTGCGCGAAGCCCTCAAGACCCTGACCGAAGGCAAAGGCCCGGACGTGATTTACGACCCGGTGGGCGGCGAGTTTGCCGAGCCTGCGTTCCGCTCCATCGCCTGGCGCGGCCGCTATCTTGTCATTGGCTTCGCGGGGGGGCCTATCCCGTCCCTGCCTCTGAACTTGCCTTTACTCAAGGGCGCATCGCTGGTAGGCGTGTTCTGGGGCGACTTTGCTCGCCGCGAACCCAAGGCCAACGCCGCCATGATGGCTGAACTCGCCCAGTGGTACGGTCAGGGCAAGATCAAACCCGTGATTGACCGAGCCATGCCCATGAGTGAACTCAAGGCCGCTTACGCCCACATGGGCTCACGCGGCGTCAAGGGCAAGCTGGTGATGGTGAACTGACCGGCTTCACCCGCTCAGGCCAAGCCCCTTCAGAATTGGAGGGGCTTTTTTACTTGATGTTGATGTCGCTGTCGGCGTTCAGCCTACAACCTAAGTTTCATTGAAAATCATTGAACGAGGAGTAGCATGCAATTTCATATGAATGCGTCTACAAATCTTCAATACTCGCTGCTCATCGTTGATGATCATCCCGTCTACCGGGAAGCTCTGGGCGAAGTGCTGCAGAAAGAATTCAGCCCATTTGGTATTGAAGTTGAAACTGCAAGCAACGCCAGCGAGGGCATGGACCTGGTCGATCAATCTCATAAACAATGGATTGTCTTACTGGATGTCCTGATGTCGGGTCTCAATGGCATGGCAGGCATCAAGGTATTCAAGAACAAAACCAACGTCGCGCATGTCATCTCCATTTCAGGACTGGATGCGCAATCGTGGGAGCCCAAAGCCGTTGCAGCCGGGGCCACTTTGTTCATATCCAAAAACAACACATCGTCCGCCATCTTCAAACGCATCAAATCGCTCTACGAAGAAGAGCGATGGATTCAGTCCACACCTGACAACATTGAATCCAGTGAATTCAGGCTGACGCAACGTCAGCTGGAGGTCTTGACCCTGATCTCACTTGGGCATCCCAACAAGATCATTGCCGATTTACTTGAAATCAAAGAGCAAACCGTCAAGATTCATGTCAATCAGATATTCAAGGAACTCAAGGTTTTCAATCGGACACAGGCTGTTCTGAAAGCGCAGAAACACCAACTTCTTTCGTCTGAAAATTCAATAAAGATTCATCGGACAAACAATGGTTGAAGCTGGAAATTCAAATCTGAAATTGAATTTCAACCAACTGGTTGCAATTGAAAAATTGCAACACATGCACAATTACTCCAAGTCGAGCACAGTTGCGACCATCCTGGCCCCCCTGCTGTGCATCCCCTTGTACCGGGATAACACCACCCCAATCCAGTTTTACACGTGGTTCATCGCCATGGCCATTGCCGTGATGGCACGGTATGGCCTGCTCAAACTCATCAAAGTCAAAGACAACACCGAGCGTGATTTCATTTTCTTGAACGCGGCCATCGGGATGGTGACTTTTGTCTGGGGCATGGGCTGGTTTGTTTTCGTGCATCCATCGGACATGGTGAGCTATTTGATGTATCAAATCATCAGCTTGACTGTGCTGTTTGTGGGCATGGTTGGGTACTGCATCGACTGGAAGACATTTTCTTCGTTTGTGATCCCGCTCAAATTGCCCGAACTTGTGTTCATCTCACTCCACTTCAATCAGATCGTCTGGCCCGTGCCTGTGGGATCCATGGTCGCCGTCTATCTGGCCTTGAAGATGGGATTCCTGTTCGCCAAGTCATGGGAAAAGTCTTTTTCCCTGCGACTGAGGAACGACGCACTCTTCGATCAACTCATCGAAGAAAAGAATGCGTCGATGGCGGCCAACATCGCCAAATCCGAATTCATTGCCACAGCAAGCCATGACCTTCGGCAACCCATGCAGTCCATCAATATCTTCATTGACCTGATTGATCCGGACGAACTGAAAGACAAACACAATGCCATTTTCACCAAGATGCGCAAGAGTGTTTCGGTCTTGAACAGGATGTTCAATACGCTGCTGGACATCAGCAAACTGGATTCAAATTTTGCGATCAACGAACGCCACTTCCATCTGACCGAAACCATCAATATCCTTGAAGACAGGTTCGCGGACCTTTGTCAGGAAAAGAACATCAAGCTGTCATTCCTGGAAGGGAGCCAGGTGGTCAAGGGCGACCCCAATCTGCTTGAGCAAATACTGCGGAATTTGCTGGCGAATGCCATTCAGTACACCGACAGAGGGGCAATCACCGTTGCGTTCAATGCACAGTCCGGCCACCTCGGGTTCACGGTTGAAGACTCCGGTTGCGGCATTCCTGCCGAAGACCTGCCGCTCATCTTCAAGGAGTTTTACCGATCCGACCACTCCAGATCGCAATACGACGGCCTGGGTTTGGGGCTGTCGATCGTCAATCGGATTGTCAAAAAAATCCATGGCACATGCGCCGTTCGCTCTGAAGTGGGCAAAGGATCCATCTTCAGCATCCACACCAATTTTCCAGTTCTGGAGAAATCAGAGACCGCAAAACCGATCTCCAGCCACTCCGTTTCCGAAGAAGCACGCGGTAAAAACGACCGTTTGTTGAGCACCCCATCTTTGACACATTTGGGGATCATCGAAAATGACGACGCCCTTTTGAAGGCCTACCAACAGTACTTCACACAGTCAGGCTGTATGGTTCACGCCATTCCTCATACAAAAAAGGCTTTCGACGAGCATTTGGCGTCCATGCCCAAACTGGATTTCATTCTGAGTGATTTCAGATTGGGAGCGCACGATGGCATCTACTTCATCCAAAAGCTGCGTGAAGAGTTCAACCACGACATTCCCGCCTGCATCGTGACGGCAGACACATCACCACAGCACCTGGAGCTGTTCAGCCGACACAACATCGAGGTCATGTACAAACCCATCGACATCAAAAGCGTGGAGGCCTTCATTTCAGCGCGAGCGCGCTAAGACGACCGATTCGCTCAAACCCCTCATTCGTCGCCAACGATCTCGGCCAAGGCCAGACAGACCCGGCTCATCATCACTCGGGGCTCGGTTTTGGTCTTCACAGTGCCTTTCCCCGCCGGGCCTTCGTAGTCATAAAAAGACTGCTTGAGGCCATTCATTTCTTTATCGTAAGAAAGCAGGCGGTAGACCTCACCATGGGGACAGCGCCCCATGAAGATGAATGTGTCGTCGTCGTTGCCCAAGGGCTTGCGGACGTCCGTGGCTTCAGAAGGTGTAGCCCAAGCGTACGAGAAGGCAGCAGCCATGAGCCCCGGCAGAAACCAGGAAAACCGGGGATATTTAGGGTTCAGTTCGCGCATGTCAGTACAGATTCAAAGGGCCTGAAGAACCCATCGTATTGACAGCTGAGCACTCGTTCAATAACAAATACGCTCTAGAACCAAAGGCGCACACCCGGCCTTGAGTCCATGAAAAAAGCCCTTCCATTTCTGGAAGGGCTTTTTGATTTGGGGTGGCTGATGGGGCTCGAACCCACGACAACAGGAATCACAATCCTGGACTCTACCAACTGAGCTACAGCCACCGTGTGTGCAAGATTATAGCCTGAAGTTGGGTCACTTTCCGTCTGCGCTGGCAGTTTTGCCACTCGATTGCGGTGCCAGGATTTCAGCTTTGAATTGCGCTTTGAGTGCGGCCAGGTAGGCCTGTGCTTCGGCCTGCCCCCACAGCTGGGCAAATTGCTGGCGGGTTTGCTCGGCTTTCTGCGGCTCCTGGGCTTCGCGCGGCACGATCTTGTTCACGCGGGCCACGGCATAGCCTTGCGCACCCAGGTCCACACCGATCACAGCGGGCAGCTTGGCCGGGTCGGCACGCAACGCGGCGTCCAGCAAGGCCTGTGGTTGCGCTTGTGGCTGATCACGCGAAACCACGATCGCTGCGCCCACTTGCGCTTGTGCGGGCTGATCTTTCCAGGCAGCCAGTTGCGCTGCGCCTTCGGCGCGTGCCAGTTCAGCGGACTTGTCGGCGACAAACTGACGCTTGACGTTGTCTTTGACTTCATCAAAGGGACGCACGGCGGCAGCGTGGTACTGGGTGATGCGGGCAGAGACCAGCGTATTAGGCGCCACTTCTACGGCCTCGGTGTTGCGCCGCTTGCTGACCGCGTCATCAGAGAACAGTGACTGCAGCAGCTTGGGGTTGGCCAAAGCAGGCACGGAGCCTGGCATGCGCGTCACGCCTTTGGCTTGCTGCACGGTCAGTTTGAGTTTGTCGGCCACAGGCTTGAGCGAGTCGGACTGCTCATAGACACCGTTGGTGAAGCTGTCGGCGAGTTCAGCAAACTTACGCTGGGCCTGCTGCTTGCGCAGGTCGGCTTCCAGTTGCGGACGCATGGATTCAAAGCTCGGGGCTTTAGGGGCCTTGATGCCTGTCAGCTGGATGATGTGAAAGCCAAAGTCGGACTCGACCACATCGCTGATCTGGCCTTCCTTCATGGCAAACACGGCATCCTCGAAGGGCTTGACCATGGCACCACGACCAAAGTATTCAAGGTCACCACCCTTGGCCGCCGAGCCGGGGTCTTGCGAGTTCTTGCGTGCCACCTCGGCAAAGCTCTTGGGTGACTTGCGCAATTGGGCCAGCAACTCGTCAGCCTTGGCGCGGGCTTGTTGACGATCAGCAGCAGGCGCGTCCTTGGCCGCGGTGATCAGCACATGGCTGGCACGGCGCTGCTCCTGGCCGCTCAGACGTTGAACGTTCTGTTCGTAATAGCTTTTGACATCCTGCTCAGGCAATTGAATAGAGGATGTCAGGCTGTTGACGTCAAGCACCAGGTATTCCACATCGGCGCTTTCGGGCGAACGGAAACGCTCGGCATGAGCCTTGTAGAAAGCATGGAGTTCATCGTCGGTGACTTTGACCTTGGACGCGAAGTCGGCTGCCGCATAGCGCTGCACCTGGATTTCGCGGCGCTGCAGGTAGGCCTGCAGCGCGGCATCGGTTTGCTGTGCTGTGGCAAACACCGAGGCCTGGATCGGGCTGATCACCTGGCGGTTGGACAGGTCGGCTCGAACCTGGTTTTCAAACATCTCGGGCGTCATGCCCTGGCTGGCAGCCAGCTGCCGATAACGCTCCATGTCGAGCTTGCCATCCGCGCCGCGCAGTCCGGCGATGCTGGGGTTCTGTTGCAACTCGCGGGCCAGGCGGGCATCACTGGTCACCAGCAATTGTTTTTGTGCCGCCACAGCCATGACGCGCTCACCCACCAGGCGCTCCAATGTGGCCATGCGGGCGTCAGCCGAGTCAAGCAGCTTGGGGTCGATGCCCGGCATCTGTGCGCGGATGCGGTCGACCTCGCGCTTGTGGGCATCATCCCATTCGGACTGTGTGATTTTTTGTCCGTCCACACGGGCCACGGCAGCAGCGCGGTCATTGAATCGGCTGTAACCCTCGATCCCGAACATGACAAAGGACGGGATGATCAACAGGAACAACAGCCCCATCATGATCTTGGAGTTGTTGCGGACGGTATCAAACATGACTGACTCTCGGGTTGACAACAAAAAAGGCGAACAGTGTGTTCGCCTTTACTGGTGGTTGGTGGGTGCTGACGGTCTCGAACCGCCGACCTACTCCGTGTAAGAGAGCCGCTCTACCAACTGAGCTAAGCACCCAACCTTGAACAGTGATCAGTTCAGAGCGTCCTTGAGGCCTTTGCCTGGACGGAACTTTGGCACCTTGGCGGATTTGATTTTAATCGCAGCGCCGGTACGTGGGTTACGGCCTGTGCGGGCAGCACGCTTGCCCACGGCGAAAGTACCAAAGCCCACCAGCGACACGGTGCCGCCTTTTTTCAGGGTGGTGCGCACGGCACCGATGGTGGCTTCCAGAGCGCGGCCAGCGGCGGCTTTGGACAGGTCAGCGTGTTTGGCGATGTGTTCGATCAGTTCAGTTTTGTTCACAAGAAACCTCTTGAAGTTGCATACCGGTTGCCCGGCGTATTGACTGAGTCAGCCGTGCAAACCTTGAGGCTTGCACAAACATTTGTCTCCGGCGTTTTGCCAATGAACATTAAAGCCAGCCCCTTTGGGCCTGTCAATCATGTTTTCGACAAGAATCTCAACGCGGGACGGATTCTAGCCGTGAAATGAGCCACAAGCCGCGCCCTTGGCGAGTTTTTTGAGGAACCTGTTGACAGGATTGAGTCAGGAACGCATTTGTGCATCAAATCAGTGCAGCAATTGCGCGTCCCACGTCTTCTGTCTTGCCTGTTCCACCCAAATCGGGCGTGCGTGGCGCACCACTGCCGGGCTGCAGCATTTTCTCGATGGCGCCCAGAATCGCATCGTGCGCGTCCTTGTGGCCAAGGAATTCGAGCATCATCGCGCCGCACCAGATCTGACCGATCGGGTTGGCAATGCCTTTGCCCGCAATGTCGGGGGCCGATCCGTGCACCGGCTCGAACAGCGAAGGGAACTTGCGGTCCGGGTTGAGGTTGGCGCTGGGCGCGATGCCAATCGTCCCGGTGCAGGCCGGGCCCAGATCGGACAGGATGTCACCGAACAGGTTGCTGGCCACCACCACGTCAAAAAAGTCCGGACGCTGCACAAAATGCGCGGTCAGGATGTCGATGTGGAACTTGTCGACGTTGATGCCCGGGTAAGCCTTGGCCATCTCGGCCACGCGCTCGTCCCAGTAAGGCATGGTGATCGCAATGCCGTTGGACTTGGTGGCGCTGGTCAGGTGCTTCTTGGGGCGCGTTTGTGCCAATTCAAAAGCGAACTTGAGCACGCGGTCCACACCGATGCGGCTCATGATGGTTTCCTGCATCACGATCTCGCGCTCGGTGCCAGGGAACATGCGGCCACCCACGGCAGAGTACTCGCCCTCGGTGTTTTCACGCACGATGTACATGTCGATCTCGCCGGGCTGACGCGGCGTGCCGTCACGTCGCACCACAGGGGCGATGATGCCGGGCATCAGACGCGCCGGGCGCAGGTTGATGTACTGGTCAAACTCGCGGCGGAACAGCAGCAGCGAGCCCCACAGCGAGACGTGGTCGGCAATCTTGTCGGGCCAGCCCACGGCGCCGAAATAGATGGCGTCGTGGCCGCCGATCTGCTCTTTCCAGTTGTCGGGCAGCATCTGGCCGTGCTTTTCGTAATAGTCCCAGCTGGAAAAATCGAAATGGTCAAACTGCAGGTCGATGCCGAATTTGCTGGCCGTGGCCTCCAGCACGCGCAGGCCCTCGGGCATGACTTCCTTGCCAATGCCGTCCCCGGCGATGACGGCGATGCGGTGTTTCTTGCTCATGGGATGCTCCTTGTCAATCAGAAAGTGAATCGGTGAAAAAGGCTTGTGCTTCGGCAATGACCTGCTCGGGCGCCTCTTCGGCCAGATAGTGCCCGCAAGCCAGAGCCCGCCCTGTCACCTGGGCAGCGCGCTCACGCCACAGGCCCAGCACATCAAAGCAACGGCCTACGGCGCCATGCTCGCCCCACAGTACCTTGAGGGGCTGCTGCAAGCGGCGACCTGCAGCCACATCGGCGCGGTCGTGTTCCAGGTCCAGCGTGGCGCTGGCGCGGTAATCCTCGGCAATCGACTGGGCCGTTCCGGGCAAGGCGGCGCAGCGTTCATATTCGGCCAGCGCCTCGGGCGCAAAGGCCTGCAGACCCGCATAACGTGCGCCCATCACGCTGCGCACATAGCGGGCGGGACCAGACTCGATCAGGGCCTCGGGCAATGGCGCAGGCTGGATCATGAAGAACCAGTGCCAATAAGCCCGGGCAAAAGCCTCGCTGGTGTGGTCGTACATGGCCAGCGTGGGCGCGATGTCGAGCAGCAGCAGACGGCGCACAGCGTCGGGCGCATCGGCAGCCAGGCGGTGCGCCACACGGGCACCCCGGTCGTGTGCCAACACATCGAAGCGCTCAAACCCATGGGCCTTCATCACTGCCAGCGCGTCCAGGGCCATTTCGCGCTTGCTGTGATTGGCATGAGCCGCATCGGCGGCAGGTCGCGACGAATCGCCATAGCCGCGCAGGTCCATCAGCACCACCCGATGCGTTTGGGCCAGCACGGGCGCCACGCGGTGCCACATCGCCATGCATTGCGGGTGGCCATGCAGCAACAGCAAGGGCGGTCCCTCGCCGCCAGCGCGTGTGTGCAACTGCACGCCCGGGCGTTCCACGGTGAGGGAAGAGAAGGTTTCCAGCATGCACACAGCTTACCGCTCAAATCAGCAATAATCCGGCAATTGATTATTCACAAATAGAAAACAATTGGACCGTCCTGATCTTGAATTGGTCTTGGCCGTGCGCCAGCACGGCAGCCTGGTCAAAGCCGCCCGCGCACTGCAACTGGCACCGCCCGTGGTGACCAAACGCCTGTCGGCGCTCGAAGCCGCTTTGGGCGTGCGGTTGTTTCAGCGCACCACCCGCCGCGTGAGCCCCACCACCGAAGGCCATGCCCTGTGCGACCGCGCAGCCCAACTGCTGCAAGGCTTTGCCGCCATCGAAGACGAATTGCGCGAACGCCAGAGCGAACCCTCCGGCCCCATCCGCATGGTTTGCAGCTTCGGCTTTGGCCGCCTGTGGCTTGGGCCCTTGCTGGCCGAGTTCCAGCAGCGCTATCCGGCGGTGCAGATCGAGTTGCAACTGTCCGAGCGCCTGCCCGATCTGGCCAACGAGGGCTTTGACGCCGCCATCTGGCTGTGGAATCCGCCCGCCCATGTGGCGGCCGAATGGATTTCGCGCAAATTGGCAAAAAACCAGCGCGTGCTGGTGGCCTCACCCGCCTACCTGAAACAGCACGGCACACCCACCGCGCCCGAGCAACTGTCACAACACCACTGTTTGGTGGTGCGCGAAAACGGCGGTGAAACCGGCCAGGGCCAGCGCTTTGACCACTGGCGCATCAGCCGCGAAGGCTCGCCGCGCCCATTGCACATTCCGGTGCAAGGTCCGCTGTCGAGCAATTCGGGGGAGATGGTGCGCGACTGGTGCCTGGCAGGCCAGGGCATCATGCTGCGCAGCCTGTGGGACAGCGCACCGCTGCTGGCATCGGGCGCCTTGGTGCGCGTGCTGCCCGACTGCGCCATGCACGACGCCGACATCCATTGGCTGGCCCCCTACCGGGCTCAAATGCCCTTGCGCATCCGTTTGCTTCAGGAGTTCCTGGCAGCCCGCTTCCGCGAGGAGCCGTGGAAGATGCTCACGTACGGGCGGGGCGCACCACCAGGCTGACGCCCAGCGCGGTCAGGGCCGTGCCCGTCAGCGTGAGGGTGGTGATGGTTTCACCAAACAATACCCAGGCCATGATCGCCGTGGTGGGCGGCACCATGTACATCAGACTGGTGACCGATGCGGCCGCGCCGCGCTGAATCAGGATGTAAAGCAGCGAACTGCCGCCCAGCGTCAGCCCCAAGACCGACCAGGCCATGGCCCCCACCAGTTGCGGGTTCCACTGCATGGTCTCGGGCTCCAGCCAGGCCAGCGGCAAGGTCACCACAGCCGCAGCCAGCAGTTGCACCGTGTTGGCCGAGCGCACATCGCAAGGCTGCACAAAACGCTTCTGGTAGAGCGTACCCACCGTGATGCTGAACAAGGCCGCCACGGCAAACGCCATGTTCACCGGGCTCACATGATCCAGGGCCGAGCCCATGGTCAGCTTGCGCCAGACCACCATCAAGAGGCCTGCAAAGCCCAGCAGCAAACCGCCCCACTGGCGCGGCGTCACCCCGGGCTGGCCCGAATCGCGCAAGCTCCATGACAGCCAGATGGCCGTGAGCACGGGCTGGATGCCCACGATCAGTGCCGACAGACCCGAGCCCATGCCCGATTTGACCGCAGCCCACACGCCGCCCAGGTAGCCCGCATGCATCAGGATGCCCGTGACCGACAGGTGCAGCCACTGCGCCCGGTCACGCGGCCAGGCCACGCGGGCCAACACAATCCAGGGAAGGAAACAAAGAATGGAACAGACGTAGCGCACCAGCAAAAAGCTGAACGGTGGCGCATAGGGCATGCCGTAGCGGGCGACGATGAAGCCCGTGCTCCAGATCAGCACGAACACCACGGGCATGGCCCGAACCCAGGCCGTTGTCTCTTGAGAATGGCTCATTTCACCCGCGCCCGGATTTCAGGCAGGGCCTTTTGCATGTAGTACACCATCGACCAGATGGTCAGCACTGCGGCAATCCAGACCAGGACCGTGCCCCAGGCGTGGGTGTCGATGACGCCAAACAGAGCCCCGTCAAACAACAGGAAGGGAATGGCCACCATCTGCACCGTGGTCTTGAGCTTGCCCACCATGTGCACCGCCACGCTCTTGCTGGCGCCGATCTGGGCCATCCATTCACGCAGCGAAGAAATCGCGATCTCGCGGCCAATGATGACGAGCGCCACCAGCACATGCACCCGGTTCATGTGCACCAGCACCAGCAGCGCGGCGCACACCAGGAACTTGTCGGCCACCGGGTCCAAGAAGGCCCCAAAGGCCGAAGCCTGGTTGAGCTTGCGGGCCAGGTAACCATCGAGCCAGTCGGTGATGGCGAACACCACAAACATCGACGTGGCGATCAGGTTTTGCGTGGCCATGGTCAAACCCGGCCAGTAGTACACCCCCACGATGAGCGGAATCGCCAGGATTCGCGTCAAGGTCATGATGGTGGGGATCGTGAAAAACATGGGTCCGATTGTGCACCAAGCACATGGCAGCTGGCTGACAAAGCGGGCATCTGCGTGACAAGCTGGTGGACAGCAAACGCCCTATCGCGGCGGGGGCGCCGCTCCTACTACACAGCAAGCTGTAGGAGCCCCGCCCTCGGGGCGATGGGTTGTGGTCTGCGACGGCCCTATCGCGGCGAGGGCGCCGCTCCCACAAAAAGGCTTCAGTGCAGGGCCTGGTAAATCGCCTCGGCGAGTTCTGGCGAAATGCCCTCGACCGAAGCCAGGTCCTCCACGCTCGCGGCTTCGACCCCGCGCACGCCGCCAAAGCGCTGCAGCAAGCGGGCACGCTTGCGCGGCCCGATGCCGGGAATCTCTTCGATCCGGCTGCCGCCCACGCGCACCTTGGCGCGCTGGGCCCGCATGCCTGTGATGGCAAAGCGGTGCGCCTCGTCGCGGATCTGAGCCACCAGCATGAGCGCCGCCGAATCCTTGCCCAGATAGACCTTTTCGCGGCCATCGGCAAAGACCAGTTCTTCCAGACCCACCTTGCGGCCTTCACCCTTTTCGACGCCCACGATGCGCGACAGGTCCAGCCCCAGGTCGGTGAACACCTCGCGGGCCATGCTCACCTGCCCTTTGCCGCCATCGATCAGGACCAGGTCGGGCAACTTGGCCGTGCCCTCGCCTGTGCGCAGGGCCTCGGCCAGCTTGCCGTAGCGGCGCATCAGCACCTGGCGCATGGCTGCGTAATCGTCGCCGGGGGTGATGCCGTCGATGTTGTAGCGGCGGTAGTCGCTGCTTTGCATCTTGTGCTGGCGGAACACCACGCAGGAGGCCTGGGTGTTTTCGCCTGCCGTGTGCGATATGTCAAAGCACTCGATGTGCAGCTGGTCCAGATCATCCGGAGCCAGGTCCAGCGCCTCGGCCAGCGCACGGGTTCGGGCCTGCTGCGAGCCTTCTTCGGCCAGCAGGCGGGCCAGTTGCAGCTCGGCGTTTTTCTCGGCCATCTCCAGCCACACGCGGCGGTGCTCACGCGGCTGCGTCACGGTGCTGATCTTCACACCCGACTGCGCCGACAGGGCCTCGATCAATGCCTTGTCGACAGGCACACTCAAAATCAACAGCGGCGGCACAGGCACGCCGATGTAATGCTGCGCCAGAAACGCTTCAAGAACTTGAACCTCGACCGGGCGCTGGGTCTCGGCATCGTCCAGCCCCAGCAGGTCCTGCGCATCCTGAACGTGCACCGGAAAATAAGGCCGGTCACCCAGGTGCCGCCCACCACGCACCATGGCCAGGTTCACGCAGGCACGGCCGCCCTGCACTTTGGCCACCAGAATGTCGGCATCGGTGTCGGTCACCGTGTCCACCGACTGCTGGTGCAGCACCTTGGACAGCGATGCAAGCTGGTTGCGCACCTCGGCCGCCAGCTCGAATTCGAGCTTGTCAGCGTGCGCCATCATCCGCGCTTCCATCTCGCGCATCAGTGCTTTGGTCTCGCCGCGCAGAAACTGCTCGGCGTGCTGCACATCGGCCTTGTAGTCCTCGGGGCTGATCAGGTTCACACAGGGGCCCGAGCAGCGCTTGATCTGGAACAGCAGGCAAGGCCGGGTGCGGTTGGCAAACACCGTGTCCTCGCAGGTCCGCAGCCTGAACACCTTCTGGATCAGCTGGATCGATTCCTTGACCGCCCAGGCGCTGGGGAACGGCCCGAAGTAGCGGTGCTTCTTTTCTACCGCGCCCCGGTAATACGCCACACGCGGGTAATGCTGCGCCTCAGGGGTGGTCACCACGGCGGGCAGCGCCACGCGGCCGTTGCCTGTGAGCTTGAGGTAGGGGTAACTCTTGTCGTCCCGAAACAGGATGTTGAAGCGCGGGTGCTGGGTCTTGATGAGGTTGTTTTCCAGCAGCAGCGCCTCGGCTTCGGAGCGCACCACTGTCGTCTCCATGCGCACGATCTTGCTGACCATGTGGCCAATGCGGGTGCCCCCGTGGTCCTTCTGGAAATAGCTCGACACCCGCCGCTTGAGGTTGAGCGCCTTGCCCACATAAAGCAGCTGGTCCTGCGCGTCAAAGTAGCGGTACACCCCCGGCAAGGCGGGCAGCGCGGCAACTTGCGCGAGCAGGGCTTCGTCGTGGGTGTGGGACATGGCGGCTATTGTCTGTGAAAACAAGTCCGTGACATCTCCAGCGACAATCGGTCCATGCAATCCGGCCAACTCTGGGACATCTTCTGCACCGTCATTGACAACCACGGCGATCTGGGCGTGTGCTGGCGACTGACGCGCCAGCTGCGTGACGCAGGCCAACGCGTGCGCCTGTGGGTGGACGACGCCTCTGCCCTGGCCTGGATGGCCCCCACCGCGCATCAGGAGCATGGCATCGAAGTGCGCCCGTGGGCTGAGGCTTGCCAAGCCAGCACGCTCCAGGCACTGCCTCCGGCCGACGTCTGGGTCGAAGCCTTTGGCTGCGAGATTCCCGAGGCCTTTGTGGCGCACGGTGTGGCCACCCGAGCGCAGCAACCCGCCTGGATCAACCTCGAATACCTGAGCGCCGAAGACTGGGTGCCGCGCATGCACGGCCTGCCCTCGCCCGTGATGAACGGCCCCGCCAGTGGCTGGACCAAAAAGTTCTTTTACCCCGGCTTCACCGAGGGCACGGGTGGCCTGCTGCGCGAAACCGACCTGCTGGCACGGCAACAAGGCTTTGACCGCGCTGCCTGGCGCGAGCAACACGCCCCGAACCTGGCACCGAGCGGCCTGCTGATCAGCCTGTTTTGCTACGAACCCGCCGCCCTGCCCCAGCTGCTGACGCAACTGGTGGGCACACCGCACCACCTGCTGGTCACCCCCGGTCGCCCGCTGGCGGCGGTGCATCTAGCGCTGAAGGGCATGGCTCCCCCCCCCAACTGGAGCGCCCTGCCCTACACAAGCCAAGACGGCTATGACGAGATGCTCTGGTCCTGCGACCTCAACTTTGTGCGCGGCGAAGACTCGCTGGTGCGCGCACTCTGGGCCGGCCAGCCCTTCATCTGGCACATCTACCCGCAGGACGACAACGCCCACCATGCCAAGCTGGAGGCGTTTCTGGACTGGCTGCAGGCGCCGGAGAGCTTGCGCAAGGCGCATCGGGTTTGGAATGGGATCGACAGTGGCACTCTTCCCTGTTTGACTGCCCATGCTTTGAGTGAATGGACTGCCTGCATCCAGGGAGCGCTGCAAAGGCTTTTGCAACAAACCCCTCTGGTCCATCAGCTCAGCCAGTTTGTGCAAATCCCCTTGCACCGGACCTGAAGCGGCTGGAGGGATAATCCCTCCCATGATTGAATCTCTCTTTCCCCTCGGCTGGCAGCACTACCTGCTGGGCGGCCTCACCATTGGCGCTGGCGTGGCGCTGCTGTACCTGTTCAACGGATGGGTCGGTGGCATGAGCACCGTCTTTTCGAGCAGCTGGTCCTTCGTGTTCAACCGGCCCTTCTTTCAGCAAGACCGCTTTCTCAGTTCGCGCCACTGGCGCCTGGTCTACGCCTTGGGCGTGGTGCTGGGCGCGTTGGTCTGGCGCTTTGCGCTGGCGGGTGGCGAGGCCCAGCACACCAGCGTGCCTGCGTGGCAACTGCTGGTGGGTGGTTTTCTGGCCGGTTATGGCGCACGTCTCGGCAATGGCTGCACCTCGGGCCACGGCATTTGCGGACTGGGCTCGCTGCAGCTGCCTTCGCTGGGCGCGGTGCTGACCTTCATGGCCACCGCCTTTTTGACCGCCAACCTGATGGCCTGGAGTCTGGCATGAATCCAACGACTTTGACGCTTCCCAAAGCACTGGTCACCCTGCTGGCCGGTGCCCTGTTCGGCTTTGGCCTGTCGCTGGCCACCATGATCCAGCCCGAGGTCGTGCTGGGCTTTTTGCGCTTCAAGGACTGGGGCCTGATGCTGGTCATGGGCGGCGCCGCAGGGCTGGCCATGCTGGCCTACAAAGGCTTTCCGCGCTGGTTCGCTCGCCCCTTGCTGGGCGGTGAATTTCTGACGCAGCCCGCCAGCTGGAACCGCCAGACGGTCATGGGTTCGGCCATTTTTGGTGTGGGCTGGGGCTTGTCGGGCGTTTGCCCAGGTCCCGCCATTGCCGCTTTGGGCACGGGCAACACCGACATTTTGTGGGCCTTGGGCGGCATTGTGCTGGGCGGCCTGGCGCATGGTCTGACGGCCCGCGATTGACCGGCCTTTTCCTGGCCCGGGGGGGGCCAAGGCCCTCACAGGTTAGAATAAGCGGCTTGGCCCCAAGGCCACCCTTTTCTGTTCATTCCAGATTCAAATCCTATGAAAACCGCTCAAGAACTCCGCGCCGGCAACGTCATCATGCACGGCAAAGACCCCATGGTCATCCTGCGTACCGAATACCAGCGCGGCGGTCGTGGCTCGTCCACCGTGCGCATGAAGCTCAAAAGCCTGATCGCCAACTTCGGCACCGAAGTCGTGTTCAAGGCCGACGACAAGATGGACCAGGTCATTCTGGACAAGAAGGATTGCACCTACTCCTACTTCGCAGACCCCATGTATGTCTGCATGGACTCCGAGTACAACCAGTACGAAGTCGAAGCCGAGAACATGGGCGATGCCCTGAACTACCTCGAAGACGGCATGGAAGTCGAAGTGGTGTTCTATGACGGCAAGGCCATCTCGGTCGAATTGCCCACCAGCGTGACCCGCGAGATCACCTGGACCGAACCCGCTGTCAAGGGCGACACTTCCGGCAAGGTCATGAAGCCTGCCAAGATCGCCACCGGCTTTGAAGTGCCTGTGCCCCTGTTCGTGAACCAGGGCGACAAGATCGAGATCGATACCCGCACTGGCGAATACCGCAAGCGCGTCTGAGCGATCAGCCCCAGCACGCCAAAGGCTCCTTCGGGAGCCTTTTTTCATGGCGCAGAAGTCGCCCGCTGCCGTGCACAATTTGTTGCGGCCTGCGTCATGGTCTTGGCGCACAATCCCCTCATGGAAGACACCCGCAAACTCAAAGACACCGCGCTACCCAGTGCCTGGGCCGAACTTTTCGGGCACGAAAACCCTTCTGCCCTGATGCAGCCGCAGGCTTACCGCCTGGCTTTTGCCGACCCGGAATTTTTGCTGCGCCGCGAGGTGCGCGGTGTGCGCATGCAGCTGGAAATGCTCAAACCCGACCTGGCGCAGACCGAAGCCGGCATCGAGCACACAGTGGTGGTGTTTGGCAGTGCCCGCTTTGTGAGCGCCCAAGCCGCCCAGGCCCAGCTGGCTGCAGCCACGAAATCGGGCAATGCCCAAGCCCTTCAAAATGCCCAACGCGCCGTGCGCACCGCCGCCTATTACGAACAGGCCCGCGAGTTTGCAAAGCTGGTGGCCAACACCTGCTCCTGTCTGCCCGAACACGAAAAACTCTACATCTGCACTGGGGGTGGCCCCGGCATCATGGAAGCGGCCAACCGGGGGGCACAGGAGTCGGGCGCACCTTCGGTGGCACTCAACATCGTGCTGCCGCACGAGCAGGTGCCCAACCCGTATGTGACCAGCGCACTGAGCTTCAAGTTCCACTACTTCGCCATGCGCAAGATGCACTTCATGATGCGCGCCAAGGCGTTGGTGGCATTTCCGGGTGGCTTTGGCACACTCGACGAGTTGTTTGAAGTCCTGACGTTGGTGCAAACCCAAAAGGCCAAGCCGGTGCCGATCCTGCTCTACGGCAGCGACTACTGGAAGCGGATGTTCAACACCGCCGTGCTGGTCGAGGAAGGCACGATCACCGAAGAAGACCTGAAACTCATCCAGTATGTGGACACCCCGCAGGACGCCTGGGAAGCCATCTGCAACTTCTACCACCTGCCCGTTTGAGCAGGCTACGCTCAGTGGTGGTGTGGCTGTTTGTGCGGGCGCAAGCGCCAGGCCAGGCGTGAACCCAGGCCCACCGAGGTGCCCACCACCCAGAACACGGGGGCCACACCCGCAATGGCGCCGGCCGCGCCAAACAGCGAAGGCATCAGCACGCTCGATGCATTGATGCTCATCAGCCGCAGGCCCAGCGCTTCGCCCTGGCGGTGCGCGGGCGTGATCTGGTGCAAGGTGCTCATGATCATGGGTTGCACGCTGCCCAACACCAGGCCCAGCGTGACCGAGCAGGCGCCCATGGCCCAGGCGTTGGGCATCCAGGGGTAAATCCCGAACAGCAGCCCGGTAGCCGCCATGGCAAAGGTGATGATCTGGTGCTCTTGCACATGGCGCGCCAACCAGGGCAAGCACACCCGGATGACCGCCGCAGCCATGGCAAACGAGCCAAGGATGGTGCCCACCACCGAGGCACTGAGCCCCCGCTCGTGCCCGAGGATGGGCACCACAAAGGTGTGCACATCCCAGCACGAAGCCAGCAGCCAGTTGACCATCAAGAGTCTGCGCATGAGCGGCTCGCGCAAGAGGTCAAGTGCATTGCGCTGGGCGGCGTTGTCGGTGGGGTGGTGGTTCAACTGCTCCTTGACCGGGCGCACCCAGAACCAGGTCACCAGCGGCAGCAAGGCCATGGCCGCAAAGGCCACCCGAAAGCCTGTGGTGTCGGCCGCTTGCGCACCCGCGTGGTCGATCAGCAAGCCAGCCACCACCGGACCGAGGAAGTTGGAAATGGCTGGACCAATCGATAACCAGCTGAACGCGGCCTTGAGTGCCGCACCGTCTTTGGCCGAGCGGCCCACATGGCGCTGCAGGGCAATCACCGTCATGCCTGTGGCCGCGCCCGAGGCCAGCGCACTCAGGCACAGCATCGGAAACACCGGCCAGATGGCCGACGCCATCGCGCCGACACAGGACAAGGCGATGCTGTAACGCAGGGGCTTTTTCATGCCATGCACATCGGTGTAGCGCCCCGCCGGAATGGCCAGAAAGACTTGTGTGAGCGCAAACAGCGAGAGCAAGGCCCCCACCGCCATGGCGCTGTAGCCCTGCTTGAGGGCCAGCAAGGGCGTGGCCATGCGCATGCCCGCCATGCAGGCATGCAGAAAGATCTGCCCTGTGATCAAACGGGCCAGTTCACGGTTCATTCCAGGCCCTCGGGGCTTGCGCCTGGCAACAAGCTCTGGGTCTCGGCCTCAGGCAAGGCGTCTACCTGACGCAAGGCGCGGTGCATCACATTGCTGCGGGTCTGTGCCTGATCGAGTGTGTTGAGCACGGTCTGGGTCTGGTTGCGCACCTTGGACAGCACATCGCCAAACTTGCCAAACTCGGTCTTGACCGCGCCCAGCACCTGCCAGACTTCGCTGGAGCGCTTTTCCAGGGCCAGGCTTCTAAAGCCCATTTGCAGCGCATTGAGCATGGCCATCAGGTTGGTCGGGCCCGCCAGCGTGACGCGGTGGTCGCGCTGCAGTGCCTCCATGAGCCCTGGGCGGCGCAGCACTTCGGCGTACAGCCCTTCGGTCGGCAGGAACATGACCGCAAAGTCGGTGGTGTGCGGGGGTTCGAGGTATTTGTCGGCAATCGATTTGGCTTCGAGCCGGATGCGCGCTTCGAGCGCCTTGGCGCACAGCTCGGCCTGCACCGGGTCGGCGCGGCCCTGGGCTTCAAGCAGGCGCTCGTAGTCTTCGTTGGGGAACTTGGCGTCGATCGGCAGCCAGACGGGCTGGCCGTTGTCAGAACGGCCTGGCAAGCGGATCGCAAAGTCCACGCGGTTCTTGTCACCGGGGCGAGTGGCGACCTGTTCGGCGTATTGCTCAGGGGTGAGCACCTGTTCAAGCAATGCGCCCAGTTGCGCTTCGCCAAACATCCCCCGGGTCTTGACGTTGGTCAGCAGGTGCTTGAGGTCACCCACGCCCTGCGCGAGGTTGTGCATTTCGCCCAGGCCTTTGTGTACCTGCTCCAGGCGATCGGCCACCTGCTTGAAGCTCTCGCCCAGGCGGGCCTGCAGGGTGGCCTGCAGTTTTTCGTCCACGGTCTGGCGCATTTCATCGAGCTTGGCGGCGTTGCTTTGCTGCAGCTGGGCCAGCTGGGTTTCCATGGTGCCGCGCATCTCGGAGAGGCGCCTGGCATTGGCCTCAGAGAGCGCATTGACCTGCTGGGCCAGGCTGTCAGTCAGGCTTTTTTGCAGCAAGGCCAACTGCTGGGCCAGCGCGTCGATCTGCTGGTTCTGGGTGCGGGTGGCTTCGTGGCTTTGCTGCAGCAGCGACTGCTGGAACAGCGTCAGCGTCTGCATGGCCTCTTGCCGCCCTTGCACGCCCGACTGCGCGACCTCGTTGCGCAGTTCACGCTCCAGACGTTCGGTCTGGGCCTGCAGGGCTTCAAACTGTTGCTGCTGCCAGTTTTGCTGGGCCAGCTGTTGAGCCTGTTGTTGGGCCGATGCACCGCCGGGTGGACTGCGCCGCATCAGCACGCCCAAGGCCAGAAGGTTGAGCACCGCCAGCGCCAGCAGGACCATCCAGGCGCTGTCGCTCATGCCGAAGGGCCCTCCACCACGTTCAAGGGTGTCAGGGCCCGCCCTTGTGTGAGGTAAGCGATCAGGTTGTCTGCAGCCAGCTGGGCCATGGCCATGCGGGTCTTGACCGTGGCGCTGGCGATATGGGGCGTCAGCACCACATTGGGCACCTTCAGCAAATCCGGATGCACCGAGGGCTCGCCTTCAAACACATCCAGGCCCGCCGCAGCGATCTGATGTGCCGCCAGGGCCTTGGCCAGCGCCGCGTCATCCACGATGCCACCCCGTGCGATGTTGACCAGCGTGGCGGTGGGCTTCATCAGGGCCAGCTCGGCAGCACCGATGGTGTGGTGCGACTCAGCGCTGTAGGGCACGACCAGCACCACATGGTCGGCCGTCTGCAGCAGTTCCTGCTTGGACACGTAGCGGGCCTTGCACTCGGCCTCCAGATCGGGGGACAGGCGCGAGCGGTTGTGGTAGATCACGTTCATGCCAAAGCCATGTGCGCCCCGACGGGCAATGCCCTGGCCGATGCGCCCCATGCCGATGATGCCCAGGGTCGAACCATGCACCTCGGCCCCTGCAAACATGTCGTAGCGCCACTTGGTCCACTGCCCTGCCCGCAAAAAATGCTCGCTCTCGGTCACGCGCCGGGCCGTCGCCATCAGCAGCGCAAAGCCGAAGTCGGCAGTGGTTTCGGTCAGCACGTCGGGCGTGTTGGTGGCCTGCACGCCTGCGGCGGTCATGGCAGGCACGTCAAAGTTGTTGAAGCCCACGGCCATGTTGGCCACGATCCTGAGCTGCGGGTTGGCCTGCAGGACAGCGGCATCGATGCGCTCGCTGCCGGTGGTCAGTGCCCCCACCTTGCCTTGCAGGCGGCGGCTGAGTTCGGCGGGCGCCAAAATCTCGTCGGCGTCGTTGTAATCGACATCGAACACCTCGCGCAGTTGGGCCAGCACTTCAGGAAAGATGGCTCGCGCCACCAGGATGGAAGGTTTGTTCACTTGTTCTCTCAACTTCATTCAAGGATGTTAAGTTTGCGCGACCACCAGGGCGTGATGGCGGGCAGCAGCGTCAGCGTCCAGATGACCACCCAGGCCGTCAAGGGCAAGAGCGGCGTCATCTGCGGGAACTGGGCCACCGTCATCACCGCCAGCACCACAGGGATCACGCCCGTCTCGCGGACAGCGCACAAAAAGAGTTTTTCTTTCATGCTGATGCGGGTGGGCAGCAGCGACACCAGCACCGCCACGGGCCGCGCCACCAGCATGAAGACCAGCGCCACCGCCAGCCCCAGGCCCGCCGTGCTGGCCAGATCGGGCAAGGCCACAAAAGGGCCGACCATCATGAAAATGGTGGGTTTGGCGATGCTCTCGATTTTGGTTTCCATGCTGTGGATCAGCGAGTGGAAAGCCCTGGAGCCTCGGTTGAAGTTGCCGAGCAAGCCCGCAATGAAAGCCGCCAGAAAACCGTTGCCGTGGATGAGCTGCGCGAACATGAAAGTCACCAGCGGCCCGGCCAGCGCGATCGCAAAATCGTACAGAGGCTCATCGGCCCCGCTGGCGTGGTGCGTGGCCTTGTAGCGCTCAAACCCGTACATGCACAGCCAGCCCACAATGCCCGCCACCGTGCCCCACAGGAACTGCTGACCCAGCAGCATCAGGTTGTCTGCACTGAACAGGCCAGCCGCCAGACCGCCCATGTTGTCCAGCTTCATGCCGCCGAGCACCATGGCCGCGATGGCCGAGGTGAAGATCGCGCCCACCGCGTCGTTGAGCGCGCTTTCGGCCACGGCCATGTCCGAAACGCGGCGGTATTCGGCTTTGAAGCTCAGTTGCTTGAGCGTAGGGATCAGGGCCGCTGGATCGGTCGAGCCTAAAATGGCCGCCAGCAGCGCGGCCGTGTTGCCCTCCAGGCCCAGCGCCAGCAGCAGCGCGCAGGTGATGAAAAACGTGATCAGGTAACCCGCCACCGCGATCATGATGGTCGGGAAAGCGATCTTCACAAACGCTTTGCGGTCGATTTCGTCGCCACCGGACTTGAGGATGACCGCCGCCAGCGTGGTGCAAACCACCACCGCCAGCGCCAGCTCAACCGACAGGGGGGCCAGCGCGTCGTGCAGCACGATGCCGATCAAAAGCTGAATGGTGAAGCTTGGGAAAATCGTGCCCTCGGCCACCTTGCTGCAAGCCCAGCCAAAACCGAGAAACAGGCTCAAACACCATAAGGTGGAAGCGATGGCCGTTTCGGTTCCGCCCAGATGCGCGATGCGCTGCAACAGCCAGGGCGAGGCGGCATTGAGCAGGGCCGCCAGGGCAAAAAGGAGGCCGATTCGGAGGTAATTCATGGGCAGTTCTGTGGTGCTCAGGCGGTCTGGTCGATGTCAAACACCTGCTTGAGGTATGCCAGGTATTTTTCATCGTCGCACATGCCCTTGCCCGGTGTGTCGGACAGCTTGGCCACCGGCTGGCCGTTGCAGCGGGTCATCTTGATGACGATCTGCAGCGGCTCATAGCCCAGGTCGTTGGTCAGGTTGGTGCCCACGCCAAAGGCCAGCTGGCAGCGGCCACGGAACTGCTGGTACAGCTCGATGGTGCGTGGGATGGTCAGGCTGTCACTGAAGATCAGGGTCTTGGTCTTGGGGTCGACACGGTTGCGGCTGTAGTGCTCAATCATCCGCTCGCCCCAGATGAAGGGGTCACCACTGTCGTGACGTGCGCCGTCAAAAAGTTTGCAGAAGTACAGGTCAAAGTCGCGCAGGAAAGCGTTGAGCCCGTACACATCGCTCAATGCAATGCCCAGATCGCCCCGGTACTCGCGTGCCCATGACTCGAAAGCAAACACCTGGCTGTCGCGCAGACGGGGGCCCAGCGCCTGGCAGGCCTGCAGGTACTCGTGCGCCATGGTGCCCAGCGGGGTCAATCCCAGCAGGTAGGCAAAGTAGACATTGCTGGTGCCCGCAAACTGGCCCGAAGGGCCTGTACCCAGGCGAGCCGACAGCACGCGCAAAACTTCCTCGTGCCAGGCCCGCGAGAAACGGCGGCGCGTGCCGTAGTCGGCGATTTTGAGGGACGACAGGCCCTCGGCGTGCAGCCGCTCGATCTTGGTGTCCAGGCGACGGCGGCCTTCCATCAGGTCTGGCACCTTTTGCGTGTTCCGAAAGAACACCTCGTTGACGATGGCCAGCACCGGAATCTCGAACGGGATGGTGTGCAGCCAGGGGCCCTGGATGGTGATGTCGATCTCGCCCGAAGGCAGCGCAGTCACCTGGATGTACTTTTCGTTGAGCTTGAACAGGCCCAGAAAGTCCACAAAGTCGCTCTTGATGAAGCGCAGCGAACGCAGGTACTGCAGCTCGGACTCCTTGAAGTTCAGGCTGCACAGCGAGCGGATTTCCTGGCGGATCTCATTGACGAACGGGGCCAGCGGCACGCCCGGGTTGCGGCACTTGAATTTGTACTCGACCTGCGCACCCGGAAACTGGTGCAGCACCACCTGCATCATGGTGAATTTGTAGAGGTCGGTGTCCAGCAGACTGGTGATGATCATGACTTGTCTCGGTGACGGCTTGCCGCCGCTTTTTTGCACGTGTCAGTGTAAGTGATGCCTCAGCCCGTCAAATGCCCGCTGGTGAGCTGCAGCACACGGTGCGCATGGCCCGCCAGGATGCTATTTTGCTCTGCCACCAGCATGGTCACCCCCTCGCCTGCCAGCGCCAGCAAGGCGTCACGCATGGCTTGCACCAGCACGGGGGCGATGCCCTCGCAGGGTTCGTCCAGAAGCAAAAGGCGCGGACTGGTCATCAGGGTGCGGGCCAGTGCCAGCATTTGCTGCTCGCCGCCGCTCATCTGGCTGGCCGGGCGCTCCAGCATGTCTTGCAGGCTTGGAAACAAACCCAGCACCTTGCGAAACTGGTCCGTCAAACGGCCCCGCTCATCCGACCGGGCCGCGATCCAGAGGTTCTCGCGCACCGTCAAGCCCGTGAACAGGCGGCGGTCTTCGGCCACAAAGCCCAGACCCGCACGGGCGCGGCGATGGGCGGGCCAGTCCTGCAGCGTCTGCCCGCCCCAGACGATCTGCCCCTCCACCCGGGGGCCGATGCCAATAAGGGCCTGCAAAAGCGTCGATTTGCCTGCACCGTTGAGTCCCTGCAGCACCACCAGCTCGCCCCGACTCACGGTCAGGCTCACATCGAACAGCGCCTGGGCGGGGCCGTACCAGGCATTCAAACCTTCAATGGCGAGCACGAATGGCCTTTCGTGCATGGCGCAGGCGAATTTGAAATGCGCTTCCTGGATTTTTGCCAACCGCTACGCCTTGAGCCTGGCGCAATGTGCGGCTGAGCAACATGACGGGAATCAGACCAACCAACACCAGCGCCAACGAAGGCAAGGCAGCTTCACCCAAACGCTCGTCGCGGGCCAGCTGGTAGGCCACCACCGCCAGGGTGTCGCTGTTGAAGGGGCGCAGCACCATGGTGGCGGGCAGTTCTTTCATGACATCCACAAACACCAGCAGCATGGCCGCCACAGTGGTGCGCTTGAGCAGCGGCGCGTGTACCCGGCGCAACAAGCCCCACCCCGTCACACCCAGCATGCGGGCCGAATCGTCCAGACTGGCGGGGATGCGGGCGTAGCCGCTTTGCACTGATTGCAGGGCCACCGCACAAAAGCGCACCAGGTACGCCCACACCAGGCCCAGTGCCGTGGCCGTGATCCAGGCGCCAGCTTGTGAAGCGGGCCAGGCTTGCTGGATCCACCCCACGGGCAAGAGCAGGCCCACAACCACCACCGCGCCAGGAATGGCATAGCCCAGCCCCACCAGGCCGATGGCAGCACGGCTCACGCTGTCCGCACGGGTGCGCACTTTGAAGGCCAACGCCAGCGCCACGCCCACGGCCAGCGCAGCGGTCAATGCCCCCAAGCGCAAACTGGTGAGCGCCCATTGGCTGAATCGGGCCCAGGGCAACTCGGTGGCTTCGGCGGCCATGGCATGCAGCAAGATGAGGACTGGCAGCGCAAAACCCAGCACCACCGGCAAACCGCAAAACCCCCAGGCCAGCACGCGCGGCCCACCCACCAGCCAGACGGGCTGCGCTTCGGCCGAAGCCTGGCGTGAGCCACGCAGCGGGTTGAAGCGCATGCGCGTCTGAGCGCGCTGCTCCAGCTGCAGCAGGACCACCACCACCAACAGCAGCAAAGTGGCCAACTGGGCGGCAGCGATGCGGTTGTCCATGGCGAGCCAGGCTTTGTAGATGCCTGCTGTGAAGGTCTGGATGCCGAAATAGCTGGAGACGCCAAAGTCAGCCAGCGTCTCCATGAGGGCCAGGGCCACGCCAGCGGCCACGGCAGGACGGGCGAGCGGGAAGGCAATTTCGCGGATTCGGCGCGGCAGCGACGCACCCAACAAGCGGGCAGCCTCCATCAAACCGGCAGCGCGCTCGACCAGCGCGGTGCGGGCCAACAAGTAGACATAAGGGTAAAGCGACAAGATGAACACCAGCGCAGCCCCCCAAACGCTGCGCACATCGGGCCAAAGACGGCCTTGCAAGCCCAGCGTGTCACGCAACAACATTTGCAAGGGGCCGCTGAACTGCAGGAAGTCGGTGTAGGCGTAAGCCACCACATAAGCAGGCATGGCCAAGGGCAAGAGCAGCAGCCATTCGAATGTGCCACGCCCCGGAAAATCAAACAGGGTGACCAGCGCGGCCGTGGACAAGCCCAGCGCAGTCACACCCACGGCCACCATGAGGCACAAACCGAGTGAGGTCAGCGCGTAGTCGGACAGCACAGTGCGCGCCATCTCGTACAGGATGTTGGCGCTTTGCCCATCCCATTGCAGCCACGAGGCCAGCACAGCCAGCACTGGCAATGCCAGGGTCAGGGCCAGCAGGGCATAGAGCAAGGAAGGAAAACCCGGCAGGCGCCGGGTCGGCATTGGCAGCATCTCATGCAGACAGGGGTATGGAGCGGCCTATTGTAGGAGGCCCTCTGCCGAAACCGGCGCAGTCAGGTCAATGGCAACCTGCCTACAATCCAGCCCATGTTTCTAGAGCTTCGTCAACTGGCCATCCAATACCCGGGCCGCAGCGTTCCTGCTGTGCGCGGCGTCAATCTGGGACTGCATGCCGGTGACATTGGCGTCCTGATCGGCCCCTCGGGCTGTGGCAAAACCACATTGTTGCGGGCTGTGGCCGGTCTGGAGCCGGTTTCCGAGGGGCAAATCCTGTTGTCCGGGCGTGTGGTCAGCACCCCGGGGCACACCGAAGCGGCCGAGCGCCGCCGCATCGGCATGGTGTTCCAGGACTACGCGCTGTTCCCCCACATGGATGTGGGCCGCAATGTGGGCTTTGGCCTCAACCACCTGCCCAAGGCCGAACGCCAGCAGCGCGTGAGCGAGGTGCTGGCGTTGGTGGGCCTGGCCGGAGCCGAAAACAACTTCCCACACGAGCTCTCGGGAGGTCAGCAGCAGCGTGTGGCCTTGGCCCGTGCGTTGGCACCTCGCCCCGACTTGCTGCTTTTGGACGAGCCGTTTTCCAACCTGGATGTGGATTTGCGCGAGCGCCTGGCGCATGAAGTGCGCACCATCCTCAAGGCTGCCCATGCCACCGCGCTGCTGGTGACCCACGACCAGCTGGAGGCCTTTGCCATCGGCGACGTGATCGGCGTGATGCACGAGGGTCAGCTGCACCAGTGGGACGATGCCTACAGCCTGTACCACCGTCCGGCCACGCGCTTCGTTGCCGACTTCATCGGGCACGGTGTGTTCACGCCCGCCACACTGCGCGAGGTGGACGGTCAGCTTGTGGTGCAGACCCCGGTCGGTGATTTGAGCGATGTGGCTGAATGCCCGCTGCCCGGTGCCTTCGAGGAGGGGCAATGCGATGTGCTGCTGCGGGCGGACGACATCGTGCACGACGACGATGCGCCAGTGAAGGCTGAAATCATCCGCAAGGCGTTTCGCGGTTCAGAGTTTCTTTACACACTGCGCCTGGCCTCGGGCGAACTGCTGATGGCCCATGTGCCCAGCCACCACGACCACAAGCTCGGGGAATGGATCGGCATCCGCGCCGAAGTAGACCATGTGGTGACCTTCAAGCGGGATGGCACAGGCTGAAGTCCACAGCGGCCGCGGCCATCCGGACACTGCGTCACACGCTGAAATCCTGGCCCAGATAATCCTGACGGACCCGCGGGTTCTGGGCCACCTGCTCGGGGATGCCGTCGGCCACGAGGCGCCCCTGCATGAGGACCAGCACCCTGTCGGCCACGCCAAAAACGGCGTCCATATTGTGTTCGGTGTAGAGCACGGTGACGCCTGAGGCCGCAACACGACGTACCAGTGCCATCATGGCCTGCCGCTCGGCAGGGGCGAGGCCTGCAGCGGGCTCGTCCAGCAGCAGCAAACGGGGCATGTCGGCATGCGTGTCGCGATGGGGATCGGGCCAGCCCGCCAGAGCCATGGCCAGCTCCAGCCGCTTTTTGGCACCGTAGGGCAAATCCGCCACCACCGCATGGCGGTGGGCCAGCAGATCCATGGGTTCGAGCAGCGCTTCGGCCGCGTGGGTGTGGCGTTGATCCAGCCGGTCCCACCAGGACAACTGGCCCGCGCTCAGCACCAGCTGCAGGTTTTGCAGCACGGTGAGCGCTTCAAAGGTCTGCGCCACCTGGAAGGTGCGGGCCACACCCCGCTGCAAGCGCTGCGCGGGTGACAGGCCCAGGAGCGGCTGGCCCGCCCACAGCACCTGCCCGCTTTGGGGCTGCTGCTGCCCGGCCAGGCAGGCAAAACAGGTTGATTTGCCTGCGCCATTGGGACCGATCAGGGCCACACAGTGGCCTGCAGCCAGATCAAAGCTCACGCCATCCAGCGCCCGCACACCACCGAAGTGGCGCTTCAGGTCGCGCACCTGCAAGGCCGTCATGCGGACCTCCGGCGCCAACGCTGGGCCACTTGCTGCAAGCCCCCGGCCAGCCCGCTGGGTGCCAGCACCATGACCACCATGATGACCACGCCCAACACGCCACGCCAGTAATCCAGGCCCTGGCCCAGCTCAGCCCCGCCCCACACCAAAAGCGCACTGCCCAGCACCGCGCCCCAGAGCTGGTGCACGCCACCCAGCAGGATGACCAGCAAGGCGTCCACCGAGGTCGCTACCGAGGCCACCGAGGGGAACACCGCCCCCTTCACCGCCGCCCAAAGCCCGCCCGCCAGACCTGCCAATGCGGCACTCCAGACAAAGACCTGGTAGCGCAAACGCGCCACAGGCAGCCCGCTGGCTGCCGCCCGCAAGGGCGCGTCGCGCAAGGCCTGCAAAGCCCCGCCCCGGCTGGAGCGGCTGGCCCGGGCCAGCAGGGCCACACCCGCCAGCACCACGGCGCACAGCGCCAGACCAAACCCTAAACGGGATTCGTCGGGCACCAGACGCAGGCCGATCAAACCGTTGTCCCCGCCGGTGAGCGCCACCCATTGGGTCACGCCCGCCCAGACCATCTGCGCCAGCGCCAGCGACAGCATGGCCAGGTACACCCCACTCAGCCGCACCACCAGCACGCCAAACACCAGCGCTGCGGCCACGGCCACCGCGACGCCACTGGCCAGCGCCAGCAACAGGCCAAAGCCCCAGTGCAAGTGGGTCAGCGCTGCGGCGTAAGCCCCCAGCGCAAAAAACGCCGCGTGGCCAAAGCTGACCAGGCCACCCAGCGCCATCATCCATTGCAGGCTCAGGCCAAACAGGGCCATGACCATCACGTCTTCGGCCAGGCTGCGGGCGTAGTCGCCTTGGCCCAAGGCCCAAGCGGCTGCGGCCAGCAGCGCGGCCCACAGGGCCAGACCCGTGCGCCCCCCGGGCGCGTGCGAAAACACGGTCACGCGCTCGCGCTGCGCGGCCTGCACCTGCGCACCCGCCAGCCCCTCCGGGCGTAACACCAGCACCACGGCCATGGTCAGAAACACCAGCACCAGCGTGGCCTGTGGCACAAAGCTCACCCCAAAAGCGTGGATCACGCCAATCAGCACCGCTGCCGCAAATGCGCCGCCCACACTGCCCAGCCCGCCTGTGACCACCACCACAAAGGTCTCGACGACCACGCTCAAGTCCATCTGAAGATTCGCCGGCTCACGCGGCAGCTGCAAGGCCCCGGCCAGCCCGGCCAGGGCGCAGCCGAGCATGACCACGCCCAGCATCAGCGGCGCAGGACTCACACCCAGCGCGTCCAGCATGTCACGGTCTTGTGTCGCGGCCTTGACGCGCTGCCCCCACAGGGTGCCCGTGAGCAGCAGGTGCAGCCCCAGCCAAACCAACGGTCCCAGCAGCAAGGTGAATAATTGCCAGGTCGGAAAAAAGGCCTCGCCCATCTCGACCGCCCCTTTGAGGCCCGGAAAACGCGGGGCGAACACCTCTTCCGGCCCGAAGAACCAGCGCATGGCGTCGTGCAGGGCGAGGCTCAGGCCAAAGGTGGCCACCAGTTGGTACAGCTCGGGCACGCGGCGCATGCGGCGCAGCAGCAAAACTTCGGCCACGGCCCCTGCGGCCGCTGCCACCGCAGCGCCCAGCAGCATGGCGCAGGCGTAGCCCCAGGCGCTGTCGGCCCACGCTGGCCACCAGCGTGTAAGCGCGTGCGCCGACCACAGCGCCCCCAGCATGAAGAAACTGCCGTGCGCGAAATTGACGATCCGGGTCACGCCAAAGATCAGCGTGAGCCCGGAGGCCATGAGGAACAATGTGGTGGCGTGGCTCAGCCCGTTGAGCAGTTGCAGTGCCAGACCTTCAAGACCCAAGGTGTCTCCCGATCACACCACCGGACTCACTCCACCCAGTGGGTGAAGTCGGCCGCGTTCACGCGGGTGGTCTGGAAGGTGTTGACCAGCGCCGACTCGTCGGCATAGCCCAGCGACATGCCGCAGACCATCATCTCGTTGTCGCCCGCGCCCACCAGGGGCAGCGCGATCTTGGCAAAGTTGTTCCAGGCCGCCTGCGGGCAGGTGTGCAGGCCACGCGAGCGGGCCGCCACCATCAGGGTCTGCAGGAACATGCCGTAGTCCAGCAGGCTGCCGCGGCCCATGACCTTGTCAATGGTGAAGATCAGACCGACAGGGGCGTCGAAAAAGCGGAAGTTCTGCTGGTGCTGCTGGTGCATGCGGTTCTTGTCGCCCTTGGCGATGCCCAGCACGCTGTACAGGCCAAAGCCACACTCGCGGCGGCGGTCAATGAAGGGGCTGACCCATTGGGCCGGGTAGTAGTCGTATTCCTCGGCGTATTCGGCCGCCAGTGCCGGGTTGGCCGCCATGGCGTCGTGCGCGGCGCAGGCCTTGGCCACCAGCTCGTCGCGTTTGGCACCTTGCAGCACATAGACCTTCCAGGGCTGGGTGTTGGTGCCACTGGGCGCACGGGCGGCAATCTCCAGCACCTCCTGCAGCACGGCGCGGTCCACAGGTTTGTTCAGGTAGGCGCGGGCCGAGAAGCGGCTGCTGATGGCCATGTCGACGCTGGTCGGGTCTTTGACAATGGCACTGACCTGTGGGGTGGCAACGGTGAAATTCATGAAAGGGTCTCCAGGTAGGTTTTGAGTGGGGCGGGCAAAGGCACGGGACGGCGGGTGTCGCGGTCCACGTACACGTGAACAAAATGGCCTCGGGCAGCGCTCAGGGGCTCGCCCTGGGCGAACAGGCCAACCTCGTAGCGCACGCTGGAGTTCCCCAGCTTGGCCACACGGATGCCCGCGTCGATGGTTTGCGGGAAGGCCAGCGGCGCAAAGTAATGGCATTGCGTCTCGACCACCAGGCCAATCGTCTGCCCACCATGGATGTCGAGCACGCCCTGCTCGATCAGGGTCGCATTGACTGCCGTGTCGAACCAGCTGTAGTAGACGACATTGTTGACGTGGCCATAGACGTCGTTGTCCATCCAGCGGGTGGTGATGCTGCGAAAAGCTTTGTAGGTGTTTCGGTGGTCCGGCAGGGTTTTTGCGGGTGTGCTCATCTCGGGTGCTCGGTGCTCTGTGACTTCCGATTCTGCCAGCGTTGCCAGTAGCTTTCGGCCACGCGCCAGGTCTGGACCTGTACCTGTACTGTGGTTTCGATGTCGTGGCCATAACCGCCGCCCATGCACAGCACCGTGGGCAAGCCGCGTTGCCAGGCCCAATCCATGACCACCCGGTCGCGGGCCTGCATGCCATCGAGGGTGAGTTTCAGACGCCCCAACCGGTCACCCTCGTGCGGATCGGCACCGGCAAGATAAATCACCATGTCCGGCGAAAACCGCCCCTCCAGCTCGGCCAGCGCCTGGTGCAGGGCCTGCAGATAGGGCTCATCGGTGCAGCCGTCGGGCAGAGCCACATCCAGGTCGCTGGGCTCCTTACGGAAGGGGAAGTTCTTTTCGCCATGCAGCGACAACGTGAACACCGTCGGGTCTGAGGCAAAAATGTGGGCCGTACCGTTGCCTTGGTGCACATCGAGGTCGATGACTGCGACCTGGAGCTTTTGGCGGCGCTCGCGCCAGGCCTCGGCCTGCATCAGGCGGGCGGTGACGGCGATGTCGTTGAACACGCAAAAGCCCCCGCCCTTGTGGGCATAGGCGTGGTGCGTACCACCTGCCAGATTGCCAGCGATGCCCTGCCCCAAGGCCGCACGGGCGGCCGCCACCGAGGCCCCGACCGAGCGCCTTGCCCTCTCGGCCATGGCCAGGCTCCAGGGGAAACCGATCTCCCGGTAAAACGAGGCGTCCAGCGTGCCCTGGCCGATGCCCTGGATGTAGGCCGGGGTGTGCACCAGTGCCAGCTCGCCATCACGGGCAGCCGGGGCCTCTTGGAACGTGATGCCGGGCACCTCATCCACCAGGCGATCCCGCAGGCGGCTGTACTTGCGCATTGGGAAGCGATGGCCTTCCGGCAGAGGCAAGACAAAGTGGTCGGCGTAAAAGGCGTGCATTAAAAGGGGTTCATGACAGTCCGAAGGCAGTGGTCTGATTCTAGAAAACGCTCTCTAAACTGCGCTGACGAGGGGTTTCAAGCCTTGCCAAACCGGGTGGAAACCCTATACTTCAAACCATGCTGCACTGCAACATGCTGTATCGGCCCTCGGGCCAGTTTCGGCGCAGTCCCTTTGAACTTTGAACTTTTGGAGATTTTCATGATGACCGCTGAACAAATCGTTGCTTCCCACAAAGCCAATGTCGAAACCCTGTTTGGCCTGACCGCCAAGGCTTTCGCTGGCGTGGAAAAGCTGGTGGAACTGAACCTGACCGCTGCCAAGGCCGCTCTGGACGAGTCCGCTCAAAACACCCAATCTGCCCTGAGCGTGAAAGACGCTCAAGAGCTGCTGGCCCTGCAAGCTTCGCTGTTCCAGCCTCTGGCCGAGAAAACAGCCGCTTACAGCCGCCACCTGTACGACATCGCCACCGGCACCGGCGGCGAATTCACCAAGGCCTTCGAAGCCCAGACCGCTGCAGCACAAAAGCAGTTCGCTGCTTTGGTGGACAGCGCCGCTTCCAACGCTCCCGCTGGCTCCGAACAAGCAGTGGCCATGATGAAGGGCGCTGTGACTGCTGCCAACAACGCTTTCGAGTCCGTGCAAAAAGCGGTCAAGCAAGCATCTGACCTGGCCGAGTCCAACTTCAACGCCGTGGCCCAGAACGCCACTGCTGCTGCCAAGACTTCCAGCAAAAAGCGCTGAACGCGGTGACACCAGGGCTTGGAACAAGCCCGGCTGCACCCCATTGCAAGTTGTCTCCTCGGATCCTTTTGAATTTCATTGGGAAACAGGGATCCCTTCAAGGGCTGATCGCAAGATCAGCCCTTTTTTTATGTCACTGGCCAGCCTCGAAAGCCGCAATGCGCGCCCGCAACTGGGGCAACTGGGCCAGCATGGCCGAGCGTCCGGCCTCTATCGAGCGGCGGCGCACGGTGAAGTCCGCGCTCTTGAATCCTGTCAACGGCGGGCGCACCACAAACTCCGCATCCTTCAAAGCCAGGCTGTTGATGCTCTTGCCCATGATGGTGAAGGTCTGCAGGAGGATCTGGAAGGTGTCACCCGATGGGTTGCCCTCAGGGTCGCTGGAGATGTCCACCGCGATGACGAAGTTGGCGCCCATCTCGCGCGCCTGGTGCACAGGCACAGGGGCAACGAGGCCACCGTCCACGTATTCGCGCTCCCCGATGCGCACCGGCTGGAACACGGCCGGCACAGCACTCGATGCCCGCACGGCCGAACCGGTGTTGCCCAGTCGGAAAGTCACGGCATTGCCACTTTTAAGGTCGGTGGCCACGATGCCCAAGGGCATCTTCATCTGCTCGATGTGCTTGCCGCCCACCTGCGTGTTCACATAACGGGCCAAGGCCTCGCCGCGCAAGGCCCCGCGGTTGAGGATGGGCATCATCCAGTCGGTGATTTCGGCCTCCTCCATGGTCTCCGCTACGCGGCGCAGTTCCTGACTGGTTTTGCCGCTGGCGTACAACGCAGCCACCAAACTGCCTGCCGAGGTACCGACAACCAGGTTGGGGCGTAAACCCGCTTCTTCGAGCACCTGGATCACGCCCACGTGGGCAAAGCCCCGTGCTGCGCCACCGCCCAAAGCCAGCCCAATGTGAGCCTGGCGGCGCTCTGGGTGCACGACCTGACGCTCGGCAGGCGTGATCTGCACCGTGGGTGGTGCAACAGGGGCCGATCCGCAGGCCGCCAGCAGCACGCCCATTGCCCCTAAAACCGCAGGCCTCAGTAAGTCATTGATAATGATTCGCATTTAGTTTATACTTTCCTCATTCCACACTGAATTCCATCGCACCATGCGCCACAAAACACCCATTGCACTGGCCTTTGCACTGACACTGGCCACTCCGGTTTTCGCACAGGACAAAGCCCTGAACATCTACTCGGCCCGGCACTACCCGACCGACGAAGCGCTGTACAGCGACTTCACCAAGGCCACGGGCATCAAAATCAACCGCGTGGACGCCGACGATGCCGGTATTCTCGCTCGCCTCAAGGCCGAGGGATCTGCCTCCCCGGCCGATGTCATTTTGCTGGTGGACGCCTCGCGCCTGTGGCGCGCCGAAGTCGATGGCCTGTTCCTGCCCGTCAAATCCAAAGTGCTGGAAGACGCCATACCCGCCAACCTGCGCGCCAAACCCACCGACAACGGTGGCACCGCCTGGTTTGGCCTGTCCACCCGAGCACGTGTGGTCGTTTTCGACAAGCTCAAGTACGGCAAGTCCGATTTCGACAGCTACGAAAAACTGGCCGATCCCAAATACAAGGGCCAGCTGTGTGTGCGCTCGGGCTCCCACCCTTACAACCTGAGCCTGTTCGGCGCCATGACCGAGCACCTGGGTCCGCAAAAAACCGAAGCCTGGCTCAAGGGCCTGGTGGACAACATGGCCCGCAGCCCCAAGGGCGGCGACACCGACCAGATCAAGGCGGTGGCCGCTGGCGAGTGCGGCATGGCGCTGACCAACACTTATTACCTCGCGCGCCTGATGCGCTCCACCAACCCGGCCGACAAGGCCGTGACCGAAAAGATTGGCGTGGTCTTCCCCAACCAGTCCAGCTGGGGCACGCATGTGAACATCGCCGGTGGCGCTGTCGCCAAAAACGCCAAGAACGTGGACAACGCCGTCAAGTTCCTCGAATACCTGGCCAGCCCCTCGGCGCAGAACCACTTTGCCAACGGCAACAACGAGTGGCCTGTGGCCAAGGGCGTGAGCTTTGACAACCCGGCTCTCAAGGCCATGACCGGCGGCAGCTTCAAGAGCGAGCTGATCCCGATCAGCGCCGTGGGCATGAACCAGATCAAGGTCCAGCAGATGCTCGACCGCGTCGGCTTCAAGTAAAGCCCCACAGCACACGACCCATCGCCGCAGCAGGCGGCGGCCCATTTCTCAGCCAGCCACTCACCCCTCTTGCAGCGGGTGACAGCCAGCCATTGTCCATTTCGGCCGACAACACCCCATCGGCCCCTTCATGACTGGCTTCACCATGCACACACCGCCCCCCGTTCACGACAAAACACCCCTGCTCCCGCTGGCCGCACTGATGCTGGCCGGTGCCGTCGCACAGCCCGCGCTGGCACAAAGCAGCACCGACAAGGACATGGGCACCGTCCTCATCAAGGACAAACGCCTCGAAGATGCCAAAAGCGTGCTGCGGGTGCGGGAAACCGACATCGGCAAAGGGCGGCAGGCCCTGCGCGACATCCCGCAAACCGTGACGGTGATGACCGAGCGCCTGATGAGCGACCGCAACCTCGACGATTTCCGGGAAGTGCTCAAGACCACGGCAGGCGTGAGCTTTCAGGCGGGCGAAACCGGCGAGGAAGACGTGCGCTTGCGCGGCTTCTCGCTCGGCCAGGCCGGTGACATCTACGTGGACGGCCTGCGCGATGCCCCGCTGATCGAGCGCGACACCTTCAACCAGGACCGGGTCGAGGTGCTCAAAGGCTCGGCGTCGATGTTGTTTGGCAAGGGCTCCACCGGTGGCGTGGTCAACCAGGTCAACAAGGCACCCACGCTGCTGGACGAGCATGAAATCAACCTCACGCTGGGCAGCGGCCAGCAGCGCCGCCTGACGGGCGACTTCAACTGGGTCACCGGTGAAGACGCTGCCTTGCGCCTGAACGTCATGACCCACCAGGCCGACAACTGGGGGGCCAAGGTCGACAAGAAAGGCATCGCACCGACCTTCCGTTGGGGCATCGGTGAACGCGACGAATACAGCGTGGGCCTGTACCACCTCGAAACCGATGGCCGCCCACTCTACAACCACCCCTGGTTCATCAACAGCGGCGTCATCGTGCCCACCCTGCCCGCCAAAAACTATTACGGCCTGGCCAGCGACTACCTGCGCACGCAAAGCCGTTACGGCACGGTCAGCCACGTGCACCGCCTGGACGCCGACAGCCAGATCAAGACCCAGCTGCGCCACGGCCACTACGAGCGCGACCTCTGGGCCAGCGCCATCGCGTTCGTGACCCCGATCAGCAGCCTGGCCGACATCACGGCCAGCACCGCCCTCAAACGCACGCCCAAGGGCCGCGTGGGCGAAAGCGATCTGACCCAGGCGCAAAGCGACTATTCGGGCAAGCTGCAAGCCTGGGGCCACCGCCACCGGCTGATCGCGGGCGTGGACGCTTACCGCGAAAACGCCTTGCGCAACCAAAGTTTTGCCGGAGCCGCATCCGGCCTGAACACCACCGTGGGCACCCCCAACGACGGGGCCTGGCGTACCGACACGCGTAGCGTGGCGGCGATGAACCGCTTCAGGGCGCAAGGTCTGGGGGTGTACGCCCAGGACACGGTCGAGCTGGCCGCACACCTCCAGTGGGTGGCGGGTCTGCGCTTTGACCACTTCACGGGCGACTACCGCGACCCCGGCGGCAACCAGTTCCGGATGAGTGAAAACCTCTGGAGCCCACGCACCGGTCTGCTCTACCAGCCCGACGACACCAGCAGCTACTACGTCAGCACCGGCACGTCCTACAACACCTCGGGCGACACCTACCAGTACGCCCTGGGCAGTTTTGCCGCGGGCAGCGCCAACGCCAAACTGGCCAACACCCCACCGGAGCAAAGCCGCAACGTCGAGCTGGGCGGCAAATGGGAGATCCTGGACCAAAAAGCCTCGCTGGGCATGGCCCTGTTCCGCACCGAAAAATACAACGAGCGCAACACCGACCCCGACGTCGCCGCCACCCAGATGCTGTTGTCGGGCAAGCGCCACGCCAGTGGCATGGAGTTCAACCTGGCCGGACGTCTGAGCCCCCAATGGGAAATGTTCTACAACCACACCTGGATCCCCAGCGCCCGCATCGACAACAGCAACATCACCACCGGCAACGCCCAGCGCCTGGGTGACCGCCCGGCCCTGACACCCAGACACAGCGCCAGCCTCTGGACCAGCTACCTGTTGAGCAGTCGGTGGCGGGTCGGCGGCGGTCTCAACCACCGCGGCGAGCAATCGCCCGAGGGCAGCCGCAACGTGGTGGCACCCGCCTTCACCACCCTGGACGCCATGGCCGAGTACAGCTTCAGCGACGCCACCACACTCAAATTCAACGCCAACAACCTGACCAACAAGCTCTACGCCGACACGCTCTACCGGGGCTTTTATGGCCCGGGGGCGTCGCGCACCGTGCAGCTCTCGCTCAAGACGCGCTTTTGACGCCCAAGGCCACCATGATCCTGCACCTGCCCCGACTGCTGAACGCCGACGAAGTGCGGACCGCCCGTGCCCTGCTGAGCGACGATGCGCCCTGGATCGACGGGCGCAGCAGTGCGGGCGGCCAGGCCCTCACGCAGAAAAACAACCTGCAGCTGGCCCAGGACAGCGAGCACGGCCGCGACCTGCAGCGCCTGGTGCTGAGCGCGGTGCAGCGCGAGCCCCTGCTGCTCTCCGCCGCCCTGCCCCAGCGGATCTTCAACCCGCTGTTCAACCGCTACGACAGCCATCACAGCCATTACGGTGCCCACGTCGATGGCGCGGTGCTGCGCTCGCAGGCCACGCAGGAATGGGTGCGCACCGACCTGTCGTGCACAGTGTTCCTCAGCGATCCACAGGACTACGACGGCGGCGAGCTGCGCGTGCAGGACCACGGTGGTGAACGCCGCTACAAGCTGGCTGCGGGCGACGCCATCCTCTACCCCGGCACCCGGGTGCACGAGGTCACCCCGGTCACCCGGGGCGTGCGGCTGGCGAGTTTCTTCTGGATCGAGAGCATGGTGCGCTGCGAAGAACAGCGCCGCATCCTGTTCGACCTGGACATGAACCTGCTGCAGCTGCGCGCCCAGCTGGGTGAAACCGCCCAGACGACCGCCCTGACCGGCATCTACCACAACCTGCTGCGCCAGTGGGCCAGCACCTGAGCCCCCCCCAACCCATGAGCCACCACCCCGTCAACCTGCACGACCATGAGGCGCTGGCCCGTGCCACGCTGGGCGAAGCGGCCTGGGCGTACTTTTCGGGGGGCGCTGCCAATGAAATCACACTGCGCCAGAACACCCAGGCCTGGCAGAACATCGGTCTGGCACCCCGGGTGCTGCAGGACCTGCACAACGGCCACACCCGCATCCAGCTGCTGGGGCGCACATGGCCCACCCCGATGCTGGTCGCCCCGATGGCGCACCAGCGCTGGGCCCACCCCGATGGCGAAGCGGCCATGGCGCTGGCCGCCGCCGCACAGGGCTGCGGCATGGTGCTGTCCCACCAGACCAGCACGCCTTTGCAGACCGTGGCCAAGCTGGTGCGCGGCGAACCCGACCGCGGCCCCTTGTGGTTTCAACTCTACGGGCGAGCCGACCACGGCGCACAAGGCGAGCTGATCGCTGAAATCGAGCACGCCGGCTACGAAGCCATCGTGCTGACCGTGGATGCGCCGGTGCAGGGTGTGCGTGACCGTGAACGCCGCTGGGGCGGTGGGCTACCGCTGCCGGCACAGGCCCGCCCCGTCCATTGGCGAGCCCCGTCCCCTGTGAACTCCACCGGCCTGTGCGCCGGGCACGCCAACACAACCTTGACCTGGGCCGGTGTGGCTCATCTGCAGGAGCAAACCCGTTTGCCTGTGCTGCTCAAAGGCATCACGCACCCGCTGGACGCGCAGCAGGCCGTTCGGCTGAACGTGTCTGGCCTGATCGTCAGCAACCACGGTGGGCGCACGCTCGACACCGTGCCCGCCAGCGCGCAGCTGCTGCCCCGCGTGGTGGACGCCGTGCAGGGTGATGCGGCCGTGCTGGTGGATGGCGGCATCCGCCGCGGCAGCGACGTGTTCAAGGCCCTGGCCCTGGGCGCCCACGCGGTGCTGGTCGGACGGCCCTGCCTGTACGGGCTGGCCCATGCGGGCGCACAGGGTTCGGCCCATGTGTTGCGACTGCTGCGCGACGAACTGGAGGCGACGATGACCCTGTGTGGCTGCAAAACCGTGCTGGACATCGGGCCCGATCACCTTCACCTGCCAGCCCAACCATGAACAAGCCCGCCCCCCAGACAGCAGGCCCCCAGCCGCAGCCCGCCAGGGCAACGCCGCCACCGCGCACCATCGACAGCCAGACGCTGTTCGGTGCAGCCAGCCAGGTGCTGATCGCACACCAGGGCGAAACCTACAAACTCCAGATCACCCGGCAAGGCAAACTGATCCTCACCAAATAAAAAAAGCGGACTGCATGCAGCCCGCTTTCAGACCCGTAGAAAAGCTCAGTGGCGGATCAGGTGGTCAAAGGCGCTGAGCGCCGCTTTGGCGCCTTCGCCTGCGGCGATCACGATCTGCTTGTAGGGCACGGTGGTGCAATCACCCGCCGCGAACACGCCAGGCACATTGGTGTGGCCCTTGGCGTCGACCACGATCTCGCCGAATTTGCTCAGCTCCACCGTGCCCTTGAGCCACTCGGTGTTGGGCACCAGACCGATTTGAACGAACACACCCGCCAATTCGACATGGTGTTCGTTGCCAGTGGCGCGGTCCTTGAAGCGGATGCCGTTGACCTTGCTGCCGTCGCCGGTGATCGCTGTCGTCTGGGCGTTGGTGTGCACCGTCACATTGGGCAGGCTGTGCAGCTTGTTCACCAGCACGGCATCGGCCTTGAGCTGCTCCGCAAATTCGATCACCGTGACGTGCTCGACGATGCCCGCCAGGTCAATGGCCGCTTCGATGCCGGAGTTGCCGCCGCCAATGACTGCCGTGCGCTTGCCCTTGAACAGCGGGCCGTCGCAGTGCGGGCAGTAGGCCACACCCTTGTTTTTGTACTCGGCTTCGCCGGGCACATTCACATTGCGCCAGCGGGCACCGGTCGACAAGATCACGGTCTTGGCCTTGAGCGTCGCGCCGTTTTCCATCTGCACCTGCACCAAGCCATCCGCCCCCGCGGGAATCAGCTTGTCCGCACGCTGCAGGTTCATGATGTCCACGCCATAGTGGCGCACCTGAGCTTCGAGCGCGGCAGAAAATTTGGGGCCGTCGGTCTCCAGCACCGAGATGTAGTTCTCAATCGCCATGGTGTCGTTGGTCTGACCGCCAAAGCGCTCGGCGGCCACGCCCACACGGATGCCCTTGCGGGCGGCGTACACGGCAGCGGCTGCACCAGCCGGGCCACCGCCCACGATCAGCACTTCATAGGGGTCTTTGGCGTCGAGCTTGGCGGCTTCTCGGCTGGCCGCACCTGTGTCGAGCTTGGCCACGATTTCTTCCACGCTCATGCGGCCCGAGCCAAACACCTGACCGTTCAAGAACACCATGGGCACCGCCATGATCTGGCGCTCTTCGACTTCCTTCTGGAAGGCACCGCCTTCAATGACCACGGTCTTGACCTTGGGGTTGAAGATGGCCATGAGCGACAGGGCCTGCACCACGTCCGGGCAGTTGTGGCAGGTCAGGGACATGTAGACCTCGAAACTGAAGTCGCCATCCAGGGCTTTGATCGAGTCGATGACTTCGGGCTCGACCTTGGGCGGGTGCCCACCGGTCCACAGCAATGCCAAAACCAAAGAGGTGAATTCGTGGCCCAGCGGCAAGCCAGCAAAGCGCACGCCCTGCGTTTCACCTTCGCGGGCGACCACAAACGACGGCTTGCGGGCGTCGCTGCCCGAGGTGTCGAGCGCGACCTTGTCGGACAGGCTGACGATGGTCTCCAGCAGGCTCTTCATGTCGGTGCCGGTTTCGCTGTCGTCGAGCGACGCGATCAGGCGGATGGGCTGGCGCAGCAAGGCCAGGTACTGTTGCAATTGCGCTTTGAGGGTGTCGTCGAGCATGGTTTTCTCCTGTTTCAGGCTGCAAAAATCCCGGACCCTCGCTTGTGGCGGGGCTCAGTTCAAAGGGTTTGGGGGAATCGTTGAGGGCAGCGCACGGCAAGCTTGTGGCCTGGATGCGCTGCGCTCAACGCCCTGAATCAACAGGGCGAGGGGTTCAAGATTTAGATCTTGCCGACCAGGTCGATGGAAGGAGCCAGAGTCTTGGCGCCTTCTTTCCACTTGGCGGGGCACACCTGGCCGGGGTTGGCGGCGGTGTACTGGGCAGCGGTCAGCTTGCGCAGGGTTTCGGACACGTCACGGGCGATTTCGTTGGAGTGGATCTCCACGGTCTTGATCGTCAGTTCGGGGTTGATGATGAAGGTGCCGCGCAGTGCCAGGCCTTCTTCTTCGATGTGCACGCCAAAAGCGCGTGTCAGGGCGTGTGTAGGGTCACCGACCAGAGGGAATTTGGCCTTGCCCACGGCAGGCGAAGTCTCGTGCCAGACTTTGTGCGAGAAGTGCGTGTCGGTGGTGATGATGTACACCTCTGCGCCGGCTTTCTGGAAAGCCGCGTAGTTGTCAGCCGCGTCTTCGATTTCGGTGGGGCAGTTGAAGGTGAACGCAGCGGGCATGAAGATGAACACGTTCCATTTGCCTTTGAGGCTGGCTTCGGTCACTTCGATGAACTTGCCGTTGTGGAAAGCTTGGGCTTTGAAAGGCTGAACTTGGGTGTTGATCAGGGACATGGTGGCTCCTTGGGTTGGTTGATTAAAAAAAACTATCAAATGAGAAATCTCATAGGAATTAATGTACCCGGACTTGGGTCAGCTGTTGATTAGTTGTTTCAATGACGCCGATTGCCCAGCCAGGCCCCCAGCCCCAGACTGAGCCAGGAGAGGATGAACGCCGAGCCGCCCCAGGGCACCGCTACGCGGGCCGCGTCCCAGCCCCAGATCAGGCGGGCGTAAAGGTTCAGGCAAAACAGCAGCGTGCCCAGCACCATCAGGGCTCCGGCAGCCGTCAGCCAATGGGACTGCACACGCACGAGCAGCACGCCAACGGCGATCAAGCCCAGTGCGTGCAACTGCTGCTGGGCCAATGCGGTGTTCAGGCTGGCAGAGGCCGCCTGCAGGGCCGGCATGTGCGCTGCTGCGGCAGACAGGGCCACCGAAGTGGCTGCGCTCAAGGCACCGAGCAGGATGAAGATTCGGGCTTGCAGAGGCAAGGCTGGCATGAACGCTTTCCGGAGGCACCAGCCTCTCACATGGGTGGCCGGCGGTAGCCTCCTTGCACACCCGAAGGCGAAAGCACCACCTGCCACAACTGGTTGTCGCGGGCCCTGAATGTACCAGCGCAACATGACAGGTAATAGCGCCACATGCGGTAAAACCGCTCACCGTAACGTTCTTTCAAACGAGGCCAGGCCGCTTCAAACCGGGCATGCCAAGCCATCAGGGTCTTGTCGTAGTCGGCGCCAAAGTTGTGCCAATCTTCCACCACAAAGTCCTGTTCGGCGCAATACGCCAACTCGGCAGCCGAGGGCAACACCCCGTTCGGAAAAATGTACTTTTCGATCCAGGGATCCAGGGTCCAGCCGCTCTGCTTCTTGCCGATGGTGTGCAAGAGAAACAGGCCCTCGTCATGCAGACTGCGTCGCGCCATGTCGAAAAAAGCCGGGTAATTCTTGTGTCCGACATGCTCAAACATGCCCACCGACGCCAGCCGGTCGAAACGCAGCCGTCCTGTGGGATTGAACTGGCGGTAATCCGTCAGCTCAAAACTCACCGGCAAGCCCTTGGCCCGGTCCAAACCCCAGCGCACCTGTTCACGCGATACCGTCAGTCCCACACATTGAACCCGGTGATGCCGGGCGGCATGCATCATCAGGCTGCCCCAACCGCAACCAATGTCCAGCAGCGTCATGCCCGGCTCCAGTTGGAGCTTGCGACAAATCAACTCCAGCTTGGCTTCCTGTGCCTGCTCCAAGGTGTTGGCATGGGCCCAGTAGCCGCAGCTGTAGGCCATGCTGGGGTCGAGCATGGCGGCGTACAGGTCATTGCCCAGATCGTAATGAAAGCGCCCCACCTGCCAGGACCTGGCCACGGTTTGCAGATTGGTCAGCCGCGCCCTGAGCGCGGCCCACCACCAGCCGGGTTGCCCGGCCTGCGCGTCCAGACGTCCACGCAGAATCCGGTGGATCAGCTCATCCACCTGTTCGCAATCCCACCAACCGTCCATGTAACTCTCGCCGAGACCGATGCTGCCTTGCGCCAGAATGCGGTCCAGTGTGGCCGGGTGGTGGATGCGCATGTCCCAAGGCCTGCCGCCGTTCACGGTGATGCCCACGCTGGCCAACAACTCTTTGGCTCGTTGCCCCCGGTCTACCCGTCCAGGGCGGTAAGACGCTGCCCACTGCAGATCTGAACCCATGCTTGCTCCTCATCCGATGAGGGGTTCATCCTAGGTAAGCAAGGCGCATCAGGAAATTGATCTGGCGGTCTATACCCGCCGGTCAGCCACGCCGCAAAGGCCCTGGTCGGGACAAATGTGCATAATTGACGTTTACGTAACGTCAACTGTTTTTTGGAGCAAGACATGGACATTCAAGGCAAGGTTTTCATCGTCACCGGCGGTGCCTCAGGTCTGGGCGAAGGCACGGCGCGCATGCTGGCGGCCAACGGCGGCAAGGTCGTCATTGCCGACATGCAGGCTGAAAAAGGCGAAGCCATCGCCAAGGAACTGGGCGGCGCCTTCGTCAAGTGCGATGTGAGCAACGAGGCCGATGGTCAGGCTGTGGTGGCCCGGGCCGTGTCCATGGGCAAACTCATGGGTCTGGTCAACTGCGCAGGCATCGCCCCCGCAGAGAAGACCGTGGGCAAGAACGGCGCGCACAACCTGGCCGTGTACACCAAGACCATCATGGTCAACCTGGTGGGCACCTTCAACATGATCCGCCTGGCGTCCGAAGCCATGTGCCAAAACGAACCCGAAGCCACAGGCGAGCGCGGCGTGCTGATCAGCACCGCCAGCGTGGCCGCCTACGACGGCCAGATCGGCCAGGCGGCTTATGCCGCGTCCAAAGGTGGCGTGGTCGGCATGACCCTGCCCATTGCCCGCGACCTGTCGCGCAACGGCATCCGCAACATGACGATCGCCCCCGGCATCTTCGGCACGCCCATGCTGTTTGGCATGCCGCAAGAGGTGCAGGACGCGCTGGCTGCAGGCGTGCCCTTCCCCAGCCGCCTGGGCACACCCCAGGACTACGCCAAGCTGGCCAAGCACATCATCGAAAACGACATGCTCAACGGCGAAGTGATCCGACTGGACGGCGCGATCCGTCTGGCACCGAAGTGAGCTGAAGTCTCACCCAGCCGCAGGCCCTGCAAGGCTTGCTTCGACACACAGGCCCCGCGGGGCCTGTTGTCATTGGTCACCGGGCAAGGCACTACACTGGGCCACCATGCGCCTGACCCTCCGCCTGCTCTGCTGGCTTGCCCTCACCCTGCTGACCGCCTGCACCACGCCACCGCCAGCCAGCGGCTGGCGCTACACCATCCCCGAACAACCCGAGCCGACCAGCGGCTACACCGACAAACCCGGCTGGGCCTACGCCCGCCAGGCCGTGGCCGCAGCCAACCCGTTGGCCACCGATGCAGGGCACCAGGTGCTGCGCGCCGGGGGTTCGGCGCTCGATGCGGCGATTGCGGTGCAGCTGGTACTGGGGCTGGTGGAGCCGCAATCCAGCGGCATTGGCGGTGGCGCATTTTTGCTGCACTTTGACGGCCAGCACGTACAGGCCTTCGATGGCCGGGAAACCGCCCCCGCAGGTGCGCGCAGCGACCAGTTTTTGAATGCCGACGGCAAGCCCCTGCCTTTTGACGATGCGGTCTTGAGCGGGCAGTCGGTGGGGGTGCCCGGCGCGGTGCGCATGCTCGAAGCCGCGCACCGACAGCACGGCACCCTGCCCTGGGCGCAACTGTTTGCGCCCGCCATCGCGCTGGCAGAGCAGGGCTTTCTGGTGAGTCCGCGCCTGCACACCCTGCTGCAAGCCGACCCGCACCTCAGAAAAGACCCCCTGGCGGCCCGTTTCTTCTACACCCCGAGTGGCCAAGCCTGGCCCGTGGGCCATCGGCTGCGCAACCCCGAATATGCGCATGTGCTGCGCCACATTGCCGCCGAAGGCAGCCGCGCCCTGCACGAAGGCCCCATCGCTCAGGCCATCGTGGCGCGCACCGCGCAAGCCCCCCGCCCGGGCAGCCTCAGCCTGCAAGACCTGCGCGAGTACCAGCCACGCGAGCGCCAGGCGCTGTGCTTTGACCACATCGCCAACACACGCGCCTACCGGCTGTGCGGCTTTCCACCGCCTTCGTCGGGGCACATCGCCATTGGGCAAATCCTGGGGCTGCTGGGCCACACCATGGCCCAAGGCCCAGAGCTGGCGGACGGCCTGCCCTCGCCCGACTGGCTGCACCGCTACACCGAAGCCTCGCGCCTGGCATTTGCCGACCGGGCGCAATACGTGGCCGACCCCGACTTTGTAAGCGCACCAGGGGGCGACTGGCGCAGCCTGCTGGCTCCCGACTACCTGCAACAGCGCAGCCAGCTGATCGGTGCGCAGGCCATGAAGGTGGCCCCAGCAGGCCAACCAGCGGCCAGCCCAAGCGCTCACGCGCCCATGCCGACGCAGACCGAATACGGCACCAGCCACATCAGCGTGGTCGATGCGCAAGGCCGCGCTGTGGCCATGACCACCACCATCGAAGCCGCCTTTGGTTCGCGCCGCATGGTGACGACCGACCCCGCCCGCCCGGGTGGCTTTTTGCTCAACAACGAGCTGACCGATTTCAGCCTGGCGCCGACCGATGCACAAGGCCGCCCTGTGGCCAACCGGGTCGAGCCCGGCAAGCGCCCACGCTCGTCCATGTCGCCGACCTTGGTGTTTGACCAAGCTACGGGCCAACTGGTGCTGAGCGCAGGCAGCCCGGGTGGGGCCGTCATCATCCACTTCACCGGCAAAGTGCTGGTGGGCACCCTGCACTGGGGCCTGAACGTGCAGCAGGCGGTGAACCGGCCCAACTTTGCCAGCCTCGGAGGCCCCGTCTTGCTGGAGAGCCAGCGCTGGCCGGGCAGTACCGTGAAAGCGCTGCAAGATCGAGGGCACGAGGTACGCCTGATGGACATGACCAGCGGCCTGCAGGCCATCGAGCGCACCCCCACGGGCTGGTTTGGGGCAGCCGACCCTCGCCGCGAGGGCGTGGTACGTGGTGACTGAAGGCATTTTTGGAACCCTCTGCCAAATCGGCTAGAGTCCAGGCGTGGCACCTACAGTTGTCTGCGATGGGCCGTTCGGGCTGTTCTTTTTCTCTCGTGAAGCGCCACGCATCCATGTGCATGTCGCTCATCCTGAAGAAGAAGCCAAATTCTGGTTGACACCTGAGGTTCAACTGGCCACATCCACAGGACTTTCAACGCACCAGATCAGCGAGGCACATCGTGTTGTCCAACGACACCTCCAGGAGATTGAAAATGCTTGGCACCACCACTTCGGCTGAAGTCACCAACATCTCTAAGCATGGGTTCTGGTTGCTCTTGGGCGATGAAGAATTGCTCGTGCCATTTGAGCAATTTCCGTGGTTCAAAAAGGCCACCGTGGAACAAATCACCTCGCTGGAACACCCCAGCCCTGACCACTTGTATTGGCCCGAGCTGGACGTGGACCTGTGCGTGAACTCCATCCGTCGGCCAGGGGACTTCCCCTTGATGGCGCACATCTGAGGTTTCCCGTCACGAAGGAGACGCGCCCTCCTCGTTTGCCCGCTTGCAGGCCGCACACTCTGCCCATCCAATTGATCATCAAAGGAGACCTGCATGCGCCACACCACCCGTCGTCAATTTGTCCAGGCCAGCGCCGTTGCGGCCACCGCACTGGCTCTGCCGCCCCTGGCACAGGCCCAGACCTTTCCAAGCCGCCCACTCAAGCTGATCTGCCCCTGGCCAGCCGGTGGGTCCAGCGACATCGTGATGCGCGCCCTGGCCGAGGGCGCTACCAAGGTGCTGGGCCAGCAAGTGGTGGTTGAAAACAAGCCCGGCGCCAGCGGCATGCTCGGCCCCAACGAACTGGTCAAGGCGGCGCCCGACGGCTACACCCTGTCGCAGATCACGATCGGCGTGGCGCGGCTGCCGCACATGCAGAAGATGCAGTTCGACCCGCTCAAGGACTTCACTTACATCGCCTGCCTCACGGGCTACACCTTCGGCATCGTGGTCAAGGCCGACTCGCCCTTCAAGACCATCAAGGATCTGGTCAACTACGCCAAAGCCAACCCCGGCAAGTTCAACTACGGCTCCACAGGCAACGGCACCACGCCGCACCTGGCCGTCGAAGAGTTCGCCAGCAAGGCAGGCATCCAACTCACACATGTGCCTTTCAAGGGCAGCTCGGACGGCCTGCAGGCCCTGCTGGGCGGGCACATCGACGCCCACAGCGATGCCACCGGCTGGGCGCCCCATGTCGAAGCGGGCACCATGCGCCTGCTGGCCACCTACGGCAGCAAACGCACCAAGCGCTGGCCCAAGGTGCCCACGCTCAACGAGCTGGGCTACGACACCGTGTCCGACTCGCCCTTCGGCATCGCTGGTCCACGGGGCATGGACCCCAAAGTGGTTCGCAAGCTGCAGGACGGCTTCAAGAAAACGCTGAGCGACCCGGCCGTACTCGCCGCCTTCGAGAAGTACGACCAGCCTGTGATCTACATGGACAGCGAGGAGTACACCCAGTTCATACTGGCCAGCTACGTTAAGGAAAAGCGGCTGATTGAGAAGCTGGGGCTGGGCATCAAGTCCTGAAACGGGGTTTGCAAGCATTCGTCGGGGTCTGCGACCACCGACCTACCAAACAAAAACGGCAGCCGAGGCTGCCGTTTTTATTGCTGCATCAGCAGATCAGTAAGCCTGCCCCAGCTGCCCCAGGATGTGGGGGTTTTCCAGCGTCGAGATGTCTTGCGTGATCTCTTCGCCTTTGGCCAGCGAGCGCAGCAGGCGGCGCATGATCTTGCCCGAGCGGGTCTTGGGCAGGTTCTCGCCAAAGCGGATGTCCTTGGGCTTGGCGATCGGGCCGATTTCCTTGGCGATGTGGTCGCGCAGTTGCTTGGCGATGGCCTTGCCTTCATCGGTGTTGGGCAGCGCGCGCTTGAGCACGACGAAGGCGCAGATGGCCTCACCCGTGGTGTCGTCGGGACGGCCCACCACAGCGGCTTCGGCCACCAGTTCGGTGCAGCTGACCAGGGCCGATTCGATTTCCATCGTGCCCATGCGGTGGCCCGACACGTTCAGCACGTCGTCGATGCGGCCGGTGATGGTGAAGTAACCGGTTTTCTCGTCGCGGATCGCGCCGTCGCCAGCCAGGTAGTACTTGCCCTTGAAGTCTTCAGGGTAGTAGCTCTTCTTGAAGCGCTCGGGGTCGCCCCAGATGTTGCGGATCATGGAAGGCCATGGGCGCTTGACAACCAAAATGCCGCCCTGGCCATTGGGCATGTCTTCGCCGGTTTCGCTCACGATGGCGGCCTGGATGCCGGGGAATGGCAGCGTGCAAGAACCTGGGACCATGGGGGTCACGCCCGGCAGCGGGGTGATCATGTGGCCACCGGTTTCGGTTTGCCAGAAGGTGTCCACGATGGGGCAACGGCTGCCGCCCACATGCTGGTAGTACCACTCCCAAGCGGCGGGGTTGATCGGCTCGCCCACCGAGCCCAGCAGGCGCAAGCTGCTCAGGTTGTAGCTCTTGGGGTGCACGGCATCGTTGGCTTCGGCGGCTTTGATGAGCGAGCGGATCGCGGTGGGCGCGGTGTAGAAGATCGAGACTTTGTGGTCCTGGATCATCTTCCAGAAGCGGCCAGCGTCGGGATATGTGGGCACACCTTCGAACACGATCTCGGTGCCGCCCAGGGCCAAGGGGCCGTAGGTGATGTAGGTGTGGCCGGTGACCCAGCCGATGTCGGCGGTGCACCAGAACACGTCGTCGGCCTTCAGGTCGAAGGTCCACTTGGTGGTCAAGGCTGCATGCAGCAAATAACCGCCGGTGCTGTGTTGCACGCCTTTGGGCTTGCCGGTGGAACCGGAGGTGTAGAGCAGGAAAAGCGGGTGCTCTGCGCTCACCCACTCTGGCTCGCAGGTCGTGGCTTGTTGATCGGCCACGTCGGCCATCCACAGGTCGCGGCCAGCGGTCATGGCGATGTCAGCGCCCGAGCGCTTGACGACCAGCACGTTCTTGATGGCGTCGCAGCCGCCCAGGGCGATGGCTTCGTCCACGATGGATTTGAGGGGCAGCAGCTTGCCGCCACGGACCTGGTTGTCGGCCGTGATCACGGCCACGGCGCCGGTGTCTTCGATGCGGTCGCGCAGCGACTGGGCCGAAAAGCCACCGAACACCACCGAGTGGGTGACGCCGATGCGGGCGCAGGCCTGCATGGCGGCCACGCCTTCGATGGACATGGAGATGTAGATGACCACGCGGTCACCCTTTTTGATGCCCAGAGACTTGAGCGCGTTGGCGTACTGGCAGGTTTTGGCCAGCAGCTGGCTGTAGCTGACCTTGGTGACTTCGCCGCCGTCGGCTTCGAAGATGATCGCGGTCTTGTCGCCCAGGCCTTTTTCGATGTTGCGGTCCAGGCAGTTGTAAGACGCGTTCAAAGTGCCGTCTTCAAACCATTTGAAAAATGGCGCATTGGACTCGTCGAGTACCCTGGTGAAAGGGGTTTTCCAGCTGATCAGTTCTTTGGCCAGACGACCCCAGTAGCCCTGGTAGTCGGTTTCGGCTTCTTTGCACAGGGCTTCGTAGGCGGCCATGCCGGAGACATGGGCGTTTTTGACGAAAGCTTCGCTGGGCAGATAAACAGCGGTATCACTCATGAATCTTGTCTCCTCAGACGGCAATATTTCGAAATGAAATTTCCGAGACTGTCGGCGTTGGCTCTTACAAAGTACTGACTGACATCAGACTTGCAGAACCAGAATAACAACAAGGCGTGGAGCCCTCTAAAATCGGGCATTCACAGAGAAGTCCTGACTCACCATGACCGATCCCCGATTCCAACACCCTCTGCGCCCTTTGCCCAAATTGATCTTTGCCAGCCGCTGGTTGCAGTTGCCACTGTATCTGGGCCTGATCGCCGCCCAGGCGGTCTATGTTTTCCATTTCTGGGTCGAGCTGGTGCACCTGCTCGAAGCCGCTTTTGGCAACCAGCACGCCCTGCAGGCCTTGATCAGCAGCATTGGTTACAAAACCGATGTGCAAGTCACGTCCCTGAACGAAACCGTCATCATGCTGGTGGTGCTGGGCCTGATTGACGTGGTCATGATTTCCAACCTGCTGATCATGGTCATCGTTGGCGGCTACGAAACCTTTGTCTCGCGCCTGAATCTGGAAGGCCACCCTGACCAGCCCGAATGGCTCGACCATGTGAATGCCTCTGTGCTCAAGGTCAAACTGGGCACGGCCATCATCGGCATCAGCTCGATCCATCTGCTCAAAACCTTCATCAACGCCGCCAACTACGATGAAAAAGTGCTGCTGTGGCAGACGGTGATCCACATCGCCTTCCTGCTCAGCGCCATCGCCATCGCGGTTGCTGACCGGTTGATGTCGCATGCCACGGCAGGCAGCCAACACTGATTTATTTTTCCAAGAGAACGTCATGACCACCCTGATCAAACAAAACGACCTGATCGAATCCGTTGCCGCTGCGCTGCAATACATCAGCTACTACCACCCGGCCGACTTCATCTCGCACCTGGCCAGCGCCTACGAGCGCGAGCAAAGCCCGGCTGCCAAGGACGCCATTGCGCAGATCCTGACCAACAGCAAAATGAGCGCGTACGGTCACCGCCCGATCTGCCAGGACACCGGCATCGTCAACGTGTTTCTGGAAGTCGGCATGGACGTGAAGTTCGATGGCTTCACTGGCAGCCTGGAAGACGCGGTCAACGAAGGCGTGCGCCGTGGCTACAACCACCCCGACAACATGCTGCGCGCATCCGTCGTGTCTGACCCGCACTTCAACCGCAAGAACACCAAGGACAACACCCCTGCCGTGATCTTCACCAAGATCGTGCCCGGCCACCATGTGCACGTGACCGTGGCGGCCAAAGGCGGTGGCAGCGAAAACAAGTCCAAGATGATCATGCTCAACCCCGGCGACAGCGTGGTGGATTGGGTTTTGAAGACCGTGCCCACCATGGGTGCGGGCTGGTGCCCGCCCGGCATGCTGGGCATCGGCATTGGCGGCACCGCCGAAAAAGCCGTGCTCATGGCCAAGGAAAGCCTGATGGACGACCTGGACATGTACCAGCTGCTCGAAAAATCCAGCAAGGGCGAAAAGCTCGACCAAGTGGAAGAAATGCGCCTGGAGCTGTACCACAAGGTCAACGCCCTGGGGATTGGCGCACAGGGCCTGGGCGGTCTGACCACCGTGCTGGACATCAAGATCAAGATGTACCCCACCCATGCGGCCAGCAAGCCCGTAGCCATGATCCCCAACTGCGCGGCGACCCGCCACGCGCACTTCGTGCTCGACGGCTCCGGCCCCAGCTACCTCGAAGCGCCTTCGCTTGACCTGTGGCCCAACGTGGGCTGGACCGCCGACACTGAAAAGAGCCAGCGCGTGGACCTGAACACCCTCACGCCCGAGCAGGTCGCCGCCTGGAAACCCGGCCAGACCCTGCTGCTCAACGGCAAGATGCTGACGGGCCGTGACGCCGCGCACAAACGCATTCAGGACATGCTGGCCAAAGGCGAGCCCCTGCCGGTGGACTTCAAGAACCGCGTGATCTATTACGTGGGCCCGGTCGACCCCGTGGGCGACGAGGCCGTGGGCCCCGCAGGCCCGACCACCGCCACCCGCATGGACGGTTTCACCGAAATGATGCTGGCCCAGACCGGCCTGATCGCCATGATCGGCAAGGCCGAGCGTGGCCCGGTCGCCATCGAAGCCATCAAGAAGCACAAGTCGGCCTACCTGATGGCCGTGGGCGGCGCGGCTTACCTGGTGTCCAAAGCCATCAAGCACGCCAAGGTGGTGGGCTTTGCCGACATGGGCATGGAAGCCATTTACGAATTCGACGTGGTCGACATGCCTGTGACCGTGGCGGTGGACGCGGGCGGCACCAGCGCCCACATCACCGGCCCGGCCGAATGGCAAAAACGCATTGCCACAGGCGAGTTCAAGGGCATCGGCGTCACGGCGGCCTGATCGCTGTTTCACCCAGGGCCGCATTCGCGGCCTTTTTTACAAACCCTCCATGACTCTTGCGGCGCATCCCATCGGCGTGTTTGACAGCGGCATCGGCGGCCTCAGTGTGCTGCAGGCCCTGCAAGCGGCGCTGCCGCATGAGCACTTTGTGTACCTGGCCGACAACGCTCACGCGCCTTATGGCGAAAAGAGCGATCTGTATGTGCGCCAGCGCACCCACGCCATTGCCGAGCACCTGCTGCAACGCCACCAGATCAAGGCGTTGGTGGTGGCGTGCAACACCGCCACCGCAGCGGCCATCCATGAGCTGCGCTCACACCATCCTCATCTGCCGTTGGTGGGGGTGGAGCCTGCGCTCAAGCCCGCTGTGGCTTTGAGTCAGACGCACCGTATCGGCGTCATCGCCACGCGAGGCACGGTGGGCAGCGAGAAATTTGCGCGGCTTCTGGCCAGCCAGCAGGGCCAGGCCGAGTTTGTGGTGCAGGCCTGCAATGGCCTGGCCTTGGCCATCGAGCAAAGCACCCTGCCCCAGCACGCCGAGGCGGCACAGCTGCACATCCGGGAACTGCTGAAGACCTACACCTCGGGCATGGGTGCCTTCGGTAATGCCCCTGGGCAAATGGACACCCTGGTGCTGGGTTGTACGCACTATGTGTTTGCGCAGGACGAGCTGCAGGCCCTGCTCGGCCCCTCTGTGCGCCTGGTCTCGACAGGCGAGCCGGTGGCCCGCCAGACGCGCCGCCTGCTCGAATCAGCAGGCCTGTTGCGCTCAGGGCCTGCGCCTTTGTCGGCCGCCGCCCGCATGCAGCTGTTCACCACGGGCGACCTGCACGGACTGCAGGCTGCGGCGCATCGCTGGCTGGGCTTGCCCGCCAGCTGCTGCCATGCGGCTCACGCCGTGTGAGCAGCCGAATCGGTTCAGGCCTGAGCTTGCGCGGCATGTTGCCCACGCGCCATGTCCACAGGACGCAGCAGCACCAAGCCCAGCACAAACAGCAAGGCCGTTGAAGCAATGGCCAGACGCTGGTTGCCCCCGGTCAGCCAGGTGATGAGGCCGTAACTCAAAGGCCCCACGATGCTGGCCAGACGGATCGCAAAGGTCCACAGCCCAAAAAATTCGGCCATGCGCGCAGGTGGCACCAAAACGCCGGCCATGGCGCGTCCAGCCGACTGGCTCGAACCCATGCACACCCCCGCCACGGCGGCCGCCCACCAGAACATGCCTTTGGTGGTCGACAAGGCGGCCAGTGCACAGGTCAGCACCCAGCCCACAATGGTCAGCGCCAGTGCCCGCTTGTGGCCCAGCGCGTCCTGCACATAGCCAAACACAAAGGCCCCCACAAAAGCGGCGATGTTGAGCACAAAGATCAGCACCATGGTTTCCTGCGGGGCAAAGCCAATCACCTGCTCGGCATAGATGGCAGCCAACGAGATGGCCACAGCCACCCCTGCCTGATAAGCCACAGCGCAGGCCATGAGCTGCTTGAAGTCCCGATAAGGAGCCGCCTCGCGCCATGTCTGACGCAGTTGCACCAGGCTGGCCAGCACGCCTTCCGGACGAGCGGCGTCGGGTCGGGGTGCAGCGTGTTCACGCATCAGGGCAAAGGTCACGAGCGCCGCAGCGCCATAAATGCCCGCCGTGATCAGCATGGTGACCGGCACAAAGCTGGCCGCAGGCTCGGAGCGGGCCTGAGCTGACAACACATACGCAAGGCAAATGCCCAGGGCCAGCATGCCGCCGATGTAGCCCAAGGCCCATCCCCAGCCGCTGACGCGCCCCATGGCCTGCGGGGTAGCCAGCTCAGGCAAGAATGATGCAGTCAACGACTCGCCATAAGAGTAGAAGGTGTTGGAAAGCACCAGCAAAGCCAAGCCCAAAGCCACTTGCCCCGGCCCGACCCAGGCCAATGCCGCGGTAGACAGCACGCATCCAGCCGTGAAAATCATCAGGAGCCGCTTTTTGGCCGCGCGCCGGTCCGCCCACGCGCCCAGACCCGGCATGGTCAACATCACAATAGCGTAAGACAGACTCAAGCCGACGGTCCAGGCCAGCGTGGCCCAGCTGGCACCACCGGCCACACCGCCCACAAAGTAGGCGGCAAACACGGCAGTGATGACCACCGTGGTGTAGCCAGAGTTGGCAAAGTCGTACATGGCCCAGCCGAACACCTCGCGCGGGCGCACACCGGGATTCAAACTCTCAGCAGAAAAAAGGGGCTTCACCGGAACATCTCCTCGGGCACAGATGGCAGTGCTTGCATGGCGGGGATTGTGAAGCCAAAACGCTTCAGCCGTGTGACGTCAATGCAAATGACGTGGGCGACGACCGCTGCCACCGTGGCCGTTGTTGCCCCCCCCTGGCCCGCGAGGGGGCTTGCCGATGTCGAGTGAGCTGACCAGGTTGTCAAACCGTTGACTGAACAGCTTGTCGATTTCGGCGACCACCCCGCCCAGCTCGGAGCCGTCGAAGTGACGCTCCATCATGTTGATGACATCGTGCACCAGCAAGTCGCGCTGGGCCTGCATGATGGCACCAGGGTCAGGTCCCACAAACAGCATCACGAAGTCATCACGCGATTCGCCCCCCTGGGCTTCGTCTTCTTCGTCAAACTCGGCATCGTAGAAGGTGACCTCGATCTGGGCCCCCGCAGCCGAGAGTTCGTTGAGGTTCATGCACAGATCATCAAGAACCATGCGGAAATCATCGTCACCGCGCACGGTCCAGCACATTTGCAGGCGATGGCTGGGGTTGTCAAAACGGAGACCGGGTTCTTCTTCGTAAAGGCCAGGGGCACCTTCGGCAAAAGAACGGGCACCCGCATATTTCCACAAGGGCTTGAGCGCTTCGTGCAACGCAGCCGCATCGGTTTCGGGCTTGATGGGTACATCACCATGCACGTGGATTTCGAACGGGGCGTGTGGGTGGGTCATGGTGTCACTCTGTGATTCTGGTGCCCCGGGCCGGAATCGAACCGGCACGCCCCTGTTACGGAAGCGGCGGATTTTAAGTCCGATGTGTCTACCAATTTCACCACCGGGGCAAGGCCCCTATTGTGCCTTGATTCACCCCGGTTTCCGCTCTGGCCGCGAAGTTGTAAGCCGCTTGTTCAGACCAACAACGCCAAGCCGTACAAAGCCAGCACACACAGGTAGCCGACAGCCCAGAACAGGGAGCGCAGGCTCGCGCGATCCGTGACATAACAAGCGATGTAGATCATGCGGGCCAGCACAAAAACGATGGCCAGGACATCGACGCGGCTTGCGTCAACACCCGCCTGCAAAGCCAGCAAAACACCTGCCGCAAAAAACGGGAAGGCTTCAAAGCTGTTCGCTTGCGCCGCATCGGCTCTGGCTCGCCGTCCAGTGAGCTTGGCCATCCAGGCTCTGGGGTCATGGTTGTCATACCCCTTGGCTCCGGCTTTGGCGATGCCCGCAGCGACCACAGGCAGGATGCCCGCGATCAGGAGACACAGATAGGACCATTTCATGCGATCACTCCAGGTTGGCGAACTTGAGAAGCTTCAGATGCATCAGGCCCCTCGTAGATCGAGCCACCGAATTTCAGTGCAGTGTGCTCGCGAGATGACTGCAGCAAGGGGTAGAACATTTGGTGATACCAGCGCTCCTGTCCGAACAACTTGTCGTCGATCAGTCCCACGCGCTCCGGGAATTTGCGGGTGATCAAGGCGCTGCCAAAGATCAGATCCCAGATGAACAGCAGATTGCCAAAGTTGCCTTTGTAGTGACCAATGCCGTCTTCGTTGCTGATGGCATGGTGCGCCCAATGCGTGGCCGGTGTCGAAATCGTGCGCTCGAGCACCCACATCAGCGGACGCAAAGCCGGAATGCGGTACAGCGGCTCATCCCAGCGCCAGGCGCAGTGCGCGCCCAGGATGACAAAGAGCTTGAACACCACGTACAGAGCGTAGACAATACCGCCCACTCCCAGGTAGAGCAGGCACCCGGCGAACCACAGACCGGGCATCATCAGGTAGTAGAAAAAGTTGTTGCGGAAGGTGATGCGGATGCTCATGTATTCGGCCGAATGGTGCGCCCTGTGCAAAGGCCACAACAGCGGCGAATGCGACAGACGGTGCCACCAGTACTGCGTCAGGTCATCCACCAAAATCAGAACGCCAACCATGGCCCACCACGGCCAATCGGCCAGTACACCCTTGTAGTGCGGAACCAACCAATTGCCCAGTTTGCCAGTGACCAAAATGGCCAGTGGCTGGGTAATGGCCAACAAGCTCAGGAACATGAACAGTTCCAATTTGGTGTCGTTGGCTGTGGCATGGACCGTGTCGCGGTAACGTCGACTGATGAACTCCATGGCTGCAAAGCCCAGGATCAGACTGACGATCAACAGGTTTTGGATTTGGGCAGCATTCATCCAAACACTCCTTCTTACGCTGAAAACATCAATTTAGTGCTTAATGACAAAGAGCGTGATGGTAGTACTACTGAGCCAGGCATGAAAAAAGCCACCGGCAAACCCGGTGGCTTTGTTCTGGAGGCGCGAGCCGGAGTCGAACCGACCTACACGGATTTGCAATCCGGTGCATAACCGCTTTGCTACCGCGCCGTATCCGGGACAAAAAAGGGAAGCATGAGCTTCCCTTTTTGCTGGAAGATGTTGGTACTTCTTCCGATGTTTGGAGCGGGAAACGAGGCTCGAACTCGCGACCTCAACCTTGGCAAGGTTGCGCTCTACCAACTGAGCTATTCCCGCATAAGTGAAGCTCAGATTATATGCCAAAAATCACTGCCGATTGGGCCATCATGGTGAATTTTTCGAGAAAGCATCTCCCGTGGTTTGGACATGCTGTGAATCGGAAGCCCCTTGAGGTCGCGGCCAAAGTCTCGCCCCGTCCAGCCGCTGCACTCATCACTCTTCCTTGATGGATGCGCGCAGAGCCACAGCCTGCATGCGCGGCAACTCGTTTTGCATCCGTGCCGCGACGGCTGCTGCATTGCCCCAGTTGGGCTGCAACCCGACATCGATCAGTTTGGCCCGCACTTCGGGCGCAGCCAGCACATCCGACAGCGCCTTTTCCAGCTTTTGACGAACCGGTGCAGGCAAGTCCTTGGGTGCCATCAAAGCGAACCAGGAACTGAGTTCAACATTCGGGTAGCCTGCCTCGGCCATGGTCGGCACATCGGGCAAGGCTTTGAGCCTTTGCGAAGAAAACACAGCCAAAGGGCGGATCTTCCCTGCTTTGATCAAGGGCATGGAAGCCACAATGGTGTCTGAGGACAGCGAGACCTGTCCACCCATCAATGCGGTCAGACTCGGCCCACTGCCGTTGTAAGGCACATGGGTCATCTGAATGCCTGCGGCCGACTTGAGCAGCTCTGCCGCGAAATGCACTGTGGAGCCCGTGCCGAATGAGCCGTAATTCAGGGCATTGGGGTCAGCTTTGGCTTGAGAAACCACCGCAGACAACGATGCAGGACCGGATGACCCCGCAACCAGCAGCAGTTGCATGTCCGCCACCATGCCAATGGGCGTGAAGCTGTTGATCGGGTGGTAGCTCAGTTTTTCACGGATCACCGGATTGAGCACCAGCGTGGAATTGGATGCGAGCAGCAAGGTGTAGCCGTCGGCGGCCGCCTTGGCAACCTGTGAAGCGGCCAATACGGTCCCTGCCCCAGGCTTGTTCTCCACAACGACGGATTGACCTAGTTTGTCTTGCATCGACACGGCCAGCAGCCGCCCAAGAACATCGGTGGCACCACCTGCTGCGAACGGGATGACCAATTTCACAGCTTTGTCGGGGTAAGCGCTTTGTGCCCAGCCAGAACATACGGCACTGGTGAGCGCACAAGCCAGGGCAGCGTACAGCAGGAAACGTTTCGTCAATTGCATGGATTTTTCTCCAGGGGACAGCACATTCATCAAAATGGCCAAGGCCGCATCCAGGTCATTATGGGACTGCCGAGCCGGATGAGGGTCACGAAGGCGGCAAACAAAAATGCCCCAGAGGTCTCGACCGCTGAGGCATGGATGTTCCAAAAGGATGTCTGGAGGCGCGACCCAGAGTCGAACTGGGCTAAACGGATTTGCAATCCGGTGCATAACCGCTTTGCTATCGCGCCGTATTCTGACAAAAAAGGGAAGCATGAGCTTCCCTTTTTGCTGGAAGATGTTGGCACTTCTTCCGATGTTTGGAGCGGGAAACGAGGCTCGAACTCGCGACCTCAACCTTGGCAAGGTTGCGCTCTACCAACTGAGCTATTCCCGCATTTGAGAGAACTTCGCATTGTATGCTGGGTTCGCTGCAATACATAAATTATAGCGCAAATTTGAGGACGCTTTAGAGAGCGCCCTCATAAATTTGCATCAATGCTTGGTGGCTTCCGTTTTGGCTGTCGAAGCGGCCACAGACACTGCTGCCGCGATTTCCTCTTCGGTCAGGGGAACCGGCTTGGCTTCCAGTGCAACCTCCAGCACCTGATCCACCCATTTCACAGGCACGATCTCCAGGCCGTTCTTGACGTTCTCGGGAATGTCCTGCAAATCCTTGACGTTGTGTTCAGGGATCAGCACGGTCTTGATACCGCCTCGCAAAGCCGCCAGCAGCTTTTCCTTCAAGCCACCAATGGCGGTGACTTCACCTCGCAAGGTGATTTCCCCCGTCATGGCCACATCGGCTCGCACCGAAATGCCAGTCATCGCAGAGACCATGGCCGTGACCATGGCCGCGCCTGCACTCGGGCCATCCTTGGGTGTAGCGCCATCGGGCACGTGGATGTGCAGGTCTTTCTTTTCAAAAACCTCGTCCTTGATGCCCAGCAAACGAGAACGGCTGCGCACCACCGTGCGGGCGGCCTCGACAGATTCCTTCATCACGTCACCCAAAGAACCTGTGCGGGTGATGACACCTTTGCCGGGCATCAGCGCGGCTTCGATGGTCAGCAGATCGCCTCCCACTTCTGTCCACGCCAGACCGACCACCTGGCCCACCTGGTTTTTCTGTTCGGCACGCCCATAGCTGTACTTGCGCACACCCAGGAAGTCATTGAGGTTTTCGGCTGTGACCTGGACTTGGGGCGTCATCTGTTTAAGCAGAAGACCCTTGACCACCTTGCGGCAGATCTTGGACAGTTCACGTTCCAGCGAACGCACACCCGCCTCACGGGTGTAGTAACGCACCACATCGCGGATGGCCTCTTCGGTCACCAGCAATTCAGCGGGTTTGATGCCATTGTTTTCCAGCTGCTTGGGCAGGAGGTAACGCATGGCAATGCTGGTTTTCTCGTCTTCGGTGTAACCCGACAGGCGGATGACTTCCATGCGGTCGAGCAGCGCAGGCGGGATGTTCATCGAATTGGACGTGGCCACAAACATCACGTCGCTCAGGTCGAAGTCGACCTCGACGTAATGGTCACCAAACGTGTGGTTCTGCTCAGGATCCAGAACCTCCAGCAAGGCACTCGACGGGTCTCCCCGGAAGTCCGTGCCCAGCTTGTCGATTTCATCGAGCAGGAACAAGGGGTTGCGGGTGCCCGCCTTGTTCAGGCTTTGCAACACCTTCCCCGGCATGGCACCGATATAGGTGCGGCGGTGACCACGGATTTCGGCCTCGTCACGCATGCCACCCAGCGCCATGCGCACGTACTTGCGGCCCGTGGCCTTGGCAATGGACTGGCCCAGCGAGGTTTTGCCCACGCCCGGTGGCCCGACCAGGCACAGGATGGGCGCCTTGACCTTGTCGACACGCTGTTGCACAGCGAGGTATTCCAGAATGCGGTCCTTGACCTTTTCGAGGCCAAAGTGGTCCTGGTTCAACACACTTTCGGCATTGGACAGGTCATGCTTGATCTTGGTCTTCTTGCTCCAGGGCAAACCTGTGAGCACTTCAATGTAGTTGCGCACCACCGAAGCCTCTGCCGACATGGGCGACATGAGCTTGAGCTTCTTGAGCTCGGCATCGGCCTTCTTGCGAGCATCGGCCGGCATCTTGGCCGCCTTGATCTTTTTCTCGATCTCCTCGATGTCCGCGCCCTCTTCGCCCTCGCCCAGTTCTTTCTGGATGGCTTTGACCTGCTCGTTCAGGTAGAAGTCGCGCTGGTTCTTTTCCATCTGGCGTTTGACACGGCCACGGATGCGTTTGTCCACATTGAGGATGTCGACCTCGCGCTCGAGCTGGGTGAACAGGTTTTCCAGGCGCTCCTTGATGCTGGACAGGTCCAGCACAGCCTGCTTGTTTTCGAGCTTCAGCGGCAGGTGCGCAGCGATCGTGTCGGCCAGGCGCCCTGCATCGTCGATGCTGGAGATCGATGTCAGGATCTCTGGCGGGATCTTTTTGTTGAGTTTGACGTACTGGTCAAACTGCTGCATCACCGCACGGCGCAGGGCTTCTGTCTCGCTGCTGGACTCGACCAACTCGGCCGCAGGCTCCACGGGCTTGACTGTCGCCACAAAGTGCGCCTCGCCGTCCACAATGCTCTGCACCAATGCCCGCTGCTGACCTTCAACCAGCACTTTGACCGTGCCATCAGGCAACTTGAGCATTTGCAAGATGGTCGACACACAACCGACATCGAACATGTCAGAGGCATCGGGTTCGTCCTTGGCTGCGGTTTTTTGCGCCACCAGCATGATGCGGCGGTCGGTCGACATGGCCGACTCCAGCGCCTTGATGCTCTTGGGGCGACCCACAAACAGCGGGATCACCATGTGGGGAAAAACCACCACATCGCGCAAGGGCAACATCGGCAGGTCGATCGGGGTGGAAGGCAATGGGGGGTGTCCGGACATGGTGTTACCTCAGGTGTTGGGTATCACATGGATGCTGCACCCACGATTTCAACCCGTCTGTGCGAAGGGTCTTCATCGTGCGTGTGCGGTCCATGGCAATCAGGCCTGTTTGGCCGCCTCGCGGTAAACCAGCAGCGGTGGCTTGTTTTCATCGATGGTGGACTCGTCCACCACGACTTTCTCCACATTCACCGCGTTGGGCAATTCGTACATGGTGTCGATCAAGGCCTGCTCCATGATGGAACGCAGGCCACGTGCACCAGTCTTGCGGGCCAGCGCCTTGCGGGCGATGGCGTGCAGGGCGTTGGAGCGCACTTCCAGCTCCACCCCTTCCATGGCCAGCAACTTGGCAAACTGCTTGACCACTGCGTTTTTGGGCTCGGTCAGGATTTGCACCAGCGCTTCTTCGGTCAGTTCAGCCAGCGTCGCCACCACAGGCAAACGGCCCACCAGCTCAGGGATCAGGCCAAACTTGATCAGGTCTTCCGGCTCCACATCGGTGAAGACTTCGGTCAGCGAACGCTGCTTCTTGCTCTTGACCGTGGCACCAAAGCCGATACCACCGGATTCGGTGCGGTTTTCGATGACTTTTTCCAGACCCGCAAAAGCACCACCGCAGATGAACAGGATGTTGGTCGTATCGATCTGAAGGAAATCCTGGTTGGGATGCTTGCGCCCGCCTTGAGGCGGCACACTGGCCATGGTGCCTTCGATCAGCTTGAGCAATGCCTGCTGAACGCCCTCGCCCGACACATCGCGGGTGATGGAGGGGTTGTCCGACTTGCGGGTGATCTTGTCAATCTCATCGATGTAGACGATGCCGCGCTGGGCACGCTCCACGTCGTAGTTGCAGGTCTGCAGCAGCTTGGCCACGATGTTTTCGACGTCTTCACCCACATAACCGGCTTCGGTCAGGGTGGTGGCGTCGGCCATCACAAAAGGCACGTCCAGCATGCGGGCCATGGTCTGGGCCAGCAGGGTTTTGCCCGAACCTGTCGGGCCGATCAGCAAGATATTGCTCTTGGCCAATTCGACGTCGTCTTTTTTGGCGCCCTCTTTGTGCTTGAGGCGTTTGTAGTGGTTGTAGACCGCCACCGCCAGGCTGCGCTTGGCCTTTTCCTGGCCAATCACATAGTTGTCCAGGTTGGACTTGATGTCCGAAGGGGTAGGCAAACCGTCTTTGGAGCCCTCAGCCAAGGTCGTGGTGGTGAGTTCGTCGCGCACGATGTCGTTGCACAAATCGATGCACTCATCGCAGATGAAAACCGACGGACCTGCAATCAGCTTTTTGACCTCGTGCTGGCTTTTGCCGCAAAAGGAGCAGAACAGGTTTTTCTCAGTGGTTGAGCCTTTTTTGTCGGCCATAAATGTCGCCTTGGAATCCGGATATCCGTCAATGATAACGAAAGAAAAACGGCGCTCACCTCTGGAGGTAAACGCCGTCCAAAAAGGTGCCGGGTGAACCGGCTGTCGTCAAGTCCGCTTGGCGATGACCTGATCGACCAGACCGTACTCTTTGGCTTCGGCAGCAGACAGGTAGTAATCACGCTCGGTATCGCGCTCGATCCGCTCCAGCGGCTGACCTGTGTTCTCAGCCAGAATGCGGTTCAATTGCTCACGGGTTTTGATGATTTCGCGTGCAGCGATCTCGATCTCGGTCGCCTGACCACGTGCGCCACCCAGGGGCTGGTGGATCATGACCTTGGAGCTGGGCAGCGAAAAACGCTTGCCCTTGGCCCCTGCCGACAGCAGGAAAGCGCCCATGCTGGCGGCCATGCCGTTGCACAGCGTGGACACGTCGGGCTTGATGAAGTTCATGGTGTCGTAAATCGCCATGCCCGCACTGACAGAACCACCGGGCGAGTTGATGTACAGGGAAATGTCCTTTTCAGGGTTTTCGCTTTCCAGGAACAGCAACTGGGCCACGATCAGATTGGCCATGTGGTCATTGACCTCGCCCACCAGAAAGATCACGCGCTCCTTGAGCAGTCGCGAATAAATGTCATAGGCACGCTCGCCACGGCCCGATTGCTCGACGACCATGGGCACCATGCCCAGATTAGTGATGTCCAGTGCGCTCATCATTTCTCCAGAAATTCAAACCAACTTTAACCAATTTTGAAAGCTACCAAGAAGATGGGGCTTGATCGCCGCACTGCAAGTGCGGCTCAAGCCCCATTCGTGGGTACAAACCCCAAGACCGATCAGGCCTGGCCCATCAGCTCTTCAAAGGAGATGGCTTTTTCAGAGACCTTGGCTTTGCTCAGCACGAAATCGGCCACATTGCCTTCGATCACCACGGCTTCGACCTCGGCCATGCGCTGGTTGTCGCTGTAGTACCAACGGGTGACATCTTCAGGACGCTCGTAGCTGGCAGCCAGCTCTTCGATGTGGGCCTTGATTTGCTCGGGCTTGGCGTGCAGTTCGTTGGTGCGAACCACTTCGGCCACCACCAAGCCCAGGCGCACGCGCTGCTCGGCTTGAGGGCGGAAGATGTCGTCAGGGATCGGGGCCTTGTCGGCGTCCTTGATGCCGCGCTGCTTCAGATCCGCACGTGCACCGTCTTTCAGGCGCTCGACTTCGGACTGGACGATCGACTGGGGCAGGTCCAGCTCGGCCTTGGCCACCAGGGCGTCCATGGCGGCTTGCTTGTTGCGGGCCAGCAGGCGGAACTTGACTTCGCGCTCCAGGTTCTTGCGGATGTCAGCGCGCAGGCCTTCCACGGTGCCGTCGGCGATGCCCAGAGCCTTGGCCAGGGCTTCGTTCACTTCGGGCAGGTTGGCGGCTTCGATCTTCTTGATGGTCACCAGGAAATCGGCAGTTTTGCCCGCCACGTCCTTGCCGTGGTAGTCGGCAGGGAAAGCCAGCGGGAAGGTCTTGCTTTCGCCGGACTTCATGCCACGCACGGCGTCTTCGAATTCCTTGAGCATCTGGCCTTCGCCGACCAGGAACTGGAAGTCTTCGGCCTTGCCGCCTTCAAACGCTTCACCGTCGATCTTGCCGGCGAAGTCGATGGTCACGCGGTCACCGTCTTGCGCAGCGGCGTCTTGCGCGCGCTGGGCGAAGGTGCGGCGCTGCTTGCGCAGGATGTCCACGGTCTTGTCGATGGCCGCGTCAGACACTTCGGCCGTCAGTTTTTCAACTTCGGTGCTGGCCAGGTCGGCCAGCTTGACTTCAGGGTACACCTCGAAAATGGCGTCAAAAGTCAGCTCGCCCTCGGGCGCGCCTTCTTTTTCGGAAATGCGGGGCTGACCGGCCACGCGCACTTTGGCTTCGTTCGCGGCCAGGGCAAACGCTTCGCCCACCTTGTCGTTCAGCACTTCGTACTGAACCGAGTAGCCATAGCGCTGCGACACCACGTTCATGGGCACTTTGCCGGGACGGAAGCCGTCCATCTTGACCGTGCGGGCCATTTTCTTCAGGCGTGCTTCGACCTCGGACTGGATGGCCGTCACAGGCACAGTCAGGGTGATCTTGCGTTCCAGTTTTTCAAGGGTTTCAACAGTCACTGTCATCGTCGTTCTCGGTTAGAAATGTGAATCGTTTTCCGGCTTGGGGACGTGCCCTGGGCCAGAAACCGTGGTGCGCGGGGGGGGACTCGAACCCCCACACCATTGCTGGCGTCAGGACCTAAACCTGGTGCGTCTACCAATTTCGCCACCCGCGCGGGTCCAAACAAAAAGGGCGAACAGGCCGGGATGGGTGCCATCCACAGGCCTGACCGCCCGCTTGAAATCGGTCAACTTTCTATTTTAGCCGCTCCGAACCCCGTTTTCAGGGCCAGGCGGTGCTGGTTTTCCCCTCTGCGACGCTGTTTTTCAAGCCACCTGAGCAGCGCCCGCCGGGCGCGGCACACGGAACCAGGCCGCATACATGGCCGGCAACGCCAGCAAAGTCAGGGCGGTGGCCACAATCAATCCCCCCATGATGGCCACGGCCATCGGGCCCCAGAACACGCTGCGCGAGAGCGGGATCATGGCCAGCACGGCCGCCGCCGCCGTCAACACGATGGGCCGCAAGCGGCGAACCGCCGACTCGACGATCGCCATCCAGGGCTCCACGCCCGCAGCGCGGTCCTGCTCGATCTGGTCGATCAGGATCACCGAATTGCGCTGGATCATGCCCATGAGCGCGATCACCCCCAGCAAGGCCACAAAACCGAATGGACGGTTCAGCGCCAGCAAGGATGCCGCCACCCCTGCCATGCCCAAGGGGCCGGTCAGGAACACCAGCACCGAGCGGCTGAAGCTTTGCAGCTGCAGCATCAGCAAGGTGAAAGTGATGAACAGCATGATGGGCACACCCGCCGCGATCGAGGCCGATCCTTTGGAGCTTTGCTCCACCGCGCCCGCCACCTGGATGCGGAAATCCACTTGCCCATTCGCAGCCCATTGGGCCTGCAGCTTGTCCAGCTCGGGCTGCAACTGGGCCGTGACGGTCGCGCCCTGCACCCCCTCGGCAATGTCCGATTGCACCGTGATGGCGTACTGGCGGCCTTCGCGCCACATCACCCCCGGCTCCCAGCCGAACACTGGGCGCGCGATCTGCAAGAGCGGAATCGACTTGCCCGACGCCGTGGGCACATAGGCCTGGCCCAGATCGGACAGTGCATCGCGTTCGTTCAAGGGCTGACGCAGCACGATGTCGATCAGCTTGTCGCCTTCGCGGAACTGCCCCACAGGCGCGCCCGACAGCAAAGTGCGCGAAGCCTGAGCAATCGACTGGCTGGTCACACCCAAGGCGCGGGCCTTGGCCTGGTCCACTTCCAGACGCACGGTCTTGACCGACTCGTTCCAGTTGTCGTTCACACCGCGGGCGCTGGCGTTGCGGCGCATCACGGCCTTGACCTCTTCGGCCTTCTGGCGCAAGGCCACCGGCTCGGTGCCCACCACGCGGAACTGCACCGGGTAAGGCACGGGCGGGCCATTGGGCAGCAGCTTGACGCGGCCACGGATCTCGGGGAACTCCTGCGCCAGCAAGGCCGGAAGCTTCACGCGCAGGGTTTCGCGCACCTTCAGGTCACGCGGCAGCACGATCAGCTGCGACACGTTGCTTTGCGGGAACACCTGATCGAGCGGCAGGTAAAAGCGTGGCACGCCCGAGCCCACCCAGGTGGTGACCGAACTCACGCCCTCTTCTTGCGCCAGGCGTTTTTCGACGCGCTTGGCCACTTCTTCGCTGGCACTGTAGGGCGCGCCCTCCGGCAACCACAGGTCCACCAGAATTTCTGGGCGGCTGGAATCGGGGAAGAACTGCTGCTGCACCTTGCCCATGCCCACGATGCCCAGCACAAACAGGGCGATGGTGATGGCGATGGTCTTCCAGCGGTGGGTCACGCACCAGGTCACCCAACGGCGGAACTGGCGGTAAAACGGCGTGTCGAACATCTCGGCGCTGTCGTGGCTGTGCCCGGCACCTTCGCCTGCGACAGCGTGCGCTGGCGGCTTGAGCAGCCACGCACCCAGATAAGGCACAAAGTACACCGACGCCACCCAGCTCACGATCAGGGCGATCACCGTGACCGCGAAGATGGCGAAGGTGTATTCACCCGTCACCGACTTGGCAATGCCAATGGGCAGGAAACCGGCCGCCGTGATCAAGGTGCCTGTGAGCATGGGCATGGCCGTCAGCTCGTACGCAAAGGTGGCGGCGCGGAACTTGTCGTAGCCCTCTTCCATCTTCCGCACCATCATCTCGACGGCAATGATGGCGTCGTCCACCAGCAGGCCCAGCGCGATGATGAGCGAGCCCAACGAGATTTTGTGCAGGCCGATGCCGAAGTAGTTCATGGCCAAAAAGGTCACCGCCAGCACCAGCGGGATGGTGATGCCCACCACCAGACCGGGACGGATGTCCAGCGTCCAGCGCCGCCACAGTGGGTTCTGCCCGGGGCGCTTGTGCAGACCCAGCGACAAAAAGCTCACCGCCAGCACGATCACCACCGCCTCGATCAGCACCTTGATGAACTCATTGACCGATCTGGACACGGCGGCGGGCTGGTCCTGCACTTGTTTCAGGCTCAGGCCCACGGGCAAAGCGGCCTCGATCTGCTTGACAGTGCCATCGAGCGCGTGGCCCAGGGCGATGATGTCGCCGCCCTTGGCCATGCTCACGCCCAGGGCAATGACCTCCTGGCCCTCGTGGCGCACCTTGACGGACGGCGGATCGACATAACCCCGGCTGACCGTGGCGATGTCGCCCAGGCGCACCTGTGCGCCCGAGCCGCCCCGGATGGGCATGGCCCGCAGGTCGTCCAGGTTCTGGAACTGGCCGCCCACGCGCACCTGCACCACATCGTTGGGTGACTGCATCGTGCCTGCCGACTCGACCGCGTTTTGCTGGCCCAGCTGCGCCAGCACGGCGCCCATGTCCAGACCCATCTGGGCGATTTTCTTTTGCGAGACGTCGATGAAGACTTTTTCGTCCTGCACACCGAACAGCTCCACCTTGGCCACATCGGGCACACGCAGCAGTTTTTGACGAACAAGGTCAGCGTGGACCTTGACCTCAGCCGGACTGAAACCATCACCACTCAGGGCGTAGATCACCCCAAAGACATCACCGAACTCGTCGTTGAAAAACGGCCCCACCACGCCCTGCGGCAAGGTGGCGCGCATGTCGCCAATCTTTTTGCGCACGGTGTACCAGACCTGTGGCACCTCACCGGGCTTGGAATAGTCCTTGAGTTCCAGAATGATCTGCGACTCACCCGGCTTGGAGTAGCTGCGGATCTTGTCCGAGTAAGGCACTTCCTGCAGCGTGCGTTCGAGTTTGTCGGTCACCTGCTCGGCCACCTGCTGGGCCGTGGCTCCCGGCCAGTAGGTGCGCACCACCATCGCCCGGAAAGTGAAAGGCGGATCTTCGTCCTGCCCCAGTTGAAAGTACGACGCCATGCCCAGCACCATGAGCGCCACCATCAGGTAGCGCGTCAGGGCCGGGTGCTCCAGCGCCCAGCGCGAGAGGTTGAACTTTTGATCTTGTGACGCCATGGCCGATTACCGTCCCGTTGTGGTGCTTGCCGGGGCGGAGGCTGTAGCAGCCGGAGCCGCCGCAGGGTCCACATAGACCGTCACCTTCTGGCCTGCGGTCAGCACATGCACGCCAGCGGCCACCACTTTTTGCCCAGGCTGCAAGCCCGAGGCGATCACGACCTGGTTGCCGTCCACCGTGCCCACCTGCACGGGCTGCGAACGCACCGTCATGGCGGTTTCATCCAGCACCCAGACGGCGGTCCCGGCGCCTTCCTGGCGCAAGGCGCTGGTCGGCAGCTTGATCACCGGGGCCTGAGCGCCCTTGAGCGAACCTGCCTGCACATTGACCGTGGCCCCCAAAGGCAATTTTTCGGAGGCGTCCAGCGCCAGCTTGATGGTGAAGGTGCGCGTCACCGGATCGGCGCTCGCGCCCACCTCGCGCACATGGCCCTTGAGCACCTGACCGGTGCTGGTCAGCACCGCCTGCATGGCCTGACCCGGTTTGAACGCCATCACGGCCTGCTCAGGCACGGCGAACACCGCATCACGTGGGCCGTCATGTGCCAATCGGACCACCGGTTGGCCTGCCGTGACAACCTGCCCCACTTCGGCCTCCACCCCGGTCACCACACCGCTGGTCGTGGCTTGCAGTCGGGCATACGCCGCCTGATTGGTTTGCGCCTGAGCCTGCGCGCGGGCTTGCGCCAGGCTGGCATCGGCCGCCTTGAACGCGGCTTCGCGGCGCTCCAGTTCGACGCTGCTGATGAAGTTCTGAGCCCGCAGCCCCTCAAAGCGGCGCAGCTCGGCCTGGCTCAGGTCACGCTGGGTTTGCGCAGCAGCCAGCTGCGCCTGGGCGGCTTGCGCGGCCAGCTGGTAATCCTGCGGGTCGATCTGGGCCAGCACCTGGCCCGCCTGCACCCGCTGACCAGCCTCTGCCTGGCGCTGGATCAGCTTGCCTGCAACACGAAAGCCCAGCCGGGACTCGATCCGTGCGCGGATTTCAGCGGCATATTCGTTCCGGGCATTGAGGTCTGTGGCCCCCACCGTCAGCAACTTGACTGACCGCACAGGCTCCTGCACAGGCGCCTGGCGCGAGCAGGCGGCCATAGCCAATACCCCGGCACCCATGGCCACACGGACGGCCCACCGTGCGGACGAAGATGTCCTGAACTTGTTGATCAACATGGCACTCCCTGAAAATATTAATGACTGATTGGTTAGTAATTTATTGAATCTCATGATTTCTGTCAAGCGACAATGCGATCACCCATGCAAAAAAACGGAACTTTCAGCAGCGCCCACATGAGGCTTCTCCGAGGTGTTTCGCGCTCTTTTTACCTGTCGATCCGGCTTTTGCCTCGGGCCTTGCAGGCCCCGATGGCTGTGGGCTACCTGCTGGCCCGCGCCACCGACACGGTGGCCGACACCACCACCTTGCCCCAGGCTGACCGAGTTCATTTGCTCACGGCCATGATGGCCGCCATCAATGCACCTGCAGGTGATTTGCGTCACTGCAGCAAGGCATTGGCCGGGTTTGCCGAGCATCAGACCGATGCGCATGAAAGAGCGCTGATGCAAGCCCTGCCCGGCTGCCTGCCCCTGCTGCAAGCGCTCTCGCCAGAAGACCAGGCCAGCGTGCGCTGGGTGTTGAGCCACATCACGGATGGCCAGATGCTGGACATTCAGCGCTTTGGCCAAGGTCCTGCGGCCTTGGCCACTGATGCTGAACTGGACGAATACACCTGGCTCGTGGCCGGTTGCGTGGGCGAGTTCTGGACCGAACTTTGTGCACGGCACCTGCCCGGTTTTGCCTCACAGCCCGCGAAATCCATGCGCCTTCTGGGGCGCACCTACGGCATGGGCCTGCAGCGGCTGAACATCCTGCGGGATGCGGGCAGCGATCTGGCCGCTGGCCGCTGCTACCTGCCCGAAGCCCGCCTGAGTCCACTGGGCTTGAGCCCCGAGCAGCTCATGCAAGCTGCAAGCATGGGCGACACCGCGACACTGCAACAGCTGACCCCCTTGTGGGACGACTACCTGAAGCAAACCCATGCCCAACTGGGCGAAGGCGTGTTGTACAGCCAGAGCCTCACCAGCCGCCGCCTGCGCCTGGCCAGCACCCTGCCCGCTTTGATTGGCGCCCGCACCGTGGCCCTGCTGCGCCAGACAGGCCCGCAAGCCCTCGCCCAGCGCGTGAAAATGGCGCGCCACGAAGTGCGCGCCCTGCTCTGGCGGCTGCTCTGGCGCCTGGCCTCGCCAGATGCACTGGGCCATGAATTCCAGCGCCAGTCGCAGTGAGACAATCCCAGCCCATGAGCCCGCAAGACTACGTCCAGCAAAAAGCCGCTGCCTCGGGCAGCAGTTTTTATTACGCCTTCCTCTTCCTGCCGCCCGAGCGCCGTGCCGCCATCACCGCGTTTTATGCGTTTTGCCGTGAAGTAGACGATGTGGTCGACGAAATCAAAGACCCCAGCGTGGCCGCCGCCAAGCTCGGCTGGTGGCAAAAAGAAGTGCAACAAGCCTATGCCGGCCAGCCCACGCACCCGGTCATGCAGGCCCTGATGCCGCACACCCAGCCCTTTGGCATCGAGAGCCGCCACCTGATGGCCGTGATCGAAGGCTGCCAGATGGACCTGAACCAGACCCGTTACCTGGACTTTGCGGGCCTGACAAAATATTGCCACCTGGTGGCCGGTGTGGTCGGTGAAGTCGCCGCCCGCATCTTTGGCCAGACCGACGAGGCCACCACTGCCTATGCGCACAAGCTGGGTCTGGCGTTTCAGATGACCAACATCATCCGCGACGTGGGCGAAGACGCCCTGCGCGGACGCATCTACCTGCCGCTGGACGAGCAGCAACGTTTTGGCGTCAAGGCGCAGGACCTGATGCAGCGCACTTACTCGGACAACTTCACCGCGCTGATGAAGTTCCAGACCGACCGCGCGCATGCCCTGTACGACGAAGCTCTGGCCCTGCTGTCCGCCGCCGATCGCCGCGCCCAAAAACCTGGCCTGATGATGGCCAGCATCTACCGCACCCTGCTGCGCGAAATCGAAGCCTCGGGCTTTCAGGTGCTGCACCAGCGCATTGGACTCACGCCGCTGCGCAAGCTGTGGCTGGCTTGGAAGATGCAGGCGCTGGGGCGGTTTTAAAACGCGCCAACCCGCTCAGGTCCCGGTGGGATGCCCGCCACGCCTGCGCACCATGTCCTGCGACATCGCCGCCAGCTGCCGGGCATCCAGCGTGCGCCTGGCTGCCGGGTACACCAAGCCTTCTTCATCTCGGATATGGTCTTTGTAAATGGCAACAAACGCGTCCATATTGGCCTTGTCCGCTTCACTGAAGGCCGTCCCGCCGTGGGCGTCCGCATGCGCCACTCGCGTCAGCGCCTGACGAACGGCTGCCCAGTACTTTTCCATGTCCCGGTGATCCTGCTGGAGCCGGGTCACCATCAGACTCAGACGCCCATCGTGCAAAGCCAGCACGGCCGGGAACACATGCAGCTCCTCGTCCAGGTGGTGCTGCGGCGCGGCCAGGTCAAAGTAGCGCATCACGTCCGTGGCCGCTGTCGCGGCTTGCGCATCGCACCCGTTTTGCGCCACATGGTCCCTGAGCCGGGCGAGCAAATTCAGCATGCGCTCAACCCGTTCATGACACGCCGAAAGCATCTCAAACGGCGCTTCAAAGCCCACGCTGGGTGAACGCAGCCCTGGCAAACCCACGCCCACGGCGCTGGGGCCGGTCACGCGCTTTCTCCCCAGATGCGGGTGAACTGCTGCACCTCGGGGCGAGGCTTGAAAGGTTTGCGTGAGCTGACCGAACCCACGCTCAAGCAACAAATCGCCTGCTCTGCAGCCACCAAGCCCAAACCGGCACGAAAAGAGGTGGCCTTGAGCGCCTTGCCGCTCGTCAAACCCGATCCATAACCCATGGCGTGGGCCAGCAGCATGAGGTTTTGCACGGCGCAGCCTGCGCTCAGCACCCGCTCGTGCATGTCGATGTCGGCACTGCCTTTGGCCTCGTCCACGATCAGCAGCATCAGCAAAGGTGCCCGCAAGGCCTTGTCGCGCGCTTGTTCCACCTGATCGGTCGATGCACTGGGGTCGCGCTCCAGCAAGGCAGCAGCAAACAGCTCGCCCAGATCGGCCCTTTTGTGTTCCGGAATGATCAAGAAGCGCCAGGGGTTGATCAGGTCGTGGTCCGGCGCGGCGGCCGCAGCCTGAAACAATTGTTCGAGTTCAGCCGCGTTGGGACCGGGGGCCACCAACCTTTTGGGCAAAACGGTCTGGCGCGAAGCGATCCACTGGCTGGCCAGCCTTGGCGCATTCGCGGTCTCTGCATCGCTCATGTCATCCTCCCCATCGCACTCACTCAGAAATGATCTGGCCATCATGCTCCACATACGGCGGAAATGGCCCGGTGCCGCTGTGCGAGGACTGCGATGCGGGCACAAAATCGCCCCGCTGCACATCGTACACATGCACCTCGCCCTCTTCGATCACATAGTGCCAGCCGTGCAGGGTCAGGTGCCCGGCTTCGACTTCGCGCCGCACCATGGGGTAGTCCATCAGCCGTTCGAGCTGCAAGACCACCGAGCGCTGCTCGGTGCGCAGCAAGGCCTCAGGGCTGGGCCGCACCGGCAGCAGGGCCTCGTCGGCCAGCTTGAGCCAGCTTTGCAAGGCCTTGGCTTCTTCGGGTGCGCCTTCGTAAGCGGTGCGGATCGCCCCGCAGTGGCTGTGTCCGCACACGATGATGCGCTGCACATGCAGCTGCAGCACCGCGAACTCGATGCCCGCCATGGTGCCGTGCAGCCCGTGTGAGCCATCGTAGGGCGGCACCAGCGCGCCCACATTGCGCACGATGAACAACTCACCCGGCCCGGTGCCAGTCAACAGGTAAGGCACCAGGCGCGAGTCCGAGCAACCGATGAACAGGGTTTTGGGGTGCTGCCCCTGCGCCACCAGATCCTGAAACCGCTGCTGGTGCAGCGGGAAATAATCCGCATGAAAGCGCTGCAAACGCTGCAGCAGCTCATCGGAGGCATCGGGCAGCACTTGCTCGTTCATTGCACCAGGGGCGAGGCATCCCCGTCCAGCGCCAAGCCCTCGACATTCGCCAGACCCACCAGGCGGCGCATGTACTGCCCCAAGGCGGTGGCGCGTGACTGCCATTCCAGGCGCGAAGCGATCTGCGCCTTCAGCTGTTCAAACGAAGGCAAATGGCCGGGGTTCACTTCGAGCACATCGACAATGTGGAAACCAAAGCGCGTGTGCACCAGACGTGGCCGCAGGCCCGTGCTCTGGCTGGACTCGGCCAAAAAGAACAATTCCTTGGCGAATTCAGGTGCGCAGTCCTGAGGCGTGAGCCAGCCCAGATCACCGCCTTGAGCGCCCGATGGGCAGTTGGACAACTCGGCCGCCAATTGCACAAAGCGCTCAGGCGCAACCGACTTGTTGCTCAACTCCAGCAAAGCCGCTTCGGCACGTTGCGCCAGCGCGGGCACATTCACCCCGGGCGTGACGGCAAACAAAATGTGGCGCACACGACGGGCTTGACCCACCGTGAATTGCGCCTGGTGGGCGTCGTAGTAACGCCGCGCTTCTTCGGGTGTGGGCTCGGGCGAAACAACCTCAGACTCCAGCATGCGGTCGATCACCGCCTGATCGTCGGCGTTCAGTTCAGGCGCGGTCAGGCCGACGTGGCGGGGCAAGAGACCAAGCCGGACCGCCTCCTGGCGCAGCAGTTCGGCATGCGCCCGCTCCTGCAGATCTTCTGCCGAAATACGCTCGTCAGAAGCCTGCAAGGCGATGCCGTTGATGGCGGGCTGCACGTCAGGCTGCACCTTGACAGTCGCGTCAAGCTGCGTTGAATTTGCAGGCACAGGCATGGACGCCGCTGTGCGCTCGTAAGCCGAAGACGGCGCTGCACTGCCGCAGCCACAGGTGCCGCTGCCGCAAGAACCTGCACCGGAGGTGGCGGATTGGTTTTCTGTCAAGGTGTCAAAGGTCATGGTGAAGCCTTGTGTGCAATGGTTTCAAAAATTTCAACACCCGATCAGCCACGGCCAAACGGCGGCCGGGGCGTCATGCCCACGCTGCGGCTGCGCACCACCTGGTAGGGACGCACCACATAGGCCAGCGTGCCAAAACCGCTCCAGACGTGCACCAGTCGGGTGAACGGGAAGATGAAGAAGATGCTCATGCCCAAGAACATGTGGGCCTTGAAGACCCAGCTGGCTTCGGCCAGCAGCTCCACCGCGCCACCACGGAAGGTGACGATGCGCTGCGCCCATTCGGCCAGCTTGAGCATCATGCTGCCGTCCAGGTGCTGGGCCGACAGCGGAATGGTGGCCAGGCCCAGGGCAAACTGCGCCCACAGCAAGACCAGCAGCACGATGTCGCTGGTTTTACTGTTCACACGGATGCGCACGTCAAACAGGCGGCGGTGCAAAAGCACCGTCACGCCAATGAAGCCCAGCACGCCAAACACACCGCCCGAGACCATGGCCAGCAACTGCTTGTCGCCCGCGCTCATGATGTGCTCGTACATGAAGTGCGGCGTGAGCATGCCCACACTGTGCCCGCCAAACAAAAACAGCACGCCCACATGGAACAGATTGCTGCCCCAGCGCAACTGGCCTTTGCGCAGCAGTTGCGAGGAATCGCTCTTCCAGCTGTACTGGTCGCGGTCAAAGCGGATCAGGCTGCCGAGCAAAAACACGCTCAGCGCGATGTAGGGATAAATGCCAAAGATGAAGTGGTCAAAATAGTTCATGCTGCAACTCCCCGGCTTTGGGTAGAGGTTTTTCTGACAATGTGGATGGGCTGCGCCTCGCCCGGACGGGCCTGACCGCGTGTGCTGCAGCCATCAAAGGCCTCGGGCTCGCGCCAGCTCTCGTCCAGCGGCTCATCGGCCACGATCTGCACCGCCTGGGCCTTGTGCCCGGCCAGCTCCAGCACCGCGGCCAACACCACCGCATAGGGGCTTTCGCGTTTGAGCAAGGCACTGAAGATGGCGTTCAGGATGTGCGCCATCTCACCCAGAAAGGCCTTGGCCACTTCGGGCGTCTGGGTCGATGCGAACTCCAGCACCACACACAGATGGTCGGGCAGCTCGTCGGGCGACAAAAACAGGCCCGATTGCGCGTAGGTTTGACTCAAGTCGATCATGGCCGGTCCCCGGTCGCGCGAGTCGCCATGCACATGCTCGAACAGGTGCAGGCAAGTGGCGCGGCCCCGGTCAAAGGTTTCCACATAACGCGCCTCGGCGTCCATGGTGTCCAGACGCAGCAGGTGGTTCACCAAGGTCTGCAGTTCGGCCTGTCGGGCAGCGCTCAAGGCACCCTCTTCCTTCAGCACGGGCAGCAACTCGGGCAGCTGTGCTCGCAACTCGGCGTCCGGGTAGGACAGCAACTGGGACAGCACGCGCAATGAATATCGGTTGTTCTTCATGAAAGACCTCGCTTCAGACGACGGGCTGGATGGGGATGGTGCGACGCTTGTCGCCACCGAACAGGCTGGCTTCGGACTGACCGTCCGAGCAACCGTTGCCAAACGAGAAGCCGCAACCCCCGCGCATGTCGAAGGTGTTTTCGGCGTATTCCCGGTGCGAGCTGGGGATCACGAAGCGGTCTTCGTAATTGGCAATCGCCATGACGTGGTACATCTCTTCAACCTGGGTCACCGTCAGGCCGGTTTGCTCCAGCACCGCCAGGTTGTCCACACCGTCCACGTGCTTGCTGCGCTGGTAGGTGCGCATGGCCAGCATGCGTTCCAGGGCGCGGGTCACGGGCGCGGTGTCACCGGCGGTGAGCAGGTTGGCCAGGTACTGCACCGGAATGCGCATCTGCGACACATCGGGCAGCTCGCCGTTCATGCCCACATGGCCTGCGTTGGCGGACGCCGTGATGGGCGACAGCGGTGGCACGTACCAGACCATGGGCAACGTGCGGTACTCGGGGTGCAGGGGCAAGGCCACTTTCCAGTCGATCGCCATTTTGTAGACGGGGCTGTTGCGTGCGCCTTCCAGCCAGGCTTCGGGGATGCCGTCCAGACGGGCCTGCTCGATCACTTTCGGGTCGTGCGGGTTCAGGAAGATGTCCAGCTGCGCCTGGTACAGGTCTTTCTCGTTTTCGGTGCTGGCCGCTTCGGCGATGCGGTCGGCGTCGTACAGCACCACACCCAGGTAACGGATGCGGCCCACGCAGGTTTCCGAGCACACCGTGGGCTGACCGGCTTCAATGCGGGGGTAGCAGAAAATGCATTTCTCGGCCTTGCCGCTTTGCCAGTTGTAGTAAATCTTTTTGTAGGGGCAGCCGCTCACGCACATGCGCCAGCCGCGGCACTTGTCCTGGTCGATCAGCACGACGCCATCGTCTTCGCGCTTGTAGATCGAACCCGAGGGACAGGACGCCACGCAAGCCGGGTTCAGGCAGTGCTCGCACAGGCGGGGCAAATACATCATGAAGGTGTTTTCAAACTGACCCACCATGTCTTTTTGCACCTGCTCGAAGTTCGCCAGGTTGGCGTCCTTGCTGCGTTTGCTGAACTCACCGCCCAGGATTTCTTCCCAGTTGGGGCCCCATTCGATCTTTTGCATACGCTGGCCGGTGATCAGGCTGCGCGGGCGTGCCGTGGGCGTGGCCTTGGACTCGGGCGCGCCTTGCAGGTGCTCGTAGTCGTAGGTGAAGGGCTCGTAATAGTCGTCGATCTGCGGCATGTTGGGATTTGAAAAAATCCGCATCAGCAGTTTCCATTTGCCGCCCTGTTTGGGCTCGATCGAGCCATCGGCCTTGCGGGTCCAGCCGCCGTTCCACTTGTCCTGGTTTTCCCAGTCCTTGGGGTAGCCAATGCCGGGCTTGGTTTCCACGTTGTTGAACCAGGCGTATTCCACACCGGGTCGGCTGGTCCAAACGTTTTTGCAGGTGACCGAGCAGGTGTGGCAACCGATGCATTTGTCCAGGTTCAACACCATCGCAATTTGTGCGCGAATTTTCATGTGTATCTCCTTCAAGCCTGCACAGTGGCAGCGGCTTCACCATCGAGCCAATCAACTTTGCGCATCTTGCGCACCACCACAAACTCGTCGCGGTTGGTGCCGATGGTTCCGTAGTAGTTGAAGCCGTAACTGAACTGGGCGTAGCCCCCGATCATGTGGGTCGGCTTGGTCACGATGCGGGTGACCGAGTTGTGGATACCGCCCCGAATGCCGGTGATCTCCGAGCCGGGGGTGTTGATGGTCTTTTCCTGGGCGTGGTACATCATCACCATGCCGGGATTGACCCGCTGGCTGACCACGGCACGGGCCGCGATCGCGCCGTTGCTGTTGAACAGCTCGACCCAGTCGTTGTCCACGATGCCCGCACGCCTGGCGTCGTCTTCGCTCAGCCAGATCACTGGGCCGCCCCGGTTGAGCGTGAGCATGTGCAGGTTGTCGCTGTAGGTGCTGTGGATGCCCCACTTCTGGTGCGGCGTGATGAAGTTGAGCGAGATTTCCTTGTTGCCGTTGGGCTTGCGGTCGATCATCTCGTCCACGGTTTTCAAGTCCACAGGTGGGCGGTAGCTGGTCATGCCTTCGCCAAAGGCCAGCATCCAGGGGTGGTCCAGGTAGAACTGCTGACGCCCGGTGAGCGTGCGCCACGGGATGTACTCGTGCACATTGGTGTAACCGGCGTTGTAAGAGACCTTTTCGCTCTCCAGACCCGACCAGGTGGGCGAGCTGATGATCTTGCGCGGCTGGGCCTGGATGTCGCGGAAGCGGATTTTTTCGTCCTCGCGGTGCAAGGCCAGGTGGGTGTGGTCGCGCCCGGTGATCCTGGAGAGTGCCTCCCAGGCCTTGACGGCCACATGGCCGTTGGTTTCGGGGGCCAGCTGCAAGACCACTTCGCAGGCGTCGATGTCGGTGTTGATGCTGGGCATGCCCTGGGTCACCCCTTCGGCGCGCACCTTGCCATTGAGCTCACCAAGCTGGTGCACCTCGTCGGCGGTGTTCCAGCCAATGCCCTTGCCGCCGTTGCCCACTTTTTCCATCAAGGGGCCCAGGGCCGTGAAGCGCTTGTAGGTGTTGGGGTAATCGCGCTCGATCACCGCAATCTGTGGCGCGGTCTTGCCGGGGATCAGTTCGCACTCGCCTTTTTTCCACTCTTTCACATCAAAGGCCTGGGCCAGCTCGGCGGGCGTGTCGTGCATCAGCGGCGTGAGCATCAGCTCTTTTTCGACGCCCAGATGGCCCACACAGACCTCGCTGAAGGCTTTGGCAAAACCCTTGTAGATCTCCCAATCGCTCTTGCTTTGCCAGGCCGAGTCCACCGCGGTGGACAGCGGGTGAATAAAGGGGTGCATGTCGCTGGTGTTGAGGTCGTTCTTCTCGTACCAAGTGGCGGTGGGCAGCACAATGTCCGAATACAGGCAGGTCGTGCTCATGCGGAAGTCCAGCGTCACCAAGAGGTCCAGCTTGCCTTCGGGCGCTTTGTCGTGCCAGGTCACTTCGGTCGGCTTGGCGTCTTCGGCCCCCAGGTCCTTGCCCTGCACACCGTGCGAGGTGCCCAGCAGGTGCTTGAGGAAATACTCGTGCCCTTTGCCCGAAGACCCCAGGATGTTGGAGCGCCAGACAAACATGTTGCGTGGCCAGTTGAGCGGGTGGTCCGGGTCTTCGCAGCTCATCTTGAGGCTGCCGTCCTTCAAGGCCTTGACCGCGTAGTCCTTGGGGTCCATGCCCTGGGCCTGCGCGTCCTTGACGACCTGCATCGGATTGGTCTGCAACTGCGGCGCGCTGGGCAGCCAGCCCATGCGCTCGGCACGCACGTTGTAGTCGATCATGCTGCCGCCAAACTTGGACTTGTCGGCCAGCGGCGAGAGGATCTCTTCCACGCCCAGTCGCTCGTAGCGCCACTGGTCGGTGTGTGCATAAAAGAAGCTGGTGCTGTTCATCTGGCGGGGTGGGCGCACCCAGTCCAGGGCAAAGGCCAGCGCAGTCCAGCCGGTCTGGGGACGCAGCTTTTCCTGGCCCACATAGTGCGCCCAGCCGCCGCCGCTTTGGCCAATGCAGCCGCACATCATCAGCATGTTGATGATGCCGCGGTAGTTCATGTCGCTGTGGTACCAGTGGTTCATGGCCGCACCGATGATGACCATGGACTTGCCACGGGTCTTGTCGGCGTTGTCGGCAAACTGGCGGGCCACGGCGATCACCTGGTCGCGTTTCACGCCGGTGATCTTTTCCTGCCAGGCGGGGGTATAGGGAGTGTCGTGGTCGTAGCTGGTGGCGGCGTTTTCGCCGGGCAGGCCCCGGGCCACGCCATAGTTGGCAGCCGTCAGGTCAAACACCGTGGCCACCAGGGCGTAGCGCTCTTCACCCGCCTTGCCCAGCTTGATGCGGCGCACCGGCACATGCCGCACGAGCACGTCGTCCACCGCGCTGGCCTGTTTGTTGGCATTGAAGTTGGGGGTGTCGATGCCGCCGAAATACGGGAAGGCCACCTCGCCCACTTCGTAGTCGCTTCCTTCCCCCTCCATCAGGCTCAGCTTGAGCTTGACCTCGCTGTCTCCCCTTGCCTCTTTGTTTTCCAGATTCCATTTGCCCGCATCGCTGCGGCCTTCGGCACCCCAGCGGAAACCGATCGAGCCGTTGGGCAAGACCACGCGGTCGTTCTGGTCCAGCGCCACGGTTTTCCACTCGGGGTTGTTGTCCTGGCCCAGCTTGCCGTTGAAGTCGCTGGCGCGCAGGTAGCGGCCGGGCACGGTGACCTTGCGGCCATCGGGCAAGGTGCGCTCTTCGAGCTGCACCAGGTTGGGCATGTCGGTGTAGCGGCGCACGTAGTCGTCAAAGTAGGCGCTGCGCTTGTCGAAGTAAAACTCTTTCAGGATCACATGGCCCATGGCCATGGCAATGGCCGCGTCGGTGCCTTGCTTGGGGTGCATCCACAGATCGGCCAGCTTGCTGATCTCGGCATAGTCGGGCGTGATGGCCACGGTCTTGGCCCCCTTGTAGCGCACCTCGGTGAAGAAGTGCGCATCGGGCGTGCGCGTCTGCGGCACGTTGGAGCCCCAGGCGATGATGTAGGTCGAGTTGTACCAGTCGGCCGACTCGGGCACATCGGTCTGCTCACCCCAGATTTGCGGGCTGGCGGGCGGCAGGTCGCAATACCAGTCGTAAAAGCTCATGCACACGCCGCCAATCAGCGACAAGTAACGGCTGCCTGCGGCATAGCTGACCATGGACATGGCCGGGATCGGCGAGAAGCCGATGATGCGGTCCGGGCCGTATTGCTTGGCGGTGTAGACGTTGGCGCTGGCAATGATCTGGTTGACTTCGTCCCAGGTGCTGCGCACAAAGCCGCCCAGGCCGCGCTGCTGCTGCCACTCGCGGCGGGCCTCTTCGTTTTGCACGATGCTGGCCCAGGCGTCCACCGGGCTCTTGGCCACGGCCAGCGCGGCACGCCAGTGCTTGAGCAGGCGGGCGCGGATCATGGGGTACTTGACGCGGTTGGCGCTGTAGAGGTACCAGGAATACGAAGCCCCACGCGCGCAGCCGCGCGGCTCGTGGTTGGGCAGGTCGGCACGGGTGCGGGGGTAATCGGTCTGCTGGGTTTCCCAGGTGACGATGCCGCCCTTGACGTAAATCTTCCACGAGCACGAGCCGGTGCAGTTCACGCCGTGCGTGCTGCGCACGATCTTGTCGTGCGCCCAGCGGTCACGGTAAGCGTCTTCCCAGGTGCGGTCTTCGCCGGTGGTGACACCGTGCCCGCCCGAAAAGGGTTCCTTGGGGTTTGAAAAGTAATTCAGTCGGTCCAGAAAATGGCTCATGTGTTTCTCCAATTCGGCGGGGCGTGCTCAGCCCCTTTTCAAAAGCTGTCAGGCGTGGCTCAGGGGTTGCGGATCTCGGCCCCGGCGCGCAGGTAAAACCACCAGTTGAGCAAGAGGCACAGCGCGTAAAACACCGCAAAGCCGTACATCGCCACCTCGGGCGTGCCGGCCTTGATCTGCTGACCGATCACCACCGGGGCGATGAAGGCACCGTAGGCGGCCACGGCCGACGTCCAGCCCAGCACCGGGCCGGCCTGCTGGCGGTCAAAGATCACGGCGATGCTGCGGAAGGTCGAGCCGTTGCCGATGCCGCTGGCGGTGAACAGCAAGACAAACAGCAGCATGAACACCAGGAAATACTGCTCGGGTGTGGCCGACTGGTAGGCCAGCCACATGACATAACCCACAGCGCCCGAAGCCACCACCATCACCGCCGATATGCATTGCGTGACGATGGAGCCACCCGTTTTGTCCGACAGCCAGCCGCCAATGGGCCGCACCAGCGCGCCCACAAAGGGGCCGATCCAGGCGTAGGTCAGGGCCGAAGGCGCGTTGGGGTTTTTGAGCGTGTGCTGCAGCACGCCACTGGCATCGGGCACATGGCTGATGCCAAAGATCACGGTGATCGACAGCGGCAAGGCCATCGAAAAGCCAATGAAGCTGCCGAAGGTGACGATGTAGAGCACCGTCATGGCCCAGGTGTGCTTGTTCTTGAAGATCGAGAACTGGGCCGCGATGTTGTCCTTCATGGTGCCAAAAGCGGTGAGCTTCATCACCATGAGGGTGCTCACAATGATGAGCGGCATGGCCAGCCACATGTTGAGCACGCCCAGGCCGCTGGGTGCAGGCAAGTACAGGTACAGGCCAATCCCGGCGGGCACAAAGGACAGGGTGTACAGCCAGATGATCTTGAAAAAGGCGGGGATGGTGCCGCCAATGTTGGGCGAGACCGTGGTCAGGTTGTTCATGCCGAAAAAGCAGACCACCGACAAAGGCACCAGCGACAGCAACCAGGCAAAGCCCGCGTTTTGCACCCAGGTGGGCGTGCCTGCGGCGATCTTGCCGAAGATCCAGCCGCTGTCTTTCACCAGCGTCATGGGCTCACCGCCCAGGCCGCCAAACAGGCTCACGGTCATGACCAGCGGGATGACGATCTGCATGGTCGTCACGCCAAAATTGCCCAGCCCGGCATTCAGGCCCAGCGCCGTGCCCTGCAAACGCTTGGGGAAAAAGGTGCCGATGTTGGACATGGAACTGGCAAAGTTGCCGCCACCCACGCCCGACCACAAGGCCATGAGCTGGAACACCCACAAGGGCCACTCGGGGTGTTGCAAGGCGACGCCCGTGCCCATGGCCGGGGCCAGCAGCATGGCCGTCGTCAGAAAAATCGTGTTGCGCCCACCGGACAGTCGGATCAGGAACGAGGCCGGGATGCGCATGGTCGCGCCCGCCAGGCCCGAGATGGCCGTGAGGCTGAACAGTTCGGCCTGGCTGAACGGAAAGCCCAGGTTGAGCATCTGCACGGTGATGATGCCCCACATGCCCCAGATGGCGAAGCCGCACAACAGCGCCGGCACCGAGATCCAGAGGTTGCGGTAAGCAATGCGCTTGCCGGTGCTTTCCCAGAACTGTTCGTCTTCTGGACGCCAGTCACTGATGTCGGTCGAACGGCCTGCGCTGGGGTTTGAGCGGGTATTCATGTTGTGTTTCCTTCGCTGGGGTTCAGGCACGCAGGCCGGGTTGCGTGATGTCGGCCGGGGTTTGGCCCATGACGTCGGTCTGACGCACTTCGGTCCAGTACATCCAGATGAGCGAGACCCAGACCACGCCGTACATCAGCATGAAGGCGCTGCTGCGCACGCCGGTCAGGTCCACCAGCGCGCCGAACAGGATCGGCAGCACAAAGCCGCCCAGGCCCCCTGCCAGGCCGACGATGCCGCTGATGGCACCGATGTTGCCGGGGTAGTCGTTGGCGATGTACTTGAAAACGCTGGCCTTGCCGAAGGCAAACGCGATGCCCAGGATGAACATCAAACCGGTGAAGGCGTAGACGTTCAGCCCGATCACAAAAGTTTTGGGGCCGGTCACGGTGGCGATGGTGAATTCGGTTTGCGGGTAGGACAGCAGGAACAGGCAGATCCAGCTGACCCACAGCACCCACCAGGTGACGCTGTGCGCGCCGTATTTGTCGCTCAGCACACCGCCCACAGCCCGCAACACGCCGCCAGGCAGCGAGAAACAAGCCGCCAGCAAAGCGGCCACGCGGATGTCCAGGCCGTATTCACCGATGTAGTACTGCACCATCCACAAGGCCAGTGCCACATAGCCGCCAAACACGATGCTGTAGTACTGGCAGTACTTGAGCACACGGGGGTCTTTGAGGCCTTTGAGTTGCTCGGTGAATGACACCTGGCTGGGCACCAGGTGCGCCGGATCGCTGTGGCTGAACAGCCAGAACAGCAGCACCGTACCCGCCATGATGGCCGCATAGACCTGCGGCACGGCCGCCCAGCCAAAGGCCACCAGAATCACCGGTGCCACGAACTTGTTGACGGCCGAGCCCGAGTTGCCCGCGCCGTAAACACCCATGGCCATGCCCTGTTTGCTTTTGGGAAACCAGCGCGCCACATAAGGCGTGCCCACCGAGAACGAGCCGCCTGCCAGACCCACAAACAGGCCAATGACCAGAAAATGCCAATAAGCCGTGGCATACGACATGAGCCAGATCGCCGGGACAGTGACCGCCATCAGCACCGTCATCACGATGCGCCCGCCGTAGCGGTCGGTCCAGATGCCCAGCGGCACCCGCACCAGCGAACCGGTCAGCACCGGCATGGCCATCAAGAGGCCAAACTGGGTGGCATTGAGGTCCAGCATTTTCTTGATCGGCACCCCGATCACGCCAAACATCATCCACACCATGAAACACACCGTGAAGGCCAAGGTGCTGACGATCAGCACCGACCAGGCTTTGCGCTGCTGGATCAATTCACTTGCCATTTTGATTCTCCAAACTCATGCAGCGAGTGTGGTTTTTCAGGCAAGCCTTGGGTATCCACCTGAAGGTTATCTACCCCTCAAGCCAAAGGAGGATGGGGCACCGGGCCTCATCCTCCGATGGAACTATCAAATTTGATATTTATCAATTCAAGCCGTTACTGGCCGCAAAAATCGCGATTTGGACACGCGAGGTCAGGTTCATTTTCTTGAAGATGTGCTGGATGTGGATCTTCACCGTGGTTTCGGCAATGTCCAGATCGCGGGCGATCTGTTTGTTGCTCAGGCTTTTCGCGACCAGCAAGAAAATGTCTTTCTCGCGGGGCGAGAGTTTGTCCAGCTCCTGAGCCGCTTGCGCGCGGCTCAGGGGTTCGGCTGCGGCCACATCCAGTGGGGTATTCACGCCCACATGGGGCTGGCGCAAGCCCGACACCAGCTTGTTCAGCATGGCCGGGCTGATGACCGAGTGCCCGTCGTGCACCTTCACCAGGGCCTCGCACAGCTGGTCAGACTCCGCAGTCTTGAGCAAATAGCCGTCGGCCCCGTTTTGCAGGGCCTTGGACAGGTCTTCCTCGTCCTCGCTCACTGTGAGCATCAGGATGCGCACATCGGGGCAGTCGGCCTTGAGCGTGCCAATGGCATCCACGCCTTTGACGCCAGGCAGGTGGTTGTCCAGCAGCAGCAAGTCGGGCTGGACTTTGGCCAGCACGCGCAGGGCTTCGCCCACATCGCCGGCTTCGCCCACGATCTGAAAACGCTCGTCCTGCGAAAGCAAGGCGATCAGGCCCCGGCGAAACAAGGTGTGGTCATCGACCACAAGGAGTTGAATGGCTTCGGTCATGGCTCGGAAGACAGCTCGGCTGCCGGGGTCGGTTTGGTTTTGGGTGGCTGTGTCGTGGGCACCCGCAGTGTCACCGTGGTGCCCTGCCCCACAGCGGAGTCCACGGTGACAGTGGCACCGATCTGGTCGGCGCGCTCGCGCATGATTTTCAGGCCCACCTGCAGCTCGCTGCGCTGGCCACCTTCGCTGAAGCCCACGCCATCGTCACGCACCAAAAAGCGCCAAGGCTCGCCCTTGTGAATTTCAATCTCGACGCCTCGAGCGTCAGCGTGCTTGCGCACATTCGACAAGGCTTCCTGCAAGACGTGCAGCACATGGATCTGCACATCCTGCGGCAAGGGCAAGCCCTCGCCCGTGACTTTGCGACTGACCTGCAAACCCGTCTGGTGCTGGAATTTTTGCAAGGTCTCCTGCACAGCCCGATCGATGTCGTCCGCCTGCGTGCGGGTGCGAAAGTGCAACAACAACTCGCGCACATCGGCAATGCTTTCTTTCAGGCCACTGTCGAGTTCGCCCAAGGCCAATTCGGTTTTGGCACTGTCGCTTTTGGACATGGCGGTGCGCAGCAGCTGCACCTGGATTTTCAGAAAAGCCAGGGACTGCGCAATCGAGTCATGCAACTCACGCGCCAGCAAAGAGCGCTCACCGGCAATCGCCGCTTCCCGGTCCAGCGCCACAGCGCGCAAGCCCTCGACCGCGGTGGCCAGATGGCTGGCCAGCGTGTCCATCAGTTCCAGCTCTTCGGCGGCCAGACTCACCTGGCTTTTGTAGAACAGGTTGATTTCGCCCAGCACCTTGTTGTGCATCCGCACAGGCACCGAGACCATGCCCACATAGCCCATGCGGGCGCAGTGCTGCAACGGGGCCACATCGCTGTTCAAAATCGGAATCACCCGGGAGCGGGCGTCAGCTGGCGGCTGGCCACAGGCGCAGGCCCCGGCTTTGAGGCATTTTTCCTCCTCCTGCATGGCCTGCGGAAACTCGTCCGAAGCCAGCAGCAGCAGCTTGCTGGGGTCTTCTCCCGACCAACGCAAGGCGATGGCATCGGCCTTCATCAGGCGTCGCACGCGCTGGGCAAAGCCCTGCGTCAACGCATTCACTTCATTGGTCTGCGACAAAAAGGCACTGACCCCGTAAAGCGCTTCGAGCCGTTCCTTTTGCGCCGCGATGCGCTGGGTTTTGGCCGCCACCTGCGCCTCCAGATTGCCGTACAAGGACTGCAAGGTCGCTGCCATGCGGTTGAAGCCCGAGGCCACCTGGCCGAACTCGTCGTTCGAGGTCACATCAACCCGCACAGAAAACTGGGCCGATTCGATCTTGCGCAGGCCATCGCGCAGGTTGCTCAACGGATTGATCACATACATGTAGCCGGTGTAGAGCATGACCACCGCTCCGCCAATGGCCAGCGCCATCATCACGAACTGGAACAGGTTGAGGACCGCCGTCAAACCGGCCATCTGGTCTTCGATCGACAGCACAAAACGGTCAATCGCCTCCAGAAAGGTATTGGTGTGCTGGACCAGGCTCGCATGGTCCAGCGAAGGACTGACCATGAAGCGGTTTTTCTGGTTGTGCCACAAGCGTTCGACCTCGGCATAGCGCTGCCGGACCTCCATATCCCAGGGCACAAACAAAGGGCGCGAGGCATCGCCGTTTTTGAGCACCTGCATGCTGCGGTCAAATTCCCGGGTCAGCGCTTCGATGTGCGCTGCTGGTAGCTGCGCCTGCACCTCGCTGGTCAGACGCCAAGTCTGCATGCGCATGCGCCCGGCTTCGTTCAGCGCCGCCGCACCGCCACCGAGTTTCCAGGTGACCCACAAGGTCAGGCCAATCGAGATCAGCGCGACCACCAGCAAACCCGCACCGATGCGCACCAGTTTGGCCGACAGGGAAGCGGTGTGTTTCATGCGCGGTTTTTGGCGGCGGCCTTGGCCGCACGGGGGGTGAAAGTCAGGGGCTGCAACGTGGCCCGGGAGGCTGCTGTGTTGTTCATCAAATCGGCCAGGGTGATCCCATCGAGTTTGGCAAAGAAAGCTTCCAGCGCTTCGGCCAAAACCTTCTTCAAATGACAGGCGGGCAACAAGGCACAGTTGCTGAGCCCTTCGCCAAAACATTCCACCACCTGGAAATCGGTCTCGGTCTTGCGCACCACCTCACCCAGCACGATCTGCGAAGCAGGTCGCCCCAGACGAATGCCGCCGCCGCGCCCCCGGCTGGTGAGCAGGTAGCCATCGGCGGCCAGCGTCATGACGATTTTGGTCAGATGGCTTTTGGAGATGCCATGCTGGTCTGCAATCGCCTGGATGGTCGCCACGCTTTGTTGCGACTCGCATTGCGCACAGTACATCAGCACCCGCAAACTGTAGTCGGTCCAATGGGTCAGTCGCATCGTTCTGAAGTCCTAGTTCTTGAGGAGGATGCCTCAAATATTCACATTAGATGAATCTTATCTCATAATAGATTCATTACAAATGAATTTTCAAAGGAAATCACATGACTCAAGCTGCAGCACAGCCCCCCGCACACACCACTGGCTTCACCGGTCCGCAAGCCCAACAAAGCATCGGTGCCATCGCGGTGCAAATCCCTGGGGCCACCGCCATCTTTCGCAAACTCAAACTCGACTTTTGCTGCGGCGGACAACAAGCCCTGGCCAAAGCCTGCGCCGACAAAGGACTGGACACCGAGCAGGTGCTGCAAGCCCTGAACGCGCTGGAACACACGGCCACCCTGCCCCCAACCCCCACGGCCAGCGAACTGGTGGACCACATCCTGCAGCGCTACCACGAGGTGCACCGCCAGCAACTGCCCGAACTGATCCGCATGGCCCGCCGGGTGGAAGCGGTGCACCGTGACCACCCGCAAGTACCACGCGGTCTCGCCGATCATCTGGCAACCATGGAGCAGGAGCTGCTGGAACACATGGCCAAGGAAGAACAGATCCTGTTCCCGCTGCTCAAGCAAGGCGGTCATCCGATGGTGGTGCACCCGATCGGCATGATGCGCCACGAACATGTGAGCCACGGCGCGCAACTGGAGCGCCTGGCCGAACTGACCACGCAGCACCAGCCCCCTGTTGGTGCCTGCAACACCTGGCAAGCTCTGTACGCGGGCACCGCCCGGCTAACGGAGGACCTGATCGAGCACATCCACACCGAAAACAACCTGCTGTTCCCGGCCTTCGAAGGCCAGGCCCAGCACTGAGCCCCCTTACTTCATCGCACGCGCCTGTTTTTGTTCGGGGCGTTCCACACAGGCATGCAACCAGCTTGACACCGTCGGGTATTGCGCCAGCAGCGCAGCAGCCGGGCGGATCCAGCTGACCACGCTGGCCACACACACATCGGCCACGGTGAAACGGTTGGCTGCCAAGTACGCCTGGCCTTGGGCGTTTTGGGCTTGCAGGTGTTTTTCCAGCACGGCCAACGGCACCTTCAGGCGGCCCTCGGCCTGATCGGCCAGTTCGGGTTTGCGCTGGTCTTCGGGCATGGCCATGCGGTGCATCAACACGGTGAGCGCGTCCTTTTCCAGCTCGGTCACCGTCCAGAAGCTCCAGCGCAAGGCTTCGGCTTCTTCGCGGGGCGTGGCGGGCGTGATCGTTTGACCGTCGGCCTTGCCATGCACACGGGCAATGTACAGGGCACAGGCCATGCTTTCCCAGACCGTGACTGCGCCTTCGGGGCGCTCGTCAATCAGGGCTGGAATGTGGCCATTGGGGTTGATCGCCAGAAACTCGGGCGTGCGCGTTGCACCACCTGCATAAGGCGTGGCCATGTGCTCGAAAGGCACACCCAGCTCCAGTGCGGTCCAGATGGGGCGCACGGCGCGGGAAGCGCCAATGCCGTAAATTTTCAAAGTCATGTCGGTCTCCTCAGGGTTTGTATTCTGGCCAGCTGGCACACAGCGCGTGCAAGTCTCGCACGTCCAGGTGCGGACGGGTGTCACCGTGGCTCCAGTCGTGGCCTTCGCGGTTGAGCCAGGCCACCTGCATACCGGCGGCCAACGCGCCCACGCAGTCGGCGTGCGCGTCGTCGCCGATGTGCAGCACCTCGTGCGGCGCAACGCCTGCAGCCTCGGCTCCTGCCACAAAAATGCGCAGGTCCGGCTTGGCCACGCCCAGCGACTTGGCGCTCACGCTGGCGTGAAAGTGGTGGCCAATGCCCACGCGGTGCACGTCGGCATTGCCATTCGACAGCGCCACCACCGGGTAGCGCTGGCTCCAGAAGGCCAGCGCGGGCAGCGCGTCATCAAACAGATCGACCCGCTGGCGCTCGGCAAAAAAGACTTCAAAAGCAGGCTCGGCCAATTGGCCCGGATCACCCGCTTGCAGCAGCAAAGCACGGATGGCCTCCAGCCGCAAAAACGACAAGTCGTGCGCCCGGTCGGCATGGCGGGCGTTGATCTCGGCGCGCACGGCTTTTTTGACCTCGGACTGCGCAGACAAGACCGCCGTGGCGGGCGCGTGTTGCGTCAGCCAATCGGTCAGCACCGCTTCGGCGCGGTGGATGGTGGGCCAGACGGGCCACAAGGTGTCGTCCAGATCGAGGGTAATGGCGCGGATGCGGGAGAGGTCAAGCATGGTGAGGGAGAATACCGCATGGCTTTCAACAAAGAACCTTCCTTCCAGCACGGTCAGGCTGCCCGTACCGCGATCCTGTATTGCAACCTTGGTACGCCCAGCGAACCCACGGCCCCGGCCCTGCGCACGTACCTGGCCGAATTCCTCGGTGACAGCCGCGTGGTCGAGATCCCCAAGCCCATCTGGTGGCTGATCCTGCACGGCATCATCCTGCGCGTGCGCCCCAAAAAGTCGGCCGCCAAATACGCCAGCATCTGGACCAAAGGCGGCTCGCCGCTCAAAGTCTTCACCGAACAACAAGCCCAATCGCTGGGCACCGCCCTGCAAGAGCGTGGCCACAGCGTCACGGTGCGTTACGCCATGCGCTACGGCCAGCCGTCCATCCCCGCGCAACTGAGCGCCCTCAAGGCCGAAGGTGTGCAGCGCGTGCTGATCGTGCCTGCCTACCCGCAGTACAGCGGCACCACCACCGCCAGCGTGTTCGACGCGGTCTACCGCTGGTGCCTGAAAACCCGGCTCATCCCCGAGATGCGCTTTGTCAACCGCTACCACGACGACCCGCGCTACATCGCCGCGCTGGCCCAAACCGTGCGCGAACACTGGGCCGCCCACGGCCAGGCCGAAAAGTTGGTGATGAGCTTTCATGGCGTGCCCGAGCGCACCCTGCACCTGGGCGACCCCTACCACTGCGAATGCATGAAAACCGGCCGACTGCTGGCCGAAGCCCTGGGCCTCGCCAAAGACCAGTACAAACTGACCTTCCAGTCGCGCTTTGGCAAAGCCAAGTGGCTGGAACCCTACACCGAGCCCACGCTGATTGCCATGGCACAGCAAGGCGTTAAAAAAGTCGACGTGATCTGCCCGGGCTTCACCAGCGACTGCCTGGAAACGCTGGAAGAAATCCAGCAAGAAGCAAAAGAAGCCTTCCTGCACGCGGGCGGCGAAAGCTTCAGCTACATCCCCTGCCTGAACAACCACGCGCAATGGATCGAGGCGCTGGCCGACATCAGCCTGGGGCAAATGCAGGGATGGGATTTGTCGGCGCCGGATGAAGCGGCCTTGGCGGCCAGCCGGGCGCGGGCGTTGGCCCACGGCGCCAGGATCTGAAGCGGCGCCATCCGCAGGAGCCCGCCCCGCAGGCGATCAAGCCTCGATGAAGGCGGTCACCCACTCCAGCTGCTGCAACACATTCAGGGCAGGCGCATGACCGCAGCCGGGCACCTCGATGTGCTTGAGTTGCCCACGCAATCCCGGCCCACGGCGCCGCATTTCTGTCGCGGTTTCTGGCAGCACCAAATCGGAATCGACCCCGCGCAGCAGCAGCACCGGCACCTGAATCGCGTCGTAGTGCGGCCAGATCAGGTAATCGTTGGGGTGCGCAGTGAACTGGCTCACCATGGCCGGGTCGTAGTGCGGCGTGACACGCCCATCGGGCAGGCGGCGAGTGGATGTCTCGGTCAGCCGTCGCCACTGGGCATCGCTCAGCCAGCCATAGGGTTTGTAGACCTGGCGCAAAAAGGCTTCGAGTTCGGTCACCGTGGCAAAGGCCGGGGGCGTGCCCGCATAGGCCTTGATGCGGTCAATGGCGGCTTGGGCCAGCTCGGGCGCGTTGTCGTTGAGCGTGAGACTCAGGATGCGGTGTTTGAGGCTCGGCTCAGCCAGACCCGCTGCGCACAGCGTGCCAATCGCGCCGCCCATGGATGTGCCCACCCAATGCACGGCGCGCAGCTGCAGGCCGTCCATCAGCTCGCGGGCGATGCGGGCATAAAAGGCCAGGCAATACTCCTGCTCGGGTGCGCTGCTCCACTGCGACAGGCCACGGCCCACCGTGTCGGGGCAGATCACACGCCAGCCGCGTGCGCTCAGGTGCGCGGCCAGCTCGTCCATGTCGCGCCCGGTGCGGGCCAAGCCGTGCCAGGCGATCACCGTGCCTTTGTCGGCCTTGCCCCAGTCGGTGTAGTGGATTTCCAGTCCGGCGCAGGTGATGTAGTTCGATGTGAAAGTCATATCAGCCTCCAACCCGCTTTGACGAGGCCAGCGCGCGCAGCGCGGCACGGGTGCGCAAACGCCCCACCACCCCGGTCGGGAAGTAATAGACCGACAGCACAAACAGCAAACCCAGCCACAGCAGCCAACGGTCGGGCGAGAGCAAGGACGACAGCAAGGGCAAGGCCGCCGTGGCCTCGCTGGCCAGGCGCAGCAAATCCTGCAAATAGCTTTGTGCCAGCAGGAACAGCACCGAGCCAATGGCTGCGCCATAGATGGTGCCCATGCCGCCGATGACGACGATCAACAGCACGTCCATCATGATTTCAAAACTCAGCGAGGTGTCCGGCCCGTTGTAACGCAGCCAAAGCGCCAGCATGGCCCCGGCCACACAGGCATAGAGCGCCGACAACACGCTCGACAGCGTGCGGTAGACCACCACGCGGTAGCCGATGGCCTCGGCGCGGAACTCGTTTTCGCGGATGGCTTGCAGCACGCGGCCAAACGGCGAATTGACGATGCGCAAGAGCGACAGCAGCAGGCCCAGCGCCAGCACAAACAGCAGGTAGTAGCAGAGCAAACGTCCATCGAGCGACACGCCCAGGAAGGGCTCTTCGCTGAACTCGGTGCTGGGCAGCAGCAGCTCGGGCAGCTTGAAGCTCAGGCCGTCTTCGCCACCGGTGAAGTCGGACAGTTGCGAGGCCAAAGTCTGAAAGGCCGCCGCCACGGCCAGCGTGATCATGGCGAAAAAGATGGCCCGCACGCGCAGCGAAAACAGGCCAATGGCCAACGACAGCGCGAGCGTGAGGCCCAGCGACAAAGCAAAACCCGCCGCCAAAGCGCCCCAGGTCGGCCCCCAGGTGTTGGACGAGATGGCGATGCCATAGGCCCCGATGCCAAAGAACATGGTGTGCGCAAAGCTCACGATGCCGGTGTAGCCCAAGAGCAGGTCAAAGCCCGCCACCAGCACCACAAAAATCAGCACCTTGGCCGCGACCGACAAAGCCTTGACACCCGGAAAGAGGAACGGCGCAAAGGCCAGGCCCAGCAAGGTGAGGACCAGCAAAGCGGCCAGCAGGCGGCTGCGCGGCTGGTCATTGGAAATCAAACGGTTGAACATGTCTTGTCCATCAGCGGTTGGCCACGGGGTAGACCCCCTGCGGACGCCAAAGCAACACCCCGGCCATCAGCGCGATGTTGGAAAACAGCGCCAGCTTGGGGGCCAGAAAACCGGTGTAGTTGGCCATCAAGCCCACGAGCAAGGCCCCGATCAGCGCCCCGCCCGTGGAGCCCAGCCCGCCGATGATGATGACGATGAAGATCAGCACGTTGACCTGCGCGCCCATCTGCGGCACCACGTTTTGCTGGTACAGGCCCCACATGACGCCGCCCAAGCCCGCCAGCGCGCTGCCCACCACAAACACGCCCACAAACAGGCGGCGGATGCGGTAGCCCAGCGACTCGACCATCTCGCGGTCTTGCACGCCAGCGCGAATGAGCAAGCCGATCTTGGTGCGGCCCAATACCCACATTTGCGCGGCAAACACGGCCAAGCCCACGGCCACGGCCAGCAGGCGGTACTTTTCAATCGCTGCATCGCCCCAGAACACCGAGCCGCGCATGGCTTCGGGCAAAGGCAAGGCGATTTGCAGGGGGCCCCAAATGACCTTGATGAGTTCCTCACCAATGATCATGCCGCCCATGGTGATCAGGATCTGCTTGAGGTGCTGGCCATACACCGGCCGCACGATGAAGCGCTCAAAGGCCAGGCCCACGGCAGCGGCCACCGCCATGGCGATCCCCATGGCAGGCAACACCGCCACCATGTTGCGCCACCACTCGCCTGAGCCCGTCCAGTCGCCCATGGCACCCAGCACGCTGGTGGCCACAAAAGCGCCCAGGGCGATGAAGAGGCCATGGCCGAAGTTCAGCACGTCCATGAGGCCAAACACCAGCGTCAGGCCCGAGGCCATGATGAAAATGATCATGCCCATGGCCAGGCCCGCCACGGTGAGCGTGAGCCAGGTCGAGCCCGAGCCAATCAAAGGCCACGCCAGCAGCGCCAGCACCGGCACCAGCAACAAGGGGCGTGTATCGATGTCGTCAAACCATTTCATAAAGCCAGCCCCAACAAAGATTGCTGCAAAGCCGTGTCTTCGGCCAGCGCCTGCATGCGGCCTGCATGCACCACACGGCCGTTGTCCATCACGGCCACGGTGTCGCCCAGCTGCTGGGCGAAGTGGATGTTCTGCTCCACCAGCAAAATCGTCACGCCACTGGCCTTGAGCTGCTGGAAGGCGTCGATCATGTTCTGGATGATGGCCGGGGCCAGGCCCTTGCTGGGCTCGTCGATGATCAGCAGATCACGCGGCTCCACAATGGCCCGCGACACGGCCAGCATCTGCTTTTGCCCGCCTGAGAGCTTGCCCGCTGGGTGGTTCCAGAACTTTTCGACCGCCGGGAAGAGTTTGAAAATCCACTGCAAACGCGCCTCGTCCATCTGCGCCGCATGCTGGGCGCTGCGGGCGGCCAGCAGCATGTTTTCCTTCACGGTCAGGTCCGAGAAGATGCCCATGTTTTCCGGCACATAGGCGATGTTCTTTTGCGCAATGGCGGGCGTGTTGAGCGCCGTGATGTCTTCACCGCCAAAGGTGATGCGCCCTTGTGAGGCTTGCCACAGGCCCATGATGGTGCGCAGCGTGGTGGTTTTGCCCGCCCCGTTGCGGCCCAGCAGCATGGTGAGTTCACCACGCGGCACCACCAGGTCCACGCCATGCAGGATGTGGTACGCCCCGATGTGCGTGTGCACGCCTTCGAGGGTCAGCAAATTCGCGTTCATGTCTGCTTGGCTCATGCGGCCTCCCTGGCTTTGCCGAGGTAAGCCTCCTGCACGATGGGCGACGCGATCACTTCGTTCGGCTCGCCATCGGCCACCAGCGTGCCGTTGTGCAGCACGATGATGCGGTCGGCCAGCTCACGCACCACATCCATCTTGTGCTCGACCAGCAAGATGGTTTTGGTCTTGTCTTTTTTGAGCTGTCGGATCAAATCGAGGATCACCGGCGCTTCGTCGTGGCTCATGCCGGCCGTCGGCTCGTCGAACATGTAAACCGAGGGCTCCAGTGCCATGAGCAGCGCCACTTCGAGCTTGCGCTGGTCGCCGTGCGGCAAGCTGGCCACGGGGGCGTCCTGCTGCGGGGTCATCGACACGGATTGCAAAATTTCCAAAGCGCGGTTCGTCAAAGCCGCGTGGTCGCTCCAGATGCTCCACAGGTTCAGGCCCCGGCGATGTGCGCCCTCTTGGGTGGCCTGCACGGCCAGGCGCACGTTCTCCAGCACCGACAAATTGGGGAACAAATTGGTCAACTGGAACGCCCGGCCCAGGCCCGCGCGGGTGCGCGCCGAGGCACTCAGGCCGGTCAACTCGCGCCCGTTCAGGTGCACCGAGCCCGCCGTGGCAGGCAGCTGCCCCGAGATCAGGTTGAAGTAGGTGGTCTTGCCGGCCCCGTTGGGGCCGACGATGGCGGTCAGGGTGCCGGGAGCAAAGCGGCACGAGACCGCATTCACAGCCACATGACCGCCAAACCGCACAGTCAGGTTTTGGGTTTCAAGCATTCAATCAACCAGCAAGCAGGAGCGGTGCCCTCGCCGCGATGGGGCACTCGCAGAACAAAAAATCGCCCCGAGGGCGGGGCTCCTACACAAAGAACCCGATCAGCGCTTGTTGCGGATCGGCACGTTCATTTCTTCGGGTTTGATCTCGCGGATCAGCTCGGGCACGCCCCAGGCAAACGCTGGATCGACCTTGATCTTGAAGTGGTACATGCTCTGCATGGCTTGGTGGTCTTCCTTGCGGAAGGTCATCTTGCCCTTGGGCGTGTCAAAGCTCATACCTTCCATGGCGCCAATCAGCTTGTTGGCACTGGTGTCGCCATTGGTCTTTTTCAGAGCAGTCACCAAAGCCATGGCCGACGAGAAACCACCTGCAGTGAAGAAGTCCGGAGGCGACTTGAACTGGGTGTAGTGCATGGACACCATGGCGTCGTTGACCGGATTCTTGGGCATGCCGAAGTAATAGTAGGCCGCGCCTTCCATGCCGGGGAACTGCTTGTAGGCCACCATGGCGGGCAGGATGTTGCCGCCCGTGGCGATCTCGATGCCGTAGCGCTTCAAATCCATGTCGGCGATCTTGAACGGGTTGCCACCGGCCCAGATGATGAAGATGATCTTGCGGCCAGGCTGGCCCTTGAGCTTGTCGATCATGCGCTGCGCACCGGCGGTGAAGTCGGTGGTGGCGGGCGGCAAATACTCTTCGTGCACCAGCTTGGCTTTTTTGACCGAGTCCTTGAAAGCTTTGACACCGTCGCGGCCAAAAGCCGAGTCTTGCGCCATGGTCACGATGCTCACGCCTTCCTTGTCCACCGCCACGGCGTTGGCAATCGCGTCCTGGCTGCTGTTGCGGCCCGTGCGGAAGATGTATTTGTTCCACTTGTCACCGGTGATCGAGTCGGCCACGGCAGGCTCGACCAGCAAAATCTTTTTGTACTCTTCGGCCACAGGCAGCATGGCCAGTGCCACGGGCGAAGCGGTCGGGCCCACGGCCAGATCCACCTTGTCATCGCCATAAGCGGCGGCCAGCAGGTTCTTGCCCAGGTCAGGTTTGCCCTGGTCGTCTTTTTCGATCACGACGATCTTGCGGCCACCCACGGTCATGGTGCCGCCTGTGGCGAAGTCCAGGCCCATCATCAGACCGACCTGGGTCTGCTTGCCGTAGGCTTCAAGCGGACCGGTCTTGCTGTAGATGTGGGCGATCTTGATGTCCTTGCCTTGGGCCAGGGCCAGAGGGCTGAGCGCACTGCAGGTGGCCAGAGCGGCCAGCGAGATGAGTTGACGACGGAACATGGTGAGGTCTCCTTTTGTGTCCATGGTTGTGGCTGTCCATGCACATGCTGTGCCAAAACGCATGGTCTTGGCAAGCACCTGCAAGTCTTTGATTTTTCAGACAATTGGGGCTGCACGGCATGGCTCGGCCCATTTCAATTGACTGAATTAAAGGCATTATTTGTCTAAAATTAAATCAATGACTGAATTTCAGTCATTTTGCATCAAGCTCTGGTACAACTTGGCCCGCGATATGCCCAACAGCTTGGCCGCAGCCACTTTGTTGCCACCGCTGGCCTGCAAAGCGGCCTGGACCGCTTGCCGCTCCAGCGCGGCTACCTGTACCCACAAAGGATCGGCGGCATTCCCCCCGGATGCCGACAACACGGCCGTTGGCGAGGGGACTGGCGGTGCGATCTGGTCCACCCCGGCATCGCTGAGGACCGACCGGACCAGGGCGACATCCACTTGAGCCGACTCCGACCGGACCATCAACTGCTCCAGCACATTGCGCAGTTCGCGCACATTGCCGCGCCAGCCCTGCCCCATCAGCAAGGCCATGGCTTCGTGGCTGAGTTCGGGCTGGGCCTGGCCGTTGCGGGCGCAGATATCTTCCAGCAAGACTTCCACCAAGGTCGGAATGTCCTGCACCCGCTCACGCAGTGCCGGAACTTTGACCGGCAGCACATGCAGGCGGTAAAACAGGTCTTCGCGGAACTGACCGGCACGCACCAGCGCAGGCAAATCACGCGAGGTGGCAGCCACGATCCGCACATCCACAGGCAAAAGGCTGTTGGAGCCCAAGGGCTCAATCTCGCCTTCCTGCAAAGCCCGCAGCAATTTGGCCTGAATGCCCAAGGGCATGTCGCCGACTTCGTCCAGAAACAAAGTGCCGCCATCGGCCAGTTTGAATTTGCCGTCCCGCCCCTTGCGTTCAGCCCCGGTGAAAGCGCCCGGCGCCACGCCAAAAAACTCGGCCTCCAGCAGCGTCTCGGGCACCGCCGCAATGTTGACGCTGACCAGGGGCCCACGTGAACGCGTGGATGCGGCATGGATCGCATGGGCCAGCAGCTCCTTGCCCGTGCCTGTTTCGCCCAGCAGCAGCACTGGCGAATGGGTTTGAGCGGCCCGGCGAGCCTGCCGCTTGACCTCGGTCGCTGCGGCACTGGCGCCCACAAAGCTGGCAAAGCTGTACTTGGCCTGGCGCATGCCCGATGCCGATCTGCGTTGGGCAGCCAGGGCATCTCGGGTCTCGTCCAGTTCGCGCTGCATCAGGGCAAACTTGCTCATCAAGGGCTGCAGATTGGACTGGGGCTGGTCAAACAGCACCACGCCCAAAGCGCCGATCACCTGCCCGGTATCGTCACGCAAGGGAAAGCGACTCACCACAAAAGTGCCTGCGCGGTTGGTGAGCAAGTCCACCAGGATGGGCTTGCCGGTTTCAATGACCTGTTGCATGAGCGTGTTCTGCACCACGCTCGACACCGGCTGCCCCACAAAATCGGACTCCTGGGAAAAGCCCAGTGCAGGCAAATAGCGACGGTACTGGTCGTTGATCCAGACCACCCGGCCCGAGCGATCCACCAGCAGCATGCCCTCGCTGGCATTGGCAAACACATCAAACAGGGATCGCGCCGCCAGGGTCAGAATGCTTTGCACATCGGTGGGCAGCTGGGCAGACAGGGTTCGGGTCATGCCCGCATCTTAATAGGCGCCCCGGGCAATTCGCGACTTCAGCCATCCCCGCCTTATCTCTCTGTAGCCGTACGCCCATCAGCGATGTGAACGGCTCAGTCAACCTCTAACCCGAGGAGAAAGGCTATGCATAAAACTCAACGTCACGCTCACGCCATCGACCGCAGTAAATTGACGGACACCTGTCCTTAATGTTCAGTGTTTGTGCGCAATCAGCAACGGGAGCCTCCGTGGCGCCCCTCCAACAACGACAGTTCGTTTTGGAAAAAATGAGAAAACATTAATATTAATACTTTTATATTAATTTCAATTTGTGCCTTTGTAACTCCAGAAGTTCCCCGATAGCAGTAGACAAACGCCGCTCCAGCATAGTCTGGTATTTCATCATCCGCTCCGACTCATCGGCCGACAAATCAATGGATCTGAGCATCCATGATTTCATTTCTTCAAAGCTTTGAATCACAGCTGGAAATTGAGAGATGGTTAAATTCAAATTTTTGATTTCCATGAGGTCGATTTCTACCGCCTTGTGGTAACCCGTATTACCTGGTGTTTTTTGGCGCAGAATTTTCCTCTGAGCCATTTTGTCGATTTGGTCGCTTTCATGAACTCTTCTCAAGAGCGCTTCGATACTGGAATCGGGTAGCGAGTTCGTCAGATCATTGATGTGGAGAGAGCGAATTCTTTGTGCAAACATCATCAATCGCTGATCAAGACTGATGTCGGGCAATTGCTCGGGAGATTGAGGGGTTTTACGCAAATATGCACACAGCTTTGGAAAACTTGAAGGCAGATCATCCTCTCCTTCCAATAAACCGAGAAATTCACTGACTTCCTGGCAAATAGCGATCAATTCCTTCCTGGTCAGCGAAAAACCATCCAAAATCGATTGCTTTCTCATATCCTGTAGCACTATGCTCCTCAAATATTGAGGATACTGGATCAGTTTGGCCATCACTTTTTCCGGATGATTCTCGATCTCTTTTCGAGCTATCTCTCGCCCAGCAATCTCGATGTCTATCAACTTGGCTAGCTTAGCCCTGGAAAACGCAATGCGCTGAATCTGAAGGATCTCAAGGGGCGACTCGGGTTTGTAATACTGCGCAAGCTCTTGTGAAAAATCCTCAACCATCTGAATCTCATCGGGCAGCACCCGATTGCTGGTCAGGCCATGACTGACAGCATTGAGCGATGATTTGGCCTTACCTTGCTTTGATTTAGGGCCAGTTGATCGAGCGGTCTTTTTAGTTGGAGATGGCATGGTTACGGCTGACCATCAAGAAAAGATAAATCAAATCATATGCCATTGATGTCTCGCCAGCAGGATGGGCTGATTTTTTGCACGCAGCTTCAAGAAAGATACTCGGAAAATTTGACCCAATCAAAGGTCCAGCATTTCTGACGGACATCCGCCCAAACCCCTTCCACAAGAACGACAAGCAGCACAGCGCCTATTGCATCATCCCTCTGCCCTCACCCAACAGGGACAGCACGCACCTCACAGAACTGGCCTGGCCTGGCTTTCGTGCGGCACATCTACAGGCCTGGCCACAAATACGCCAAGGCAGGTGTAATGCTGATGGTCCTGCAGAACACTGACACCGAACAACTGAGCCTGAATTTGGGCGGCGAAGATCTTGAAACAAGAACCCCCGACTCATGCAGGCGGTGAACAGCATCAACGGCAAATGAGGACGAGGAGTGCTGCACCTGGCCAGCGCGGACATGGGAGATGAAGCAGGACAAGAAGACGCCGAGCTACACCACAGACTGGTCGGGAATAGTGATGACCAATAGCTCTACGATGAATAAATAGCTGAAAAAACAAATAGAAGCATCAGCATCCCAACAAAAAACATCGCCGCCCCACTGTTATTGGCTTGCTCTTCCTTAGTGCGTGTTTCATAAATTACCGCATCATCTAACGCCTTTTGTGCGATAGCCTCATACCTACTTAAGGGTTTGACTCTAAACTTACTATCTATAGTGAAAAGCGCTGTACATTCTGGACACTCCTCTGAGACCAAGGGGATCACAGCATCACACGCAGGGCATCTGCCTTTGGGGAGCAATGCCTCGGCACGTTTAGCCTCAGTCATCTTGGTCAGCAGCTCGGCCACTTCGGCTTCCTGGGCCTTCTGATTTTCCTGCTCTGCCAGAAGTTCCAGGTCATGAGCCAACTTCTGGGCTTGTTGCAGTTCAACAAACTGTGCTTGTAGCTGCGCCGCACGCAACCGCATGTATGTGGCTTTCGCCAAACGATCATCCCCCTCCGCAACTGCAAAGGCTTTGGCCCAGAGACCCGTCTTCATGGCTGCCGACTCACATTCGTGCAGCGCTTGCGCCCAAAACTCTTCCATGGGCTCGGCTTTGGCCACTTCATGACCTGCGGTAATCGGGCTGATCACTTCAGCATTAACAGCCACTGGTGCCAATGTTAGTTGATCAATCTGAGTCCGCGGCACTAAAGGCGTTGGCACTAAAACCGCATTCGCAGGCAAAGACTTCGTCGGCGATGGCGATGGACCATAGTCGTTGTCATGCTTCTGTCCAGGAACAAACAACACATACAGGCCAAAAATAAAATTCGCTACAGGAACAAGTGCGACCAATGACCACCAACCCGAGTGCCCGACATCATGCATTCGCCTTGCACAGGCACACATTGAGATCCACAAAACGCCAACAAAGAACAGACCACTAACAAAGCTAAGGGCGCCGCCCTTGAACATCACTGATCCTGCAATCGCTCCGAGGATGCTCGTGATGAGCAGCACTACAAAGTAGTCTGTCCGTGAGGCGCGCCCCTCATACGACCAAATACTTACGGCTGATGTGATCTTGTCATTGGAACTCATACCGTCAATCCTGAAGAACAAATGCAAAAAATTCCGCAATCCAAAAGACAACTGCCGTTCAATGAGTAATTGAGCCTGAAGTGGGCGGCCAGCGGTTTATGCAATCAAGTTAGAGGACAGTTCACTTCGACGGGTGTGTCATAGGTTGTCTGTCAGGTATTTCATTTCTTCAGGTCTGGGGTTTGAATTTTCTCTTTGCTGTCTGAATGAACAGAAACAATGCCTTCGCATTTTTTTATGACAGCCGATTGCTGAATCGCGTCATATTCGCCCTTCAACCGTCCATACTCAGCTTCCTGTTGCTTGGTTCCTCCTAGTGCGAACAGGGCTGGCCAAAACAACAAGCCTCCAGCCGTTGCAATCGCTTTGTCATTTGCAGCCGCCTCGTCAAGGCGACCACCAAGCTGATTCACACGCTGAAAAATTCTTAACGACTCTGCTGTGAGTTGAGAACAGTCAAATGCTTGATATTGCATTGGTGAGACATAGGCGGTGGGCACGTCCTTGGAGGACGTGGCGCAGCCTGTAACAAAGACCACAGCAACCAAGCTGAAGCACTTCGGAAAGTGGATTTTCATATTTTGAACGCCTTGTATTTTGAATCAGCTCAAATGCATCAATAAGTGATAGTCAATGAACTGCTTGACTCTTGATATTGCTCAGACACAAGCGTCAGCACTCCTGAAGGAGTCATTCTGAATGTCGTAATGTCAGTGCTGTATGTAGAACCGGATGTTGTTTTTCTTGTTGCAATCACCTTCAGCAGCGCCGTATTTGCCGTGTCTGGCTGAAGTGCATACGACACTGTCAGCGTCCCAATTGAATATGCCTTCTGACTTGTTGGATACCTATTAGCTGTGTACAGCGTTCCTGTATCGTTCACCTTCGCAATTTGGGGTATCGCAGGTGTACCAATCACGACCGCGTATTCGCTTCCGGATTGCCCCAAGGGCATGTAATTGCTATCCACATAGCCAACTCCTGAACTGCCATATGGAATAGTCTGTCCCCCGCCACTCAGACTACCTGTCACCACAATTGTTTTACTTAGTGCCGATCTGCCTTCAAATGTTGCAGCGACCAATGATCCGTCTGTCTCAGAACCGGAGCCAGACACGGCTACTCCGCTAAGCGTCCCAGAGACTGTGAACCTCTGTGTGCCAGACAGCGTCATATAGTTCACCCATGCTTGGCGTAACTGATAGTCACTCGTTGACACCGCTGCAGGCGTACTACCACCGCCTCCACCACATGCTGTAAGAGTGGCAACACCAATGGCTGCAAGCCATAACCAAATTTGCTTCATTGCTTTCTCCATGATTAAGGATTCTACGTTTTACGTAGAGCATAATACACCTAAATCTACGAAACTCGAAAGGTGAGTAATGTGCACCTTTCCCCAACCATCAACGCACCGGTGTTTGCACGCCGACTGCGAGAGGCGAGAATGCGCATGGGAATGGCTCAAGACAAGTTGGGTGTCAAGATCGGACTAGACGAGACCGTGGCCAGCGCTCGCATGAGCCGGTATGAAAGTGGCGTGCATGAGCCACCGATCAAAACAGCGCGGGACATCGCCCATGCCCTGGGCGTACCCTTGGGCTACCTGTACTGCGACGATGACCGCTTGGCTGAGATCATCCTAGCCGCGAGCGAGTTACCCGCAGCCGATCAAGAGCAACTACTCAAGTCGCTAAGGGAACGTTTGAAGCAACTCAACCCTGTCAGCCGCAAATAGCGGATTGCCAGCAACTACCCCAGCCCTTCCTCTGGCGAGAACACATTCCAGTCCGACATGTGCTTTGCACGAGCAATTCGCTGTTCTGTCTCCTGGACATAACCGGGTGGCAACCTACTCGGTCGTTTAGCCAGGAAGTTGTACATCCATGCGAAAGCCTGCATGATTTGAGTCAGCTTGTCATCGGGTAGCCTGTTGTACGAGAGCCGTAAGTCTTGCATTTCCCAGCGACCCCAGACACGGTCCATCCCGATGAAGTCTTCTTCGGGTGGTCGCCACGCAAGCTCCAACGTAGCAATTGACTTGCCCGCCTTACTGATTCTGAAAAACCGACTGGGTTTTAGGGCCGTGCAGTCGTAACGCAACCGATACAGGCAATTGCCGTGCCTTTGGCCCTCTTGCCAAAGTCCCGAGGGGTCCGTGATGGGATCGATCTGATAACCACGCCAATCGGTACTTGTGCAGAAAAAATGCCAAGGCTGATGTCTGACCGTAGACAGATGAACCTGCTCTCGCTCGTTGTACTTGCGTGCACGGATCACCAAGGTGCTCCATTTGTGCTCGGGCAAGATGCAGTTCCTCGATTGATGCGCCCAGTTGGCCACACAAGCAATGTCTCGCATTTCCAGCGTTTCATGTCGATCTGCAACACGGATCAGGTCGTAATCATTATCCTGAGGAATACGACAAGGCCGATCAAAGTACAAGCGTCGTTGCCAAACAAAGTAACTCAACAAGATGGGCTTAGGTGCATGGACAAAGCTGCGTTCAGCCAAGTGCTTGCAGTAAGTAATCAGGGAGTGAATCGACAGCTCCTGATTTCTCAGGATAGGAAGCAAGCAAGCCTTCGGACTTCGGCAAAGGACGCGCCAAGCTGCCACTCCAAACGCCAATCGAAGGGCCTGGAGCATGGATTCAGCTTCGCCCGTGTGAAACTCGCAATGTTGCGCATAACGTACGAGCCAGCGAAGGTCATTCATGGCCACGGGTTGCCCTAGCCGAGCTGCGTTATTCATTTTGTTGGATGCGCGTACCTCAGGCATGGTGCACCTCACAGCTTGGCACTTGAGCTGACTCGAACCGTACGTCGAGATCCAACAGCTCAGCGATCTGGTTGGCCTTACTGATGCTTTGCAGAAGCTCAGCAGCACGATAGTTCGAGCCTGGAACATCGCCATCGATGATCTTGACTCCCAATGCCTTCAGGATCGCATTGGGCAAGTCGTCAAAATATGCCAGCGCAGCGGCCTGTCCATTCCAGATAACATCGAAAAATTCGCTTTCTTGCCAGACGATACCTTCATCAAGCCAGTCACGCACACTCTGCAAAAACCCCTCCAGGGCTGAATCGCCGCTGAAGTCGATCCACTGTTGCCAGCCCTCATCAGGATCCCGGCTCAGTGCTCCTAAGATCAGCTGCTGAGAACCTGAGCGCTGGCTGTGCCGCACAGCGAGGTTATTCAAAAATGATGATGCCTGGACATGCTCATCGAGGTACACCATGCTGAGATAGCGAAAACGCTGTGCCAGAGGGTGACACTGTTTGATGATCGAGATCAGGTCCTGGCGAGAGTGAATACTTCGGAGATCGACTTGCTCGAACACATCCGCCCGGACCTTTGGCTCCGGAATATCCGAAACGATGATCACCCCCGCGGCAGTGACACTGTAGATGGTCAGCTCACAGGCTTTCATGCTGCGCACCGCCGAATAGAGGGCTGAAATTCACACCTGTATCGAGGCGGATCGACGAACTCGCCCTCCTTTGCTCTGCGCTGGTCCTGGACTAGATTCAGCCCCAAGTAGGTCCTGCTGGTAGAAAGAAAGCGCCCAACAGTGATGGCGGGCGAAGATTTGGCTTCAGTAGCAAGAGCATTGATGACCATAAGGCCTCCTGTGCTTTAGCCGGTTTGCTTGTGCGGGGCCGGCAATCAGGACAAATCCCCCCAGTCCGTTGCGCACCTGCGCCGGAAGACCAAACCGTAGAAATCAGAAACGAAAAAGCCCGCACGGGGCGGGCTGACGCTATGTCCGGATTGGTTGCCTCTTAGGCCTCATCTCTGGAACCACCTTGCTCCGTGCAGGTTGGTGCGGGCGTCAGACCCGTCTCTTGATGCTGGGACCATGATACCGGGCATTGAAAGTTATTGCAAATAATTCAAGCGTTAAGCAAATGAACATTGCCCGTGCATAGCCGTGGCAAGCTGGTGAAGCGCCAAGAACTCCTCGAATAACAAGGAAAGAACAGAATTTCAAACTGATTTTTGCAACCTGTTGACCGTTTCAATTGTCGGCTCTTGCATCCGTAAAACGGCAATAAATTAGACTCCGATACCGGCCTCAGCATGCCGCAAGTCTAGATTAATTATGAATATTTTGTTTTTCAAAAATAATGTTAGTTTGCATAATTAATCGGTTGGCTGCTTGATCCCAGCAAACTTGGCAATGTTTGCCATGCTTGGGCAATGTCTTTCATCAAAGTGGTCACTTCATCCAGCACCTCAAGATCGTTGTGTGCGTTGACATGGAACAGGCGACGGGTAACGTAGGCATAGAGTTCATGCAGGTTTTGGGCCAATTCACCGCCACGCTCAAAGTCCAGCGCCCCTTGCAAACCCACCACAATGCGGCCTGCGCGGGCAATGGCTTTGGATTTATCTTCGATGGCCCGGTTCTGAATGTGGCCCTTGGCCATGGCCAGGCTTTCGATCAGGCCATCAAACAGCATCTGAATCAATTGAACATTGTTGGCCGTGGCCACACCGGTGACAACCTGAACGGAACCGTAGCTCTCAGCAGCTCGTGAATAGGTACGCATTAACAGAAACTCCTCTTACAACAACATTCTTGTAAGAGGTATCGGAGGTGCCACTCGAAACTTGAGCCACGGGCTGAAGAAAAAAACCTCAGGCGCGATCAGCCTGCCAGCGGCACTTGAGGCGTCGAAACCTCTGCGGGGGTCACTTCAGACATGACGGGTGCTACAGGCATGAGCCAGGCAGACAAGGGTTGCCGCACTTCCAACTGGGTCTTGTCGTAAATGATCCTGGCGGCTTCGTCCATGTCCGCGCGCAAACTGTCCCAGAGCTCGGATGGCCGCTGAGAGGCCTCCAGGCCGCACTGGTAGATGGTTTTGACTTGAGGGCCAGGCAACCAGGACTCCACTTCGGTCGTCGCTGTGTTGATCAAGCGCGTGTTGGGCGGATCCGCAGACATGCCGCGCTCGCCGTCACGCCAACCCTCTTTGTAGAGTGCCTCCAGGTGCTTGTGCAGCACCAGGTCATAGCGTTCACGCACTTCAGCCAGCACTTCGGGAGACAGCGCCTCTGGAGGTTTGCCTGTCATCGCATCCCACAAGCGTTTGCCCGCCAGGCCGGCAAACGGGTCTTGAGGCACCTCGGGGGGCGTGGCCATGGACTGAACCATTTTGCGGGTTTCCTTTTCAATCGTGTTGACACGATCGACCAGGTAAATGATGAGGACCAGGATCAGCAGCAGGCCAATGGCGATGAAGGCGTTGACCAGCGCGTCCATGAAGCCACTCAGTTTTGAGGTTCTGCCGAATCAGGCTCAGGGCTTCCCTCTGCCGACTCGGCTGCGGCCGCCTCTGCAGCCAATTCATCGCGCAAAAAACTCAGCGCCACGAAGGGCTCTTTCAAACGCAATTCGTAATAGCTGATCTGATTGGCCAGTGCCTGCATGGCTTCAATGGCTTTGGGTGCAGCCACTTCGGTCTTTTGGTATTTGGAGCCCAGGATGAACGCTTCGTTGACGTACTCCTCAGGCAAATAAACAAAGACCTCCGACTCACCAGACCGAATTTTTTGGAATTTGGAGGGGGTGGGCAAATCGGGGGCTGGCTCACCGCTGGCGACGGCCACTGCGGCAAGCTCCTGCCAATGGGCTGTTTGTTCGGCCCCTGCAACAAAGGTTTTATCCAGATGGGCACGGCTGAGCATGCCCATCCGCACGCGCATGGTGTGTGCCTCTCGGGAGTCTGATTTGAGCGCAGCGACCTTTTCAAACAGCGCTCGCGCCTGCTTCATTTCGTCTTCAGGACTTGGCTTGTTTAAAAAAGAAAACATTCAACAGGTGTTTTGAGGTGATCAGCCGATTCGCAATTCTTGCCGCAGTTTTTTGACGACCGTGGACAAAATCTGGCTGATTCTGGATTCACTCACGCCCAAAACCTCACCAATTTCCTTGAGATTGAGCTCTTCGACGTAGTATAGCGACATGACCATTTTCTCGCGCTCCGGAAGGTGATCAATTGCCTCCATCACAGCGTCCATGAACTGTGCTTCCTCCACCATGACTTCGGGCTGCATGTTGCTGTCACCCGGCATGCTCATCACCTCGTCATTGACCACTTCCATCGAGTAAGTTTCAAAGCGCTTGGCTTGTCCACGCTCTTTGTGAAACTCTTCGATGTCCTTGCCCATGAACTCAGCCAATTCAATTTGATTGGGCGTGCGCCCCAGTTCGGCGCTGAGGGTATGAATTGCTTCGTTCTCGCTTTTATTGAAAGCCACTGCAGAACGGGGTAAAAATGACTGGCGGCGCACCTCATCGAGAATCGCTCCGCGCACACGGCTGAGGGCAAAGTGTTCAAACTCAAAACCTTTGGTGGGGTCGAATGAACGGGCTGCCTCGATCAGACCCACCATGCCCACCTGGATCAGCTCATCAAGCTCCATGAAGGGAGGCACCCTCGCCTTCAGATGCACCGCCACCCGCTTGACCATCGGCATGTGACCCATGATCAGGGATTCGTGTCGGTTATCAACCTGTTCGTAAAGTGAAACAGCAGCCACGGTCGTCACCTTCAGAGGGTGTTGTGGAGCATGCGCCCCATGAAAAACTGCAAGCGGCCCGATGCCTGCTCGATGGGAGGCAACTGGGTAATCAGCTCCGCCAGCGTTCTGAAGTCGCGCGCGGCAGCACTGCCTGGCGCGAACTCCAATACAGGTTTGTATTTGCGCAAAGATTGCAAGACCAGCTCATCGGCCTCGATCGAATGCAAATAGCGTATGGAAGTACCCAAAAACCGGTTGCACACATCGTTCATGCGGCGGTAAAGCTGGCGCCCTTGAGCGCTGTTGCCCACCATGTTGGGAATCAGGTAAATCTCGTCCAGCTCCTGCTCGGTGGTCATGACCTTGATGAGGCCATAGGCGTCGGCAATGGACGAGGGTTGATCGCAAGCGATCACGAAACGCCGCTGACACGCGGCCATGAACTCAAGAACAGCAGGGGAAAGACCTGCAGCCACATCCACCACCAGGTAATCGACTGCCTCCTCAAGCTCGTCAAAACTGCGGATGACAGCAGCGATTTGATGGCTGTCGAGTGCGGCCAGATCGCGCACACCAGATGCACCAGGCACCAGACGAACACCTTGGGACGTGGTCACAATGATGTCTTTGAGCGAGTGGGAGCCATCCAGTACATGACCAATGTTGAGCGGGGCGTGCACGCCCATCGCAATCTGTGCGTTGGCCAAACCCAGGTCGGCATCCAGCAGCATGACTTTGGCCCCCCGCATGGCCAGCGCCACGGCGAGGTTGATGGAGATGGTGGTTTTGCCTGCGCCGCCTTTGCCGCTGGCAATACCGATCACCTGGGTGTGCGAGAACTTATGCATTCATGACCTTGACCGTGGTGCGGCTGCGTTTGGCAACCGCTTTTTTGGTCGATTCTACGGCCGGGCTGGCACGCTTGCGGCTGGGCTTTTTATCAGGCACGGCCATCGGCATGGCCCCCAGTGGAGACAAGGCCATCTCCACCAGCGTTGCAGGCTCAAATGCAACAGCTGTGCCCGCCAAGGAGGCCCCCTGACTGATGGCTGAGATGCCAAGCGCGTTGTTGCACAAACCCTGAATCATGGGCCAGGGATGCGCCGCCTCATCGAGCTTGCTGAGCATCAATGAAGCCCAGGGCGTGGCGGACGTCTCCAGCACCTTTTGAACGCTGGTGACCGTGGCATCCACAGGCAACACGGCGTGCAATTCCAGACCCGGAACGGCACTGCGCAGGGTGTCGGCATGGGCCATGAAATCAGTTCCAGGGGTGTCAATCCAGATTGCTTTGCGGCCAGACAAGTCGTCCAGCAGCAGCTTCAGTGTTTGTACGTCGCTCGCTTTGTAGCATTCCACACCGGTTTGCGCGGCCAGCACCTGCAGCTGACTCCAGGCACCCGGGCGCTGGTCACAATAGCTGATGATGGCCTGCTGCTCGGCATCCAGTGCGAGGCCAGCTTGCTTGGCCAGTCGAACGACCATCAAGGTTTTGCCTGCGCCAGAAGGACCGCACAAGGCGTGAACACCTTGCCGAGGTGCAACCATGGTGGGGCGCTTCAAGGCATCGACCAGCAACTGGAACACCATGCTGCGCGCTTCTTCGACCGAACTCAGGGAACGCACGCTGTCGAGCAGCAAAGAACGCAGTCGGGCGGGCATGCCCAGCTCCAGCAGCTGGTTCCACAGTTGCTCAATTTCGGGGGCCAGACCCAGACCGCCTTGCCAGACCGCCATATGGCGAGACAAGGCAAACTCCTGGCGAAGGGCTGACATTTCCTGACGCAAAAGCTCCACCGTTTCCTGGCTGCGACGGAAGTCATGCACCATATCTGCGGATGCAGCAACAGGGGCTGGGGTCACAGGCTCAAGGGAAACCGGCGCAGCAGGCTGAGACACCACACGACGAGACAAGGCGGTCAGGGCGTCCATGACCATGTCGTGTTCGCTGGACTCTGTTGAACCGGCCTCCGACGCCTCGGCAGGGCTGACCATCTGCTCTTCAAACACCCTGGTGAAAGCCTGCGCAGCGGGTGCCTGTTGTGTACGTGGAGGCGCATCGTCCAGCACAGCCAGAGGCTTGAAGGCATGGTCCGCGAGAGGCAACGGCGCCACCGGAGCGGTTTCAACCGCCACGACCAGCTCGATCTGGTTGTCCACCTTGTGGCTGGAGATGATCAGCACATCCTGGCCATACATCTGAATGGCTTTTTCGTTGGCAGAACGGCTGTCTCGGGCGATGATGCGTTTGAGTTCCATGATTTATCAGTCGTTTGAAACGGCAGGAGTAGGACGGGGATCGGCTTGCACCGTGCTGATGACTTTGACCGCCTGGTCGTCCGGGATTTCGCTGTAGGACAACACCGTCAGGTCGTTCACGCGGTAGCGCACCGAGCGGGACATCCATGAACGGATCGCGGGGGAAACCACCAGAACGGCGGGCAACCCCTGCTCTTCCATGTCGCGTGCGCTTTGACGCAAAGCGGCGAACAGGCTTTCGGCCAGCGCCGGCTCCAGCACCATGCCCTGGCCGCCGGTGTTTTGCGCGAGCACGTTGTGCAGCAATTGCTCCAGCTGGGGGTCGAGGGTGAGTACCGACAGGGTGTCGCGGTTTTCGACCAGGCCTTGCACGATCATCCTGCCCAGTTTGGGACGGATGAGCGTGGTCAGTTGTTCGGGGTCCTGCGTGCGGGCACTGGCTTCGGTCAAGGATTCGACCAGGGTGCGCATGTCACGGATCGGCACCGACTCCTGCAGCAAATTTTGCAAAGTGCGCGTGACCACGCCCAACGGCAGCTTGCCAGGCACCAGTTCCTCAACCAGCTTGGGAGAACGTGTCGCCAATTTGTCCAGCAGCTTCTGGGCCTCGTCGTGGCTCAGCAGTTCGCTGGCACTGTCACGCAACACTTTGTTCAAGTGGGTGGCAATCGCGGTACTGGGGTCGACCACCGTGTAGCCCAGGGCACGCGCCTGGTCACGCACCGAGGGCTCAATCCAGACCGCGTCCAGACCGAACGCAGGTTCCTTGGTGACTTGCCCTTCGACACGGCCATAGACTTTGCCGGGGTTGATGGCCAACTCGCGACCCACACGGGCTTCGCCCTTGCCGCGCACCACACCATTGAGCACGATGTGGTAAGTGTCGGGGTCCAGGTTCAAGGCGTCGCGAATGCGCACGGGCTGCACCAGAAATCCGAGCTCGGCCGACAGCTTCTTGCGCACACCTTTGACACGGGTCATCAGCTGACCACCCGACTCCGGGTTGACCAGCGGGATCAGGCCGTATCCGATTTCCAGACCTATCAGGTCCACCTGCTCCACATCGTCCCAGTCGAGCTCTTTGGGGGCATCCGAAACAGCAGGCTTTGCATCCGCAACGGCCTGCTCTGCGGTGTGTCGCTTGTTGATCACCATCACGCCAATGCCCGCTGTGGCAGCCGCCAGAGTCAAAAATACCAGGTGAGGCATGCCAGGCACCAGCCCCAGCAAAGTCAGGATGCTGGCGGTGATGAACAAGGCCGGTGGATTGGCCAGTTGCGAACCCGCCTGCTCGGTCATGGACTCGGACGTGGTCACCCGCGTCACGATGATGGCCGTGGCCAGCGACAGGAACAGGGAAGGGATTTGCGCCACCAGGCCATCACCGATGGTCAGCAGCACATAAATGCGGGTCACTTCGCCCAGAGGCAGGTTGTGCTGGCCCACACCAATGGCCAGGCCACCGACGATGTTGATGATCAGGATCAGCAGGCCCGCCACGGCGTCACCGCTCACGAACTTGGAAGCACCGTCCATGGAGCCGAAAAAGTCCGACTCCTGCGACAGTTCTTCACGGCGCTTCTTGGCGGTTTCCTGGTCGATCACGCCCGCGTTCAGATCCGCGTCAATGGACATCTGCTTGCCGGGCATCGCATCCAGTGTGAAACGGGCATTGACTTCCGACACGCGGCCTGCGCCCTTGGTCACCACAATGAAGTTGATGACCATCAGGATCACGAAGATGATGAAACCGACCAGATAGTTGCCTGCGATCACGAACTCGCCAAACGAGGCGATCACCTTGCCGGCCGACTCCGGGCCCTGATGACCATTGACCAGAATGACACGGGTCGAAGCCACGTTCAGTGCCAGACGCAGCATGGTGGCAAACAACAGAACAGCAGGAAACGAGGAAAAATCCAGGGGCTTTCGCGTGCCAATGGCGATCATGATGACCACCAGACCCACGATGATGTTGAAGGTGAAAAGGATGTCCAGAATGATCGCGGGCAGCGGAATGACCAGCATGGCCATGATCACCAGCACCAGGGCAGGAATGCCCAGGCCCGCCATCTCGAATCGGGACAGGTTCTGTCGAAGTGTTGACAGGGTCATGGTGCTCATGGGGTGATTTGGCTCGTCAAACAGCGGTTCATGGGTCTTTCGACAGGTGTCAAGCAAACCTCATGCCATGCACTCCGACACCCGACCAATTCCATGCCCGGTGGCACACAAAAGCTGGCCTGCTATTTGCAATACCTAAGTTGTCGAGGCGAAAGCGGCAAGTTCTTTCCGCTGCCCCCTCCATTTGTCAACACCCTGCAGCCCTCCTCTAAAGCAACCACACCATGGCTTTGAACCTTCTAGACAGCTTGAGCTCCACGGCAGCAGCCCCTGGAAAGAATTCTTTTTCGCTCAAAAACACAGATGCCCTGGATGGTGCCAGCACCGATTTCGGCCAGCTCCTGGGTGGACTGATGAACCCGGCCCAACTCAAAGGACTGGAGAACACTGAACAAGCGACCGAGACCGCGGGAGACAAGGAAACGGTGCCTGGGCAACAAATTGCCACGGAATCCACGGATGCACTCAACCCGGATGGGTCGGCCGCCTTGCTGGCCATGACCTTGCCCACGGCGGCACCTGTTCAGCAAAACCTGACCGCCCTGGTTTTGAGTCCCCATATGACGGCCATCACCCCCAGCCAGCCTGCGCCCGATGCGGGCAGCCTGATCGCATTTGCCAAATCACAAGGTCTGGACGAAGACGTGGCGGCATGGCTGGTTGCAGCAGGCAAAGGCACAACGGCCGCACAGGTGGGTGCAACATCCAGGGCCGGCAATACCTCGGAAACAACCGACCTGGACGCCACATCCGTCGCCAGTGCGGCCGTGGCCATCAGCCTGCTGGCTTCGCCCGCGCCAGCAGCCAAGCTGCCTGCCACGACCACACCGGTTGAAACAACGCCCCCCATCCAGCTCATGCCCATGGCCACGCCTGCAGCCTGGCTGACGCCACGGGCATCCATGACTGGAAAAACCCCCACCACAGCACCTTCACAGCCTCAGGCAGACAGCAGCAAGAACACGGAGCACACCAGTGACCTTGACCTGCCCCTGATTTTTGGCACAGGCAAAGACCCTGTCAAAACAGCGCCAACACCCGATGCGTCATTCACCCCGGCTGCCTGGGTGATGGCTGGCGTGCCCCCCAATTCGGCACAGACCTCTTCCACGCTGACGGCGTCTTCGCTGGTCAAATGGCTCGCGGACGACCAGTCCACCGATGACAACAGCCCCCCAGTCGATGGTGTGAACAGCGTCAGCACCGAGCGCAGCCCAGGCAAACTCAGTGATCCGTTGGCCAGTGCGTCGACCAGCAACACCAAAGGCATCGAGGCCGGCCTGTCGACGGCCGAGCGAAGTGAACTTCACCAGGCGCAGGCCGAAAAGATGGGGCAAGCCATTGGCCAGCGGATGCTCAGCGAGATGGAGAAAGGCCACTGGCACCTCAAAATGATGCTCAAGCCTGCTAACCTCGGCAACATCGAGGTGGAAATGCGTTTGCGCAATGGGGAGCTGGATGCCAATTTCACCGCGTCACAGTCGGCCACGCGTGATTTGCTGCAAGACGGATTGCCCAAGCTGAAAGATACGCTGACCCAAATGGGCATGGATGTTGCTAGCATGAACATTGGTGGTGGATCGAGCCAGAAAAATGGCGGAGATTCGACACCTCAACGCGGGCCCAGCTTGAGCACGGCAGCGCAGACCGAACACCAAGAGGAACAGGCAGTGATGACAGGCAAGCCAATCACATCATCAGGTCAGGACGGCCTGGACGTGCTGGTTTGAACACAACTGAAGAGGTAACACCATGGCTGATGAAGAAATCGAAGTCGAAGAGAAAAAGAAATCCCCACTGGTCAAGATCATCATTTTTGCCGTGATCGGCATCCTGGTGCTGGCCGGGGTGGTCGTCGGAACCATGTTTGTCACGGGCTTTTTTGATCGCAAGGACACCCACGCCATGGAAGAACGCCTGGCCGAGCTGGAAGCACAGGCTTCAGCCGCCAAAGCTGCCAGCGATGCCATTCCGCAAAGGGTCACCAAAGAGTCGCCTGAGCTGACCCGCTTCGAAAACAGCTATATGGACCTGGAAAAGCCTCTGGTGTCCAACATGATGAACTCCCGCAAGGTCATGCAGGTCAACATTTCCATCATGACCCATTACGACGAGCGCGTGTTCAAAAACGTGAAAAAGCACGAAGTGGCACTGCGCTCGGTGGCACTGGATGTGATGCGCCAGCAAACCGACAGCGAACTCAACACGCCTGAGTTCCGCAAGGACCTGGCCAACAAGATCCGTGACGCGATGAACAAGACCCTGGAAAAATACGAAGATTTCGGTGGCATCGAAGAAATCTTCTTCTCCAGTTTCGTGGTGCAGTGAACCGGGACAACACTGAACATGTCTGACGCCCAACCCCTGCTGAGTGCCGAGGAGCTGTCTGCCCTGTCGGCTGCCGTCGACGACGGCAGCTTGAGCGTGGACACCGGCTACAACCTGGACGCACAGGTCCGCAAGCACGATCTGACCACCGAAGACAGCAGTCTGGGGATCAACGTCGCCTCGCTGGACATGATCAACGAGCGCTTCATCCGCCTGTTCAGGCTGGGCATGCTCGAGGTGCTGCGCACCAGCCCGCGCATCAACCCCACCCACACACAGATTGTGCGGTTTGGCGACTACCTCAAGGATCTGCGGGCCCCGCTGTCTGTGAACATCACCCGCATGAGCCCATTTCGGGGCTATGCCATGGTGGTGATCGAGCCCACGGTGGTGTTCAGCTCGCTGGACAGTTTTTTTGGCGGCTTCGGACGCGGTGTGGGTCAATTGCCGCCCGGGCGCCTGTTCACGCCCACCGAAACACGGATCATCAAGATCATCCTGCAGGTTTTCTTTCGCTCACTCAAAGAAGCCTGGTCCCCTGTGACCGCAGTGGATTTTGAGCATGTGAGCTCGGAAATCAACCCCCAGTTTGCCCAGATTGCAGACGAAAACGACTTGGTCGTGATGTGCCGCTTTGAGGCCGAAGCCACATCGCACGGCGCCGGATTCATCGACATGGTGATCCCTTATGTGGCACTCAAGCCCGTGCGCGATCTGCTGCGCAGCCGTGTGCAAACAGGTGACGGCAATGAAGAATCAGACAAGATCTGGCGTACCCAGCTGGCCGATGCGGTCAAAGACGCCGAACTCGAAATGAACATCCTGCTGGGCAAACTGCAGATTTCGCTCAGCCAGATGCAGCAAATGCAAGCTGGAGATGTGCTGTATTTCAAGAAAGCGGACCATGCCCGGGCCATGATCCGGGACCTGCCCGTCTATGACGTGGAGGTGGGCACCCTGGGCGGCCAGACCGCTGTCAAGATCGTTGAAGCGATCAGCCCTGTCCAGCACACCACGCACTGAATGCCAAGGAGCCGCCCATGAGCGATTTAACCAACACCCCGGAAAACACCCAGGAACTGGCTGACAAAGGCCAGATCCACACGGATGTTTTGCAAAACATCCCGGTCACCCTGTCCATTGAAGTGGGCCGCGCCGTGATCAAGATCCGAGATCTGATGCGCCTGACCCAGGGCAGCGTGGTCGAGCTTGACCGCATTGCCGGTGAGCCACTGGACCTGCTGGTCAACAACACCGTCGTCGCCCAAGGCGAGGTGGTCCTGCTCAACGACCGTTACGGCATTCGCCTGACGCGTGTCGTGCCCGCCTCCGAGCGGCTTGAGAACCTCTGAAAATTGCCCCATGTCAAGCGGGTGGACGTTTTTTGACTGGCTGCAGTACCTGCTGAGCTTTGCCTTGGTGATTGGCTTGTTGCTGGCCCTGCTTTGGGCATTGCGCAAGCTGCAAAACGGCCAGAGCTTCATCAAACGCCCGCACCAGCGCCTGCACATCGTGGAAAGCCTGTCTGTGGCCCCGCGTCAGAAAATTGCACTGATCCGCATGGATGACCAGGAAATCCTGGTTGGCATCACGGCCCAGAACATCACCGTTCTTCACACCCCTGCGGCAACACCCGCAGGCCCTGCGAATCCCGAGAATCCGACATGAAATCCAGATTGTTCTGGCTGGTGCTGTTTCTGAGTCTGATGCCCGTGCTGGCACAGGCCGCACCCGACCTGCCAGCCATCACCTCCAGCAGCACCGGCAAAGGCACCCAATACAGCGTGACCATGCAGCTGCTGGCGCTGATGACCACGCTGACGCTGTTGCCGTCGCTGCTGCTGATGATGACCGCTTTCGTGCGCATCATCATCGTCATGTCGATCTTGCGCTCTGCATTGGGCACAGGCCAAACACCGCCCAACATGGTCATCGTGGGCCTGTCCTTGTTCCTGACCTTGTTTGTCATGTCCCCGGTGCTGAACGACATCTACCAGAACGCCCTGCTGCCCTATATGAACCAGGGCATGGCCTTTGACAAGGCACTGGCGCTGGCCGAAAAGCCCATCCGTGCCTTCATGATGAACCAGACGCGCGAAGACGACATCGCCATGTTCATGGAAATCGCCCGTAACAAGAACTTCAACAGCCCAACGGACGTGCCCTTCACCACCCTGGTGCCGGCCTTCCTGACCTCGGAACTCAAAAGCGCGTTCACCATCGGCTTTCTGATCTATATCCCTTTCGTCGTGATCGACCTGATCGTGGCCAGTGTGCTGATGTCCATGGGCATGATGATGCTCTCGCCCATGATGATTTCGATGCCTTTCAAGCTGATGCTGTTTGTGCTGGTGGACGGCTGGAGCCTGATCATGGGCTCGCTGGCCTCCAGCTTTGCAATGCCCTAGGAGACGACATGGATACCGCGATGGTCATTGACCTGGGCAGACAAGCCCTGTGGACTGCCGTGCTGGTGTGCGCACCACTGCTGACGGTGGCTTTGGTGATTGGTGTGGTGATCGGCATCATCCAGGCGGCCACATCCATCAACGAACAAACGCTGAGTTTCATCCCGAAACTGATTGGCCTGGCCCTGGCCCTGCTGCTGTTCGGGAGCTGGCAAATCGTGACGCTGGTGGACTTCACCCGCTCCATCTTCCAGCGCATCCCCACCCTTTTCTCCTGAGCCCAGGTCGACGCATGAACGTGCTGGCCGCTGACATCATGGAGAGGTTCTACACCTTGATGTGGCCCATGCTGCGCATTTCTGCGTTGATGCTCACGGCGCCGATCCTGTCGCAACACGCCTTCAATTTGCGCATGCGGATTTTGCTGGCACTGGTGCTGGCCTGGATGGTCTATCCCCTGCACCGCTGGCCGCTGATCGACCCGACTTCGGCGCAAGGCCTGATCGAGGTCTTCAACCAGATCATGATTGGCGGCATGATGGGCCTGATCCTTCAGGTGGTGGTTGCCGCCGTGGTACTGGCCGGTCAAAGCGTGGCCACCGCCATGGGCCTGTCGATGGCCAACATGCTTGACCCCAACATGGGCAGTGTGCCCGTGATCTCCCAGTTTTTCACCATCCTGTCCACCCTGATTTTTGTCGGCTTCGGCGGGCATGCGATCTTGTTGGGACTGATCACCGATTCATTCCAGTCCTTGCCGATGGGTCAATCTTTGCTCAACCAGGAGACCTACGGCCGCATCCTGCGCTGGAGTTCCATGATGTTCCTGGGCTCGCTGCTGATGGCCTTGCCGGTGATGATTTCGCTGCTGTTCATCAACGTGGGACTGGGCGTGGTCACCCGTGCCGCGCCCAGTCTGAACATTTTTGCGGTGGGTTTTCCCGCCATGACGCTGGGGGGCTTTCTGATCCTGATCATCTCGATGCAAAGCATTGGGGGACGGATTGAATGGCTGTGGATGCAAGGTTTCACAGTGCTGCGCGACGTGATGGGGGTGGCCCATGTCTGAAAGCAGCAGTCAGGACAAAACCGAACTCCCAACGGCCAGGAAACTCAAGCAGGCCAGAGACGATGGCCAAGTGGCCCGTTCGAGCGAATTGCCTGCAGCGGTGGTCGTCATCGGCGCATTCATGATCCTGATGATGACCGGTGGCTGGCTGGTGCAACGGCTGGCCAATATTTTTGCGAACGGCCTGATTTTTGACCGCAAAAGCCTGGATCGGCCGCTGATGCTGCCCGGCATTTTTGCCGACCAGCTGATGTCGGCCTTCATGCTGATCACGCCCATCATCATCTTCACCATCATTGCAGCCATTGTGTCGTCCGGCATGACAGGAGGCTTTCTTTTCTCCATGCAGGCGGTGATGCCCAAAACAGCCAAGCTCAACCCCTGGAACGGCCTCAAGCGCATTTTTGGCACCCATGCCCTGGTGGAGTTGGGCAAAGCGATTTTGAAGTTCAGCATCGTGTCGGGTGTGTTGTGGTGGTCCATCATGTCCAACATGGAGTCTTTGCTCCAACTGGGACAAATGGGACTGGAGCCTGCGCTCAATCTGGCGGGCAGCCTGATTGCGCAGTCTGCGCTGTGGGTGGCGTTGAGTCTGGCGGCCATCGCCGTGATCGACGTGCCGTACCAGAAATACGAATTCATGAAGCGCATGAAGATGACCAAACAAGAGGTCAAGGACGAATACAAGGACATGGAGGGCCGCCCTGAAATCAAGGCCCAGATCCGCAAGCGCCAGCGCGAGATGGCCAACGCCCGGATGATCCAGCGCATCAAGGACGCCGATGTGGTGATCACCAACCCCGAGCACTTTGCGGTGGCCCTCGAATACGACCCCACGGGCGACGGCGCCCCCATCATGGTCGCCAAAGGCTCCGACCACATGGCCGCCCGCATCCGCGAAGAAGCCCAAACGCATGGCATCCATCTTTTTGAGGCCGCGCCGCTGGCACGTGCGATTTATTTCACGACCGAGCTGGAGCAGCAAGTGCCCGAAGACCTCTACCACGCCGTGGCGCAGGTCATTGCCTACGTGTTCAGCCTGGAAGCGGCTTCCCCGCAACAGGCTGCGCGCACACGCCCCCAAGTCAAAGTCCCCCCCTCCATGCTGTTCAATCCGGATGGCAGCCGCGCTGAAGCCTCAGGAGTTTCCGCATGACCCGATTGACAGAACACCCGAGCAACGCTTTGCAAGATTTCTTTTTCCGTACCGCCGACCGCATGCGTGTGGAAGGCTGCGCCAATGCCATCGCCAACGAAGGCCTGAGCCTGGTGTTGTACTCCCCTCATGAGCCCTTGCTCGACCACTACCTTGGCTTGCTGCTGGACAGGCTGCGCCGTCAGACCCCCGAGCCACGCATAGAAGTTTATTTTCCGACCAACACGGAATCCCTGATCGGTCGTTTCAACGATGTGCTGGCCAGACAATCGGTCAAGGAAGCGACGCGTCAGCCTCAACCCAATGACAGCGCTCAGATCTGGATCGTTCATGACACGCAGCAACTGCCAGACCAGGAAATCCAGTTGATGGCCCGGCTGATCCAGAATTTCCCCGGCGCCAACATCCGGGCGATCTTGCTGATGACGGGCAACCACCCACAAAAAGCATCGCTGTCGGCTTTGGGTCGCAAAGTGCTGCGCTGGGACATCGAAGCGCCCACCTCCGAACAAGCGCAACTCGCGCTGGATCTGGCTGCTCAAAACGGTCAGCTGGAGGCCGTGACACAGCTGCTGCGCCGCATCGGCAGCATGCCTGCGCCCGAGTTGGACGTGGGCGATGAAATCCACAGCACAACGCGCAACGACAGCGAGGAATCGCCTCCGCGCAGCGCATCGGCACTGGCCCGGCTGCAGGCGCGTGCACGCGAATTGCCCATGCGGTGGTTGGCACGGTTGAAGTCCAGGCCCCAGCCAGGCGGCCTGCCTGCAACACTGACTTCAACAATCAAGGTGCCACCACGCCTGGTTCTGGCAGCGGGCATCGCACTGGTGTTGTCGATCGGGCTCATGGTGTGGCTGCAGCCTCATGCCTTTGGAGGTGCCAGCGCACCGAAAAGCAAGACAGAGAAATCTGCAGCGCTCGCGACATCGCCGCCCTTGGCCTCACCCGTAGCCGTTGTGTCAGCGGCCTCCGAGCCGACACCCGAAGTGCCTGACGAATCCCAGCTGACGCAAGCCTGGGTGCGTGGCTTGCCCGCCAGCAGCTTTCTGATCCAGCACGGCAGCGTGGCGACGTACGAAAAGGCCATCGAGGTCAAAAAGGGCGTGCCCGCGCAGGGCCAGGCCCGGATCGTGGCGGCCTACCGTCCTGGGGAGTCACTGGCACATTTCGTGATCGTCTCGGGTCCGTTTGACACCTTGGGCAAAGCCTACGAGAGCCTCAAACGGCGCGAAGCGACCAAAAACAGCTGGGTGCGTGCCACCCGCACCTTGCAAGATCAGATCAACGGCCCCACCCGCCCCAAGGAGATCCGACCATGAGCGCCAGCAAAGTCCTGAAAAACCGCAAGCCCCATCAGGTCAAAATGAGCGAGGGGTCCAAGGACGCCCAACGCAAACCCTTGAAAGCCAAGACCGAACCAGCACCACCGGTTAAAGAATCTGTACAACGCAAGGTCAAGGTCCAGGCCGAGCCTGTAAAGCCCGCCAAACCTGTGAAGGCCGCCCCAATCGCCAAAGCTGTGAAGACCATCAAACCGGTCAAATCCGTCAAGGCCCCGGAGCCCATTGCGGTGGTGGTGCCCGCATCCATTGCCAGGAAGCCCCGCGCCAAAGCCAGGCCCCAGGTTCAAGAATCACCGGCTTCTGTCGATTCCTCATCAAAGCCGACTGTGACTGTGCCACCGCCTGTCACACGGGCACCTGTCCCCGAGCAAGAACTTTGGGAGTCAGACAGCCCGGTGATGCGCCGCATCAGCCTTTTGCGTACACGTAACGCACAGCTGAGTGAGCAAGTCCAGCGGCTCAAGAAACCCGCCTGACCGAAGATGAATCCCCATGAGTGACCAGACCACACCGATCTCAGACAAACCGGAAGCCACAGCCCCACAAGAGCCTGGCTTCGTTGCGGCCGAGCCGGTGACCGTGCAAGAAGACACGCCCGAGTCTCTCACTGAAGCTGCACCCGTGGTGACCCCCTCGGCGTCAGAGCCCAAACACCCCCCTGCCAAAGAAGCCCACAGCACATTGCCTGCACACACCGGCATGTCGGTGGATGAACGGGCTTACCAGCAATACCAGTCGCTGGCGCAAACCGTCCTGGATTCAGCTGATATTGCGGGCAAATCGTCTGAAGCTGCGCTGGCAGTCAGTGGTCAATTGCGCAAAGCCACCGGCGAGCTCAAGGAATTGACCGATGGGGGCTACAAAAAGGGTCGCCTGCTGCTGGCCATCGGCGGCGGCGTCATGGTCGTTTGCACGCTGTTCTTTCTGATCATGGGCGTGCGCCTCATCAGTCGCATCAACCAGATGGACGCCTTGATGGAGGCGGTTGGCAAGCGCGTGATCGAGCTGAACGTGGCCATGGAGTCGATCGAAGGTGTGAACCGCAGCGTGCAGGATCTGGCTGCCAAGCAGGCCGAACTGACCAAGTCCCAAGGGCAGATCGAGGGGCGCATCGACGCATCGCTCAAACAATCGGAAAGCCTGGTGCAAAAAGTGCCCAGCGAAACCGCCAAGCAAGTTGCCGCCAGCAGCGACTCGCTCATGAAGCAGGTACAGGGTATCAACAGCCGTCTGCAAAGCCAGGCCAATGCCGTTCAGTCCCTCGGTGGCGAGGTCAAATCGCTCAAATCGGCTGTGGGCAATGTGGACAGCCTCAAACGCGATGTGGAAAGCCTGATCACGCTGCAAAAAGAACGCTATCTGGAAGCCTTGCAAAAGAACAACGCCAGCGCAGCCAAGGAGCGTGCCTTGCAGTACCCCAGGGTCTCGCCGGCCAAGCCAGCGGAAGCTGCTCCTGCTGCCGTCAGCAATGCCGGGCCTGTGGTGGTGCCAGCCGCCAAACCCTGAGGTCTGCGCTTGGGCAGAGGCTCACTTGCACAACCAGATGTAGGTCAGTGTGAACAAGCCGTAAGGCGGTATTTGTTTCCAGTAGCCCGGCTCTTCCACCGTGAACAGCTTCTTGCCGGTCAAGGCCGGGCCGCTGAAACTGTCCATCTGGCTGATGCGGTGCATCTTGTACTGGCAGTCGTATTCGTTCATGTAACGGCGTGACCTGACACCATCGGGGTCAGCGATTTTCATGTCCTGCATTTCCCACACACGGCGAATGGCGTCGTCCTTTTCAACCGCGTTGCGGTTGACATGCAACACCACCTCCGGCGTCTCACCGATCTTGGTCCAAGTCATCGCCTGCACAGGCACAGCCAGCAGGCAGGCGACAGCCAGAACGCCAGCCTGCACACCCGGTTTACGGAAGTCTTGGATTGCCATCAGCTTCATTTTCAGAAATACGTTCCCGCTAGTGTAAGCACCTGCCCGCCCGTGGCCATCTTGAACCTCGAAATGCCGGACAGGTCGTGTGTATTGATGCCCCCCAGGTCAAGGTGTTGAATGCCCTTTTTCTTCAAATGGAGCATGGCTTGCCACAGCATGACGTTGTGGGCGCTGAGTTTGCGCCCCTCCTGGTCTGACCAGCCAATATGGTACGTGGCCGCTTGCCCATGCATCAAAAACAGCATGGAAGCGATGACTCGCCCTTCATGCCGGGTGGTGGCTACCAGATAGCCTTGCGCAGGCTGTTCATGCCCGTCAATGAACGCTGGCACAAAATCGGTGGGCAAGCCGTGAAAATTGCGGGCTTTGCGTTGCGCCATTTCCTGCTCGAGCAAATGCCGACAATCGCGCATGTCGGCTTTGAGCTGCACCGTCAATTCAGCGCCACGTTGGGGCCGGAACACCCGGTTGCGCCATTTGCGATCCATGCGTTCACGCATCGCCGCCTCGTCACAGGTCAAATCGAGCGTGACGGTGGAATAGCCCGTCATCACCCTTTGCATGCCCCGAAGGGAGGCTGGCACCAGTTGCTCCAGTGGCAAGTCGGGCGAAAACAAGGTCACCCGAAACATCCGTGTCGGAATGGTTTTCTTCAGTTCCTTGTAGATCCGATTTTGCGCAGCAGCATCCAGTGCAGGCGACCAGACCGGCCCGCGGGTACAGGAAGCCAGGCTAACGTAATGCAGATAACGACGCCCAATGAACTGCGCCAGCGCCAGCACCTTACTGCCATCCATGACGGCAGCACGATGGGCCTGCACCCCCAGGGTTTTCATGGCTTCGCCATAGGCCCAGGATTGTTGCAAAGACCCACCATATTGGGCATGAAATTCCTGCCATGCCTTGCGCGGTAACGCATTCCAGATCACCTTCATGGCATGATCATAGTTAAATTGCTTATTCCGACTCAAGAAATCGACAGATTTGTCGATTTCTCCGATGTCGCCAAACGTATCTGCCACCATGAGACGACCACCTTCGCAAACGATCTTCTTTGGTCACGATGTGCCCAAAGACCATCTGACGCTGGCGGGCTACCTCTGGCTGGGGGTCTATCTGGGTGTGCCTGTGGTCATTCTGGGCAATCTGCTGGACCTGTTGATACAAAAATGGTTTGGCTGGTGCATCGGTTTCTGGTGCATCCTCTAGTTTCAAAGGTTAACCATGTTCTTTTTCGTTGGTCTTGCCGTGGTGTTCGGCGCTGTGTTCGGTGGCTACATCATCCACGGCGGCAAGATGGCCCCCATCGTCAAGGCGGCGCCTTTCGAGTTCATCATCATTGGCGGTGCGGCCATTGGCGCCTCGCTGGTGAGCAACAGCCTGTCCGTCTTCAAGGCGGCCATGGGCGGCATCGGCACCTGTATCAAGGGCCCCAAATGGCACCAGGCCGACTACCTGGCCTTGATGGTGCTGATTGGCAAGCTCCAGGGCGTGATGAAAAAAGAAGGTGTGGTGGCATTGGAAGGGCACGTCGAGAACCCCGAAGCCAGCCCGATCTTTGGTGAGTTTCCCCAGCTGGTCAAGGACCACACCATCGTGCAGATGATCTGCGACCCGCTGCGTCTGATGGTGATTTCCCAGGGCAACCTGGACCCGGATGCCGTGGACGACCTGATGAAAAAAGCCATCAAGGTGCATCACCACGAGGCCCTCCTGGCCCCCGGAGCCCTGACCGCGATTGCCGGTGGCCTGCCTGCGCTGGGTATCGTGGCCTGCGTGCTGGGTGTGGTGAAGACCATGGGTGCGATTGACCAACCTCCGACCGTGCTGGGTGGCCTGATCGGCTCGGCCCTGGTGGGCACGATGCTGGGGGTGTTCCTGGCCTATGGCATGTTCGAGCCGTTTGCCGGTCGCCTGACCCAGATCATCAACGAAGACTCGCAGGTCTACGACGTGATCAAGGAAATGATCGTGGCCAACCTCAAGGGCTATGCCCAGCCGGTCATCATCGAATCGGCCCGAGCCTGTATCAGTCACCACAACCAGCCCAGTTTCTCGGAAGTCTTTGACAGCCTGCGGGGTGCTTGATGGCTGAGGCAGAAAAACCAGCAGAAGGTGCACCTGAGGCCGCACCAGAGGAACCGGTACGGCCGATCATCCGCAAGATCATCGTTGAAGATGGTCACGCCGGCGCCCACGGTGGTGCCTGGAAGATTGCGCTGGCCGACATGATGACGGCCATGATGGCCTTCTTCCTGCTGATGTGGCTGCTGGGCGCCAGCACCGATGACAAGCGCAAAAGCGTCGCCGAATACTTTCGGCCTGCCTCGCACAGCCAGATTGTTTTCGGCGAACTCGCCGGCTCCAACGGCATGTTCGGTGGCAAATCGATCATCGACCCTGAAGATGGTTTCCCCTTCACAGCCAAGCAAACCGCTTTGCTGGAGCGGCTGACCCCTCAGGCCCAAGGTGGCCCGAACGCCGACAACGGCGCCTCTCAGGAAGACAATAACAAGGAAGGCCCGCAGGACGATGCGCCAAACGGCAATGCAGGCAAGTCCTCCAAGCAGCAGGACAAGGAAAACTACGACAAGCTCGAGAAAGAGCTCAAGCAAAAACTGCAGGACAACAAGCAGCTGCAAGGAATGAAAGACCAGGTCAACATCGTTCGCGAGAAAGACGGCCTGCGCATCGAAGTGATCGACAAGGCGGACTACTCGATGTTCTCCAGCGGCACCGCCGACATGAACGGCAAAGCTGCTGGACTGATCAAGGAAGTGGCCAAATCGCTCAAGGACATGCCCAACAAGGTGGCCATTCGCGGTCACACCGACAGCATGGGCTTTGCGCCCGACAGCCTGCGCAACAACTGGTCGTTGTCCAGCGAGCGTGCTGACGCCACGCGTCAGATCATGCAGGGTGCGGGAATCAATTCCAACCGGTTCTCGCGCATCGAGGGCGTGGCGGATACAGCGCCGTTCGTGCCCAATAACCCGGCCGACCCGCGCAACCGGCGGGTCAGCATCACGGTCCTGAACCAGTAATCGAAAAGGGCAAGCCGCTCAGAACGGCGGCTTGATCACCTGGGCACAGGTGCCTTTGATCAGCTTGATGGTCTTGCCATCCTGGGTGCCGATGCTTTGCTCGAAGTTGCCCGTCTTGCGGTCAATGGAGAACTCCTCGCGGTTGATCATGACCCCGAAACGCTGGAACATGGCCGGACGCGAGACCAGCAGTTTGCTGCCCACCACGTTCAGGCTGCCCCCACGCGTTTCGGAAATCGCGATCTTGCCCTGGTACCAGCCCGTGCCTTTGTCAAAGTCGATCTGCGCCATGGTGATGCGGGAAGGCTCGTTGGCCGTGATGCCCAGGGCAATCTGACCATCCACATCCATGCTCAACTCGCAAATCAGATCCAGCACGCCCTTGCTGCTGCCAGGCTTGAAAGCCGACACCGATGCAGGTGCCTGCGCGCTGTCCGATAGCATGCTCACCAAGCCCCAAACGCCGCCCATGACCGCCGCGCCAATCGCCACGCCACCGAGTATTTTTTTCATCGTCTTTGAACTTTAAATCCTGTCGGGAACATCATACCCAGCCCAAGGGCGTCACGGCAATCACTCGCCGGTATACGTTTGTCGTCAACCGACAGAACGCAGTTCGTACTTGTTGATCTTTTCGATCAGCGTGGTCCGCTGCAATTGCAAAAGTTTGGCTGTTTGCGAGACGTTGCCCTGTGTTCGCGACAGGGCCTGCTCGATCAGGCTGCGCTCGACATTCACCAGATGCTGCTTGAGCGACAGGCCGTCTGGCGGCAAGGTCTGGATGCCCTGCGCCAGCAAGATCACCTCTTCCACCGCGTTCATCTCATCGTTGGAGGCTTCGGACATCGGACTCGATGCAGGCACATAGGACTGAAGCGGCGCAGAAACCTCATCGCCCGTCCCCAGCAAATGGGCCATCGGATCGTTGTCGTCGGCAAAGGGCGAAGCCAGGGTCGGGTCCACACGGTCTGGTGTGCCAGCAGCCCCACCACGCGCCTGCAACAGGACAGACAGCGGCACCTCGGCCTGAGCACCTTTTTTCTGTGACAAGACCCGGGCTTGCAAAGCCACCATGCCCGAAGGCAGCATGCTCGACGGCACCATGTGGGCATGAACCGTCTGCCCTGGAAACAAGGTCGAAAACCGGTCAACCAGGTTGGACAGCTCACGCACATTGCCCGGCCAGGCATAGCCCTCAAACAAGCCCCGCATGTCAGGCGCCAGGCTCAGTGGCTGACTGCCCGGCAGCACATGTTTACGGGCATAAAACTGCACCAGCTGGGCCACATCCTGTGCACGGTCACGCAGCGGCGTGGTGGAGATGGGCAGGACATTGATGCGGTAATACAAGTCTTCCCGGAAACGGCCTGCTTCCACTTCTTTTTCCAGGTTGCGGTGCGTCGCCGCCACCACGCGCACATCGATGGGCACTTCACGCGAGGCGCCCACAGGCAAGATACAGCGCTCCTGCAACACACGCAGCAATTTGACCTGCATGTCCATCGGCAAGTCACCGATTTCATCGAGGAACAATGTGCCGCCATTGGCCAGTTCAAAGCGCCCCATGCGGTCCGATACGGCCCCCGTGAAGGTGCCTTTGCGGTGCCCGAACAATTCACTCTCGATCAACTCGCGAGGAATGGCGCCGCAATTGATGGGCACAAAAGGGCCACTGGCCCTGGGGCCTTGCATGTGCAAGGCCTGGGCCACCAGCTCCTTGCCGGTGCCACTCTCCCCCGTCACCAGGGCCGTCGAGCTGGACGCGGCGATGGCCTGCACCAACTGGCGCAAGGATTCAATGGCCGGGCTTTGCCCGATGATGGGTATAGAGACAGGAGAACGCACAACTGCAAATATTTACATTTACGCCAGTTATAAGTTATTTGATCGTTTTTGACAATTTTTTCAACAAAGACGCCATTCGATAAACCCGGCCTCAAGAGATGCCCTCTGCTGCCGATTCCTGAGACAAGCCGCATCCAGCCCAGCCGGAAGCATGCCGTGCAGCACAAGGAGTCCAGACCCATGATCCCCCACAAAATCGCCATCGCCCTGCTGGGCCTGATGCTGGCAGGCTGCCAGTCCATCCCCCTGTTCCCTTTGCAAAGCGATGCATCGGGCACGGACAACGTCAAACCCAACATGATCACCCCCCTGGTGGAAAAGCGTGAAACCATCATGGCCACAGGCTATGCGGTGATCAGCATCCAGAACCACAAAAATCCGTCACAGCAACGCCTGTTGGCCATCCGTGCCTCCAAACTGGACGCCTACCGTGCCCTGACCGAACAGGTGTACGGCCAGCACCTGGACGCCACCACCACCGTGGCCGACATGACCATCATGAACGACACCTTCCGGGCCAAAGTGGAAGGCGTTATTTACGGCGCGGTGCTGGTGAGCATTACCCCGGTGGGTGATGACACCTACGAAACCACGCTGTCGCTGGACTCCAGCGTGGTGCGCGACCTGCGCCTGCTGTACCTGAGCCAGTTGGCTGCGCGCCGCAAGTAAGGCAGGAGCCCCCATGAAAACCGCTCTGTGGATGGCGTTGGCCCTCGCCGTGGTGCCCCCCGGGGCCAACGCACAAAACAAACAGCTTGTGCGCACCGGCGTGCCGACCGCTGCACCTGTCAGCCCGCCCGTGGCGCTGCCTGCACTGGTGTCTGCACCGGTGACCAACGCCACGCCCGCTGCCCCGGCGCAAGAGCACGAACGCCAGCTCCAAGCCATTCGACAAGCCCTGCTGGAAGCCACCATCGACCGCCCGACCCGCGTGATCTCCAGCGCTTGGGTTGACGGGGACGGTGTGTTGCATGAAAGCGCGCATTTCCATTCGCAAGCCGAGGTTCAAGGCGTTCGCGTCCTGTCCTACATCCAGGGTGACGAGCCTCCTGCCGCCAAGGTAGACGCACAGGTTTTGCCCTGGGGCCTGCGCCAGACACGTGCGGCTGACGGCAGCTGTCAAAGCCCACCCCGTGCCTGGCGCCTCCCCATGACGCTGCAAACCCGCGTGGACAGCGGGTTCAGCGGGGCACAACAACATGCCAGCCAATGGCTGCTCCATGCCGCCCGCCAAACCTGGAGCGAGCGACTGAGCGAGTCCAAGCGCTGGCAGGGCCAGGAAAGTGCCCGTCCAACCGGGAACACCTACACCCAAATGCTGTCGGGCAGCGATGAAGCCAGTGCAGGTTGGGTTGCCGAACTCAGCCTCAGCCCCCAACCCGCACCCGAAGACCAGGCGCAGCCCTGGTTGCAGCGCATGCCCTGGACAGCCCCGGCCTGGCGCTGGAGCCTGAACCTCACCGTCGGTCGACGCACATCACCTGATTTGCCGATTCAGCCCCTCTGGACCGCTCGGCAAAGCCTGTCGATTCCGATCGCCGACATCACCAGCCAGCCCACGGCTGTCTTGTCCAAAATGCAGCAAGCCCTGGCCCAGAAAGTCGGAGACTGGATCCAGACCCTGGAGCAAGACAAGCAATGTGATCCCCTGCAATTTGCCGTGCTGCGTCAGGCGGGCAGCCAGTTGATGCTGCAGGCTGGTCAAGGCAGCGGACTGCGGCCCGGCGATCGGGTGCTCTTGATGAACCCCGCCCATGTGCCCAGCCGGGTGCTGGAGCCAGGCGCCACCCAGCACCTGGCATTGGCCGAGGTGGTGCGCATCGGCCGTCACCAGACCGAATTGCAACAACTGGCGGGGCCTTCCCTGCCTGCGCACGGCCAATGGGTGGCTCTGCCACTTTGATGCCTGACACGCTGAAATGACCGCCATGCGCCACAACCCCATCCTCCCGATCCGCCTGCTCAAGATCGCAACAACGGCCTTGATCATGGGTCAAAGCGTCGGCTTTGCCAGCCTGGCCCAAGCGACAGACAGCTCTGCTGCTGCAGCGGCTGTGGCCAAACTGCTGGCCCTGCCTTTGCCCGGCAGCGAAACATCGGCACCTGCTGCCGATGCTGCAAAAAAAACCACGGTCACGACATCCAGAGGTGAAAACCTGGACCGCGTCATTCGCCGTGTCTTGCCCGGCCAGCCGTTCAAGGACGACTTTGTGCGCAAAGCGTTCATGCGCCTCAATCCAGAGATCCTGGGTAAAAACCCGACACGGGTACTGCCTGCGGGCACCGCGCTCAATGTGCCCAGCGCACAAGACCTGATGGCACAGCTGTATGAGCAGTACCCCGCACTGGGCAAAGCGACAACAGCGGCTCACGAGGAAACGCCCACTTCAGCCTCCACCACCGGCAAACGACGCTGGGTCCAGTTCCCCTGAGCCTGCTGCACAACACCTTGAGCACACCATGATCACCGGTGCCGAAACGGCCCATCTGGGAACCCGGCACAGCCCGATCTTTCTTGAAGGACGCCTGGCCCTGGCCGATGCCCCGAGTGCCCAGGAACTGGGACTGCAGGAAGGCCAGATCGTCCGCGCCAACGTTCAGGCACGCGAAGGTGGTCTCCAGATGAGTCTGGGCGGCAGGTTCTTCGACTTGCCGCACGACCTGCCGCCCAACCTGCGACTTTCGGCAGGCGACAACCTGCTGTTCAAGGTGCAGATCCAGGCCGATGGCAGCTTGGTCTTGCGCCCGGTGAACACGGCTGCGGCCGCCCCCGCTGTACCGACATCCCCTACCGCACCGGGCCAGTGGCCAGGCCGAACCCAGCAGCTGGAACTGCGCCCTCCCGACATGGGCTTGCTCAGCCAGCTCCTGCGCCCCGGGGTTCTGGAGGGCCTGGCGCAGCAAGTCGCCAGCACCTCGCCCCAGTTGGCCATGGTGGTGGACCAATGGCTGCGCCAGCGCATGAGCATGGCGCAGCTCACACCAGAAAAACTCAAACAGATCTTCAGCCGCAGCGGCTGGATGAACGAAGCCCTGTCAGCCCAAAAACGCAGCCCTGAAGGCATCGACCTCAAGAGCACCCTCAAGCAATTGCTGGGCGCCCTGGAAAAACAGGATGCAGACGGTGTGCACCTGGTCAAGAACGCAATCGACGACATCGAATCACGCCAGCTGGCGGCCGCAGAGAACCTGAGCGCCCGGGAGTGGGCGTTCTCGATCATGCTGCCTTTTCGCGATGCCGAGCCTGTGGCCTTGCGCTTTTCCAGAGCCCGACGCCAGCCCGGTCAGGAGGCGCCGCCCTTTGTGATCCAGCTGCACACCCGCAACCAGGATTTGGGCGAGTTGTGGCTGCAGACCTGCATCAGCCACCAGACCGATGTGGACATGGTGATGTGGGCGGTGCGCGAAGACATTGCGGCCAGGGCCAAAGCGCAGGCCCCCAACCTGTCAGAAGAGCTCGAAAGTGCCGGACTGCGCATGACCCGCCTGCAGGTCATTCATGGCTCGGCCCCGCAGGACCTGGCCAGCTGGGTGCCGCCGGACACCGGCAGCATGGTGGATGTGCGCACATGAAACCCCTGATCAAAGAAGCCATCGCCCTCGAATATGGCCAGCGCGCGACCCCCATCGTGAGCGCCAAAGGCCAGAACGAAGTGGCCCAGCGCATCATCGAAGAAGCCCGCCAGCACGGCGTCTATGTTGCCGAAGACCCACAACTGGTGGCCCTGCTGTCCCGGGTGGACCTGGAATCGGAAATTCCCACCGAGCTCTACACCGCCGTGGCGGTGATCCTGTCATGGGTCTACTGGCTCAAGGGCATGCGGCCAGGGGATGAAAAAAGGCCCTGAAACGGGCCTTGCTGGGTGGGTTGCCGGATGATGGGTCAAGCCAAGTGCTGTGACCAGGTGCCCTGTGGCCGGGACATGCGACCCAGGCGGTCGTACAAATCCACTGCAGCCGCCTGCTCACCCTGCAAAGCCTGCAAAGCACCACGGACGGCCTGCAATTGGCGCTGCATCAGCTGAATATTGCGCAAATGCGCCTCACGGCAAGACAGGAGCATCTCCTGCAGGTTTTCCCACACCTGGGGCACGGGCGACTGCGCCGTGGCCCATTGCGCCAGGGCCGACAGCTGTTCCAGGACACTGTTTTTCTCGGCCTGCAGTTCCTCGAACTTTGGCAAATCACGCACCTTGAGCGCCTCGAACTCCAGCGCCAGCAGCGCCTGCAGGCGCTGTGTCAGCGGCTCGGCTTGCTCCAGCCCGGATTCAGGCAAGGATTCGGCCACGCGCAACTCGTCGGTCATGGGCAAGTCAGCCCTTGATCATGTTTTCGATGGCCACAAAGCTTTCGGCAATGCGGCGGACATCCAGCGGATACTGCCCTTGCTGGATGGCGCGCTTGATCGCCTCTACCTTGGCGCGATCGAATTGCGGCTCCTGCGTCGCCTGGCGAGCCACTTCACTGAGGTGAAGCTCATCGCTTTGGCCCGACGCAGGGGCTGCCACGTCCGCAGCCTTGGCTTTGTCCGTGCTTTGTTCACCCTTGGCAGCCACCTTCCGGACGGAAGAATCCATCTGGGCGATGCGGCCGAAATGAGAAATCGGATCGGTCATGTTGTTACTCTTTTCTGGTCTCTGTCATCTGAGCTGAGACCATGCTCGTATTCAGCATCGACGCGAGATTTTAGAACTTGAGACATTTTTTGATTTATTTTAATTTTCCGCATGGCGAAATCAGTAACCTTGCACAGCACTGGGGCCTTTGACAACGCCCGTCAGAATTTTGCCTGACTCGCTGTTTTTGAGCTGAATCTTCTCTCCCAGGCGACCATCCTGCAATGCCTCCACCCGCGCCGTGATCTGAAACCCCTTGGCCTCCCCCACGGACAGCAACACCTGCTGCCCGCGCTTCACCAGCACGGCGGGCCGGACATCCTGCACCCGGATCGGCTGGCCCGGGCGCAAATCCCGCACCAGCTCCGAGTACATCACTTCGGCCACCGCTTCAAATGCGGGTGAACCCACAGCGGATGTATCGGCATCAGCCAGCGCAACATGAGTCTCATTGAGCACCGTGCCACGCGGCAATACACCCGTAGCCACCAACACTTTGCGCGGCACTTCTTTGACAGGCGCCGTGTCGCGGGCTGTGGCGATCACGGCTTTGGGGGCCAGCCTGCTGGAGACCTTCACATACAACTGCCAGACCGGTTGGCTACAACGCACCCGCACCGTCTCGAGACTGCTGAAAGGGGTGTCAAAAACCATGGGCACAGCGCAAGACTGGAGTTTCAGACGGGTGTCCAGAGGCGCCATCTCCAAAGCATCGACCGGTGTTTTTTGTTGTTCGGACACCCACTTTTTAACGCCACGCTGCAAAGCCTCCTCCGGGCTGGTTTGCGCTACAGCAAGAGGCTCCGACTTGGATTTGGCCCACGCCTGAGCCCACAGGCCAGCGCCCAGGACACAAGACATGCCCAAGCCCAGCAAGAAGATCCAGCGGCACAGCATTTGCTTAAAGACGTACATGGGTGTGGAAGTTTTGACAGTTTTTCGGTTGAACAACACCCACCAAGCAAGAAAGAGACCAAGGCCACCATGGCGCTCCAGAACCCGGGCATCCCCTCTGCCAGCAGTTTGACGACACCGTCGTCAGGCAGCAGTGCGCCCGCCAGGGAGGCCAACATCAGCGGACGCTTCAGCCAGGTTTTGACTCAAGTCAGCCCCCCCAACACAGGCGTGGCGGTAAAAGTGCAGCGTGGGGACACCTTGATTGGCCTGGTCAAAACCCAGTACCGGCAGCAAGGGCTCCATGTCAGCGAAAACCAGGCATTTCGGCTTGCCCACCAGATTGCTGCAGACAACCGCATTGCCAACGCCGACCTGATCCGACCGGGTCAAAGAATCGACCTCAGTCGCCTGAATTTGGCTGCAGTGCCGCCAAGCCCTGCCAGTGCCCTGGATCTGCCCGCGACGGCCAAAACAGCGCTGCAACAATTGCGAACCACGCCTCTTGCCACCGCCGCGACAAACAGCGCCACAGAAACCAGCGACCACCCACTGCTCGATCGGGTTCTTGACCGCGCCATGGGCAAAGGTTTCATCCCGGGCCAGGAGTTGGCGGCAGTGCGCAACAAGATCGTGCAACTGTCCGAAAAATACAATTTCAAGCCCGATGACTTTGCCCGCCTGAGCCTGATGGAAAGCGGCGGCATGAACCCCCAAGCCAGCAATGGCCACTGCCACGGGGTCATTCAGTTTTGCGATGGCCCCGCCCGAGGCGCCGCTGCAGTGGGCTTTCCCAGCAACGCGAAAGCCATTCTGGGCATGAGCCTGTTCAAGCAACTGGACTTGGTGGACCAGTACTTCAGCAAGGTCGGCATGCCCACCAAAGCCGAAAAACAAGGCGCAACGCAGGGGCTGGACGACCTGTATCTGAGCATTTTGTCGCCTGCAGCGCGCAGCGAACTCAGGCCCGATGCCCCCTTGCCCATTGCTGGCCCTCAGGCGAGTTTGCTGCATGTCGGGCGCAATCAGCGCAACCCGATCACCCGCACCTCCCTGATCACAGGCTTGCATGCCATGACCGAGACACTGCTGTCCGCTGACGCACCGCGCAAGGCAGCTGCCCGCATCTACGCCGAAGTGGCGAACCCGTCCGAGCCAGGTGCGCCATGGTGAGCGGCAAAGCATTGCCGCCAGCGTCCATTCCTTGCCGCTTGCACCACGGGATTGGCGCCAAAGCGTCAAAAAATCACCTGGCACGTCTTTTGCAGGACTCGACATGAACAAGCACAACTTGAGGCGGCATCGTCAAAAAGTTGGCAACCGCCGAACTTGGGAATCTGAGGAATCAAGATGAACATTCTGAACAACATGATGGGAATGCAGGAGCAAACACTGCAGCTCAAGGCACGTCGTTTGGAAGTCATCGCCCAGAACATTGCCAACGCCGACACCCCCAACTACAAAGCCCGCGACATCGACTTCAAGGCGGTCCTGGGCGCGGCACAGAAGCAAGAGACGTCGATGGACACGACCCAATCCGGCCACTACGCCTCCGGCCAGGAGATGAGCCCTGACGGCATGCGTTTTCGCACCCCGTTCAACACGTCCTTTGACGGCAACACCGTCGAGATGAGTCTGGAACAGGCGCAATACGGTAAGGCTGCCGGTGACTACCAGGCCACGCTGAACTTCCTGCAAAACCGCATTGGTGGCATCCGCAAAGCATTGAAAGGCGAATGAACATGGCGCTCGACAGCATTTTTGGCATTGCAGGCACAGCGCTCAACGCGCAGCTGACCCGCATGAACGCCACAGCGTCCAACCTGGCCAACGCAGGCACTGTCTCGGGCACCGAGAAAGACGCCTTTCGGGCCAAACGCCCGGTGTTCCAGGCATTGATGGACGAGCAAATGACACATTCAGGCGCAGCCTATGTCGGCGGTGTCAAAGTGGCCAAGATCGCCGACGACACCGCCCCACCCCAGCGCGTGGCTGACCCCAAGAACCCGCTGGCCGACAAAGACGGCTACGTCTACAAGTCCAACGTCAGTGAAGTGACCGAAATGGTCGAAATGATGGCGGCCGCACGTTCTTACCAAAACAACGTGGAAGTGATCAACACGGCGCGTCAATTGATGATGCGCACGCTGGACATCACCAAGGCCTGAGGCGGGAACACACCATGACCACCACGGCCACCTCCGCCAGCCTGCTGGGCTCCAAAGTCACCAGCTACGAGGCCAACAAAACCGCCAACTCCAGCGCCAACAAGACCACCAAGGACATGGGCAAGCAGGACTTCCTGACCCTGTTCACCGCGCAGCTGAACAACCAGGACCCGCTCGACCCGGTCAAGAACGAGGCCTTTGTGGCCCAGCTGGCCCAGTTCTCGCAACTCGAAGCCTTGACCAACATGCAAACCTCGATGGACAACCTGGTCAACACCATGTCTGCCGAAAAGATGCTGGGCAGCGCCACCCTGATCGGCAAGCGCATCTCGGTGGCCGATGCCCCAAGCCAGTTGACCGAAGGTGGCACGATCGACGCGAACATCGACCTGCCGCAAGGCGCCAGCGGCGTGCAACTGAGCATCGCCGACGCCAATGGCAACAAGGTCCAGGACCTGATGGCCGGAGCACAAGTACCCGGCACAGCCAACCTCAGCTGGGATGGCAAGGACAGCCTGGGCAACGCCGCCCCTGCAGGCACTTATTACCTCACGGCCAATGCAGTGGTCGGCGGCAAGACCACCAAGGTCTCTGTCAACACCCTGGCCACCGTGCGCTCCATCTCCACCAACCCCACCGACGGCAGCATCAGTCTCGACGTGGGCAGTGGCAAACCCATCCTGCTGTCCAGCGTCAAGCAGATCAGCCAGTAACCCCTTTCACACGCCTATTCTCAGGAGAAGTCCACCATGTCGTTCTATACCTCGCTGACCGGCCTGAACGCTGCCACTGCCCAACTGGGCGTGACCAGCAACAACATCGCCAACGTGGGCACCACCGGCTTCAAGCGCTCGCGCGCTGACTTCGGTGACATCTTTTCGACCTCGCCTTTGCAAAAGTCATCGAGCAACATCGGTCAGGGTGTGTCGCTCAAACAGGTGAGCCAGGAATTCAGCCAGGGCAACGTGTCCACCTCGGGCAACTCGCTGGACCTGGCCATCACCGGCGACGGCTTCTTCCCGCTGCGCTCGCCCGACGGCTTGCAGGAGGTGTACACCCGCAACGGCTCCTTCATGCTCAACGACCAGAACAACGTGGTCAACTCCGCCGGCCAACGTCTGCTGTCGGCTGCAGTCGACAGCTCGGGCAAGGCCGATTTGAGCAAGCTGTCGGTGCTCAACATCCCGCCCAAGACGTCCGGCATGGCCAAGGAAACCACCAAGATCCAGCTGGGCCTGAACCTGCCTGCTGACGCCAACGTCATCACTGCCGAATTCGACCGCACCAACCCTGCCACCTACAACAAGAGTACCGCGCTCACGGTGTACGACTCGGGTGGTAACGGTTATCTGGCCACCGTCTATTACGTCAAGACCCAGGGTGCCAGCCCCTCCATGCCTGAGAGCAAGTGGCAGTCCTATGTGTATGTGGGCAACAGCAAGGTCACGCCTTCGCTGATGCAAGCCACCGACAAGAACGGGCAGCAGCTGTATGTCAACAAATACGGAGACATCAAACCGGCTTCCGCAGTGCAGGACGAACTGGTCACAGGCAAAACCCAGATGTTCTCGCTCAACCAGTTGACCGACAGTCGCGTGTCTCAGCCCGCGAGCCTCAAGGGCACTGCGGCCAACCTGATCACGGACCTCAAGTCGGCAGACGTCGGGAAAATCGACAAATTCTCTGCGGCATTCAAACTGTCGATCGATGGTTCACAGGATGTAGACATCACTCTTGCAGAGACCAGCGCCAAGAATCCCGACGAAATCGCGTCAGACATGGCCAACGCCATCAACAAAGCATTTGGTGACAGCAAGCTGTACACGGCAGCAGACCCGACCGCCACGCCCCCCAAACTCGCCAAAGACGATCGGCGTTACGGTGTGGATGTCAAATTTGACTCGGCCGCCAAGCAGTTCATCATTTATTCAGGCACGACCGGCGACGCCTCCAGCATCAAATTGACCTCGACGGCGACCGACCCAGCCGTCACCCAACTCGGGCTGACCAGCACCGAAACCCCTGTCTCCAACGTTGACGCCGTGCGCGGCAAGGCTTCCGCGCCCGCAGTGCTCAATGGCGGCGCCATCACCGTCAACACATCCGGCAGTGTCAGCATCAACGACCTGAACAACAAATTCAGCGTCACGGTCAATGGCGTCAAAGGCACGGTCACCCTGCCGGCACCCAACAACACCGGCACCATCAAGGACCTGGCTGCCGCATTGCAGACCGAAATCAACAAACTGGAAGACGCGACGACTGGCAAGCCCATCCGAGGTGTGACCGTCGGGTTCGATGCCATCAACAACCGGCTGGTTTTCACAACCGGCAACACGGGCGACAGCGCCTCCATCAAAGTGACGGGCTCTGCCGACTGGGGCCTGAGCAACTCGGAAACTGCCCGAGGCAGCACCTCGACCTGGTACAGCATGCACCAGTTCACCGAAGTGGTAGACGGCGTGCAAAAGCCCCAGTTCATCGATGAAAACGGCAAACAAACCGCTCTGCGCGACGGCTTCAACGCTTTGCCTGCCTGGTCGCCCATTTACCTGGACCGTGGCGAACTGAGCTTTGATCTGAGCGGCAAAACCCTCTCGCCACGCAGCAACATGCTTTTCGACACGGCCTTCCTGGAAGGCGGCAAGGGTGCGTTGACGATCCAGATCGACTTCACCCAATCCACCCAATACTCCTCACCGTTTGCGGTGCTGTCGCAGTCACAGGATGGCGCCCCTGAGGGTGACCTGATGGGTCTGGACATCGGCGTGGACGGTCTGGTCAATGCCAACTACTCCAACGGCTCCCAGCAATCGCTGGGCAAGATCGTGCTGGCCAACTTCTCCAGCCCAACCGGCCTGCGCCAGGTGGGTGATGCCAGCTATCTGGCCTCCGCGACATCGGGCAAGCCCAAAATTGGCGAAGCCGCATCTGCCGGTTTCGGTACGGTTCGCGCTGGTGCCACAGAGCGCTCCAACGTGGACTTGACCAAGGAGCTGGTGGACCTGATCACCGCCCAACGTAACTTCCAGGCCAATGCCAAAGCCATTGAGACCAGCAGCACGATGACCCAGGCCATCGTGAACCTGCGCACTTGATCCGGCTGAGCTGAATCCCTGAACGAGTATTGAGCCATGGACAAACTGGTCTTCACCTCCAACTCCACCATCAAGGAGATGGCCACGGCACGTCAGGTCTTGGTCAACGACCTCGCCAACGTGTCGACTGTGGGCTTCAAGAGCAGTTACGACGTGGCCATGCAGTCGGTCATGGTGCAAGGCGCTGGCTTTGACACGCGCGTCCAGGCTCAAGCCGTGGCACGAGACCTGGTTCGACTCGAACCCGGCGCCGTGATGGCCACTGGCCGTCCTTTGGACATTGCCATGGCAGGCCGTGCAGTCCTGGCAGTACAAGCCCCCAACGGCGAAATGGCATTCACCCGAAGAGGCGATCTCAAGGTCAACATCCAGGGTCAACTCGAAACCACCAATGGTCATCTGGTGATGGGCGAAGGCGGCCCGATCAACATCCCCGCAGGCCTTCAAGTCAACATCAACCCCGATGGCAGTGTTTACGCACGCGACCCCAACCAGGTCGGACCGGCAGCATCCGTTCTGATCGATCAACTTCGCTTGCGCGATGCCAGTGCAACCCCGCTGTCCCGACGCGCGGATGGCCTGTTCAACGTTGCAGAAAAGCCTGCAGGCACGGACATCACCAACGGCACCGATGTACCGCAAGTGATTCCGCAAGCGCTCGAAGGCAGCAACGTCAACGCCATCGAAGCCATGGTCCGGTTGATGGACCATTCACGCAGCTTTGAAACCCAAATGAAGATCATCAAGGAAACCAAGACGCTGGACGAATCCGGCTCTTCCATGATGAAAACCGCCTGATTGAAACCCGGAGAACCCCATGGACGCCTCAATGTGGATTGCCAAGACTGGCCTGGATGCGCAGCAAATGCGCATGTCGGTCATCTCGAACAACCTGGCCAACGTCAACACCACCGGCTTCAAGCGCGATCGCGCTTCGTTCGAAGACATGCTCTACCAAAACCTGCGCCAACCTGGCTCGCAGGTGGGTGCCAATGCCCAAGCGCCAACAGGTCTCATGATGGGCACCGGTGTGCGCATCGTGTCCACCGAAAAAACCCACACCCAAGGCAGTTTCGTGTCCACCAAAAATGCCCTGGACATGGCCATTCAAGGTGAAGGCTTCTTCCAGATCCTGCAACCCGACGGCACCACAGCCTACACCCGTGATGGCTCATTCAAACTGTCCAACACAGGGCAATTGGTGACATCGAACGGCGCGGCACTGCAACCGGCCATCACCATCCCCAACAACGTGGCCAGCGTATCGGTTGGCAACGATGGCACCGTGTCTGTCGAGCTCGCGGCCGGCGGTGGAACGCAGATCATCGGAACAATTCAGCTGGCCCGATTCGTCAATCCATCCGGCCTGCAGTCCCTGGGGCAAAACCTGATGAAGGAAACCCAGGCCAGCGGAGCCCCTCAGGTCAGCCAGGCAGGCCTGGGCGGAGCGGGCAGCATCCAGCAAGGCAATCTGGAAGCCTCCAACGTGAACG